>ERZ1066123.4-NODE-4-length-476061-cov-90.149225_pt1 | contig 476061 bp, 375 predicted proteins | sample MGYA00382770_ERZ1066123 | MGnify/ENA primary metagenome ERZ1066123 (study PRJEB33369, sample SAMEA5778353) | biofilm metagenome | biome: Industrial cooling water; feature: Water cooling tower basin; material: Biofilm | place: United Arab Emirates | collected...
GTTGGATGTGGCACGACCTTGTGACATACCCCACCATTACCTGATGCACTACCGTTTTTTCTGACGATACAGTTTGTAGCGATCGCTAAACTGAGTCAGCTTGTGTCCGCTCTGCTCAAACTGCTCTGCCAACCGTCCCATTGCTTCCGGGATGCTGGTTTCCGAATCGCTGGTCAAGGCAGTGGCAAACTCGGCTTCGTCGGCAATCTTGCGAAACTGACGTAGCAGGGTACTTTTGCCCACGCCGCCCTGACCCCAAACATTGAAGATGAAATAGTCGCGCAATTCCGGCGATCGGCCCATGTTTTGCCGAAACAGGGCAATCTGCGGTTCACGTCCCACAAAGGTGGTTTGCTGACGTTGCTTCAGAATGTCTTGCAGACTTTTGGACTTCTTGGGTGAATTCATGCGGGGCGGCTGCGGTTAGAACGGCAATTGTGTTTACCTTAGCCAGAATTTTTCGTTTCTTCCACCGATCTCCGACTTCTATGTTGTACGTTGATGCATAGCCAGCTAGCTGACAATCAGAAGGCCAAGCGCGGATGAAAATCTTTGCGTTACGACTCCATCCCAATCAAGATTTGCGGCCCGCCTTGAAAGCATTTGCGATCGCTCATGAGTTGCAAGCGGCGTTTATTCTGTCGGCGATCGGGAGTTTCAAGCAGGTGGCCTTACGGTTTGCGGATCAGTCCAGCAGTACCGTGTGGCAGGGCCGCTATGAGCTGTTGTCGTTGCAGGGAACCCTGTCCGTGCATGGGCTGCATCTACACCTAGCGATCGCCGATGCCCAAGGGCAGGCGTTTGGTGGCCACCTGACAGATGGCTGCATCATTTACACCACTGCCGAAATCATCATTGGTGCCAGCGATGACTTTGTGTTCCAGCGCCGTCCCGATGCTCAAACGGGTTTTCTAGAATTAGAAGTCGAAAGTTCATCGGCGCTCAAACCACAGGGCTAAGGGTTCTGACCTGTCTCAGGCGGCTTCAAGTTGGTTCACGACGGCTTGCGGTTGCTGGAGTGGAATTTGAATCACGAACTCAGCCCCTTTCCCAGGAGCGGAGCGACACGTTAGTTGGCCGTTATGTTTATCCACCACGATTTGGTAGCTGATGTACAGCCCTAACCCCGTACCTACTCCCACGGGTTTTGTGGTGAAGAATGGATCGAACAGGTGAGTGCGCACTGCTTCAGGCATGCCCAAACCGTTGTCTGCAATCCGAATTTCAACGGCTTGGGTTCCAATCAACTTCGTTTGAATTTTGATCCTGGGCGGTTGGTGGGATTGATCTGGCTGCTGGTGTCTTTGATGGGTTTCTTCTAAAACATCGATCGCATTGGCCAACAGATTCATAAACACCTGGTTGAGTTGCCCGCCGTAGCACTCGACCAACGGGATTTGGCCATATTCCTTCATCACCTGGATTTCGGGACGATTGGATTGAGCTTTGAGCCGATGTTGCAGAATCAGCAAGGTACTGTCAATGCCTTCATGCAGATTGGTGGCTTTGTAAGTCGCTTCATCTAAGCGGGAGAAGATCCGCAAAGACAAGACAATTTCTTGAATTCGCTGGGTGCCGACCCGCATCGATCGCAGCAGTTTTTCTAAATCGGTGGTTAAAAAGTCCAGGTCGATCGCGGCTACTTCATCCTGAATGGCTTGAGGCGGATTGGGGAAATGGGATTGGTACAATTGCAGCAAATGGATCAGGTCTTGGGCGTATTCATAGGCGTAATCCAGGTTGCCATGTACAAAGTTAACTGGATTGTTAATTTCATGGGCAATGCCAGCCACCAGTTGCCCCAAACTGGACATCTTCTCGCTGTGAACCAGTTGAGCCTCAGACGCTTTTTGTTCCATCAACAACTGCCTCATCCGTTGAATAAGTTGATTCAAGGACGTGGTTAAGGCTCCAATTTCATCCTGGGTGGTGACAGGTGCTTGCAAGTCAAAGTTATCTTCCTGGGTCACCTGTTGGGCAATGCTCGTGGTGATTTGAATTGGACGAGAGATGGCCCGACTGATCAAACAGGCCAGAACGGCGGCAACGGCGATCGAGCCAAGCATACTCAACCCGATGATGCTTAAGCGCACTCGATTAGCGGTGTCCTCTTGCTCGCCAGCAGCTTCAACTTCCTGGTAGGTGGCGTCGATGAGAGCGGTTGACTTGGCAATTACATCTTCAAGCTGGAGCGCGATCGGGCTACTAGCGAATTCTGCCAGTTGCATTTTCGCTTCTTCCACTGCCGCTGAGGATTGGTTGTAGGACTGATCAATGTGCAGCAAGATGGCTTCGAGCTGCTTAAAATATTCCTGCTGGATGCCCAGAGTCGCGTGGATGAACTTTGAAGTTTCGCTGCGGTGAGAACCAATCCTGTGAGCCGCAGCGTTGAGTTCGGGGGCCTCAAAATTGGCCCAGAACTGCTCAAATTCATTGATGCGCTGAAAGAGTTTGGCATGTTTGGCGCGAAATAGACTGGGCTGTTTCACAAACGGGAAAAGCTGCTGCTGTTGCGCTTGAATTTGCAAGATCTGATTCTGCAAGTTCTGAAAATGTTTAATTTCATCCAGAGCCTGTTCTTCCGCCTCGCGTGCCTGCTCATAAAAGCGATCGCCGGCGATCACCCCTGCCCCCGTGCCGACGATCGCAATCCCTAAGGCCGCAAAATACCCCAGGGCAATTTTTTGGCTAATTCGCAAGCCTTTGAACTTGAGTTTTGGCTTCAGCTTGAGCAAATTCGCTGAGGGCAAGGCGGCGGGATCAGTGAGCAAATTAAAACCAGTCGGAGGGCGGTGCAGGTTCATTTTCAGGTTTAAGCTTGATAGGTTTGATATCTTAATTTCTACTTAAGGTGCCCAGCTTAACTTAAAGATTGACTGGAGAATTAAGGCAAATCGCTGAAAAACCTGCGCAGCATCGGCATTGCTATGATTGGGCTGATACCGGGAAATGTTGCAATCAGGTCTGAGTTGCCGATGTCTAATCAGGGAGATACAATCGCCGCGATCGCCACTGCCATCGTGCCACAGCAGGGTAGTGTGGGCATTGTGCGCGTTTCAGGTGGGCAGGCCGTCGCGATCGCGCAGCAGATTTTTCATCCCCCTGGTCAACCCCAGTGGGAAAGTCACCAGATTTTGTATGGCTTCATTCGGCATCCGGAAACCCAGCAACTGGTGGATGAAGGCTTGTTGTTGCTTATGCTGGCTCCCCGTTCCTACACCCGCGAAGATGTGGTGGAATTTCACTGTCATGGTGGAATCATGGCGGTTCAACAGGTTTTGCAACTGTGCATTCGTGCGGGTGCCAGATTAGCAGAACCAGGCGAGTTTACCTTAAGAGCTTTTTTGAATGGGCGACTCGATTTAACCCAGGCCGAAAGTGTCGCCGATCTAGTCGGGGCACGATCGCCCCAAGCCGCCCAATTTGCCCTGGCTGGGTTGCAAGGCAAGTTAGCCCATCCGATTCGCCAGTTGCGCTCAAAGTGTTTGGATTTGCTGGCTGAGATTGAGGCTCGCATTGACTTCGAAGAGGACTTGCCACCATTAGATGAAAGTCAAATCAAAATTCAAGTGCAGCAAGTTCTCCAGGAAATTGAGCAGATTTTGGCCACCGCCGAGCGGGGGGAATTAATTCGAACTGGGCTAAAAGTGGCGATCGTGGGTCGCCCCAATGTGGGCAAGTCGAGCTTGCTCAATGCCTGGAGCCGCAGCGATCGCGCGATCGTGACCGATCTCCCCGGCACCACTCGCGATGTGGTGGAATCGCAATTGGTGGTGGGCGGAATTCCGATTCAGGTGCTCGATACAGCGGGCATCCGAGAAACCGAAGACCAAGTGGAGAAAATTGGCGTGGAGCGATCGCAGATCGCAGCCCAGCAAGCCGATCTGGTGTTACTGACGATCGACGCTGCTACAGGTTGGACGGAGGCTGATCAAGCAATTTACGACCAAGTGTGCGATCGTCCGCTGCTGCTGGTCGCGAATAAAGTGGATCTGGTACCCGTCGCACGCGAATTTCTCCCTTCCTACCTGACAGCGCTCCCGCTCGTGCAGACTGCGGCAGCCCTTAACCAGGGGATTGACGCTTTAGAACATGCCCTTCTAGATATTATTCAAGCTGGCAAGCTGCAAGCGGCTAACCTGGATTTGGCGATTAATCAACGACAGGCGACTGCTCTCACGCAGGCTCAAAGCGCCCTGCATCAGGTGCAAAACACGATCGCGGCCCAGCTTCCGTTAGACTTTTGGACGATCGATCTGCGCAGTGCGATCTACGCTTTAGGGCAGGTGCTGGGCGCAGAAGTGACAGAATCTATCCTGGATCAGATTTTTAGCCGCTTTTGTATTGGCAAGTAAGCGCCGCGCCGCGCTCCCATCGTGCTACTTGGGGCACTCTTTGGGCTTAGGGCTTTGCTGGCAGAAGCGAAAGACTTCGTTGAATTTGGCCACAGTCATGCCATTACGCGTAATGATTTCGCGCGAGGTGGCCTCAAAGCGATCGCACACAGCCTGCACGGGTTGCATCAAATTTCCTTGCTGGCAAATATTGGGAGGCACATTGCCGCCCATCAGTTTTTTGACTTCTGCATAGTCCTGCATTCGTTGCCGCTCGATTTGTTTGGCGATGGAGGTATATTTCTCGATTTCTTCCGGTGACTGCGCCTGAACGGCTTCAGGACTCATCACACTAGCCATCAAACCCAACACAAAAAAAGAGCCGACCACCGCTTTCAGGGAAAAACGATGAGAGAGTTGAAAAGTAGAACGTTTCATCATGATTTCGTATCGAATGCCAATAGCTGTACGCACATCAAAGGTCTTACAAGATTTGAATTATTTTAGGGGTGATAAGTTCCAAGTTGTCAGATGTTTTTACGACAGAGGGCACATAATTCAACGACGGCTGTTTGCAGACCAATGAGAGTATCGGCACCGGATTTGAGGTTGGCCTCCAACTCTAGCAGAATCGGTAGGGTTTGCAACAAGGAACTTAGGCCCAATGGTTGAACTTCCTGCTTGAGGAAATAGAGCCGTTTCGGATTCCCAATTTCTGCGGCTTGCGCGATCGCCAGTTCATCTCGTTCGCCCGCTGCCAGCATCACCTTAATCCACGTCCAGGTGCGAAACTGTTTCACCAAGCTGGCCACAATCAGCAATGGCGGCTCATTTTGGCGCAATAGTTCAGCCACCATTTCCAGCGCTTCGCCTGTTTGCCCCAGTCGGATCGCTGCCGCCAATTTGAAAGCATTTTGGGTGGTTGAGGTCACCAATGCCCCCACGTCTGCTTCAGTCAACGATCGCTTAGTCGCTCCGCCATATAACCGCAATTTTTCCAGTTCGGTGTGTAAGCGGCGGGTATCACTCCCGATCGCCTCCACTAGCAAATCGACCGCTTCCGCCGTCAGCTTCACTTCCATCGCCTGCGCTGTCTGTCGTACTTGCTTTGTAATTAAGTCGGTTTTCCAGCCGTCAATTAAAGAAAAATCCCGGATCTCTGCATACTTCTGCAATAACTTGGTGGACTTTAAGCGACTATCCGGTTTGTTCGCAGTGGTGAACAGCAGCGTGGTGGTTTCAGGTAGTCTTGGTAGCGTTTGTTCCAGTTCTTGGAGTTGGTCTTCGGGACAGCGCTGGCACACGGTCGCATTGATGAGCCACACCAACCGACCACCGCTACCAAAGGGGGGAGTCATGGCCTGGTTTAACGTTTGGGTGAGCGCCTCCGGTTGGTCGGCAGAAATCTTATCAAAATTAAAACTTTCCCATGCCGGGTCGATCGCTTTTTCGCGTAGGGTTGTGGCAGCCTGGGCGATCGCAAATTCATCGTTACCCCAATAAAGGTAGATTGGCATTGACAGACACCTTCTCACCAGTGAAGTCATTGTAAGGTGATCCAGTTAGGCGGAGTTAAGTTGAAGTACAACCAGCGATCCCCGATTTGTTATGGTGTTGAAGATAACAACTATGAAGGGCTTCAACTCAGGGGTTGAAGTCATAAAATCAATATACTGACCTACGAGGTGCCCAAGCTTGGACGAGAACTTTCAGACTTACCTGAATCGGGCGGTGCGGATGACGTTGCCAGAAACTTACCGCACCCAAGTGCAACATATTCAGGAATCCCCCAAATATGAGCCAGATTCCACCGGAGGATTGAAGCCGTTGCCGTTTCCAGGGTATACCGTGATTACACCACCCGGCAGCGACGACGTAGAAAACCGGCCTCTTTTTACAGCATTAGAACACATTCAAAAACAACTGGTGGAGCGGTTAGGTGCAGATGTGTTTGCTCCCGTTCCGGGCACCAGTTTTCATGTCACCCTGGCTGACCTGATTTGGGACAGTGCCTATCGTCATGCGCTTGAAGAGCCGTCGTTTGAATCGCATTTGCGCGATCGCATTGCTCAAATTTTTCAAGAATGTACACCCATTCACGACGGCGGTACCATTCAGTTTCAAGTGTTGGGGTTGATGGTGATGACGCGGGCCGTGGGAGTTTGCCTGGTGCCCACAGATGAGCCATCCTACGATCGCATCCTCAAATTCCGCCGTGCCCTCTACCAAAATCGAGACTTAATTGGGTTAGGCATCGAACAACAGTATTACTTCACGCCCCACATTACCTTAGGCTACTTTGGCAGCGATCCTAAGCCCGAACAGCGTTCCCATATGGGTGAAGTTTTTATTGAGCTAAATCAGCAGTGGCAAGACCAAGAACCCCAGCTTTACCACGTTGCGCGGGCTGAGTTGCGCAAGTTCGATGATATGACTTGCTACTACCGCGAACCCGATTGGGCAATGTTTCAATTTTGATGATGATTCCCCCTACAAATTCTGCGGATTGTGATGCTCCCAACCTAGTGGCTCGCTCGCCGGTGCCAATTCATCCCATCATGGTGCAGAGTTTTGCGGCGATCGATCGGGAAATCGGGCCACATTCGTTTCAACCAGATGAGTATGCGATCGTGCGGCGGGTGATTCACAGTACGGCTGATTTTGAATTCAGAGATCTGATTCGGTTCAGCCCTGGGGCGATCGCAGGCGCGATCGCCGCATTGCAGCGGCAAGCTCCGATCGTGACTGATGTGACCATGGTGCAACAAGGAATAAAGAGTGTGGTTGCCCAAACGTTTCAAAATCCCATCATCAGCGCGATCGACCTGGCAGAAACAGTTCTACCTGGCAAAACTCGCACGGAGACTGGTTTATTGCGCTGTTTGGAGCAATATCCCCACGCCATCTACGCGATCGGGAATGCGCCAACAGCCCTCCTGGCATTGTGTGAGTGTGTTCAATCATCTTCTCAGCGATCGGCTCAGCCAGCATTGGTGATTGGTGTTCCAGTGGGGTTCATTTCAGTCGTGGAATCAAAAGTTGCATTGGCGCAAATATCCTTGCCACAAATTCGGGTTGACGGGCGCAAGGGAGGTTCTGCGGTGGCTGCGGCGATCGTCAATGCATTGTTGGTGTTGGCCTGGGAGCAAGCTTGTTAAGCGCATGGCGTTGATTCACGTCATTGGGATGGGGCTAGATGGGGCGGCGGGCTTGCCTGCTCCAGTGCAGCATGTAATCGAGACGGCTACGTTGCTCGTGGGCAGTGAGCGCCACATCAGTTATTTTCCCGCTCATCCAGCTCCTCAGTTTGTATTGGGGACTTTTGGGGCCGCGATCGCGCATATTCGCCAACATTTGCAGGCGACGAAGGCCCCGCTCGTGGTGGTTCTCACGTCTGGCGATCCGCTGTTTTTTGGATTGGGCCGGTTACTGCTACAAGAATTTGCGGCTGAAGATTTAACCTTTCACCCCCATCTCAGCTCGGTGCAACTGGCCTTCAGTCGAGTCAAAGTCCCCTGGCAGGAGGCCCAAGTCGTGAGTGTGCATGGGCGCTCGCTGCAAGAGTTGATTCCGGTGTTGCAGCCAGGAGTTTCACCCCTGGCGATTCTCACCGACCATTACAACACACCCGCGGCGATCGCCCGCTTGATGGCCGCCCTGGATTTGCCAACGCTTTATCGAGTTTGGGTTTGTGAAAATTTGGGTGGCTGCGATGAACGTATTACCGCCACAACCAGTAGCCCAGAGGCGTTAGCTGCCCTGGCCCAACAGCACTTTGCCGCTTTAAATGTGGTGATCTTGCAGCCGATGGACGCTGCTGAATCCCTGGGGGAGGAGTCTCTCCCGCTGTTAGGGATTCCTGATCGCGCATTTTTGAGCTTTCCCGATCGGCCCGGCTTAATGACCAAACGCGAAATTCGCTCATTGGTGCTGGCAGAATTGGCGCTACAACCCAATCAAATTGTGTGGGATATTGGCGCGGGTACGGGTTCCGTTTCGATCGAAATTGCGCGGTTATGCCCTACGTCCACCGTGTACGCGATCGAGAAAACGGCCATCGGCTTCAGTCTAATTCAGCAGAATTGCCAGCGGTTTCAGGTAGACTCAATTCACGCTATCCAGGGTGCGGCCCCAGAGGTATTGGCTCCATTGCCCGCCCCTGATCGCGTTTTTATCGGTGGCAGCGGTGGCCATTTAGCCGCTGTTTTGAACCTGTGTAGCACTCGCTTGCAGCCTGGTGGTCAAATTGTTTTAGCGCTCACAACCCTGGAAAATTTGACGGAGACATTAAACTGGGTTGCTAGTACGTCGGGGCAATCCCCGTGGGAGCATCGATTATTGCAAGTCAACCTCTCCCGTTCAGTGCCGATCGCTGCCTTAACTCGGTGGGCACCCTTAAATCCAGTCACGCTCGTCACATTAAAACGAGCCGATCGCCCAAACCAATCCCGCCGTCAGACAGAGTAAGGATATGCCCCCCAGCCCCGCCAAAGGTTTTTGAGCAATCCCAACAAACCAGAGGGGAGCTTGCGCCTGATATTGAATTGCCTGAGTTGAGTCGAGACTAATCAGGCCACCCACCCACCCGGCATGTAACCCGATCGCCAGCCCTAACCAGCCGTCGTCAGCCCAGCGAGCCAGCACTAGCACCATTCCCAGCAGCCATAATCCAGGCAGTTGCGGTAGGGTTTCCTGCCGTTCCCAAAGCAGGTGGAGAACGGCAAAGATGAGGCTGGAGCCGATCGCGGCCAGCCAAACAGGCGCTAACATCTGCAATTGGTTGAGCAGAAACCCTCGGAACACGAGTTCTTCCGTCACACTAATCCATAAGCCAATCAAAAAACTGGGCAGAATCGCGGCTCGCAACTGCGTGAAAGAAGCTTGTTGCCAATAACTCCAGGCTTGCCATTGCTGCACAGTAAACAACACCAGTAAACCCGTTATCGCAATACCAACTCCAGTTAACCCAGAGGTTAGGAGATCCACATTCCAAGCAAAGCCGTATTGCTCAAATGATTGCTCCCTTAAGGTTGCAAACCCCCACAAAAGAGCTGGCACAATGGCATATAAGGATGCCACTAGGGGTAATTTTTGAGCCGGAGTCAACGGTTCAAATGGTCGCCATTTCAACTTCCAGGCTAATGGAATTGCGATCGGCAACCAGACTATTAACCAGGTAAAGAAAAAGACTCCGACCCAGGCCATAGTTGGAATTTGAGAAATAGTCGAAAGCCGTAAAGAAATCGGCAAATTCAAATGCACTATTCTGGCTCAGAACCGTTACTGTCACGATCGCTACTGCCAAGCTGGACTAATCGAATATGCTTATAGCCCAACTTAATCTCAAACTCATCTCCAGGCTTCAAACCCATCGCCTGAGTATAAGCAGCCCCAATCACAATTTGTCCATTTTTATGCACACTAACGCGATAAGTTGGCTCTCGCCCACGCCCATCTTTTGACCCTTCAGGGTCTAGCGGAAGTCCCTTTGCCACCAGCAATGCATCGTAGAAATCGGTGAGATTTACACGAGTTTGATTATTTTTAGTTACTGTGTAATATCCACATCGTTTCGCGGTTTCACGACGCGGCAAGTGCGACAGTTCTTTTACTTTTTGAAGTAATGCTTTTCCAGTTAGTGGAGTCGGAGAGGTGTCTGCCATCTTTTCCTAATTTGCCCCAAATCTTCAAGTGATGAACAGCGTGAGAGAACAATTCAGCACTATAAGAAATATATCCTTTTCCCCCTCTACTTTGGCAATAACTGGAGCTTTTTTCGGATTAATATTTTTTGAATCATTCGTACAAAGTCCTGGAAATGTAAAGAAAGAATTGTCATAGCAATCTCAGATTGAGCAACAGATGCAAGATTTTGAATCTTAATAAAGGTTATTGTTGAGTGTCGATACTTTCATGAGTTCTGCTTACAATTTCAAGCCGTTCACCTCTTCCAAAGCTGATTAAACATCGGGTTTATCCTCTGATATGGTGGTTCTAAATCATTGATGGGGGAGTGGTGTGCCATGAATCGGCTCTGAGATGGGTGTTATTTTACATGGTTCAAATGAGCTTGCTATAAAAGCTCAATCTTGAGCAGCATTAGGCCGCCGTTGCTGATTTTCAGGCAGACATATTCAAGATTTTTCCGTGCCAGCCGGTCGGTCCGCAAGAAGTCAATAGAGGTGGCAAGGGCTATCGCTGTTGCTGTGACAGCATTTAAAGACGGTTAATAATTCCCCCGCCACGTGGGATCTGAATTATTGTTAAAGTAGCTCTTCAGTTAGCACTCACACTCAGAATGCAGGTTATTTTCAAGGTTATTCGACAAGCAGCCGGGGCCTTGCCTAGAGTTCAAAACTACACTCTAGACGTGGAATCTGGTGCAACCATTTTGGATTGCTTAAACCACATCAAATGGGAGCAGGATGGTACTTTAGCGTTTCGCAAAAATTGTCGCAATACGATTTGTGGGAGTTGCTCGATGCGCATCAACGGGCGATCAGCACTGGCTTGCAAAGAAAATGTTGGCAGTGAAATTCAGCGATCGCAGCAAATTGCTGAATCCGTCGTTAATCTGGTTGCTGAAGGTGGAAACGTGCCCACTCCGGCTGGTATCCCTGTGATTACCCTGGCCCCGATGGGAAATATGCCCGTGATCAAAGATTTGGTCGTGGATATGACCAGCTTTTGGGATAACTTGAAAGCGGTTGATCCCTATGTCAGTACAGCATCCCGTCAAGTGCCCGAACGGGAGTTTTTGCAAACCCCAGAAGAACGATCGCGCCTCAACCAGGTAGGGAATTGTATCCTCTGTGGTGCTTGTTACTCTGAATGTAATGCGCGTGAGGTGGATGCTACCTTTGTCGGCCCCCACGCTCTAGCAAAAGCGTATCGGATGGTGGCCGACTCGCGTGATCAAACCACCAACGATCGATTAGATCATTACAACCAGGGCACTGCCGGAGCGTGGGGGTGTACTCGTTGCTATTACTGCAATGCCGTTTGCCCGATGGATGTCGCTCCGATGGATCAAATTAGTAAAATCAAGTCCGCCATTTTGGATCAAAAAGAAGCGCGCTCAAGCGTCTCTATTCGCCACCGCAAAACTCTGGTTGACCTGGTGAAACAGGGAGGGTGGGTGGATGAGCGTCAGTTTGGCCTGCGCGTAGTGGGAAATTCGTTTCGGGACATTCGTGGTATGTTGAGTCTGGCTCCCCTCGGTCTGCGGATGCTGGCAACAGGTAAGTTTCCACTCACGTTTGAAAAGTCAGAGGGGACAGCCCAGATCCGCGCGCTCATTGACGCAGTGGAACAGATTGATCCCGCTGCGATCGTCGAACCCTTGACCGATACCCCTGAACCCGTAGGTGGCTAATTATGGCTGATAATTCCAAACCGACCGCATCCCCGTCTACCGTAGAGAATCGCCCTGAACCTGGCTTCGGTTGGACAGCTTACGCCGAGCAGCTCAATGGGCGCTTTGCCATGCTTGGGTTTGTGGCGATTCTGCTGATAGAGGTAGTTTCCGGCCAGGGTTTATTGGCGTGGTTGGGTTTGTAATCAACCCTAACGCCAACTGAGAAATGCAATTATTCTAGGCTTTCATCTCTGCTGCTCCTGAGACTTAACGCCCGGTGATATTGCCGATCGGCTGACCCAAGCGATTGTAAATTAAAATATCCCATTGCCCATTCGCACCGGATTCAAACGCGATCGCGTTGCCATCGGCGCTAATTGTCGGATTACGCACTGGTGCCCGCAAGTTTTCGGTGAGGTTGCGCAGTTGGCGTGTATCGCGATCGTACAGGTAAATGCTAGTTCGACCTTCGCGCGAGCCAGCAAACACGATGTAGCGCCCATTATCCGAAATCGAAGGGTTGGCTTCGATCATATCGATCGCATTCAATCCAGGCATTTCCACTAAATTGCGAGTCACTGTGTCGTACAAATAGACATCCTGGCTATTGCGTCGATCAGATGTGAAGACAATATACCGCCCTGCGATCGCTGGATTTTGCTCGGCGAATTGACTATTTAAGCCGCGTCCAGCCGGGTCGTAAGGAAAACTGAGCAACCGAGGTCCGGCACAGCCCATCAGTAAGCTACTGCAAGTAAACAGCCATCCTAACCATTTCAATTGTCTCTGCATGCATTTTCCAAGGTAACGGGCCTGACACCGCTATTACGGAGGAGAAGCTCCGGGGTTAGCGCGATTGCGCTGGTAATCTGGAATATCTAGCTCTATCCCAGCACCCCGATCGAGAACTTCAATGTCCCATTGTCCGCGACTGCCTGTTTCAAACACAAGATAACGCCCGTCGGGACTAATCTTTGGGTTACGAAACCAGCCGCGATACCCGATTGTCAAAATTTGAGTGTGCTGAGTTGCTCGATCGTAAAGTTCAATCTCAGGTCGGGCGCTGTCGCTCGCAACGTAGGCAATGTAGCGCCCAGTATAGCTAAGGCTAGGTGATTCGGCGATCGCATCCCGGCGATTTAGCCGGGGTAACATGACATATCGTTTGTCGCGCAAATCGTACAGCAAAATGCTGCGGGTTCCTTCACGATTCGACACAAAGGCTAAAAACCGACCATTACCACTGAGCGCAGGTTGCTCATCGTTGTAACGACTTTCAAGTTCCACAGGGCCAGTTGGCGTTTGTGGTTGTTCACAACTGATGAGCAGGCCTGCCAAAGCAAGCCAACCAGCTAGACGTAACCAATGACGAGCGAATTTGGAAGCAGAATAAGAACGGTTACTCATGCCCCATCAGCCACTAATTCCAATTCACTCATCGCCCCAATTATCTGTCTCGTCAGTATCTAAAGGACGATAATCGACATATTCAGATGGGGGTTCATCGACCGGGCGGCGTTCTCGGCCTCGCATGTCTTCATCATCTCGATGTCGCCGAGTTCTAGCTGGTGCGGGCGGCTCATTACCAGAGCGCGTAGGGGCGCTGCCGCGGGTTCGAGGCCGGCGCTGAAAATCGGCTTCTGGCATCTCGGAGCCAAAGGCATCATCTGAACGTGGCCGCCGGCGAGGGCGATCGTCGTAACTGGAGCGATCGTCTAAACTGGCTCGAGGTGGTGCAGCAGGACGCCGACGCACACCCTCTTCATACTCATCTCGATTTGCCCGATTATCGCGTGTGCCCCGGATCCGGCGAGTCGTCGAGCGATCGTCTAACGCGCCAAACTCATCTAGTTCAGCTCGATAGACTTTGCTCACTGGCCGGTCTTCATCCACGATCGGTGCGTTGCGTTTCGCTTGCTCTGTCGCAGCTCCGCGCAAACGAATACTTTCAAAAGCAAAGAAGACGGCAGAACCTGTTAGCAGAAATTGCCCAAACTGTAGAATTGGGTCTTGCCGCCAGCCTTGAAAGAAAAGAATGCCGCCACACAACAAAGCAACAGCCGCAAAGAAAATATCATGGTCACGAGCTAGCTTAGGGCGAAAGGACCGCAAGAAGTAGAGAGCCAGCCCAGATGCCGCCAATGCAATGCCGACTATACTGCTCCAACCTAATCCAACGTTTACCATCGCCAAGCCTCGCGGAAGTACATCCTATGTTAACGAGAAATGCTCAAAATCTCCACACTTGTGGCGATCGTAGAAGGGCGACCAAATTACTGGCCCACGGCTGCTTAACCCCTTTAAAAATAAAAACCAGCACACAGCAATTCTGCACCCTGATCAAAGAAATATAAGCTGATTGATTAACAAAACTCTTGAAGTCCTGATTCTTGCGGAAGGAACTAGCAGTGATTCACTTGAAATCTTTGCCCTCACCGCGCCCTCTTTCAACGGGAACGGAGCCAGAATCTCACCCTCATCTCCCAACGGAAGAAGGGTTGGGGGTGAGGGCAGAAAGCAATCGCAAGCTTTGCCGGTTACTTAACCGACGATCCCAAGTTGAATTAGTAACAACAGAACCTAATCAAATAACGATCAGTCGTGCGGCAAGTCCAAGTTGCTGGGCTGATTACAAAAGCTACCGCGTGTTTTCAATCAACTGGGGTACATCAGCCTCCGATGCACAAGGGGCTTAAGCCCCTTGTGCATCCAGCGGTGGAGTTGAAAAGGCTGTACGAAAACCAACATTTTGAGGTTGCCTTGCTATGACAGCAGCAGCTCTGTCAAGCAGCGACGAGATATAAGCTCAGACAATTCCTTTACCTAGGAGCGCTGAATTTTATCCTTCTGGCTAATGAAAACTAACGCCACTGTTGCTGGAATTAGAACAATCACTGCACCCGCTAGTAAGCTCAACAAAAAATTCATTAATGAAGGTGTCATTTTCCCTGGCCTCTCACGTTCAAGATTTATTGCTCATTTTATCGGTCTGTTACACCATTGAGAAGCCAATCCTGCAGAACGTTTTCGATGCGTTGCAGGAGAAGTCGGAGGAACGGGGGCTTTAGGATGAAAAATACCGCTAAGATCATGAGAGAGCGTTTACATCCCTTAAACTTGAGCATCGAGTATGACGGCTGCAGAAATCACATCCTGGGTCTTGGGGCCACTCTTGGCAATTATGATCTTTCTATTTATTTTTCGAATTGTCTTGACCTGGTACCCACAAGTTGACGTTACCCGATTTCCGTTCAATTTAGTCTTTTGGCCCACAGAACCCTTTCTGGCTCCTGCTCGTAAGGTCATCCCGCCACTGGGTGGTGTGGATATTACCCCGATTCTGTGGGTGGGGATTCTGAGTTTGGCCCGTGAGGTGTTGTTGGGGCAACAGGGCTTGCTAACGATGATGACTAGGTTGGGGTAATTTTTTGAATTTGGCCGCACCCCCTTCCAGTCGATTTATCTGCTGAAGATGTAAGCACATACCTGCAACTGAGTCATTGTGATGGCACAAGTGACGCGATCGGCCTGCTGTTTCTCAGGATGCTGACGAAAATCAGCACCAATGTGAGCATCTTAGAATGCAAATGGTTATCACGAGTTTGCTTCGATGTTCATTTGTGGGGTGGGAGATGCACAGGATATTAACTGGGGCGCTGACTGTGGAGCAGATGCAGCTTGCGATTACAGGATTACCCGATCGCCTTAAAGGCGTTAAGCTGGCTCAACTATCTGATTTTCATTTTGATGGGATTCGACTCTCAAAATCATTACTAAATAATGCGATCGCGGCCTGCAATGCGGCTCAACCAGATTTGATTTTGCTGACTGGCGATTTTGTGACCGACGATCCGGCCCCAATTCATGATCTGGCGGAACGATTGACCCAACTCAAAAGCAAATGTGGCATTTTTGCTGTGCTGGGCAACCACGACATTCGCTACAAACATTCTCAGATGGAAATCACAGCAGCGTTGCAGGAACACGACATTCAGGTGCTATGGAACCAGATGGCGTATCCGCTGGGGGAGGGTTTGGCGATCGTCGGCTTGGCCGATTACTGGTCTGCCCAATTTGACCCAACTGCTGTCTTCAACCAACTTGAGACCGCAATTCCACGCATTGTGCTATCTCACAATCCAGATACGGCTGAAGTTTTGCAACAATGGCGAGTGGATTTGCAACTATCGGGGCACACCCACGGCGGCCAAGTTTTCTTGCCGGGTGTGGGTAACATGGCGCAGGCGACATCCAACTTTTACCGGGGATTGCCGCGATCGGTCAAACGGTGGGTGCCTTTGTTGAAAGAATGCTCCACCACAATGAAACATTGGGAGTGGGCACAGGGCTTACACACGGTTGGGAAAAATCGATTGTACGTGAACCGCGGATTAGGCACTTATTTGCCAGGACGGTTCTGTTGTCCACCTGAAGTTACTGTAATCACGCTGGTGTGAATCCTATGGCTTGCGGCAGAACCAACCTAGCAGATTGAAGTCGTTTTGCAGCTTTTGGTGTTCTCGCCGATTTTGCTCTGCGGTGGCAGAGTACCACTCGCAATAGCGATCGAACTTTTCGCGATGCTCTACTTCCTGGTAAAACTCGCGGGTGAACTGGTGTGTTTCTAGCACCGCCTGGTTGGCTTCTGGTGGAACGGGCGCAATCCATCGCAAATCTTGGGACATTGGAAATAGTCCTACTCAGTGAGTAATCGTTCGCCTTTTAACATGCGTTGAGCCGCATCCAACAAAGCTTCTTCCAGATATGGTTTGGTGAAATAGCCGCTTGCCCCCAGGGTCGCTGCCATTTGGCGATGGCGATCGGCTCCGCGAGAAGTCAACATGGCGATCGGTAGGTGTTTGAGGTTGGGGTCTTTTTGAATGCGGGACAGCAGTTCCAGTCCATCCATGCGCGGCATTTCGATGTCACAAAAGACAATGTCACAGGGCAAACCCGATCGCAACTTCTCCCAGGCTTCCTGTCCGTCGCGTGCTTGCTCAACTCGATAGCCAACTTTGTTGAAAGTCATGGACAAAAGTTCACGCACCGTAATTGAGTCATCCACAATGAGTACCATTGGTTCGGTTTTGGCGGCTGGAGCTTCGGCAACTGCGGTAATGCCATCTTGCTCCCATAGTGAACCACCCGCATCGCGTCGAATGCGGCCCATGGAGAGATCGATGAGTTCAAGCACATCCGCGATCGGCATAATGCGGCCATCGCCCAACACAGTTGCCCCGGCGACCCCAACGGGTTTTGGCACGGGGCCTTCCAGTTGCTTAATCACAATTTCCTGTTCACCCATCACCTGGTCAACTTGTAAGGCCAGGAAATTTCCGGCACTCCGCAAGACGACGATCGACACCATGTCATCTTCCTGGTTGCCACCGTAGACATTGCCGCGGCTGAGGTGACGGTTGTAGCCCAAAAGATCCGCTAGGGGCCGTACTGGTAGGATGGTATCCCGCCAAGCAATGCAAGGTTGCGCATCGGAGTTGAGTTGAACGCGATCCTTTGGCACATCCAGCATGTCCTCGACCCCATCCATGGGAAAGGCGATGCGAGCGCGATCGCTGATACAGCATAGCGCCTTGGAAATACTGAGCGTGAGTGGCAAGCGGATGGTAAACGCGGTCCCTTTACCCGGTGTGGAGTCTGTATTGATGACTCCTCGAATCTCGCTCAGGCTGGTGCGCACTACATCCATCCCCACCCCACGTCCGGAGAAGTCATCGGCTTGATCTTTTGTGCTGAAGCCCGGATGGAAGAGAATGTCGTAAATATCCAGCCGCGAGATAGTTCTGGCCTCAGCGGCGCTAATTAAGCCCTTTTCAACAGCTTTTGTCTTGACTCGCTCGACATCAATTCCGGCACCATCATCGGAAACAGAAATGATTGTTTGGTTACCTTGATGGAAGGCGCGAATGGTGATGCGTCCGGCGGGAGGTTTACCCGCAGCGACCCGAACGGAAGGAGGTTCAATCCCGTGGGTAATGGCGTTGTTGACCAGGTGCGTCATGGGATCGTAGAGCTGTTCCAGGATCATTTTGTCGATAAGGGTTTCGCGCCCTTCGATCACTAGTTCAGCCTGCTTGCCTACCTTCATGGAAATATCTCGGACCGCGCGTGGTAGACGATCGGCCGTTTGGGCGAAGGGCACCATGCGCGAGCGGGTCAGTCCTTCCTGAAGTTGGGTTGTGACCTGGCGGAACATGCGAGTGACCTGTTCCGTTTCATCCACGATAAATTCGATGTCTGAGGATGATTCTCGGACTCGCACGATCAGTTCGATCATTTCCTGTGACAGGGAGTGAAACCCGGTAAACCGATCCATTTCCAACGGATCGTATTCCATCCCAGTTGAACCGTGGGGATCGAGTTCCACCACAGTCGTTTCATTGGGGCGATTGGTCAAGGGATGACTACGATACCCCTGACGACTGGCGAGCAAAGAGCTTTCTAACAGCGATCGCTCATAGAGGTCTTGCATCCGCTGGCCCACATCGCTGAGTTGCTGCACTTGATACAGCAGATTGTCCAGCGACTGGCGCAGTCGTTCCTGGTCTTGCTCTAAGCTGTTGCGATTGACCACCAGTTCCCCAACCAGATTGCTGAGGTTATCCAGATGTTTGACTGGAACGCGCATCGTTTGCTCACTGAAGACCCGGCCTGGGCGGGGGGTGCGTCTGGGGGCAACCATGCCAGCCCCCACTTTAACGGTTGGAGAGCCACCCATTCGTTCTTCTGCATCTTTGAGCAGGTCGTTCAAGTCGTCAAATTCAGAGTCGCTGGAAATACTGGTGAGGGGCGGCTCCAGATTCGGTTCGTCGTGCTCCTCGCCCGCCAGAAGCGATTCTAAATCAGCAAAATCTTCCGTATCTGAGAGGGGGGGGGCAATCGTGCTGCCTAAATCTGCAAAAGCGGCGGCGGCGCTCGCATCGGTAGCCATCATGGCATCGTCTAGCAGGCCGTCTAGGTCAGCAAAGTCAGTTGAGGGAGCAGTATCCAGCAAGTCTTCCAAGTCACTGAAGTCACTATTTGCGGCGGGGGCTGTTGCTGCTTGATTATTTTCTAAATCTGCATCTAGAGCAGAAACTACCGCTAACTCGTCAGTGAATAAATCGTTGGCCTCGAATGCTTCAAATTCGGAAGTTTCCAGGGGCGTCGTTTCAAAAAATGCTGCTTCATGCGAGTTGGCGATCGAGGCATCACCTAGAAATTCATCTAAATCATGCAAAGAGGCGGCATCGATTTCAGTCTGAGCAGATTCTGGTTGCTCCGTCTCCGGAACCAGACTTTCCACGTCTGCCACGTCAAATTCGAGAACTTGCTCCGCGCCACTTTCACTTTCGGTTGTTGGCGGAACTGGATTAAACAAGTCATCTCCATTAACGGTAGGTTCAATTGATAGATCCGCCAAATCTGGGCTGGCAGTTGCAAATAGCTCCGTTGAGTTGGCCGCAAAAAGGTCTGCAATGGATGCATCTGGCTGAACTTCCAGTGCAGATTCCTCAACGTCTAATTCAGTAGCGCTGGCATCAGAAAAGTCTGGTTGCCAGGTTTCAGCCGCATCAGGAAACTCGATCTGGTCGGTCGGCGTGGCCTGCTCAGGGGGGCTAAGTTCTAAATCTAAATCTGCCAGATCCAGATCGACCAAATTCAAATCTTCTACGGCAGCGGCTGGTTCAACCGAAAAATCAAGCTCAAAATCTGTGGCAGTTGTGCGACTTGAGTCTGCGACATCGATCGCGGGTTCATTCCAGGGATCGGGAATTGGTGGGGAAGTGGGTTCTTCCAGCAGGCTGTCAAGCTCAGGGTCGAGATTTAGGTCTAAATCGGATGGGGGGTCTGTGAGGTTGAGATCGCCCAGGTCAAGGGCATCGAAGAGCAATTCGTCTTCGGCGTTGAACGAGTCTAGGCTGCGGATAGGGGCGATCGCGTCCAGGCCCAAATCAAATAGGTCAGGATCTAAACTCTCCTCAGAGTCTAGACGCAAAGGTTCTAGCGGCTCAGTCAGGCTAGCATCCCCATCCGTTGCGGTGGGAGGAGATTCACCTAAACTGTCGCTACTAATTGCTTCCCCTGCCTCCGGGGCGTCGATCGGCTCGATCCCGGTGAACTCATCAAAGTCGAAGTCGAACTGCGTGCTGGTTAGTTCGGTATCTTCAGCATTTACCGCAGGTGAATCGGCGCTCGACGCATCCGGTAAATCAAAACTACCTAAACTCTCAAAATCATCTAATTCACTGGCGATCGATTCATTGATGTCGTCTCCCTCCTCGCTCCAGGGATCGGCAACGGCATCTGCGGGTAAGTTTTGATGCGATGTGGGTTGTAGATCACCTTCATCTAGCCCGCCAAATAAATCGTCCAAGTCGCCCAATTGGTCAGTGGCTGAGTTTTCTGGAGTAAAGCCGAAATCCAAATCTGCGATCAAATCTGCATCCGACAATTCAGCGAACTCTAAACCAGAATCGTTGGAGGTCAGGTCATTTGTCAGCTCTAAGCCAAGCTCATCAGTAGAGGCTGTTTCGCCCTGACTGAGGTCGAATAGTAAATCTGAATCTAAATCCGCCAGTTCTAAGCTCAAATCGGACGCATCACTGGATGGAATCGGAGGGGGGGCGATGTCCAATAAATCAGCAAACTCGTTCGCTGCAAACTCGTTCACACTAGATTCTGATGAGAATGCCGCGAAGGAATCTGCTGTAGGCGTGGTGGCCTGAGTGGGTTGCTCATCGAGCAAATCATCGCCAAACAGATCGCTTAAGTCTTCCTCTGAGGAGACTTCCAAACTGGAGGTGCTGGTTTCTTCAAAGAGGAGATCAGAGAAGTCTGCCGAGTCATGGGGAGCTTCTCCGCCGGGATCTGAGGCAAATAATTCGTTGTCATCCGTTAGAATTTCTTCTTGTTGCCACGTCAGACCGAGTTCTGGCATTTCTCCTTCAAACAGATCAGCTAAGGAGTTCAATTCGGCCATCCCAACTTCAGGCCCCTGCCGCCCCAATTCGGCCTCGGCTAAGTCGGCATCGAGGGTTTCGGGTAATTCTAGGTCGCCAGCAGTAATCGCTAAATCGTCAAATGGTAAGCCGAAGGGAGCGTCGGCATCGAGGGAGAGTGTGTCGGTAATGCCTTCGCTCGCCAAAAGGCTGGCCAGATCATCTTGAATGACGGTTGCAGATGATTCGCTCGTTGCGGGCACAAGATCCTGCAATTGAGCGCAGGGCATAATTTCAATGGCTCGTCCAGCCAACACCAATTCCTGGGCTAGCTTAATATCTTTGATGACGATCGGTGCTAAAACTCGATAGCGATTGTCAGGATCGGCGATCGCCCGCCGTGCTATGTCAACCAGGTAACACCAGGGGCGGAGTTGATACTGTTCGCCCAAGTTGCTCAAACTGCGACAAAGTTCTTGGAGTTGTTGCCGGGCCACCAGATCTTCGTCGGGTTGCTTGAACAGTTGCAACATTTCGCGCAACCGGAGGGGTACTTCATGTCTAAATAACTGTTCTAGCGATTCGTCGATCTGCCCTGTAGCGACTGGCGTTTCTAAGGTAAAGGCACTGATCGGGATTTCTGGTAACGCCGATGCCGGTACTCCTGCGAGTTGATTTAAGTGTTGTTCTAATTCTTCAAAGGTTGGCTCAACATTTACCAGGATTTGACTGGATGCATCTTCGGTTAAGCCGAAAGGGCCTTGCAACTGCCCTAATAGCTCTTGCAACGCATCAAATGCTCTCAAAAATAAGTTCTCTAATTTTTGATCGACCCGAATTGGAGTTTCTTTCAGCACTTTGAAGAAATCTTCCATGCGGTGAGAAACGCGCTGAATGGCATTTAGCCCCAGCATCGCTGCTCCTCCCTTGACAGAATGCGCTGCCCGGAAGACCTCGTTGACCATTTCTGGATCTTCAATTGTGCTTTGTAAATTTAGCAAGCCCTGCTCAATCGTATTGAGGTGGTCTTTTGCCTCCTCAATGAAATAGCCCATAATTCGCTGTTGTTGATCAGGCTGCATGGCAAAACTCCATTTCTAGGAATACGGGCAACGTGAAGCTTGCAACCAATTCTTTACTTTCGCTCCACTGTTTCAACGCGGAACCGTTCTACTGAGGTTAGCAAATCTCGTGCGACTCCAACCAGGTTTTGCAGCGACGCAGAGACGCGCTGTGCTTCTTGCGAGGTTTCCTGGGCTGTTAACTCAACGGACTGCATTACCTGGGCCACGGCACGCGAGGTTTCGGTTTGCTCAACCGTATCAGCCGTGATGGAACGTACTAGCACATCAATCCGGTTCGACACTTGGATAATGTCTTCCAGCGATCGCTTGGCTTGCTCGGCCAGTTTTGTCCCCTCAATGACCTGCTGCGTTCCTTCTTCCATCGCTGTCATGACAGAGCCGGTTTCACTTTGAATTTGCAAGACGATCTGCTCGATTTCTTTTGAGGCTTTGGCGGCTCGATCGGCCAATTGGCGGACTTCATCGGCGACGATCGCAAATCCCCGCCCTGCTTCCCCAGCTCGAGCTGCTTCGATACTGGCGTTCAGGGCCAACAAGTTCGTCCGTGAGGCAATCTGGGAAATCAGTGCCACGATCTTAGAGATTTCCTGAGAGGATTCTGCTAAACGTTTTACTTTCCGGGTCGTTTCAGCTACCGTTTCGCGAATTTGAAGGATCCCCGCCACGGTCCGTTCCACGGCTTCCCCACCTTTCAACGCCGTCGAAGAGGCCGATCGCGCCACTTCCTCGGCTTCCCGGGCGCTTTCTGCTACCCGTTGGATGGATTCGGTCATCACCTGTACCGAGTTCAGCGTTACCGCTAGCTCCTCTGCTTGCCGCAATGCATCCGAGGACAAACTACGGGCAAACATTTCGTTATCGGTAGAACTCTTCGTCACTTGGCGAGTTGCAGTCTTCACCTGTTGCACAATTTCGCGCAGGTTTTGAATGGTCAAGTTGAAGGAGTCAGCAACGGCCCCTAATACGTCAGCCGTGACTTCAGCCTGCACCGTCAAATCACCACGGGCGGCCCCTTCTACGTCATCCAGGAGCCGGATCACTTGCCGTTGCAGGTCTTCTTTCGCTTGTTCTTGTTCTTCGGCCTTCCGTTGGGCTTCGCTGGTCGTGGTCAGAATCACGCGCGCCATTTGATTGAAGCCACTGGAGAGTTGGCCAAATTCGTCTTCTGAGTACACGGTGGCGCGGGCATTTAAGTTGCCCTGACAAACCGAGTTGAACTGGTTTTGCAAATCGTCGGTAGAGCGCTTGATTTGTTTGGCGGTAATTTGCCCAACCGCAAAAGCAGCTCCTCCACCCACGATCCCACTGGCGAGGGCGGCAATCCACCCGGTATTGCGGAGCTGATTGACGACAGCGGGTTCTTGATCGGCGGCACTGGAGGCGACCAACACATTAACCCCAGCAACGGCGATCGCTGAACAAACACCCGCAGCCAAAGCCGCAATCAGGTTTTTAGTGGCGAGGGGGGCATTTTCCAGGGGCGCTAAAAAACCTTGCTCAACGGTTGTGACTGGTTCAATGGAGCCGCTGGAATCAATTTGAGTAAAGGCGGGTACTTGATCAGCCGTACTGGATAGGCTGAAGACTTCATCATCTCGAATAATGGAGCGATCGGGCGGTGCTGCAAAATCAAACCCTGTATCAACCGAATCTTGAGGTGCTGTCACCACTCCACCGGGCACCATAAACTCGCCACCCATTGCCGGTCGGGTAAACCCAGCCGAATTCTCGGATAGATCAAAGTCAGATAAGTTGCCCAAATCATCAAATTCATCGAACTCATCGAGAAAGTCCACGTTACTTTGGCCACCAAAACTGGAACCAGCGTTGAAGGAATCCATGTAAGCAGAATCGCTTTCGGGTGGAGCGCCAAAATTGCTGTCTGGCGGCTGTTCGCTCGCCGGGGGAAAGTCTACTTCTGGTTCATCATAGAGGTTAGTACTGCCCATGAAGAGAGTTTCATCTTCGCCAGCAACCCGCGGTTGCGGCTCGCGAAAATCACTGGGAGATGCCGCTGGTGCGTCAAAGGTTCCCCCTGGAGTCCCAAATGAGGGTTGAGACGGTGGCTCATCGGGAAAATCCAGGGATGGTAAGGACTCATCAAACTGGGCAAATGCTGATTGCTCAAAGGCGGGCGATTCAAATGCCGGTGATTCGAAGGCGGCAGGAAGGTCATCCATACTGAGGTCGGAATCGGCGAGTGAGTCCCCCTGGCCAAAGTCTTCATTCGGGGTGAAAACCGAGTTGCTGCCTGTTTGGGATGGGGCCGTTCCACTGGGCTGGTCGAGATTGCTAACCGCGAATGGATCATCGATCGCAAAATTACTAGCGGTATCGCTGGGTGTGGCATCGTCGAACGGATTAAAAGTCGATTGTTCCACCGCGTAGTCTGGAATATCGAGACTCAACGGTTCATCATCAAAAGTGCCAAAATCGATTTCATCCAGAGTGGCATTAGGCGACTGCGGCTCCAACGAGAAATCTGTGCCTGGTGGTGAACTGGCAGGCTCATCATCAAATGCAACTTCATCAAACGAGAGGTTATCAAACGCGATTTCGTCAAAGGCTTGATTGTCTAGCGATTGATGCTCCACCGATGGATGATTGAAAGTGTTGTCATCGAACATTTGGGCATCAAATGCTTGCTCGTTGAAGGCATCAAGCGTCGCCCCATTAGCTTCAAACTCTGCATTCGAGAAGTCCGCTGCCGGTGTGTTGGCATTGTCCTGAATGTGTTGCAATCCCTGATTGGCGTAGTTGGTAAAGTCAGGGTCATCGGTAATGTGTAAAACGGTTTCATACTGTTCTCGGGCAACTTCGTATTGTTGCAAACCGTAGCAGTAGATGTGGCCTCGCAGCAGGCTGGCACTTGGATCGCTAGGGAACTCTTTGACTAGGCGATCGACAATTCCCGCAGCTTCTTCATAGCTGCCTTGCATGTAGGCAATTTGTGCCCGTTGATAATCCTGTGCGTACTCAGTACCGGATGCCATTTGCCTTCTCCCAATTCATTGATGAGTACGGTAACAACGCTGCCCGAAGGTCACGCTGATTGGCGTTGGAATCGCTTCCATCCTAGTCCCAATTCCTGAAACTGCATGCCCAATTTTATCGTTTGCCTTGCGTGCCATGCTTCACCTTCCCTATGCCGCCCAACGCGCCGATCGCAAAATTGCCACTTGATCGAGCAATCGTAGCGATTTGTTGGTCTGTGAATCTAGTATCCACTCACCGCGCAGAAATGGTGCAACACTATCGGGCACGTTGCTAGATAATTGGACTTCATCCAGATCGAGCCATTCCATCCCAACAATGCGATCGACCGCTAACCCCAGCATCGTGTCTTGGTCTTCCACAGCAATCACGGAAACTTCCGGTTTATCTGTATTCAATGGCGTTGGATCACCTAGGAATTGACCCAGATCGGCGACCCAAACTACTCGACCGCGGACATTAAGTGTTCCCAATAGCAGGGGTGAAACATTTGGGATCGGCGTAATTCGATCGGGCGTAGGTGATAGGACTTCTCGAATGCCGGTTGCAGGCAGAGCAAACTCGTTCCCAGAGGCGACATAGAACCGGAGATGTAGCTCACCTTCAGGACTTTCCAATTCTTGGAATTCAGGGGCTTGATCCTGCCCTCTCCCAGTTAAAAAGTCAGAATTTCCTACCATCCAAAATCACCTATCCTCGGAGTAATTGTTTGACGGTGCCAACCAGTTCGGTGGGTTGAAAGGGTTTAGCAATGTAGGCATCGGCTCCTTGCTTCATGCCCCAGTAGCGATCGAACTCTTCACCCTTCGAGGAACACATGACGACCGGAACATTTTGGGTTTTGGGGTCAGCTTTGAGGCGGCGACACACTTCATACCCATTCATGCGGGGCATCACAATATCTAGCACCACGAGGTCGGGACGACTCCCCTGAATCTGCTCCATTGCCTCTACGCCATCGCTTGCGACAGAAACATCCAGACCGCTACCCTTCAAAAGGTCTTTGATCATTTCCCGTTGGGTGACGCTGTCTTCCACAACCAGAACTGTACTCATACTTTGCTACCTGCTTGCCGCCTTATTCACCGATGGAGAAGAACCCAACATCGTTTACCTAAACTGCTAATAACTAAAGTACCCCTAATTTCCTAATTAAGTGGCGTTGATGACGTTGAAGTTGCGTCGGTTCTATTCATTATGAACTCATGCGTTGATGAGTCAATGGAAGGATCGAGCAAAAGATTACTCTGTTGGCGTTCAGAATAACCTAAACCTGCATACTTTTCGACTAGCATCAATAATTCATTTTCACCAAATGGTTTGGTTAAGTAATCTGTAGCGCCCGCCATCCGCGCTTTGACTCGATCGATAAAGCCATCTTTCCCGGTTAGCATGACGATCGGCGTTTGGCGAAATGCCGTCGAGGTGCGCAACATGGCACAAACTTCGTAACCATCGAGTTCAGGCATAGCAATGTCGCACAAGATGAGATCTGGCTGGATGCGGAATACCAGGCTTAGCGCGTCCAGCGGATTCTCGATCGCCGTTACCTCGTAGCCGTAGGGAGACAGCATCGAGACAATAGTTTCCCGGACAATATTGCCATCATCAATGCAAACAATTTTGGGCTGAGAGCGGGCGGCGGCGTGGCGTGACGATCGGGGCGAGTTCAGTCGAGGTTCGTCGCCTGGGGAGATCATTTGAATGGCACCCTGCTGCACGTAAGGATAAATTGCCTTAGCCACAGTCAAAATATCCCGGTTGAGGTAACGACCAATCTGGCGCAACGACGTTTTTCCGTCCGCAAACCCCTTCAAGCGATCGAACGTTCGCCCGGATAAGCGATCCTTCAATGCATCCACATTCGCAACATAAGCACACTGCTCCGGCGACTGGATATAAGGATGCAACAACTTCCACTGCTGCACCTGCTTCATAGTTCTGGTTAGTTGGGGCGAAATTTCCAACGTGGTCAATTGCGGTGAGAGCGGTGGGCTGACTTCAAAAATGAACGACCCCTGGTGTAAGCTCAGGAGATCAAACAGAGTTTCATGCACCATGCTGTGGATAATGCTGCGGCCCTGGGCTGGAGTCAGGGTATGGCGCTCCAAAAGTGCCCACAGGTAGCCGTATTCTGCTGCGTTGGTGGCGGCGATCGCCTGCTCCGTAAACTGGTTCACCAGATGATCAGCCTGATACCGGCGCAAGTAATCGCGTAAGCGCGCCAAACTGTGATCGGTATCGGCAGCGTAAATGATGCGTCCATTCAAAAAGAAGACAAACCAAAACTTGCCATTCAGCGCGTGATTGCGGGAAGTTGTAGCGTCATCAGCCTCGATCGCACTGGTTTGAGCCGGGTATGCCTCAACAAACAACTCACCAGTTCGCTGCCCCAACTCAATCAGTTGCAGAATGCTTCGAATATCAATTTCACTCAGCTTGCCTTGCATGAATGGATTAGTTTCGTTCCAAGTTAGAGATAAAACGGATCAGGTAAATTGCTGAATTATCGTTACCCCAGTTATACCCCTTCCTCAAAATCATTGCTTCAAGGCATTTGCAAATCGTGAATTCGCTCACTTCTTGTTACACTTCTTCATAGCCAATCAGGGATGCGATGTTAGATTTAGAAAGCAATGTTCAAATTTGCCACTGCTTAGCTTTGTCGAACATTTACCCTTGGGTGATCAGTCATGCTGCCGCAGTTGGTAGGCGATCGGATTAGTTGGGCACGTTAATCCTATTGGATTCTGGGTGGCACATGCACTATAACTCTGTCTAGATTGACTGAATATACTGAAAGGGGTTTTGCGCTTTCCATTGGTCTTGCCACTCGTGCAACCTGAAGCCGTAAGCCATCCTGGTTACACAGTCGGAGCGACACAAATTTGGATCCGGAAAACAGGTTGACTCAGTGAGATTGCTAGAGTTGCCTAAAGCATCAAAAACTCAGTCAATGGAGTCAGGACTGAGGAGTTGAATTCTTATCGGTCACAGAAATAGAAGGGGATTGTTGGCGTGCTGTATCTAGCAGAAGTTCAGAAGAAAAGCGGATTCATCGGCGGTGCGAAAGCAGAACTTAAGTTGTTGGCATGCCAACGCACCGAGCAACAATGGACAGCGATTTCTGGCGACGAGGTGCTTCCATCCGACGAAGCGAATAACTACAATGCAGGTTCTTTAGTACTTGTAGATATTGCTGGTAATCGCCAGATTCAGCGCGTTCAGGAAGCTGGACGGCCCCTGGTCAGCATTTTACAGAATTTTTCCCGGATGCAGGAGAAATTCAAAACTCAGGAAGAAGAAATTGAACAGTGGAAGCAGTCTCTCACCTATCAAAGTCAGGAACTGAACCGGCGTGAAATGGACATGGAGGCTCGCCGCGAGCAACTCCAACAGATGGAAGAGGATTTTGAAAAATTTGATGCGCAGCGGCAGGAATTAGAAACCCTACGCGACGAAATTGAGCAGCAGAAGGACGCCTACGAACGCAATCGGCAAGAGTTGGAAGGGGCCTGGGAACATTTACGGGGTGAAATGCGCCGCTTTGAGGAGCAACAGTCGTCTGCCGCTCCGGGTGGGAGTTTGGATGAAGAAAAAGCTCGATCGCTACAAGACTCATTAAACCGCTTAAGCAGCACCCTCACCGCCACCAATCTTTTACGGGAGCAGGTTGATGCTGCCTTCGCGGTGTTTCATCACCAGCAGGAGCGACTGGGCCACCACTGGCAAACCTTTGAGCAAATGCGATCGCAAGCACAACATCAGCAAGGAGAGGCAGAGCAATTTGCGCAACAGTTGCATGAGCGGTGGCAGGCTTGGCACGAAACCCAAAACACCCTTGAGCAGGCTCGGAGCGAACTCAAAGCCCAACAAGCCACCCTCGCCGCGAAGCAGGACTATGCGCAACTGTTAGCCACACATCTGCAAACCTCCGAAGACATGCATCAGCAATTATTCCGTCTGGCTGAAACCTCCGATAGTGTCAACGTGGGCACCCAAATTGATGTAGACGCGCTGGAGAAGCTGCCGCTCGATGAGTTGCAGCAATTGGTGCAGGAGATGGAAGCGGAACTGGTCAAGTTATCCGGTTTTGTGCAAAGTCAGGAAGAGGAATTGACGGCCAAGCAGCACGAAATTGAAGAACTGAGAACTCGAATTCAGGCTGCGAATGAATACGATCGCCTGAACTTAGAGAATGAACTGGCCGATGAGCAAGATGGCTATCAAATGCTCAACGAAACGTTGGTGGGGCAGCGGCGAAACTTGCAATTGCGCAAAAGCATCTTAAATCAGCATCAAGGGATTTTGTGTCGCCGCCAGGGCTTACCCACTCCCGAAGGCACAACCGTTAGCATTGACCTTAGCCCTCTGACGATGTTAGTGGAAACGCAGCGGCAACAGCAAACCGAAGAACTCCAGAAGCTGGAAGCTCAAATTCAGCAGATGCAGGCGGCAATTCAACAGGCGGAGCAGTTGATAACGAACCAAGCCGCCGATCAAGAAAACCGGCGTAGTGAGTTGAAACAAGCTGAATTTGAGTTGACGAATCGCAGAACCGCAGCCGCAGAGATACAGGGCAGAGTTGCTCTGTATCAAGAAGTGTTACAACCTGTGCAAGATGGAGCCGATGGTGTGCGGCAACAACTGGAGGCGATCGTCGGCACGGCAGGGCAGGTTCAGGAAGGGGGAGAGGTTCAACGGCAGACGATCGCTGAAATACAGCAACTCCTCTATAGCTTAACTAGCCCACAACCTGTAGCAGCTTCTTAAGGTGCCACCTGCTTCTTCAAGCGAATCCAGTCTCCCTCGACTCGAGCGATCGCTCCTCCTGGAAGTGGATCCGATTGGGAGCAATTTGGGGCGGTAATCAGTACGACAACTTTTTCAACGTGTTCAAAGCTGGACGCAACCGGTAGCAATGTTTCCAGCCATCGTCGCACAGCTCGACGTTGGAGGGCGATCGGGGCCGCTTGGAGGACTTTGCGGTTGAGGCCAGCTTCTTCCCCCTGAGCTTGTTGGAGTAGTTTGGCGGCGGCTTGTTCTAAATAATCGACATCTGCGTGTAACAGTTCAGCCGTCTGAGCCAGGGTGCGATCGACTTGGGGGTTGAAGTGAGTGCGCAGGTAACTAAACACCTCTAAACGAATACGATTACGGGCATAGCTCAAATCTTGATTCGTGGCATCCGGCCAAATGGGAAGCTGGAACTGCCGACAAAACTCAGCCGTTTCTGCCCGGGTAATTTCTAGCAATGGCCGCACCAGCGTTACTTCTGGAGTCAACGGACGCTTCCAGGTGAGGGCTTGTAAACCATCGGCTCCACTGCCCCGCACCAGATTGAAGAGTAAGGTTTCCGCTCGATCGCTAGCGGTATGCCCCGTGACAACCGCAGAGTATCCGTTTGCCTGAGCCAGAGTGGATAAGGCCGGATAACGCCAGGCTCTCGCCATCGCCTCACTTTCTAGCTTTGTCATGGCAGTTTGTTGAAAGTAGGGCACTTGCCAGGTTTGAGCCAACTCCTGGACGAACGCAGCATTAGCCGCAGAATCGGTGCGCCAACGATGATCACAATGGCCAATTGCTAAATCCCACTGCCATTTGGGTTGCAGGTCGAGGAGCAACTTCGCCAGACAGAGAGAATCTTGGCCGCCAGACACAGCCATGAGTAGACGCTGGTGTTGCTGTAATAGGTGTCGTTCTTTCAAGACCCGATGCAGACCAGCATGCAGCAGCGTCCATGTGGAAGTCATCGCTAGTAGTCGTCGGGTGCCCGATAGATATCATCCAATTCCAACCGGGGACGATCGGCGCGATAAGACCCCTCACGCTCGGGCCGATAAACATCCTCTGACCGGGGTTCAATTTTTTCAGCCCGTCGATGGCTGGTGCGCCGTTCAGGCAGTTGCGGTCGGGGCCCATCAGGCATAAATTCCAGCCGAATCCGGACTCTGCCCCGTTGCCACCCCTGGGAATTAAACCGCAGCGCTTCACAGTCTAGCCCGTCGCTAAACCAACCTTCGTGGTCATCAGTCCAGTCATCTTCACGATCGCTGATGGCCTGGGCCAACGCATCCAAAAACTCACCCACCTTAAACGTGGGGTTTGCCATAAGTACGCGACCCAGACTCACGTACAACACTTCATCATCACCAAGGGGTTGAAAATCATTCATTACAAAAACCAGCCGTAGCTATGAAGCCCTTTACCCAACAAATTCACACCAAGATAACAAACCCAAACCACGAAAAACCCAATTGCGGCTAAAATAGCCGGTTTTCTTCCTTGCCAACCTTTCGTAATGCGGGCATGCAGATAGGCGGCAAACACAAGCCAAGTGATCAACGCCCAGGTTTCTTTCGGGTCCCAACTCCAGTATGATCCCCAGGCTTCGTTCGCCCAGACAGCGCCCGCAATAATGCCGATCGTCAGCAGCGGGAAACCCAACCCAATGACGCGATAACTAATATTGTCGAGGGTATCGGCTAGGGTGAGCCGTTGGGGTGACAGGGCCGTTGCTGTTTCTACCTCAGGCGGTGTCATCACCGCAGCACCACCTGCACCACTTGAAAATGCCGCAGTGACTTCAGGCATGAGTGAGGCAATCGGTGTTCCAGCCTGACGCAGTTGATAACCCCGATCGCGGTAACTGCCTGTACCCACGGAGCTGCCCCGCAGTTCGATATTCTGTCCACGGGTGACAACGAGGAACGCGATCGCCAACAACGAGCCAACCATTAACGTGGCGTAACTCAGCATCATCACACTCACATGCATCATTAGCCAATTGGACTTCAGCGCTGGAACAAGTGGGGCCGAATTCTGCATATCCTGTGGCAGTGTTAATGCCGCAAACGCCGTAATCCCCATCGCGACTGGAGCCGTCACAGCTCCAACTAACCGACTGCGGCTCATCTGCTCCGCCACGAGATGAATTGTTGTAATTCCCCACGTGAGGAAGAATAGCGACTCATACAGGTTACTCAGCGGGAAATAACCAGCCTCCAACCAGCGGGCACCCAACAACGTTGCGATACACAAATTCGCGATCGCCATCCCAGTTGTGCTGATGTTACTGAGATAAGGAATTGCGGGAAATGCCACCCCTACCCAATACAGCAGCATCGTGCTAAACAAGACAGCAAACGACGTGTTGTCTAAGATGCTCTGGAGTTTTACCAGATCCATGCCAATCGTCTCCTCTAGCATTCGTGCGAATGCATTACTTCTAAATTCTACGATGTTGCTTGTCGATGCGTGGCAGCAGAAGGGAGAAGTTCGGCGAACTGCCTACCGGTTGGCCTTGATCCGGTTAGTCTCTGCATGGCAGGCGGCCAATCAAATAAATTTCTCCAGTTGGAGTGCGGAGAAACCCCTGGGCCTCTGGCACAGGCGTTGGCCGCGAATCTGGGAGGGGCGGTGCAGCGGATGAGGCAGTCGGTTCGGCGATCGGCGTGACCCAATCGGTCACGATCGTCTCAGGCAGGATGGCGTTCGTCGGATCGGTGGGCAGTCCGCCCCGGCCTGTGACAACAAATGAACCGAGTTGACGAGCATTCGTTGGATTACAGCCCTGGGCAATTTGTTGAGACGGATCCACAATGTTGGCAGGCAAAATGCCCAATCCCCGACTGGGATCAACATCGGGCGTGTTGATCGAAACTACCCCACTGACGCCAAACTCGGAACTGGCCGTAATGTCGCTGAACGGCGTCAGCCGCGGGCGGAATTGTAACCCAAAAATTCCCTGCGTCGTGATGTCAATATTGCCGCCGTTTCCAACAAAAGCATTCGCTTTGATGTCGCTATTTTCGCGGCGCACACCCACAATAAATTGGGCATTAATCCGAATGTTGCCCCCAGTGCCACCCAGTTCGAGCGTGCCTGCCGAGGTGGAAAGACTACTGCCCTGCCGCAAGAGCAGTAAGCCATCAATGGCCAGGTTAATATTGCCGCCATCCCCGGAAGTAGAGTCGGTGGAAATGGAACTGCCTTGATCCAAAGAGAGCGATCGCCCGGAGATATCCACATTGCCTGCTCGGCCTGAACCGGGTGGAAACAGCAATTGCAGTAGCGCGATTTGTTCAGGCGTGATACCAGATTGAATGAAGGAAACTCCCCGCCGTTCCAGCGTCGACAATGCATCCGTGATCGAAACCGACCCAGCAGCGATCAAGCCGTTTTCCAGAGTGATGGCTCCATTCGATACGATCGTAATATTACCGGCATCCCCCAGGCCCAGAGTCAAGCTGGAAAGGGCACCACCATTGGAGATGAGCATCCCATTCCGAGTTCGAAGCGTCAAATTACCCGATCGGCCCCGCCCAAAAGAACTGGAGAATAACCCAGCTTCATTCGCAACCGTTAATGTCTGAGCTTCAATTTGAATGTTGCCGCCCTCACCGATTTCGCTAAAAATTGCAGAACTCAACGCTCCGCCAGATCTGCCACCCGCAGTTGTGCCCCTAAAGGTGACGTTTTCACGGGCTGCGATCGTGATATTCCCAGCATCTCCCCGCCCTACCAGGGAACCCGTTGACAAAATCGCCCCATTCGTCACCGCTAGCGAACCTGTGGAAATGCGGATATCGCCCCCTTTGCCCTGCCCCTCAACTACAGAACTAATTGCTCCTGATGGCGTATCATCCCGACGCGATCCATCAAATAAAGCGGTATCGCGCGCATTGATGAGAATTGAACCAGCATCGCCTAATCCTTGGGTGCTGGAGTTCAGCACAGCCCCATCCACCACGCGCAAGGAGCCAGTAGCAATCCGAATATCGCCCCCCTTGCCAGAGGCTCCCCTAAAAACGGTGGTGTTCGCGCTACTGACATTGGCGCTACCGATCCTCCCCTCCCCGCTGAATTCCACGCGATCGCGGGCATTGATCACAATGTTGCCAGCATCGCCCAAACCCAGCGTTGAGGTCACCAACGCGGCTCCGTTGCGCACGAAGAGGGAACCTGTATTAATTTGAATATCACTCCCACTACCAGTCGCCAAAAATATGGAGCTAATCACGCCACTGGGGGCACCAGCACTGGTTTCACCATCAAACACCACCGTATCAGCAGCATTAATCAGCACACTGCCAGAGTCGCCAACCCCAAAAAACGGCAGCGAGCCTAAAATTCCACCGTTGCTGGCTCTGAGGGAGCCGGTGTTGATTTGCAGTTGCCCTGCATTCCCACCCAAAATGGATGCACTCCCCAGCACACTGGCACTGGCATCCACCGGATTTTCGCCAGCGACGATCGTCTGGTTGCGGATGTTGAGCCGCACATTTCCGGCATTCCCCCGTCCAAGTACGGACGTGCCCAACACTGACCCACCCGTAATAGCCAGGTTCTCTGCGGTGACAACCACATCCCCACTGCTGGCGATCGCGTTTGTGGTGAGCGAGCTGACACTATTACCAATCGAGCTAGCATTTCGGAGATTAACGAAGTCTGTGGCATCGAACATCACATCGCCGGAGCGGTTACCGTTGATGGCAAATCCCTCGATAATTCCCGCCTGAATCCGACTGCCAGAAATATCCAGATTCCGCGCAAAAATCGAGAAACTTCCGCCTGAGACTGCCGTAACATCAATGACGGAGTCCGCGATCGCCACATCGGCTCTGGGCGTAAAAGGAGCAAAGCGGAAACTCCATGCATTGCCGTTTGCATCCAGCCCAACGGTTCCAGGTCCAGCCATCCCGCCGAATTCAATGCGACCGCCAGAACCCGCCGTCAGCAGGAGGTCGCTATTGTCTAACACGACATTCCCCCCCAGCAGCAAAAAGCTTTGACCAGAGGGAACATTGAGTTGACTGCCGCGCACCTCGATTGCGGCTGGTGATCGCTGGGTTGCAATAAAGCCACTGGGATCACCCACGATCGTTAGTAAACTGCCTGCGCCACCGGGATTTGTCGCGCTGAACTGGGCACCGTTTGGCCAAACCAGTGCATCCGTCGTGGTGGCAATGAAAGAACCGCGATTCACCCCGCCGATCGACAATTGGGCATTCGGGCCAAAAGTAATGCCACTGGGATTGATCAAAAAGAGATTAACGTTGGGGCTTTGGGTAATGATTAGCCCATCAATATTGGAACGAGAGCCGCCCGTGATCCGCGCCAAAATGTTGCGAATGGTTGGGGTACTGGTAAATCGGGCAATTTCACCGGTATCCAGGTTGAACCGCCCGAAGCTATGAAATAAGTTGGTGCCAACGGTTGTGCCCGCCGCTTGCGGAATGATGTAAGTTGGCCCAGTGAGCGTGCCCGCGGGGCCAAGTGTGCCATCCAAAGTAATGTTTTGGGCTAGAGCTGAAGCAGTGGCGATCGTCTCAGAGGCAGCAACCAGACAAACTGCCAGGACAAAAGATCGACGATCGAATATGCTCATAGCATTCTATGGTGTGGGCGTAGGGCTGGCAGGTGGCACCGTGGGGGCCGGAAGGGGTTTGGGTGAGTTGCCTTTCTGTAAAGTGGTGAATACGTCGTAACGGATTGTGCGATTGTCTTTGATGGCCGCAGTAACGCCGATCGAGCGGATGGCCGCCACCAATTCTTTGTTACCCGGAGGTAGTTGTAAAATGGGAAACCGCTTGGAATTGATGGCCTGATCGACATTGGCAAAAAAATGTCCGTTATTGGGAGACAAGCCGGAGGCCGTTGCTTCCTTGAATGCGGCGCTGTCTTGGAGGGATTGGGTGGGGCGGGGCACAATGGCATTGGCGATCGGTGCCCCCAACGACAAAAAGGCAATGTCGCCGTCGAGCCAACCCCGATTGATCGTGGTGCCACTCTGGGGAATTGTCCAGGCAATCACGGGTTGGCCATTGACCTGGCTTTCTTGCACCTGAAACTTGTAGCGATTCACCATCGCATCATCCAACTTTTTGAGCGAAGCTTCTGCGGCTCGTCGATCGTTGGTTTTGGTGAGAAACAGGATGCTGAAGGGCAAGTTGGGAGATGTACCTTCTGGCGCGCCAGTTAACGCAAGGGCAAATTCCCCTTTCATCCAGGGTAAAAAGTCTTGTTCCCAATCCATACCCACGGTGGACTTAATCCCCTCCTGGATAAGCTTGGGGTCGATCGGTGTAATTGGGCTAGAACCCGCTCCCTGACTGTAATCGCGCCAAAACTGCTGCAAATTGCCCCCCGAAACCATCAAAATTGTGTCCGCAGGCAAGCGACTGGGCATTAGTTGCGCTTCGTTTTTAACTTCGAGGGTGCGTTGACTGTCTGGCTTCAACCACGACACACTCTTAAACTGAATGCCATTGGGTGCCAAGGTTGCGATCGCTGCTAACCCCTGGCTTTGTTGGGCTTGCTGTTCTGGGGTGAGGGTTTTACCAGCGTTTGCCGCTGAGATGGCCGCCGCTGCTGGTAAGTTGATGTAAACCTTGCCAAACCGCTGCTCCGACTTGATTTGGCCCAGCGCTTGCGCATAGCCAGGAATGGTAGATAGAGTTGTTTTCTCGGTGTAGCTATCGATCGTTTGATCAGTTGCTTTAGGGTCAGTCGTCACAACCAAAAATTTGCCATCCAGTACAGTGGCAGAATAACCCTGCCCGGCTGTTTGTGTTTCTCTGATTTGAAACCCTTTGTATGTGCGCTCGTTGACCTGGCCACCCCCCGGACGCGGCGACTCTAAAATTTGTTTGGCCTTCAACCCATCGCGAATTGGCAAAACGACTACAACAGGTTGCTGCGTTGTTCCAGGCGGAGCCGTAAACGGAGCATTATTTCCCAAAAAGGCAAAAGTAACTTCTTCGCCCACCCAGGGCTGAATATCCTTCTGGTAGTCAAACCCATTGGCCGTTAGCAAGCGATCGCGCAACTGAGCCAGATTTTGATCAAAAGCCGCTTGACTTTGCGGCGTGCCAAACTGGCGTAGCTGCTGCCATTGCCCCGCATCTGTTGTCACGGCAACCGCCATCAGTGCGTTCTGCGGAATTACTTCTGCCCCTAGCAACATATCCCCAGGGCCAGCTTTGGGTTGCGAGAAATACCAATAGGCCGCCCCACCGCCTGCCACCAACGCAGCAGCCGTTCCCAAGGTGAGCAACAGAGGGGGCTTGGTCATCTTAACCATGATGGGAAAAGCTCTCTAAAAGTTTGGAATTGTGCCGTAGACACTCTAGCAAAATTCAGTCTGCATTAATCGCCGCTCTGGTCTCTCTGTTGCAGTCTCTCTTTAGAGAGAGTTCGATCTCAAACAGATGGGGGAGTTTGTCTACTGAACGAATTTTTAGCCTTAGGGTGTTCTTTGCAAGCTGAGGAAATCACAGTGGCACTTTACAAGATTAAAGATTTTGATCCGGACTACAAGAATCACTTCGAGCAGGACATTTTAGGATTTGACCTCTACTCTGGGAATGACAAGATTGGTTCCGTCGATGACTTGATGGTGGACGAGCAAGGGCGCTTCCGCTATCTCGTGATTAATACGGGGGCATGGATTTTTGGGAAGAAAGTGCTTTTGCCGATTGGCCAATCCCGAATCAGCTTCAGCGATCGCCGGGTTTATGCCGATGGTTTAAGCCGCGAACAAGTCGAAAACTTGCCTAGCTATGACGAGTTAGAAACGATTGACTACGATCGAGAAGAGCAAATTCGGAATGTATATCGGCCTGCTGCGGGTGGAGCCTACAGCGGACAATCTGCTTCTTTGGAACAGTCTGCCCCTCTGAATATGGGTGCAACAGTGCATGACCAGAGCGTGGCCGCCTATGATCGCGATACTTACAGCTATGACCGTGATCCGGCGCTCTACAACCTGGACGATCGCAACCATCAGAATCTGCGCCTGTATGAGGAACGGCTGATTGCAAACAAAACTCGTCAGCGCACGGGTGAAGTGCGAGTTGGCAAACATGTGGAAACAGAAACTGCCCATGTGACGGTTCCTGTGGAAAAGGAACGGGTTGTGATTGAGCGTAGCACTCCCACGGATGCTGGCGTTGCAACGCCCGGAGCGGGTGATTTTCGTGAAGGGGAAGTAGCCCGCATTGAGGTTTATGAAGAAACCCCCGAAATTCGGAAAGAAGCGTTTGTGCGGGAAGAGGTGCGTGTTCGCAAAGAAGTCGATCGGCAAAACGTGGAAGCCGAAGAAACGCTGCGGAAAGAGCAACTCGACATCGACACAGATGGCAACCCTGTCATCGATCGAGGCGACCAACGCCGCTAATCCTCCTGGGCCTGTCCTTCCTGGCGGGCTGTCTTGTTTAGGCAGTCTAGCCACATGGGCGGGCCTTCACCTGCCCATGTGGCGCTTCGTAAAAACCTGTTAATATGCTGGTCACCGAGACCTGAGGAATGAAGTTTGGATGAATTTAGTCATTCGTTAGATTTACTGAGACTTAGGGCGTTTAGGATTAAGAGATAATCCTGAAATTCCCCATAGTCTTTTGATCCAACCAGTGGTATGACAGTAACAAAATTGTTCTACTTATAGTTAGATAGTTGCGGCAAAAGCATATGGTATGAGTGAGTATACTTAAGTGATTTCACTCGTTGGGTCAATCTCGAGTTCTAACGTCGGCAAATCGTCATGCATCAGAAAAAGTTCACTCTTCTGCTGTCCGCCCTGGCAACTGCTTGTATTGGTTGTACACCAGGAATTACTAGCTCTCCCTCACCGTCAGCTCCTAAGGATATTTCTAAAGAAGTTGAGGCCCGTGAATTTGTGAACTCAATTCTGTTCGATCAGAAGGCTTATTTCATTGGTAATGAGGCTTTCACTACATCGATTCGAAATCTGCCTGCAATCAATGCCTCAATGGAGTCACCCAATTACAGGTATCAAATCAAGCCCAGACCAGATAAACGGAAGGGCGTTGCCGTTACAGCCACATCCAAGCGTCCTAACCTGCGTAGCTTCACAGGGGTTGTTTTTGTGTTGGATAAGGGCAAAGACAAGATGACCATGTCAGAGATTTGCGAGACGACAAAGCCTTCTAAAACTGCTCCTACGCCTCCAGTCATGCCAAGACGAGCAACTGAACAAATTCAGTGTCCGGCTGGTTCGCGATCGTCCATGTCAGTGTTAGCACTCCAGCAATAGCCCCGATCGCTCAACGTTGCAGTCTGGGTACCTTCGCAGACTGAGGTGCTGAGGTGATTAGTAGCCAGCCATTACTTATGAATGGCTGGCTAAGCCGTTGTGAGCATTGATCGACGATTTACCCGATGGAGGCATACTTTCTAACGGTGCAATACCCGCCAAGTCCAGAATTTGAGGAATTAAGTCCTCTCGTTTGACTGCCATCATATGAACTCCCTGGCACAGGTCTCGCGCGGCCCGAACTTGCTCAGCGGCGATGACCATGCCTTCATACAGAGGGTCAGACGCTCGGTCTAAACGATCGATAATGTGATCAGGAATGTGAACTCCCGGCACGTTTTTATTGATGAATTGGGCGTTTTTAGCAGATTTCAGTAGAAAAATTCCGGCTAACACTGGTTTGTTACACCCAGCGGCAATTTGAGCCATGAATTTTTCCAGACGATCGAAGTCTGAAATGAGTTGACTTTGAAAAAATTGCGCACCGGCGGCTAACTTACGCTCAAATCGCCGTTGCAACCCCGACCAACTGCCACACTGCGGATCAACGGCGGCCCCAGCAAATAACTCTGTTGCCCCATCCGGTAGCGGTTTATCGTTAGCATCGGTTCCGGCATTAAGTTTTTGAATGAGCTGTAACAGTCGCACCGATTCCAATTCAAATACGGCGCGGGCATTGGGATGATCCCCCGCTTTAACTGGATCACCAGTCAAGGCCAACACATTTTGAATGCCCAGTGCGTGTGCGCCAAATAAGTCTGATTGGAGGGCAATGCTGTTGCGATCGCGGCAGGCCATCTGACAAATGGGTTCCACGCCCAACTGCTGCAACAGCACCGAGGAAGCCAGCGACGACATCCGCAACACGGCTCGGCTGCCATCAGTAATATTTACGGCATGCACTCGCCCCTTTAGCAACCGCGCCATGTCTAGCATGTGAGACGGATCGCCGCCTTTGGGCGGGCAGGCTTCTGCCGTGATGAGAAATTGCCCAGATTGGGCAGCCTGACGGAATGAAGAGACAGCAGTTTGGAAAACGGGCATTGGTAGGATTCTGTATAACTACTGAAATGAGTGTTTGCTGTAGACTAACGTGTTCCTTGATAAAAGGAAAATTGTTTAATCTCACGTTATTGAAAACTTCAAATTACACTCCCATAGTTTGCCAACCAAATACAACCAGCCATAGAGTGAGGCCCATGCCCCGCGCCTCTCTCGGCATGGGGTACTCCCGTCGATCGCTCAAATTGCCCCCTGCTAGTTACTCCGGTGGGAAGGAGTAGCCCATGGCTGTTTTGACGCGCAACAGGGTTTGATTCGCGATCGCTGCTGCTTTTTCTTTCCCAGCCTTCAACACCGCATCCACATAACCTGGCTCGTTCATCATGGCATGGTAGCGATCTTGAATGGGCTTCAAGTGGGCGATCGTGGCCTCCGCCAGCAATGGCTTAAATTGCCCCCAGCCCATGTCAGCGCACTCTGCCGCCACCTCATCTTTTGCCTTACCCGCCATCAACATATAGAGCGTGAGCAAATTATTACACTCTGGACGCTCTGGGTCGCCAAAGGTCAACCCTTTAATCGGGTCAGTCTTACATTTCTTGATTTTGGTTTGAATTAGCTCAGGCGGATCCAGCAAATTGATCCGGCTCAAATCGGAGGGGTCAGACTTGGACATTTTCTTGGTGCCATCGGTCAAGCTCATAATTCGCGCCCCTGCCGCTTGAATCAGTGGCTTGGGCAGTTTCAGAACGGGTTGTTTGGGTTGACCAAAGCGATGGTTCAGGGTGTTGACAATATCGCGCGTCAGTTCCAGGTGTTGCTTTTGATCTTCGCCAACGGGCACCAGATCAGGTTCGTACAGCATAATGTCTGCTGCTTGCAAGACGGGATAGGTCAATAAGCCCGCACCAACGTTTTCCGCTTGCTTAATGGCTTTTTCTTTAAACTGCACCATGTCATCCAACCAGTTCAACGGCGTGATGCACATGAACAACCAGGCCAGTTCCGCATGGGCTGGAATGTGGGATTGCACAAACACGGTCGATCGATTTAAGTCAATCCCGCAGGCAAGATACATCGCGGCTACTTTGCGCGTGTTTGCGGCCAGTTGCGTTGGGTCGTGAGGCACCGTGATGGCATGCAAATCTGCCATGAAGAAAAAGCTGTCATAGCTTTTTTGAATCTCAACCCAGTTACGAATTGCACCTAAATAATTGCCCAGGTGTAAATCGCCAGTCGGTTGAATGCCAGAAAGTACGCGCTGTGTGGTCATATCTACTCAAAATAATTCGCTTTCGGCAGGGGATGAGCTTTAAAGCTAAATTAAGAAATGTAAAGCTCTACATTTTACGTTTATCACGATTGAGTCTTCTTATTATGTCTTACTCCCTGTCGGAACAGTTGCAACTCTTGAACGAGTGTTTGGCCTTGACCCATGATATTGAGTCCCATCCCGATGCCGATCGCCGTTTTTTGGATTTAGAAGAAACATTGACCACTGACCCTGCAACGGGGAAAGTCTTGCAAGCTCTGTGGCAGGAAGTGCTGGCAGCGCGGCGATCGGCAATTTACTGGCAACAAATCAGCGATGTTGAGCGATCGATGACCGAGAAATTAGCGGATAATCACTTCCAGCTTCAGCAAAATTACCTCCGATTGATGCAGGAACAGTAGTTGCGTGGTTACGCCCCTCTCGTGCGGTGCAACTTGGCTATTGGCCTGGGGGCAAGTTGAGCAAGTGCCACCCTCCTGGCATCAGGAACCTGCGCTGGCGATCGCTCCCGGTACCCCATATGCCGTTAGCCCCAGTGGCCGCTTTATGGTTCTTGGCGAGGCGTGGTTCCCCCAGGTTAAGCAGATGGCTGCGCTAGAGTTTGTCGCGCATCAATGGGAACAACTAGCAACGAAAACCTGGGCTGAATTGGTTGGCACCTTTTCTCTAGCTGTGTGGGATCGAGCGCAAAGGCAACTGTGGTTAGGTCGCGATCGAGCGGGTAGCAAAACCCTTTACTACATCGTTCACGGGCAAACGGGTTGGGCCGCTAATCAACTGCGGGCTTTAAGTCCTTATCGCTCGAACCAAATTGATTTAACTGCTCTACGAGATTATTTGACCTGTGCGTTTGTGCCGGGGGGGCGCACCCTCTGGCAGGACGTACAAGAACTGCGCCCTGGGACAACCCTACAGCTTCCAGCGGGAAAGGCAAACCAATATTGGACATTACAAGAACAGATAACTGGCGCAGAGCAGGCGTTGGCATGGCATGGCGATCGCCTCCGACCTCTGCTGCATCAAGTGGTTAAAGAGGCGCTGCCTCAAAGTGCATCCATTGGAGTGTTTCTCTCCGGCGGCCTGGACTCTAGTGCGATCACAGCGCTCGCCGCCAAGCATCACTCCCACCCCGTCCACACCTACTCCATTCATTTTGGGCGTGATTTGCCCAACGAACTAGAATTTTCGCGCCTGGTTGCAGCGCATTGCCAGACGCAGCACCACGTGCTGGAAATTTCCCTCAAAAAGCTGTGGATGGCTTTGCCCGAAACCATGCATGTTCTGGATGATCCGATCGGTGATCCGTTGACCGTCCCGAATTTGCTTCTGGGTCGCTTGGCCCAAGAATCGGTCGGAATTGTGCTAAACGGGGAAGGCGGCGATCCCTGTTTTGGTGGCCCCAAGAATCAACCGATGTTAATCAATCGGCTCTACAGTCCTGTGAATGCCTCGGCAGCGTTGCAGGCTTATCTGAATTCGTTTCAAAAATGTGCGATCGACTTACCGAATTTGCTGCAACCAGATGTTTGGCAGCGTGTGCAAGCTGAACCCTGGATATTTGCTGACGATTTGAATTCGCCGCAAACTTATCTCAACCGCCTGATGATACTCAATATTAAATTCAAAGGGGCCGACCACATTTTGACGAAGGTCAATAATTTGACCAGAGCTGCGGGAATTGAGGGTCGATCGCCACTCTTCGACCCGCGCATCGTGAATTTGAGTATGGAAATTCCGCCTGCGTACAAATTATCTGGAACGCAGGAAAAAGCGGTTTTGAAGCAGGCTGTCTTAGACTTACTACCTGAAGCCATTATTCATCGGCCCAAAAGTGGCATGATGGTGCCCGTGCAGGTGGGCTTTCGAGAACACTGGAATCGGCAGGCAAAAGCATTATTACTGAACCGCAAAGCGGCGATCGCTCCCTACTTAAATCAAGCCATCATTCGCGACTGGTTAAATTACCGGGGTGATACGTGGAATCGGTATGGAGTGAAGCTTTGGCTGCTTGCGAGCCTGGAATACTGGCTGCAAGAACACTCCCCGTAAGAGCCTAAATTCTTTGGCTTTTGTAACGACGGTTGCCTCGTAGAAACGCGGTTGGGGCTTAAATCAGAAGTTGATAAATTGTGAATATCGCCAAAAACTCTATTTAGGCTTATCGATTACTCAACCTGCGATTCATTTAAGAAAACATGGCCAGGATTGATAATTGCAACCCTGGGAATTGCGATTATTTATGCCATTACCGCCAAACTGAGCGTTGATTTTGCCGTTCTCCCTGGTAAAGTGACAGCCGTTTGGTTGCCCGCTGGAATGACGTTAGCGATCGTCTCCTGGTTTGGTTACTGGGCTGTTCCTGGCATTACGATCGGCTCCGTTGCTGGATTGTCGTGGGATTTATTGAACCTGACTCCGACTTTTTCCCTCCCGCATTTCATCGTGTTGAATTTCGCCTGCATCGTGGCAAACTGTCTGCAACCGATCGTCGCTGTGGCAATCATCTACCATCTGACGGGAGAAAACCCGTCATTGAACCGGACAAAGTCGGTTACCAGTTTCCTGATTGCGGCCAGTGTTGCGCCGCTCCTTTCTGCCACGGTTGGAGTCACCACGCTGAGTTGCGTTGGTGTAATTCCCTGGGCCAACTATTGGTTTTGTTGGTTGACGTGGTGGCTGGCCAGCAGTCTGGCAATTCTGCTGTTCACGCCGCCGTTACTGCTCTGGCCGTCAACATCATCGCCGCCGCACCCGCGCTGGGGGGAAATTGGGTGTGTTTTGAGCCTCACTTTGGGCCTGTGTGGGTTGACTTTTGTGTTTAGCGATCCAGTGGAATATGCTTTAATTCCCGTTTTGATTTGGGTTGTTTTTCGCCTGGGTAGTTTTAGTGCCAGCGTGTTTGTGAGTTTGATCGCTGTGATTGCGATCGTCGCTACTTCGCAAAACTTGGGTGCCTTTGCAACAGCCTCCAATGTTCACTCATTGGTCTTACTTCAGTCATTCTTGGCGGTGTGTTCGATTACGACCCTGGTGTTGGGGGCGGTTCTCAATGAGCGCAAAGCGGCAGAACTGAAACTGGAGCATACGCTTTTAGATCTGGAACAACAGGTACTTGATCGCACAGCTGAGCTAGAGGCCAGCAAGAATATCCTCGATGGCTTCTTCTCCGTTGCGCCCGTGGGGATGGGCATCGTCGATCAAAATTTATGTTATCTGAAGGTCAATCAACGAATGGCTGAGATGAATGGTTGCGCGATCGAGGCGCACCCAGGCCAAAAAGTTCGGGATTTGCTCCCCAATCTGGCGGCTGATATTGAACCGGTTTACCGGCATGTGCTGGCCCAGAGTGAGCCAGTTTTGAACCGGGAGGAAAGCGGTTGTTTGCCGAATCAACCTGGCAAACGCACCTGGTTAACGTCGTATTTTCCAATTTTTCGGCATAATCAAATCCCAACTCAAGTGGGAGTGATTTTGCTAGAGATTACCGAGCTAAAACAGCTTGAGATGCGACTTCGGCAGCAGGCATACATGGATGGGCTGACTCAAATTGCCAATCGGCACTATTTCAATGAAGTGTTTGATCTGGAATGGCGACGTTGCGCGCGTACTCAAAAACCGCTGTCCCTGGTACTAGCAGACCTCGATGAATTTAAGCGATACAACGATACTTATGGGCATTTAGTCGGAGATGAGTGTTTGACCCGGTTTGCGACGATGCTTACTCAAACTGTGAATCGCGCTGGTGATGTGGTAGCCCGCTATGGTGGGGAAGAGTTTGTGGTGCTGTTGCCGGAAACCAGCCCAGAAGGGGCATTGCACATTGCACAAGTGATTCACCAATCAACTCGTCAATTGCAAATCCCTCATCACAGTTCTTCCGTGTGTTCTACCGTCACTGCCAGTATCGGTGTGGCCAGTTGTCTCCCAACAGTTCAAGGATATGTGACCGACTTAATTGAAGCGGCTGATATTGCGCTCTATGAATCGAAGCGTCAGGGGCGCGATCGTGTCACCCAAGTTATTTTGAATCACGATGCTGGTTAGCGATTTTGAGCGGCATTTGGGCTGTCTTCCGATACACTAATCACTGGAGCTGTCGCCACATGAAATGTGGTACGGGCGAGTCAGAAAGCCTACTCAAAATCGGCATTTGCAGAAAGACTTTGTCTGAAGCGATCTGACCAGAGCAATAGTTGCAGGTGAAGAGGTGGATCAAATGGCCAGACGATATACACGCCGAGAATTTTTAATTGACGCGAGCTTTGCTTGTGGGAGTTGTATTTTGTTAAAGGTATTGGTTCCTGCTAAGGAAGCAATGGCAGAAGTTCCCGTGGTCAAGCCCCCGCTAGCTGTGGAAAAAGACAGCCAAACAGCATGATGCCTCCTGATCCTGAGGATCTGATGAAAAAATTCCTGGAATGGTTTTTGCGATAGAGGCATTCCAGGAATGTGGTTGAGATTTGACGATAGTGTTTCAGGGCAAGAAGCAGGCGAAAATCCTGACTCTCTACTTTGCTTTTTTCAAAGCCAGCAGCATGTCCATTTCACCCGTGGAGGAGTTCATTTGGGTGGAGGTCATGCCAATGCCTTTGATGGAATTCAAAATTGCAGCAGTTTCGGCGGGGATGGAACTTTGACTCATGGCGGCAAAGCGGTTCACCAGTGTCATGGTTTTATCCATGTCGATGTAGAAGTAACCCAGGTTCTGTTTGGGCAGGTTGCCGATCGCTGCCTGGAAGTTGGCGCTGTTTTCGATCGTCTGGTTAGGCTTATTTGTAAGCACATCAATCATCGGGCCGCCCAGTGCCAAAAACATCGAGTCGTTATCTAGCCACCCGTGACCAACCAGCACACCTGGCATCATGGGCGTACTCCACTCGGTGACTTTTTTGCCCTGAACCTCTCGCTGTTGCACCAACATGGCGTTGGCTTGGGCCATGTTATCGAGCTTTGCCAAAGTCGCTTCAGCCGTTTTGCGATCGCTAGTATCCATCACCAACACGCCGCCAAAACCCACTTGAGCCAGAAGCTCGCGATCGGACGGAATCAGCGCCAGTCCAAACTCACCATCCATCCAGCCAAACACCTCTTTGTCCAGGTCAATATTGAGCGCTTTGGTGGTACTACGCATCGTCTCAAGGGTTTGTTGCGTCGTGGCATCTGTTTTGGCTTGTTCGGTTGCCTGAGACCAGATCTGGCTAATGTTGCCACCACTCAACAACGCTAAAGAGTCAGCCGGAAACTGGGAAATAATTTTGCCTGGAACCGGTTCATAGTTAAATTTGGGCGCATCCGGACTCATGGTGACAGCGGCTTTCATGCGGAGTCCTGCGTCTTCGACACCAATCCCAGCCACCATCGACTGAACGTACTGCAAGCGCTTCATGTCGATCGGCGAGGGTTGAGTCGCATCCGCACGAACATTCATGAGGGTTTGCATGGCTCCGGCATAGTCGGGCAGGTACACGTAAGCGATCGGATTTCTGACATCTACCCCTTTCCTAAACAGGCTTTCTGCATTGGGTTTAGAGGCCAGAGAGGGTTCACCCTGACTGGTGTTGATGGCCGCTTCGATCGTCTTTTGATCCGATGCCACCATCAAAAAGTCTTTGACCACAGTAGCGTGAGTCTTCCCGTCCTCACTGACTAGAACTTTGTTCCCTTTGAATTCCGTTTCCTTGCTCTTCCCACCTTGACTCGCTAACTTACCGGCAAATTGCAGGGCACTGATTTTGTCGCGAATATTGAAGACTGCTAGCACACTGGCTTGCTCTGCCCCTTGGGCACCTGGCAGCATGGCGATCATGCCATTGCCCAACCAGGGGCGAATATCCTTGTCGAAGTTAATGTTATTTTTGCTGATCAAGTCTTGATCAAGGGTTTGCAAGCCTTTGGCCACTGCTTGTTGAGCTTCTGGAGTGCCAAACTGTTTCAACTTTGCCCAAGACTGCAGATCGCTGGAGACAAATGCCGTCATGTACGCTTCATCTGGGATAGTTTTGGCCAGGGCCAGGGGGGTTGTGCCGTCGATCGCGGGGCCTTTCAAATACCAATAGCCAGCCGCACCGCCTGCTACCAGTACCGCAGCACCCGCAGCAGGAAGAAGCAGTTTCTTTCCAGACATTCTTGAATTCCTCAAATGGTTTTGAATGAAAAAACTTGTGGTTACATCCAACGATTTCGTACCTGATGCACACTGTCAGCACGCATTGCATTCAGCATTCCCAAAAGCTTGAGGCGTTACACAACTGGCGCGAAGTCCTGAGTTTGGGGATGAAGGGGGCATTCACCCCGTAGACTTAACGCTTTTACCTGAGGGAATTATTCAAAAAGATGTGGATGCACGGGATGTTGATGATGAAGAACTATTTGTTTCAACACGATCGCGTGCAACTTTTCCGGAGAAGGCTTGAGGCGGGAGGAATGCTTTAGTTAGGAGAAATATGCCTAATTCTTCTGAAGTGACCTTTGGTGAAGTTAAGTCGAAAGCCTGAATATGAAGTGGTTCGTTTTCCTCGTTGGCTCGCCGATTGTGGCACTGGTGGTGTTTACAACGCTCCAAACTCAAGCGCAATCGGGACGGTGCGATCGCGCTTATCCGGATGTTTGCATTCCCTCGCCGCCGCCGGATCTGGATTGCAAAGATATCCCGCATCGCAACTTTCAAGTTTTACGGCCTGATCCACATCGGTTTGATGGCGATAAGGATGGCATTGGGTGTGAGCAGCGGCGGTAGACCGTGCCACTGAAGAGCGGGCTACTTAACCAAACGTTGACCCATTCCAGCCCCACAAATAGCCTTTGGCATCGGCAAATTCGATGTAAATGCGGTTCATGGGCACGCCGATCGCCTGGTTAATCGTTTGGCAGAAGTCTTGACTCATGGCTTGGGTTTGGGCAGCGCTCATGGTGCCGACACTCTTGACTTCGATGTAACAAACTGGTTCGGTGGTGCCGCCAAAGGTCATGGCAATGCCAGGTTCTAGCGCTGTCATCACGTAGGATTCTGGTTTGCTGATATGTTTTGCCAAACTCGCGGATAGCTGCTTCAGCAATGGCTCTACTTGAGCTGGGCTGGGGGCGATCGACGTTTGTACTTTAATCAAGGGCATGCCATCAACCTCCGTATTGCCAGCCAGTACTTTCCAACAGCAGTGGCTCGCCTTCGCGATGAATCCCGGCGGCAATCACTTCACCAACAAATACCGTATGGTCGCCGTGTTCTACGGTGCCCACCACACGACATTCCACATAACCGAGAGAATCGGCAATAATTGGACAGCCCGTTTCGCCGGGGTAAAACTCAACATCTTCAAACTTGTTCCCCACTCGACGCTGAGGTTTGAAGAACTTTTGCGCCATTTCCTTTTGTCCTGCTGCCAGAAAACTCAGTGCGAAAACCCCGCTCGCTTTCACCATCGCATGGGATGTGGAGTCATTTTTGATGCAGTTGACAACTAACGGTGGCACAAATGAGGCTTGCATCACCCAACTGGCCGTGAATCCATTGACATCCTCATTGTCTTTGACTCCGCAAATGTAAAGACCATGAGGAATTTTACGAAGCATCACTTTTTTAGCTTGTTCGTCTAGCACGAGCAGTACTCCTGGTCAGTTCAGTGATCAGTGTACCAGGCCAGGTGAGTGAGCAAGCAAGAAACCCGCTGTTAACGCATCCTTAAACGTGTTAACGAATCTTGTTGAATATCAAGACATGTTAAGAAGTATTTTTTCTAACGAGAAACCCTGGATTCTCGAACAGAACTACGTCAGAATCTAAAGAAATTGTTAAAGTACTGGTTGCAATGAGAGAGGTGGAGTGTGATACCGATCGATACGTCGTTGCTCAGGCTTACATGGTTAGTGATTGAGGAGACTCAAAGTTCAAATGTTCTTTCGTTAACCGATACAGGGTTAGTGCGATTACTGTTACAGCGAATATCCGATCGCATCCTGCTGAGTGGTGAAGAAGTTTACTTACTTTACGACTACATTAGTTCTAAAACGACTTTGATTCGTGATATGGCTGAGTCTAGATTCGTTTATCATACACCTGTACGCCTAAAGCCTGAGGCATACAATCCAGCCACCGCCTCTGAAGCCAGTCGAGATGTTGTGAGTACGCTCTAGGTAGGCAGTCTGATTGACTGCCTACCGAACCAAACTCACGTTTCCTGTGAAGACGATTGATGAATTGGAATTTCAATCAAAAATTCGGTGCCGCTACCTGGCGTGGAATGACAGGATAGGGAGCCGCGGTGCTTCTCAGTGACTATTTGATAGCTGATTGATAGTCCCATGCCGGTGCCTTTGCCGATCGGTTTAGTGGTGAAAAAGGGATCAAAGATGCGGGCCTGGATTTCTGACGGGATGCCAATGCCGTTATCGGCGATCGCGATTTGTACCCGATCTGCACGAGGCTGTTGTAAGCGGATTGTGATGGTGGGAGGAGAACCGCCTGTGACTTCACTCGCATTTAGTTCTGCCTGAGTTTGCATTACATCTTCCAAAGCATCGATCGCGTTACTGAGGATGTTCATAAACACTTGATTTAATTGTCCTGCGTAGCACTCGATCAATGGCAAATCTGTATACTGCTTATGGATGTTAATTGATGCGCGATCAGGTCTTTCTTTGATTCGACTTTGGAGAATCATGAGGGTACTATCCAAACACTCGGCTAAGTCTACAGCTTTCATTTCTGCCTCATCCATGCGTGAAAAGGTGCGGAGTGAGGCTACGATTTTTTGGATGCGATCGGCTCCTACTTTCATAGACGCCAGTAGTTTAGGCAAATCTTCAATCAAGAAATCGAGGTCGATCAATTCATACTCTTGCTGAATTTCGGGAACTGGGTCAGGATAGTGCTGTTGAAATAAACGAATTAGATGTAATAAGTCTTGAATGTAGTCATTTGCATGTTTTAAGTTGCCATAAATGAAGTTCACAGGATTGTTGATTTCATGGGCAACGCCAGCGACAAGTTGGCCTAAACTAGACATTTTTTCGCTTTGTACCAGTTGCATCTGAGCCTCTTGCAGTTCTTGTAGCGTTTGTTGTAGTTCTTGCGTTTGTTGCCGGAGTTGCGTTTCTGATTGCTGTAAAGCGATTTCAGCACGTTTATGATCGGTAATCTCTCGCTCTAGCCGCGAAACCACTTTTTTCAAGGCTGCGGTGCGTGCTTCCACTTGATTTTCAAGTTGTTCATTTAAGCGTTGCAATTCAAATTCTGCTTGTTTGCGAGCGGTGACATCGCGCACCATTGTTAGCACTTCATCTTCACCGCTGGGAATAATGCGCACTTCTTCGTAAACCACCTGCCCGTCAATCATCAGTTCCTGGTCGTATACCTGCAATTGGTCGGTTTCTAGGGCTTGGTTGACGTAATACCGCCGCAGTTTTGCGGCCTCTGGCGGGAGGCAGTCGTAGATGAGTTTGTCGGGGGGAGCGGCGATCGCTTTCTGCTTAAAATCCCCTTCCAGCGCAATATTGAGCTGAGTGCCATCGCCACGCATCCGAATCAACAGATCAGGAATGGCTTCGATCAAAGCTCGCCGAGTGGCGTCACTATGGCGCAGGGCTGCTTCGGTGGCTGGCTGAGCGGGTTTGTCCACGGCTCGGATACAAGTGGCCACATAGGGCGTCTGTGCCGGGGTGTGAATCACAAAGCAGTGCAAAATGCATCGTTGCGGGTGGGGCTGCGGCCAGGGCAGAGTCATCTCGATCGCTTGAGCGACTCCAGTGGTAAATACTTCCTCAACACATTGCCAAATTGCTTTAACTTGGTGGACAGGCAAAAAGTCACGATCGCATTGCCCTACAAGTTGCGGCTCTGGTTTATCCAGCAAGCAACAAGTAGCTGAATTCACGGCCACCCACCGATGTTGCCGATCCTTCACCACAATTGGATCGGGCATTCCGTTCAGAAACGTCAACAACGAAATCTGTGTCAATGAGTCAACTGAGTTGGAATAAGATGCGGTCATATCGTTCGGTGTTGAACTCGCTGGCAACAATCAAATAGCACAAACGAAAATCTATAAAAATTTACAGTTAGTGTGCCCAAAATTTTCAAAGCAATTGATGCACAAAGCTCAGGTTAGTCGTTGCGGAGAGCGGCGATCGGGTCAAGTCGCGCGGCATTGCGAGCGGGAATCACCCCGGCAATTAATCCTACGGTGAAAGCGAGAGAAAGTCCGGCAACGATCGACCAGATGGAAACCACAAACGGGAATTTGAACAGGGTAGACGCCGCGAACGCCAACCCAATTCCGATCGCCACCCCGATTGCGCCGCCGATGACTGAGACCACGATGGCTTCGGTCAAAAACTGATTCAAAATCGCGCTATTGGTTGCCCCGATCGCTTTGCGGATGCCAATTTCGCGTGTGCGCTCCACCACTGAAACCAGCATGATGTTGGCGATGCCGATGCCACCCACGACGAGGGAAATGCCCGCGATCGCGCCCACCAGCACGGTAAACAAACTGACCACGCTGCCAAAGGTATTAATCACGTCCACCTGGTTACTGATCCGAAAATCATCCGGTGCTGGCGGGAAAATATTGTGCCGAATTCGTAACAGATTGGTGACTTGAAATTGAGCCGCTTCCAGTTGGATCTGGTCGGCAGCTTTGAGCCAAAAGCCACTGATTGCAGTACCAGAGAGAGAATTATTGCCCACGATGCGAGCCGACATGGTAGTCAGCGGAATGTACACTCGATCGTCCTGATCCATGCCACCCACCGACCCTTTCGAGTCCATCACCCCAACGACGGTGTAGCGCCCGTTTTGAATGCGAAGATTCGCCCCGATCGCAGGCTCTCCAGCGGCAAACAAATCCTCTTTGACGCGGCTGCCCAACACCACTACCGCATTCGCATTGGCCAGATCCGTATCACTAAAAAACTGTCCCTCGTTAAGCTGCAATTCCTTGACATCGGTGTAAGCCAGATCGGTGCCCAGGATTGAGGTAGAAGTGTTGCGATCGTTGTAAACTACTTGCCCCGATCGCTGCAAAAATGCTGTGACTCCTTCAGCCGCGGGAGCTTGTTGGGCGACGGCTTGAGCATCCTCCCAGGTTAACGTTGAAGCCGACCCGGCACCTTGCGCGACGCCACCCGTCCGGGCGGCTCCCTGTAATACTAATAGGACATTGGTGCCCAGGGCTTGGATTTGTTGCTCCGTGGCGCGTTGCACCCCTTGGCCCACCGATGTCACCATAATCACAGAAGCGATTCCAATAATCACGCCTAGCATCGTTAACCCTGTGCGTAAACGGTTGCTCCATAGGGCTTCTAGTGCCATTGCCGCCACTTCAAAAAGCGACACCGGGGTGGGTTGAATTGGTTTAGCGTAAAGCGGTTTGGCCGACATGATTAGTTGCCTCTCTGCGAACCACCCTGCCGCCCACTGCCACCCATACCTGGTAGCACAGAAGGGGTGCGAGAGGGGGGGCGTTCCCCTGGAGGAAAACTCAGCATCACTTTCTGGCCAGCTTCTAACCCTGCCAACACGACCGTTTTGTTCTCAACGGTAATGCCAGTTTTGATCGGTTGAAAGCGAGATTTGCCTGGTTCGTTGCCTGCCAGCAATACGCCTGTGCCTGCTTCCTGCCGCACGATCGCCACCGTAGGAATCACCAGCGCGTTATCCAATTTCCCCACGTTAAATTTGACATTGGCATTCATCCCCGCTTTCAGTTGATTTTGCGGATCGGCGATCGACATTTTCACTTCAAAATTGGTGACATTTTGCTCCACCGTGGATTGAGTCGCAATTTGAGAAACCCGCCCTGTGAAGAATTGCCCCGGAAACGCATCAGCCTCAATCTCGACGGTTTGGCCCAGTTTAATTTGGGGAATGCTGGTTTCGGCAACTTTGGCCACGACTTGATTGTTGGCGGCCAGGGCCAGGATAGAAGAGGATGTGGCGGAAGAGACGGAACTGCCAGAGGTGGTTGGCGTCACAAAAGCCCCTGGATCGGCAAACTTCCGCGTCACTACTCCACTAAATGGCGCGCGGATGATTGTATCGTTAATTTGCGACTCAACGGTTTGCAATTGCCCTTCTGCTCGCGTCACCTCGGCCTGCGCCTGGGCAATTTCTTCCGGACGAGAGCCAGCCTGCTGTAACGACAAACTCTGTTTCGCTAAATTAAGCTGGGCGATCGCACGATCGCGGGCAGCTAGAGACGCATTCAGTTCTCGCTGGGCAATGGCACCGCTGCCAAACAATTGTTGATTCTGCTGAAAGTCTTGCTCTGCCTGCCGCAACGCCGCCTCAGCCTCTCGCACACGGGCTTCCGCCTGGGCAATGTCCTGAGTGCGATTGCCCGCTAAGACGCGCTGCAAGTTGGCTCGTGCTGCTGCAAGTTGGCCTTCAGCTTGCGTCAGTTGCCCTTCCAAGCTAGAGCTATCCATCGTGGCAAGAATTTGCCCTTGCTGCACTCGATCGCCCTCTCGCACCCGCAACTCTTTCAAAATACCAGAGCTTTTGGGGCTAACATTCACTGAGCGCTCAGGTTGCACCACTCCATTGGCGGCGATCGTGAGTGCTAGAGGTTGCGTTTCAACCGTTGCAGTTTGCACTCGCCTGCGAGTTTCCTGCTTTTGGGCCGCAGTCACCTGATTGTAAGTAAAGTAGCCTCCCGCCCCTAACACTCCTAGCGTTAACAACGCCAGCAACCATCTCGGTACTTTAAGCGTTCTTAGCCGTTTCACCCCATTTGCTCCTTGCTTGAAGCCATGACCATTCCCTTTAGACTTTAAACCCAAGTCATTAGTTCAGGTGGGAGTGCTACAAATTTGTTTGGCTTAACAATTATTCAGAGCGATCGGGGAGCGGCGGCAATTGGGCTTCGCGCCTCTGGGTGGCAGAAAGTGGGTTATTCTCAGACAGATCAATCTCCGCCAGCTGGTGGGGTTCCGCTCCAACTTGCTCCACAATCAACTTCTCTCGTTGCACGGGAACCTGAATAATCTCAGTCTCAATTTCCTTGCGGACAACCACTTCTCCGACTTTCTGCTTCTTCTGGTCCACGACCAACCGCTCCTCATGTAAAGGAATGACTGCTTCTTGTGGCACCACCTCTGAATGAACATCCGTTGGCGGTTGCGTCACGGCGATGGGCGGTAAGTCTGCCGGGGGGCGCGTTGGCGGAACGTGTCTCACTGGCCGCTGCACTGGCGTGGGAGGCGTTGCAGCGATCGGCGCACTGGGCTGAACAGGCGGAACTGCACGGACGGGTTGAGGGGGATGCGGGGTAGAGGCGTAACCCTCCAGTGGGGCAGAAGCTTCGAGGGGCGCGCTATGTTCGAGCGATCGCATCGGTGCTGCACCGGGTTGAACCGCACCAGGTGGGGTCGATTGCTCATAATTGTGGTTGTATGCGGGAGTCGCCAAAACCTGCTGCCGGTTCAAACTGGGGACATACAAGCGCTGTGTGGGCAAATCCACTTCTGCTAAATGCACCGGGATGAGAAGTTGCTTGCCTGGTTCCCATGCTACGAACTCAACAATCAAATACTGCAACTCACCAGAGGCGGTTTGTAGCCCATCAATGACCCTGGCAACTCGCTCATGGCGATCGCTGTAAACATCAAATTGTCTTAAGGCGAAATGGCTGGGTGTCCTTTGATAATTCAGCTCAGAATGACCAGGATTGAAGGGTGACATTTTGCTTCTTCTCAAAATTCAAATTTCACTTATTCCACAGTAGGCAAGGATCTTGATCGCTTCATCTCTCAAACGAAAGACATCTAGAATGAATCTGGCACAAGATAATAACTTAAAGATGAGACTCTTTCTCATAGCCCTTATGAAAAATCTCATAACTCAGTAATAGATATAAAAAGAATATTTGTTTTTTAGACGACAGACTAAAAAATAGTCAACTTTGATCGATAAAAAGTGATGAAAAAATATATAAATCTGAGTCAGTAAACTCTTCTTTTTCACTCTTTAAGGAGATGACTTTTAAATTTGTGAACCAATACATTGAATGTAGCTCGAAGGAATTCGAATTAAACTGGAGATTGTCTTATGACTGATGATAAGAAAAAGAACCCCCTCTACGATCCTAACGATTCCAATCCTGATCCAATTACTGGCGAACCAGGTGCCCACCCTGTCGGCACTGGGATTGGTGCTGCTGGAGCCGGAGCTGTGGGAGCCGCGATCGGGGGTGTAGTTGGTGGCCCCGTGGGTGCCGTAGTTGGTAGCGTCATTGGGGCTGTGGCTGGAGGTTTGGCCGGAAAAGGGGCCGCCGAAAAAGTGAACCCCACTGTCGAGGAGGAATACTGGCGCAATAACTATTCCTCCCGCTCCTACGTTGATAAAAAAGAGACTTACGAAGACTATCACCCCGCCTACAGAACGGGCTACGAAGGTTACGGTCGTTATGGTGACTCGGGTCGCACTTATGAAGACGTTGAGCCAGATCTGAGACGGGACTATGAAACGAATCATGGTGGTGCTGGGTTAGCTTGGGAGAAGGCCAAGCATGCAGCCAGAGATGCCTGGGAACGGGTAGAAAATGCAGTGCCAGGTGATGCCGATCGCGATCGCTCTCCTGCAACAGATGCCGAAACTGTGCGCCTGTATGAAGAACGCCTAGTTGCTGACAAGCACCGGGAAAAAGCGGGTGATGTCATTGTTGGAAAGCACGCGGAAACGGAAACGGCGCGGGTTACAGTGCCGATCGAGAAAGAACGGGTTGTGGTTGAGCGAGTAGACTCGGTGGATGCTGGTACACCAGTCACGCCTGGGGAAGCTGCCTTTGATGAAGGCCAAGTTGCTAGAGTTGAAGTCTACGAAGAAACTCCCGATATCCGCAAAGAGGCTTTTGTGGCAGAAGAAGTGACGGTTAAAAAGGTTGTTGATCGAGAGACTGTTGATGTCGAAGATCAGATTCGGCGGGAAGAACTGGATGTTGACACGTCTGGTCGTCCGATTGTCGATCGCTAATCATCAACCAGGCTGAATTGTGAGTGGTGGAAACATTTCTGCCACCCACAATTTACAGCAGTTGCCGCTTGGATCAGCCCCACGTGTAGTGAATCGACAAGCCTAAAATGGTGCATTCGGGGCGAGTGCTGTGAGCGACAGCGCTCGACTGAGTTCACGCCGAAGTCGTAACGCACCAGAACCGTAAATTTGATTTCAATTTGCCCCATGTTAGCTGGGTTGCACCAGTAGGGTGGACATTGCCCAGAAAGCCGCATAAGTGGGGCTTTCTGGGAAGGTGCGCCCTCCCCAACCCATCAGGACTTGCTGTAATTTGACGAGTATTCACTCAAAATGACTTCAAGTCCTAAGCATTCTGATCAATGCTACAACGACACTTGCCTACTGATTGGTAAGCGAATGCTAAACGTACTTCCTTTTCCAAGCTCACTTTGGAGTTTAAGTGTTCCCTTGTGAGAGATTACGATCGCCTTTGCAATCGCTAAGCCTAATCCGGCTCCACCTGTATGGCGGGAGCGATCGCTGTTGACTCGATAGAACCGCTCAAAAATTCGAGTTTGATTGGCTGGAGCGATCCCGATGCCTGTATCTTGAACGTGAATCAAAGCCTGGTGATCGTCCCGCTCTAAAATGATAGTGACTTCGCCTCCAGCCGGGGTGTATTGCAATGCATTCGTGATCAAGTTAGAAATTAAACGGTGCAACTCCGCTGCATCTCCCAGCACAAACAGCGGCTCGTTCGCTCGAATTTGATGAGTCAATTTGATTGCCCTGGCAATGTCCAACACAACCAATTCTTCTACTAGATCAATGACAAGCTCATTCAAGCAACAAGCAGAGTATTTGAGTGAATCCGTTTGTTGATCCATGCGCGAGAGCAACAGCAAGTCTTGTACTAATTGAGCCAATCGCTGGTTTTGACGGGCAACGATCGTAAGTGTCTCCTGAACTTCCGCTTCAGTGAGTGGGTCGGTATCTTGTACTGCTTCGATCGTGGCGCGAATGGCTGCTACTGGAGTGCGTAATTCATGGGCTGCATCTGCGGTAAATTGTTGCATGCGCTCGTAGGATTGATAAATGGGCCTCATGGACAGCCCTGCCAGCCACCAACCTGTGCCCCCAACGAGGACAACCCCCACTGGTAGCCCAACCAAAAACAGCCAACGTAACGTCGCGAGATGATCATCATATTCTTGCAGCGATCGCCCCACTTGCATATATCCCCACGGGGTGCCATCCACTGTTTTGAGCAACAACGAGATTTGCTGATAGCGCGTGCCGTCCCGGCTGTGTACCGTTTTCCACCCTTCTTGCAAATGGGCTGAAGCTGGATTAGGGGGTTGTCCTAAGATCGCGATCGCGTTCCCAGATCGTTCTAGAAACCGCAAGTAATAACCATTTTGTTGCCCAATCCCTAAAATGTGTCGTTCAGCGTTATCTAATTGAGCGGAACAACGTTGATTTGCCAAGCATAATCCTGGTAAAGCCGCTTCCACACTGGGTTCAAGCTTTCCGGGGCGTTTCAGCTTTGATTCCAAATTGTCATGCAACGTGCCAGATACAGACTCTAACTCTTGTTCTACGGCTTGCCAGTGGGAATAAGCAACCATTTGATCGGTTGCTAATCCGCTCAAGCTCAAAGTCACACCCATGACGATCGCATACCAGCCGGCCAATCGTCCACGAGTTTGATTAAATAATTTATTTTGATGCATCTGCAACCTTGAAGCGGTAGCCCATCCCGTGAACCGTTTCAATCAGTCCCTCATCCCCTGTTTCTGCCAGTTTACGTCGTAGCAGGCGAATTTGGGCGGCAACGACGTTACTGGTTGGCTCTGTTCCAACTTCCCACAGTTGATTCATCAATTGCTCACTGCTGACGATCTGCCCTGCATGGTGCATCAGATATTCCAGGGTTTGAAATTCTTTGGCCGTGAGCGTAATGGTTTGACGGGTTTCGTGCGGTGTTTGCTTGCGTAAAGTGCAAGTGCCGTAATCCAGAATTAAGTCACCGAGTTGAATTTGGGGGGGTTGAATTTGGGGCGATCGCCGTTGGAGGGCGCGCATCCGAGCCAGTAACTCGGCCATGCCAAACGGTTTCACCAAATAATCATCGGCTCCGGCATCCAGTCCAGTGACTTTATCCTCCATACGATCGCGGGCAGTCAGGATCAGAATCGGTAATGAATGGTTGTGCGATCGCAATCGCTGACAAAGCTCAATCCCCGTGATTCCCGGCACCATCCAATCTAAGATGGCTAATTTGTACTCAACCTGTGGGCGATCGAGGTAATGCCACGCCTCGATGCCATCCTGCACCCAATCCACGATGTATTTTTCCCGGCGCAGAACTCGATGAATCGCTGCGCCTAAGTCGGGTTCGTCTTCAACAAGCAAAATTTTCATACATAAAAATCTTGAATTATTTAATAAGTGAAGATGTCATACGGAACTTATCTACAAAGGAGTTTTTAGCAATTCAAAGATGATTGCTAAATCAGACTACCGATATGTCTTAATGCTTGCAAAATCTGAGGCAGCTTGCTGCGGTGAGGAGGCAACAGGGAAAGAATATCAGACAGATCAAATTGAGGGTTGGGAGACTTTAGCAGCTTGATAAAGCGAAACTCATCACCATTCGTGAATCGGGAGTCATATAGTCCTGCTAGATCGAGAAGGGGTGACACAATCAATTTATCGACGGTTCCTTCTGGTAACAAACCGCGATCGCGATGCTCAAAAAATCGCTGTTGTAGATGCGCCAGAGTGGTTCGATCAACGTCGGTTAGGGCTAGCAGGTTCTCAAACCACTCGATGAAAAAGCGATCGTCTGTTGTGTAGGTCAGGTTAAACCGCTCCTGCACAGCCGCCATTGAAGTTAACTCTTTCGAGATTGCCAATGTTTGGGTCATTGCATCACTCCGCCCTTTTGCTTAGATCTTAACGACACATAATTGAAAATGGCATATTTGAGTCAGGGAGTAAGAGAGGCGATCGACCCTGGAGAAGAGGGGACGATAGTTTCTTGAAACCAATCGAGCTTTACTCCAGTTCCACAAACCTAAATTTTCACCATGAGTAGTCGGCAATTTCATAGACCTATCAACGATCTTCTTTTCATGCCGTGGATAGGTAAGCAGTATGGCAACGATAGCATTTTTAAGATTCCAATTCTGATTGTTGGAGAATCAAACTATACCGATGATTTGAAGAGAGAAGAGCCTCATGCAACTTTCACTCATAGACTGATCGAAAGCATTATCAAGGGTGACTGGAAGCATAGATTTTTTAGTAATATCCAACGAGCTTTTGTTGAAGAAGCAAAGCCAGAGGAAGTGAGAAAGCAATTTTGGCATTCTGTTGCACATCATGAGTACATTCAAGATTGGCTTCCGAAACCTGGAGTTCCCCCTAGTAAAGAGATGTGGAAGAAAGGAAAACCGATTTTCGAGGAAGTGGTTGCTGAGCTACAACCCAAGTGCATCTTATTCGTGTGCAAGCGTTTGTATGACAAAGTGGCGACAGATTTTTCTCAAAGTAGTCCTTCGCTCATGTTTGATGGAGGTAGCCGCCAGACATTACAAATTCAAGATGCACGAGCAACCTATATCCTGCACCCAACCCGGAATGGTTTCAAAAAATCCCGTGGGGTAGTTCGTGAACTAATTCAAGTTTCGGGTGGTAGAACCTGGATTTAGGTCCAGTGAATTTAACCAAGATAGGCTCAATTTCACTCAGAAATGTACATCTTGAGGTTATTGCTTGAAGGTATACCGTGCATTTACCTTTTCGCCCTGAATATCAGACAGTACCACAACCTTGTACTCTCCAGCGGCGGTCGCTGGGAGAACGGCGTAATAGTGTTTGCCTGAGGTGTCGTATTTCAGTGTGAGCGATCGCTGACTGCCATCGGGTAATTGAACCTGCGCTGTGACTTTGGCGTTGGGAATTGGTTCATGGTTGTCACCTTTTTGCAAGAAGAAATCAATGTGAGTGCCGGTTGCTTCCTTCCCAGTGACCAGTTCCAGATGGTAAGGCCCCGATTCAATCACTTGCCCTCCTTGACCGCCGTGACTGTGGGTTGCTCCAGTTTTGGCGTTCGTGGCTGTCGCGGATGTTGGGGGAGGGGCGATCGGGGGTTGAGTTGTCGTTGCAGGGGCAGGGGCAGCGGGGGGACTGGTTGAATTGGTTGCCTGGTTGCCACTGCTACAAGCGCCTAGAAGCAAGATGCCACTGCTAACAAGAATTAGAAACTTGTTGGATTTCATGAATGGTTTGAGGTAAGTTTTGATCCGTTGCATTGATTGTTTCTCCATTAGATTTAAGTAACTTCTAATACCAATTTAATTTGAGAACAGTGCAGATCTGACCTCTCCCAGCCTCCCCTTGCCAAGGGGAGGTGCCGAAGGTGGTGGGGTTAAGTGCAACGTTCATGATTTAAATCGGTATAACAATAGGTCGGAGGCTTTTGCGCTGAACTGCTCTCATCCCCCAACCCCTTCTCCCCAAAAGAGCGAAGGGGAGCCGGATTGAAGTCCCTCGCCCGTTCTGGGAGAGGGATTTAGGGTGAGGGGCAAAACAAGTGTTTGCCAAACCGACCGTAGAGGGCAGGCAATACCAGCAACGTGAGGGCTGTCGAGGTGAAGAGTCCACCCAAGACGACGATCGACAGGGGTTGCAGAATTTCTTTTCCGGCTCCACCCGCAATTACCAAGGGTGCCAAACCTAACGCAGAGGTAAAGGCGGTCATCAAAATCGCGTTCAAGCGTTCCATCGACCCTTTGATCAGCAAATCTCTGAGCGGCATTCCCTCTGCAAATTTGGTGTTGTAGTTGTCTACGAGTAACAAGCCATTGCGGGTGGCAATGCCAAATAGGGTGACAAATCCAACCAGAGAGGCGATCGACAAAATCCCGCCGGTTAATGCCACGGCAATCACCCCGCCCACCAATGCCAGAGGCAGGTTAATCATGATCATGGCAGTGGAAGCAAGGGATTTGACCGAGAAATACATGATGATGGTGATCACCACAAAGGCGATCGCGCTGTAGAGCAATAGGCTCTGGGTGGAGCGCTCCTCTGCTTCAAACTGTCCGCCGTACTGGATGAAGTACCCAGAGGGCAATTGCACCTGCTGGTTTACTTTTGCCTGAATCTCATTTACCACCGATCGCAAATCTCGTCCGCTGACGTTGGCAGACACCACCAACAAACGCGAGACATTTTCTCGATTAATCGTGTTGGGTCCAGTGTCATCGCGAATGGTGGCAACTTGCGCCAGCGGAATTTTTTGCCCATTGGGAGTGTCTACTAACAGATTCGCGATCGTTTCGGGACTGTCGCGGGCTTCGGGTTGGAGCCACACCAGCAGATCAAAGGTTTGCTGCTGTTCTAGTACTTGGGAAACCACCCGACCATTCAGTGCGGTTTGAATCGTGTTGGATAATTCTCCGACTGTTAAACCATAACGACCAGCCGCCACGCGATCGACGGCAATTTGCACTTGGGGTACGGGCACTTGCGGCTCCGGTTGCAAATCGACTAGACCGTCAATCGTTTGCATCGCCGCAGTCACTTCTTCCCCAATGTGACGCAGTTCCGCCAGATCAGGACCGAAAATCTTGACCGCGATCGCGCTTCTCACGCCCGACAGCACCTCATCCATCCGGTGCGAAATAAATCCGCCAATACTGGGTGCTACTCCCGGCAACTTGGCAAATTCCTGACGCAATTTTTCCACACTGCCTTTACGGTCTTGCATCCCAGCTTCGCTCAATTCCACGTCCAGGTGAGCGCCATTCACCCCTGCCGCATCCGCATCACCGGGGGCACGCCCAGAGCGCATTTGCACATGATCGAAGCGGTCATCGTCTTTGAGCGCATCCTGCATGGCAAATCCGACTTGATTCGTGGCTGCCAACGATACACCCGGATAGAGCATGACCGCATTCACCAGCGATCGCTCCTGGAACTCTGGCAGAAAGATGCGTCCAAAACTGGGAACAATGATTACGGTAGCAACCAGCATGGCGGCTGACCCTGCCAAAACAATGCTCGATCGCCGAATCGAGAAGTGGATAAACGGTAAATACAGGCGCTTAAAGAAGCGGGCGACCCAGGGTTCGGTTTCGGGTAGATGTCCGTGGGGCAGCAAGATGGCGCACAGGGCGGGAGTCACGGTGAGGGCAGTGAGGCTGGAGGCGATCACGGCTGCCATATAGCCCAAGCCCATCGGAATAAAGATGCTGCCTTCCACACCGCTGAGGGCAAAGATTGGGGAGAAGACGACGATCGTGATGATGGTGGCACCAAACACGGAATCTCGGACTTCTTTACAACCGTCGTAGACCACATCCAACAAGGGACGAGGATGCGCCGAATGTTTGTTTTCCCGCAGGGAGCGATAGACGTTTTCGGCATCCACGATCGCGTCATCCACGGCAGATCCGATCGCCACGGCTAACCCGCCCAACGTCATGGTGTTGAGTCCCTGCCCAATCAGGTTCAGCATCATCACGCCAATTAGCAGGGAGAGCGGCAGCGCCACCAGACAAATTGCCAGGTTGCGCCAGTTCATCAGGAAGGGAATCAGAATCAGCGCCACGATAATGCTGCCTTCGATTAAAGCTGATTGTACATTTTCGATCGAGGCATCAATGTAGTCTTCCTGCCGAAAGGTGTCTGTGACGCGGACATCGGGGGGTAATCCGGCTTGCACTTCGGTCATTGCCGCTTCGATCGCCCGCGTCACCGTCGGCGTATCGGCTTGGGGTTGCTTGTTGATCATCACCACGATCGCGGGTTCCCCATCCAAACTGCCATCTCCGCGCTTAATCGCGGCTCCAATCTCTACATCTGCGACATCAACTAACCGCACGGGTTTACCATCTCGCGCTGTAATCACCGATTGCTGCAAATCCTCGATCGACTCAATTCGTCCCACGCCTCGAATCAACCGTTCGCGATCGCGGGTAATCAAAAAGCCTCCCGGTGCATTGACATTGGCCGCTTCTACCGCTTCGGTGACTTGCTGCAAGGTCACGTTGAACGCTTGCAATTTGGCCGGATTCACCAACACCTGATACTGCTTGACATCGCCCCCATAAGCGACAACCTGTGCCACTCCAGGCACAGCTAACAATCGGTTGGTTACTTGCCAGTCTATGATGCGACGGAGATCGAGTAGGGAGGTAGGGGCTAGGGACTGGGGATTAGGGGCTAGAGAGGAATTGCCTTCTATCTTCTGCCCTCGTTCGACTGAGGCTTCGACGATGAGCTCAGCCGAATCGCGCTCACGCCGAAGTCTGCCTTCTGCCTTTTCTTCCACCGTCAATCCATACATGAGCACCGTACTAATCGGCGAAGTGATGGGAGAAAGCTGAGGTGTTTCAGCCCCTGCGGGTAACTTGCTTTGTGCCTGCTGTAAGCGTTCTGTCACTAATTGACGGGCACGGAAGATATCTGTATCCCAGGTAAAAACGACTTTGACTACAGATAGTCCGGCGGCGGAAGCGGAACGAACGGCGGTTACGCCTGGAGTCCCGTTGATGGCACTTTCGATCGGTAACGTGACGAGGGCTTCGACCTCTTCTGGTGCCAGTCCGGGGGCTTCGGTTTGGATTTCAACCTGGGGTGGGGCGAAACTGGGAAACACATCCAGCGGCATCTGAGTGACGGCGCGAACTATCCACAAGGTCAGGATCACCGTGCCTAAAATCACCAACCAGCGGCGAGCGATCGACCATTTAATCATGGCATCCAGCATTGTCGTTTACCTTTAATGAGGCTACTGCGGTGGAAACTTAGGAGGCTGAACTTTCGCTTGTTCGGGGTCTGTCCCCACTTCAGCCAAACTGTGAGCAGCCACTCGTGTTGCAGGAGAGCCATTGGCAGGATTGCTAAAATCAGATCTCACGCCATCGCCGATTGGGATCAATGACGTTCGGGTGCGACGAGTTGCCCAATAGGTGCCAGCCCAAAAGGTGCCAGCCGCGATCGCGCCACTCACGGGAATCAGCACCCACCAGGGGATTTGTCCAGGGGAGGTTGATGTAGAGGGTGCCGCAGATGCTTCACTGTGGTCATCTGCGGGTGCCCCTCCACGCAGGGACTGCGCATAAAGCATGGGGGCACCTTGAGTAACGACACGATCGCCGTCAAATAAGCCGCTGGTCACTTCGACAAAATTCCCCGCCGCTCTGCCTAAAACAACCGCCGTTGACTCAAAGGCGTTGCCATTTTGCACAAACACAACCCGCTGCTTGTCGTTAGTTTCCACGATCGCGGCTTTGGGCACAACTAGAACTGCCGCCGGGGTGCGATTGGTCAACACCTCCAACTCCACAAACATGCCCGGTTTCAACAATCCGGCGGCATTGTCTAGTTCTGCTTTGACGGGAATGACACGGCTTTCGCCATTTACTATTGCACCCACCACATTAATTTCACCATTGAAGCTGCGATTGGGTAATCCGTTGGCTTTGACCCGAACCCGTTGCCCTACTTGCACTTGTGCCTGGTCTTTCTCAAAAATATCGCCAGAAACCTGGACGCTGCTGCCATTGACGATCGTCATGATCTTTTTGCCCGCATCTTCCCCCGACTCCCCTTTGGTCGTCTCCCGATCGGCAACCACCCCCGAAATCGGAGCCGTCACAGTCAGCGTCCCATCGGCATTGGGGCTGGCTCCTAGTTGTTGCAAGCGAGTTTGATAGGTTTGCTCGCTTAAACGAACCCGCGATCGCGCCACCTCTAATGATGATTGCGCACGTTGCAGTTGTGCCTGGGCTTCCGAAACCGGCAGACCACTTTCTGCTTTGGCCAGCGCTGCCCTTGCTGCCGCTAAATTGCTTTCAGACTCTAAAACTTGGCGACGGGGAATGGCTCCTCGTTCCAGCAACATCCGATCTTTGTCGTAGCGCTCCTGAGCAACATTCACCTCGGTGCGGGCTTGCTGAATGTCGGTCGCCACAATCCGTTTCTGCTGCGTCAAATTCTGCTGTGCCAGTCGTAAATCCGCTTGCGCCTGTTGAACAGCGGCAGTCGCTTCCGCTTTGCGATCGAATGCCGTTGTTCGCAGTTCTGCCAATTCTGGGCTGGTCATCATTGCCACCGCTTGCCCTGCCTGCACCGAGTCTCCTGGCTGCACCAACAAGCGTGTAACGGTTCCACCCACCGGTGTGGTGACTTCGACCTGCTGATTGGGCAGTGATTCAATCTGCCCCGTGGTTTTGACTCCAAAAGCGAGCCGTTGACGGGTAACAGGCTCGACCGTCAGTCCTAAACGTTTTGTCGTAGTCGGATCAACCTGAATGGCCCTTGCTGGTTGAGCTTGGCTGCCGCCTTGAAACTCATTGCCGTGTCCACCATGTGCCCAACTCTTGAGAACCGGAGTTAGGAGCAACACCGTAAGGAGCGTACTGGAGAGATAACAGGAGGCGATCGTACACTTTGCCAGTCGAAATTTTGAAGTCATTGGCTCGCCCTTTGAGTCCACAACCATCCAACCTATTTCCCGTACCAGGCTTTGCGCCACTGCTGCATCTGTTCGATCTCAGTCTGTTGAGAAGCAATAATGTTTTTTGCCAACTGCAAAACCTCAGGACGCTTTGACTTTTGCAGAACATCATTTGCCATCACGACAGCCCCTTCATGGTGCGGAATCATGGCATCAATGAAGCGTTTGTCAAAGTCGGCATCGGCTGCACCTAAATCCATATCCATCCGCATGGCTTTGATTTGGTCATCAGACATTGCCATCGCATGCCCCATCGTGGAATGCCATGCCACAGGAGTGTTGGGTGCTTGAGGATACCAGGCCGTTCGCCACTGCTGCATCTGAGCGATTTCTTTATCCTGCGCTTTAATAATGTCAGTCGCTAGCGTTTGAATTTCAGGACGCTGCGATTTCTGTTGAGCGGCTTTTGCCATGACGACGGCACCTTCGTGATGCGGAATCATGCTATCGATAAATCGCAAGTCAAACTCAGCATCAGCTGGACCTAAATCCATCATGCTGTGATCCATGCCACCATGATGCAGCCCACCCAGGTTGCCGTGATCCATCTGCTTGGTTCCAGCATCGGTTGCTGTTGCGGTGGGAGCTTGGGCCTGATTTGGGGCGGATGATGAGCAAGCAGGCAAGCCGCTGGTCAGGGCGATCGCCCCTAATCCCAGAGCCATGAAACCTGGTTTTGTAAAAAAATTGAGCGGCATAGCTTTTAGTGCAATTTAGATGGAAGGAGCAAAAGGTATCTAGTTGTATAGCCGTCGCCATCTGAAACGTGGCAGACTTCGGCGTGAGCGCGATTCGGCTGAGCTCATCGTCGAAGCCTCAGTCGAACGAGGCGCGTCAGAACACCTACCTAGAATCGGCAGTTCAGCCATTTGATCTGTCCTAAGTGTTCTGACCATAGCTATATTTTGAATTCTCCAGTTGAATGGAGAGTCAATTTCAGATTTACACACAGTTATGAAATCAAAATGAAAATGCTGTTTGCCTGTAGCGTGTGAGTTTATAGCCGTAGCCATGTGAAACGTGGTGAAGGCGAGTCAGAACACCTACCCAGAATCGGCTTCTCAGCGATTTAATATGTCCTAAGTGTTCTGACCAAAGCTATACATCCTGTAGTGGTGCAACACGGCTCAAATGGTGCCTTATCAGCCGTGTTTCGACTGCGCTCAACACTCGTCTATCTGTGGGTTGAGCGGAGCCGAGACCCACGTTCTCTCCTCGTTTTAGCTGTGTCACACCAGGCTGATGGGTTAGCGCCGCGTAACCCATGCTGTAAGAGAATTGGCAACCGAGTTGAAGCCCTCAGGCGCAGCGCAACCCAGTTGAAAATTGCGTGGTGTCCCGTGTTCAGTCACCAGAATCATGGTCAAGTTGAATAATGTGTGCAGCCCGTTGGATGATTTGAGGGCGGTGACTAATAAGGATCGTTGTTCTACCCGATCGCGCATGCAGGAGTTGCTCGAGTACAGCAGCTTCGCTTTTGGGTTCTAAATTGGCGGTTGATTCATCCAGGATCAGGATGGGCGGATTGTGCAAAAGGGCGCGGGCAATTGCTAATCGTTGCTGTTGCCCACCGGAAAGATTAGCTCCAAATTCGCCCAAGACAGTTTGGTACTTATCGGGGAGGCGGCTGATAAATTCGTCAGCGCCGGTCATTTGGCAGACCTGCACGATCGCCTCGAACGGAATTGTGGGGTCGCCCAAGCGAAAGTTTTCTAGGAGCGCTCGCCCCCAGAAATGGGGAGTTTGGGGCACGAGAACCACCTGTCGCCGCCAACAATCGAGGGCTAGATCGGCCAGGTTATAGTTACCAATGCGAATATTACCGGATTGGGGGGTGTAGAGTCCGGCCATCAGTTTGGCGAGAGTGCTTTTGCCACTTCCCGATTTGCCCACCAATGCGGTGACGTTGCCGCCCAGAATCGTCACAGAGAACGAGTTAAACAACTCCGCTCGACCTGGGTAGTAGAACGAAATCTGGTCACAAGTGATGGGAGCAGCCGCAGCCAGTTGCACAGTGGGTTTTGCGATCGAAGAAAATTCGGAAGGATGATCCACCACTTCCGCTAGACGGTCAGCCGCCGTCCGCACGCGAGCGAATTCATCAACAAACTGTACGATCGTGCGAATGAGGGTTGTGAAGTTGACATTCAAGCTGGTAAATGCCAAGAGTTGGCCAATACTTAGCTCACCGCGAATCACAAACCGACTGCCCAGCCAGAGTAGCCCAATGCTGCCAAGACCAGAAACCAGACTCGAAAAGATGCCATTTAAGATGCCGATTTGATTGGTGCGGAAGTTCAAATTGGCCAATCGCCCAAACCGGCTTTGCACCTCGTCCCAAAACTGGGGTTCCGCACTGGTGCTTTTCAAGGTCAGCGCCCCTTTGAAGGTTTCAACTAACACCCCCTGATTGTCGGCATCAAGTAAAATCAGCGATCGCGTCCGTTGTTGCAAAGTGGGTAAGAAAATTACGGTGGATAGCGTCATCAGGATGGCTAGAACGAGCGCGGCCAGGGTCAGCTTCCAACTCAAGATCAGCATGAACCCTAAAGACACGATCGCGATAAAAACCTGACTGGGCAAACTCACCACAACTTGTGCCACAAGCTGGTTTAAAGCCTGAATATCGCGTAGACGGCTGACAATTTCACCACTGCGATGAGTTTCGTAGTAAGTGAGAGGCAAATGCAGCATCGCGCGGCCAAATTCCAACACCAATCCCAGTTCGAGCCGCTGCGCGAAGTGGGCCGTCAGGTTAGCCTGCACCCAGCCCAGCCCATTACTGAACAGCGTGATCACAATTACAGCCAGCACAACGCCATTTAGGAGTTGCAAATCGCCTCGCACCAACACATCGTCAGTGAGGATTTGGATGAGAAACGGCGTCGCGATCGAGAGCAACCCCAGCACCAGGTTCAGCACCAAAACTTCGATCAAGAGAGTGCGGTGGCTCCATAACCGTCGCGAAAATTGGGGGATCAGGTCGGCGCGATCGGTCTGTTCATCCTTGGCAAATCGGGCCGGATCAGGTTCGAGCAAGAGCAACACCCAATCCGTCCAACTGGCGCGGAACTCACTTTCAGACAAAAATCGCACCCCCACCGCCGGATCGGCAACGACGTAGGACTGCTGGCGTTTGCCATACCACACCACCCAATGGTTGCCACGCCAATGCAAAATGGCCGGGAGGGGAGCCTCTTCGACTTGCTTCAAGACTTCGGCAGCGGCTCGCACGGGACGTGCATTAAACCCCAACGCATCGGCCCCCCGCTGCAACCCCAACAATGTGGTTCCCTGTTGCCCCGTGCCTACGGCTTCTCGCAGTTGGGTTAAAGAAAGTGTCTGCCCGTAGTGTTTCGCGATCGCCCCCAAGCAAGCAGCCCCACAGTCCGCTTCACTTTGTTGCAACACTACCGCGTACTTCATACTTACCCTACTCGCGCTCAAACGGTTATGCCACTGCTATTCAGCCATAACAGGCGGAAATCCGAAAAAAACACCCAAGATAATTGGGTGTTAGTGAAGTCACAAACTTGAGTGAATCGACGTTAGACAGGAAGCATCGAAACACATCCATTCCTAATCGTCATACCGAACATTGACATTCACAACCTGTCGCACGGAACCACTGGAACTGCCATAGCCACCATAGCCGTAACCGTAACTAAAAGACGGGTAATAGATGCGAGAGGTCGATGGGCGATAGGAATAGTAGGTGGGCCGATGAGACCAACGCCGACAACCACCCTGCACTGTTTGCGATTCTTCAGCTGAGAGGTCTGCAAATAACGAATTAGATTGAGTCACTTTCACGTTCTCCTATTGTTGCGAATGGTGAGCGAGTCCGATACCGAGAAAGAAACAAATCTGTTGATTCTGCGTCCTCTGAATTGGAAAGGCATCTCTGCTATGCCTTTTCCGACTGGGGAAGTCCGCAATACTTCCCCGGGTCGAGGGGGTCGATTTTTGCATCAACAGGTTTACCTGAATCAGGCCAAATTCTTTGAAATGATCCTGATTGCGTGGATTTGACTGTGAAAACGAGAGGAGTGCATTGAAGCTTCGGGTTTGCGTTCAACCGATCGACTTCATTTGCATTCTAGTGGTTTGTCATTTTGAGTGCCTTCGGGTTGAGAAGGGGATGATTTTGGGGATTGACACACACAAAATCAACCTTGACAGACCACTAGTTAATCGTCAATGTGAACATTGACATTGACTGTTTGGCTAACGGAAGGGCTGCTACTCCAACTGCTGCCACCTGAGTGAACAGGGAAGCAGTAGTACACGGGAGAGTAGTAATGTCGTCCCCAAGCGCCTTTAATGGTAGAGGCTTCTTGTGGCGACAGTTCGGTGAATAATGAACTGCGCTTAACGGTCTGCATAGCACGCTCCTTAATTAAATGACCACAGTCTGTGGCGATGAACGTTACCACTCTGTTGATGATTGCCCAACTAGCGGCCAATCATCAACAGAGTATGTTCTTGCATACTGCACCAGGCGTATTCATCCGGAGTTTAAATGGCGGCTCTTGATATTTCTTAACAAGGCTAAAACACGCAGTTTCAATAAAAACAGGCAACAACCCTATCGATTTTTTTCTGCTCGATCGTGGTTGTTGCCTGGTGTCAGTCAGGTAGTCACTGAAGCTGTTCTCCAACATTTGTCACGATCACAGCGTTACGGCCATTAAAAAGCTTTTACAGCAATAAGTTGTATAGAAGATCACAATCTCTTGGGTTTAGCTCTCCGATTTCTAGGAGGAAGGTTATTGACGCATAGTTCTTCCCAAGCAGTCGGAGAGCTGAGGGCAGATTGAGATACTGTCTACAGGGTCGATTGCAGTTGATCAAGCAACCCTTCCACATACTTCAAAGCGGCGGCGATCGTCGCCGGATTTTCCAGATCAACATCCACGTATTGCCGCAACGCCTGCACCTGATCCAGGCTGCCCCCCGCCGCCAGCAGTTCCAGATAACCAGGAATGAAGTTTTTACCAACTTCCAGGTATTTCTGGTAGCAGGCGAGGCTGACGATGTTGGAAGCCGTGTACTGGTAGCAGTAGTAGGGTTTGAAGTAAATGTGACCGATGCGCGCCCAGTCGTATTGATGGGCGGGGAGGACTTCCACCGCATCACCACACAGGTTTTGATACAACGACTGCCATTGTGCGTTCACAAAGGACTGATCAAAGCTACCCTGGGTGGCGCGATCGTGAACGGCTAATTCCAACCGACTGATCGTGCTTTGGCGGAACAGCAAGTTAAGTTGATCTTCCAGTTGGCGAGTGATCAAGGATTTTTTCAGTGCGGGGTTGTCACCTGCTTGTTTCAACAAATAATCCAGCAGCAGTAACTCATTGAAGGTAGAGGCAATCTCGGCCAGCACCATGGGCGGGTTGCTGTTGAAATAGGTTTGCCGATCGCCAATCCAGGCGAAGTGCAACCCATGCCCCATCTCATGGGCCAAGGTGAAGAGGGAGTTGTAGTCTTCTGTATAAGACAGCAGCAGGTAACTGTGTTTGCCGTGGGCATACCAGCAAAACGCCCCACCCCGCTTGCCGGGGCGCACTTTCGCATCCACCCAGTTGTTTAAGAAAAATTCTTCTGCTCGTCGGGCGTAATTCACATCAAATTCGGCGATCGCGGCCAGCAAAGTCTCCACCCCAGTTTTGTAAGGTAACGGAGCTACCGGCTCACTGGCCCAAGGGGCATACACATCACAGGTACGGATCTTTTGCCCCAACGCTTGCCCCTTCAAGGTGTAGTAGCGCTGCCACAGGTCAAACCGCTCCTGCGTGCCGGTCATAATGGCTCGAAAGACAGGTTCTGAGACTTCATCGGCCAGCAGTTGCTTGTGCAACGTGGAGTCGTATCCCCGCATCTGATTTTCCAGTTTGTGATCCTGGGCGACGGTGTTGAGGATGTAGGCGTAGAGGGAATTGTGCTGTTGCATCACCTGCCGCACGGAGATGTAGGCGTTGTAGCGCACAGCGGCGTCGGGATGGAAGAGTAAGGCTCCCAACTCCGCTTCGGTACTGGCTGACTTGCCATCCGGAGTGGTCACGGGCGTGTATTCTTGTTCGCCTAGATGCACCGATCTCAGATTAATAAACGCCTGTCGTCCCGTCAAACTGTCTTGATTACGGGTTTGCTCCACTTCTTCGGATAGGGTGTGTGGGCGGAATTTAGCAATGTTGTAGAAATAATGGCGGTAAGTTTGGACGGCAGGCGCAGCTTCCAGTTCCGCAAATTTGGCATCATCCAGCGCTTTCAGTTCCAGGTCAAAAAACAGCAGTTGATTTTCAATGCCGGTGATTTGTTCCAGCAGTTTGTCCTGCATCTGCTTGGCTTCGGTGTTGCGCGTATCTGCCGAGAAGGTGAGCGCAGGAAAGGCGTAGAGAAATCCAGCTGTTTGAGAAATGGCCTCCAGTTCTTGCAGGCAGGCGGCAATCTGCGCTGGAGTCAGTTCATTGACCTGGCCGCGATACTGCTCCCGAAAGGCGATGGCGCGTTGCTGTAATCCTTCCAGATCCTGGTTAAGTTTTGGATCAGCAAAACTTTGATACAGATCGGATAGATTCCATTCCTGGGAACTTTCGAGTTGGGGGAGGGCAAACTGAACCAAAATCGAACTCCTATTAATTCTTATTGGCTGAAGTCGAACAGTTAAGCTAAAACGATGCAGAGTGGGCGCACGAGTTGATCGTTCTTGATGCGCCTATTTCATCTTAAACAAATTCATTCCGTCTTCGCTTAACTTCCGCACATTCACTCTCTATTGATCATGCCGATGAATGCTTCTGTAGACCTCGTTTTTGCTCGACCTAAGGTGCGGCAACTTCTCCTTTGGGGATTTTTACTTTCTGTGGTGTTGGGGTTTGGGTTAGGGATTTTGCAAGGTGTGTGGGGCGGTAACCTGGAAGATCCAATTTGGGTATTGGTCATTTATATCTTGATATTTACCGTGCTGAGCCTCTGGATCTGGCAGCAATTCCAGCGGGAGGGCATTCAGCCCAAGTTTGTGATTGGGCAACTGCCCGATCGTCCACGGTGGCTAGCGATCTCTGGGTTGATCTTGGCGGCGCTGGGCTTTTCCCTATCGTCCTTTTTAATTGCAGCGGCGGTGTTGTCTTATCAATTTCCCTTGTTTGTGGAACAAATTTTGCGCCAAGTTGATGCGGAAGCAACACCCCGAACAGCGAACCTGCTGTTGTATCAAGTTGTTAGCGCGATCGCGACGATCGTAGTGGCTCCCATCGCCGAAGAGTGGATTTTTCGCGGCTTCGTGTTGCAACGCTGGGGAGTAAAGTGGAACCTGCCACTGGCCTTGATTTTATCCTCAGTCTGGTTTGGCCTGTTGCATTTGAACCCAATTGGACTAACGATTTTTGGTTTAATCATGGGGTTGTTATATCTCAAAACTCGCTCACTGCTGATTCCGATCGCTGGGCATGCGTTGAATAACCTGGTCGCCACGAGCATGATGTTTTTACCGAAAGATCCAAAGGCCACTTCCATTGCCACATTACGCGAGAGTTTACCGATCGCCATTTTCCTGATGGTTCTTTCAGCTCCGTGGCTCATCTGGTATATCGCGAAAAACTTTCCCCGTCGCGATGCCAAAATTCCCTACGTCATCAACGCGCAAGAAGATGCCCAAAATCGTTGACCACGATCAGTACCGCCAGGAACTTTTGAGTAAGTGTCTGGATGTGATCGCAGAAAAGGGGTATGCCTCGATTACGATGCGGCAGATTGCCGCTGGGTTGCAGGTTTCCACCGGCACGCTGTATCACTATTTCCCCAGTAAAGAGCGGTTGTTTGATCAGTTGGTGGAATACATCAGCTACCAGGACACCGCCGAAGAGACGATCGCCACTTTGAAACAACTACCCACGCGCGCCGAACGCCTGGAGGCCATGTTCAACTTTGTGGCCGAGCGAGAAGAGTATTTTTTACGCCAAACCTTAATGCTGCTGGATTTTAGTCGGCAAAAGAGCCGCGTGGCCATTAATCAGCATGAAGCGTTGCGGCGGGCGGGCGAGCGATACGAGAAAGCCTTGATGCAAGTCCTGGAAATTGATGATCCAGGGTTAGTCATTTTGATTATGAATTTATTTGATGGGTTGATTGTGCGGCGGCTCTACCAGGGCGATCGCATTTGCTTCAAACGGCAAACCCAGGTGATTCAAGAGATGCTGACAACCTATTTCACCGCCCTCACCCGCTCAGGTGAGTTGCAAAACTTAACGCCGCAGCCTAGGATAGGACTGTAAATATATCAATCGTTCGATATAAATTTAGGGCGCGACTCATCTGGAATTGGACACGATCGAGTTGAATTCTGTATAGCTTTCCCTCAATTCTCTACACTATTTTGCTTGATTAATCTGAACAATTGAGTCGCCGGGATACCGTTACAGAGCGCCTGAAGCTGCTATCAACGGCCCCCGATCGGTTTGACTCTACGTTCTACTCCCCAATTTGTTCAGGAGACAACCATGACAGACTCCATCATTAATCCTGCTGAAGCGCCACAGGTGACCCAGCAACTCTCCGAAAACGTAATTCTCACCACCGTGGATGACCTCTACAGTTGGGCCAAGATGTCGAGCGTCTATCCCCTCATGTTTGGGACCGCCTGTTGCTTCATTGAATTTAGTGCCATGATCGGCTCCCGCTTTGATCTGGAGCGATTTGGGATGTTTCCGCGCATGTCTCCCCGGCAAGCGGATTTAATGATTACTGCGGGCACCATCACCATGAAATATGCCCCCGCGTTAGTGCGTTTATACGAGCAAATGCCCGAACCTAAATACGTGATCGCAATGGGGGCTTGCACGATCACCGGTGGAATGTATAGTGTGGACTCGCCCAGTGCCGTGCGGGGAGTCGATAAATTGATTCCGGTGGATGTCTATTTGCCCGGTTGCCCTCCCCGGCCTGAGGCAATCATGGATGCGCTGATTAAATTGCGCAAGAAGATCGGCAATGACAGTTTGCAGGAACGCGATCAAACGACCCAAACCCATCGCTATTACAGTCAGGTTCACACGATGAAGCCATTGCCGGTAATCCATGATGGGCAGTATTTACACACCTCTGAAAGACAGGCTCCGCCCACAGAAATTGCAGCGGCAACAGGACTTTCTTTTGTGCCTCAAATCTCATCTCAAAGCGAACAACGTGAGTAATTTGTATGAATTCTAATGTGATGCAAGATGTCGTTCTACTTGAGCGATCGCAGTACTCCGCTGGGATAGAAGCGCTCGCTCAAGCATTTAATCATGATCCAATCATGCAATATTTCTATCCAGTGAAAGAACCGTCTCGCTTAAATAGCCTGCGCTGGCTGAGTCAACTCACGATCGAGTATTGCAGTCCCTACAATCAAATCTATACAACTGGTCAGAACCTTAAAGGATGTGCCGTCTGGTTACCCCCTGGAGCATTTCCCATGCAGATGCTGCGTCTATTGCAGTTGGGTTTTTACCAATTTCCGTTGAAAGTACAGTGGCAAAAAATTGGAGCCTTCTTATCCATTTTTAACCGCATGGAACATTATCATCAGCAGGATATGGCCGCTCCTCATTGGTATCTGGTCATGCTGGGGGTTGCCCCTGGGTTTCAAGGGCAAGGCGTAGGCGGAACGTTGATTCAACCGGTGCTGCAACAGGCCGATCGCGATGGGGTGCCCTGCTACCTGGAAACCTCAACCGAACGGGGCGTTAACTTCTACCAGAAACATGGGTTTGAGGTTGTGCGATCGGAGCAATTGTCTGCCAATGCACCCAGCTTTTGGACGATGAAGCGCGAACCTCATGCAATTCAAGCGGTTTAGTGAACCTATAAAATTAGCAACACAAGATCCGGCACACCCTCCGCAAGCGCCTGTGACCTACTGCCTTTGCCTTCCTACTTTTGCCGGATTGCAGCCGTTTGTTTCTTCTGCAAAAACTCGCGCACAACGTCTGGCACATCGCGCAACTCGCCTTCCACCTGATAGTTGAGTTGTTGCATTTCCTCAGCGGTGATGATGTTTTGCAAACCCGCGATCGCGGCTCGCACTTGCGGATATTTTTTCAGGATGGCGCTGCGCACGATCGGCACCGCTTCGTAAGGAGGAAAGTAGCGCTTGTCATCTTGCAAAATCACAAACCCCAAGCGAGCAATTTGCCCATCGGTGGAATTACCTGCGGTCAGGTCAATTTGTTTTTGTAACAACGCTCGATAAATCAAACCCAAGTCCATCGTTTGGGGTGGTTTGGCGAATTGCAGGTTGTAGGTTTTGGCCAGTCCGGGCAAGCCATCCTGCCGTTCGGCAAATTCGTAGCCAAAGCCTGCCTGCCACTGGGGCGTATATTGAGCGGCCTGGGACAATGTTTGGATGTTGTATTGTTGGGCGGTGTCGCTCCGAATCACGATCGCGAATGTATTTTCAAATCCCAACCCCGGCATCACTTCCAGGTTGAAGGTTGCGGCATAGCCACGCTGCAACGCTTGAAATAGGGCTTTGGGTTCAGCGGGAATTGGTTGATTTTCAAACAGCTTGCTGACCGTAGCAGCAGTGCCCGTGTATTCAATGTAAGCATCAATTTTGTCATTGATAATCGCCTGGTGACACACGTAAGACCCTCCCAAGCGGGGGCGACGATCGACTTTTAAGTTCGTTTTGGTTTCAATTTGCTGCGCTAACAACTCCCCTAAAATATCCTGCTCTGTAAAGTCTTTGGAGGCGACAATAATATCTCCCCCTCCTCCACTGGTGCCCGGAGTGGAGTTGCAGGCGGCTAGAGTCAGCACCAAAGTTGCCCCTAACCCAACCCATTTAAATATCTGAAAAACGTTCAATTTAGCTAGCCATGCCGATTATTTTGAAGCAACCATGACAGCGGTTTGGAATGTTCCCTGTCAACAGCTCACTGATGCCCATACCAGTATCTTACGAGTTAGCTTCTAACCCAACAATCTACTTATTTAGAAGTATTTTTCAACTTTATTTAACCTTCCTTAAATAAATCTTGTTAAGCTGGAGGCGATCGGCATTGAGCCAATGCAAGTACGTTGAGCCGATGAGTGACTGTCCTTTCTCCCAAGCCTCCATGAACTCCGAAGACACCTTACCGACTAATCGCGCCAGTTCGTTATTGACGGCTCTGCAACTTTCAAATCAACAAATTTGGCTGCAGGCGTTAGGGCGATCGTTGTGCCAGATCAGTGCGGGTCTAATTTACTTTTACATTCCACTGGTATTTGTGAATCAGGTTGGCCTGTCGGCAACATCGGTTGGATTCAGTGTTGGTCTTAGTTCGCTATCCGGGATTGTGGGCCATATTCTGGGTGGCGTATTAGCAGACTCGCCCCGGTTCGGGCGTAAAACCACTCTCGTCCTGTCGGGGATTTTGGGCGCATTGGAGTCTTTTTTGCTGGCCTTTACCCATACGTTGCCGTTGTTGATGGCGGCCTGTCTGTTGTTAGGTCTGAGCGTCGGGTTTTACTGGACTGCTGCCGATGCAGCGGTGATGGATGTGACTCGAACAACAGAACGATCGCAAGCCTTCGCGATTATGAACGTGGCCGAAAACATCGGTAATGGAGTTGGCATTTTGGGTGGTGGTATTTTGCTCACATTGGTGCATCAATCCCATCAATGGTTATTTATTGCCTGTGGTGTGATTTACCTGGCGTTTGCGATGATGGTGCATCTAACAATGCCATCTCCCCACCAGCAACACCTTGAGGAACTGCATACATCGGCTGGATTGTTTGTTGCTTTAAAAGATAAATCGCTGCTGATCTTTATTCTGGCAAACCTACTGTTTACAACCTATATTGCACTCGTCACAAGTACAATTCCACTTTACTTTACGAATTTTGTACCAGCAATTTCTGGTGGTGCTGATGCTGCTGTAACGAGTACTGCAAGTCTCTTTACTTGGTGCTATATCGGTGCCGGTGCAGTGCTACAGATTCCGATCGCTCAGCTACTCAATCGGTTTGCTAAAGTCCATGTGTTAATGTTTGCACTTGTCTTCTGGGCTATGGGATTTGCGCTGGTTTGGCTGACTGGAACAGCGACAGTGGTTCAGTTTGCGCTAGGGGTAACCGCATTATTTATCATGGCCTTGGCTTCTGTTGCTTACAAACCTTTTGCCGCAGCGATCGTGGCCGAATTAGCTCCATCTTCTCTCAGAGGAGCTTACATTGCCATTAGTTCGCAGTGCTGGACGATCGGCTACTTCATTGGGCCAACCCTGGGTGGATGGGCGATGGATCAATCCATCACTCTTGCTCACCGATCCTGGCTCGTTGCCGCTGCAACCACATTCCTGGGGGTAATCGTCCTCACAGCCTTCGATCGTGTACACGGGTCGATTATCCCTCCAACACCAGGTATTGAAAAATCCGTTCCCAGTACTCAAGCATCAGTTATTAATTGAGAACCCCCTGTAATGAGGGGTTTCCAGTTTTTAAGAGATAGCCAACACTTGACTCTCTCGTCAACTAGAGAGATTTCAACTAGAGAGATTACAGTCTCAACTGTAGTGGCTTGGTTTTCATTGTTGAAGAATGTTGCATTATCTTAGGGTTCTCAAATCTCGTAAAAGTAATTCTCTAGCCTCCACTTTGGGATGCTTTTTTGCATTTGGGGCCTTACTTTCCGCTTGCTCCACCGCAGTTCAAACATCTACACCCCTGGCAACACAGACCTCAAGTTCAACCACTTCAACAGGGCAAAGCATAGACCATCGCCAAATGAATCACGGCAGTGTAAACCACAATATGGATTTAGGCCCAGCAGAGGCCGAGTTTGATTTGCGATTTATCGACAGTATGATTCCGCATCATGAAGGGGCTGTTGTGATGGCTAATGACGCCTGGCAAAAATCAAAGCGCCCCGAAATTCAAAAGCTAGCTCAGGACATTGTTGGGTCACAGAAAAATGAGATTGAGCAGATGCAGCAGTGGCGCAAAGCGTGGTATAGGAAATAACGCAGGTTAAATTAGAGTGGATGACAGAACGTTTCCATCATCCACTCACTGCCCACTAGATGATTGATTTAGATTAGCGATCGATAACGGGACGACCAGACGTATCAACATCTAGTTCTTCCCGCCGAATTTGCTCTTCGACATCAACAGTTTCGCGATCGACAATCTTTTTGACCGTCACTTCTTCTGCCACAAAGGCTTCTTTACGAATGTCAGGTGTTTCTTCGTAGACTTCAACTTTAGCAACTTGGCCTTCATCAAAGGCCGTCTCCCTAGGGGTGACCGGCGTACCAGCATCCATTGAGTCTACTCGCTCAACTGCAACCCGTTCTTTCTCAATCGGCACTGTAACTCGCGCCGTTTCCGTTTCCGCGTGCTTCCCCACAATGACATCACCCACTTTCTCCCGGTGCTTGTCGGCAACCAGGCGTTCTTCGTACAGGCGCACAGTTTCGGCATCCGTCGCATCTGTAGTTGAAGGAGTGTGGAACGCGATCGGCATCCCCTGGCATCGCATTCTCTACCCGTTCCCAGGCATCTCTAGCCGCATGCTTGGCTTTTGCCCAAGCCATCCCCGCGCCACCGTGCTGGGTTTCGTAATCTCGTCTCAAGTCTGGCTCAACTTCATCATAGGTACGACCCGAGTTGCCATAACGGCTGTACCCTTCGTAGCCCGTTCTATAGGCAGGGTGATAGTCTTCGTAAGTCTCTTGCCGGTCAACATAGGAACGGGAAGAGTAATTATTGCGCCAGTATTCTTCTTCAATAGTGGAATTCACTTTTTCGGCAGCCCCTTTTCCAGCTAATCCTCCAGCCACTGCCCCAATGACACTACCAACAACTGCACCAACCGGACCGCCAACTGCATCATCGATCGCGGCTCCTACCGCTCCTGCCCCAGCAGCCCCAATTCCAGTACCAACGGGGTGGGCACCTGGTTCACCAGTAATAGGATCGGGATTGGAATCGTTGGGATCATATAGAGGATTTTTTGGTAATGTCATTACGTAAAGGATAGAGGAAAAGAAACCATTTGTTCTCGTTGCAGTTTCTCTCGAATCTTCTGGTTGTAGTGATGGATGAAGTTCCAAATCGCTCCAATGTGATTGTCCAACTTCTTCGAGAACGACAAGCTTTGTCTAACCAAGCGTGAGAGGCGTTGGCGTAGCGTGTTATTCAACCGCTCAATATAATTGGTTAAACCAGACTCTTTGCCGACTGCAAAATGTCGTTTGCTCGGTAGCACACAGCTATAAGCTTCCCAGTAGTCGGTGTAGATGCGAGCATATTGTCGATACCGACGCGGTAGAGAGTTCCACAATGCTTGTGCTGACTTAGCAGAATGATCGCCAACATGACACCCGATAATTTCACGAGTCTCCCCATCCATCGCCAGCCAAACCCATTGTTTATTGTCCACGAATGACCATAATTCATCCATCTGCACCACGAGTCGGGATGTTGTTTTCGCAACCACCTTTGCCTGCTGTGACACTTTGGCGTAGCGCGCATTCACGTACTGTTGCAACCAACTCTCTGACAACTGGAGGACTCGGGCAATGCCTGCCAGTGGAATGCGTTCGAGCAGCATTCGATCAATCAAAGCAAAGGTATCTCGTTCTTTGGGTTTCCACTGCGGATTTTCGACAAACTGACGACCACAATCTCGGCACTTGGTAGTTTTGTTTGCCGCGTCGGGTCGTCCCATTTTTCATGATGCCGTCTGAGCCACAGTTGGGACAGAGGAGATAAAGCTTCATGCTGGAGGACGGAGATTTACAGATGCAGGATGACTAAACCATGATAGCTACTCATAATTATCTCTGCCCTTTACGAAAAGGCACTACCTATTTTAGCTTTCATCTTTTACCAGGCCAGCGCCCTTCCAACTCATGCTCACCTTTCTCTAGCATTTACCAAATGGCTTGACCAGTCGCTTAAAGAGTTGGTTTGAAGTAGGTACCATATTGTAAACCTGGGAAGAAGAAGTTTAGCTCAATAAGAACTACAGAAACAAATACTAGTGTCAAAATGGCAATGATAGGTGCACTGGTCAGATATTTCAAGAAGTACTTCATTGATGATCTCCAAGCTTTTGCAAGTTTGAGTCTTAGGGTTTACTACTATATTTTCGAGGAGTTCAGAACCTTGGGATTAGACCTAGCGTGGTGAAACATAAATTTCTCGATCGCTAGCTGTTAGTTGTCCCGTAGTTAACTCCACAAAGAATGAGAAGGGCCAGACTAAGCCTTTGATCAAGGCTTGAATCGCCATGGGAAGGTTGATAAATATTTCATTTTGCTCTGGGTTATTAGACTTACCAGAAGCCTGTAAATAGGCTCGACCACTCCAACCAATAAAGCCAGCGATGTAAAGGAATAAGCTAAATGGAATGGCAACATCGACGGCACGATCGAATCTTAGTGGCAAATGGGGTAGTCCATCGTCGCCACACATCAAATATTCAGAATATGCCTTGTAAGGTTGGTTGAAATAGTAACTGTTAGGTGCACTCGCCTGCCGTTCTAAAAATACTTGAGATTCCTTACAAGGTACGAGATTACTATTTTGGGCCTCAGCAGGAGCGATGAAACTGAAGGATAGGGCGATCGCAAAAACCCAAACAAAGAACTTCTTAATCATGTTCGACTCTTCCTATTTATTCAGCGATGAAAGCAAGCAATTCCCTAAAGCTGCTCGATTTATTCCTTATCTTTGGGGTAGGTTGTAGCTCCATACAAGATGAAACCCATACAAAACAACGTAAAGGTTAGAAGTCCCAAAAAGATACTCAATCCGGTTGACGTAAATTCGCCTTCGCCATACGTTTGAATATCAGCAGGCTTGGGATAATTATGTAAAACTGACCAATCTATATCAATCCCTTCTAACAAAATTGAGGCATTGTATAGTTGCAGGATAGTGACTAGAAACAGGAAGAATAACAGTATTAATACTGCCATGAGTGGAGTTGTACCCCAGCCGGGGGTCACTTTACCTGCTTCTGAATTAAGTTGGCGCAATGTGTATTGAATTGGGGCAACTTTTTTGGTGGGATATTTGATTTCTGCCATGATTGTTTTGTCGATCGAGTGCGGAATGAATGATTGGGAGCGGGCTAGGGTGAGGGGCATTCGGGTAATGACTCAAAAGAGCTGTCAGCCAGGGTCTTTACATTGCATCGAACGATCGTCGTCTCAGGTTTCCAGACTTTGCTGTAACAGGGGGGCAGCGTTGGCAACGGGGGCTGGTGCGGGAATTGCTTGGATGGCAGCAACGGGCTGAGTCAGCGGTTTGCGAGTGGTTCTGTCGCCCACTTTTTGATAAACGCCCCACTCGACTTGATCCTCATCTAGTTCAGGATCAATGCCAGCAAACACATCCCGGAAAAGGGTTCGGGTGCCGTGCCAGAGGTGCCCAAAGAACCAGACGAGGGCAAAGCAGGCGTGGAAGAAGGCAAAGAAGCCGCGATTGCTGGTGCGGAAAACGCCATCGGAATTATGGATGGTGCGATCGAATTCAAAGGGTTCCCCCAATTGCGCTAAGCGGGCAAACTTCTTGACTTGGGCGGGTTCAGTGAAGGTTTGTCCGTCCAGTTTGCCACCCAAAAAGCTCACTGTTACGCCTTGTTGCTCCAGACTGTATTTCGCTTCAGAACGGCGGAAGGGAATATCAGCCCGGACGACCCCATCGCGATCGGTTAAGATGACTGGGAAATTTTCAAAGAAGTTGGGCATCCGTTGCACTGTAAGTTCTCGCCCGGCTTGATCTTTGAACACGGGATGTCCGAACCAGCCTTGCGCCACGCCATCGCCATCGACCATGCGCCCCACTCGGAATAAACCTCCTTTGGCGGGACTGTTGCCAACGTAATCATAGAATGCGAGTTTTTCTGGAATTGCTGACCAGGCTTCAGATAAGGTTTTACCAGAGGCTAAACTTGCTTGAACCCGCCGATCGATTTCGGTATGGAAGTAGTGATTATCCCATTGGAAGCGCGTTGGCCCCCAAAGCTCGATCGGGGTGGTAGCAGTGCCGTACCACATGGTGCCCGTGGCGATGAATCCGGCGAAAAAGAAGGTTGCCAGGGCGCTGGCGAGGACGGATTCAATGTTGCCCATGCGTAACCCTTTGTAGAGATACTCAGACGGGCGCACACTGATGTGAAACAATCCGCCCAGAATACCGACGATGCCAGCCGCAATGTGATGAGCAACGACACCACCGGGGTTATGGGGGTTAAATCCAGCGGGTCCCCACTCTGGGGCGACGGGTTGGAGATGTCCAGTCAGTCCGTAGGGGTCGGATACCCACATACCTGGACCAAACACACCCGTTAAATGAAAAGCGCCAAAGCCGAAACATAGAAGTCCTGCTAGCAACAAGTGAATCCCAAAGATTTTGGGTAGATCCAGGACGGGTTGCTTTGTTTTTTGATCATAGAAGGTGGCAAGATTCCAGTAGTTCCAGTGCCAGACGGCAGCCAGGAATTCTAGACCAGAGAAAATGATGTGGGCGATCGCTACGGTTTCAAAAGTCCAAAAACCTGGATCTGCCACCGTTTCACCCGTAATGCTCCAACCCTGCCAGGAGTTAGTTACCCCCAGCCGTGCTACAAACGGCATGAGAAAACAACCTTGTCGCCACATGGGATTGAGGGCTGGATCACTCGGATCAAACAGCGCAAGTTCAAACAACAACATAGAACCTGCAAACCCCGCACATAGGGCGTTATGCATCAGGTGAACGGCAAGTAGTCGTCCCGGATCATTAATCACAACAGTATGAACGCGATACCAGGGGAGTCCCATTGAATGATGCTCCTTTTTAAAGTTGGCTGAAATTTAGGGATGAGAGTGTTCTAACGGTTTTGAATTTTGTTTTGCGAGAGTGCAAAAACTTGTCGACTGGAAGTCAAAGATATAGTGTTCAGGTTGATAATCTGGGCAGCCGATCGCAGCTTCGGTGAGTGCATCGGTGGGGTGAACAGTACATTTAAGCTGGTAATTTTCTGTGAAAAACCGACATTTTGAACAGGGGATTTGGTGCATTCGTTGAGCATAGACTACTGTATCCCGACTCAGTGCCCACAAGTTTGCAACCAGCATTAAACAAACAATCCAGGCCGTGACAAAGCAAAGCGGAATCAGGTAGGTATGCAGTGGGTGAAAGGTGAGGAGCAATGGATGCAACATAGGACAAGCCAAAATTACTAATCTAAGTTGGGCATCTTGAGGACAGGTTCATTGGCGCGATCGATGCCCCGGACAAATCCGGCGGCGGCTGCCCTAGCGCGTCCGGCGTGCCAGAGATGACCGACGAGAAACAGGAAGGCAAAGATGAAGTGAACCGCTGCTAGCCAACTGCGCGGCGATAGAAAGTTAAACGAGTTGGGTTCTGTCGCAACTCCGCCCACCGAGTTGAGCGAACCGAGGGGCGCATGGGTCATATATTCTGCCGCCCGTCGCACTTGCCAGGGTTGGATATCGTTCCGCAGTTTATCGAGGTCTAACCCATTTGGTCCGCGCAGGGGTTCCAGCCAGGGACCACGGAAATCCCAGAACCGCATGGTTTCGCCGCCAAAGATGATTTCCCCGGTGGGCGATCGCATCAGGTATTTTCCTAAGCCTGTCGGACCCTGAGCCGACACGACATTCGCGCCCAATTTTTGATCTCGAACCAAGAATGTGAGTGCCTGGGCTTGAGAAGCTTCCGCGGCTGTTGGACCATAAAACTCGCTGGGATAAGCCGTATTGTTGAACCAAATGAAAGCGGTAGCAATCAATGCTTGACCACAAATATTGCCTAAACTTTGGGCTAAATAAGCCTCGCCTGACCAAGTAAAGATTCGATTTGTCCACTTAAATGGCGTTGTAACAATATGCCAGATGCCACCCAAAATCAGTAAAGCTCCGACATAAATATGACCACCAACAATATCTTCCAGATTGTTGACTCCGATAATCCACCCCTGCTGACCGTAGGGCGATCGCACCAGATAACCAAAAATCGTCAGGGGATTCAAGGTGGGGTGAGAGATCAGCCGGACATCACCGCCGCCCGGTGCCCAAGTGTCATATAAGCCACCCCAAAACATGGCTTTGCCCACAAATAGGAGTGCCGCTACACCCAGCGAAATCAGGTTAAATCCTAAGATCGTGGTGATTTTATCTTTGTCGGCCCAATCGAAATCAAAGAAGCCACTTAAGCGATCGGGACCCTGGAGGGAATGATAAAGTCCGCCAAAGCCCAGCACCGCCGACCCAATCAGATGCACAACGGCGATCGCGAAAAAGGGGAAAATATCCACAACTGCGCCCCCAGCCCCCACTCCAATTCCCAGCGTAGCGACATGGGGCATTAGGATTAATCCTTGCTCATACATGGGCTTTTCTGGGACAAAGTGAGCCACTTCAAACAACAGCATCGCTCCTGCCCAAAAGGCAATCAGTCCCGCATGGGCAATGTGCGCGCCCAACAAGCGACCGGATAAATTCATGAACCGGGCATTCCCTGCCCACCAAGCGTAACCCGTTGAAGCTTCATCCTTGCCGTCGCGGCGGGTTGTGATGCCACGTCCAGGCGTAGAAATAATCGGAACAGCAGGACTAAAGGGCGTTTCCACGGGGCAAAACCTCCTCTGGGAAGACAAAGTGTTCATGGGGTTGATCGGCAGGAGCCATCCAGGCTCGTAGTCCTTCATTTAGCAGAATATTTTTGGTGTAGAACGTCTCAAATTCGGGATCTTCAGCCGCTCGGAGTTCCTGAGAGACAAAATCGTAAGCTCTCAAGTTAAAGGCAGTGCCAATCATGCCGATCGCGCTCATCCACAAGCCCGTCACCGGTACAAATAGCATGAAAAAGTGGAGCCAGCGCTTGTTAGAAAAAGCCACACCAAAAATTTGGGACCAGAAGCGATTGGCAGTCACCATCGAGTAGGTTTCTTCTGCCTGAGTTGGAGTGAAGCCCCGAAACGTATTAAAGCCACGGGTTTCTTCAAACAAGGTGTTTTCCACCGTCGCCCCGTGGATGGCACAGAGTAAAGCTCCGCCCAACACGCCCGCAACGCCCATCATATGAAATGGATTCAATGTGTAGTTATGGAAGCCCTGGAAAAAGAGTAAGAAGCGAAAGATGGCGGCAACGCCAAAACTGGGTGCAAAAAACCAACCGGATTGCCCTAATGGATAAATTAAAAACACTGATACGAATACGGCAATGGGAGCCGAAAAGGCGATCGCATTATATGGACGAATGCCAATCAGCCGGGCAATTTCAATCTGACGTAAACAAAAGCCGATTAAGGCTAAGGCTCCATGCAGGGCGACAAAGTTCCATAAACCACCCAATTGGAACCACCGAGTAAGATCGCCCTGAGCTTCGGGGCCCCAGAGCAGTAAAAGGGAATGTCCAATACTGTTGGCAGGGGTAGAAACGGCTGCCGTGAGAAAGTTACAGCCCTCTAGATAGGAGGTTGCTAACCCATGCGTATACCAGGAACTCACAAATGTTGTTCCAGTAAACCATCCACCTAATGCTAAATAAGCACAAGGAAATAACAACAATCCTGACCAACCAATGAACACAAAGCGATCGCGTTTCAGCCAATCATCGAGCGTAAATAAAATATCTCCCCATTGGCGGGGACGTTGTAGCGCAATCGTCATAATTAAATCCCCTGAGAAAAGGTATCAATGATGTGATCGAAGTAAGGTGTCACTACCGCAGCATCGCGCTCGCCTAATAACAAAATCACTTCTTCCTTAATGCACCGGATCGCGATCGCCCAGTTAGCAATGGGGATATTCAGCGAGCGGTACATTTCTTTCATGCCGATCGTGCCAATGTCTTCCAGCGGTTTTTGGCTACCTGCTAACACACAGTAAGCAACCAACCGAATGTACCAACCCTGATCCCGTTGACAGGAATTGGTTTTCCGCAAATTGCCACTATTGCTGGGCGTATTGGGGCACTGCCGCCAAAATCGCTGACTACCCCGCTCTACCAAATACCGTTCATTTCGAGCCAGGGTGTTAGCAATTTGAATGCGCTGATCACCAGACCGACAAAAGTTTTGAATCATCCAGATTTCGCCAGCAGTAGGATAGCGCAACTCCTGATCTGCCGTTTCGATGACTTGTGTAACTAAGCTCATGGATCAATCTCCCGCCGATAGAAACATTGCACACCGCCAAACCAACCGAAATATAAGCGTCCCAGTCGTGGGCGATCGCACCGCGATCGTTGCAGCCGGTTTAACCAGTGTCCTAGTCGGTGTTTCGGCACCTGATCAAATGGTTCGATCGTCCTAGGTTGAGAATTTGGAGGGTTCATACACTAACGTTAGGGGGTGAGGTGGACTGAGATGTTTCTAAACCAGCGGTATCCTGATCAGCATCAGTGGGTTGCTGTTCAGTTTGCGATGCCATCAAATCGGCGACGATCGCCGCGGCAGGGGGAGGAAAGGGTTGCGGCAAATGCCCATTCGGCGATCGCTGGTTGGCGACTTGCATCATGTATGTCCAGGCTTGCCCACCCTCAGAAACCTCAACCGCAGGCAAGGCAGAGGGAATTTGTTCAACTGGGCGACGGCTCGAACCCGCAAAGCCATTGCGCCAAGAGTCGCCACTGCCCAGCGGCGATCGCATGGCCAACCCTCGTGGCGTGACGTAGCGCTCGTAAGGAACAGTATCTTCGCCAAAGACCTCGATGTATTCGGGACTATCCATCAGGGCATCAATCAAGGCATAGAAGCCCTGTTTGGCACACAGATCGTAGTAACGACTCAGCTCGGCTCGTCCATAGGTGGGTCGTCCCAACAGGCGACGATGAATGTATTCGATCGCTTTGGTGATGTAGAGGGATTCCCAGGCTTGTTTGCGGAATAGGCGCGATTTCCCAACCTGGCGAATAAATTCTCGGACAGTGATCTCACTGCTCTTGAGGCGAGTTTCAGCACTGAGCAGCCGTTGTCCTGCGTAAATGTCGCCTCCCAACACCTGCCGATACGCGCCCAAAATCACGGCTTCTGGAGAATGATGATAAAGATTCACATTCGCCTGACCTGCGTGAACTGGGCTGAATTTGAGCGATCGAGTGCCTGCTCCGGGAACTCGTCCAAGCTGGTGTGAATCGCCCGTTTCGGTTTGAATCAAAATTCGGCGATGCTCCACATTGAAAAAAGCGGGATGTTCAGTCAACACTTGGGCAGCAGCGGGAAATACTGCCCCAAACTGAATTTCTAGCGGATCATGCCCTGCGCCATAGGGATGCTGATTGGGCATGGGCTGGCGATAGCGACCAAACAGCGTAATAAATTGGGGTACTTTTTCCGCCTGTGCGCCAAAGTTAAACAACCCAAACTGGACACCCCAATTGCGGCACGCTTGCGCCTCTTGCTCTAACCCGCGCAAATAGGGCACCATTTCCTCACCGAAGTAATTACTATACTCCTGCGAATCAACTAAGACATCAATGAGTGCCGCCAGTCCGCCTGGCGTGATGACATCAAAATAAGTTTGAAATTCCTCGATCGAGTGCAAACCACGGCCTAAGAAATGGCGCACCGCTAACTCAATGACGCGGCTAATCGTAAATGGCGCATAAAATTCTTGCCGATATAAGCGTGACTTCCCTAAACGGCGAATAAACTCTCTAACTGAAATCTGCCCCCCTTTTACTTGCGATTCCAGATCCTTGAGTTGAATGCCATAGGCACGGGTCACATCGCGTTCAAAGACCTGCCGATAGGCAGCTTGAATGGCTTCCTGTTGCTCGGTTGGAGCCATCCCTGGCTTGATTACAAATTTGGGTCTGACATTGGTAAGTTTATAGGTTTCTGGTAGTTTCAATCCTTGTTGCTCCAATGAAACACCTTGGCGGACATATCCTGTGGGGCTTTCAGTTTGATATTCAGTAATCAACACATCAAAATAGTGACGAATCATCTCTTGGGCGGCTTGATCCTGTTTGAAGTAGCTCATACTCTTCCACTTCATCGTTTGGATTGCCACAACGGTCGCCGCCGTCACATTCTCTGGGATGACACCCCGTAGCCCCCTCGCATTGACTGCCAGGATGCTAGAATCACCTGCCACGATCGCATAAATCACATAGCGGAGAAACCAGGCAATATCTCGCATGGATTTTTTCATGTTGCGAGTGCCATAGCGGAAGACATTAATGCGATAAAACTTATCGGGGACTGGATCGAGTCCCTGCGCCGTGAATAGTTTCAACCCTTCCAGCCAACTTTGCACTGGGGCGATCGATTTCAACCCTGCGCCCGGTTCTGTGTATCTAAACTTTTGCGGCAAATCAGCACTGAATGAACGCCGTGATTTTTGCCATGACCAGGGGTTTGCTCCGGGTAAATCGACCCGATTGGGGAGCGGCTCCAGGTATGCCATTGGTTCCCCCCAAACAAAAATTCGACTGGCTGCGATCGAGATAATTTCAGCGGCATTTTGATTCAATGTGTCTGCGATCGTCAGCAACATTGCACCGGATTGAAAAAACTGGCGTAACTTTTCTAATTCACCAGTTTTCAACCAGCGGTCTTGTTGTTCTGCCTGCGACAGCATCAAGGTCGGTAAGGTGTGATATCGCTGTGGCTTTGCAACTGGGCTGCTACTACTGACCAAAATACTCATGAATTTTTTCCCTTGAATTGACTAAGCAGAGTTTAGATAAACCCAGCGAATACTTGGTAAAAATGTCAACTTGACTAATTTGGGTTAGATCAATTTGGTTTCTGATTAAAATGCTAGCGAAACCTAATAAGCCAGCAATGATGACCTAAGTCAGTGGTTGCGTAGGGTGTGTTCGGCAACGCCGTAACGCATTAATGGCTCTTGCTACGCTGCGTTACGCTATCGCTAACAGCACCCTACGGTAATGCCAGATCTTTGTTATCAGGTTAATAACAAGTCTTGCAATGATAGTAGACAAATCAGAGATTTAGTCTAGCTAGACGGGTGATTAAAGTAAGCACTCTAATGCTCTACTTGGAAGTTAAGGGGTTAGTCCAGCGATGATGTAATCAAAGTAGGGCGTGACCACCATGGCATCATCCAGTGATAAGAGACTGATTGCTGCCTCTTTGAGGCAATGCATACATTCCACCAGATTTCTCAAAGGAATACCTAGTGAGATATACATTTCCTTTGCCCCTCGAATCCCCACAGTATCAATGACTTTGGTATCTCCTTCAATCAAAGCATAGGTCACTAATCGGATATACCAGCCTTGATCGCGGATGCAAGAAGCCCGATAGATCGGATTCCCGCTGTTACTGGGAGTGATAGGGCATCGTTCCCAAAATCGTAGAGTGCCAGTATTGATAATAGTTTGGCTATTGGCAGCCAGAATATTGGCAATCCGCAAGCGCTGCTGTCCAGCGGCAAAGAAGTCTCGGATCGTTTGTAGTTCGGCAATGGTGAGATATCTAGCTTCTAGATCGGCAACTGCGATCGTGCGCGTGATGATGCTCATAACAGATTCATCCATGTGAGTTAGCTCAAGCCTGATGCAATGTAGTCAAAGTAAACGCCCATCTCCCTACCTGCTTCTGCTCCTAACAGATCAGTGACCACATCTTTCATCGCTTGCACGGCTCGAATTGTTGCGCCGACGGGTACGCCTAATGAGTTATAGGTTTCTCGCAATCCGTTTAACACCCGTTCATCGAGAATCGAGGGATCGCCTGCCAGCATGGCATAGGTGGCATAGCGCAAAAAGTAGTCGAGATCGCGGATGCAAGCTGCATAGCGACGGCAGGTATACATATTGCCACCAGGAGCCGTAATGTCCGTATACATCAACGATCGCGCCACGGCTTGCGTCACTAGAGTACTGGCGTTGGCACTGATTGTGGTGGCTGCCCGTGCCCGGAGTTCGCCACTGCGGAAATAGCTTTGTAGGCGCTCCAGGCTGGCATCATCGAGATATTTACCTTGAGTATCAGAGGAGTTGATCAGGGTTGTAATTGCGTCTTGCATGATAGTGTTCCTTGAAGTTTAAAGAGGTAAAGGGGGAAGCGTGAAAAGTAAACAGCAGCAGGTAGAAGGCGGTTTGCTATGAACACTGCGAACGAGATGCACTAGGATAGCGATCGAATAATCAAATCAAAGTAAGGAACGACTTCAGCCGCATCTTCTGGATTCATCAACGAAACGGTTTCTTCCTTCAAACAGCGCATACATTCCACAATGTTCCTTAATGGAATTTCGAGCGAGTTGTACATCTCTTTGATCCCGACAGTGCCAATTTCCTCCAGCGGCTTTTCACTGCCGGCCAAAATTGAGTAGGCAATCAAGCGGACGTACCAGCCTTGATCGCGTTGGCAAGATGCTGTTTTCCGAGGATTGCCGCTATTACTGGGGGTTACTGGCACTCGTTCCCAGAATCTAGCACTGCCATTTTGCACAATGCGTTGTTCATTTTCAGCCAGTAAGCGGGCAATCCGAATTCGTTGTTCTCCCGTCTTCAAAAAATCCTGAAAGATGCGTAACTCTTTTGGTGCTGGGTAGCGGGCTTCACTATCGGCATTCAGGATCAATTCAGTCACAATACTCATGCGTTATCTCCTGTGATGGATAAATTGGATTCAAACTAAGTGTTCAACCATTAGGACTCAACCGATGAAACAATCAAAGTTGGCGAAATGCAACTGGAATGGAATCTTCTGCAACCCAGGCGGACGGGATGACCAGACGTTCGGTCTGAAAAGCTGGCGATCGAGATTGAAACATCGCTTGCAGTCCAGTATTGACCTGAATTACTTGATCTGCCCAAGTGGGCACGACCTGACTATCACTGTATAGGGTCGGCTGACTCAAGTTAAGTCGGTGGAAATTGAGGCCAGAGATGTCTACTCCGAGGGCGGCTGACCAGATCCCAGCAACAGGAATGGCGGCTAGCACGAAGTGGAGCGATCGCGAGTTGGGAAAGGTCAAATACCGCCCCCAAGTCCGATGTTGGAATGTTTGAGCCTTATCAAAGCGATAGGTGGCGGTTTTTTGCCCGAAACGATAACCCACGTTCACTGATTCATGGTCACTGGTTTGTCGCACCAGCGTTGAAGTCACCATGGAGCCATGAACGGCACAACAAAAAGCCCCCCCGACAACACCAACTACACCCATTTGATGCAGCGGATTCATTAAGATATTGTGGTCTGCTTGAAACCGCAGCATGAAGGTAAAGGTGCCAGAGATTCCCAGTGGCATCCCTGCCGAGAATCCCCCTTGCCCGATCGGGTAGATCAATAAGACCGAGAGGGCAGCAGCAACAGGAGCCGTAAATGCGAGGGAAATCCAGGGGCGCATCCCCAAACGGTAGCTCAACTCCCATTCTCGATCTTGATAGCAAATAATCCCAATCACAAAATGCAGCACGATCAGTTGATAGGGGCCACCGTTATACAACCACTCATCCACGGAAGCGGCTGCCCAGATGGGATAGAAGTGTAACCCGATCGCGGCTGAACTTGGCACGACCGCCGCTGTGATTAAATTATTGCCATCTAACAGCGATCCGGCGATCGGCACTCCGGTGCCCGCCACATCGACTGGGGGAGCGGCAATAAAGGCAATCACAAAAGTAATGGCAGCAGTTGCTAAGGTGGGAATCATCAGTACCCCAAACCAGCCAATATATAAGCGATTATCGGTGCTAGTGACCCACCTACAGAACTGCTGCCAAAGCTGAGGGAGCGTTTTACGGTTGGTGAAAGGACTTGGAATTGTTGTCGGGTGAGCGGAATCACGACCAGACACAATCTCACTGCTGGACTGTGACATGCAATTCAAATCTCCTTACAGTGTACACCTGGCAAATGACTAGGTGTGTTTTGATTCGACAGTTACTAAAAACAGTGTGATGAATAGAAAGAGTAAACTAAAAAAATGAAGAACTGCTAAAGAGTGAGACTGGACTAAACATTCCGTTCGCTCAAAGCTTGAATAATGTAGTCAAATGGTTTTGCTACAAACGGCGGATTCTCTAGCTGGGCTTTAGCTAACTGCTGTTGCACTCGCTCCTTCATCAATTGCACACTCCGAGCCGTGACCCCCAGAGGAATTCCCAGGGAGTTAAACGTGTCGCGCAAGCCTGCTAATAAGCGTTCATCTAAAATGCTGGAATCTCCGGTTAACACGGCATAGGAGGCATAACGTAAGAAATAATCCATGTCGCGCAAATACATACTGTGCCGTCGAGTGGTGTAAGCATTCCCGCCGGGTCGAATGAGTTCTGGCATTTCCTCAAATAGCTGTCTTGCGGATTCTCGGACAATTTCGACAGCATTCGAGTTGATGAGGGCGACGACTTGAACCCGTAAACTGCCAGTCTGGAAAAAGTCTGTAATCAATGCGATCGCCGATTCATCTAAAAACCGATCGGTCACATCGTAGCGATTAATTACCCGTGATAAGGTATCTTGCATTGTGCATATCTCCACTAGGTTTGAGTTTCTTCGCCATTGGTTTCCTTTTCAATCCAAAGAAAGACGATCGCAATCACTGGAAATGGCAGGATGTAAAAAATCAGCGGAATCATAATCCAGGGTAGCCAGGAAGCAGCATAAGCTCCGGTTAATTGCGTCATATCAACCATGATGAATCTCCCTTTAACTCGCGTTTACAGCGCCACGTAGGATGGCATCCAGTTCACTGAAGTTCTCTAATAACAGGTAGGCAAAAATTGCTCCCCCCATCGAACCAAGAAACACGCCGCCATTGAGTTGAAACCAGTCTTCTTTCGTTCTTAAGGGTCGCAAATCATCTTGAGAATAGCGGCTGTATGCCCCTCTCGGATTGCCTTGAAAGGTCGTCAGGGCAAAGAGAGAAATCCCCAAACACGCAAGCACGGCAATATAGATAGCTGTGATTAAACCGCTCAAATTTGCCCCATGAGCCGTTTCTCGAAGCGGTCCCACCACAATCTCAGGTCCAATGAGAAAGTAACCATGCGCCATGCCAATCTCTAGCCCGCGCATGAATGGGGTTAAACCGGGACGATAGGCAGGCAGGTTACGAATAAAGGCTTTTGCCAGAGAGGAATCATTGATCGGTGTAGATAGGTTGCCGAGAAAGGGGTCGCCTTTGTAGGGTTTGACCCAATCGGTGTCATCGGTGTAACTCATAAAATCACCTGCAATAGAAGAAGAGAAAAGTCCCAGTGATAGCACTAGGACTATAGCTAGGGTGTTTGAGAGAGGAGAGTCTCTTGCATTCGCCTAGCCAAACTTGATTTGCTACCCAAATTTGCTTGCCGTCGCACCGATTAGGAACGCGCCATAGGTGGCAATGTAGCCAACCGTGAAGTGGGTTAGCCCGACCAACCGAGCTTGCACGATCGACAGTGCAACAGGTTTATCTTTGGGATAGCCAAATGACAAGGGGGTACTTTCGTGTGCCCAAAGTAGGGTTTCGATCAACTCCTGCCAGTAGCCACGCCAAGTAATCAGGAACATAAAGCTGACGGCCCAAGCCAAATGTCCAAACAGGAACATCCAAGACCAAACGGCTAAACTGCTGGTGCCAAAAGGATTATAGCCATTGATTAACGGTCCAGAGTAGAGCCAGAGATAATCACGGAACCAGCCCATCAAATAAGTCGAGCTTTCATTGAATTGGGCAACATTACCTGACCAGATGGCTAAATGTTTCCAGTGCCAGTAGAAGGTAATCCAGCCGAGGGTATTGAGCATCCAGAAGATAGCCAGATAGGACGCATCCCAGGCAGAAATATCACACGTACCGCCGCGTCCGGGACCATCACAGGGGAAGGAATAACCAAAGTCCTTCTTATCGGGCATGAGTTTAGAGCCACGGGCATCCAGGGCACCTTTGACGAGAATCAATGTCGTAACGTGTAAGCCAAGCGCGATCGCATGATGCACCAGAAAATCACCGGGACCGATCGTCAGAAATAGGGAATTCGCGCCGTTGTTGATCGCATCTAGCCAGCCCGGAAGCCAGACATTCCCGTAATTGGGCCATGCGGTCGTGGCAATACTGTCTGAATTGGACAGCAGGGTATTGAAGCCATACAACATCTTGCCGTGAGCAGACTGGATAAACTGAGCGAATACTGGCTCAATCAAAATCTGCTTATCCGGTGAGCCAAAGGCAACTTCCACATCATTATGAACATAGAGTCCAAATGTATGAAAGCCTAAAAACAATGATACCCAACTTAAGTGCGAGATTAGTGCTTCCTTATGTTCTAACATACGTGCTAGAACATTATCTCGATTTAGTTCTGGATCGTAGTCTCGAATCAAAAAGATTGCCCCATGGGAAAAAGCCCCAACCATCAAAAATCCAGCAATGTACTGATGATGCGTATAGAGCGCCGACATGGTGGTAAAGTCTTTTGCCATGAACGCATAGGGGGGCATCGAGTACATATGTTGTGCCACTAGAGACGTGATCACACCCAAGCACGCCAGGTGCCAACCCAGTTGAAAGTGTAGTGAGTTGTTATAGGTATCATAGATGCCTTGATGTCCGCGTCCGGTGCGAGGAGCAATAAAGAAACCTTTCCAGCCTGGTCCTTGTAGGGCTTCCAGCATTTCTTTGATGTTATGCCCGATGCCCCAATTGGTGCGATACATATGTCCGGCAATGATGAAGATGACGGCGATCGCCAGATGGTGATGCGCCATATCCGTGAGCCAGAGAGATTCAGTTTGCGGATGAAACCCGCCTAGGAAGGTTAAGATGGCGGTGCCAGAGCCTTGCGCGGTGCCAAACCCATGATTTGCCGTATCTGGATTGGCTGCATAAGCTCCCCAGTTGCCGGTGAAGAAGGGTTTTAGCCCTTGGGGGTGGGGCAGTACAGATAAGAAATTCCCCCAACCAACGTGTTGCCCCCGTGACTCCGGAATTGCCACATGGATTAAATGCCCTGCCCAAGCCAGAGAACTGACCCCAAATAAGCCTGCTAAATGGTGATTCAGGCGAGATTCGGCGTTTTTGAACCAGGCGAGATTGGGCCGGAAGCGTGGTTGCAGATGCAGCCATCCGGCAAACAGAAACACAGAGGCAAGCAGAATCAGGAATAATGCGCCCGTAAATAAATCCGTGTTGGTGCGCATCCCGATCGTATACCACCAGTGATAGACCCCGGAATAGCAAATGTCTACCGGGTTGCGGGCACCGGCTTGAGTATATGCCTCGATCGCGGGTGGCCCAAATTGGGCATCCCAAATCGCATGGGCGATCGGGCGGACAGTGAGTGGATCTTTGATCCATTGTTCGAAGTTACCCTGCCATGCCACATGGAATAGCACGCCGGATGCCCACAGAAAAATGATGGCCAAATGACCAAAATGAGACGCAAAAATCCGTTGATACAGATTCTCTTCCGTCATGCCATCATGACTTTCAAAATCATGGGCCGTGGCGATCGCGTAAAAGATGCGCCGTGTGGTTGGATCACTTGCCAGATCCTGGCTGAATTTAGGAAATTTGGTAGCCATAATTCATCCCGATTTAAGTGTGATAGCTTTGGTCAGAACCCTTAGGACAAGGAGAAGTTGCAAAGCCAATACTGGGTAAGCGTTCTGACTTCGCCTTCGCCACGTTACACATGGCTACGGCTATATCTGCCGTCTGTCAACTCAAGGCGACCATACGCGCCAGGAAAAATGCCCAGGTTGACACGATGCCACCCAATAAGTAGTGCGCTACGCCAACGGCTCGTCCATGCACAATACTGAGGGCACGGGGTTGAATCGTGGGCGTAATCTTCAGCTTGTTATGCGCCCAGACGATCGACTCGATCAATTCTTGCCAATAGCCGCGGCCACTGAAGAGGAACATAAGGCTAAAACCAAAGACGAAGTGCCCCCCCAGAAATAACAAGCCATAAGCGGATAGAGCCGAGTTGTAGGACGTAATTACTTGCGTCGATTGGGCCCAGAGGAAGTCTCGCAGCCAGCCATTATTCGTGATGGATGAGACAGCAAAGTTACCGCCCGTGATATGGTCGATCGTTCCATCGGGATTGACGATGCCCCACACATCGGACTGCATCTTCCAGAAGAAATGGAACACGACCATCGACAACGAGTTATACATCCAGAACAAGCCCAAAAAGACATGATCCCAGGCAGACACCTGACAGGTGCCCCCCCGTCCCGGCCCGTCACAGGGAAAGCGGAAACCCAAATTTGCCTTATCGGGAATTAACCGCGAACTCCGAGCAAACAGCACGCCTTTCAGCAGCACTAGCACCGTGACATGGATGGTGAAGGCGTGAATGTGGTGAATCATGAAATCCGCAGTGCCTAAGGGAATAGGCATCATCGCCACTTTCCCCGCCACTGCCACAACCCCGCCGCCCCAAGCATGGCTAACGGGTCCCATAATGCCCGGGGCCGTGTGCCCTAATCCACCGAGTTCAATATTGCGGAGTCCGCCAAAGGTATCGCCGAGGGGTTGAGCCGTTTGCATCACACCCACAGCCGCCGTATGAATCTGTTGAATCCACTGGGCAAAGATGGGCTGTAATTGAATGCCCGTATCCGAGAACATATCCTGAGGCCGACCAAAGGCACGCATTGTATCGTTGTGGCAATACATCGCGAAACTATGGAAGCCTAAAAACTGACAGACCCAGGCCAGGTGAGAAATAATCGCATCGCGATGACGTAAGACTCGATCGAGGACATTATTCACATGATCTGCTGGGTTATAATCCCGCACCATGAAAATTGCTGCATGAGCTGCACCGCCAACAATACAAAAACCAGCAATCCAGACATGATGGGTAAACAACGAAGTCACTGTGGCGTAATCAGTTGCCAGGTAAGGATAGGGCGGCATGGTATACATATGATGGGCGACTAACAAACTGGCAGTACCAAATTGCACCAGGTGAATCGCTAAGTTTGCGTGCCAGGAGGTTTCAAAGATTTTATCTAAGCCGCGATGTCCAACAGGGCCAATGAACCCAAACAAGGGAAACATTTTGGGGGTGCGAGCATCATCCAGCAATTCCCGGAACGTATGCCCAATGCCCCAATTCGTGCGGTAAAAGTGTCCCGCAATGATGAACAGAACCGCGATCGCTAGATGGTGATGGGCGGTATCGGTTAACCAAAGTCCACCCGTGACCGGATTGAGTCCCCCTTTGAAGGTGAGAAAATCACTATAAGCGCCCCAGTTCAGCGTAAAGAAGGGCTTTAACCCCTGAGCAAAACTGGGATAAATACTACTCATCAATTCTTTGTTGAGAATGAACTCATGCGGCAGGGGAATATCCTTCAGCGCCACGCCGCGATCGAGCAATTCATTGGTTGGCAACGCCACATGGATTTGGTGTCCAGCCCAACCCAACGCGCCACAACCCAGCAACCCTGCCAGATGATGGTTCATCATCGATTCCCAGTTGCGAAACCACTCTAGTTTGGGAGCGCGCTTGTGATAATGGAACCAACCAGCAAACAGCATCAGGGCGGCCATGACCAATCCCCCGATCGCCGTGCAATAGAGTTGATAGACGTTGGTGATGCCGGATGCACGCCAGAGTTGAAATAGTCCAGAGGTAATCTGGATACCGTGAAACCCACCGCCGACATCAGCATTTAAGATATCTTGACCAAAGATCGGCCACACTACTTGAGCACTGGGTTTAATTCCCGTTGGATCACTCATCCAGGCTTCAAAGTTGGAAAACTTTGCCCCATGAAAATACATCCCACTGAGCCAAATAAACACAATGGCAAGATGTCCAAAATGGGCTGAAAAGATTTTTCGCGAAACATCTTCTAAATCACTGGTATGGGAATCAAAATCATGCGCATTGGCGTGCAGATTCCAAATCCAGGTGGTGGTTTTGGGACCCCGCGCAAGGGTGCGATCGAAATGACCCGGTTGTGCCCACGGCTCAAATGAGGTGGGAACTGGATCGCGATCAACCGTCACTCTTGCCCGTTGTCCTCGTTCCGGAGGACTGATGGACATGTAGACTCTCCTTTTGAAATAACGATCAAGGAAAGGCAGAAAGAAGTGATAAAGGAACTCCCTCAGTAAGTCTCTGCAAGGGATTTCAGAGTTTTAGGGGATGACAGAGTAGGATAGCTAGAAAAAATGAAGAACTGCTAAAGATGCCATTGGGTTTCTTTGATGCTGAGTCTACAGAATTATGAGTCCAGGTTGAAATAGGGAGATATGAAGCACAGAGACACGAAGACACCAAGAAGGTTTAAGGTCTGAGAATTAAATCAGTTTGATATGCGGTAGGGGCGAGTTTTGGCGTTAAATTCGTTGCGGCGTGCATTGGGCTGCTAAACCCGCCCTTACAATTTGCAGATTGATTAAATCCACGATTCTAAGCTTTGTGTGTTTATATCTTTGTGTGTTTGTGGCTGATTGACTGACAAATCTTTTTTGTAGGTTGGGTTGAACATCGTGAAACCCAACAGCATCTGTTATTCCGTTGGGTTACGCTGACGCTAATCCAACCTACGGAAGAATCAGGGTTTCAGGAGTTTTGTCAGTCAACCAGGTGTTTGTGGTTAAAAGAGTCAATTGCATATTCCTCTGACAATGCGTTTTTGTTAATAAAAAGCGTTCCCTGAATCAGAGAACGCTAGGTAACACAATCGGTGATCGACTTCAGACATTCATGCAACCAGCAAACATTTACTAGCTGGCGATCGCGGGGGCGTGTAAGGCAACGGGAATCGGGTCTGCTCCAGCAAGATCCAGCGGGAAATTATGGGCATTGCGTTCGTGCATCACCTCAAATCCGAGATTAGCTCGATTTAGCACATCTGCCCAAGTGTTAATGACTCTGCCCTGGCTATCCAACACGGATTGGTTGAAATTAAAGCCATTCAGGTTAAAGCCCATCGTGCAGATGCCCAGCGCCGTACACCAGATACAAACCACCGGGAACGCCCCCAGGAAAAAGTGGAGCGATCGGGAATTATTGAAACTAGCGTATTGAAAGATTAATCGTCCAAAGTACCCATGTGCCGCCACAATGTTATAGGTTTCATCTTCTTGACCAAACTTATAACCATTGTTGGCAGACTCATCTTCAGTGGTCTCTCGTACCAGGCTAGAAGTCACCAAACTCCCATGCATAGCACAGAATAGCGACCCACCAAAGACTCCAATCACACCCAACATATGAAATGGATGCATCAGAATATTATGTTCTGCCTGGAACACAAACATGAAGTTAAAAGTGCCGCTAATTCCCATCGGTAGCCCATCTGAGAAACTACCCTGACCGATCGGATAAATCCAAAAAACAGAAGCCGTAGAAATCAGGGGGGCACTGTAGGCAACACAGATCCAGGGACGCATACCCAACCGATAGCTGAGTTCCCATTGTCGTCCCATGTAGCAGGCTAACGCCGGAATATAGTGGGCACCAATCATTTGATAGGGGCCTCCGTTATATAGCCATTCATCAATGCTGGCAGCTTCCCAGATGGGGTAGAAGTGCAACCCGATCGCGTTGGAAGAGGGCACAACTGCCGCCGTAATGATGTTGTTACCTGATAGCAATGAACCCGCCACGGGTTCTCGGATGCCGTCAATATCAACGGGTGGAGCCGCGATAAAGGCAATGGTGAAGACACAGATGGAAACGCCCAAGAGAGGAATCATCAGAACTCCAAACCAACCGATATACAGTCGATTTTCGGTACTGGTGATCCAGTTGCAAAAGCGATCCCACTGGTCTCCGGCTAACTTGCGTTGTTGCAGCAATGTTGTCATAGGAGTTGAACCAGAGTTAAATAATTGCACTCAACACCATACGCAAAGATCCTAAAGAACCGATGAAGAGTGCAAATGAATTTCACGCGATCGCCTGATTCAATTGTGCCGATAAACTAAACGGGTCGTAAGGCTTAGTAATGACCGCAACCACATTCAATTGCGTTAACTCTCGTTGTTCCGCCGTTTGGGCTTTCGCGGTTAATAAAATGACTGGAATATGTTGAGTGGCAGGATTCGTTTGTAATTCTTGAAACGTCGTAATGCCGTCCATTCCGGGCATCATCACATCTAGCAAAATCGCATCAGGACGTTCGATCGCGGCTTTCATTAAGCCTTCGTTGCCCGAACTTGCCGTCATTACTTCCCACTCACCCGTCACTTCTAAACAAACCTGGGTGGCTTCCCGAATATCATCTTCATCATCAATAATTAAAATGCGCTTCATCATGGGGACGATCCTATTTGAGACAGCGGTAACGTGACATAAAAGGTGCTCCCCTCTCCCACCGTACTTTCTGCCCAGATATGTCCACCATTTTGCTGCACAATACTGCGACAGATCGTCAGTCCTAATCCAGTGCCTCCCTGATGTCCAGCGTTGGAGGCATCTAATTGCTCAAACCGTTCAAAGATAGCTTCTAACTTGTCTACCGGAATTCCCTTCCCCTGATCTTGGACAGCAATCCGAATCATCTCCGGCTCGTGCTCGGTTGGCGGTTGCGCAGACGGTGGGGCAACTTCGGCAATCACAGCTACCGTCGAGCCTTGCGGCGAAAACTTAATCGCGTTACTTAAAAGATTCGTCAATGTTTGAATGATGCGATCGGGGTCTACCCACACCTGAGCCGCGATCGCATTCACCGTCAGCGTAATTTCAGCCTTTTCTGCCATTGCCCGCATTGCATCCACTGATTGCTGAATTAAATCCGCCACAGTGCAAGACCGTTTTTGCATCACAGTCTTACCAAACTTGATGCGTTCTAAATCTAGAATGTCATTAATTAATCGCACAAGACGATTTGTGTTAGAAAACGCAATCTCCACCATGCGCTGCCGTTTTTCCGGTTGCGTATCCAAATGTCCTTGAGTCAGCATTCCCAGTGCCGTCCGAATCGAGGTTAAGGGAGTCCGGAGTTCATGGCTCACCACCGAGACAAACTCATCTTTCATCCGCTCCATCAACTGGCGTTCGGTGACATCTTTGAACACCACAACCGCACCCATAATCGTTCCCTGCGCTTGAATCGGTGTACTCACATACTCCACTGGAAAACTTGTGCCATCTTGCCGCCAGAACAGGTCTTCAGTGACGTGTTGTACGACACCTGTCGTTAGGGTGGCATAAATCGGCGTTTCGGTCCACTGGTAGGGCGTGCCATCGGGCTTGGAGTGGTTGAGCAGGGGATGCATCCATTGGGCGATTAATTCTTCCACTTCGCGCCCCAGTAAACGCGCAGCGGCTGGATTGACAAAGGTTGTTTCGCCTTGGAGATTCAAGCCATAGATGCCTTCACCAGCCGAATTGAGAATCAGTTCATTTTGCCGACTCAAGCGATCGAGGGAATCTCTGACTTGCTGGCGTTCCTGCAATGCCCGTTCTCGTTCACTGATTTCATGTAAGAGTTCCGTGTTGATGCGTTGCAGTTCGGCAGTCCGCTCCAGGACTCGCTGTTCCAGTTCGGCATTAAGAGCCGAGATTTTGATTTCAGCTTGTTTGCGTTCCTGAATGTCTTGCTCTAGATCGGCGTTGAGGGCATAAACCTGCTGATATAAGCGGCTTTGATGGATTGCCATGCCAAAGTGTCGCCCTAACGCCTGGGCTAACTCCAAATCCGCAAATGCCCATTCCTGACTTTGAGCGGGCTTAACTTCCAGCCATGCCGCAAATGATTGACGCGGACGCAATTGACGGGGATCATCCCGATCGACCCGCCTCGCCCAAAGCGTTTCGATATCGATCGCCGGACGAAATACGCTTAAATAGCCCAATCGTTGTTGGCGATATTGCAAACTCACCACCAGTAAGCTGCAAATCTTCGCCGTTTGGAAGCTGATGGCTAACTCCGGCGACACGCCAGAGGTTGCCACATCCGCGATCGCCCAAACGTGCTCGACCTCGGTCACGGCTACCTGGGTATCAAGCCAGGATTGCCACTGGGGATGGGTTTCTACTTTGAGCGTGGAATCGCCAATCTGAATGGTGGAATCATGGGTCAGGCGATCGCCTGGTTGTTCGCCCACGGTAAATAACTGTTCGGGTTGTCCATTCCCCCCAGCCGCAATATAAAGCCTGCCACCGCTGCCTTTCAAGGCATTCACCGTGAGTCCCAGTGCTTGCGGCAGTTGCGTCTCGGTCATGGAATGGAGTAACCAGGAGACGCGATTAATCGTGGCTTCCTGCTCGGCGCGGCGGCGGGTTTGATCCAGCAGGGTGGATTGGGCGATCGCGATCGACACCTGATCTGCAACCAGTTGCACCACTTGGAGTTCTTGGGCGGTAATGTGGCGCGGTGTGGCATGGTGTGAAACCAGCAACCCCCAGAGTTGATCCCGTTGGCGCTCATTCTGATGCAAAATCGGCACCACCACCGAGGAACGCACCCCCATCGCCGTTAAATAATCCACATGGCACGGATCAACTGGACGAAAGCGAATGTCCTCAGCCGCCAGGGGGTTACCCGTATCCGGGCAATCTAACGGACTTAAGCCAATTTGTTGGTTCGCAACATCTACGATCGATCGCTGACGTGCTCTGAGAAATAATTCGCGAGCTTGGGGGGGAATATCTTCGGCGGGAAATCGCTGCCCGATCAAGGAGGGCAATCGTCGTTGATGAATCGACTCTGCTACCACTTCCCCACTCCCGTCGGGATGAAATCGATAGACTTTGACGCGATCGGTTCCCAAGAACGATCGCACCTCTGCCACAGTGCCCGTCAAGATTTCAGATAATTCTAATGAATGTCGAATTCGATTAATCATTCGATGCAACAACATTTCCAGCGAATCAACTGGATCTGTGGCATTTGCGCCTAAATCAGTAGACCCATGATTATTCATAAATCGGGCAGAGAGAAAGGTTTAATGGGCACCAAAACCGAGTCTGGTGTAGGTGTTTGAGCGTTCGCTGCACCAGGGCTTGACCCTCGATCGATTTATTCACGTAATCATTCGCACCTGCTGCGATCGCTTGTTGCATCATGACGGTATCCAGGTGCATCGTGAGAAATAAAATCGGTAAATGCTGCCATTTGGGAGAGTTCCGCACCACTTGACACAGTTCTAAGCCGTTGAAATGGGGCATTTGAATATCGAGCAAGAGTAGATCGGGCGCAAAGTCTTCCAATTGTTGCCAGAACTGACGCGGTTCATCTAGGGTCGCCAGACACACTCCCCACGGTTCTAACAGCGATCGCACTCCCGCTAAGATTTGTGGATCATCATCCACAACCATAACCTTGGGGGACATGGAGCCAATGTGCGATCGTACCCGTCGAATTAGCTCCAACACCTGAGTGGATAGCGTTGCTTCAGAAGACTCTCCAGGGAGAAGCGATGAAGACTTGCCGTTCCCTTGGGGGGGCAACACCCTCAAATCCGATTTATGCAGAAAGACATGAGCATTCAAGCGAACAGCTTTAACTCGCAGGGCTAACGCATTATGCGCGGCAACAAAAATTGTGAAGAAGAATGGGAAGTGATGTTTTTGGTGAATCGCTGCGATCAAATCTGCTTCAGCGGGTGTAGTGAGATTGAAGACAAAAATTGTTTCAGAACTAAAACTAGAATTTGCTGGATAGTCAGCCAAGCCACTTACAATTGCTTGATAAGTTGATAAATCTGGAATCTGATCGATCGCAATATTGTATTTCCTCGCCAGGTCAGAGAGTTGTTCAACTAGCTCAATATCACCATCGACAATCAGTAATAACGGAACTCGATGTTGTAATACTGGTGGTGATTGAATGACCGTTTGCAGTTGCGCGACCAGCTTCAGCAGCGCCGTTGCCTTTTCTGGTTCAGAAAGCTTAGTCTGTAATAAATGCTCAATCTGACGGGCTAATGCTGACCCTTTCTTTAAACCAAAAATCCCCAAGGCTCCAGCAAGTTGGTGCGCGGTGCGACAGGCCTGTTGATACTGAACATCCGGTAGAGTATCTGAAAGCATCGCTTCCCCAAGTTGCTCTAAGATTAAGCAGCGATCGCGATTCAAAGATTTGTATTTTTCCCAAACATCCGCTAAGCCTGCCCGTGTTTTTTGTTGCACCAGCCCTTCTCGCACCCAGGTTGGTAGGGGCTGCGCCATTGCCTTTTCAGGCATGGCTTGTTTCAACCGATAGCCTTGCCCATAGACAGTTTGAACCAAGTCGGCGGGTGCGCCTTGGCGTTTCAGCTTTTGACGTAACCCTTTAATGTGAACAGTCACCGTATCTTCCCCTGGTGCATCATCGCAGGCCCAAAGATGGTCTAGAATGACGCTACGGTTAAAAATCCGCTGGGGATGGCGTAGAAATAACTCCAGTAGACGATACTCTTTAGGAGTCAACACGACTGGCTGACCTTTGTAAGTTACTTCACACAAACTTGGATCAAGCCGCAGTTCCATCCATTCTAAGATTGTTGGACGATCGGACTCTTTACGACGTAACAAGACTCGCAGACGGGCTAATAATTCCTCTGGCTCAAACGGCTTCACCATGTAATCATCTGCACCCGCATCTAACCCCGCCACGCGATCGCGACTGGAAGTTTGAGCCGTGAGTAAAAGCACTGGAACCTGACAATTTTGGGCGCGGAGTTGACGACAAAACTGAATGCCATCCAGGTGCGGCAACATCACATCCAACACAATTAGGTCATAAGTAAACGCCTCTACCCATTCCCAGCCCACACGGCCATCGGCAGCAACATCCACCACGTAATGATGTTCCGCTAGAATCGCTTCTAACGCTGCCGATATTGTTTCGTCGTCTTCAACCAGCAGGATTCTCATTGGTGATGCGTTCTAAATCGGAAACTGAAATTGAACCAATTAGCTATCTTTGTCGCCAAGCTGAGCACAACACAACGTTAAAAGATATGTCGGAAATCGGTATCAGAAGAAAGACTTCCACACGTTCAACCACTAATGCTTCTTAGTAAAAGCCAGGACACCCAGATAAACTCTGCCCTCATTCAACCCTCGTTCGATAAACCACAACATGCCGCCGTTGCAAATATCCCCTGTGACAAGAAATGTCCAGCATTGACATTGAAAACCAGTTATTAATATATATTTCAGCAGGGTGTGCTTAGTGCAACAAACTTAAAGTTTATTCACTTTTATCGACCCTTGCGCTCGATCGTTGACTTAGTTTTGGCAACAGAAAACGTTGGTCATTGAGGCGATCAGCCCTGTCAGCAGTAGTTGAGGATGATAGTGGGACTTATTGCCAGTAGTCAACTCAGGATTGTGGTGCGCTGCCAGTTCTAATCTTAACGCTCTCGATGCGAGATTTTGTCAAGCAGCATCTGCTCAAAAACAGGCAACAACAATGTCGATTTTTCTCTGCTCGATCATTGCTATTGCCTTGGGGTGTCAGTCAGGTAGTCACTGAAGCTGTTCTCCAACATTTGTCACAATCACAGCGTTACGGGCATTAAAAAGCTTTTACAGCAATAAGTTGTATAGAAGATCACAATCTCTTGGGTGCTGATCTTTATTCTGGCAAACCTACTGTTTACAACCTACATTGCACTCATCACAAGTACAATTCCACTTTACTTTACGAATTTTGTACCAGCAATATGTTTGCACTTGTCTTCTGGGCTATGGGATTTGCGCTGGTTTGGCTGACTGGAACAGCGACAGTGGTTCAGTTTGCGCTAGGGGTAACCGCATTATTTATCATGGCCTTGGCTTCTGTTGCTTACAAACCTTTTGCCGCAGCGATCGTGGCCGAATTAGCTCCATCTTCTCTCAGAGGAGCTTACATTGCCATTAGTTCGCAGTGCTGGACGATCGGCTACTTCATTGGGCCAACCCTGGGTGGATGGGCGATGGATCAATCCATCACTCTTGCTCACCGATCCTGGCTCGTTGCCGCTGCAACCACATTCCTGGGGGTAATCGTCCTCACAGCCTTCGATCGTGTGCAGACGTTGGCGGTTGCTCCAGCGGCCAGTGTCAAAAAGCCACTCTCCACCAGCCAAGCTCCTATCGTCGGCTAACCCACTTTCGATCCAATTTCAACCCAAGCTACTCACCCGGCAAAGTTTGTTCCTGCATCGGTTAAAGGTTCATGGTGATTGCGTAGTGGATCGATAAGCCTAAAATATAGCTTTGGTCGAACACTTAGGACATGGAGAAAGCTGAAGAGCCAATGCTGGGTAGGCGTTCTGACTCGCTTTCGCCACGTTACACATGGCTACAGCTATAGTGCATTCGTGTCGGGTGCTGTTAACGCCAGCGTTCGACTGAGTTCACACCAAAGTCGTAACGCACCATAACCGTAAATTTGATTTCAATTTGCCCCGCCATAGCTGGGTTACACCACTCCGCAAACTCAACATTTTAGACTTGCTAGGCTACTACACTAAAAGGTGGTCAGTCAGGTAGGCCCGCATCCTTATAAGGGTTTGAGTACTGATTTGGAGCGGCGTTGGAGGTCGCGCCAAATTGGGATTAGCTCTGGTTTCGACGGAATGCCACGTTGGAGCAAAATTACATCGTCCTGGATGGCTTGTAAGCCGTAATTCTGGTCTTGCAGCCAGGAATCAACGCGAGTGAGCAAATCGGTTAAGGCAAGGCGTTCTTCCTTAAACGCCACTTGGTAGGTTTGCAATTGCCACAAATCCAGCAAGATGTAATCCACATTTTTGACTTGTTGATCGTCATCTCGATAGGCGATGAAGGGCGATCGCAGAACGGCGCGGCGATGGGCCAGATGGGGAACCACATAGGTCGTCGCCGTAACGCTGGCCGTCGGAGGGACTTGTTGGATCAGCGATCGCAGGTTGGCGGCATGTTCCCATTGGCGCGTGAGGGGCACATGCACCCAGGGAACAAACGAATCAGGTACGAGGAAAGACAGCGATCGATGGGGGTTGTAAGCCACGGTAATGAGCAGTGACAGGATAATTAGCCCCGTCCAGATGGCGCGCAAACGGGAACGGAACTGCGCTTGATGACCAGCCCACCAGAGGATCGCTCCATAAAATAAGCCGGGAGCCAGCGTGATGGAATAGCGGATATAAATTGAGAGCCGCGAATCGCCTCCTTGTAGAAAGACCTGGGCCAGCGGTGTACTGACCATGACCCAAGCACTAGGCGAAATGAGCGGCACCAATACCAGCGTCAAAGTCTGCCCCAGCAAATAGCCCAACTTGCGATCGACATCTGACAGGATATGGCGGACGATCGTTCCTGGATTGGTCACAATGCTCCACAAGATTTCCAGGCTCGATGCTTCATTCCCAGTGGCAAAATGCCCAAACCGTTCAATCATGAAGCGCTGCGAAATATCGTTTGAAAACAGCGGCATCAACCCATTGCTAGCCAGCAACACATACCCAAACCCCAGGCTGCACAACCCCACACCCGCCCAGGGAAACCGCCGACTCGTTAGCAAATACAAACCAAGCCCAAACAAAATCACTCCGGCGTCCTGTCGCGCCAGCACCGTACACACCGCCATCAACCAGAACACCCCCCACCAGCGCCGTTCCAATGCCAGCAGTAAGGTAAACAGAAACAACGGAATTTGGCTGAGGTCGTGATAGTTGCCCAGAATCGGACCGACCACCGCCACAGATCCATAAAATCCCGCCACAATCATCCAGGCCAAATTGGGTTGGAGATATTGCCGCGCCAGTGCGTACAACACCAAGCCCGCCACCGTCACAAAGGCTACTTGCAACACCACCAAAGTTGCTGGACTGGGAACCAACGCATAGATCGGATGCCACAGCAGTTGAATGGGATCAAAATGCTGGCCCAGTCGGTGATAGAACACCGTGGGAACTTGCTGATCGTGAATCACAGCACCGGAAAGCACTGAAGATAGAGAACTTTGGAAGAACCGGCCATGAATCCCATTCCAAAACAATTGCCCAAAAATGCCCTGATCGTAGGATGCATAGAATGTAAAGTAGCGATGCAAACCGATCGCGCTGGTGACACCAAAAAACACCAAAGCCAGTATTCCCAGCGGCTGGAGTTCGTGACGCTGCTTCTCCCACCAAAGTTTGCTTGAGGACATAAAAGAGAACCTGGGCATGGGGAACTATGGTTAACTTCAGGTAGACCTCATTAAATCACACCGACCTGACGAGAAGTTTGTTGCCGTGTCCGAACCGCTATCTACCTTATTTCATGCCAGCGATCGCGCGCTGCTGACCCTCACCCATCACAAACATCGCTGGTTACAGGTGGGCCTACCCGATCGCATCACGTACCTGCAACGTTGTATGGCTGGCGTCAATGCCGTTGCAGCAGATTGGGCGATCGTGGCAGCAGGGGCCAAAGGCATTGATTTAAATTCGCCCTTAGTCGGTGAGGAATGGCTAGTCGGCCCAGTCGCAACCCTGGCCAACCTGCGAGAACTGATTCAGGCGTTAAGCGCCAATGGCCAACCCCAGCCCCATGCGGTTTATCCCCGTTCAAATGGGCAAGTTGTGGCCCGAATCCTGCCTCAGCGCCTATCCGATCGCGTGCTGTGGCGAGGATTTACGGGTGAAGTTTGGCTGCAACCAGGAGCCTCTGCCTGCCAGGGGTTAGTGTATCGCCAGAAACCCACACAGGGACGGGTAGCGCTGGTGTTGGGAGCAGGCAATATTGCCGCGATCGCGGCGATGGATACCCTCTACAAACTGTTTGCCGAAGATCAGGTGGTTCTCCTGAAAATGAATCCTGTGAATGAATATGTGGGCAAATTTTTGGAGCAGGCCTTGCAACCGCTAATCGAAGCTGGTTTCGTGCAGATTGTCTACGGTGGGGCTGATGTCGGGCAATATCTCTGTCAACATGCCGCTGTAGAGACGATTCACATCACAGGTTCACACCACACGCATGACGCGATCGTCTGGGGCGACGATCCCCAGCAGCAATACCAACGAAAAATGGCGAACAAGCCCCATCTGGCCAAACCCATCACCTCCGAATTGGGCTGCATTACGCCAATCCTGGTCGTTCCCGGCAACTGGTCTACTGGAGAGATGCAGTTTCAAGCGCGACACATTGCTAGCATGGTGGCGCACAATGCCAGTTTCAATTGTGTGGCGGGAAAAGTGTTAGTGCTGGCCAAAGATTGGCCACTCCGCGAGCGGTTCTTGCAACTCGTGCAAACAGAATTAGCGCAGACCCCGCCACGCAAAGCCTATTACCCCGGTGCCCGCGAACGCTATGCAGCGTTTTTGCACCAATACCCGCAAGCCATTCCGTTGCCTGAATCTGGTGCTGATGCCACTAAAACTGATGTCCCGTGGACTTTGATTCCCAATGTGCCGCCGCTGCCTGGAGAGTATGCTTTGAGCACGGAAGCGTTTTGTGGCGTATTGGCCGAAGTCACGATCGCTGGTTCTACTGCCGCCGAGTTTCTGGCCAACGCAGTGCCCTTCGTTAACGAAACGATCTGGGGCAACTTATCCTGTGTGATGTTGATTGACCCTACAACTCAGCGACTTTGGGCGACGGAGGTTGAGCTGGCGATCGCCGATTTACGCTACGGTGCGATCGGCGTGAATGTATGGACTGGCGCAATTTTTCTGTTGGCAGCCTGTCCCTGGAGGGCGTTTCCTGGCAACGATTTGAGCAATATTCAATCTGGATTGGGGGTTGTGCACAACACCTACTTGTTTGAGCATCCCGAAAAGACCGTGTTGCGCGCGCCCTTCCAGATTTTTCCCACGCCACTCTGGTTTGCAACGCACAAAAATCTGTTACAGGTCGCCCGTTGTTATGCCAATTTCCTAACTGACTCAAACCTCCCTAACCTGGTCCGGCTGGTCGTGGCTGCTCTTAAAGGCTAAATTTGCAGCACGCAGCTTGAGATTTGTTAAGATAACCTTCAAAGGAGTCTCTTAATTTTTTGTAACAGAAAGGAACCAAAATCCAAATCGGCATGTGTGGATAAATCCGATCGCAGTCTCCAACCGTATAAGTATGTAGTCACGATGCAGTTTCCAGAAACCTGTCTTCTGCTGTTTGATGCTCTGAACTTTTCTAGACATCTTGCATCTCAAGAACTCCAGAAACCCTACGGCTACTAACGGTTATTTAGAACAGTGTGCAGCAATGCAAAACTGATCATTAACAATTCTCAACACAATGGACGACGTGTATGACGACTACTCAATTGGCGCGTCTAGACTCCGATAAGCGTCTCAGACAACCCATTCGCATGCGATTAGCCACACTTGTGCTGCTTGGAATTGTGGGCACCTTTGCCGGGGTAAGTGCGGCCTGGTTTGCCTCTGAACCCAAAACGCTCAGTTTCTTTCAAACCTTAAACAGGTTGCAAAATGCGCCGCCAACCTGGTTAGAAGCACCAATGCTGGGGCATTATCTGGTGGCTCCAACTGTCGTCCTGCTGCTGCTGGCGCTTCTGGTCATGCAGCTCTCGCCCCAACCTCACCGCTGGTCACGGGGGCTTGTCGTCGGGATTTTGCTCATCTTGACTGGGCGCTATTTCCTCTGGCGATCGCTCTCGACGTTGAATCTGGCTGATCCATTGAGTGGCACCATCAGTTTAGGGTTGTTTTTCCTGGAACTCATTACCCTGGCGCAAACCAGCATGTTGCTGTTTTTGATGTTTTGGAGTCGCGATCGCAAACGAGAAGCCGACCAGTACTCCATTGCCGTCGTCGAGGGTGCCTATCACCCCACGGTCGATGTGCTAATTCCAACCTATAACGAACCTGAATTCGTTCTGCGGCGTACCATTATTGGCTGTCAGGCGATGGAATACGCGAACAAAACGATTTATTTACTGGATGATACGCGGCGACCAGAAATTCGGCAGTTAGCGGCAGAATTGGGTTGTCACTACATGACTCGGCCCGATAACCGCCATGCAAAGGCTGGCAATTTGAACCACGCGATCGCCCAAACAACTAGCGAATTGATTGTTGTCTTCGATGCCGATTTCGTCCCCACCCGCAATTTTTTGACTCGCACGATCGGCTTCTTTCAAAACCCAGACATTGCCCTGGTGCAAACGCCACAAAGCTATTACAACTTTGATCCAATTTCCCGCAACCTGGGCTTAGAAGATGTGTTGACCCCTGACGAAGAAGTATTTAATCGTCAACTCCAACCGATCCAGGATGGCACCCGCGGCGTGATTTGTTCTGGTACCTCCTTTGTTCTCAGACGGGAAGCTTTGGAAAACGCGGGCGGGTTTGTGACCGAAACGCTGAGTGAAGACTATTTTACGGGGGTGCGCTTGGCGGCTACCGGCTACCAGGTGATTTATCTGGATGAAAAGCTGAGTGCGGGTCTGGCGGCTGATTCGATGCTCGACTACGCCACGCAACGGTTCCGCTGGGCACGGGGCACCCTGCAAGCATTCTTTATTCGATCGAATCCCCTCACCATTCCTGGATTAAATCCACTACAACGACTGGCCCACCTGTATACCATCACAACCTGGCTCAGCAATATCTCCTGGGTGGGTTACTTGCTGGTGCCGTTAGCTTACACATTCCTGGGCGTCATCCCCGTCAAAGCATCTGGCGCGGAGTTTGTTTACTTTTTCCTGCCATTCTATGTTTTGCATCTAAGTGTGTTTTCCTGGTTAAGCTACCGCTCGCGATCGGCCTTGATGTCAAATGTTTACTCATTCGTTATTGCGTTGCCTCTAGCGATGACGATTATCCAAATTCTGCTAGCCCCCTTTAGTACGGGGTTTAAGGTGACGCCAAAAGGAACCTCTCGCGATCGCTTCCGCTTTAACTGGAACCTGGCCTTTCCGTTACTGGTTCTATTTAGCGTTACGGCCCTTGGGTTATGGCATAACTTGATCTACTGGCAAACCCAGGAATGGGATTTCTACAACCCGAATACAAAGGGATTTTTTCTGGGATGGGTTTGGAATATCTTCAACCTGTTTATTATCAGTGTTGCCCTAATTGCCTTATTTGATGCGCCCAAATCCGATCCCAATGAGTGGTTCAAATTACGTCGCACGGTAGAACTGACGCTCCAAACTGCTGCTGCGCACCCGCCGGTGGCGTTGTGGGGCTATACAACGATGATGTCAGAGGGAGGAGCGGAAATTGTCCTCACACCCACGAATCCGTTTTCGTTGATTCAAACGACTGCGCCTGTAACCGTGCATCTCCCCGACGAGGGCATGATGCTGGCAGCCACCATCACGACTTGGGAGCGCGATCGTCGAACTTTGCGCGTAGAGTTTAAGCCGTCGTCTTTGGGGCAGCAGCGACAACTGGTGGAATTGCTGTTTTGTCGTCCTGGTCAATGGAAACGGCATAATGCCCCCGGCGAGTGGCAGTCGCTGTGGTTGATGTTGCAAAGTTTGCTGCGCCCGCCGGTATTGTTCAAGCGCAAAGGGGCCATTCAGGCTCTAACGGTTGGCCAACGATAAACCGGACTACAAAGAGCACAAAGTTGTTCGCGAACGGGAATGTTTAGCGATCGCGTGACGAGGCAGTTGCACTCGAAAGATCGATCCCTCCCCAACTTTGCTTTCAACACTGATTTTGCCCTGCATCATTTGCACCAGGGACTTTGTAATCGCCAGACCCAGCCCGGTGCCTGCGTGCTTCCGGGTCATGGTTTGGTCTAGTTGGCGAAACGGCTCAAAAATGTAACTCATATCATCTGGCCCAATGCCAATTCCCGTGTCGCAAACAGCAATCTCAAGCTTATCTCCACCCACCTCTTTGGCCTCAATCCAGACCCTACCAACCGACGTGAATTTAATGGCGTTAGAGAGCAAGTTCACCAGGATTTGTCGGAGCCGCTCTGGGTCATGCACCATTTCAGTGTTTGTTAATTGCAGGTTGACCTCGATCGGCAAACATTTTTCATCGGCCAGCGATCGTAGTTCCAGGACAGTCAAATCAATCAACTCCGCCAGGTTGAATACCCTGGGTTTGACATCCAAGCGCCCCGCTTCGAGCTTGGAAAAGTCCAGGATATCATTCAACAACATGAGGAGATGCTTCCCATTGTTCAAAATTCGCTCAATGATGTCTTTATGATGTGGATCAAGAGAGCTTTTGTTAGGCCGTAAGAGCAACTGGGAAAACCCAATGATAGCATTCAAAGGTGTTCGTAATTCGTGGGACATTGTCGCCAGGAATTGCGATTTCAGCCGCGATGTTTCTAGGAGCTTGAGATTTTGCAGATGAATTTGTTGCCGCTGGATCTCTAATTCTTGATTTTGGCGCGTCAGGATCTCATTCGTCTCCCGCAAGCGTTGGTTGGCTCGCTCGGCCTCACGTTCAGCCTGAGATACCCGTACGGCATTTTGGACAACCTGGAGTAACCGCTCTGGTGAAATCCGCGATTTTGTCAAGTAATCTGTCGCTCCAGCCTTCATCAAATCCACGGCAATCTGCTCGTCTCCTTGCCCGGTGAGCACAACCAGAGGAGCGTTTACGCCAAAGCGCCGGAAGTTTTGAATTAATGTTAGGCCGTCACCATCGGGCAGACGGTAGTCCAGAAAAATGCAATCGAAATGGGTGGCACTGGTCAGCTCGATCGCATCAGCGCACGTTTTTGCTTCAGAAATGTTAGGTTCGATACCTGTTTTCATTAACGCGCGGCGAATGGCCAATCGGTCAACTTCGTCATCGTCAACAACCAGGATTTTTAAGACTTCCATCATTGAGTAACGGGTAAGAAATTTAACACTAAAGAAAGAAAATTTGGTTGGAATAGAGAGCGATGCTAAAAATGTAAATGGCTATATCTACCTGGTCTTTTAGACTCGGTAAGACATAAGTTTACGTAGCTTGTTATACACCTTACTTATCATAGGTAGACAAGCGGCGATGTTAACTCTCTCTAAAGATAGTTCTTAAACGAAAAATATCAAAGTACGGCAACGTCAGGCCGTGGTGATGGGAGGATGCAACGATCGCAGCAGAAGGCACAGCCGCATTTGTACTGCATCATCAAATTTACGTGGCTCTAACCCAGTCAGAGAAAAAATCTTATCCAACCGATAACTCAACGTGTTGCGATGAATTGAGAGACGCTTGGCGGTTGAAGAGGGGCAACAGTTTTCGGAGAAAAAAACATCTAAAGTCGTGAACAACTCGCGTTCGTGTTCCAGGGGACTCAGTAAATACTTGGCCAGATCAACCTTCGTTTGTTCATCGGCGACCCCGACAAACGCTGCAATGCCCAGTTCTCCCAGGCAATGCACCCGATTGTGGCCCCGAAACCGACTGCCTAAGGACAAAGCCGCACGGGCATCTTCATAGGAGCGGGCTAACCCCGCAATGCCAGGATGATAGCGACCAATGCCAATATCGATCGCGGCTGCCGTTTCATTCCGCAACCGAATCAACAGCGCATCGGCAGCTCGTTTCAGGGCTACCAAGTTTGCCCAGGAAGACCCAAGTCCTTTGGGTTCTGTTTCCCCATTTGCCCACAAGCCGAGATTTTTGGTATCACTCGCCTTTAAAACACAAACTTCTCCCTGCCCTAAATCAGCACAGATTGTATCGTTGGGCAAATGAAAAAAGTTGACAATGCTGTGAATGATTTTTCGAGTCCGCCGTTGATGTTCGCTAGGTAGGACAGACCCAGTTGATTCACCCAAAATATATGAAGCCGCGTTGATGAGGATCACGGCCCGGGGTGGATTCAAATCTATTTCAAACTGAGTACCATACTTGACAGCCACTTCCTCGTGTGGAATACGACCATGCAAAAGATTGTTAATGAACTGATCTTTGAGGACTTGGGGACTAATGGTTTGATTTTGCTGGGTTGCCGTTTGGGCAATGACCAATTCAATGAGAGCCTGGGCAATTCTGGGCGAGATAGCGGCTCGATCGAAGGGTTCACCAACCACGATCGCCCCCGCTTCGGCTCCATACTGAAGTGGCAATTTGAGAAAACTGGGTTGCACCTTGGCCTCGTGCTGCCAGAAAGCATGCGTCTGAGGCAAGTAAAGTTCACTGCTAGTGATGACAATCCCCTCGCTATCGGTGACGAAAACTGGAGCGTTTAAGAGGCTAGCAACTTTATCGATAATCTTTTGAGCGGTTTGAATAAATTGTGCAGAAAGGTTCACCATATAAACAACTTTTTCCAGGCTGCAACCATTCACAAGCAATGACATTTCAGTATTGTCGAGACAAGTGCCTGGTGCGGCATCTATCCCAAGTAGGGGCATTCGGCAAAATACTGATACCGGTCAGTTTGGTCGAGTCATTTCCCTAGGAAAGGCCCATACGCGAACCTTCACCAGGGAAACGATCGCTACATCTTGCCGTTCTGCATCACTTCCTGTAGATGGTGGCGCAATTCCTGAACTTGCTCTAGGTCAGCTTGCTTAAGTTTCTGTAGCAACTGTACACAGGGTTGAGAATCAGCCTTTTGAGCATCTTGAATATAGGTGTCATACATTTGGATGCCTTCTGCTTTATTTTTGAGCACAGTCAGAAGGTCGTATTCTAAATCACTAACTGGTTTAGACTGATTTGCCAGGTTCATAAAAGTTCCCTCGCTAGTTGACAATTCACGTTACAGCACTCGATCGCGCACAACCTCAGCACAAAGTCATAGTTATTGCAAAAGGCGGTATGCCGAAGACAAGTAGCAGAGGGCAGCAGGCTTATAACAAACACTGAATCAGAATCAGAGTTTTCATTGGGCAAGACCTTGCCCATCACATCATTAAAAGCCCGATATGTAGGCAGTAGAGACTAAACCCGTTAGGTCTCTAAGTCTGAAGTAGTTACTGTTACGACATCATCATCAAACAGCCGGAAGCAATTAAGAAACCTAAATTTACTCTAATAAGGTGAAATTTATGAGGTATACAGGAAATGACTTTCATTAATGTTTGAATATGCTGTTTGCAACAAATCGTGTTTTGCAAGAAGGCCCAACTCCATCAAACCCAGATGGGTCTTTTGCCTTACCTCGACAGATAAATTTTGCACTGAAGAACAATCAGGCCGAGCAATCGATTTATTTCTGTCGGCGTAATGGGGCAAACGATTATGTTGAAATTGGTAACAGAGCCTTCTTCAGTGCCCTTAAAGATACCAAAGCGCAGCAAATTGTTCTTTATCTGCATGGTTATTCCAACCTCCCCGAACCTGCCATTTTCCCCACGGCTGAACGGTTACAGGCGTTGTTCAATCAAAAGGCGGATGGGTACATCGTTGTGGTGCCGTTGATCTGGCCTTGCGACGATGATATGGGCGCAGTCAAGGATTATTTTGATGATCAGATTGCCGCAGATGCTAGCGACGTTGCTTATGCGCGGATGTTTGAGAAATTTTTGGGCTGGCGAGAAGACAACAGCACGATCGACAACCCCTGTGCCAAACCCATTAATGTGCTGGCGCACTCGATGGGGAACCGCGTTTTACGTGGGGCGATCGCGCGCACCATCCAATACTTTCAACCACGAGGATTTCCGCTCATTTTTCGTAACGTCTTCCTGTCTGCCGCTGATGTGTCTAACAATACACTTGACTTCGGGCAACCCGGCGAATACATTGCCCATGCGACTCGCAACACGGTCGTTTATTTCGCTGGTGATGATCTAGCCATGCGAGCCAGTAAAGTTGCCAATATGAGTGTTACCGCTCGGCGCTTGGGACACACCGGCCCCGAACGTATTACAAATGTGCCCCGCAATGTGTTTGCCCTGGATTGTGGGGATTTTAACAACGTGTACGACAATCCTGTTGGGCATAGCTATTTTACGATCGATGCGCAGGGCAATCCTGGGCTGCTGTTTGATCACATGTGGGAGTGCATTCGCCGCGCCCGTGTGCCGATGGAACCAGGCAATGCCAGAGTGATGATTTTGCGATCGCGATTTTGGAATTGAACCACCAGAACCCCAAACTGGCATCCTGGTGATTCTCCCCATAAAGCCATTACTTCAACGACTCTAACAAGGCCGCGCCAATCATGACACAGAGGGTCAAAACAATCAGGGGGGCCAGAATCATTGACATTAACGTGATCAAAGCGCTCAATACAGGCTGTGCTTGCAAACTGGCGGACACCACACAAGCGATCGAGAAGCCGATCAGAAATAGGAACAACCACTTCAAGGCTTTGAAACCCAGTCGCACAACTGTACTGTATTCATGGGCACTATCAGGCGTAATGTGCACAGGCCGAGCCGGGGGCTTGACTCGATCGCGGTACTCTAGCTGTTGCTGCAAGTGTTGCAATTGAGCTTGCATTTGCTGGTTATTGAACTGCATCGCTTGCAGTTGGGCTGTGAGTTTGGCGATCGTTTCAGCATCATCTTGAGTTTTGGGGTTGGGCAAGTTGTGCGAATTCTGCCATTTCTGAGGGCTTAACGAAGTCATAGTTGACCTCCTAAATTGTGGAGAAAATAATGTGACCATCTCCTCACCCAATGCCAATCACTGACATCAATACGAGTCGATCTGAGGAACTGAGGTAATGAATTGAGCCGGAATGGGTGGACATCGGTTGACTGAACAACAGACTGACTGAACACTAAAGGACGCGCGCTTAACCATCTAACGGGTAAATCGAGGAATATGATGCTGATTTGCGAGCAATTCCTCCTGGGTGGTGATACAAGCAGAGGTAGTCCTTTTCCCAAATTATGAAGCAAGCAATTTAAAATTGATCGTAGGGTAAGGTCGGTAATCTAAGCGGTACTCGTCACCAGACTGGTACAAATGTGTTGGAAAAAGTGGGAAAGAGTAGGGTCGATTGAGGAAAAACGGATCACGATCGCCTCGATGGGTGCCGCAGAACTGTTAAATCTGATTGATGAATTGATCCTTTCCAGTCGGCGTGAACATTTAAGTGATTTAAGACGGAGGTTTTTTACCCGATGTAAGCCGTCGGGCTTCCTTGCGCTGTTGCCACAATCATTGCGCCAACCAGAAAGACCCAAAGCCTTTGTAGAATGAGACTTACAAGATTTTTACTCCACATACACAGAAATTCTACGAGCAGATTTTATGTCAAATTAGTTGCGCCAATTAAATCAGCCTCTAATAATCTTTACATTTCTTCGCATAGAATGGCTTGACCAGAATTTTCAAATTAGTTGCGCTATTTTTGCCGTCAAATTAGTTGCGCTATTTTTAGGGTTTGATATATTCTGCCTATGTGAGGCTGATGTCAAATCAATCCTTATGGAAAAGACTTTCAATAGTTCAGGCATTTTGAGTCAGGAAGAGAACGTTTGCACTACTGCCGCTGCAATGCAGCAGAACTGCTTAGAAACTCCTGATACACCTGATGTTCTTAACTTAGAGGAAGCTGACTACAGTACTGATGTTGATGCACTTCTACTAGACGGCTTGGATAAACAGGCACGGAAAATCAAGCTGGTTCCCTGGGTTGTCCACTCCCCAACCTATGAGATCTTCCTCGAACGGAAAAAGAAAGCGATCGCTCGGTCGGGCGTTTCTGAACGTACTTTTGAATACTGGATTCGGGATTTCAAGGTTGATCCAGATAGCCTAACTCGCAAAGGTCGAGCAGATCAGGGCAAGCATAGAGTCAATACAGATGAGTTTGATTGGGAGAACTTCATTAGAGAAGAGTGGACAACCAGAACAGAGGCTGGTCAAATCATGTCTGCCAAAGATATCTATGGCTTAGTTCAATCGCAAGCAGTAACTGTTCTTGGAGTAAAGAAGTACCCTTCTGAATCAACTGTCCGCCGAATCCTAAAGCCTCTAATAATAGCGAAGGAACTTGCTGAAGGAACAGGTAGTGCGGGACAAGGTGCTAGGAGTATTGTCTATACAAATGATGGTAAGCAGTTAAAGGCTGAATTTAGTAATTCTTTAGTTCAGGCAGATGATACAGAACTTGATGTTATGGCTATCGATGAGGACGATGAGCCATTGGGTCGTCCTTGGCTGACTCTGATTGTTGATGTTTTCTCAACTTGTGTCTTGGGATTCTTTCTCAGCATTAAAAGACCAACCTCAGAGGAAGTGGCACTTGCAATACGACATGCCATTCTACCCAAGAAGTACCCTGCGGAGTATGGAATTCAAGCAGAGTTTCCCTACGGCAAGTTCTTTGCATGGCACACAGATAAAGGTAGTAATCTTAACTGCGATCACATTATAAGTATTGGTGAACGAATTGGCTTTGAGTGTCATATTCGTGCACAGCCTAAGGAAGGAGGCAACGTTGAGCGGGTGTTCGGAACGATCAATACTCAGGTAAATTCCAAACTGAAGGGCTATGTTGGCTCCCACACTAAGAAACGTCCGGAGAACGCAGAGAAAGATGCTTGCTTAACATTGCGCGACATTCGGCGCATTTTAGCAAGATTCTTCTGCGATGAGTATAACCAGGATATTTGCCCAAAAGACCGCAGAATGACTCGGTATCAAAAATGGTTATCACGTTTACCTGGAGGAAAGCCTAGAACAATAGATGAACATGAACTAGACACCTGCCTGATGAAGCAGGAACACTGCAAGGTCTATCACGGCGGCGTAGTTCGTTTTCTAAATCGGAAGTATCAAGGTGAGTGCCTGAGGGGTTACAAAGGCTGGGTAACCCTACTGTATGATGCCGATCGTATTCTGCAAATGCGTGTCTATACCTGGATGGGGGACGGGAAACCGGGTAAGTTTCTTGGCTACGTCAACATGATTAATACTGAAGAACTCGGCATAGACGAATCTCAAGTCGAATCAGGTGACTTTTCTCTAGATGACCTTAAGGCTATTGAGGCTGCTATTAAGGCAGATGAAAATGCTGCTAAAAAGTCTACTGAAGCTATTCGCGCCGACGCTAGACAAGACCGCTACGATTTTGGTGATGGCAAGGCAAAGGATAAGAAGGAACGTCAGCGGCAGGAACAGGATAAACTTCGCCGTGAGGCTAAAGGAATTGAGCAGCCTGGTGAGGATTTAACACAGTCTGAAAATAGCTCTCAAGAAGCTAAGAAGCCCAAATCGAGTAACGTGATAAACTTACAACAGCAGAGGCGTAAGCGGAGCGTTGAGGCGTTCGACGAATTGTTGAAATCTGATACGACTGAACAGCAACCACGAGTAATCATTCCTAAGCGAAAGGAACGATTTTGGTAACCTATAGCTGCCAGTAAAACTATGATGCCACAAAGTGTCCCAATCAATCACCACACCCAGTTCTCTCCAGATCAAGGCGAGGCTCAAGACATTATCCGAGACCTAATCGATCGCCGTTTCTTCAGCGAAACAGAACAATATGGGAAGCTTGCTGATTGGTTAAATAAACGGCGCAGGTACAAGTCTTGGGGCATAATCTCTGGCGCAAGGGGTGCTGGAAAGAGCAGAGCTTCACAGAAATATGATCAGGTCGCTAATGGTCAGCGCGGCCCTCTGCGTCGCGTTAAGCCGTTACCTAGCTTCTATCTAAAAGGCTTTACAGGTTGGGGTACTAGAGACATTTGTAATCATACTTTAAAGCGCTTCAATCACGGGGCGAGGAAAGGAAAACCAGATGATATCAGGTTCCGAACCAAGGATGTGTTTGAGGAGTTTGGGCTAGAACTGCTTCTGGTTGACAATGCCCATCTCGTCAGTGACAAAGCACTTCAAGATCTAGTTGAGTGTTATAGCTGTAATAAGGATGGTGACGATTTCAGAATAGCGATTGTCTTAATTGGTCCTGACAAAGATCTAGACGAAAAACTCAAGAGACTGGGGTTGCGTAATAAATTTGGATCTGAACACAAGTTTAAATCCCTGTCCCCCAGACAGCTTGTGAATGTCATCAAAGATTTCCAGAAGAATTTTTTGGGATTACCAAAAGAAATGGAATTTTTTGATGGGGAAATCATTGCTGCGCTCTGTCAGGCATCTGGCGGCAACCTAACCAATTTGGACAAGGCAGGTTGCGATTTCGATATCATTACTGAGATCCTAGTTTTATCGATCGCGCAATCGTCAGAGGATGGAGTTCTTCGCTTAGATAAACCTGTTCTTGAGGAAGTTTTGTGTGATTTCGGTGTGTATCTTGAACCTATAGTGGAGGAGCCAGATGACACTGAGCCAGGAGCTGCTGGATGACCAACCGTGGTTCAAGTATGTTGAGCCAAAGGAAGGGGAGAGCATTGCTAGTTTTTTATACCGATTTCGACAAGCGAAAGGCAATCGGATTTCTTCTGCTAGACAGCTAGGAGAAATTCTGGAAGTCGGCACGGTAATTAATCGTTGGGAAGACCTTTTATTTGGTGGAAGAAAGCCTAAGCAGAAACAGGTGGAAGCACTCAGCAAAGCTACGCGGGTTGAGGCTGATAGATTATGGCAAATGTTCCCGCCTAAAGGTGAGCAATCGCAGCCTAATACCATCCGCATTTGTGCAGCCTGTTGTTTGGAGGACTCATACCACCGCATTGCCTGGCAGTTCCACTCAACAGCAGGATGCGATCGCCACAGGCTGCGCTTACTTCCCAGATGCTGGGCTTGTGAAAAGGACTTTTCAGTTGAGGCTTTATTAAAGGAACTGAGATGTATTCATTGTGGAATGTCTTTCAAGAGTATGGTGAAGAAGCAAAAGCCCTATTAGGGGTTTTGAAATAGCAACATTGCGGTAGCCCCTAGAGACTTAGTTTAATTCAGCCTGCTTTCTGACCCGTCTTGACACTTTTACTTCCTCCTCTATTTGGGCTGCTTCGTCTTGACACTCACCAGCTAAAGCTTCAAGACTATTTGCCATCATCAATACTTCTTTTGCTATCTGCTTTGTCTCCGTTGATTTCTGGTCGTATTTCTGTGAAGCCTCTTGTATCTCCGAGAATAAGTCTTTATACTCTTCTGGAGGGTTTTCTAGCCAAGTTTCAAACTCATTTTGCTGATTCTGAATAACAGTAAGAGCCTTTTCCCATGAGTCTTTTCGACGCATATCCAGCGTCTTGATTTCCTCGTATTTCGCCTTGAGTTGCTGGGTAGTAGGCACCTTAGCTAACTCATAGACTTTAGACTTTAGCTCTTGAAATTTCATAGTTGCACCAAATGCCTAAAAACATAGGCTTCTAGTTCTGTGATCGTTTCAATTCTCGGTGAAGCTGTTCGTTTTCTGCACGGAGATGCTGATTCTCTTGGATTAAGGTAGCGATTTGAGTTTGCTGTTGCTCTACTAAGACTTTTGCTTCATCCCGTTGCTGCTTATACCGTTTGGTGTGGGCGACTCTCCCCCCTAAGCTCTTATTGTTTTGGGCTAATTCCTGTCTTCGCTTCTCGACTGCATCATATTGCTTTCTAAGTTGTTCTAGCTCTTTACGCAACTCTGACTCAGCCTTGCCATTCTCAGCTTCAGCCCGGAAAGCCTCATTTTCGGCAGCGAGGGATGCAATCCGTGTTTCTAGGCGCTTAATTTCTTTGTCCTTGCCAAAAAGCTTCTCCTGCAATGCCTTAAGCAAAGCCAGAAGCTTGGACTTCTGTTGGTCCCGTTCATAACACGCTTCCTCAAGTTCATGTGCTCGATCGCGAAGGCAACCCGCGCGATGCTGCAAAACCTTGGCGGTACATTCGTACTTAATAATCGCTATGACCTTACTACGCTCTGGCTCTTCCAACTGTTGAACCCCAGTGCTTCGCCAGAGTTCGTCATAATTCGTACATTCGTGGCGTAGCGTTTGGGTTGGAACGTGCTCAGATGCCGCGATGAGTTCATGTTTTTTCAACCGAACTCGATCATGCCAGTAATCAAACAATGCTTTGCTGTCATTCATTGAGCGATCGCCTTTTTACCGCCGTGAAGAAGATACTTTGCAGTAGTCTTATTCTTTCCATCAAAGCATCAAAGCTTTAATCTGTCTCTGTTCAACCTTCGCCTTGGCATAGTCTTTATAGATTAGGTGAGCGCAGGCTTTTACAAAACCGCCTCAATCTCAAAACCTATTTTGTTCTTTGAAGGGAAATAAGTCATAGACAAAAATTAATAGATATATGGCTTTGACTGGCTACAAATCAATGAATGAGATTATTTGTCTCAGGTAGAAGGGAATTTTCGTCATTCGCACCAAGTGTTTTGCTTTTCGCAGAGCTATCGGATACAAGTGACATAGGGCTGTAAAAGGCTATTGCTAGCTGGAGCGGTTCTCTTGTTGTGACAGGGGCATACTAACAAAGGCAAAACATGATCACCTGGGAAGGCAGAGAAGCAGAAGATGCCGCGTAACGAGAAGCAAACGTGTCAGGAAATTATTGAACCTGCCTTAATTGATGCGGGCTGGGGGGGTGGCTGGGAGGTTGAGATTGGTCCTGGTCGGATAAATCTGAGTGGAGATCAGATGTATAACCCGACTCAAAGGATCATTGCTGACTATGTACTGCGGCTCTCGCAAATGCCTCTGGCAATTCTGGAGGCTAAGGCTGGGGACAAACCCGCTGCTGATGGAATGCAGCAAGGATCTCGTTATGCCCAGCGGCTAGGGTTGCGATTCTCGATCGCCTCTAATGGTCAAGATTACATCCTGACAGACAACGAGACGGGCGCGTATGAGCGGCTAAATCAGGTTCCTATACCCTGGGAGATTTTGGATCGCTTGGGACGATCCAATATTGATTGGGATGCATGGCGACCCGTATTTGAGTATCCCTGGTATGAGGATCAGACTATCCGCCGGAAGGTACGTTCATATCAGAAGATAGCGATCTTTGAGGCACTTTATCATTTCAATCAGAGAATAAATCGTGCCCTGTTGTTAATGGCGACGGGCACTGGCAGAACCTTCACGATTTTTCAATCGGCGTGGAAGTTGCTGCACGGTAATGTGCTGCAAAACAACCGAATTCTGTTCCTGACCGATCGCAACGGTCTAAAAAAAAGCATACTGGGCGTTCGCTGGTTTTGCTTCTAGCGAACAGGTCGTGATCGACAAAGAAGTTGTGCGGCGGAATCAGCATCAGGTCGGTAGGCTCTTCTTCGCTAACTATCAGAATCTGGATGAGGAACTGAATGGTAGGAAGATTAGAACTGTCGCATCCTTCCGTATGAGTGCACTTGCGCTTTATGAAAGTCTTTACAACGATTTGAATCGAACATAGTAGTACTGAACTGTTATTGACGAGAGGCACTACCTTATGAATTCTCCTCTCATTTGCCATTTCCTAATTGGTCCACCCGGAAGCGGAAAATCCACCCTGGCTACTCAGATGAGCCAGCATATTCCTAATAGTCGAGTTATTTCAACTGACCGGATTAGGGAAAGACTATACGGGGACGAATCTATTCAGGGTGATTGGGCAGAAGTTGAACGAGTTGTTTTGAAGGAAATCCAAGAGGCGATCGCCCAACAACAACCAGTAATCTATGACGCAACCAACGCTAAACGGGTCTGGCGTATGAGTTTGTTTCAGAAAGTTGCGGATCTCAAAGCACAATGGATCGCTTGGCACCTGAAGACACCGCGTCAGTTTTGCCAGAACTGGAACATGCAGCGAGGGCGGCAAGTTCCCCCTGAAGTTCTAGATCAGCTATTCCAGAGCCTAAAGAACTTCCCACCCCTAGCAGCCGAGGGATTTGTGGGAGTTTACGAGCTAAACCCAGCCCAATCTAATGATCTAATCAGTGAAGTTAAAAGCAAAATCAATCAGCTTTCCCGCAGTATCACGAATCGCGCAAATCGCACCCAACATAGTCAAGTCACCCTACATCCCTACTCAGGCTTGCTAGATTTCGATCGCCTATTGCACTTGATCAGCCTGCTGGTACGTTACCCTGGCATCGGCAATCTTCAAAAGACCAATCCTGACTTACTGAAACAGTTGCTTGGAGACGAGACTCAATTCCAGACTGACCTGTCAGAGATTTGTGCTGTTATGCAACGGCTATGCGGTGGCATCTATGCCGACCCTAACGCAATTGCTGCTGATCTTGAATGGCTAGACGAAAATAACTTCCTTAATCCATCTCCTAGCAATCAGGAACTAACCATCGCTGAAGTTTTAGCGATCGACTCTGCAACCCACCCATATTCTGATATTGAGCCATTCAAACGGTTATTAACAACCATTCGTTTTATCATCCAACATCCCTTTCAGTGGGATTCAGAGCAAGGTAGCCTGGGTAGCTTAGTCTCCATGATGCAGAAGCAGGGTTTGGTTGACGGTGACCAAACAGATGCAATCCGGAAAGACATTGAACGAATACTCAAACCCTTCCGCATTCTGCCAGACTTTGCATTAAAACGTGGTTATTTTATTGGAACAGGGATTCTATCTGCACCTCAATTAACCAAAGTTTTTCACGTTTTGCAAGCTCAAGCCAAAAATCTGCAAGACCCAATTGCATGGGGAATTTTTGAAGTTTTTGACGAACGAATGAGGCAAAGCCAATTAAGTACTCACTCGATTTATCCTGTTCGCGCTATCTGTAACCGCACGATTGTTGATTCCCAGTTGCTGCCGCAATCCGCTCTTGCTAAGAACATTGAGAAACTGGAGGATGAAATTGAGCTGGGTCAAGTTCTGGAGTTAAAGCGGTTTTCCGGTGTTGGTCGATATAGCGACAACCAAGACGACTTCTTTCGAGTTTGCCCTTTGCAAATTGTCTTCCATAATATCGGTTGGTATCTTGGCTTTGAAATTATCGAGGGAAAGGACAAGGGTTTATTGCAGTTTGAACGATTAGACCGCTTGTTCCGGGGTTATCCTCAACCAAACAAATGCGATCGTCGTGACCAGCAAAAATCATTACACAGGCTTCAATGTCTCTACGAAGCTTGTGGAGGACTTTATTTGGGTAGAAGTGCTAACGAGCAGCGCCAATTTTTGAGCAAAATTCCCGCGACCCGTGATGCCGTCTGTATGACTGTAGAACTTTGGTTTAATGACCATGCTTTCCGGTTTGTTAGTGAGGGCACTCAACGGTTTCCGATCTCTCAAATGAAGATGTCACCCAAACTTTCCAGTAATCCCACGTCTCAGCAACTGGCTTCAATTTTTACATTGACTAAAAGTCTAGACCCTGCCCATCCAAATCGGTTTCAGGTCAAACTTCCTCGTTGGTCTTTAGACGATATTGATCTGCGTCGGTGGATCTTAGGGTTTGGAGATCAGGTAAAGGTCGTTGAACCACCGGAACTTGTAGAGAAGATTAGCGGTATCGGCAGGGCGATCGCAGATCTCTACGAGCAATAGAAATTTGTCATTCGCGTCTAAGTAGTTTTACGACTTATGGGTGCCGGATTACACTGCTAGCAGTTCACTATTGATGCTATCAGTGCCTATGGAAACCCTGAACTCAGCAAGTCTGCCCAAATACAACGCTCAATGCACTTGGTACGAAGGACGACAATACTATTCTGTTCAGGGGCAAATCTACACAGGGATCACAACGATTTTGGCTGCTACTCGCTCTGAGGAGGAGGAGCAGAAATTTAAGGACTGGGAGAAACAAGTAGGCTTTGCTGAAGCCCAGCGCATTAGGCGCGAGTCTACAAAACGTGGCAAGCTTCTTCACAAACAGATTGAAGGTTATTTCAATGGCTCTTCCCGCGCCCCCATTAACCAGGATGTGGAGCAGCAGAATTATTGGCAATCCATTCAACCTTTTCTAGAGGAGATTGGGGAGGCTTACCTTGTTGAGGGAAATGTGTGGCACCCATCTGGTTTTGCAGGAGTTGTTGATGCTCTTGTTAACTACGATGGACAACTTTGGGTCTGTGATTGGAAAACTTCTACCAAACTCAAGCGATGGGACTGGATTCAAGATCACTGCCTCCAGGTAGCAGCTTATACCGCTGCTATCAATCGGGTTTACCAAAGTCAGGGAATTCGTGTAGCCCAAGCTTTGATTGCGATCGCCCTACCGCATACAGAAGCACAGATTTTCCGGATTGAGCAGGAGGAATTAATGGAATACTGGCAGATTTTCAAACAGCGATTAGCGCAGTTTAAGGCGATGCAGTAGGCTTAGTTTTTTGCTGCCCTGACTACTGCTGACGTGCGGCAGACGATTGACATAGTAGTGATGACTCACCAGTGGATTGATCGCTGCCCACCTCCAAATTCGTCATTCGCATCAAAGTAATTTCTGGATGGAGGAAAGACGGATTACACTACTGCTAGTTCAGTAGATTGGTAGCTGAGATAACTTCAGAACCTCAGTATGGTGCGGGTGAATAACTCACCGAAAATTTATTCTCATTTGACCCAGCATTCGGTAAATCGTTTGGTCTAACCTACAGAATTCTTGCGTAGCTTTCCCTGAATTACTTTACCTTTTGGAGATTCACTGATCTATGGCTCTGACACTGACCTGCCCCTTCTGCAATTCTGAGACTCCAACAGAACACAACTTTTGTATCATTTGCAATCAGCAGACAAAGTGCCTTAGCCCTAGTTGCGGTAAAAAGCTGGTTCCAGGGAAGTCATTCTGTTTTAGCTGTGGTCAGGCGATCGCAAAGCTGCCCACACCATCAGCGCAGGTGAATAAGTATGTTCGCGACATTAAACAATCAGGAAAGACATACGAAGAACATACGGAATTCAGTATGTCTGATCATGCTGTCAGTGAAGTTGCTCCGTTTATTGTGGGGCAAATTATGTCTAGACCACAAAGAATTACTTATCCATCAGCTTCCAACCCGCCTACGCCATCGCAACAACTGTCATTGGATCTGAATGGTTCTTCACTGGAGATAGAAACGCCACACTTGCCAGAAGCAACTGCATCTCCGGTTATTGAGACCCATTCAGTTGGAGCGGCACGCTATTTTGAACGGGATGGAGATTACTTGGTCGCTACTATCAAGGATTTTAAGGGAACAACCTGGGCAGATCAGCAGAAACGTTTTATCTTGCTATACGCTTCCGCTTATAACCAAGTTTTTGGGCAGTTGGTTCCGGATAAGGAGCACTTTAAGAAAGCTGCTGAACGTGCAAGTATTCTCGACCCCAGTAATTTCACAAAATATTTGTCGGAAGCTACACGAACTTATTTGAGCGAGATTGGAGGCAAGTTCAAACTTAATCATGATGGGGAGAAAGAAGTTAAAACAATTCTTGCTCGAATCGAGGACGACAACATTGGTTCAGGAAATAGATATTGGGAACGGAGTACGAGTTCATCTACTAAAAGACAGCGCTTCAACAAAGATGACAAGACTAAGGTTCAAGAGTGGGCGCAGGATGAGGTAGATCTTGGCAACCTCAACGTTCGTGATATTCGCCAAGCTAAAGACTATGCACTTGTATCTCTTTGGATTCTGACAGTTCATCTGAACAAAGCGGAGGCTGTCCGATGGAATGATGCTTACTACTACTTCCGAGAGAAGTTCACGACGCTCTCTGTGAAAACAGATGCATTTAGCCGCGCGCTATCAAAGCCGGAGAATGACAAGTATTTTCGTAAAGCTGGAGAACTTTTCTATCTAACTTCAGAAGGGCAACAGAAGGTGGAAGGATGGGTAGCAGGTGACCCAATTAATTCTTCAAATGATCTTGAAGATGAGGCAGGTAACTAACAATGGGTATAGCAAAGAATCAAGTTATTTCCGTCCTATCACCACCGCTTCCATCTGAAATCGTAACGAGTTTGCTTGATGAGTATTTAGACATTAAGCAGAATCTAGCCTTTCGGAAATTTCGACCTGGTGAGTTGAATGGAGGACGATTTGCGGAATGCGTGTTGCGCCTTATTCAGCATTTAGATAATCCTCCATACACACCCTTTGGAACTTCCCTAGGGGACAGCAATGGCATCATCCGCCGAGTTGAAAACAATACAGCCCTACACGAATCTGTAAGGATTTTCATTCCCCGGCTTGCCCGAATTCTTCTTGATGTGCGAAATCGGAGGGATGTGGCTCATGTTGGAGGCGACGTCAGCCCCAATTACCCTGATGCCCTGCTAATAGCTCACTGTGCAGACTGGATCCTGACCGAGATTCTTCGGCTCTATTACAACTGTCCAATCGATACGGCCAGAAAAATTGCTGAAAGCATTAACGAGACATCTGTTCCGATTATTGCTGATGTGGACGGGTTCGTCCGGGTTCAAAATACCAAGCTAGATTTTCGTAGTAGGGCATTGGCTATCTTGTACTCCAAAAATCCTAGCAAGGTTAGAGATACTGCACTAGTGAAGTGGACTAGGTACTCCAACCCATCAACTTTTAGGAAAGACATCCTACAGAAACTGGATGCTGAAGCTTTGATTCACTACGAGGACGGCTTATGCTCCCTTCTCCCCAAAGGAATTGTGTACGTAGAAAAAAATATACCAATGGAACTTCTTGCCTGACCAAGCTGGGCTGCCCAGGAACTTGGGTATTCCATTGAGTTTTATTGATGCCCAGATGTCTTTTCTTCAAGAACTTCACACATTCCTTGCATTCCTGGTTCTTATGTAAACGATAAAAGTCCTGTAAAGGAATTGAGGTACAGGAAGAGAGAATTTGGGGAATCCTCTATTTAGAGACTTCATGTCAGGTTTTCAAAAGCGCGTTACTGGTCAAAATTCATATCGAGTTATGAGTAAACTCAAAGATTTCTCTATTGCTACCGCCAGGATGATGCCTGTGATCATTCTGGCAGATGTCAGTGGCAGCATGGCAGCCTACGGAAAACTGTCGGCTCTAAACCGGGCGATCGCTGAGATGATCACAATTTTTGCAGATGAGCAGGACGTACGAGCAGACATTCATGTAGCAGTCATTACGTTTGGTGGAGGTGTCGCTAGCCTTCACCAGACACTACAACCAGCTTCCCAAATCCAGTGGACAGATATGGAGGCGAAAGGAGCAACCCCAATGGGTGCAGCATTTGAGCTAGCGACCCAGCTATTAGAAGATAAGACAATTATTCCCAGCCGCTCCTATCATCCTAACTTGGTCTTGATTTCTGATGGGCAGCCTACCGACGAACGAGGGCGTCCCTCCGAAAACTGGAAAGAACCTTTACAACAACTTCTAAATTCAGAACGCGCTTCTAAGGCTCTACGTTTTGCAATGGGTATTGGTCCTGATGCAGATGAAACAACCCTCAAAGCTTTTCTTGTCGGTCAACATCCCGAAATTCCAGTTTTTAGGGCAGATGAAACCGGAATTCAAAAATTCTTCCGCTGGGTCACAGTGACAGTTACCAGCCGATCTAAGAGTGTTAGCCCCAATAGCATTCCTCCGATCGATTTTGATAACCTGGATGACCTCCTGGAGTTCTGATGTTAAGCCCTTCGCAGTCACGTTTAGCATGGTTTGGAGCATCGGTTCGAGGGCGATCGCATATTCAGCAGAACCGCCCGAACGAGGATGCTTGGACGGGAACGACGGGTTCGTTTGGCACCGCCATTGTTGTTAGTGACGGGATGGGGTCTAAACCAAATGCCCGCATAGGGTCACAAATGGCTTGTCGAGCAGTTAAGGATGCCTTAAAGCCTTGGGCAAAGTCCAAGGATGCACCCACTGCAACTCTTCTCCGTTTAGTTCACTTGTTTTGGGGATTGCGTGTTCTACCCGCAAGAGAAGAAGACAGCGTAGCAACTTGTCTTTTTGCAGTCGTAATACCATCTGGCGAATTAACCATTGCTCAATTAGGAGATGGTATTGCTGCAATTCGGCATGGTGATGGAAGCTTAGAAATTTTGCAAGGTGAGCGCCAAGGGTTTACCAATCAAACAACCGGACTTGGAATTGCCAAAACGACCAAAGACTGGACAGTTATTACAAAGCCCACGTTATCACCCAATTCAGCAGTGCTGCTAGCAACAGATGGTATCGCTGATGACTTAGTGGGCGATCGCATCGGAGATTTTATTCATACCCTCGTTACTGATTTCGGTGCGATGGTTCCTTCAGATCGCCGGTACGTTCTACAACGTGAGTTACGAAATTGGGCGACCCCTAAACACTTAGATGATAAGACTCTGGCAGTGCTGTGGTGCAAATACTCAAAGGATGACCCAAAATGAGTTTTGAAGGTAAACGGCTAACTGATGAACGAGGGCAAACCTACGAGCTAGAACGAGAACTAGGTCGAGGAGGACAGGGAGCCGTATATGCAGCCAAAGGTGGGCGGCGGGCAATCAAAATTTTGTTTGATCGCTCTGGCAAGCAACGCCAGTTACTCCGAGGACGATTGCAGAATATTCGTCAAATGCCCGAGTTACGAGGGTTGGGAGTAGCTTCTCCTTTAGAGATGTTGCAACCACCTCATCTGGGGTACGTGATGGAACTTATTACTGGAATGGTTCCACTCTCACAGTTGATTCGTCCTCCGCGTAATGTTGATTCCCGTGCAGAGTGGTATCTCACTGGTGGAGGGCTGCATCGTCGTTTGCTTCTGCTAGCACGTTGTGCAGAAATTCTTGCTCAGCTTCACAGCAAAGGGTTAGTTTACAGCGATCCATCACCCAATAATATCTTTATTTCTAATGATTCAGATGCTCATGAAGTCCGTTTGATTGATGCAGACAATCTGCATTATGAAAGCTCTTCATCCACCCGCAGTTTTCATACTCCTGGATATGGTGCTCCAGAATTGGTGCTGAGTAAATCTGGGGTTAATACCTTAACTGATGCCCATGCCTTTGCAGTGATAGCTTTTCAGACACTTTGCCTTATTCATCCGTTGATGGGAGATCTGGTTATAGAGGGTGAACCAGAATTGGAAGAAAAGGCATTAGAGGGTTATCTACCCTGGGTAGACGACCCAGACGATCAAAGTAATAGTACGCTGCATGGTTTACCAAGAGATATGGTGTTGTCTCCAAACCTAAAGAAGCTATGTCAGCGTTCTTTTGGGGAAGGATTGCAAGACCCAACAAAACGACCAGGTATAAATCAATGGGCTGAGGCTTTATATTCAGCAGCAGACTTCACAGTGCAATGCCCGGATTGTAGCAGCACTTATTACGCCAATCAGAGATGTTGCCCTTGGTGCGATTATCCACGCCCAGCACAAGTACAGCTTCTGATCAAACGGTGGGAACCACTGCCAAATCACAAAGAATGCCAAAGGCACTTATTAAACCAAAAGATTCTGGCGGCTCTAGCGCTGACCGAAAATCAATCGTTAATTCTGACTGATCGAGTAATTAATGGCAGAAATACACCAGGTCACCAAACGCCTGGAATTGAACTTCAACTTGAGGGCAATAACATTTGGGTCCGCAGCCTGAACGGGCAATGCTTTTGGTTGTCATGTTTTGATGGACAGGAACAAACGACTGTAGAGGTTCAGGAGCAACAGCAACGAGTTCCAACAAATGACCAACATCGTACCTGGCTACTACATTTTGCCCCTATTGATCGTTCACATCGTCTTGCAACCTTCAGATTTGTCTCCGGAGGAAACCCATCATGAGAGTTAGCGACATTCAAAGTGGACGTATCTACACTATTGAAATTGAACGGAGCGATCGCACAGCATTTACTGGGCAGGGACTCATATCTGTGAAAAACGAGGTTCTTCTCCAAAGAGATGAGATCAGCAATGAAATTCTTCTTTGTCATGGTGAAGACATCTGGAACATTAACGGTAAGGATCAACAGAATCAAACTCAGATAGAAAGTATTCTTGAGCGTAATCTACCAACTCTATGTTGGGTGTTAGAAACTCATCCTAAAGGACAAACTCCTAACCAACTCTCCATTCAAGTACATGAATTTCCAGGTAGGCTTTACATTCCAGATGAGATGCAGTTTGGCATCGATGAAAAAGTAATTGAAGACATCAGGAAGCGACACCTGCGAATTTCAGATCCAGTTGACAAAATTCTTGAATGGTTAACCCGCGAACTAATTTTGCCCCCAGCCAGTACAAACGGAAAAGCACGTATTCTCATGAGAACCAGTGCGAATTACCAGGATGGATTAGAGAATACATTTCAGCTATGCGGAAATAAAATTACAGTTGATTTACGTCGCACAGAAGACAATTACCTCCGAGTTGAACGAGTTACAAAATCTCGCCCGCCTAAAGACTTTAATGAGCAGCGTCCTTTGATTCTAGTTGAAGGACTTATGTCCTTTTGCGATATATCAATTGCAGGAACATTGCGAGGTAGCATTCGTACCGAACTAGATGTTCTTGCTAAAAACGCAGATACCTATCTGTCTCTATGGCGGGAGTACAACGAACTTGAGCAGAAGGCAATTCTTCAACGTGCTCAAGAATTCGGGTGGATCACATACTCATTCCAGGAGAGGTTAGCCAATGGCGAACATCGCTTTCATCTTGAGAAACAGGCGAATTTAGAGGAGCGATTGCAATCCTTGAGGGATTTATCTGAGTTTTCCCTAGAAGCCAATGCAAAGGAACCGGATCTGAGCAGTTTGGAAGCTACCGTTAGTACTCAGAAAACATTCTTTGGGCAACTTACTGAAGTTGACACTCAACAACTAACAATAGATATTCGTCCCTCTGATCCAGATGAACTACTTTCCCCTCCACCAAAGGGATTTTTGTTTGTGTCGCTACAGGGCGATCGAACTCGTTTGAGACGCCGTAAACGTGCTGAAGAACTGATCCGAACGGCAACCTGCCCTATGCCTCAGTTGGGACTAATTCTACAGAATCAGAAGATTCCGATTTCAAATCATCGCAAGCATAAGCTACATTCCAAAACGATCAGTACATCCTTTAATGGTTCTCCAACGCCTCGTCAAGAAGAGGCATTGCGAGTTGCTATCAACACGCCCGATATTGCTCTAATTCAGGGACCACCAGGAACAGGAAAGACAAAGGTTATCACTGCAATTCAGGCTGTTCTAGCCGATATTGAGAAAAATAGAAATGGAAACGTTTCACACCGATTACTGCTAACTAGTTACCAGCATGATGCCGTTGAGAATGCGGCAGAACGAACCGTTATATTTGGACTTCCAGCAGTTCGAGTTGGGGGAAAAGCCAGTCGAAGTGACACTCCAGATAATGTCGATCGCTGGCGTCGAGAGCGAATTGAATCTCTTAAAGCTAAACGAGCTGACTGGACAGAATTGCCTGAAACAGCCTTGCTACGCCAAGTACAGAGCTTAATCACGGCTTATATATTAGCTCCTGGTAGTTTACAGCAAACAGCACAGTTGTTAAAAGAAATTTATGACCTGACTAAGGAAAGCATTCCTGGGGAACTTAGCGATCGCCTCCTAGAGAAAAGTCGTACCCTTACAACGAGCACTACAACTCATAACTCTGTTGATGATGAAGACAGAGAGTTGGCAATACAGGCAGTTCGCTCTCTCCGTGTAGAGCCTGTCGCTTTTTCAGATGATGGACCAACTGCTGCATACAAGACTCTACGTCGCCTCGAATCATTAAATTTGTTATCAGATGGCGATCGTAGCCTACTGGAGATAGCCGCCGATTGGGATAATTTTGAATCTTCCAGTGAACCTCCTTTCCTTCAGGATTTAGCTGGGGTTCAAACCAGGCTTCTAGATCAACTAACTTCCGTTGTCAGCGATTCAATTGCTACACCTGTCGCAAACCCTGAAATTGAAGCCTTACTTGAGCAAGTGAGAGAGACACTAACGGAGCAGGTGCAGCAATCTCGTGCTGGAGTTGAAAGTGTTTTAGAGGAATACCTCCATGATTTAGAGAGCGATCCTCTTGGAGTTAGGCAAATGCTGCGGAGCTATACGGTTGTCTTGGCAGCTACTTGCCAGCAAGCGGTAGGAAGAGAAATGGAATTTACCACAGGAAGCCCAGACAGTGTTTTTGAAACAGTCATCATAGATGAAGCTGCCAGGGCCAATCCGCTCGATCTTTTCATCCCGCTAGCAAAAGCTGAACGCCGAATTATTTTGGTTGGAGATCATCGTCAATTACCTCACATCCTTGAAGAAGATGTTGAACGTCAATTAAGTTCATCGAACATAACAACTCAGGAAGCACTAAAGAAGAGCCTGTTTGAGAAATTATTTAAGCAATTGCAGGAATGGGAAAAGCAGGACGGCATTAAGCGTACTGTGACTTTAGATACTCAATATCGGATGCATCCAACTCTGGGTGACTTTGTTAGCCGGACATTCTATGAGCATCATGGAGAATCACACATTAAAGCAGGAAGACCAGCAGAAGAGTTTTTTCACGATCTTCCCGGTTACCAAGGTAAAGTCGCTGCCTGGATTAATGTTCCCTTCAACTTGGGGGGTGAAACCAGAGGACAAAGCAAATCTCGTCGTATCGAAGCCCGAAAGATTGCAGAAGAACTCAAACGTCTTATTGAACATGACCCTCGTTTAACGTTTGGAGTAATCGCCTTCTATAGAGCACAGGTAACAGAGCTTTGGCAGGAGCTTTGTAAACTCGGTTTGGCAGAAATTACAGACGATGGAACATTCCAAGTCGCTCCCGCATGGCGAGAAACAACAAACCATGAGGGTAAACTCGTTGAGCGGCTAAGAATTGGGACTGTTGACGCATTTCAAGGTAAGGAATTTGATGTCGTTTTTCTTTCTGTAACCCGAAGTAACAACATCCAGACAAGCCCTGACACTCCAGAAACTTATAGACGAAAGTATGGGTTTTTACTTCTGGAAAACCGTCTTTGTGTGGCAATGAGCCGACAACAGCGATTATTAATTGCGGCAGGTGACTTGGAGATGATTAGGGTAGAGGCTGACAAACCGCAGAATGAACGCCAGGCAATTCGCGAATTAATTGCCTTCTATGAACTTTGTCAAACGTCTGCTGGAAAGCTGTTTTAGGGGAATTAGTATGCCTTTTCGCAAAGACACTTCCATCCTGTACTACAATCCTAAACCCCCTACATCTTGGAAGCAGCGCAAGTATTTTTTGTATCCAGTTAGGATGTACCGAGTCGTTGCACCACGCCTTTCATCGCGTAAGGTTAATATTCTAGAGAAAGCAGTGTTAGGCATGTATCGTGCTGGCATTACAGAAGCTATTGAAATTAGCCAGCATCTTGATATTGGCAAAGATTTGACAGCCCTAATTCTCACACAACTTACTGAGCAACAATATATTGACTTACGTGGCAATCTTACCCAGAGAGGTAAGAGGATTTTAGAAGATGAAACTTGGATTACGCAGGATGCTATTGCTGGATTCATTTTTCAAGACCCGTGGCTGGGGGATTTGTTTCCACGCTTTGTGGAACGAGAGGAATATGTTGATACTCGATTGAATGATAAGGGCTATCCAGATTTGATTTTGGGTACAACGGGTAAGCCAAATTATCTGTCAGCTTTTTTACCGCAAGTCAAAAAAACAATTGAGCGACAACCCTCTCCAACTGAGATTATTGATGCAGTTCATCAGCATCGAAGAACTTTGAGAAATATTAGTTCTATTAAAGCTGATGATGAGGATTGGGTTTTTGAAAGAATTCCTAACCTTGATCGTGTTTCTTTTATAGATGAAGAACCAAGAGATTTGTGGCTTGCGACCTATATATATGTACCTGAAGATTTTTCGAGTACAGACCTCTGGAATGTCTGTGATCCGTTTGGCTTAGGTGATAGTCCTTGGTTGCTCCGCAAGCTAGAAAAGCATCGTAAGGATAAGACAATTAGCGGATTAGAAAGTCTTATATCTAGTATGTTAAATGAGCAACAAAAACAAGTATTCCAAAACTTTGATGAATGGTTCGATTTGACGAGCAGAAATGCAGAGTTTAAAGTTGCAAACAAACTAACTTCAGCAATTAGAGGTTATAGCGAATTATTTGAGTATTTTGTTGCCGTTGAACGAGCTTACATTGAAGCAACAGAGTTAACCCAATCAAATCCCAAAAGAGCCGTCACTAAATTAGAGGATATTTCTCGAAATTTGCAGAAGGCAGCTGAGTGCCTATTCAAAATCATCCGAAACGATTTTCCCACCAAAAACCTTGGAAAACGCTTACCAGAGAGCCAGAAGGAAGTGCAAAGCACTCTTAACGCTTATGCAAAAAATGCAGGCTTTTATAGTCCGCTACCTAACAAACTATTAAACTTTAGCAAAAATGATATCTCCAGAACAGCAAATAGTGGAAATGGTTCTCTTCGTTCTCTGATACTAGCTTCACTTCTTGCTACTCCAGATAATACAGCACACCCATTGAGATTGATGGCTCATAAATTTCCTGACTTGCTAGCTAATTTAGATAAGTTAGCAGATATCCGAAATGCTGGTGCCCATGCATCAGGTCAAGACCAGATTTATGAATTAAGTGAAATAGAGGAGTACCTCAACACAGTGTACAGATTTGCTGCTGAGACACTGCAACTATCCTACCAACCGTAATTTAATTCTTCAAACCTAACCTTTTGACCACCTGGAGATAAACATGGGCAAGCGCAGCAAGGGATTCCCTGGAAATCAAAGTGACTCTTGGAACAGAAACTCTGGAGGTGTTGGAAAAAGTGGAACTAATATCCACCAGAAAGCAATGGATCCAGTAGAAGAAATTCAGTCAAATGAACAGGCTAATGCTTTACTACCGCAAGCATTAGAAAAACTTTTGCCCCAGGAGCTAGAAGCCGTAGGCTCATCTGCTCCAGATGATTTTGATCCAAATGAGCTTTGGAGAAATGCTCAGATCTTTGCTCTGGCAGCCAAACAATTAGCAAGCCGGGAAAAAGAACTCGAATCCTTACAAGCTGAATTAAAGATCAAACAGGTTGAGTTAGATGATCGAAATCGGGAATCAGCTGAACAGGCTAAACTACTGCATGACGAGCGAGAGCAATTAAACCAGCGGCTTGCAGAGATCGGAAAGCAAGAACGCCAACTTCAAGAGCGGGAAGCTAATGCAGTAGCGGGCTTTCTAGCTCAGAATCGAATTACACTATCTGAGTTAGATCAGCAAGTCGAGCAACTTAGTAGCGAGATCACTCAGGCATTAAGGCAGAAGCTTGAGATTCAGCAACAACTGAAAAATGAGATCACTCAAAAATACTCTGAATTTGAACAAGAAGTTTTGTTGCAGAGGCAGGATATAGAAGAGGAGAGACAACAGTTAATTGCAGAACGTAGACAACTTAAAAAAGAGCAAAACAAGGTAGAAGTTGAACGCGAGCTACTACATGAAGATAAACAATCTTTAGAAGAAAAAGTAGAGAAACGTGCAGCCGCGAAAGTTGAAGGACTTGAAGCCAATTTACGGGTCTGGAAGGAACGTTATGAGAAGTCTCAAGAGTTACAACGCAGCCTTGAAGCTAATTTGCTTAAAGCTGTAGATGCAGTCAAGAGATTTGGTCAGCGTAACCCCGAGGAAATTCTGGCTGAGTTAACCGATCTGCGCCGTCGAAATGAGGAACTTGAGCAGAAATTGGCTGAACGCCCAACAGAGGCTACTGCAAGGCGATTAGAAGATTTAGAGGCTCAGAAAGAACAATGGGAAGCAGAGCGTTTTCGGTTAAACACCGAAGTACAGAGGTTAGAACGTTCAGCAGCAACTCATAAGATTCATGTCCTTAATCTAGAAACGCTGCGAGATGAGAAGGAAGCTCTAGAGGCTAGTAACAATCGTCTTCGAGCAGCACTCCAAGAGCTTAGTAAGGACGTTAATGATGCAGTCTCCCAGTCCAAGGAGCGCAGTCCTTTTGAGAAGTGTGCTCGAATGGACAGGGATGAGAAGTTACAAACCACTCCTCCTCTTTCACGAGAAGCAATTGACCTCGCACAATTTGCTGAAGATCTTCGCTTCCGTATTGCATTCCCTCAAGAAAACGGTAAACGGCTTTACTACTCCGCGCAGGATATCAGAGCATTCTTGGGTGGAATTGCAATGAGTAAACTCCACATTCTGCAAGGAATCAGTGGTACGGGAAAAACTAGTCTTCCTCTTGCTTTTGCCCGTGCAATGGGACAGAGAGGTCGAACCAACTATAAATTGATTGAAGTGCAGGCAGGATGGCGCGATCGCCAAGATTTACTTGGTTACTACAACTCTTTTGAAGGAAAGTACTACGAAACTGACTTTCTCACAGCTTTATATGAGGCACAGTGCCCTGAATTTCAAGACCAAATTTATATCATCATTCTCGATGAGATGAATTTATCGCGTCCTGAACAGTACTTCGCAGACTTTCTATCTAAGTTAGAGCAGGATGCACCAGCACTTAGATTAAACACTGATTTAGATCGTCCATCACCCAAGCTTTTCCGAGGCAATGACACGTTAGTTATTCCTCCAAATGTCTGGTTTGTTGGTACTGCGAATCAGGACGAAACCACTCTGGAGTTTGCAGATAAAACCTATGACCGTGCCCATGTGATGGAACTAGCACGTAGTCATGAGAGTTTTGATATTCCTAAACTTTCACCTAGGCATCCGATCTCCTATGAGGCACTCACCAATGCCTTTAAAGAAGCTCAAAAACAACATGGTGGTCGAACAGCTAAAGCGTTTAGTTTCCTGAATGATAATTTGTCTGATCTGCTTGAGCGGAAATTCAAAATTGCTTGGGGTAATAGACTTGAACGCCAGATGCGCCACTATGTTCCTGTTGTGCTGGCAGCGGGAGGCTCTTTAACTGAGGCCACTGACCATATTCTGGCAACAAAGATTCTGCGAAAAGTACGCGATCGCCATGATACTCAACCGGCGGATTTGAGAGAGCTGCATGAAACAATCGAGGAATACTGGCCTGAATTAGATGCTGGTGAACCAGTAAAGTCTTTGAAACTCCTTGAAGCAGAATTGCAACGGGTTGAACGGGGGGCGTATTAACTATGCAGTTTTACAATCGTCTAACTGGTCAAACTCAAAAGAATATTCCTGATTATCTGTTGATGGGACAATGGCAGCTTCTTCCTGAATCTACAGAGAGGGAAACTGCTACTGTTAATGGCGTGCCTGTTTCTTCCAGGTCTACGCTCTACATTTCCCCTGATGCTACGAGATGTTTTAGAGTGCATCTACGAGGCAATGCTACAAGTGAAAGAGTATTCCCCTCTTGGCAAATCCCCTCTGACCTTTTGTTGAATAGCTTGCACCACTTTGATGATGTGCTGAACAGGCTGTCAGGGCAAAGTGAGTTTTGGGAGAAATGGGTCAATACATTACCTCTAGTAAATGACATTGAAGAAAACGTCTCTCCTCAACTACTAGAGCAACTTTTGGAAAAACACATTGGACATCTTGAAGAAATTTGTCACCGTCCAAGAACCTATTTGAAGATGGAGACTGATCGACTACCTATTTCGCGTGCTCAGCGTATCTCACCTCATGCTACGGATTTCCTGGCAGCACATACAGAAGATTGGGAAAAGCGGACATTTCGCAGTATTCGTCCCAAAAGAATTTTGTGCTTGATTCGTGAGGATTTATTAGACATCTATGAGAATAGAGTGACTGTAAGGTTGATCGAGCACTTGCTGGAATACCTACAACAGCGAATTAATGATGTAGAAACTCTGCAAAGAGAATTGGAACAAGCAGATGATTTTTCACGGGATATCGACCGGGTCTATTGGAGAAATAGAAATCGAATTTGTAGCCTTTGGGGTGAACAGTTTCAGGCTGAAACTGCCCTGAAAACGGCAGAAGAGACACTCAAGTTATTGCGACAATTGCAATATAAGCTAAGGGGTTTGTTAGATACAGAGCTATATCGTGCTATTCCTCAGCAAGCGAAAGTTGGCAGTACCCTTAAAAGGACTAATATTTTAGTAAATGATCAGCACTATCGTTATGTTGATCGTTTATGGAATGCTTGGGATCCCTGGAAACGTGGGCATACGCAAACCCCTCACCAACTTATTGAAACTTATCAGAAAGGCTTTAAAGGATTTGCAGCTTTCTGCTTCCTTGTTGTTAGCCGAGCTTTAACAGGTAATGGAACAACAGACGATCGAGGACTGGGATTTGAGTTTGATAGCCTGCATAACTCGGATCAAAAAATCTCAATTAAATTCAATAGTACAAGAAGTAGCATTACTTTAGAGCAGCATTCTGATGGAGTACTTCTATTAGAAGCAAATGAAATTCGACCATTAAAACTGGTTCCATTAATGCTGCCCTTAACGGCTACTGATGATGTAAATGACATCAATACAGCCTGCGAAGAACTTAGTGCTATTTGCTCTAATGACGCGAACGTCATTACAGTAATCCTATATCTAGGAACTGGAGACGAGCGGCAAGAGCTGCTCAGACAGAAAGTTAGTAGTTTTGAGAATAGTTATAACGTTAAGGGACAACTAGCCTTAGTGCCTATTAGCCCATTGGATATTTTCAGTATTGAACGTATTGCCCACGTTATTCAATGGTGGTTCTGTAACCAATACTGCCAAATCTATCCCTTCACAGTTGAGGAGAAAATACCTGAAACCTTGCTACGTGAGAGCTCGTGGCTGCTGCAAGATGGTAAGCAGACGATATTACACAAACCACCTCAACAAGAAGAGCAGGATACTTTTAATAAAAATCTCTCAATATTAATTAGACAAACCGAATCTCGTGGACGACAAGCCAGAGGAGATCTGGATGAGTTAAAGAGGCTTAGCCATTTCTCCCATGAGGCAAAGGACCGTTTCAAACCGCTGTTAGCCTGTCCAACCTGTTATCAGGGAGCTAAAACCTTTAAAGAGTTGGATGGACAGTGCTTTCGCTGCGACTGTCAAGATAACAAGGATTGTGGCACCAACTGGGGAGTACGGATATGCAATCAATGTAATCAACGCTATCCATACATCCAACTCTCCGACTCGAATATCCATATTTTGGCTCACGAGGTACAAACAGGATTAATTGAACGCGTATTTGGTAGAAATGCCTTAGCATCTCCTTGCATAAACAATAGAAATGAGAGTAGTTTTGTTTGTCCTGACTGTGGGGTATGTAGCTAATATTTAATTTAGCTTTAAATCCCAATTCATTAATTCAATATCAACCAGTAAGCTTAGAATCACCAAAGGCGTTCTTTGCAGGTTTAGATGTCATCGAATATTTTTGCATTTATAGGGCAGCTCAGGCAGCTGGATTGCGGCTTCAAGGGATATACCTAAGTAACTTGTTGGAGGGCGATCGGCAGTTTTGGTTATAGAGGAATCCCGTCAATGGCGGTACTTGAACAATTTAAAGCACGGTTAACCTCCTGAAGTAATTGATAAAGATTGTAAAAAGAAAAGTGAGTATCAAACTGGCTCTGAATTACCCCTGAGTTAGGATCAACCTTCACATCAGGGAATACTAAATTCGTGCTGACCCGCCACTAGCAAGCAAAAGCTCGCAATTTCGACCACCTCCAACTCAAGGAGAAGCAAGATGAAAGAATGGTTTCGGCGATTTGCAGAGGTTCCTGGTGTGAAGTACTCTGGTGCCCCTGATGTCAATCGATCAAGATTGCCGGAACACAACGCCACTCCAGAAGTTTCTACGTTTCGCTTTGAGGGTAAGCCACATATTTCTATAATGTGGCCAACTTCAGAAGGCAGCACTTCAGCCTCACCGGCTCATCGGTGGCAAACTCAGCCTCGACCGAATGAAACTAAAGGTCAAACTACTCTACGGCAACTGCATGAAACACTAGAGCTTCCAGGGATAGTGAGTGACTATCATTTTGCTATTCAAAATTGTCACCAGGCACTCTGGAAACAGCGCCGGGACGAGCCATGGGTGCTGGCTGAAATTGAGCGATTGTGCTGGTTGGATATTCAGTTAGTTGAGGCACAACCTGCATTCGCCGCCCTTGAGAGAGAGGACACAACCCAATTCATCGCTATTCTTGCGTTTGGACAGCTGATTCGGTTGTATGAACGCGAAGGCAACCTGTATGAAGCTTTAACAGTAGCTCATCGGGCAGAACGATTTAATCAAGGCAAGATTTACTTAGAGAATCTTCAACCCCGAATAGCCCAGTTGGAATCAGAAGGTGCAGCCTGAAATGCCGCTTTATCAGGCGATAGCCTCAAATTCCTTCTTGGAGTATTCCTTTCTACGATGGGTTTTGACACCTGCTGTCAAAGAATCCATCCGAGAATGGATCGTTCCTCAGCAAAAGGTTAACGTTGCCGATCGCACTTATCGCGTGGATTACGCCATTAGTGGACGAGATTTGAAGATTGCGATCGAGCTTGATGGTTTTGCTTTTCACAGCGATCGCAGTGCATTTAGTTATGATCGTTTGCGCCAAAACGACCTCCATACAGCTGGTTGGATAGTCATTCGGTTTTCCTATGACGCAATTCGACTCGATACCACCCGTTGCGTTGCCCAATTTCAATCCATCCTTTCTCGTGATCCACTGCTAGCAACGTTCCTCATTGAAACTCCTGTAATTGCACAACCCGATATGGAACCTACACCGCTATTTAGCTTTTCTCCATCACCGACTGCAACCCACGAAACAACTGACTCGTATTTTGAGTCCGTTCGGAATAAGCTAAATCTTGGAACGCTGCGAGATTGCCAAACTCAGGCGTTAACTGCTTTAGGTAACTACTTCAGTACCGGAGAGCGCCGGGCAGCTTGTGTTATGTCGGTTGGTGCAGGCAAAACGGCCCTTGGTGTTGCAACCTGTCTGGCATTTGCTCAACGTCGGGCAATGGTTATCACGCCAGGTAGTGTCATTCGCGGCACTTTTAATAAAGCGTTTGATCACCAGGCAGTTGGCAATGTACTGTATGGTTTGCGAGGTGGTCCACTCATTCCAGGTTGTAAGCCACCTCAAGTTTTAACCCTTGATCGAGAAGATGGACCAATCCGGCTGGTTCAGCGTGAGGATCTTCTGAAAGCAGATGTCATCATTACCAATTTCCACTCGTTGGGCACAGGTAATGACGAAGACGATTTGCTGTTTAAGCTGGAACCTGGCGATATTGATTTTATTGTGATTGATGAAGCCCATATAGCCGCTGCAGAATCTTACCAGCGAGCTTTCCAACACTTCCCCAAAGCTCGCTCCTTACTGATGTCAGCCTGTTTCCAACGGTTGGATGGAAGACCCATTGATGCCGATGTTGTCTATCGATACCGCCTGATCGACTCGATCGCAGATGGACACGCTAAGAATTTACGAGTTCAGCGTTTTGCGCCTGAAGTTGAACAAACCACTTATGAAATGCTGTGGTCTGATGGCAGCCGAGAAGAAATTGTGGGTCGGGAAGCATTGCTAGAACTGATTAAGGACGAGCGTAAGTTAGCGCGAATTACGGCTAAATCTGACACGTCAATTCGTCAATTGATGCGAGTTGTTCGCACTGCGCTGGATGAGCAAGTCAATCTCTTGTACCCAGTTAAACCGAGAGTTCTATTTTCAGCGTTGGGTGAACGCCATGCTGAACAAATTGCTCGTATTGCAACTGAATATGGAATTCCCTGCGATTACCTGCATCACTCGATGACTGAATCACGCATTCGCTCCATTCGAAACCGCTTTGAACAGGACTCTGGCGATTTACAGGGCGTTGTTCAACTAAAAATGTTAGGGCAAGGTTACGACTTCCCACCTATCACAATTGTCGTGCCCATGCGTCCCTATGGGAGTTTCAGCGAATTCTACCAGTTTATAGGACGGGGTATTCGCGTTCTGCAGCATCCAGCGTTGATTGGACGAGTTGAACCTAAGCAACAATTCCTCGATATCATCTACCACGCAGAGTTCGGGCTGGATGATCACATCGAAACGATTTATCGAGAAAACGATATGGATCCGTTGACTGCCCATGAGCTTCCTGCTGATTGGCGATTGCCCTCCTCTGAGGAGACACTTCCAGGAACTCGTGGGACAGATACTGCCACTCGCCCCGAAACGTTTGTCTTATTTGAGCAAGGCGAAATCGATCGCCGAGTTGTACACGACGAAGAGCGCATTGAGCAACGCAAAGCAGAACGAGAGGAAGAAGCCCTTGCTCAACGCTATGCAGCCTATGCTCAATCTACTCCACAGCCCGTTTCCTTTGAACAATTCAAGCAAATTGTGAGGTTGATGCATGAGTCCTAACCTTGAAACGTTTGGGCGTAGAGCGAATCAAGCTGAATTGAGTGCGCTACTCGTGATGGAATCTGAAGAGAATAGGAGCGAATCGTTTCACAAGCTAGACGAAATTGTTGGTGAAATGCTTGTAAGAAGCCTGCGAGGGGAGCAACTTGCAACCATCACGCAAGATCATCTAAAGGTCAATACAGTAGCAATTCATGGACTCAGCGATGACAGCCAAAGTTTCTTGACTGCTAATTATGGATTGGAACATCAACAATCACGTAGAGCCTGGTTTTTGCCAGAGAGCGTTAACCTTTGCGTCGGCATACTGAGTTTGCCTTGGGCATTTCGAGAACACAATCGTTTCGCAATGGGAATTACGTTGGAGGAACGTGGAAAAGTTCTACTCAATAGTTCTGCGGAGGCTATTTTTATTTGGGCTGTCCTAGAACCCCTATTTGATGCGCTATTTTTGCCCTTTGAGCTTCGAGGTAATCTTTCTGGAACCCTGTCCCGTGAAGAAATGCTTCAGCGATGGGATGCGATCGATACCTTCTATCAAACACTTGGCTTTAATGTTGCAGATGAATTAGCAGTCATGCGTTGGGGTGGAGGTTGGCATAAGCTACGAGCAGCAGAACAACTGCAAGCAAAACAGCAACTGCTCGAAGCCTTGGCACGGCAAGTACACCCCAAAATGGCTAGCTGTTATCGAGTATTCCGGGTAAAAGAGTTAATCAACGGCTATTACAAAAAAGCTAAGCGAGACGGACAGGTTAAACGAAAACAAGCTTTGACTAAAGCTTTGGCACCAACTTTAGCTGGTTTCTTTGGTGGTGACTGGCTGGCATTTCTCGCTTACTTGGGTGAAAAACCGCATCCAGAAGAGCAAATCATAACGGCACTTCCTGAAACTCGTCCGTTCGTTGGTGGAGTTAGTCGGGTGACTGAGGTTGCAGCCCTCCAAGGAATCCCATCCGAAGAGATTGAGCGCATTGCCGCAGCTTACTGGCAACAACCGAGTGGGCAATCTCCTGTAGAACAGCGTGTAGCCGCGCTTAAAGAATATTGGACTGTTTTTGATCAAATCCATGCTCGCCAAGCAGTTGGTATGCAACCACTTTGGGGATTGATTGAAGATTATCGATTCCTAAACTTTAACGAAGCGACGCAATCCCCCTATCAACCTCAGCTTTACCAAACGTTCCTTCCCAACGATTTATTGAACAAAATTGAACAGCTATGGGGAACTGTAATGCTTGTCAAGTTTCCCGACAGGATTGTTAGCGAGTTATTTCCCCATGAATTGATGGCGGAAACCTTTGGGGCTGCCATCAAATTCTGGCATGGTTGTGCTTTGACTGCTTGGTTCCTCTGTGAAGGTCCGTACTCTCGCACTGATATGGCAGGATTGGCGCATTACTACCGACGTGAGATTGCAGTTCTGGAAAATTTTCAGACTCCGATTAATTCGAAAATCTTTGATGAATTGATAGAAGCAGAAGCGCAACTGGGTGCGCCTGAACCTATTAACAGCCCTCAGAAATCAATACCTATAACAGCAGGTGGAGTATCTCTTACAATTCAGACGAGTGTAGGTAGTCGAAGATCAGGATTTGAGAAGCTACGGGATATCATCACTGCTTATCGACGAGCTTGGGCAGAACAATTCCTTGATAGTTATCTTCGTGCCCGATGGGAAACTGAAATCACAGAAGCTGGTCGCTCTTATCACTTGCTGCTTCATGAAAGAGGCAAGCCACCTACCCTTAAACAGTTTGCAAAATCAGCTGCGATCGCAACGAATCACTGGTTTGGAGGAGATGTGAGTGGTTTGTATGGAGCCATTCGAGAGAAAACACCTGTTCAACCACAGTACAGTAGACGGCTGCCAAACAGTAGAGGCCGTTTTGCTCAAGCTGTCTATGAAGCGATGCCTCCCCATCCTGCCGACTTGATTTCCGAAGAATCTAGAAACGCAAACTATCGAATCTTACGCCTGAAAGAGGAGCTGGCAAACCTTAGCCTTCGATACATTCAACTGGAAGAAGCATTGGGTCGAGCACCTGAGCCAGCAGAACTAGGGCTTGAGAAATTACAAGAATACAGCCAGATTCTGAATAAAGATTTGAATGTAGTTTGGGCTATGTATACAGGTTCTATCCAAAGTGCAAGGAACTAGAAGGCAATGATCAGCACAAGCTAGAAGACAGAGAATTTTCAGACAGAGTTTAGATTTATTGCTTGCCACAAGATTGTGGAGTCAGGTTGTTGAGTTGCAGTAGAATTGGTCAGATTGGAGCGTTTGATTCAATTTCACAACCCTATGTCTGACTCAAGTACTCTCCTCAGCAGCTTGATCTCTGACATAATTGACGGCTCGGTGTTAAAAAACGCCAACCTTTCCCCGCTTGACCGATCTCATTACCGAGCGGCTGTCAACTGGATGACTCGTTATCAGCCTCCCGAGGACGGTTCCAACCTACTCAAGGTTCGAGGTTTCCTGGAAGCCTTTCACCACTTCTGTGAGGTTGAAAACTGGGAAACCGCAAGCCAAATTTTCTTTCTGGAACTGCCTCCATTACTACCAGACTCGCTTCATCGTCAGCTAAACGTATGGGGTGATTATTCTTCATCTATTCAGCTGTGCCAGAGAATTGTAGGCAAACTGGATGATGAATTTGATGCCATTGCTCTAAACACCTGGGGCAACTCCTGCAATGAATTAGCGAGATATCAGGAAGCAATAGACCTTTATAATCGTGCTTTTGAGAGTGCCCAGCAAAGTGATAATCCAGAACTTGCTGGTGGAATCTTAATTCACTTAGGCAGCGTTTATCATGATTTGGGCAGGTATGAGCAGGCCCAAAAGTATGTAGAAGAAGGATTAACAATTGCGACTCGTTGGGGAAATACACCGGATCGCATTTCAGCCCTCGGAAACTTGGGTAATATTCAAAGTTCCTTGGGGCATCATCGAAAAGCTGTAAAACTTTATCGACAAGCCCTCAAACTGCTACAAAAGGCAAAAGACCTGAATATGGAAGTCAATTTGCTGGGGAACTTAGGGGGTGCCTATCGTGAACTTGGGGATTTCTCAAATGCTATCAAGTGCCTTAGAAGAAGCTTGGAGCTTGCTGAGAGCAGCCAGGATCGAGCGGGTGAGTGTCAGGCACTACTCAATCTGGCAAATGTATATAGTGATTTGCAAAATGACGAGCAGGCGATCGCTCTCTATGAGCGTTGTCTCTTACTAACAAGAGAGATCAAAGGCCCTCTGACTGAGAGTGAAGCACTTTGTGACCTTGCTGCCACCCTGGTATATCTCAACCAGATTCCGGAGGCAATGCAGTGCTACGATGAGTGCCTGCAAATTTGTCAAAGAATTGGCAATGCCTATACCGCAGCATTTGTTTACAAAAATTTAGCAGAGGTCGCCATTGTAGCCGAGCGCACAGATTTGGCTACCCACTTCTGCAAAGAAGCTCTCAAGCTTTCAAGAGAGCTGAGAATTTCTCTTGCTGAGGATTGCCAAACCATCTACGACAGGTTAGGTCAGAATGGATACTGAGACCTCTATATTTGAGAAAAAACTGTGAGTGCTACGGCTGCCATACCGATTCTTCCCTATAGCCAAATCGTCGGGCAGGAGCAGATTAAGTTAGCCTTGGAAATTGCCTATGTTGCTCCCCAACGTTTAGGTGGTGTTTTAATCAGTGGACAGAGGGGGACTGGTAAATCTACGGCAGTGCGGGCGTTTGCTCAGATGGTTTACGGTCAGTTGCCCGTGACGCTGCCCATCAATGCTACTGAAGACCGGGTAGTAGGTGGTTGGAAGATTGATGCTTTGATGCGGAGCGAATCAATGTGGCAGCCTGGTTTGCTGGAGGAAGCTCACGATCGCCTGCTCTATGTCGATGAGGTGAATCTGCTGGATGACCACATTGTTAACATCATCCTGGACGTGACCTCGACAGGGGTACTGATAGTTCAGCGCGATGGACAGAACAAGGAGCCTCAGAAAGTTGCTTTCACCTTGGTTGGAACCATGAACCCGGAGGAAGGAGGGTTGCGCCCTCAGTTGCTTGATCGCTTTGGGTTGATGGTGAGCGTGGCTGCTGAAACTAATATGGAGAAGCGATTGGCAATTCTTCAGAACGTATTGACCTTTGATCAGTCAATTTCCGTTTTGGAGCAGGGGGGTACATCTGATTGGCTCGTTCGCGCGAGGCAGCAGAATCAGGAGAAATTCGAGCAATTAAAGCAGGCAAAGGAAAAATTTAACTCGGTTGAGGTTTCCCCAGAGATATTGGGACTGTGCATCAAGTTGTCCGGTGAGTTTCAGGCGGAGGGAAACCGGGGGGATTATGTAATAGCGATGGCAGCGAGGGCGTGTGCTGCGCTAGAAGGAGAATCAGAGATTACCCGTAGTCATCTGAAGGCTGTTGCGCCTCTGGCACTTCAACATCGTCGTCCGCAAATGGCGCAAAGTAGCCAGGAAGTTTGGAATGATCAGGATAGGGAAACTCTAGACCAATTGTTAGGCAGTGAGTAAGGCAACCGCAGACTTAAGCAATCCCCTAATCCGAGGGTTGGCTTGTGCAGCCCTCCATCCTGGTCTGCGGAGTATTCTGGTATTTGACGTGGGGATCGCCACCCTACAGTTTGCCGCCCAAAATCTAACCTGGATGCTGAAGCAGGTGACAGGTTGCCAGGTTGTGCCAGTTCAGCTAGGGGTGGTTGAGACGGAAGAAGACCTTTGGGGTGGGCTGGCATTGCAACAGGGGGATGCCAAAGGTTCTTTTGAGTGGCAACAGGGACTGCTAGCAGGTGGACAGGGGCAGGAGCTGAGGTTGGTGATTATTCCAGACCTGACCCGGTTGAGTTTACCAGCAGCAAGAGCCTGTGTTGCGTTGATGGGAAGTGAGGTTGCTTATCTAGAGCGGCATGGGCATCGGGATAGCTGGCAGCCAAACCTATGCTGGTTAGCTGGCTGTTCACGAGCAGAAATTGGATTGGTGTCGCCGCATTTGCTGGATCGGTTTGCTCTCCGGTTGGTGGGTCAAGACCTGGCAACCGGCGATCGCACAGAAGAAATTCAGAAATGGTTGGAAGAATCGGATAAGCAGGAAGAGGAAGAGGATGCGCTGCCACCAGAGTGGGTGGGTACGTTACAGCAGGCGGGATTGTTCCATCCTGAAGTCACGCTAGAAGCCCAGAAACGAGTCCTGGATTATATTTCTCCAACAGATGGCTACAGTGTCCGGCGAGAATTGGCACTCCTGCGGCTGGCTCAAGCGAATGCCCAACTTGCCGCAGCAGATCAGGTGATTGCCCAGCAGGTCGATCAGGCAGCACAGATGATTGGTCTGACACCGATAAAGCCACATCTGGACGTAGACCCCAGAGAGCCTGAACAACCGATCCAACCAGAATTAACCCCTGATCCAGACTCCTCTATTAGGAAAACTGGAGCTGAAGACCAGGTTTTAATGAAAGAACGGACACCTGCCCCGGTTCAGGAGCCTGTTTATGCTTCTGACACCACAGAAACTTTGCCGTCGCAGCCGATTCGGATGGATAGTGCGATCGCCAATCCCTATCCAGAGGACACCACACCCGTTCAGCGAGAGGCTGCTTCGTTACGATTGCCGACTCGACGGTTTAAAAATGCTGTGTCAGGGCGGGGAGCGATTGTAGGAGTTGAGCCAGCAACTACCCCACAAGGTCTGGCGATCGTCAGTACCCTTCTGGAAGCCGCGAAATATCAGCAGATTCGGCAAACAGCATTGTTGGAGCGGCACGGCTCTGCAAGCGGTCTGGTCGAGTCTGGGAGTGAAGCCAATCTGAATGGGGAGCGATTCTCCTCCGAAGCCGTTTCGCGATCGCTCATTCTTCAACCAACTGATTTGCGGCGATATCGACGGGCAGTGGTGCCAGAGCAAATGTTAGCTCTGGTGCTGGATTATACATGCTTGCAGGAGTGTAAGTGGCAGGAATCCTTATTGCCCTACTGGCAGTGGGCTTATGAGGAGCGTGCCAGTGTTTGTTTGATTCAGGTGGGTGCTGCAAATGCTTACCATGAATTGCAGGCAGAGAAGATTACGGCTGACAAGATCCTGGTGCCTCGAATCCGACTGAGCCTGGAAGCAGGGCGAGGCAGGGCAACACCTCTGGCACACGGGCTGGATCTGGTATTGCAATCGTTACGCCATGCTTTGCAGCACGGACGCAGTGCCATACGGCAGGCGGTGTTAGTGGTCGTTACCGATGGGCGAGGGAATGTGCCACTGGAGGCAAGTCGAATCGGCAAGGTAACTCCACCTGTTGGACAACGGGGTATTGAAGACGCACTTCAGGTTGCCCAACAAATTGCTGGTTTGAAGGAAGTCAAATCAGTTGTCTTGAATCCACAGCCAAAACACTACGGGGATTTACCTGTCAAACTGGCGCAGGCTTTGGGATCAAGAATTGCCGAAATTCCACCACTGAAAATTTGGGAGGTGGAAGAGTAATGACTGAAGCGTTCTTCCAACCGGGTAGAAGTCCTCTGACACGTCCTGCTTCAGGGCTTCCGGCTGCATTGAATAACACTTCAGAACCCAAATTGCCCAAGTTTGACACGTTCAACAATGTTCAGCCCGGTCAAGCAATTCCCTGTGTAGTCATTCTGACAGCATTGCCAGAGGAGTTTTTAGCAGTCAAAGCCCATCTGGATAATGTTCGTGAAGAGATACACCCAGATAGCCAAACAGTTTACGAACGGGGATTGTTTGTGTCTGGTCAGGCTACCTGGGATGTGGTCATTGTAGAAACAGGTCAGGGCAATGCCAATGCAGCGGATGAAACGCAACGGGCGATCGCCCATTTCAATCCCGGTGTGGTTTTGTTTGTGGGAGTTGCGGGAGGACGCAAGGATGTCGCCATCGGGGATGTGGTTGCTGGCGACAAGATCTATAACTATGAGTCTGGTCGAGATGAAGAGGTTTTCAAACCTCGACCAGAGGTAGGGCGTGCCAGCTATCCTCTGGAACAGCGGGCGCGGGCAGTTGTGAGATCCTGGTTAGAGCGGCGGAAGCAAGCTGGTAATGAACATTTACCTCGTGCGTTTGTGAGGGCGATCGCAGCGGGTGAAAGTGTTGTTGCTTCCACCGAATCAGCAACGGCAAAGTTACTCCAAAGAAATTATGGCGATGCGCTGGCAGTCGAGAAAGAGGGACACGGTTTTTTAGAGGCAGCAAGGCGAAGCCAGGGGGTATCTGCTATCGTAATTCGAGGAATTTCAGACTTGTTGGACAACAAGGAGCAAGCGGATAAAGGCGGTTCTCAGGAACTGGCTGCCCGTCATGCCTGCGAGTTTGCATTTGAGATGCTGGCGAATTTATATGGGGTTGGGAGTTCTTGGACAGAAGCCGCAATTCAGGATGAAACCATTGGGCAATATCAAGGTGGGAGAATCAACTTTGATCTGAACTGGAAACCACCTATTTCAATGGCGATTTTGCGGCTGGAGCAAAATAGTGAAGGCTATTCGCTCCGTGCCCATCACAGTCGATTGTCCACGTTAGAAGAAGCGTCTAACTGTATCACTTTACCTATAGAGCTGGGAAAATTTGGGCAACTTCAACCCTGGACGATCGATCTCGTTGGCAGATTAGAGGGCTATCAACCCAGGGATTGTTTGATTGGAAAGGTGTTGAAATGGCTGCGTTATCTCCATCGCACCGAGCCTGACTTTGCCTGCCTGGTGATTGCAGAACCACCAACATCAACGATTCCTTGGGAACTTCTAAATTTGGATAAGCAGGCTTTGGGTGTAGCTTTGCAAACCGTCCGAGTATCTGCGATTGCTCATGATGAAGAGGAACTGGAAACTAGAACGCTGGATAGGGCAGGTTACTGCTGCCAAGGGAAAACAGTGGTATATGCCTGTGAGAGTGAAGCGAATCAGGGGACAACAGCTTTTTCCATAGGCTTCCGGTCGTACAGCTATGAGATGGTTTCTTATGCAGAGCCAGAGCAGATTTTAAGGCATTTGCAGCAGGTTGAATTCAAAGTAGGGCTGATTATGATGACGGATGGTAGCCTGCAAAAGGTAGGGGTGGATCGACGGCGGTTCTTTCTGAAGCGCACCCAATTGTTCAGGCAATCACCCAGTGTGATCATGCTACACCCGCTATCAGGCGATAACAGCCATCGAGCATTGGCAATAGAATTACTGGAGCATGGGGCAGAAGGTGTATTAGGAATGCTGGAAGCGGTGGATAACCCAATCGCTCAGCAGGTCATTGGGCTGTTTTTTGAGGAATACAAAGACAAACGAGAAGCAGAGTTTCCAATTCCTGAACTACTGCGGCGGGTGCGGCGGGCGATGGCGCAGCGTTTAGATACTGAGCTTACGAATGAAAAGGCACAGCTATATCTGGCAACCTGTATGTACGCTTACTACGGTCATCCAATGACAGTTTTACAGCTAACCCCTGTGGAGGATACCTCTAATGATTGAGCAGCCAAGCTTGTTTGCTGTTAAACCCATCATTACCTATCCCCGTGAGGCGCAGGTTGGAAAAACCTATTTAATGACGATCGATCTGCAACCAGAGGAAGGATTTAAGTGGCAGTACGAGGAAGAGGAGTATCCAGTTTACTGCAAGGTGGATAGCGAGATATTCAGCAGTAAACCTATTGGAGAACCTGTTGTAGTTTTGCATCGCTTTGGTGGAAATTATGGTGAAGCCAAATTTTTATTGACTGCTGCCTTAGAAGCAGGGCAAGGGGATATCAGCATTATCTTGATTAATGCTTGGGGTGTTCCTCTCAAAGTTGTGGGACTGGAACAGATACAGCTACTACCTACAGAAATCATTCATTTGGAAACTGAATTGTTTATTGAAAGAGAAGCTAGAGAGACGGTTAGTGCAATTTCAAAAGTTGAGGAGGAAGAACAAAAAATTAATGAAACTGCTACTGCTTGTGCCATTATATTCACTTCCCTTCCTATTGAGTATTTGGCAGTTCGTTCTTATTTAACTGAAATACGAGAGGAAACATCGCCTCAAGGAGCTATCTACGAGCGTGGGAAGTTTGCTGCTAATAACAAGATTTGGAATGTAGGGATTGTGGAGATTGGTGTAGGCAATACTAGTTCAGCTTTAGAAGCAGAACGGGCGATCGCCTACTTTAACCCCGATGCCATTCTCTTTGCTGGAATAGCTGAAGGAATTAAAGACGTATGCCTTGGTGATGTTGTTGTATCTACTAAAGTTTATGGATACGAGTCTGGCAAAGTGGAAGAAACGTTCAGACCTAGACCTGAAATTAAGCTAAATAGTAATGACTTAGTACAACTGGCTAGAGCCGAAGTTAGAAAAGCAGATTGGTTACAGAGATTAGCATCAGCACCTTCCCCACCCCCCAAGGTTTTTGTTGCTCCGATTGTGGCTGGTGAGAAGGTCGTTGCCTCAAAGAAATCAGAGGTTTTTAAGTTCTTGCAGGAGACCTACAGGGATGCTGTCGCCGTCGAAATGGAGGAATTTAGCTTCTTGAGCGTAGCTCGTGCTAATCAACAGGTGCCTGCACTGGTCATTCGAGGCATTTCAGACTTGATTGATAATAAAACTGGGGCAGACAACCAAGGCTATCAGGAGATTGCTGCACGTCATGCTAGTGCTTTTGCTTTTGAGCTTTTAGCGAAATTTAAGGTCACGATTACTCCCAAGAAGCTAAATAGCATACTCGATCGCCTTGTTAAGAGTGAGCATACAGATGCAGATATCGCTACCTTGCGTCAGGTGCTAAATGATATTTTTTCTGATGTTACTTTAGATCAGCACCAACTTGCCTTACAGCTTAGTAAGTACAACGTTAAAATTGGTGAAGGCAAAGAGCTTCGGATTGGCGATCGCACGTTCCGAGAGGTCAACGATGAGACAATGAAGGCACTGACTCGTACCCTGCCTTCCCTCAATCAATTCAATTCACTGATTGAAGACAAGACCAAATGGTTTGTTGGTCGTACCTATGTCTTTGATGCTATCCAATCTTTTATCAGAAACAATCCCAAAGGCTATTTCACAATTATTGGCGATCCAGGTCAGGGCAAAAGTGCCATATTGGCGAAATATGTTCAGAATACTGGGTGTGTTGCCCACTTCAATTTGCAATTACAAGGCATTAACCGAGCGGATCAGTTCTTAGAAAGTATTTGCAGGCAGCTAGTCATCCGATATGACCTAGCTTATGATCCGCTACCTGGAAATACAACTCAAGATGGAGAGTTTTTAAGTCAGCTCCTAGAGGAGGTCGCTCGCAAAGCGGACGGACAACCTGTTGTTATTGCAGTTGATGCCCTGGATGAGGTGAATTTAGCTAACTATCGGGATGCCAACATCCTCTATTTACCACCTCAATTGCCAGACGGAATCTATTTCATCTTGACTCGGCGGCGAGTAGAAGTACCCCTCACTGTTTATGTACCTACGCGATCACTGAGTTTGCTCGACGAACAATATCAGGCTGATAGTGAACGAGATGTAAGGACGTACGTTCAAAACCACATTGATGACAGTAATACTTTACGACAGCGAATTGATGAGCGACACGAATCTGTCCCTGATTTCATCAATAAGCTGACTGAAAAAAGCGAAATGAACTTCATGTATCTGCGCTATATCTTGCAGGACATTGAGAGTGGGCTGTACAGGGATTTGGACTTAGAGCGATTCCCACATGGGTTACAGGGATACTATGAATTCCATTGGCGGCGCATGGGAATGATGAACCAACCGTTACCAACTGAAAAAATTAAGATTGTCTACATCCTGGCAGAAGTTCGTCAGCCTGTCTCAGCTAGGAAAATTGCTGATTTATCGGGTGAGGATCTTATTAGAGTTGAGCAAGTAATTTTGGAGTGGAGACAATTTCTGCATGTACTCTACGAAGACTATGACTTGAATTTAATGTTGCTTAATAGCGTCAATGAAATCCCAACAAAAGGAAGGCTATTAGTGAATGTAGCAAAAATTGAGAATTTCTACCATGTACGCATTTTTGATAAGAATGGTAATAAGGTAATTGATAAAGGAAAGGATGAATTTTTACCTAACGAAGCGCTCATCCAACAATTAGAATTAGCACTGAATAACCGATCAGTCGGCCCTCAAACAAAAAATGAGCTTATACAAGAAATTACATCAGCTTTAGAGTATGCCCCAAATGAGCAGATCCGTTACAGCATTTATAACTCAAGTTTTCGAGATTTTTTGCATCGACAGGACATTTTGGCGTCACATTCAATCACCCTTCAAGATGTTCATCGTCGGATTGCTGAAGCCCACTTGAGTTTCTGGGAAAGATTTAAGACGGTTAAAGGGACTGAGAAACGTGAGACTATTCCTTCTCGCTTAGACTATCTTCAAAGACTTGCAGATGGGATTTCACCTAATGAGTCTTCTATTAAATCTGCCATTGAGTCAGAGTTAGAAAATTCACTTCTCGGGAAGAAAGTTGAATCCTATGAAATTCCTGATGATAACAATGAAGCTACAGTAGAAGCAATTGAAGAAATACAAACTATTGATTTGAATGTTTCTGGTATAGAGTATGTCAATGATGAAAAGCTTCTCATTCCTTTCGAACTTCAAGTGGAATGCTTACTTCAATATCTTGTCTTCAAAGCAGACTACTATATTCTTGATGATGATAGAAATATTTCAATCGATGATTGGGACGATCATTACTTTATGGCGGAAGAATCTTATCCCATAGAAGTGGAGGGAATAGTTGCAATCATCCCTAATTTAGAAGATTTAGAGTTCTCGGGGCTGTCGGATGATGATGTCATGGATCTTCTTGAAGATGCTGAAATTTCTATAGAATCGCTTACACGCATTGAAGTTATTTCGAGATAAAAGTATGTAGAGATTCAATATAGTAGTAAATTATGAGTCTTGGTTACAGAAATAAAATTCGTTGAATTTACAAGGTTTTAACTCAAAGATTCTTCATTCCTTACTAATGCCAAAAATCAAAACTTTTGAAGAACAATACCCAACCATCCATCGCTTTGTTCAAAAAATCGGTCGGATCGAAATTGGACAGGATGAAATGATTTCTGCCTTTGTTTGAGCCTAGGATTTAGGCAGCACCGTTTACGAGGGCGAAGACAGCTATGCCAGCATGGAAGCCGCACTTCAGGATCTGGAAGCGGGGATTAAAGCCTATCTGGATGAGAACGGCATTTAGTGCTGGAAGCGACCTGGTTGTAAGTTCAGGCGGGTGCTGATGGTAGTGAGGCGATGATGCACTAAATTCTACCCAAACTCATATCCTTGGTTCACCCAGTAGTGCCAGTCGGCGATCGCCTGCTGAGTTTCTCCATCTGCCTCCCTCGCCTCAAGCTGGATCAATGGCACCGCCAAGGTATCGCCTTCCCACTCAATCTCCACAAACATCTCCTGCTCACACTCATCCTCCGGTGCCATGCCCACAACTTCTACAGTTGCGCCTTCTTTCAAAGGAGAGATGCGTCGCTTACTGACACACACTGCTGTGAAGGGAAACTGCATCGTGTCCTGCAAGTAGTAGTACCAGCCCATAGCCTGCTCTTCCGGTCCATAGGCATCCACCACAATTTCCATCGTGATGCGCTCTTCACGCTCCTCATCCCGACTTACTTTTGCCATAACAGCACCCCTTTGTACTACAAAGTGCTACACCTGGATTAACGTTAACGCCCTTTCCCCAGGTCGGCATAAATGTAAGTCTCAACCCCCAACATAATGAGAAGCAAAAGCTCGACCCAGGAGAGAATTGTTACTCCGATCGGTGGGTTAGGAACCAGAAACCAGAACGCCCCCAGAGCAATCAACCCCGAAGCAACAAACGTAATTTCGTCCACAATCAACTGCTGAATCTTGCGGCGTTTGCGGTGTTTGTCGTCCCGGTGAGCAATTTCCCATCCAAAAAGAGTTTCCAGGTCGTCGTAGCCTGTATGCTCCTTCACCTTGTCAACCAACTTATAGCGAATATACCTGCCGATCGCCGAAATCTTCTCATCGTTGACTACGTAGGTCCAGCCCAGAATCAGGCATACCCAGGGCACCACCAGTAAGGCATAGTAGTTGCTTGCATTGGAAACCGCGAACGAGATAATCGTGGCAAACAAGCCTAACGTCACATAGAGCAGATTGTCCCGGAAGCCAATACGTTGAGCCTGCTCAGACTTCAGCTTGTCATATTCCTTAAAGAAAATTTCAAGAATTTGATCCTTGTCGCTCATCGCTAGATCCCTCGCAAACCCTGCCTTTATTGTGGCTGATGAGAAGCCATTCCTCAGCAATCCAAAGAAATTCTCTACACTGTGGGCAATTTGAGATGAACTAGCCAAAATAGTGAGTATTCAGGTTATTCCAGGGACTAGCCTATGCCTCGCGCAGTAATACTGACTGCTTTGCCCGTCGAATATCTAGCCGTTCGTACCCATGTGACGGATCTCCAGGAAGAGATGCATCCCCAGGGAACAATTTACGAGCGGGGAAAATTCGTCGCGAATGGACAGACATGGGAAGTCGGGATTGCCGAGGTGGGAGTCGGGAATGCAGGAGCAGCCATTGAAGCGGAACGAGCGATCGCCTACTTTAAGCCCGATATCCTTTTCTTCGTAGGTATTGCTGGAGGGATCAAAGATGTTGCGATCGGTGATGTTGTAGCAGCAACAAAAGTTTACGGTTACGAGTCTAGCAAAGTTGGAGAGCAGTTCTTCACCCGCCCTGCGTTAGGACAATCGGCTCATGCATTAGTGCAGCGGGCTAGAGCAGAGGCGAGAAAAGGCGAGTGGTTACAGCGGCTATCTAGCAGTCCAACTTCACAGACCCGTGTGTTTGTCGCTCCTATTGCTGCTGGGGAGAAGGTTATCGCATCGAAAGAATCAGATGTTTTTAACTTTATCAGGGCGAGTTATAACGATGCGATCGCTGTTGAGATGGAAGGTTTTGGCTTTCTGAGTGCAGCCTTTGCCTATCCAAATATCAAGGCGATCGTGATTCGGGGTATATCTGACCTGATTAAGGATAAGAATGCGGATGACCCTGTGGAAGGTACCGAGGACGAGCGGCAGGAAAGGGCTTCTCATAATGCCAGCGCGTTTGCTTTTGAAGTGCTAGCAAAGCTTCAAGGTGAGGAAACAGGTCAAACATCTTCACAACAATCAACCCTGCTTCTTGACTTGCCAGAATCCACTCAAACTATGAGTTCTGATCCGAAACCTCCAAAGGTGTTCATCAGCTACAGCCATGACTCACAGGAACACAAAGAACGAGTACTGGCACTTGCCGATCGCCTTCGTGAAGATGGAATTGATTGCAACATTGATCAGTATGAAGATGCGCCACCTGAGGGGTGGCAGCGTTGGATGTTGAATCAGGTTGAAGCGTCGGATTACGCTCTAATCGTTTGTACTCAGCAGTATGACCGAAGATTTCGTGGGCGTGAAGAGGTAGGCAAGGGAGTAACGTGGGAAGGAGGCACCGTTATTCAAGAACTCTACGATGCACAAAGCAGAAATTCAAAATTTATTCCAGTTACCTTTGCCTCTGAAGATTCTGAATTTATACCCATTCCTCTTCGTAGCACTACCCACTATAGGCTGGATACAGAAGATGGGTATGAACTGCTTTATCGCCGACTAACCAATCAACCTCGCACTCGCAAACCAGGTTTGGGAAAATTGCGTAGTTTGCCATCGCGTGAGCGCAAACAGCTTTTTCAGGAAGAGTCTCTGCCCGCTACAAGCAACCTTTCATCAGAATTACGGAGTCGTTCTCCAAACTTCTTCGCCTATGACGATGCTTGGGTGGGTCGTGATAAGCTGATTCGGGAATTAAGCGATCGCATTCGTGGTAACTGCCGTTTGCTGATTCTAGTGGGTATTACAGGAATTGGTAAAACGGCTTTGGGTGAGCGACTGGCGGTAGAGGTGAGCGACTGGTTTGAGAATGACTGGTCGCACTATCACCAGGAGAACTTTGACGATGAGCAGCAAACCTCTGATTTTGCTAGTGTTGCTGCCCGTTGGTTAGAAAAGTGGGGAGAGCTGATTACGCCTGACGATCGCAAGGATCCTCAGCGGCTCCTATATCGACTCATCAAATATTTGCGTGAGAATCGCTATCTAATCCAGATGGATTCCCTGGAAAACATTTTGCAGGGCAATGAAGAAGAAGGCTGGAGTAACTTCAAAGATGAATGGTGGCTTAAGTTCTTTGATAGCTACTTGAAAGCTGAGTTCTGTGTAAGCTGTTTTATTCTGACTTCTCAAGATTTACCTGGGCAAATTGAAGAAGTAGGGACGCGATCTCGAAATTTCTGGTACTGTCAACCGTTGAGCGGTTTGGGGAAACCTGAACAAATTGCCTTGTTTGAGAAAACTGAGTTAGATGTAAGCTCTAATTCCACCGGTCGAACTTATCTGGAACGAATTGGTAGTGCTTATGAAGGCCATCCTTTGGCACTAAGAGTCATTGCAGGAGAAATCAAAAACAAACCCTTTGATGGAAATGTACAGGCTTACTGGAACAAGTATGGTAATGAAGTTGAGGAGGTGGAAAAGGCGATCGCAGAAGCTCAAGAAGGAAACTCTATTGGAGTAGATGATAAATGGCAACTGGATCGATTTACAAAGGCACTGAGGAGAAATGTGCAATCGCGTTTGAACAAAACCTTTACTCGCTTGAAGGAAGACGCAAAATGGGCTTACATCATGCTATGTGAAACCTCAGTCTATCGTTGTGCTGTCCCCGAAGATTTCTGGTTGAGCCACTTGGAAGATTGGGAACGTAATGAAGATGAGCAAAGGGCAGCTTTAGATACTTTACGAGAGCGATATCTAGTTGAGGAATCAATTGATAATTATCAAATTCTGCTACGTCAGCACAATCTTGTACGTGGAGTTTCATTAGAGTTGTTGAAAAACTTAGATTAAGTAAATAAATAAAATTATACCCTTTAGGAAAGAGTTTGGTATTAAGCAAGTAATATCACGTTCATCGACTCATCTAAGCAACGCAGTCCTTGTAAAGCTGTAATCGATTTAATATTTATCTATCTTCTGGGGAGTAGTATAAATTATGCTAGATATTAAAGTTGATCTGGACACTCTCAAATTAGACTCTCAGCATTCTAATTTGATGATTTCGGGACAAAGGCTTTTGAATGAAATCAGTTCCAGCCTAAACAGACTACATAATATTTCTTCTCAAAACCGTGCTCATTGCAGAGCAATTAGAAATTGGCTTGGCAAGTATAATCCAGCATTAAATGTTTCTAATATAAATAAGGTTCTTGGCTATCTAGAAGCATTTTATCATTTGTGTGAATTAGAATTATGGGCTGAGGCTGGCAAGGTTCTCTTAGTCGATCTAAATACAAAAAACAAAGAAGAACTACATAATCAGTTAGATACATGGGGATATTATCAAGAGCAAATTAACTTGCTAAATAGGCTCTTAGGAAAATTAGAACCTGATTTTGACTCTATCATTCTTACAACCTTAGGTAATTCATATTTCTCTCTTGGGAAATACAAATTATCTATTGAATTTCACCAAAAACGTTTAATGCTTTCCCAAGCGGAACAAGATCTGGAAGGATGTGGAACTGCTTTAGGAAATCTTGGAATAGTTTATTATATGCTGGGAGATTATGCTAAAGCTATTGAACACCAAACAAAAAGTTTAGAGATTGCAAGAAGTCTAAATAATCGAAAAAGTGAAGAGTCTGCTATCGGAAACTTAGGAGTTATTTTAGATTCTCTTGGAGACTATGAAAGAGCAATTGAATTCTACAAAGAGCGTCTAAAGATTGCCAGAGAGATGGAAGATTTATATGGAGAAGGAGTGGCATTAGGAAATTTAGGCAACACTTACTATACTTTAATGGATTACAATCAGGCCGCACAGTGTTATGAACAACATCTTTCTATCTCATGGAAATTGGGAGATATTCAAGGTTACAGCAGTGCGCTCAATAATATTGGTAATGTTCACTATGACACTAAAGAATATGATCTTGCAATCCAATATTATGGCGAACACCTCAGGTATATGCAAACTATTGGTGATCCGCAAGGGGAAAGTGTTGCATTAGGAAATTTAGGAATTGCTTATCGCGCCATTGGAGAATTCAATAAATCTATTGAGTATCAAAAGAGTAGTTTAACAATCGCACAAATGATTGGAGAAAAGCAGGGAATCTCCGATTCAGCAAGTAATCTAGGAAATATATATATGGATATTGAAGCTTATAACGAAGCTATTGAGTTTTATCAGAAAAGTTTATTAATTGCTCAAGAAACAGGAGATAATGAGCAGGAAGCAAATAATTTAGGTAATATTGGAACTGCTCTAGAACGTCTTCAGGATTATCCAGGTGCATTGAAATATTTACAATTATCCCTAAATCTTTTTAAGGAAATAGGCAACACTCACGCTGAGGTTCAAAACCTTTACCAGTTAGCTAAATTATATCAGAAATTAGGTCAGGATACTCAAGCATTACTATATTGTAACCGTGCCCTTTCAATCGCTACACAATTAGATATTCCCTTGGCTAATAAATGTCTGAAAATGAAAGAAAAAATTATAAAAAAATAAACCTATTGTATGGAAAATAGCGATGAGCTAATGAGCATTTCCCAAGAGGTTGCTGGAGCAATAAGCGAGCGAGATTTTGTAGCGCAAGTCAAACTATTAACTCAGCAAGGTCGCTTCTACTATTCTATCAATCGATATACCAATGCTCTAAATTGCTATCAGCAGAGTTTGACAATCGCTCAAGCAATTTCTGACCAACGTTTAGAAGCGATCTCGCTACTCAGTCTAGGTTGGGTTTATCAAAAATTAGAGGCTGAGGGTGGACGGTATAAGCAGATGCTGGCATCTCATCATCAATGCTTAGAAACTGCTCAGTCTATTAATGACCAGTGGTTAATTGCCTCATCATCTATCAGTTTAGGACGAACCTATCTCGAGCTGAAGCAGTACAACCAGGCAATTCACTATGCTCAACAGGGATTGCCGATCGCACAGGAGATTCACCACTTATCACTGGAGTTGAATGCATTAGTTGTCTTGCAGCAATCCTATAAAGCGTTAGGACAGGCGATACCCCCAACAGTTGCATCAGTTATACCTTCTGGACAATCAGTATTGGCAGAGTTAGGAATAAATTCAGAAGCTTTGAAGGTGGATCGACAGAACCCACACCGAGTCCATTATCGAGCAGTAATCAACTGGCTCACCAAGTATCACCCGCCGCATGACATCCAGAATCTAGAACAAGTCAAAGGCTATCTGGAATCCTTTCACCATCTGTGTGAAGCAGGTAATTGGAAAGCAGCCAGCGCATTAATATCCATTAACCTAAATACACCTACTCTTGAAGAATTTCACAATCAACTGAAGACCTGGGGTTATAACACCGAGCAAGCTGAACTTTACAAAAACCTCCTGTTCAAGGTCGATCCAGCATGGGATACCGTTTGCTTGAATGGTTTAGCTAATGTTCATACCGTCCGTGGGGAATATGCAGAAGCGATCGCCCTGCAACAACAACATGCAGAAATTGCGGCGGCAACACAAGACCAACAATCGGAAGGGTATGCTCTGGGAAATATTGGACTCAACTACTACTATCTGGGACAGTACACCGATGCAATTGATTATTTCGAGAAAAGTTTAAGCATTCTGCGGCAGCTTCGAGACTACCGGGCAGAGCAAATGTTCCTCGGCAACTTGGGATTGGCATACTACGGTCTGGGAGATTACCAGCAGGCTGCCACCTGTCATCAGCAGGCATTGGAACTGGCACGAACTCATCAAAATCGTCGAGGAGAAGGGGAAGCCCTAGGGAATTTGGGCAATGCCTATGCAGGTCTGGGAGATTTTGCAACAGCAATTGAGCATCATCAACAGCATCTAGCAATTGCTCGTGAGGTCGGCGATCGTCTGGCAGAAGGAAATGCATTAGGCAATATGGGCAATGCTTACCAAGCATTGGGCTACACTGCTGAAGCCATTGAATCTCACCAGTTGAGCCTGAAGCTTGCCAGAGAACTTCAGGATCGACGAGGACAGGCAGCTTCCCTCTGCACGCTGGGCAACGCTTACTTCTCTCAAGGCAACTACTCACAGGCAAACGCTTACTACTCTCAAAGCTTGCAAATTTGTCAGACAATTCAAGACCGCCGATGTGAAAGTCAGGCTCTTACCGGATTAGGATTAATTGATGATGCTCAGGGTAACTATGAACAGGCAGTTGAGTATCATCAGCAGGCATTAAAGATTGCTCAGGAAATTGGCGATCGCGGTAGTGAAGGCACGATTCTGGGACATTTGGGTAATGCCTACCTAGGACTGGAAAACCACGCCGAAGCTATTCACTGTCATCAGAAGAGTTTAGAGATTGCCTGGGAGACGAATGACCGCAACCAAGAACGACTCGCCCTAGCTGATCTGGGTAGCACTGCCTTTTGCGTAGGGCAGTATGAACAGGCACTTGACTTTTATCAACGAAGTCTGGATTTATCCCAGGAACTGCAAAACCAACGGGGCGAAGCCACAATGCTAGGCAACTTAGGCACAACCTTGCTACAACTGGAACAGTACCCAGAAGCCCAAAGTCTTTTGCTGGAAGCCTTGGAAAAATCCAGCACAATCCATTTTTTGGCAAATAAAGCGATGGTGCTTCGCAGCCTTGCAGAACTGCATCAGAAGCTGGGAGGACCGGAGCAAGCAATGAAATATTGTAACGAGGCACTAGCGATCGCCACTGAGTTAAACATCCCTCTCTTACGAGATTGTCAGGAACTAGCAGCACAACTGGCAACTTCTACATTTTCGGAGTGAGCCACAGAGTAGAGGTATTAAAATCTGGTTAACTGCTCACTGCCGGAGAGATCCCATGACATTTGGTATAGACAGCGGAAATACTGCTTCTGTGGAAGAGGCTCTCTCCTCGGATCTTGTAATATCCGGTCAACAACTTTGGGCTGAAATTGAACAGAAGCTAATCAAGCCACAAGATAAAGTTTCCCGTACCACTATCGCAAACAAGCGAGCAGTAAAAAACTGGTTAACCAAATATCAACCCAAACCGAATGCCTCAAATTTAGAGAAGGTGCATGGCTATCTGGAAGCCTTCCACCACCTCAACACCATTAATGCCTGGGAAATTGCTAGCGACCTCCTCTCCTTATCTTTGAATACACCCACCCGTGCTCATCTCCACACCCAACTTGGCATCTGGGGATATTATCAGGAACAGATCGATGTCTATCGACAATTAATGGGCAAACTCACGGACAAAACTGGCTATATCTGGAATTCAATCTGTTTGAGTGGAATCGGTAATGCATATCAGTCACTCGGAGATTTGCAGCAGGCTCTCTACTACCATCAACAACATCTCGGTCTTGCCGCTATCGTTCGCGATCGTGACGGTGAAGGTATTGCTTTGGGGAATTTGGGGTTAATCTATGACCTCTTAGGCGATTACCCCATGGCAATTGAGTGCCACGAACAAAGCCTAAAGATTGCACAGGCTAATGGACACCGAGCTAGAGAAGGCGAGGCTTTCGGACATCTGGGCAGCAGTTACTATTCTCTAGGGGATTTAGCTAAGGCAGTTGAGTTTTACGAACAGGCTTTAGCGATCGCACGCGAAGTTGGCAATCGAATTCAGGAAGGTGCTACTCTCGGCAACCTGGGTCTGGCTTATCAAGCCCTGGGGGACTTTCATCAGGCAATTGAATGCCATCAGCAGGATTTAGTCATTGCTAGGGCAATTGGTGCCCACACAGGAGAAGGGCAAGCGCTTGGTAATTTAGGATTGGTTTATCAATCTCTGGGACGCTATCCTGAAGCCCTTACCTGCCTGGAACAGTATCGAGCAATTATGCGAGGGATTGGCAACCGTGGGGGAGAGGCTAAAGCACTGGGCAATCTGGGCAACATTTATCGCGCTTTAGGAAAGATAAATCAAGCTTTTGAATGCCATCAACAATGCTTGAAGCTGGCAGAAACTGTAGGGGATCGCGTCCTGATTATGAAAACTATGAATAGTTTGGGGAACAATGCCTTCTTTGTAGGGAATATACACCAGGCATCAGAGTTCTATCAACAGGCACTGAGACTGGCACAGGAGACACGCGAGCGACGAACGACTGGCATCATTTTGGGGAATTTAGGAGATGTTTGCCAGGCTCGAGGAGAGCATCATTCAGCTATTGCCTATTATGAGCAAACCCTGAAAATAGCACAGGATACCGGTGATCGAGCAATGGAAGCATCTGCTCTGCATAAACTTGGTGATGCCCACGAGTCGCTAGGAAATTATCAGCAAGCCTTGCATTATATTGAGCAGAGCCTGACGATCGCTCAAGAGATCGGAGACTTGGAACAAGAAGGTATAGTCCTCAACGCAACGGGTCATCTTTATTACTGTCTGGCTGATTACCAGAAAGGAATTAATGCTCATCAAAAAGCGATGGCTATTGCCCAAGACATTCAAAGTCCTGCGTTGGTCAGCGCAGCGGCAGGTGGTCTTGGTAATATCTATCAAGCTCTAGGAGATTATTCTCAGGCAATTCACTATCATGAGCAGGATTTGTCTCTGGCAGAAGAACTAGGGGATAAGGCTGGGCAAGGGCAAGCTTCTGGTAATCTAGGGTTGGTTTACAGTGCAATTGGACAACATGAACGGGCTGTTAACTGTCATCAAAGGGATTTGAGTATTGCACAAGAAATTGGAGATCGAGGTGGTGAAGGCAGGGCATTATGCAACCTCGGCATTGCCTATCAGCACCTTGGAGACTACGAGCGGGCTATGGACTGTTACCAACAGGCACTGGTGACTGCTCAGGAGATAGGTGAGTTGCAACGTCAGGCAAGAATACTCAAGAATATGGGTGGTCTGCACAGATTGCAAGGCAACATTTCAGAAGGAATTGAATGTCAACAACAAGCTCTGGAAATCACACGTCAGATTGGAGATACGTTTGGAGAAGGCATTGCTCTATACAACTTAGGTCTGGCTTACAGCGATATTAATCAAATTCAACAGGGTATCGAATTCTATCAAGCATCTTTAAAGATCTTTAAGCAAATATACCATCCTGAATTGCAGGCAAAATTGTTGGGTGCTTTAGGGCGAATTTATACTGAATTGAAGCAGTATCAGAACACAGTTTATTGTTATCAACAACGTTTAGAACTAGCTCGTGAGCTTAACAGTTTATTGGTAGTAGGCGAAACATTGGCTGCCCTAGGAGAGACGTATGCTGCTCTGGGAGAAAATCAACAAGCGATTCAATATTATGAGCAAGCTCTACCTGTCGTGGTTGAAGTGGGCGATCGCTCGTACAAGGCAACTATACTTTATAAACTTGCAGAGTTATATTATCACTTAGATGATTGGAATTTAGCACTTGAACGATGTGAGGAGGCACAGGCGATCGCTGCCAACCTGAATATTCCACTTGTGAATGATTGCAGAAAACTTAAAGACAAAATACCAGCAGAGTGCTAGAAACCATAATTATGTAATCTCTTTAAAGCATTGAATTTGGCAACTCAATAGCATGGATACAATAAATAGTTCTGAACACGTAAATAGCTATCCTAATACATTAATTGAAGAAGCCGATTTGACAGTTACGGGAAAACAATTACTAGCCGATATTGAGGCTGAATTATCTACAAAAAATCCCAACCTTTCAGTTCAAGAACGCGCTCATCGTAACGCCATCAAAAATTGGCTGGGTAAGTATCGCCCAGCAGATAACACATCAAACTTGACAAAAATTCGTGGTTATTTAGAGGCTTTTTATCATCTTTGTGAAATTCATGAATGGCAGAAAGCTAGCCAGATTGCTTTCATTCGCTTAAATACTTCTGCTTATGAGGAATTGCACAACCAACTAGATGCTTGGGGATATTCATTTGAAAGAATTCATCTATATGAAACGCTTTTAGACAAGCTAGAGCCACATCTGGAAGTTATCGCTCTAGATGGACTAGGCAGTTCATACGCTAATTTTGGACATTATGATAAAGCCATTGAGTTTTATCAAAGAGCTTTAGAAGTTGCCTGTAGAATTGGCAATCGTGAAAGTGAAGGTACTTTACTTGGAAATTTAGGAGCGCTCTATACCTCAACTGGAGCTTACAAAAAGGCAATTCATTATTACAATCAAAATTTAGCTATAGCAAAAATTGCTGAGGATTACTCGAGTATTGGATATGCTTTGGCAAATTTAGGGACAACCTATAGTGCCTGTGGAGACTATAAAACAGCTATTCAATACTATAAGAAAAGTTTGGTGATTGCACAAAATATTGAAGATCGTAGATTAGAAGGTTCGGTTTTAGGACGTTTAGGAACAGCTTTTAGATTTTTGGGTGATTGCTCTAAAGCTATTGATCATCAAAAACAAAGTTTGATTATTGCACGAGCGTTGGGTGAACGGGAGAGAGAAGCAAATGCCTTAATGAGTTTAGGAGAAACCTATTCTTGTCTTGGGGAGTACTCTATAGCCCTTGAAAATCATCAACAAAGTTTAATTATTGCGCGTGAGCTTAGAAATCGAAGCTTAGAAAGCCATGCTTTAGGGAATATAGGATTGGTTCATCAGGCTCTATGTGATTATAAGCAGGCAATTCAGTGGTATGAGAAAGGTTTGGCAATCGCACGAGAAATAGGTAATCCTGAAAGCAAAGCAAAAATTTTAGGTGAATTAGGGAATGCCTACCGGTGTTTGGGCGATCCTGCAAAATCCCTTGTTTACTATAACCAACAATTAGCTACTGAACAGGATATTGGTGATTTCGCTGGTCAAGGAATCGCTTTGGGTCATTTAGGGGCAGTTTATCGCTCAATAGGTGCTTATACTAAAGCAGTTGAGTATTACCACCAATCTCTTGCTATTGCGCGAGCAACTGGCAATCTTCAAGGGGAAGGTGCAATACTTGGAAATTTAGGTAGTACCTACTGCTCTTTAGGCGAGTATCAAACAGCAATAGAATTTCATCAAAAAAGTTTAGACATTGCTCGTAATTCAGGTGATTGTCGAGGAGAAGGTTCAGGTTTAGCAAGCCTCGGTGTAGCACACTTTCAGTTGGGAGAGTACACCAAAGCGGTTGACTACTATCATCAAAGTTTTGAAATTGCACAATCTATTGGAAATCAACAAGGAGTAGCAACTGCGCTAAGAAATCTAGGAGTGGTTTACAGTGTTCAAGGTGACTATATCGAAGCTATTAACTACTATCGAAAAAGCCTCAACATCTCACAGTCTATTGGTTACATACATGGTGAAGGAGCTTCACTGGGGAATTTAGGGAACATTTACTATTTTATTGGCGAGTATGAGAAAGCTATTGCTTGTCATGAAAAGCTACTTGAGATTTCTCAGGCTTTAGGAGATAGCCAGGGGCAAGCATTAGCCTCAACCAATCTAGGCAATGCCTACTATTCCCTGAGTGAGTATCAAAAAGCAATTGATTTCCATCAGAATAGCTTAACTCTTGTTAAAGCTATTGGTGATCGACTAGGTGAGGCAACTGCATTTGGAAATTTAGGTAATGCTTTTTACAGTTTGGAAGATTATGAACAAGCGTTAGATGCTTATCAAGAATGCCTGGCGATTTCACAGGAGATCGGTAATAAACAAGTTGAAGGAAATGCTCTTTGCAATTTAGGAAACATTTTGATACTCCTTGAGCAGTTCTCTATGGCACTAGCAGTTCTGCAAGAATCCATCAATATTTGTCGGGAAACCAGCAATCGTAATATTGAAGCCCACGCTTTGCTAAATCTAGCAAAGGTTTATCAGCAAACCGAGCAATCAAAATTGGCACAGCAATTCTGCGATCTCGCCCTAAATATAGCTACAGAATTAGGTATCCCGTTAGCCAAAGACTGCAAAGAACTCAAAGAGAGGCTGCTCAATGAACAGTCAAGGAGAAATGATTCTAGAAACAGATGACCTTGCTCAAGCTGGGCAAGAGATTCTATCTCATCTGGGTATTTTTGATGCCGCTGGGCAGTATAAGCTAGCTTCACCTGCGGAGCGTGCCAACTATAAAGCTGTTAGGAACTGGCTGACAAAATATCAGCCAAAGGCGGAGGCAGCTAACCTGGAGCAAACAAAAGGCTTTCTGGAATCGTTTCACCACCTTTGTGAAGTAGCAGCCTGGGAAGAGGCAACTGAGTTGATGTTGCTGCGGGTTAATGTCGTCAATACAGAGTTGAAAGGTTCTCAGATTGATCCATTACACCTTCAACTAGGACGATGGGGATATTACGCCGTGCAAATCCAGTTGTATAAACAACTGTCAGGGCATTGGACTCCAGAAACAGAGATGGTTTGTTTAAATGGTTTGGGTTTAGCTTATCAAAGCCTGGGTGACTATTCGAGAGCCGTTAAATATCATTCCCAGCATCTAGACCTTGCTAGACAAACGGCAGATTCAGAAGCCGAACAGAACGCGCTTTGTAACCTGGGAAATGTTGATGGGTCGGTAGGACAATACTCTGCGGCAACCACTTGTTACGAACAGGCACTCAACCTGGCACGTCAGTTAGGCGATCGCCAAGGAGAAGGCAAACTTTTGGGTAACCTGGGCGTATTACAACGGTTGCAGGGTAATTTTGAGGAAGCGATCGCTTATCATCAACAGCATTTACACCTTGCAATAGCACTTGATGACCAGGATGGGCAATCCAATGCCTTAGAGAACCTGGGAATTGCTCACTATTATCTTGGAGTCTACGATATTGCCAAAGACCTCTTTCATAGCAGTTTGCGAATAAGTGCTCAAATTGGCGACAGGAAAGCGATCGCAGCCACTTTGGGGAGTTTAGGTAACGTCAGCACGGCACTTGGACAACTTCAGGAGGCTCTTCAGTACTATCAGCAGCAACTTGAGATATCTCGCGAGATTGGCTACCTGGAAGGGGAAGAGAAGGCTTTAGGCAATATTGGCACAGTGTACAAAGACTTGGGAGATTATGAAGCCTCCCTGAAATACCTGCGCCAAAAGCTAGCCCTCGCTCGCCAACTTCAGAGCCGGGAGGGTGAGGCTTATGCCCTCAGCAACATGGGTAACACATACACCTGTTTGGAAAACTATGAAGAGGCAATTCGCTGCCAGCAGACCAGCGTAGAAATTGCTCAAGAGATTGGTGATCGCTGGGGATGCGCGGCTGCAATGTGCAACCTGGGAGATGCCTACCGCTTATCCAGGCAGTTTGATGCAGCTGTTCTTACTCTGCTGAACAGTCTACTTATCTTCGACTCGCTACAAGCCTCTCAGATTGAGACTGTAATGATACTACTTACCCAAATAGCCTTTGAAGTCGGTATCGAAGAGTACATTGAACTATTGGAGAAGCATTTGGTGACTATTTGGGAGTTACAGGGCGAGGAAGCCACACTCAGATTGAGAAAACATCTATTTGAGGAATAAATTATGAGTATGGTGGGCAAATTTCTTTAGACCTGCCAAAATGATGTTAAATCTGGATGCGATAGCTTTTGCACATGCCTTGTGCTGTAATCCTGACTGCTCTTCCAGTTGAATATCTGGCCGTTCGTGCTCACTTGAGCGATCTTCAGGAGGAGATGCACCCTCAGGGAACAATTTACGAACGGGGAAAATTTGCTGCTAATGGACAGGTATGGGAAGTTGGGATCGCCGAAGTTGGGGCAGGGAACGCAGGGGCAGCTGTCGAAGCAGAACGGGCAATCTCCCACTTTAAGCCGGATATCCTTTTCTTTGTGGGCATTGCTGGAGGCATCAAAGACGTTGCGATCGGCGATGTTGTAGCAGCAACAAAAGTTTATGGCTACGAGTCCGGCAAAGTGGGAGAGCAGTTCTTCACCCGTCCAGTCTTATGGCATTCTGCCTATGCGCTAACGCAACGGGCCAGATCGGAGGCGAAGAAAGAAGAGTGGTTGCAACGGCTATCCAACGCTTCAACTTCAAAACCTAATGTGTATGTTGCTCCCATTGCTGCTGGGGAGAAGGTAATTGCTTCTAAAGAATCAAGTATTTTCAATTTTATCAGGGCAAGCTATAACGACGCTATCGCAGTTGAGATGGAAGGGTTTGGTTTTCTAAGCGCGGCTTTTGCCTATCCTAGCGTCAAGGCGATTGTAATTAGAGGGATCTCTGATTTAGTTGAGGGCGGGAATGAAGATTCTATAGAGACTGAAAAACTTCGACAGCGGCGAGCTGCTCACCACGCCAGTGCTTTTGCCTTTGAGATATTGGCAAAATTGGACCCAAGAGACGAAACACCCTACCCCTCTCAAGAGTCTGACGAACTCAAACAAGATTGGGGAGATGCTCCTGATATTTCCATCTTCTTTGGGCGTACTAATGAATTAGAGACCTTGACACAATGGATCTCACTGAATGCATGTCGATTAGTTGTTATCGTTGGGATAAGGGGTGTCGGCAAAACACGTCTTTCAATAAGACTGGGGCAAGGCGACATTGGTACAAGCGGAATCGGTAAAACTGATTTATCTTTAAAGTTGGCAAAAGGGATTGAAAAGGAATTTGATTACGTCATCTGGCGTAGTTTGCGTGATGCTCCCCCCATTACGAAGATTCTACTAGAAACAATAAAATTTCTTTCGAAGAATCAAGTAATTGATACGGTAGGAAGCGTCAATGATCAAATATCCCGGCTACTTTCCTATTTGCGTAAGCACCGATGCCTTCTGATATTCGATAACGTGGAAAGTATCTTGCAAGGTGGTAATTTAGCGGGACAATATCTGAATGAACATGAAAACTATGGTTTATTATTTGAGCAAATAGCGGAAGTACCACATAAAAGTTGTCTAATCCTGACTAGCCGAGAAAAACCTCATAATCTTGAAAGATTAGCAGGAAAAACGAAACCAGTACGCTTCTTAGAACTAGGTGGCTTAAATTATGATGCCGGAAAGAGTTTATTTGAGGACTATGGAAGTTTTGACGGCTCTGATGCTGAGTGGAAGAAGCTAATCGATTTCTATAACGGAAACCCTTTGGCTTTACAACTTGCCGCAAAATATATTGGTGAAGCTTTTCAGGGTAAAATAGCAAGGTTTTTTAAGATAGGGCAATTGATATTTGATGATATGAGACAGGATCTTTTAGATTGGCACTTCCAGCGATTATCAGATTTAGAGAAAGAGTTGATGTACTGGCTTGCAATTAATCGTGAGCCAGTTTCAATTGATCAGTTAAGAGAGGATACTTTTTCCCTGAGGTCAAAAGAGCAGCTTCCCAGCACTATTCAGTCATTGCAGAGAAGACTTCCTCTCGAAAGAACTGAATTGGGCTTTACCCTACAGCCCGTATTAATGGAGTACATTACTACTCGGTTTGTTGAGCAGATTTGTGAAGAAATCATATCAGGAGACATTGTCCTTTTTAATGAATTTTCCATTGTTAAAGCTTTAGCTAAGGATTATATTCGAGAAAGCCAAATCCGAGTTTTTTCAAAAGCTATTGCAGGGAAATTGACATCTATTTTTGAAAGTCAATCAAGACTAGAGACACGACTGAACCAAATTATTGTGTCTCTTAGAGAAGATCCCTCTCGGAGAGTTGGTTATGCTTCCGGAAATGTTATTAATCTTCTATCCTATCTAAAAATTGATTTAAGAGGATATGATTTTTCGTTTCTGTCAGTCTGGCAAGCGTATTTTCAAAAAGTAAATTTGTTTGATGTCAATTTTAGTTATGCAGATCTTACTAATTCTGTGTTTAGCCAAAATTTTCGAAGTATTATGTCAGTTGCCTTTAGTCAAAATGGAGAATTGCTAGCTACAGGTGACTCTAGAGGAGAAATTCGCGTTTGGCAAGTTGAGAATGGTCAACCTAATTGGATTGTTCATGGTCATTCAAAGGGAATCCGAGCAATCGCTATAAGCCCTGATGGTAATTTAATAGCAAGTGCTAGCTTTGACAGGGATATAAAGCTGTGGAACACTTTAACTGGCGAAGAATTTAAGGTTTTACAAGGTCATAGAGATCTGGTAAGAGGAGTAGCATTTAGTCCTGACGGAGCAATACTTGCTAGTTGCAGTGATGATTGTGACGTGAGATTGTGGAATGTCCAAACTGGCGAGTGCATAAGAACTTTGCAGGGACATACCAACTGGGTTAGATCAGTAGCTTTTAGTCCCGGTGGACAGATTATAGCTAGTTGTAGTGAAGACCGTACTGTAAGGTTATGGTCTACTACTAATTATGAAAATATCTCAATACTTTTAGGACATGCTAATCGTGTACACTCGGTAGCTTTTAGTCCCGACGGAAATATTCTTGCTAGCGGCAGTGATGACATGGATGTGAGATTGTGGAATGTTCAAACTCGCGAGTCTATAAGAACTTTGGCAGCCAATACTGCGGGAGTGTGGTCAGTAGCATTTAGTCCTGATGGGAAGACCTTAGCTGCTGGTAGTGAAGATCAACACATAAGAATTTGGGATAGCCAAACTGGTGATTGCCTCAAAATTCTGTTAGGGCACCTTAATGGCATTCGTTCAGTAGTTTTTAACTCCACTGGGGAAATACTTGCTAGTGGTAGCGAGGATCAGACTGTCAAACTTTGGGATATTCGTACTAGTGAATGTATCAAAACTTGGCAGGGATGCACTAATAGAGTGTGGTCAGTAGCATTTAGTCCTGATGGAAAAACACTTGCTAGTGGTAATGAAGATAAAACTATTACTTTTTGGCGTGTTGAGACTGGTGAATGTCTCAGGGCTATTCCTGCACATGAAAATTTAGTATGTTCAGTAGCATTCAGCCCTGATGGGAAAAGACTGGTCAGCGGTAGTTTCGATCATTATGCAAAGTTGTGGGACGTATATACAGGTCGATGTCTTAGGGTATTTGAAGGTCATAATGGCGCAGTATGGTCTGTTGACTTTAACCCCGATGGTCGAAGTGTAGCTACTTCTGGCTATGATGAAACTGTGAGGTTGTGGGACGTTCGCACTAGTCAATGTTTTAGAACTTTTCCAGGGCATCCTAATGGTGAAGATCGAGTGGCTTTTAGTTCTGATGGTCAGTTGCTTGCTATTGGCGGTGATGATCAAACAGTAAAAGTATGGGATGCTCGCACTGGTGAGTTGATTAGAAGTTTTGCGGGGCATACTAACGGTTTGTTAGCACTATCATTTAGCCCCGATGGAACACTAGTTGCTAGTAGTGGTCACGACCAAGCAGTAAAGCTATGGAGTCTTCAGACTGGACAATGTCTAAGATCGTTAGAGGAACATACGAAAACAGTTTTGTCATTAGCTTTCAGCCCTAATAGTCAAACTTTAGCCAGTGTTGGTGACGACCAAGTAGTCAAGTTGTGGAATGTTCAAACTGGTGAATGCATTAAATCACTAGAAGGTCACACACACGTATTGAGAACAGTAGCGTTCAGTCCCGATGGACTAATTCTTGCTAGCGGGGGTGAAGATGAAACTATCAGACTTTGGGACGTCATAACTGGTGAATGCTTGAGAATTTTGACAACTCTTAGACCTTATCAGGGAATGAACATTACTGGCGTAACTGGACTGACCGAAGCACAGAAAATGACGCTTCGAGCATTGGGAGCATTCGATTAGGAAGAGTAAAAAATTTTGATGAGGACAGAGTAGATATTGGTAGCTTTATCTTGAAAGTAGGATCTGCAAATACAGCTAGGTGGATTTCTAAAGTATCAGCAAAATCAGTGTATAGAGCAATTAAGGAGATTTAGTAGTTGGTTTGAGCATCAGTAGAAGGTACCCAAGGATGCTTCATGCAGTCATCTTAACAGCCCATTCTAACGATTATCAGGCTATCCGCGCCCATTTGACAAACCTTAATGAGGAAACGCATCCTCAAGGAACAATCTACGAATTAGGGCAGTTCTCTACACCTGAGCAGACATGGGAAGTAGCGATCGTTGAAATTGAGAATAGCAATACCAGCATAGCTTTAGAGGCTGAGAGAGCAATTAATCATTTCAAGCCTGATGTAATTTTCTTAATCAGTGCTGCAGTTGGTATTAAAGATGTATCTTTAGGCGATATTGTGATTGCCAATAAAGTCTATGGCTATGAATTGGGAAAAGCAGAAAATGAATTTCATCCTAGACCAGACGTACAGAAGCCATTTTATGCACTTCGAGAAAGAGCTAAAGCGGAAAAGAGAAAGCCTGACTGGTTCAGTAGAGCACTTCATGGAGTAGCCAGTTCACCACCTTCTGTCTTTCTTGCACCGATCGCATCTGGAGAAAAAGAACTTGCTGATGAACAGGCAGAGCTTCTAAAGTTTTTACGCTCCCAATATGGTGATACTGTTGCCGTTGAGAATGTAGGATTCGGCTTTTTTGAAGCCGTTGAAGCGAATGGGAGAGTTCCCGCATTAACAGTACATTGGATATTTCGTTCGCTCACTAGTAGTGCAGAAACTATTCAAGCGGATGCTAAGACTATTGCATCACAGAATGCAAGTGCATTTATTTTTGAGATTCTTGCAAAGTATAAGATAGCTGATTCGGAAACCACACAGCGTGTTCAAGGTATCATCTCATATGGAATGACTTCTGATGATTTACTTGCTGCGATCGGGCAACGAGTTGAAGCATTAGTAGATAGAAACCCAGGCAGTCTTACGAGTGAACGCCATAGACGCATTGATGATGCACAGACTTTAATTAATCAAGGACAATTCAATCAAGCCGTTCAATATCTTAATAGACTGAAGGCAGAGCTGTGGTATCAATTAGACGATATTCTCAAGTATCGTCTTCTCGCAAACCTTGGGATGGCAAAATTAGGGTTTGATGAAATTAGTGATGCAGCAACAAATTTTATCGAAGCATTGCAATATAACCGAGAAGATGACAAAGCAATAGCTTATGCGGCAATGGGATATATCTTTCAAAAGAGTTATGCCAAAGCTGAGACATTGATTGAGGAAGCGTTGCAGCGTAACTCAGCGAGTGCTTTTGCATATTCACTACGTGTTCGAGTTGCACCAGTCACAGCAACTATTGAGTCAGTATTAGAACAAGTTCCCTCTGAATACCGTGAAAGCCCAGATGTTTTAGTAGCACTTGGAGAAGCAGCGCTAAATCGTAAACTTTACGACAAGGCAGAAGAATGGTGGCAAATAGCTCTAGAGGGCAATAATGACAGGAGCATGGACAGCATCAAGGCTTTTCTAGCTGTTGCTCTACTCGAACCTGTTGCTAAGAACTATCCACTTGTCGCTGCTGGTCAGCTTTCAGAACACCAAAAGCATAATTTAGAGCGGGCTGTTTCTCTCCTCACTGAAGTTTTAGGCGGAGAATACGTAAATCCAAATGATTTATCACATCTGAAATTCACTGTACTGGTTAATCGAGCATCTGCTTTACGTCTGTTAGGTCGGTATGATGAAGCAATTCGTGATATTGAAGTCGCTCGGCAAAAAGAACCCAATGATCATTATCTGGTTAAGCAACGTGCTCTTTTAGCTCACGAAAAAGGGGATGAGTTAAGCGCTTACAACTATGTAAGCCAGATTTTGTCATCTCCTCAAACTCCAGAGGTATCTTTATTAGCGGCTAGCTCTCTGATGGCTCTTAACCGTAGTGAAGAAGCAGAAAGGATATTAGATCAATTCCTACAAACGGCTGGCCCTGACGACCTCAAGCGAGAAGCTAAACGTCTGAGATTTGACCTGTTTTTGGAGCGTGGCGATCGCCATAACGCAGAAGCAGTCCTTCAACAACTAATTGACGAAGATCCAGAGAACGTTTTTACGCTTATCCAAAGTATGCGTTGGCAAAAGCACATTGGTGAGGAGGAGACTATTCCATCGCTAGTTGAACAAGCCAAAGCAGCTCTCGCCTCTAAATCTTCTGTTACTGCTCAAATCTTTCTCGCTGATACTCTCTATTCATTAAACTATTATCGCGATGCAGCCGAAACCTATGAACAGTTTGTTGATAAAAGTCTGAATACTCCTCTTTCCCGACGGCTACTGCAAACGTATTACCTGGCAGGTGATTACAGAGAGGCATTAAATCTGTGTGAGCAGCTTCTCGATAAATATGGTCCGCTGGAAACATTTTCCGAAATGGCTGCCTACATTTACGATGACATTGGTGACATGGACGGTGCCCGACGAATCTGTGAAACTTACCTGAACTCCTTTCCAGAAAATATAGTAATGCAACTGCGAGTGGCAGCAGTGAACTACGCTACCGGGGAGCATGCAAAGTTAGACGTATTTCTTGATTCAAATCCAGACATCAAAAACTTAAATATTGTATCTCTGAAAAAACTTGCTCAACTCTACAAAGTTAGAAATCGAGTAGACAAATTTCTTGAAGTCATCTACGAAATGAGACATCGTTTCTATGACAACGGACAGGTTCACGCTTTCTATCAGATTTCATACCTTGAAGCAACCAAAATCCAACCAGGTATTCAAAACTTCGAGACAGTACAAGACGGATGTGGAGTTCTCCTAGAAAATGAATTCGGTAAAGAACAGTGGTATATCGTAGAAAATCGACCAGATGCAGTGTTTTCTCAGTACGAACTCAATTCCAGTCAACCACTGTACCAAGCTTTGATTAGCAAGAATATTGGGGATGAGATCGTTCAAGCAGAAGATGGCTTTGGTCGCAATTCTCTTCACATTGCAGCTATTACAGACAAATATTGTGCAGCAGGTAAGCAGAGCTTCTCTGTTCTAGAGAACCACACAGACATTAAGAGTTTCAGGATGGTTGCTATCCCAATGAATGGGGAGAACCTTTCAAATGATTGGGTACAGCAGTTTATTGAAGGATTACAGCGACATCAAGACCATTTCGGTCTCATTAAGTCTGAATATATTGCAGGTAAGTTCCCCTTTGGTGCTGTTGCTGTTTTAGTGAATCGTAATCCAATAGAACTTTGGCAAATTCTAGCGTTTGAGGCTAATTCTTTTATTCATGCATGGTCTAATTTTGAATATGAGAAATTTGAAGATGCTTTAATTAACCTCCAGAGAGGAGGACTCATAGTCATCGATCCTATTTCATTGGTTACACTTCATTATTTAGGAGTTGCAGATGACATCGTGAGGCTTTTAGGCAAATTTGGAATTGCTCAGTCAACAATTGACTTATTTAATGCGATGGTTGAAACAGCACAAGGATGGCAGCGTGAGGGATTAACAACATTTGGAGTAAGAGAAGGGCAAGGCATTTTTCAGGAACTGTCCCCTGAGCACATTGCTCAACAGAAAGCTTTTTTTGAGGGCATCCTTGATTGGAGTAGAAATAATTGTCTTATTTTACCCTGTTGTAGGGCGCTTGATATTAACAAAGCAGAACGAGACAGACTTACAGAACACATAAGTCCAGCATTCATCGATACAGCATTAATAGCTGGAGAACCCGGACGCATTCTTTACTCCGATGATCAGTGGTTACGTTGGTATGCTCGTGCAGATTCTGGTGTGACAGGAGTTTGGACGCAGGTTGTTCTGAAGTATTGTTTAGTACAGCAAAGCTCAAATGCATCTCTTTATCGTAAATCGGTATTGGTTCTAGCAAGCAGAGGATACACATACACAATCATTGATGCTGAAATCTTGATGGAAGCTATAAAGTCTACTGGCTGGCAACCCCAACCACTTTATACTTCAGCTTTAAAGGCACTTGCTAATGAAAATACGAATTTGGATTATGCAGCGTCCATTGCAGCAGATTTTCTACGGCAGCTTTATCTTGAAGTTATTACGATAGACGGTCAATTAATTGATCCACGGGATGTTTTAGTGTTTGAGTTGATGAAGATACTAACAGCAAAACATTCAGTGACAGTTTTTGTGAGAGAGCTTAAAAAAGCGATTCAACGAAGATTTAAGGTAATTCCTTTCCAAGAAAGAGATGTTTTAACAGCTATTGACGTGTGGATGGAATCCCAACCAATTATTACGTAAGCAGATTCCCGTTCACCGTAACAGCTTACAATTTAGTAACAGGATCAAGAATTTTAGGCTAAAATGATTCAGTTTCGAGACTTTTGTTAGCCATGACCGATTGTGTTTCTACAATTGGTGCAGAAAGCCAACTCGTTCTGCGATCGAATAGAGATTAAACAAGTCGCAGACGTATGCCATCACACAAGTGAGTTCCTGTGCCAATCTTTGTTGTTTTGCAGTTGCAACGGGTAACTGTTTCACTGCCGTTCTTATACCAATGTCACATTCGTACCATACAGTAAATGCAGAGCAAGCATGATACATATCGGGATCATTGTTCTGGGCGGTTGCAGTTGGGATGTCAAACGCCTGTCGCCATTCACCCAACTGAATCAACATATGAATGTAATACCTTGTTAAAAATTGTTTTCCAGCATCATAAGGATTTGTTCGCTCAAACACCTCAATCTGATTTAACTGTAATGGCTGCTCCAATCTATGTAATATCCACTTCGTTGTTTTTGGTGCGACTTCTAGAACAAAAGAAGCCTTCTTTGGTTTTGCTTTAACCTCTTGCAACAGATCGCGCACAAACTCCTGAAATTGTGACGTTGATAAGAGCGATCGCGCATCTGTTTCTAACACCAGGCGAATTTGCTCTAGAACACTTTCTTGAGCAGATAGAAGCTGCTGTTCCAGCTCCTGCAAGCCCTGAAGCTCAGCAGCGAGTTGCTGTTGAACTTGTCCAATTCGGGTTGAGATTTCTGTCGCCTTCTGCTGCCGCAGTGCGTAGTACTTGGATAGGGAATCATCTAAGCTTTGCATTCGCTACTATCCTCCACAGTAAAATTTACGCTAGCTCCAGACCTAATCGGCTTACTCGGCAGTAAGCATCGTGTGCCTCAACGAGTGGTTCAAAATCCGGTAAAATTGCCTGTTCACCCACAATTTCAATCAAGTGACAAACTGCGTAAGGACTAGAAGACGGCAACACCATTCCCGTGATGCGATCGCAAATTAACCGTTCTGTATACTCAGACTGCTCTACTCGCCAAGGCTTTGGGGTCAGTCTTGCCCGAAAGGTTGCTTGGAATTTACAAAGCCGTGCATAAAGTGGATCAGCATACAGACTCTTCATCAGTCGTTGCGATTTGGGTCCCAATGGATGGAATTCGTGAGTTGTGCAGAGATACCGTAATCCGTTGCGCGTTCGGTAAACTCTAAAACCGAGTTGGGGAAACTGTTCGACCAATGCCTCTAGCGCTGCGATCGCCTGTTGCTGGCTGATCGCCTCTGGCAACCGGCAGGACAATCCCTTAGATCTGTCCCCTGTGGCACACCAATATCAACATCGACAATTAGTAGGCGATCGGTATTGAGAATTAAGCAGTCGTAGCGATTGCGAGTGAAGACTGCTATTTGCTTACCTAAATGACAGATCTCACCCAGCACTGGTTCATTCATAACGCTGTACTCACCCTGCTGTAGCTTGTACCACTGGGCAGAATGGGGGTAATCCCTGATCGCGATCGGGCTGAGAACGGCTAGACCATTCCGCTCCTGTAAAGATAGGATCTGTGACCACTTTTTCAGCAATGCACTATTGTCGTGATCAGGCTTTGCCTCCAATACCAGCTCGGTAACATACTCTTGCACTTGTGCAGATGGCTCGTCCAAATCGCGCCAACTTGCCCAATAGCAAAGTTTACGGTACAGCTGAGGATGCTTTTGGACAAAGTCCTCAAAAGTGGGAATAGTTTGATTGAGCATTACCACCCACCCCTATTGCGGACGAGGATAACAAAAATGCTCAGTCTGACGCTCCGGGGTAAATAGATTCCCTATCGCTACGAGGAGGCAACTCAACTCCTGAGTTACGCGCCCAACTTGGGCTTCACTAATTTGCAATGCCTTTGCATCCAACTTAAGCTTGCGACAGCAATCATAATATTGAGCAATTAATGACATCGCTCGGTAAGTTGCGGGAATATCTGGAATCTCATCGGCTGTAGGAATAAAGAACTTCTGCTGGTACGAGCCGATTTTCACTGATAGCCAGTACAACCAGTAAGTTTTGGGAAACTCCTTGGCCTCATCATCGACATCCTCCCAACTAAGGGTGTACTCCAAAACTTGGATAGGAGTGGGGAGATCCCTCAACAACCACTTACCAGGATCTAGATCGAAGTGAATCGAATAAGGGGAATTAGGCTGTTTGCAGAAGCTTTCGCCTGAGATGCTTTTGGCATAAGCTGCCAATTCGGGTGTGGGTAGTAGACATCGGGCATCTGCCCCAATAAATGCGCGAAATTGTCTGAGGGCTTCCTCTTCAGCTTTTATTGCAAGTTCCTCCTGCTGTTGCAATACTTCAAGCTGATCCTGAATTTCCTGGTAAAGCTGGGAGAGGCGATCGCTAATCTGAGTGCGATGTTCCCGGCGCAGCTGTTGATAAGCGGTGAGTTGAGAGTAAAGAGAAAGCATAAAACTTCAAAGAGAACAAATGAGCACATTATTCTCTAGAGGGTAAGTCGCCCCAGAGATAGTACGTAGCTACTAACCTTCAAGCAGGATAAATGAATTAAACCAGCAAAACAACAGAATTTAGAGGATTCTGATCGTGGGTTACGATCACTTGCTTGATCTCTTACCCTTATCACTACTTTAGTCACGAATCATGACCATTACTTCTCCAGACCCATTGGCAGGCGAATAGACAGCAGTTCCATCATTGCTGAATATTGGATCAATGTACTGAGGAGTGATTGTTTGGAGCCGTTGGAGTACTGTAGACGATGGGTTCAAGTGTCCCCCGATGAGTGGGGATATAGGAAAGCTTGTATCGCTGCCTTAGCCCAAGCGACAGGATTGAGTGAGAGGACGATCAATAACTGGGGGGCTTCATTTGAGAAGCGCCCTAAGTACGTTTTGCACATGCTAAAAATGGCTAACAAGCTAAATCAGGTGAAACAGATCATCCTGGATGAGGATCTTTTTTCGGAATAATTTAGTCGTGATCCGTGACTAAAAGCTTGCGCTTGGTAATTTGGGTCGCCTAAGCTGAACTCTAAGTTTGCTGTCGAGGGAATCAACAGCCCGTTTTACCTTGCCTAAACCTAATGAAGTTACTAAAATCCGCTCTATGCCAAACGAGCATCCCATTGATAGGCTTCAACGGATGCCCTTAGAGCCGATTGAGTACTGTCGCCGTTGGGTTCCGACGATCGAGGGAAAAGGCTATCGGAAAACATGCATTAACGCTCTTGCAGAAGTAACAGGACTTAGCCCATCCACTATTAAGGACTGGGGATCCAACTTCGAGCGACGACCCAAATATATCCCGCGTCTGCTGCGCCAAGCTGACCTCCTCAACCAATTCAAGCAACTGGTGGCGGCAGGGTGCGTCACTGCGTCGTCTAACTTCCTCCAAGATTAGGAAATTAAACCATTGAAGTTTTACATGAGCATAGCAATCACTTTTGAACCAGTTGGATCCTCGGCAACTGAACTGCTTCTCACGCGACAGACCACAAGGAAAGCAGAATAACTAAGAATGAAGCGGGCAGGGACGAATAGGGCAGTGGTGCATATCGCGATAGATGATCTCTGAGAAAACGGTAAATCTTTCGCCGCTATTACAATATTCCGAAAATTTCTGTAGGATCTGTTGAGTCAATCTGCCAACCTGCTCCTGCGACAAGGCGAGGCAATGAACAGGCTCGATTTTGGCTTGGTGCTCCGTACCCAGCCACAGTTCCGCACCCATTGCGTGAAGTAAGACTTTTTCTTTACGGCGAGGCGGATGATCAACGTAAAGAATCAGGAGCGGAAAATACTCTGACGCTGATGATTCCGTCGTGAGTTTAAGAGTCTCTGGTATATCTGCTTTCTGCTGAAGTTGGCGAGAGATAACTCGCTTGAAGTTTCGCTCACTGCGGTTGCGATAGTGCGATCGCCGCTTGTGGCATTTCTGGTCATCCCAACAACCGTCTCCTTCCACGCCGTGTAGCTGCCGCGCTTCCTCAACAGCTAAAACCGCGCATTTTAGGCATTTTTTATTCACTCGACGAGCCATAAAAGGTCAGGTTTTTGGGCTTATGGTAAGTTAGTCAGATTTTAGTCAGACATAGATATTAGATAAGTATCTTACTCTACAGATATGGTACTTTTGTATCTAAAATTTGAGATCGCCTCACTATGACAGCAGAGCAGCCTCTACCAACCATTCGGCTCATCACGGGCACCGAAAAAGCTAAGACAAGAGACTTGACACAGCAAAATGACTTGAGATTGGAGCGAGTTAGAGAGTATTTGCAGGCAAGTAATCTAGCTCCCAACACTCAAAAGTCTTACCGTATCGAACTTGAGCGTTTTGTTCGATGGAGTGGCAAAGCCTGGATCGATGTAACAGCTAGGGATATTGCTCGATTTAAACAGTATTTAAAGGATGAATGTCGAACCCGCCAGGGCAAGCATTTATCTTCTGCTGCAATTAATCAGGCGATCACAGCCTTAAAGAGTTTCTACAAATGGTTTCAACTCTCCGGTTATCTCGATCTGACTGCTGCGCTGCCAACTGCTGCAGTGAGATTCGAAAAGCTGGGTGAACCGCTACCGCGACATCTGAGTTCTGAACAGATGGAGGCAATTTTTCAGGCAGTAGATGGTGAGAAGGACATTAATCTGCGCGATCGTGCTTTGCTAGCAGTCTTGAGCCACGGGCTGAGAGCAGAGGATGTTTCAACCCTGAACGTAGGAAATTTTGATGGCACTCGATTATGCTTTATGCGGAAAAAGGATAAGAGTGAAGCGCTCGTTCCGTTACGGTCAGCAGCGAGGGATCAAATCTACGCATATTTGGAGCGACGGCGATCGCGACGAGAAGTACTGACCGACGAGAGTCCTCTATTTTTGTCTTATGATCCCCGTGGGATGGGACAGAGGCTAGGATACCAAGGAATTTACTACTTCACGCGGATTAGACTTGCTGAAGCCACAGGCATTCAGGATCTCACTCCACACCGTTTTCGCCACACGTATGCTACTGAACTGGTAGCCTTGGGGATTGATAGCCTACTAGCTCGTAGTTTGACTGGGCATAAGTCAGAAAAAGTATTCCAGCGTTACATTAAGGGCAAGCAATTATCAGCAGCTGAGGATGCTTTTTTTAGAGCGATCGGGGAAGAATCGCTCTAGAAGCCCAAAGCATCGACTAAAAACCTGAATCGCCGATTACAAAAAATTCAAATAAATATTTTTTGATGAAAAATTTAAGTAGAACATTCTACTTATAGGGAAAACATCCAGAATTTAGTACTTTTGTACTAAATTGAAGTCCGGCTAATTGATTAGATGTCTTTACCGCACCAGTGCGGCAAAAATGCTTTGCCTGCTCCAAAACTCCAAGGCTTATAGGTAAGCTATTTCAAAAATTAGACTTATCGTTTTTATCTATTTTTCAATCTAGATTTTTACCGCACTGGTGCGGTAAAAAAACTGAACTTATACACATGAAAAATTGCAGAGGAAGACGTTTTTTTAGAAGAATGACTAATCAGTGGGTAATTACAGCGTAGTTTAAAGAATTTATCTCTAAGGTCAAATTATTAAGATCGAGTAAGGGCAAGAAGAAGATTTAAAAGCAAAAAATTTATGCAATATCCTTACTAGATATGGGTTTCAAGGATTTTTTATATTTATTCAAAGCTCAAAAGTAACCAAATTGAGTTTAATTAATTTACAATCAACTTCTCAAAAAAAATCAATTCCTAGAGTATATAAATTAAGCATATATAAAAATCTATTTATTCTATAGAAAATAGCTATTTAGATCTTATTGACATTTGAATTCAATCATTCAAATAATTTCATTGTTCCTGAAATTGTTAGGCGTGTTCAAATCTCACTCACCTTTAGAGTGTTTTCTCTGTGTGATTTGCTGTTGAAAACTAAAGCCAATTTATATTGGCTTTAGTCGAAATTGCGTAGAAATAACCGTTGCAATCATACTCAGCATGAGTAAGGTTTATCATTTCTCATCAGAGAAGCTCTCGGTAACAAAGCAGGCAATGCAGGCATTTTATGAAAGTAAAGAAGATTTTTTTGATTACCTCAAGCGACACCAGGCAGGCGATTGGGGGGAAGTGGGAAATTATGAGGAGGTCAAACTTTCTAAACATGAAATTCAGATGGGAATGAGCGAAGACACAGCTAAGTTGAATCTCCTGCAAATTAAGAATCGGCAGAATGGATCAATTATGAGTATCTATAAGTTGAGGAATGGTACCAAAATTTGGATCGTTACCTGCCTAGACTTCATCGCAGATAAGGCTTACACATCTATCTTTCTACCTTCTGAATATTAGAAAAAACGATTTTTCGTATAGAGATTTAGCTGAGGTTTTATGGCAATCAAAACGATTCGATCGCTGCTTTGTGCCACAGAAGAATCACGAGAATATTTGTGGCATTTATTCATTACCTACACTCTTCTGATCAATCAATTACTTGCCCGGTTACCGAAAGAGGCTGAATTTGCAACTTGGCAAACGAAAGGTTGTGTACCGCGAAAAGCCATCGTTGCAGCTTGCAACGAGATACTGAAGGATGAGGAGTCTTTGAAGGGACTTCCGACCCGATTTTATACTTCTGCTACCCTTTCAGTTTCGTATACTTTTGCTTCCATTTTTGCTATTCAAAGTAAGCTTCGAGCCAAACTCGAAGGTAAGAAACGCTGGTTAAGTGTTGCTGAGAGAGATCTTGAATTCGCACAAACTACAGACTTTAGTGCAGAGGCAATTCGTGAAGTAGCAGCACAAATTTTGGGGCATGCCGAAGCTGAACGGCAAGCAAACCAGGGATCCTCAATCATGAATATTCTCTTTAGGCGTTGGGACGAGATTGATGACCCACTTAAATTACGAGCGATCGCACATTTGTTGAGAAATGATTGTAAAGTCAATTGTGAAGATGAAGATCCAGACAAGCTTGTATTGAGGCTATTAAAAAAGCGAATTCAAATTGAACGATTGCAAGAGCAGCTCAACAGCCAATTACCAATTGGGCGTGATCCAACTGGGGAGCGAATGAACAAGTATATTGAGGAAGCAATTCTTCTCCCGGAGTCCTCAGATTCAGTTGAAAGTAGCATCAAACTCTTTAATGCTTGGGAAGATGTACTGCCTGAACGTATTGCTAATTTCTCAACTCAGCTAGAAACTTTGCCCTACCCGCTTCTTTTTGCAAGTGCTGACGATTTACGCTGGTCCTGGGAAACGGAAGCGGAATTCAAATCCCTTCAGCCTACGACACCTACCATTAAGGTTTCAGGTTCCAGCACCTCACCCAAACCAAATTCAAAGCGAACTCGAACCCGCAGACGGAAGAAAAAGCTAAAGAAGCGAATTTGTGTGAGCTTTAAGGGTAAAGGCTTGAGCCAAATTCGTTTAAGGCTCTATTGCGGTCGCCGTCAATTACCGATTTTTCGGCAGCTTATTGAAGAATCCGAAGCTAATAAAGCTCGTAAGCAGGATGAAAAGTTTTCGCTTGCGTTATATCCTCTACGATCGGCTACTCTACTCTGGGTTAAAGATCCAAAACTTTCAACCGAGAAAAACTACGATAAACCCTGGAACACTCATCGTTTATGCTTGCATATCACAGTTGATTCCCGTCTGCTAACGGCTGAGGGCACCGAGCAAGTACGGCAGGAAAAAATTGAGTTAATGCATAAATTCCTCAAAGGGTTGACAGAAGCTGATGAGTCACAGGAGATGAACGACGAAGAGAAGGAAGCACTCCTCGAAGTACAGAAAAATCGTCGCAAAGTCGCCAAGAAAAACCAGACTACTCTCACTCGATTAAAAAATAACTCACCACCGCCTCGTCCAAGCCACGTAGTTTACAAGGGAAACTCAGAGATTGCGGTGAAGGTAGCCTTCAGTCGTGAGCATATCGTGGGAGTTGCAGTATCAGATGGGCATCAACCAATACTAGATTATCGCGATGTGAAATCTTTGCTGGTTGATTCTCGTGTCGAATTGTTGGAGCAGCGTAGCCACAAATTCCGCAATCAGCCAGAACGCTTGCGGAAAGTGAAATTGGCAAGTTCTCAAAAGGCTTCGAAATCGAAACGTACCCGGTACAAACCGAAGATCAGCCCACGGCAGCTTCAGTTGCAACCTTATCGTTTGCTGAAACGTTGGCGCAGGCTGAAACGTAAAAATCTTTCAGAACGGCAAGTTGAGCAAAAACACGGCTTGTATCGTCAAAGCCAGGCAGAATCAAACCTGGCACAGTACATTAATCGGCTACTTGCTAGAAATATTGTTGATCTATGCCAGAAGTGGTCAGCAGGGTCAATTATCCTACCAGAGTTTGGTGATTTGCGAGAGAGCATCGAAAGTGAGATTCAAGCAAAAGCAAAACGTAAATATCCTGATGATGACGTTGAACGACAAAAACAGTACGCCAAGGAGTTTCGCATGATGTTTCACAGATGGAACTACAAACATTTATCCGAGTGTATTCGCATCCGTGCTGCTAAAGTGGGAATCACTTGTGTTGCGGGACGTCAACCCAGACTAGGTACACTCCGTGAGAAGGCAGTCGGAGTCACTGCCATTCCTCCTAAACCCAAATGAGGTTGAGGTGGATTTGTGTACTGGGTCAAAAGATTTCGCTAAGTTTGCCTTTTCGCGCGCTGCTGAAGCGAAGCAGTGAAAAGTTCCGACAGTTTAATTGCTTTCCGTCGGGAGTAGTTGGCCGCTTCTAAGTTGTTGAGACCGAAGTTTATCCAGGTGATGGGCGGAGCGTTTATGCAACAGGTAGAGAATCGCGCTCTATCAGGAAGCTGTTTGATTTGTTAGTGTTCGTGCACTAATAATGAGGATACAGGGATACATGTGGTGGTGTCCAGCAATGGCACCACGGGTCAACTACTCGAAGCCCCGAGCAAGGGTTGAGCCTACCCAAATTCTTTATTACACTTGGCAAACCGAAGCGAAGTCACTTTGACCCGGCACCTTGACAAATAGCCAGAACACATAGCCGGTTATCTCTTAGGGTGGCAGCGATCGCTAGTCTAACTGTGACCAAGCAGAAAATTATGGCAATGTGTTGACCTTTGGCAAAATAGCTCTGCAGAACTAGCTTTAGCAGGAACTTGAGCGTTGGGAGTAGCAATCGCCCTCCCAGCGTTGGGTGGGTTGAAAGGCCGGAATTTTCGGCGGGTTGAGATTGCGGCTAAGGTAGCAATCGCCCTCCCAGCGTTGGGTGGGTTGAAAGTCTCCGACTTCTAGTCCTTCAACGGTGGTCAGAACTGTAGCAATCGCCCTCCCAGCGTTGGGGTGGGTTGAAAGGAGAAAGAGTTTTGCTTCATGCTACAAAAGAGCGCATTTATAAAACGTTAGGGGTTAGGTTGAAAGAGGCAGGGGTCTGCAAATAATCATTAAGCTTGACCCAAAAGAGTATCAGTTTTAATAACTGTGATTACTATTCGTTTGACATGAACCAATCAGCTAAATACCAAGAACTGAGTTCACTAAGGAGTCAAAATCATGGCATCAGAAAATACAGAATTGGAATCAAATAAGCGTGTTCAGGTGAGCTTCAGCAATCACGCATGGCAAGTAGATCACACAGTTTTTGACTCACATTCCTCTGAGGAATCTACTTTGCCTAGTCTTGTTCTTGCAATAGTTGCTGACCTACACGCACAAACTATTGTAGGTTACCACACGGCTGCTGAAGAGCCGAGTAAAGTTGCGATCGCGGCACTACTTCATGCTGTTGTTCAGAAAAACTATTCATCACGATATGGATCCTCTCTCTGGACTACTGGAGACTCTCCCCAATTTCTCCTAATAAACAGTGGTAATGAATTGACAAACAATTCAACCAATCTTGCTCACTTTTTTGAAACCCGAAAAATTCAGCCTCTTACGTTAGAAGTAGGCAGGGGTATCTCATTCACGGGTAGCACTGAGCGGATGTTGCAGAGTTTGAGTGTGAATTTACTCAAGCATCAATCTGTATCAAGGCGTGCTAATTTTCCATCGCAAACCATTCCTCTGAAGTATGAAGAGTTAAAGGATTTACTGGAAGGAAATATCTTTCAACACAACCATAGTATTTACCCTCGCGATCGCTCAAGGACGCGACATCAAGTTTGGCTATCTGGACTGCATGATAATTCCAAACAGGGGGACAAAGGTTAGAAAGAGTACCTCTTAGTTGCCAATCGAGATACCGCCATAGGAAAAGCAAAACTATAAAAAGGTAAGAGTCGGTTCAATTTGAACCTACGCATAGCCTTGAGTAATGAAAAATCTACGTTTTCATGGAGGCATGATGGAAGAACGTAAATTTGGAATCACTAATGCAGTTATCCTTTATTCAATACTAGGGTACGTTAACCCCACAAGAATGAGAAAACCCCTTACCCTCAAGGATATTGAAGAGATGTTGAATCGATATTTTCAGCAAAACTCAGGTGACTAAAAGCAACACTCACTCGCGGATGCCTGATAAGCATAGCTTGAATACTTGTCTCAGGGAGAACTAAGCTGGTATGTATCGTGAGAACTTCGTAGATCACAGCACTGAAAACAAAAGACAAGCTGCTTATTAACAAACTCAAGCTTTGTGAATTAAAACCACTTGGAAATGGGTGAAGACTGTTTTATCTTCATCCATTTTTCGTGTACCTGATAAATCTTTTGGAACAGTTAAGTTACAAGCTGCTCACATCAGCAGTCTGGAATCTGGCGCTGTAGCTTAACATGAATTAAAAATAATCTGAGACGCTTTTAACCCGAACTAGCATTAGCCTATCTATGTACAGACATGCCAGCGCAATTAATTTGACGTGTCAGCGCAATTAATTTGACGGCTTTCTTATGTAGGTTCTATATATTGAAACTCTTTCCCCTTCTAGCTTCCAAGCACCGCAACTAATTTGACAGAAGGCAACCAAGAAAATCGGTGGATAGATTAGCGCAATTAATTTGACAGTGTGTTATGGTAACGATTCATTGCTTTTTGCAAAAAATCGTTTACAAAAGAGTGATTTGCCTCTCATATTTCTTGCTCAGCGCAACGAATGTGACGCCAGCGCAAAATAGCGTGACGGCTGACATCTCCAGATTCGCATTAGACGTGAATCTGTTTTCCAGCAAGAGTTTTATGCGATTGTCATTGAAAGGCGGCACCCAGATTCGAACTGGGGGTGGAGGTTTTGCAGACCTCTGCCTTACCACTTGGCTATGCCGCCACACCGATAAATCAATATATCAAAGTTTCTTTCTCCTTGCCTACCGCAAGTGAAATTGATGCAGCAGATTCTTGAGCGCCACGGCGAAGAGACGACTGCTTTGCTTCATATTAACTTTAAGCTCAATGTCGCGTGAATTACACCTATTTACGTAAAAGACAGTGGTATCTTCTACTGGGAAGATAATGCTAAAGGTTGACTAAGTTCGCACCATCAGCGGTTTAGAGGCTGTCTGTGTAAAGGACTCGATCTGGTTTTAGGGTTCTTTACTTAACGTGCCTAGAGGTTTCCCCTTAGCCCCGAAATGCGGGTTGGTCAATTGATTTGATTCTGGCTGTAGTTTCTCGTTGTGAGACCCTGCCGCGAATCATGCTGCAAGTCGATGACGAATTCAGAACACTTGTTTTATAAAAAGGGTGATGATCGGTATGGTTGCATTTGGGTTGAGCGACTTTGACTCACAAGATTTTGACTCTGTGGTGGCTAAGCCAGCATCAAACACGATTTTGACCAAAATTGGAGGATTTGCTGGCTCGGGAGCGGAAATCTCTGCCTACGATCCAACTAGTAGGCAATTATTCGTCATTTCTGGCGGAACTCGTTTAGAAGTGCTGGATCTTAGTAGCCCAAACCAACCAAGGCTCGCCAAAACGATCGACCTGGTTGCTTTTGGGGGTGGGGCAAATAGTGTTGCGATTAGTAACGGATTGGTGGCAGTGGCAGTCCAGGCGAATCCTGCAACGAGTCCCGGCAAGGTGGTTTTCTTAAATAGTGATGGTGATGTGCTGGGAGATGTGACCGTCGGTGCGTTACCTGATATGTTGACGTTTACGCCCGATGGCAAAAAGATTTTGGTGGCAAACGAGGGCGAACCCTCTAGTTATGGCCAACCGGCCTCGATCGACCCGGAAGGCTCTGTCAGCATCATTGATGTTTCCACTGGAGTTGCAGGGGCAACCGTTACAACGGCGGGTTTTGAAAGCTTCAACGGGTTGAAAGCGGATTTACAAGCACGGGGAGTTCGGATCTTTGGCCCCGGTGCAACAGTCGCCCAGGATTTGGAACCGGAATACATTACAGTGTCTGCTGATAGTAAAACGGCCTGGGTGGCATTGCAGGAGAATAACGCGATCGCCGTAGTCGATATTGCCACCGCGAAGGTAACTGACATCTTGCCGTTGGGGTTGAAAGATCACAGCAGAGGATTACCCAGCCTCGCCACCTATGAGTTCACCGATCTGCCGCCGCTAGGCATCACTGCGGGTGGGCAAGAAATCAAATTGGGTGGCTTTTCTGGCTTATTTTTTGAAGGCAAAGCCGCAACCGGTAATTTGCAGTTCATTACCCACACCGATCGCGGCCCCAATGCTGAACCTACTGGCAGCAATCGCCCCTTTCCCCTGCCAGACTTTCAACCGCAACTGATCCGGTTTGAGTTGAACCAGCACACCGGAGAATTGTTAATTACCGAGCAAATCGGGTTGAAGCGGGAAGATGGCACCCCCCTGACTGGCCTGCCAAACTTGCAAGCTGGCGTGGCTGGAACAGCCTTCACCGATGAAGTTCCGGTTGATGTGTTTGGACAACCCTTAGCCAACGACAAGTTAGGCGGCGACTTTGAGGGAATTGTAGTCGCGCCAGATGGCACCTATTGGTTGAGTGATGAGTATCGTCCGGCCATTTACCAATTCGATCGCCATGGCAACTTGCTCAACCGGTTTATTCCCCAAGGCGTGCCCACTGCCACGGGTGAATTTGGGACGCCTGTTTTTCCAGAAGTGTATGCTCAACGTCGCACCAATCGCGGGTTTGAAGCCCTGGCTCTGGAAGGAACCAAGTTGTATGCGTTCATTCAAAGTGCGATCGATAACCCCGATACGACCAATGATGCGACCTCGCGGAACTCACGCAACCTCCGCATACTCGAATTTGATGTCGTCACGCAACAGGTTACGGGGGAATATCTCTACATCCTCGACAGCATCAGCGGGAGCGGCAATGCGCGCACCGATAAGATTGGTGATGCGGTTTCGTTGGGCAATGGCAAATTCCTAGTGGTTGAACGGGACGATCGCTCGACTGCCGATGCCAACAAGCTGATCTACGAAATTGACTTGAAGGTCGCAACCAACGTCAACAATCCCGCGTCGTTGCTCAACCTCCCTGCGGGTAAAACACTGGAACAACTGACTGTGGCAGAACTGAGTGCCGCTAATATTGCTCCTGTCAGCAAGCGATTGACAGTCAATGCGGCAGCGATCGGGTATACCGGCGTAGAAAAGCTAGAAGGGCTGGCGCTCGTTGACAATAACACCCTGGCGATCATTAACGACAATGACTTTGGGGTGGGTGGCAGTGCTTTAGTGGGGGATGGCACGCTCACAGAACCCGCTGTCCCAAGTGCTATCAAGTTTGGCATCATTACGTTTGATCAAAGTAATGGCCTTGATGCGAGCGATCGGGATGGCGTAAATAGTGCTGGCCGGATCAACATTCAAAATCAGCCCGTGTTTGGCCTGTACCAACCAGACGCGATCGCTCGATACATCGGATTGGATGGCAGAACCTACTTGATTACGGCAAACGAAGGCGATGCCCGCGACTACACGGGTTTCGCTGAAGAAATTCGGGTGGGCGACAGCCGGTACGTCCTCGATCCCAGCGTGTTTCCCAATGCGGCTGAGTTGAAACGGAACGATGTGTTAGGCCGCCTGACCGTAACCAATGCCACAGGCGATCTCGATGGAGATGGCGATTTTGACCAGATTCAGGTTTTTGGCAGTCGATCGTTCACCATTCGCGATACAGCAGGCAACATTGTGTTTGACAGTGGCAACCAGTTTGAGCGCATCACTGCCGCCGCCGTTCCGGCCCTGTTCAACTCCAATGGCGATGCCGCGACCTTTGACACGCGCAGCGACAACAAAGGCCCAGAACCGGAAGGTTTGGTCGTTGGGCGAGTGGGCGATCGCGTGTACGCCTTCATTGGGCTGGAGCGGACAGGCGGAGTGATGGTCTACGATGTCACCGATGAAACGTCGCCCAAGTTCCTGGAGTATGTCACCACCGAAGGAGACATTTCACCGGAAGGACTGACCTTTATTGCGGCAGAACAAAGCCCCAACGGGAAGGCGTTGCTGGTTGTTACAAATGAAGCCAGCAACACGACCGCAATTTTTGAATTCAATCCACCCGCTGAGGACTTTGCGCACCACGATTGTGAAGCAGATGTGCTAGTGTACGGCGGAGTTGCAAGTAACCCGTTGATGAGTGGATTTGGGAGCGCGATCGCCAGTGAGCTAGATGGGCTGACCCGTGGGGGGCAAATTGAAGCGCTTGTTGTCGATCCGGCTTTGGGTGGCAGCGCCGATATACTTCAGATTGCTGGCCGTTCAAGCTTAGGACAGGTAGCCGCAACAGCAACGATCGTGCCGGATACGCTCCTCCCGTTGCCAACGAATTCAGCGGTCGTAGCGACGCTAGCGGGTGTGCAACTCAATCCCTTAACCACAAACTCTTTGATCTTTGGATAGACCAATCCCCAATCCCCGGTGGCCTCTCTTGTCGCATGACAGGGAGGCTTTTCTTCATCCAACATCTCAATGACAAACCAGAATGCCCTGAGCGTTAAGCTATTTCCCAGAACTCTTTAAGACCTGATCGAGTAAGGCTCTGGCTGGTTGGGCATTGGTTAACGCCGCTTGGTGATCGCTGTGGGCACGGACTAGCTTAAACAGGCCGCCTACGCCCAATTTAAGTTGCTCCAGTTCTTCTCCTGTCAGAATTTCGCCATCCAACATGCGAATCAGCGAGGGCTTAATGTCGCCGACTTCTTGACGGACTTTTTGCAATTTTTCGACCGCACTCAGTAAGGTCTTTAAGGCGTTTAAAGATTCCTCAATGTCCTGCGAAGCTGGAACCTCAGATGCGGGTGCGGATGGAGCCGGAGGAGCGACGATTTCCTCAATCTCGGCTGAGTCTGCGATCGCGTCTTCTGTGATGACAGGTTCAGTTTTAGCGCCGTTTACTTTTGCCATGAATTATCTCGTTAAGATGCTGCTTTAGTCGTGTTAGTGCGTTTGCTTGTCGTCTTCTTCTTCGCCGCAGTTTTGCTGGTCGCCGCTCGTTTTGTTGTTGCTTTCTTAGTGGTTTGCTTTTCAGTTGTTTCGGCGTCGGTTGGAGTTTCGATCGCCGAATCTGCTGCTTTTTTACCAGTCGATTTAGTGGTTTTCGTCGTCTTAGTGGATTTGGTCGATTTAGTCGATTTTTTCGTTCCAGCTTTGGCGGCGATCGCCTCCAGGGCAGTTTCTAGCGTAATTGCCTCTACCGTTTGACCTTCTGGGAGCGAGGCATTTACCTTCCCGTGTTTAATGTAAGGCCCATAAGGACCGTCATAAATGTTCACCGGCTCACTATCAGTGGGATGCACGCCCAACTCCCGGATCGGTTTGGCGGCAGCGCGACGACCCCGCCCTGTTTTGGGTTCTGCCAAAATTTCCAGCGCTCGATCGAGGCTAACCGTCAGCAAATCATCGCCTGCTTTGAGCGATCGGTACTCTTTGCCCTCTTTGCCCTGATCATGCACGATGTAAGGCCCAAACCGCCCCAAACCGGCTTGAATCTTGCCACCTGTTGCGGGATGCATGCCCAGTAGCCGCGGCAGCGATAGCAGTCCCACGGCCTGTTCCAACGTTAGGGTGTCAGGAGTGATGCCTTTCGGCAGCGAAGCGCGTTTCGGCTTGGGGTTGTCGTCAGTCACATCGCCCAACTGCACATAGGGACCGTAAGCCCCAATCAAGCTGTAGATTGGTTCGCCTGTTTCGGGGTGAAATCCAACTTTATCCGGGCCTTCGGTTTTTTGGCGTAACAGCGTTTCCACCTGATCAGGATCTAAGTCCGACGGGGTCAGGTCTTTTGGAATGGATGCTTTGACAGTGCCTTCGTCTCCTTCCACCTCGATAAAGGCTCCATAACGACCGATTCGGACTTTCGCATCCAGGTTCTCTAGCTCGATCGTGCGGGCTTCATTCGGATCAATCTGACTTTCTCGTTCCTTAACTTGAGTTTCCAGCCCAGTATTGCCCAGGTAAAACTCTTTCAGATAAGGGAGATAGTCCACTTCCCCAGTCGAAATATCGTCCAGCGTTTCTTCCATGCGGGCGGTAAAGCTGGTATCCACCAAATCGGGGAAATGCTGCTCCAACAGCGACGTTACGGCAAACGCGGTGAACGTGGGCACGAGGGAGTTGTTCACCATCTGGGCATAGCCGCGATCGATGATCGTGCCGATGATGCTGGCATAAGTACTGGGGCGGCCAATGCCCTCGCTTTCCAACATTTTCACCAAAGACGCTTCGGTGTAGCGGGCCGGTGGTTGGGTCTCGTGGCCGATCGCTTCCAAATCGGTGCAGTTGGGCGTGTCACCCACCCGCAACGGTGGCAAGATTACTTCCTGATTTTCGATCGCCGCATCGGGATCATCCGACCCTTCCACATAGGCGCGGAAGAAACCAGGAAAGTCGATGCGCTTACCGCTGGCCCGAAATCCGGCATCCTCCACCTGAATTTGCACGGTAATGCTGGTTTGTCGTGCTTCGGCCATTTGGGTCGCTACGGTGCGCTTCCAGATCAGGTCGTACAGACGAAATTCTCGATCCTTCAAGCCCGTTTGCTGAGGTGTACGGAAGCTGCTACCAGCCGGACGGATGGCCTCGTGGGCTTCCTGCGCGCCTTTACTTTTCGTGGAGTAGCGGCGTGGTTCAGGGCTGAGATATTCGGTGCCGTACATCTGCTGCACACACTCGCGCGCTGCTGAGATCGCTTGCTGCGATAGGTTCACAGAATCCGTCCGCATGTAGGTGATGTAGCCCTGTTCATAGAGACTCTGGGCCACCCGCATGGTGTCACGGGCCGACAGACCCAATTTGCGGTTGGCTTCCTGTTGCAGCGTAGAAGTGGTAAAGGGCGGGGAGGGTTTGCGAATAACCGGGCGTTCTTCCAGGTTCGTGACCGTCCAGGGGCGATCGCGAATGCGCTCCTGCAAGGCTCTGGCATCGTCTTCACTCAGCAATACGACATTGCGGCCTGCGGTGATTTGCCCAGTGGACTCATCAAAATCACTACCGGTGGCAACTTTAACGCCATTAAGGCTAACCAATTTCGCTTCAAACGCATTTTTCTGAGCGCGATCGGCCTCTGCCTCCAGAGTTGCTTTTAAGTCCCAGTATGTCCCCTTCCGAAAGGCTCGCCGTTGGCGTTCTCGTGTGACCAACAATCGCACAGCCACCGACTGCACCCGTCCCGCCGACAAGCCAAAGGCAATTTTTTTCCACAGCAAGGGCGAGAGCGTGTAGCCCACCAGGCGATCGAGAATACGGCGCGTTTCCTGGGCGCGGACCAACCGTTCGTCTACCTTACGGCAATTCCGAATCGCCTCTTGAATGGCTTCCTGGGTAATTTCATGGAACACCATACGTTTGATCGGCACTTTTGGTTGCAACAACTGCAATAAGTGCCAGCTAATGCTTTCCCCTTCGCGGTCTTCGTCAGTCGCTAGGAGCAATTCATCCGCTTGCTTCAGCGCCTCTTTCAATTCCTTGACCACTTTCTTTTTGTCCTGTGGGACGACGTAAATCGGTTCGAAATCAGCCCCGACATTCACGCCCAATTGGGCCCACTTCTCACCCTTGACACTGGCCGGAATCTCACTGGCAGATTGGGGTAAATCCCGGACATGCCCCATCGATGCCTCGACGCGGTAGTCGGAGGGCAAATAATTTCGGATAGTGCGGGCTTTGGTTGGAGACTCGACAATGACAAGAGTTGACATGGACTCGTTAACCGTAGAAGTCAAAAATCACTATTAATCCAACAGTAGGCAGTAATCGTCGAATTGTCAGCAGGTAGTTTTCTCTTTTTCGACGATCGTCTATGTCTCTTATAGCTAAATTCACTGAATAACAGTCAATTCAAACAATTCCCTTAAGAAGTTGAAAAAGTACTCCAAGCCACCCACGCCTGCAAATTAACATCTCTTAATCAAACCGATTAGCGGCAAAAATTTAGGAAAGTACAAAGGAAGGGGACAGGCAAGGTAGAATCCCTGTAGGTCTGTTTGCCGAAGGCTTGCAGCAATAGACCCTTTTGGGGTTGAGCCATAAACTTTCGTAAATCATTTTTGGACAAAGACTCATGGATCTCGCCAGTCTTGCTGCCCAGTTAAATACCGGAACGATTCTTCCCGAGCTGATTGTTACAGCGACGCTGTTGATCGTGGTTGTGGGGGATCTAATCGTAGGACGAACCGCGTCTTCCCGGTGGACTCCTTACCTCTCGATCGCCGGTTTGTTGGGGGCTGTGGTTGCCCTGTATTTTCAGTGGGACATTGCCAACCCCATATCTTTTCTGGGGGCTTTCAACAGTGATGCGTTGAGTGTCGTCTTTCGAGGGATCATTGCCCTGTCAGCGGCGGTCACCATTCTTATGTCGGTGCGCTACGTGGAACAGTCGGGGACGGCCCTGGCAGAATTCATCACGATTTTGCTCACAGCGACCTTGGGCGGCATGTTTCTTTCCGGTTCTGATGAACTGGTGATGATTTTTGTCTCTTTGGAAACGTTGAGTATTTCTTCTTATCTTCTGACTGGATACACCAAGCGCGACCCGCGATCGAACGAGGCAGCCCTGAAATACTTGTTAATTGGGGCATCCAGTTCGGCTATTTTCCTGTACGGCAGTTCGCTGCTGTATGGCCTGTCGGGGGGCGAAACGAATTTGGGCGCGATCGCAACCAGTGTGGCGCGGGCCGGGTTAGGTGAATCGATCGGCATGGTGATTGCGCTGGTCTTTGTCATCGCTGGGATTGCCTTCAAAATTGCTGCTGTCCCCTTCCACCAGTGGACCCCTGACGTTTACGAAGGTTCTCCCACTCCAGTCGTCGCGTTTCTCTCGGTTGGCTCTAAAGCCGCTGGATTCGCTCTGGCAATTCGCCTCCTGGTCACAGCCTTCCCAGTCCTTACCGAACAATGGCAGTTTGTCATGACAGCGCTGGCGGTACTCAGCATGATTCTGGGGAATGTGGTTGCCCTGGCTCAAACCAGCATGAAACGCCTTCTAGCCTACTCTTCCATTGGGCAGGCGGGGTTTGTGATGATTGGGTTAGTCGTTGGGACGCAAGATGGCTACGCTAGTATGCTGTTTTATCTGATGGCCTACCTGTTTATGAACCTGGGAGCCTTTACCTGCGTGATTCTGTTCTCTCTCCGGACGGGCACCGATCAGATCAGCGAGTATTCTGGCCTGTACCAAAAAGATCCGTTGCTGACTTTGTGCTTGAGTATTTGTCTGTTGTCTCTGGGTGGCATTCCACCATTGGTTGGCTTTTTCGGTAAGATTTACCTATTCTGGGCTGGTTGGCAGGCTGGTGCTTATGGGCTGGTGATTCTGGGTTTGGTGACGAGCGTGATCTCCATTTATTACTACATTCGTGTGGTGAAGGCGATGGTCGTGAAAGAGCCGCAGGAAATGTCAGAAGCGGTGAAAAATTATCCTGAAGTTCGCTGGGACTTGCCCGGAATGCGTCCGTTGCAGGTGGGAGTGGTGTTGAGTTTAGTGGCCACGTCTCTGGCTGGCATCCTCTCCAATCCCCTCTTTACTCTGGCTAATGATTCTGTTGCGAAAACGCCGCTCCTCCAACCCGCGATCGTTAGTCGCCAACCTGCACCCGCTCAACAACAAGCCGCTATTGTAGAGAAGCACGATGTGAAGTTGTAATTGCTTCTGTTCGTCGCTCCTCTTGCTGCCCGCTCCCTTTTCCCCATGCGCTCCTACTCTCTGATTGCCCCGGCCAAAATCAATCTTTACCTGGAAATCCTGGGCGATCGCCCGGATGGGTTTCACGCATTGGTGATGGTCATGCAGAGTGTGGATTTGGCTGATCGCCTTGAGGTGCGAGCCAATGGCACTGAAGCTATTCGCGTCCATTGCGACCATCCTCAGGTGCCACTGGATGACAGTAACCTGGCTTACCGGGCGGCTGAGTTAATGCGACAGCAGTTTCCCCAAGCGTTTGCTCGCTTCGGCGGCGTTGACATCGCAATTTACAAACAGATCCCGATCGGTGCAGGGCTGGCGGGCGGTTCGTCTAATGCTGCTGCTGTATTGGTGGGATTAGATTTGTTATGGGAATTGGGCCTCACCCAGTCAGAACTGCAAGAGTTAGGAGCCGTTTTGGGGTCAGATGTCCCGTTCTCGATCGTGGGGGGAACGGCCTTAGCCACTGGGCGGGGCGAAAAAATTGATCCGCTGCCAGACTTGGAGCAGGGCTATGTGGTGTTGGGCAAGCATCGCAGTTTAGCGGTTTCGACGCCCTGGGCCTACAAGACCTATCGCCAGCAATTTAGTCCCTCTTATTTGCCTCAAACGGATCAGCAGCAACGATTGCATCAGGTACATTCGGGGCCAATGATTGGCGCGATCGCCCACCGCGACCTGCCTCAAATCAGTCAGTTGCTTCACAACGACCTGGAAAAAGTGGTGTTGCCACAGTATCCCCAGGTGCGGCAACTGCGCGAAACCTTTCGAGAAGCTGGGGCACTGGGTACAATGATGTCTGGCTCTGGCCCAACGGTCTTTGCCCTAGCGGAAGCTTGGGAGCAAGCCAAGGCTGTGTGCCAACAGGTAGAACAATCTTTAGCTGATCCCGATTTAGAACTTTGGGTGGCAAAATTTAAACCATGTGGCATCCAGGTAGCAGAGTCATGAGCGACCTTCCCCCCGCTTCCCCCCCGTCCTCCTCCACGCCCAATGAGACTGCCAAACTCACCCCGCAGCGTTGTTTGTTTGGCAGCGTCATTGCCGGTGCTTTGGCCTATTGCATGTATTTGATGACCAGCGCGATCGCCCAATCGTTTGCTTTGCACAAGGTTCAGTCCACCAACCTAATTGTGCAGCGCATTTCGGCGGCAGTTCGAACGCTCGTCGTTGGTATGACCACCATGGGGACGGGTGTGTTTGGATTAGCGGCGATCGGGCTGTTTGCCTTGGCCATTCAAATTGTTGTGCAACGCCGTAATCAGCCTGCTAACTCAGATTAGAGATTCATCGCTTCGGCTGTTTCATCTGTTCAGATCAGATAAAATTCTGACTGGGCATTTCATCGGGGATCCTACTTGGTTTCAGATCATCTGAGTGGATTTTAGGAATTTCAGTGCCAGCAACTGAATCCAATTTCAGACCATCAGCAACGGTAGGTCTGTTGCTGATGGTCTGAAAAACAATTTTGCCCAAGCCCCCGTGAAACCCATGATGCTGAATCAAACACAAATCATGCTGCCCCAAAGCTCAAACCAACCCCATAACGACTTGCGTCAACAAATTGACCACAGCTTGCAACGAGCGGTGGCCCAAAAGGATAAGCTCCAAACGATCGATCGTAAGTACAGCATCGTTAACATTATTTTGGGTGCGGTCGCGGCCTTTGTTGCAGGGCAATCTGTTATGGCAGACAAGCCAATCGTTGGCAATTGGAAAACGATGACAACCTTTGCTTCGGTGCTGACGTTGGGCGCAACCGTTGCAGCGGGGGTGCAAAAGCAAGTTGCGGCTCCCGATCTGGTTGCGGAGGTGAGTCAGTGTGTGGCTGAATTGAAAGCTTTGAAAATAGAAACTCTCTCTCCCGCCTATGAATTGGAAAAGGTGAGTGAAGAGTACCAGAAGATTTTGACGGAGTTTTCCAGAGTGGATATGTAGGGACTCACAATAAAGCACCCAACCAAAGCGGGTGCTACTTACGTCTTCCCTTGAGTGAACCGCTAGCGATTGAGGCAGGCGATCGCTAATGCTACCTGCTGCGCGGACAAATGCAACAGCACTAGTTCATCCTCTCTTAAGGTGCAGGGCTTTTTCCACTGCAACGATAAAACCCCCAGAATCGCCTCCCGATAAACCACCGGCACAATCAAGTGAGCCTGTGTTCCCGATGTTGAATAATGTTCAGCCGTGGCCAAATTGCTGTCGGCGGGAATATCTACCGCAACTTGCATTTGCTGAGTGGCGATCGCGGCCTGAGTTAATGGATCTTTGGCTAGCCAGTTTTCGATCGCCCCATCGGCACTGTAAATCCCTTGCGCCGAGGCTAAAGCCCCATCGACCCGCTGCAGAATGCAACCATCAGCATGAAATGTTTTGCCAAACGCAGTTGCCAAGGGTTCCAGACACGCTTCTACAGAGGTGGATTCTTGCGTTACCCGCACGATGTTGTAGAGTAACGCAGTTTGAGACTGCGATCGCTGCAACTCTTCTGTGCGCTGTTTCAGTAGTTCATAAGTTTCGGCGGCCCGTTGCACCACGGCTTTTAATTCATCAGGATTCCAGGGCTTGGTGATGTATTTGTACACTTGTCCGGAATTGATCGCTTCCACCAAATCTTCCACATCGGTAAAGCCTGTGAGAATGATGCGCATTGTGTCAGGAAATTGCGGCACCGTTCGGCTGAGAAACTCAGTTCCTTTCATTTCTGGCATCCGCTGATCCGAAATAATGACAGCCACTTCTCCCTCGGTTGCCAATAGCTCTAACGCATGCACACCACTTTCGGCCTTCAACACTTGAAAATCGCGGCGAAAGGTGCGGTAGAGCAAATCCAGGTTATCGGGTTCGTCGTCTACGACCAACATTTTGGCTTTTTTGGGGCGATCGAGACTCATAAGCTGGCGGCTAATCGTGTCCAATTCGGGAATCGTATACGTCATAAAGAGATAAATTCCTTTTGCTAAACGGGGTTCGGGAAGACGAATGGGAATCACTACAAGCTACTCTAGTTTTGCCCGATTCCTCTATTTTCTAACGGTCTTGACGAAGAATCCCCCTGGCCTAGGCACCCGGAAAAAGTCGGAATAGCTGTGCGGCTAAACTTTTTGAATCACTTTGCGGCCTAACAAGCCCTGGGGGCGGATGAGCAAGGTTAAAAATAGAATCCCAAATGAGACGGCATCTTTGTAAGCCGAGTACTCGCCAGGAACAAATGCCTCGACGACCCCGATCGCTAGCCCGCCAATCACCGCTCCCGGAATACTGCCCAAACCACCCAACACAATCACGGCCAGCCCCTTCAAGCCAAAGCTAATGCCGAAATAAGGCCCAGCAATGCTGACGCTAGACCCAACCAATGTCCCAGCGACTCCCGCCAAAAAGCTACTCACGAAAAAAGTCAACACAATGAAGCGATCGGGATCAATTCCCAGCAAGCTAGAAGTGGTCGGATCTTCTGCCACTGCGCGCATCGCTTTACCATACTTTGTGCCGTTGATGAGATAGGTCAACACGGTCAAAATCACCACAGACACCAGAAAAATCACAATTTGCACAGTTCGGATCGGAATTGGGTTTGCTGCCGTTCCCAGATTAATTGCCGCAGGCAGGCTTCCATATAGGCCCGCTGGAAATGTGTAGTTCTCCGCGCCGACGAGGTACTGGATCAGGTTAACGATTACAAAGGCCACACCCAAACTGGAAACCACAGTTAAGAGCGGATCTGCTCCCTGTCGCCGCAAGGGTCGAAAGGCGAGGCGTTCGATCGCGACGCCGACTAAACCAGCCAGAACGCCACTCACCAGGATTGCCAGCCAGAACGGGAGCGCGATCGGCAATTGGGCATTCGCCAACACGCCATTGAATCCGGTACTGCCCCCCATCAGAAAATAGGTGAAGTAGGCTCCCAGTGTAAAGATGGCTGCATGGGCAAAGTTGATGATGCCCAGAATTGAAAAAATCAATGTGTAGCCCAGGGCAAAAATGGCGTACACACTGCCGATGGATAACCCATTCAAAATATTTTGCAGAATCAGCGTAACAGACATGAAGGAAGCGATCGTAGCTCGTTAAATCATCTGGCTTGATTAAACCACGCCCCACCATCCAAGTGACGAAATTCAACCCCAGCTAGGCAATACTGCCGCGTTTGCGGGCTTCTTTGTAGGACACGCCGACATTTTGTAACCCAGCACGGATCATTTCTTGTTCTAGCAGGGCAAAGAAGCGGGTGCGATCGCCGCCTCTCACCACAGCCTGATTATGCGCTTCTGCTAATGCGACTGGATAGCCGTAGCCCTTTTGCACTTGGGCAATTACCATACTCAAACTTGAGTTCAGCAACTCCTCATCCTGCACCACCCATTCAGGAAACTCGACTCTGGCGACTTCGGTGCCCACATGCACGTAGCAAAAATAGACCCGATGATCGCCATACAACTCCAGAATGTTGGCCGAACTACGCCAAAGCGGACTGCGTTGACCGGGAGCCAGTTGAATGGCCCAAAACTTTGTGTCCTTTAATGGCTCCAACACTTGACAGGGCAGGCGATCGCGCTGTCCGGCACAGCGGCTGAGGCAGTCTGGCGTTTCATAGGGGCAGGCTGGCAGGCGCAAAAAATTTAATGCCTCTCCACTCCGAGATGCACTCAAGTAACCCAACAGCGGAATTTTTGCCCGCTGCAACTGATCCCAAGCTGACAAGATGGGAGTGAGAATGCGATCGCGAGCTTCATGGGGCAATGATTCCAGGAACCAGTAGATGAGTGACCCATCTGTGAGGGCGAGCATGGGTGGGGACGGAGACTTTGCCTGTAACGTCTCTCCAGATGATGTCCCTATGGCCAATTCGGCTAACACAACCGATTCGGCTACAGTGCGTCGATACCCCATCCATTCCTCCGTGGAGATGCCCCACTGCCGGGAGATGTAGAGATCTTCGGGACGGTAAACAACTTCAGGCAGACTATCGAGCAGGGGAAACCGATTTTGCCCATAATGAAGGACGATCCGCCCAACGTTAAGCAGGTAGCAGTAGGCAATTTCATGATGGCTGGGAGCAATTTGGGAGCCGTCAGTGGCGATGACCGTGTGAGCCGCGGGAGGGGTGGCAAGGCTGGCGGTTAAGTTGAGGGGTTCGATCGGTGCAGCCGCCGTAAAGTTCAGGCGATCGCGCCAGACCTGCTGCAATTCCACCAGTTCATCCTGCCGTCGAAATGCTTGCTCCATTAGCTGCTGAGCCTTCTCCAACCGTTGGCGGGTAGCGGAAGCCTCTTGGGTCAACTGTTGACTGATGCCCTGCATTTGGTCGGCAATTTTGGAAAGGTCCAGCATTGGCAGCACAGTGAATTGCTTCGTCGATTATACAATTCATGTGTACTGTTAAATGTCACTTTCCCCCTCAAACAAAGTTTTCAAGGGCATGGCGTTGATATCCAAAACTTCATTCAGGTAGCGCGACAAAATATCGCTTTGGCCGTGGGTGACGTAAACCGTGCTGGCTCTTGATTGCAACACGGTATTCACCAAGCCCTGCCAGTCGGCATGATCAGAAAGCACAAAGCCGCGTTCATAGCCGCGCCGCCGCCGTGCCCCCCGAACCGCCATCCAGCCAGACGCAAAAGCAGTTTGGGGTTGCTGAAAGCGTTTCATCCAGCTCGATCGATGGCCGGAAGGAGGCGCTAGCACGAGATCGCCTTTGAACTTGTAGTCGCGGGGTTTTTCAGAGGCCGGAATTGTGGGCACCATGTCTACGCCAACTTGCCGGTAAATCTCCGTTAGCCCATGCACAGCCCCATGCACGTAGACAGGTTGGTCGGTAAACTGGCGCAGTTCAGCTAAGATGCGTTGGGCTTTGCCAAAGGCGTAACAGAAAAGGAGAGAGGGCCGCTCGCGATCGCTCTGCCACCAATCATAAATCTGCCGACAAATCTCCTCGCCGGACTGCCATTTGTAGATCGGCAAGCCAAAGGTCGCTTCGGTGATAAACGTGTCGCAGGGCACGACTTCAAACAAGTCACAGGTGGGGTCGTAGCAGCGCTTGTAGTCGCCGGAAACCACCCACACTTCATCCTGATGCTCAACGCGAACTTGAGCCGAACCCAGAACATGGCCAGCCGGATGGAAGGATACCCAAACGTTGCCCAGCTTGATCTTTTCGCCGTACTCCACCCCTTGCAGGTTCAGGTTATCGCCCAGGCGCTTTTTTAACACGCCTTCAGAAATACGAGTGGCGATATAACGGCTCGACCCATACCGAGCATGATCGGAGTGGGCATGGGTAATCAGGGCTGTATCTACGCCACGCCAAGGATCAATGAAAAATTCGCCCTGCTTGCAATACAACCCTTCCGGCAACACGGTAATCAGTGACATGGGCGTTTGGGAATGCGTTCACTGCTTGAGAATAGCAAAAGCTAGCTGGCCTTAGGGTTGATGCCTGAATCAGGCTGCATCCACGATCGCCAGTTCTTGTTTGAGCCGAGCTTCTTCTTGCAGATATGCCTCAATTTGAGTTTCGATTTCGCGCCGCACGATATCCCGATACTCAACAAAATGTTCAATCTGGGCACAGGTGGACAGGTAGCTGCTAACCCCACCGGGGTTGAGGCGATACATGTTCCACAGATTACGCCAAAACTGCCAGCGCGTATCCCGCACCACGCCTTGCCGCCACGCGATCGTCAGGAGGGCACGAATCGCCACCCAATCCAACTTTTTCCTCGAACGCTTGCCTTTTTGTGGATAAGTGGCTTCGCCTAACAGCAGAAAATGCCGATAGGTGCGATCGAGAAAACGTTTGGGTTCGTACAGCGTCCAGAAGGCTTCCACGTATTCGCGCGCAATGTCTTCTAATGGCCGGGTGGGCACAAAATTCATCAAGGCAGTCTGGTTGCCATTGGAAAGCTGATCGCGGAGTCGCCCTTCTTTTGCCAAACGATGCCAGAGAGCCGTATCGGGCAAGGCTTGCAGCATACTAAATAGCGCGGTGGGGATGGTCGTTTGCTCGACAAATCGCACAATACGATCGCCCGCACCCGGTTTTTCACCATCAAAACCAATGATGAACCCGGCCATCACCCGCAAGCCCGAGCGGGCAATGTTTTGGACGGCATCGCTGAGGGAATCGCGCGTGTTTTGAAACTTTTGCGTCAGGGTCAAACTCGCTTCGTCTGGAGTTTCGATGCCTAAAAAGACCGCTCCAAAGTTACACGCCACCATCGCATCCATCAATTCCTGATCTTTGGCGAGATCAACGGAAGCCTCGGTGGCAAAGGAGAAGGGATAGCCATGTTCTACCATCCACGGCTGTAGTTCTTTCAAAAATAGTTTGACGTTGCGCTTATTGCCGATGAAGTTATCATCCACCATGAAAATGCTACGCCGCCAACCCAGTTCATACAGCCGCTCCAGTTCGGCCAGGATTTGAGCCGGAGTTTTGGTGCGGGGTTTGCGTCCGTAAAGCACGATGATGTCGCAAAATTCGCATTGGAATGGGCAACCCCGCGAGAACTGGACTGACATTTCAGAGTAAGCATCAAATTCCAGCAAATCGAAGCGAGGAATCGGGGTGGTGGTGACATCGGGCTTTTCCCCATTGGAACGATAAATCCCAGAACCGTCTCCCTGGACGATCGCGTCCACAAACATCGGTAGCGTAATTTCGCCCTCATCCAGAATGAGATAATCTGCGCCAGCCATTTTGGCCTCTTCTGGAAGTGCGGTTGGGTATGGCCCACCGACAGCCACTTTCTTGCCGCGCTGTTTGGCTTCGCGCACCTGAGCCAGCAAATCATCTTTTTGCACAATCATGGCTGAGAGAATCACGAGATCCGCCCAAGCCCATTCGGCTTCAGTGACCGCACGCACATTGCGATCGACCAATCTAAAGTTCCAGGCTTGAGGCAAAATCGCAGCGACTGTCACTAACCCTAAAGGCGGCAACATCGCCTTGCGATCGAGGAGAGCCAGCGTTTTTTCGAATGACCAAAAACTCTTAGGAAACCGGGGGTAAAGCAGTAAGACGTTCATTCCATCACACGCGAAACTATGCTGAACACTACAACCAGAGCGTTCCTCAATCAGGATTACCACTTGCATTCCTAACTGAAGGATTAACGCCCTACGAAATACAACCTCTTCATCCTAACGTGGTGGATTGATTTAACAGAGTCCTGATTGGCTTATCATCCCACGGAGAAATCCAGTTGGCTAGGGCAAGTGAATATGAAAGTCAACGCCCTACCGATAGACTTAACTCTCTTGTGTCACATCCCACCCAGGCTCACCCCGGGAAACCGCACATTCGCTGCCCCCCAAATTTTCGATCGAACTTTGCTTGGCTGCTCCTGCTCCGCTGGTAGCGATTGCCTTCTGCGTGACCAAACTGAACTGTGATAGGGTTTTACAGGTATAGGCATCGCTTAAATACATGTGCTTGGGGTCGCTTGAGAGAAATATGTCTAAGATTTGGGAACTCGATTTTTATTCACGTCCAATCCTGGATGAGAACGGCAAAAAGGTTTGGGAAGTATTGATTTGCGAGAGTCCCACAACGATCGACGCCGACGTTGCGCCTCTATTCCGCTTTGCCGAGTATTGTTCAAATGCTGAAGTCAATTCGGCACGTTTGGAGCAGGTCTTGAAAGCTGCGATCGCGGAAGCGGAAGTGACGCCCGATCGCATCCGTTACTTTCGGCAAGCGATGAAAAACATGATCACGAAAGCCTGCACCGATCTGGGCATTCCTGCTGTGTTGAGTCGGCGCACCTATACCCTGAACCAATGGATGCAACAGCGATCGCAGGAAGACTATCCCAAACATCCGGGCTTTCAACCGGGGGTCAATCCTTCCGTTAGTTTTGCCGCCACCGCAGCCCAGCGGCTACCCGATGCCTTGCAAGGACAAAAGTGGACGTTTGTCACCCTGGAGGCCAGCGCGTTTAGTGAAATGGGTGAGTGGGCGATCGATTTCGGGGAAGCCTTTCCGCTGGCCCTCGCGGGTGTCCAACCAGATACCCTGGTTCCCGGTTTCATCATCTTTTCGCCGCGCGCAGTGCCCATGGCGGGTTGGATGTCGGGCTTAGAATTGGGGTTTCTCAAACTAGATACGGACGCTCCCCGCCTCATTTTGGAGACTGGCGTCAACGATCGCTGGATCGTAGCCAATTTGGGCAACTCCCAGTTGGTGGCAGAGGCGCAGCGGTTTGAAACGGCAAAACAGCAAGCCCATGGCGTTCATTTTGTAGCGGTTCAAACTAATCCAGAAACCGAAGCCTTTGCCGGATTCTGGTTATTGCAAGAGACCGTTTTGGCGTAAAGTGATTGGTAGCTGATAGCAACACGTTGTGAGCAGGCTAAAAGCACCAGGAGACGGGGAATTTACTTCTCTTATACTTTTGCTCCAGTCTACTTATGGCCGTTGTGAGTTCACGAGTGACCGCTGACGATTCAAGCATTATGGGTTCGGAGGAATTACATCAATCCACATTAGTAGAGCAACTGCTTGATCTAGCTGTGCGGTCTGGGGCAGAAGCCGCAGAGGTGTTTCAATCGCGATCGCTGTCTCGACCTGTGTTTTTTGAAGCGAACCGACTGAAGCAACTGGAAAGTGCCCAAGCAGAAGGCATGGCGTTGCGCTTGTGGCAAGATGGACGCCCCGGCTTGGCAGTTGCCTATGGCCCCGTCGATCCGCAACTGTTGGTCGATCGAGCGCTGGCGTTAAGCAAACTGAACGACCCCGAAACGATTGAATTAACCAGTGGCGCTCGCATCGAATATCCTGACTTGGGAGAATTCGTGGCTGTAGAACAGTTGGTGGAGTGGGGCAAGGAAGCGATCGCCCTGGTGCGAGATGCTTACCCCGACGTGATTTGTGAAGCTGAATGGGAATGCGAAGCCGAGACAACTCGCTTGATCAACACAGCCGGTCTAGATTGCGGCTACACGGATACAACTTTGGGCTGCTCCCTCTCAGCCGAATGGATTCGAGGCGACGATTTTCTCAGCGTTTATGATGGTCAAACCCAACGCGGCACCCTCGATCCAGCCGCGCTCGTGGAGCAGGTTTTACTGCGATTGGACTGGTCCCAGCACAATACGCCATCCTTAAGTGGCAAAATTCCGATCCTATTTACATCTAAAGCCGCGGACATGCTGTGGGGGACAGTGCAGGCCGCCTTAAGTGGCAAACAGGTCATCGAAGGTGCCTCTCCCTGGAGCGATCGCCTGAACGAACTTGTAACATCGGAAGAACTGACCCTCCTGCAACATCCAAATGCTGGCCCCTTTAGCTGCCCCTTTGATGATGAAGGTACTCCCACCCGCCCAATTACGTTCATTGAAAGCGGAGTCCTCAAGCTGTTCTACGCCGATCGCACGACTGGACGGGCCTTGGGCAGCGGCACTACTGGCAACGGGTTTCGCCCCGGTTTAGGCAGCTACCCCACGCCTGGCTTATTCAATCTCCTGGTTGAGCCGGGGGCACGATCGCGAAGCACCAACAAAACTCTGGATCAGTTAATTGCCAGTCTGGACAATGGCTTGATTGTGGATCAGATGCTGGGCGGCGGTGCGGGCATTTCTGGCGAGTTTTCCATCAACGTTGATTTGGGCTATCGGGTTAAAAATGGGCAAATCCTAGGTCGCGTCAAAGATACGATGGTCTCTGGCAACGTTTACACCGCGCTCAAACAATTGATTGAGTTGGGTGGAGATGCCGACTGGAACGGTTCTTGCTACACCCCCTCGATTATTGTGGGTGGGTTATCAGTAACCGGGCGCAGTTAAAGGCTTTATGACTTCCCGCCCTGCCGCCTGGCAACTCGGGTGCATTTTGTGCCTGGGTGTATTTGCAATTTCTACGGCGGCCCCCCTAGTCCGCTTAGCCATGAATGCAGCGGCGGCCCAAACAGTTGGATTTAGTTTGGTGCTGGCCGCTTCCCGCTTAACTTTGGCGGCGTTACTGCTTACTCCCAACTGGTGGCGGTTGGCGGCTGGTCAACCTGCCGCTAAATCAATCTGGTTGGCGATCGCGGCTGGCGTTGCTTTGGCCGTCCATTTTGCCGCCTGGATTACGTCCTTGGCCTTCACCTCGATCGCCGCTTCCACCGCCCTTGTCACCACGAATCCAGTCTGGGTGGCGGTCTTATCTTGGGTCTGGTTCCAAGAAAAACCAACTCGCAAACTGTTGATTGGCACAGGAGTTGCTCTGGTCGGTGGCTTGTTAGTTGGCTTGGGTGGTGCTGATTCTACCCATGTGAGTCATCAGCCATTGTTAGGAAATGGGCTGGCTTTAGTTGGAGCTTGGGCCGCCAGTTTTTATCTTTTGTTGGGCAGAGAAGCCCAACGGCAAGGACTCAGCCTCAGCCATTACGTCACGATCGCCTATAGTACCGCCGCAATTGCCCTGCTGCCGTTGCCGTGGTTGGCAGGTGCGACTTATACCAATTATTCAATAACGGTGTATGGCTACATTTTGTTGACAGCCCTCATTCCGCAACTGATCGGCCACACGACATTTAATTGGGTTGTGCGATGGTTGCCAGCAACAGTCGTTACCCTAATTTGGCTGTTTGAACCGGTACTCTCCAGTGGCTTGGCTTTTCTTCTGTTTGGAGAAATCCCGGAGACGATCGTGTTATTTGGAGCACTCGTATTATTATCTGGCGTTGCGATCGCCGTTTCTGCTTAAAGCACATCTGGCTCTAACTATACGTTTGCTTGATAAAGTCGCCAGGATGAAGAAAAGTGGTGTTCATTCTTACTGTGACAAAGATCACAAGGAATGTTGATCCCGATCGCTCCCCCTGCCTTAAAACCCAGACATACTGTAAAGGACTCAACTAAAGCCGAGTCATCAACAGGGAACACACGACTGGCCGACAGGTTTCGCAAGAAACCGTCGGTTTTTTATTTCCAAGGTTAACTGGAAAAAAGGCGAACCATCGAACCAGGGCAAACCTCACGGGGTTGCGTGCCCGGAGTCTAACCGTTATCGATGATTCGCCTCAGCAGCGAAACTTAGGAAATTACGAGGAGTCCGGCAGGATAAAGTTGAGGGCTATCTCGAATTGACAAAAACCAGGCTGGCGAAGTGTTGAGGGCTGTCAACCCATCAACCTAGTCGTGCCAGACTACTAGGCGAAATTGAGGGCTAGTTGAAGTTGGGGTTTGGCCGTCGTTTCGGGTATGGTAGCTGGGTTTGCCGTCACCGCTGAACAATAGCGCGCAAACGTACAGCGATCGCACTGTTTGCCAGGGTTAGGCTCCCAACCGCGATCATGCCGGAGTTGCACCGCCAGATCGCCAATGATCGATCGCACCTGTTGCTGATGTTCGGGCGTGGCCTCAAAGCGGATCTTTTCGCCACTCCGCAGAAACAACAGGCTTAAGAACTTTAGACTTTGCCGATAGGTTTGTTCTAAAGCCAGGTAATACAACCCAATCTGAATATCAATTTCTGTGGGTTCTGGTAGCTTCATCTCTCGTCCAGATTTGTAGTCAATCAACTCCAACCCATTGGTGAGAAAGTCGATGCGGTCATAACGTCCAACGATCGAAAACTCTAGTTCCTCAACCTGCAAATACCCCTGGATCTTCCCTTCCACAGCCAGAGGTTGATTGATAGCCACCTCACTGGCAATAAAGTTCCAGTAGTAGCGTTCCAAAATTTCTCGCCCCTCGGTAACCTGGCGATCGCTCAACCCCGTTGAATGTTCTTCCCAGCAATGATGAACCCAGCGCATGTCGGGTAACGGCTGACGATAATGCCAATCACGGTGGCACTGAGCTAACGCCTGATGCAGGGCATTCCCCAAAGCGGCTGACCCATAAAAATCACTACTGGATACTTTCCGCTCGTACCGCAAGTAATAGGCATAGGCACAACGATGATATGCCTGAAGTTTGGTTGCAGAGATGTGGTAAGTCATAGGGGGCAAAAGGCCGGAAGCAAGGGCAGCAGAATTTCTAGGAGAGGGCACAGGCGCGCAGATTTTGGCCGCACCTAGAGACCAGTCAGCTTTGGCCAACCGGGCGCTTAAATAAGGCATCCAGATAGATACGCGAAGCTTGACGATGATTGAGTTTTTCGGGAGCGGCTTCGGAGCGGTTTTGCAAGAGGAACAGAGAAAGCGCCGCTGTGATAACCCGATCTTGATCCCAATCGGGGCGCATTTCCAAATAGCCTCTGAGCGACTCATGCAGAATTTCGGGAACTTCCACTAAAAGACTCACGGTGGTATCCATAGGATTTCAATTTCCAAGAAAGGTTAGCAAGGTGAAAACAACTGCCAGCAAAAATCTACCGATCTGCTCCAAAGACTTCTCCCTCAAATGAGCTAAAACACTTGCGGAGTGGTATTTGTAGAGGTCAGTACCGGCTTAGGTTGGTCGCCCTATTCTCAATCGAAATCCTCTGCTTGTCAATGTTGCGAACTGTTGCGGAAGTCTTTAGATCAAAAAAAGCTTTACGGAAGAATCGATGGTTGAGCCACTTTTTTGTTACGTAACTTTATAAAAACTCGTTCCGCCACGATCGGCTTAGCCTTTCCTTAAAGAATTTTTAGGGATGTGGAAAAGTCCGATTCCATCGTGGAGGTTGTGGAAAAAATGATTAAATCTGTGGAAAAACCTGTGGAGAGGGTGTGGAAAAGCGCAAAATCGATTGTGGAAACGATGTGGATTATGTGGGGAAAAGCAGGACGATCGCGAATTTTTGTAACGTTTTTGGTTTGTGGCTTTGCCTAATCATCAACTCCGGCTTTCTGCTGTTGGTAATGCTGCTTGAACAGGCGCTGTTGCTGGTTGTGGTCAACGATCGGTTCTGGATAGCCGTAGCGATCGCGCTCACCGGCAGCAATCTTCCCAGAGACCAAATCTTCGGTATCCACACCGCGTAATTCGGGTAACCACTCGCGAATGTACTCAGCTTCTGGATCAAACTTTTTCGCCTGACTCGCTGGGTTAAAAATCCGCAGTGGTTTTGGATCCATGCCGCTAGATGTACTCCACTGCCAGCCACCATTGTTGGCCGACAGATCCCCATCAATCAGCTTTTGCATGAAGTATTTTTCGCCCAAGCGGCCATCCACCAGCAGATCTTTCGTCAAAAAACTGGCGACGATCATGCGGCAACGGTTGTGCATCCAGCCGATCGTGTTCATCTGACGCATCGCGGCATCGACGATCGGATAACCTGTCTGCCCTTCACACCAGGCTTGGAAACGGTCTTCTTTATTTTCCCAGGGAAAATTTTTGAAGGGTTGGCGGTAGGGGCCTTCTGCTAGCGCTGGAAAGTGATATAACGCATGCTGGTAAAACTCCCGCCAGGCCAGTTCCTGTTGCCAGGTTTGAACCCCTTTGCGGGCTTCATCGCTACGAGCATTGGCCATCGCTTCAACGGTCGCTGCCCATACAGTCCGCACCCCGATCGCCCCAAACTTGAGGGCGGCACTCAGTTGCGAGGTGCCGGGATGGGCGGGGAAGTTCCGTTCATCGCCATAGGCTTCAATGGTGCGATCGCAAAAGGCGGTTAGTTTTGCCTGGGCACCGTCTTCTCCCGGTTCAATCACGAGGGGCGTGTCCCAGCTAAACCCTAACGCTTTCGCGGTCGGTAGCTCAATGACGCCCGCCTGTTCAGCGCATTCCTGTTCGGTTGCGGTTAAACCTGTCGCTCCTTGTAAAAGCTGGGCTGGAGTGGCTTTCGCCTGACTATGCCAATTTCGCCAGAAGGGCGTGTAGACTGTGTAGGGTTGACCGGCACCAGTGGCAATCTCTTTCGGGGAGTGGAGGAGCTGATCCCAAAAGGGACACACCTCGATGCCTTGCTCCCGAAGGGCAGCAGCAACCGTGCGATCGCGGTCTCGGCCATACGGCTCCACATCCTGGTTGAGGAACACGGCTTTGGCGTTCAAGGCTTTGGCTAATCGGACAATGCCATCACGGGGATCGGCGTTGAGAATGAGGAGCTGGCTACCTGCTTGCTGATAGCGATCGCGGAGTTTTTGCAAGCATCCCATCATGTAAGTAACCCGCACCGGAGCGACATCATCCCGTTGCAAAATGTTGGGATCAAGACAAAATACGCCCACTACTTTTTCGCTACGTTGGCGCGCGGCGGCCAGACCCAGATTATCGCCCAGCCGTAAATCGCGACGGTGCCAAAACAGAATTAAATCACTCATCATTCCCAACCAGACTGTTCATTCAAGAGCCATTTAAGAAAGGACGGGCCATGAAGAAGCCGCAGATCGATTTGGCATCTGTGAGTTCGCCGGAGTAAATTGCTTGCTCGACTTCATCCCCGGTCATGAGTACAGTTGCTAAATCTTCATCGATGTCAGGTTCTGGTGGGTTGTCTAGCAGTTCCAGATCCTGGGCCAAAAAGGCGTAGATAATTTCATCGGAGTAGCCTGGAGCCACAAAAAATTCGCCCAATTTCTGCCAGCGATTGGCACGATACCCGGTTTCTTCCTGAATTTCGCGCTCGATCGTGGTGGCAGGATCTTCATCTGTCTCGATCGTCCCAGCGGGAAACTCCAACAATCGACCCCGTGCGGTGAAGCGGTATTGTTTCACTAACACAAACTTGCCTTCAGATGTCACTGGAACGGCGAGAGCGCCCCCCGGATGCCGGACACATTCCCATTCTCCTTCTGCTTTGTTGGGCAAGCGGAGGCGATTCGCTTCAAACGCGAATTTTCGGCCTTTGTAGAAGAAACGTTGTTTTAGGAGTTGGGGGGGTTCGGGTCCAAAGGGCATAGCTGGTGATGGCGTGAAAATGGTGTAGGCGCGAGGGGTTGAATGAATCAGCCGCACTTGCAAGATACAAAAGTTGATTAGTCTACAATAAGTCGAACTCCTGAACAGTCTATCGTTTGAACGAGGTCTGCGATCGCTTTACCCGAAACTGGTTCTTGCCAATCGGCGGCAATTTCAGCCAGGGGAACTAATACAAACGCTCGTTCCGTCATGCGCGGGTGCGGAATTTGCAGAGTCGGCGTATCCAAGATCAGGTCATCAAACAGTAACAAATCCAGATCCAGCGTGCGCGGCCCCCAACGTTCTCGCCGCTCCCGCCCAAATTGTTTCTCTATATCCAACAGAATGGCGAGCAACTCGTGAGGTGCGAACACTGTCTGCACGATGAGACAGCCGTTGAGGTAATCCGGTTGAGGCGGCCCCACAGCCTGGGTTTGATACCAACGCGATCGCCCCTTGAGTTGAATTCCTGGCGTGGTTGCCAAAACCACCACGGCTGATTCCAACGTTGCCCAGGAATCACCCAAATTACTGCCCAGTGCGATCGCGCTATGATTCGCCATCGCCTTGCGAGTGCATGTAGGTAAGAAACCGTCTATTCACTTCCGCGGTTGACACGTCTTCGATATGAGTTGCCAATATCCACAGGTGGCCAAATGGATCAGTCAACATCCCAGACCGATCGCCGTAGAATTGATCTTCTACTGGACGGAGAACCTGCGCTCCAGCGGCGATCGCTTGCTCAAATTGGTGAGCGACATCTGCCACATACACCATGATCGTAACGGGTGAACCGCTGGTTGCACGGGGACTGCGGAAGCCCATGTCCGGGAACTCATCCGCTAACATGACGATCGCATTGCCGATTTTAATTTCTGCATGGGCAACCTTTCCCAATGGGTCGGTAAGTCGCGCCAACTCAATGGCATTGAAGGCTTGCTGGTAGAAGGCGATCGCGTCAGCCGCTTGCTCAACGGTTAGATACGGGATTGCAGCTTGGTATTCATCCGGGATCGGCTTGACTGCCATAATCATTATCCTCAAATTAGAACACATGTATTCTATGAGTTCTGCCCATTTTTATCAATCAGGCTACATCCCGCAATGTGCGACCTAATCGTCAAAAGTACTGTTTTCTCGTAGAGTGGGCATCTTGCCTGCTCGGATTGGGCGGACAAGATGTCCACCCCACAGGGATTGTTCAAAAGTTGCACATTGCGTTACATCATCGGTATGGGTAGCGTGGCAAAAGGGAGTCGGAACGCCTACTCAGATGCCTTGCGGTTTAACAAGCCAGCGAAAGTACTCTTTACCTGGCTAGCAACACCTTGCAGCGGATTGCCTTTGCCGGGTGCAGGGCGGACAGCCACTTGAATCTCTTCGTCGGGGTATGCCTTCAGGCGATAACCATACTCCAGATTGTTCTGGCTCTTGCGCAATACCGGAAATAGTCGGAAAGCTCCTTGCAGCAACTCGGCTTCTTGCTGATAAATTGCTCGACTGATTTGGTTACTGCGGTTCACGGCCAACGATCCGATCGGAAACCAATTTTTCTTATCTTTAACACGTACAAAAATATTAAACTCTGGCAATCCGTCGGCTTTCATCTTGTCGTACTGCGTGGCGGCCACAGCACGCTTTTCAGCACTTTTTGACGGTTTCTTCGTTTGCTTGGGCTGACCAAATCCAGTTGAAGGTGCCATTTCGATATCCCAAAAATATGAATCTTGTTAATAAAAGTTTACTTCTTTCTGGGGATCTTGTGATCGAGGACTTGTGAATTGCAGAACGCGATCGATAAGCGTAAGATTTTTGGAGAAATAAGTTTGCAAAAAGATACCAATATGAGACGGCTCCTCCACTTCGTTCCATTCTGGATGCGGCAATTGCGGCGATGGGTTCTGGTTGTTGCGATGGTGTTGTTGGCAACTCAACTTGTTGTTGCGCCTGCCAGTGCCACCAGTCTGTATGAAATTCCAGCCCTGGAAGATGACACTTGGGTGATTGACGTGGCAGAAGTCATCAGTCGCAGCAATGAAGGTAAACTCAGCTCCTTGTTTGCTGACTTGGCGGCTAAAACGGGCTATGAAGTCCGGATCGTGACCATTCACCGCTTGGATTATGACGAGACAGCTCAAGGTTTTGCCGATAAGCTGTTCACTCGTTGGTTTCCAGAGCCGGAAGATCAGGAAAATCAAGTGTTGTTAGTCCTAGATAATGTCACCAACAATACTGGGATTCGCACCGGGGCAAGCGTAAAGCAAGCAATGCCTGACGCGATCGCCACCAGTGTGGCACAGGAAAGCGTGTTGATTCCGTTGAAGGAAGGCAACAAATATAATCAGGCAGTGTTACAAGCAAGCGATCGCATGATTGCAGTGCTGTCTGGGAAAGCAGATCCTGGCCCACCGGAGCTAAAAGAGGATGTCATGGTAGAAGGCACCTTCGCGACGAAAGAAGATACGAAAGAAAGTAATGCCACTGTTTGGGTCATCGGCTTTCTGATTGCCGCCACCATTATTCCTATGGCGACTTACTACTTCTATCAATACATGGGCTCACGTTAGTCGATTCAATTTCATCTAAATAGTACAAATCTGTACCCTTCACTCTTCTGGGAGTGGAGGGTATTTTATTGCCTATTCTGGCAAACGCAAGAGTTCCAGCGAATGTTTGTATCGCAGAAAACATATTTGCCCTAACTTCACAGTTTCTTTAAGAGAAGAGTGTTGGAGACAACTTATGTCGGTTGGATTACAGGTGGTATTTTTCAGAGGTAAGAACAGTAACATTGACCATTGAACGGCGTGACTGAGATTAATCTATCTATCGGTACTTTTAGGAATCAGTCAGTGCTTTTAGCATGACCAAGTAGTCGTCAAAAGAGACTTTTCAAAAAACTGCTGATTGGGTTATTTCGTCTCCTATTCTTAATCTCTTCTAAACCCAAGCTTGTAGCAGAAGAATTTGTTTAGAGCAGCATTATCTCAAGCAAAGCTATTGGTTAATAGTGATTTGTTTGCTTGAGATAATGCTAACTAAAATTATAAAACTTCAGGTTGGACGGGAGTTTCACGACTTTATATGAAATTTTCAAGAGTGGTTATTATTGCTCTTAAGCTTTACATTTCCTCAAAATATTCTTAACAGATATAAACAATGTAATTTGATGTTATTTCAACTTGGCTTAGTCTCACCTTAACGTTCAAATGCTTTTCTGATAAAGGGTTTTCCTAACATCATTTATCTAATTTCTAGCAAGACTTTTGATTAAAAAAGTCTTGGTTGGGGTGCGATCGAACTGAGTATCCTCCATCACACAACTACTGATTTCTGGAGTGCAAATGCCAAGTAATAATCACGTGATTTTCATCCACCCGGATGGAACCAGTCCTTCTCACTATGCAGCGGCTCGATTTGTAGAATATGGTCCTGACGGACGGTTGAACTGGGACAGACTTGACCAAGCTGCCGTGTATCTGGGACACATGGAAGACCAGTTGGGCGGCACCTCGAATGCAGGTGCAGTGACTCACGCAACGGGCACCAAAGTCTATGCCGAATCGTTTGGCCTGAACGAAGACAACTCTCCCGTCACCACGCTGGCAGGCACCACGAATCGAACTATTGTGCAAGAAGCTGTTGCGGCCAATAAAGTGACGGCGTTGGTGCAATCCGGTGCAATTTTTGAGCCTGGAACCGCCGCATTTGCCTCTCAAGTGGGCGAACTAGAGGTCAATGGACAGCGGATCCCACCTCGATCGCGCACCGCTGAAATCGCTCGCCAAGTGATTTTATCGGGTGTGGATTTCATTTTGGCTGGCGGCGAAGTGACCCTGCTGCCAGTTGGGACTGACGGGTTTCATGGCACAGCAGCTCAGTACGATGCCATTAGCAGCAACCCCTTGCAGCGCCCCTCGGAAAACCTGATTGAGTTGGCTAAGAGCTTGGGTTACACGGTTGTTTATACCGAGGCCCAACTACGAGATTTAGTCGACCCGGCCAAGACTCCGACCCCGCCAACGAAAGTGTTGGGCGTGTTTGCGCCGGTTCACACCTTCAACGATCGCCCGGAAGAAGTCTTGGCGCAAAACAACTTGCCGCTGTATTCGCCCACCGCTCCCGAAATCGGCGAAATGCTGGATATCACGCAGCAGTTGATGGAACGCCACCCCAACTTCATCAATGGCTCCATCACCATTGTGGAAGAAGAAGGATCGGACAACTTTGGCAACAACAACAATGCGCGTGGCACGATTGAAGGAACGGCCCGAGCAGACCGGGCGATCGGCGTGGCTCTAGACTTTATCGAGCGCAATCCCAATACCCTGCTGATCACGGCGGCAGATAGTGATGCGGGCGGTCTACAGGTGGTCGATCGTAGCAACGCCACGGCTAACGTGGGCACCATCAACAATAACCCCACCACCGAAGCACGGAACGTGCCCTTAGACGGACGGACAGGCGCAAATACGTTGCCCTTCCTGGCTCAGCCAGATGCCAATGGTGATGTCTTCCCGTTTGCCGTGGGTTGGACTGGGACGCCTGACTACAGCGGTTCGATCGTCTCCAAGGCTCACGGTTTGAATGCTAATCGGCTGCCTTCCACAGCTGATAACACGGTGATCTACGAGTTGATGTATGAAACTCTGTTTGGCGTGGAACTGCAACCTCGGATTCAGGAAGCGGCAAGAGCGCCCCGTGCTACTCAAGACACCGGCAACGTCATCTTCATTCACCCCGATGGCACCAGCCCCTCCCATTACATGGCGTTGCGGAACGTCGATAAAGGGCCTGATGGTCGCCTGAATTGGGACATGATGTCCGATGCTGGGGTGTACCTGGGCCACATGGAAAACCAGTTGACCGGGACTTCCAATGCAGGGGCTGTAACTCATGCAACTGGAGTCAAGCTGTTTAACGAGTCGTTTGGGCGGGAAGAGACCAATGAACCAGTGGTTTCGGCTTCTGGTCAAATCAGCCGAACGATTCTGGACGAAGCAAGAGACGATGGCAAGTTCACCATGTTGCTGCAATCTGGGCACTTGGCAGAACCCGGTAGCGCAGCGTTTGCGGCAAAAACCACCAACCGTGAGGGGGACAACATTCGCGCCCGCGATAAGTTTGCCGAAATCATTGAGCAAGTGATCCGCTCCGGCACTGATGTGATTATGGGTGGCGGTGAGTTGTATATGCTCCCCGTTGGCACCACCGGCTTCCACGTGACAGCAGCGTTGGATGCGGCAGAAACTCGTCCTGAGCGCCGCCCCTCCATCAACCTGATTGAGTTGGCTCAGTCCTTGGGTTACACCGTGGTTTACACCGAAGCGCAGATGAATGCGGCGGTGAATAGTGCAAATCCTCCGGCAAAATTGCTGGGTGTGTTTGCGGCGATTCATACCTTTGACGATCGCACCGAAGAAGCATTGCGCTTAAACACCGCTAATCCCAGCCCGCTCTACGTGGAAACTGCTCCCACCGTGGCGGAAATGTTGGATGCTTCCTTGAAATTGGCTGATCTGAGCGGTAAAAACTTCTTCGCGGTGTTGGAAGAAGAAGGCAGCGACAACTTTGGCAACAACAACAATGCTGTCGGGACGATCGAAGGGGTACGGCGAGCAGATGCAGCGATCGGCGTGGCCATGAACTACGTCAACAACGTTAATCCCAACACCCTGGTGATTACGGCTGCCGATAGCGATGCTGGCGGTTTACAAGTTCACCAGTTCGCACCTTACACCCGTGCTTCTGGTAACTTTGATGCGAGCAACCCCAACCTGGCCGCTAGCCAGCCGGAAGTGCCCTTCGTCAACGTCAACCCCACCACCACGGCCAGTACTCGTGCTTTCCTGGATGGTGAACGCGGCAGCACGGCCACGGAAGGCTTTCCCTGGGTGCCTTTTGCCGCGCAAGATAGCATTGATGGACCGATGGGCAACTTCACGATCAACTGGGTTGGTACGCCCGACTTCCCCGGTAGCATCGTCTCGAAAGCCTACGGGATGAATGCAGACTTGTTGCCTTCCACCTTGGATAACACTGAAATCTACCGCCTCATGTACGAAACGCTGTTTGGTCGGGGGTCTCTGCCCAACTACGCGAGTGGTGGACAGGGCAACGATACCTTAGCTGGCGGCGCGGGTGCAGATGTGCTGGTGGGCTTCGCTGGTGATGATCTATTGGTCGGTCTGGCGGGTAACGATACCCTGGCGGGCGGCTTAGGCAATGACACGCTGATTGGCGGTCCTGGTCGCAACGAACTCAGCGGTGGCGCAGGTGCGGATCAGTTTGTGATTGCGGCAGACAGCAGCGATCGCATTTTCGATTTCGCGCTCGGTGAGGACAAGATCCGGTTGTCAGGTGTGTCCTTCGGTCAGCTTCAAATTACTGCTGGTGCAGGCTTTGAAACTGGCAATGCTCTGGTCGGACTGTCTGGTGGCACTTCACCACTAGCGGTTGTTGTGGGTGTGCAAGCGAACGCTCTCAGCAGCAGCGATTTTATCGCCTAGCGATTTGGCCGAGACGAGCGATCGTTAATTCAGGCGATCGCTCGTCTCGACAGAAGCAACCTGTATGGGCGGGTTTAGCAGACCAATCTGGACGCTGGAACGGATGTAACGGTAAAACCTGCCTCTCCCAAATATTGAATTGATTTATAGCCGTCGCCATGTGAAACGTGGCAGACTTCGGCGTGAGCGCGATTCGGCTGAGCTCATCGTCGAAGCCTCAGTCGAACGAGGCGTGTCAGAACACCTACCCAGAATCGGCAGTTCAGCCATTTGATATGTCCTAAGTGTTCTGACCATAGCTATAATTCTCATTCCTTAGGTCAAGGAGGAAGTTGCAAAACGAGTGCTGGCTTGGCATTCTGACGTGCTTTTGTCACGTTACTTATAGCTATGGCGACAACGAGTAAAAGTTTAATTAGCTGCGAGTTGATTGATGGTGCATCACACTTTCGCTAGCAGCAGCTTACACAAATAGGGAATAGTTGGTAAATGGAGCAATAAACTGTTCAAAATATATTCAAAAGCTATCAATATTTTGATATTGAATGTGGTTTAGATAACGTTGAACCATTTTCGCTCAGTGTTACTCTTCTAGTTAGGACTTGATGTGTTTCAGAATTTTGCCAGAGACATTAAAAAATCTTAAACCTCTAACGCAACTCTGAAATTTAAATTGATTAATCAAGTCTGAGGTTTTAGCGCTCACGCCTCAAAAGTTTTTTAAGACATTTTAGGGTCATCGATTTGATGGCTTTATTTGCGTGTGTATTGCATATGCAACGTTGTTCATGAGTTCACATCGTTCAACCTATCTATCTACCGGGTGCAATCCCCGATCGAATCACTATGGCAACTACCACAACGCTCAAAGGTTTTGCAGTTCTCCCTGCCGATACATTTGCCGCAGGCCCCCCATCCGGCAGATTCATTACCGGTACCACCAACGGTCGATCGATTCCCTTCCCTAGTCAACCAGTTCAGGGATTCAGCGGGGTACAATTTGCCGGAAATAATACGTTTTGGTTTTTATCTGATAACGGCTTTGGGGCGAAGAATAACAGTGCTGACTTTTTGCTAAGACTGTATCGGCTTGACCCCAACTTTCGTCGCTCAGAGGCGGGAGATGGCAGCGTTCAAGTGCAGAGTTTCATTCAATTCGCCGATCCAGACCAGAAAGTACCATTCCCGATCGTGAATGAGACGACCAGCGATCGCCTCTTGACTGGAGCCGATTTTGACTTGGAATCTTTTGTTTTGGCCGCAGACGGCACGATTTGGGTTGGGGAAGAGTTTGGGCCTTACCTGCTTCAATTTGATGCCACGGGCAAGTTGCTGCAAGCCCCGATCCCCACTCCCAACTACTTCAATCTTCCCACCCTCAGCGGGCAAGCGCCTCTAGTCATTGGGCACCGGGGAGCCAGCGGAGAATTGCCAGAACACACGATCGAAGCTTATCGGTTGGCCATCTTGCGCGGAGCCGACTTCATTGAACCCGACCTGGTTGTCACCAAGGATGGTGTGCTGATTGCCCGCCACGAGCCGATTTTAGGCGGTACTACCGATGTTGCCAACCGGCCTGAATTTGCCGATCGCCAGCGCAGCGGCACGATCGATGGTGTGCTGTACGAGAACGAATTTTTCGCCTCCGACTTTACCCTGGCAGAAATCAAAACGCTGCGGGCCATCATGCCTCAGGGATTCCGCACTGATGCTTTCAACGGTGTATTTCAAATTCCCACCCTGGAAGATGTGATCAAACTAGTGCAGCAGGTAGAGGCAGAAACGGGCAAAAAAATTGGCATCTATCCCGAAACCAAGCACCCCACTTACCACGATCAACTGGGTCTATCCCTCGAAGAACCGCTGCTAGAAACCTTGGAGCGCACCGGATTCACCGATCCCAGCCGCGTCTTTATCCAGTCCTTTGAAGTGTCCAACCTAAAGGAATTGAATACCAAGACGAACATTCCTCTAGTGCAACTGCTAGATGCGGACGATGTGGATTACACCACCGGCGCTATTTTGTATAACGACGTGCTAGCTCGCCCCTATGACTTCACAGTCAGCGGTGACAGTCGCACCTACGCCGATTTGCAAACTTTAGAAGGGTTGGGAGAAATTGCGACCTACGCCGATGGCATCGGTCCCTGGAAGCGGATGATTGTCTCTGTCAGGAACGTGGACAACAACAACGACGGACAACCCGATGACCTCAATGGGGATGGGGTGATCAATGATGCCGATCGCGTTACCCTTGCGCCTACGAGCCTAATTAACGATGCTCATCGACAGGGTTTGTTTGTTCATGCTTACACCTTCCGCAACGAAGGACGTTTTCTGGCTTCCAACTACAACAACAACCCCGAACTGGAATATCGCCAATTTATTCAGTTGGGTGTGGATGGCTACTTTACTGACTTCCCCGGTACAGGCGATTTGGTTCGCGATCAAATTACCGGAGCCTTTGTTCGATCGCCCCAAAATCCAGGAGTTTTGAGCAGACCCGAATTCAATACGCTGAACGGTCAAACTCCGCTCGTGTTGGGGCACCGGGGAGCCAGTGGCGATCGGCCCGAACACACCTTGGCCGCGTACAAGAAAGCGATCGCTGACGGTGCTGACTTCATCGAACCTGACCTGGTTGTGACCCAAGATGGCGTGTTGATCGCCCGTCACGAGCCGATGTTGGGTGTGGTACAACTCAATGCCGACGGCACCATTCGCCGCGACGCCAATGGCAATCCCGTATTGAACACGACCGACACCAGCACGGATGTTTACCTGCGGCCTGAATTTGTCGATCGCCTCACCGTGAAGCGGTTGGACGGCAACCTCGTCGGGGGCTGGTTTGCGGAAGACTTTACGTTAGCGGAAGTGAAGCAACTGAACGCGATCGAGCGGCTGCCAGCTTTACGCAGTACCGCCTTCGACAACGATGGCTTGCAAGTGCCCACCTTGGCCGAAGTGATCGCCTTGGTGAAGGAAGTCGAAGCAGACACCGGACGCAAAATCGGTATCTACCCTGAAACCAAGCACCCCACCTTTTTCCAAGATCAGGGCTACAACACGAGCCAATTGCTCGTCAACACATTGCAGGCCGAAAACTTCACCGATCCCAGTCGCATCTTCATCCAGTCGTTTGAGGTCTTCAACTTAAAAGCACTCAACGATGCGATCATGCCTGCGGCTGGCATCGATATTCCTTTGATTCAACTGTTTGGTGGTGCTGGCAGACCTTATGATTTCGTGGTTAGCGGCGACGCGCGCACCTATACCGATCTGTCCACTCCGGCTGGCTTGGCAGAAATTGCGACCTATGCGGTTGGAATTGGTCCAAACAAGCAGCGGATTGTGCCCCTGTCTACTGTTGATCGCAATGGCGACGGTCAGCCCGATGACTTGAATGGAGACGGTCAGATTAGTGATGGCGATCGGGTTACCGGCGCACCCACAACCCTAATTCAGGATGCTCACAAAGCGGGGCTGCTAGTTCATGCTTACACTCTGCGGAATGAGTCCTTCTTCCTCCCTGCCAGCTACAACGGTGATCCCACGGCTGAGTACCGTCAATTAATTGACTTGGGCGTGGATGGCTTCTTCACTGACTTCTCCCGCACAGGCAATTCTGTCATTGTCAACGACTATTTGGCAGGAACAGGCTTCACAGGCGGCAATCAGCCTTACTACGGCGATCTAATCGTTGCTAATCTAGCTGGCTCTAGGGGCTATGAAGGTTTAGCGATCAGCCCAGACAAAACAAAGCTCTACCCGTTGCTAGAAGGAACTGTCATCGGCGATACACCCGGTTTGCTACGAATTCACCAGTACGATGTGGCGAGCCGCGCCTTCGAAGGTTTAGTGGGCTACTACCGCATGGAAAGTCCCAACAATGCGATCGGTGACATCACCGTTATCAACGACAACGAATTCCTGGTCATCGAGCGGGATAACGGCCAGGGACCCACGGCAGCCTTCAAGAGAATCTACAAGATTGATTTTTCTCAACCAGATCCCAATGGCGTGGTGGCAAAGGAAGAAGTGGTTGACCTGCTGAACATTCAAGACCCGGATGATTTGAACGGCGATGGCAGCACCACATTTACGTTCCCCTTCCAAACGATTGAAGATGTTCTGGTGTTGGATGCAAATACCATTTTGGTGGCAAACGACAACAACTATCCCTTTTCAATCGGTCGCCCGCCTGCGATCGACAACAACGAAATCATCGTCTTGGAACTGAGTCAACCGCTCAATCTTGATCCTCGGGTGGCGCAGCAAACAGTTCAAAGTCGCGCGATCGCAGATGCGCTTACGGGCAACATCAGTAACGCGCCAGCAGTTGGCAGTACAGATGGGACAGCTTTGCTTGCATCTACCAATAACCAGGGAAGTGCTTCTAAGGTTGGAGTGGGCAATCTCAGTGCTGGCCCCCTCGCTCTGGGCACGGCCACCAGCACCGGCAACCCGTTTGCGCTCAATCGTCCCGATGAAACTCTGGCGATCGTTGCAGACATGCCAACTGTGCCTTTACTGAATCCTGCACCTTTACCACTCGCAGGGTTGTTCTAATGTTCAACTAGTTTCGTCGGCGATCGTGATTGTGCCGGTTTAGGTCCAGTCACGATCTTATTTGTTCTGTATTAACGGTTAATATCCGGAGAGACGGCAAGATCTGCATCAGTCAAGGTAAAATCTGCGTAATTTCATGAAATTTTGATGAGGTAATTAGGGTGCGTTTGATGCTTTGGCAAAGTTTCTTCCAATTGCGGTTTACCATCTACAGCCATTTTTGAAGGCAAAGTAAAGTCTTAGTGGAGGGGTGGAACTTGCTTCTGGTAAGGCACGGTTATGGCACTGATCAAAGTAGTCGCCTCTAAATCTTTTATCAAAAGGTCGATCGTTATGCGCTTTATCTTTCTGATCCCGGATTTTTACCCTGGAGTGATCGTTAACAGAATCAATCAAGTCTTACGGTTTTCTCGTAGCAAGCTTTTGGGAGATTTTGTGCGCTTGCGAATGATGCCGGTTGATGAGGTGCATGGTGGAACGCTCAACATCATGCGTCATTGCGCTGTGGCTCGTAGCTGTGGGGCCGATGCGGTGTTAGCCACCATCAGAGGAAAAGATACTTACGGGAAAGAGTATGGTTTGTTCGATCTTCCTTTTATTCGGTGGGCCGATCGCCGCCCCGAAGATGTCTGTATCGTTCCAGATCTGTGGACTGAACTGATCAATGAGGTGCAAGGCCCGACGATCGCGTATCTGCAAGTGCCCATTCACACTCGCAACAACTTCGATTATCTCAGCGATCGAATCTCTGTGTGGACGGACTCTCCTTACATGCAAGCAATTTGTGAGCAGACCTACCCCAATAAAACCGTTGAAATTGTGCCCAACATCGTTGATAGTCAACTATTTCCGTTCATTCCTCAAGCTGAACGAGAACCTGGCGTTTTATTTGCCTTCCCTCGCAAGGGGCGTGAATTTATTGCGGCAACGCAAGCCCATTACCAGGCACTGGGAGGAACCTACTGGAAATTTGAATTGATTAATGGTTTGACAATCCACGAACTCACTGAACAATTCAAGCGCCCGCAGGTTTTTCTAGCCTCAGCTGAAATTGAAGGTTGTGCCCTCCCGCCTCAGGAATCAATGGCCTCTGGTATCGTTGTGATTGGGAGAACTGCCAAGGGAGCAAACTTCTGCATGGAGCATCGGCAGACAGCAATGACGGCTGAGACACCAGAGGAAGCGGCTCATTGTTTGCTGGAACTGGAAGATGCTGAGCTACGCAACACACTTTCTCTCAACGCGCACGAATACATCAGCCAATTTTTCCCAGACCGAACCCCCAAACTATTTTGGCAGCAGGTCATCGACGGATATACCTCCAGTCCCCCTGTCGCTTTCCCCTCCAGCTCAAATCAGTCTATGCCCGCAGTTGAGAAAGTGGCTTAACTGGTTGGTGCATTTGGCACACAAACCGACAAGCTTTACGTGATTACGCATGGTTCACACGACATTGCCCAACTCCTCGCTATTAGACAAATTACGCGATCGCGCCAGCACTTTCGACGAGATGATGGCGTTGCTGAAGCATTACCGTGTCCTCCCCCAACTCCTGCGGGAAATCCTGGTAGAGGATGCGATCGCGACGATCGAGCTATCTTCGGAAGAAACCCTACAAGCCTGCCAGCAGTTTTACCAGCAACAACAACTTCAATCCGAAGCAGACGTCCAAGCCTGGTTGACGCAGCAAGGCTTGACCCGCGCCCAACTAGAACCCATCATCACGCACAATCTGCGCTTGGAACGCTACAAACAAGCCGTCTGGGGGAATAAGCTGGAACATTATTTCCTGGAACGCAAAGGGAAACTCGATCGCGTCATTTATTCCCTGATTCGCGTTACCGATATTGGCACAGCCCAAGAATTGTACTTTCGCATCCAGGAAGGAGAAGAACCCTTCGATAAGTTAGCGCGTGAGTATTCCCAAGGCGTAGAAGCCGAAACGGGCGGTTTGTTGGGGCCAGTAGAATTGGGTGTGCCCCACCCCAGCATTTCCAAGTTATTGCTCACCAGTAAACCGGGCCAATTGCTGCCACCAACGCGCTTAGCGGAATGGTTCATTATTTTAAGACTGGAGAAATTTTTGCCAGCTCAGTTGGATGAGGCAATGCAGCAACGCCTGCTCAACGAATTATTTGAAGCCTGGGTCAAAGCAGAAGTCAACCAGGCCGCAGTATAGACATTGGTTGAATTGCCAGGGTCGCCTTTACCCTGACGTTTGCGACATCGAATCAATCTTGCTATTCACCTAAATCGGTTGGCATTTACCCGCACGAATCAAGCCAACCCGACGGGCGATCGCTTCATCGCGGGAGGTAAACGGCCCCCATTGGGTTTCGGGGGAAGGAAGGGGTGGGGCTGGAGGAGCGGCTAATTGCGCCCCCGAAACGATCGCGCATTCGCCGGTTGCTTGCTTCACCACGTACCAAGTTTCCGTCTCGTTACTCATAGTTAACGCCTTTCACCATTAAGTACCTGGACATGAAAAATTACCTTGTACAACCCCCGGCTGTCGCCGTCCCCCTTGCCAAAGGGGACTACAGGGGGTGTATTTAATTATGTACAACTACTTATTGAACTACTAGATTGAGCGATCGGCCCACCGGAGTATGCAACCCAGTGGTGCCTTACATGAGTTTCTTCGCGAGGGACTTTTGTAATATCCAGGTGCCAATGCCGCCAATGGCTCCGCCAAGTAGCCCCCAGCCCATGCCCGAATGGCCTGACATCAAGCAAAAGAAACCACCCCCCAATAAAACAATGGTGCTGCTACCTGCTACCACCAGCATCAAACGAATGGTGACAACGGCCTCCGTCAGGCGTTGCAACACATCTGCTTCTGAGAGCGGCAGGGAGGCCGACAGTGTAGATTTCAGTGAGTCAAATTTTACCTGGTCGAGCTGGTAGTAGGTGCCTAACTCGGCATCTCGCATTTGGGCGATCGAATGTAAGCCAAATTGTTTGGCATGGCGGATGGCCTGCCGAATTTGCTGCTTGGTCGCGACGGGTTGAAACGTCTCAAAAACTGACTCTCGATAAACGCCGCTTTGGGCCATTTCAAGAATCCGTTGGCTCAGTTCCAACACCGACAGGCGACGGCTGATTTCGCTCATAAACTCTGCTGCTTAACTAATTCATGGTAGTAACGCGCTGTGCAACTTTTGATCAATCCCTGTGGGGTGGACATCTTGTCCGCCCAATTCGAGCAGGCAAGATGCCCGCTCCCCGAAAAAACAGTACTTTTAGATAATTAAGTCGCACATCGCATGTTAATAGTAACTCTGTATTGATGAGGTTCCGGTTCGATCGCCAAAAGCGTTCACTCATTGAAACCTTACAGCAAGAATTCTGGTATTAGTCTAGAGTGCTTCTATGAAATCCATCCACCCTTGGAAACGTGCCTGATCTGTCTTACTATCCTGTGCTTGCGATCGCGTCCCCTGTGACTTCAGACTTCAAAACGCCGCTCCAGTTGCTGGGTGGGTTTATTCTGACCCTGTGGCTCCTGGAATTGCTAGACTCATTGCTGCTGAAGGGACGATTAAATCGCTTAGGCATTCGGCCCCGCCGGTTGATTGGGCTACGCGGAATTATCTTTGCCCCGTTATTGCATGGCAACCTTAGTCACTTGGCGGCTAATACCATTCCGCTGCTGGTACTGGGTTGGCTGATCATGCTAAATGGCCTCAATACTTTTTTAACGGTAACGGCGATCGTCTGGGTCATCAGTGGCCTCGGCACCTGGTTACTGGGCGGTTACAACACCAATCACATCGGCGCAAGTGGACTTGTATTTGGGTATTTCGGTTACTTGCTTCTGCGAGGCTATTTTGATCAAAGCTTTAGTGCGATTACGATCGCGGTTTTAGTTGGGCTTATCTACGGCAGCATGCTCTGGGGGGTGTTGCCCATCCACCGAGGGAAATCTTGGCAAAGTCACCTGTTTGGATTTGTTGGTGGCGGAGTGGCGGCCCGCTACTTACCAGAACTGCAAAAAGCCTTGACCCAACTTGGTTGATTGACGCCTTGATGATGAAAAATTGACAAACCTGGTGCCATTTTTGCCTAAAACCGAGACGTTCATCGGAAGGTTAGATCATGGCAGTTGCCAGCGTAATTCCCCCGCCGGTTCTGAGTACTCAAACAGACAAGCTTGCCCTGAAACCATATGATCATTTGTGATAGAAAAAGGATTTTGCGCATGCCCTGGAAACTTAGTGTTGTGAGTTCGATCGCTGTTTCAATGCTGCTCAGTCAGGGGGGGCAGCCTGCCGTTGCCCTGACTACCGACCTCCCAACTCAAACGGCAGCTCCGTCGCAGCTATCGGCCTTCCGACTCACTCAACAAGCCGCTTTATCGATGCAAACGCTGAAGCTTGGCGATATTTCGCTGTTATCGACTGAAGCGCAAGTGCGAGCCGCCTTAGGCCAACCAGCCAGCGTCAAAGACAGCAACAATCCTTTGATTGGCGGGGATGAACGCTATCTCTTCTACGAGAAAAATGGCATCAATGCGGTGCAACTAGTCAAACACAAGGCGACCGGGCAGTTTGTTGTGTTCTCGGTATTGGTCAGCGATGCAGGCGCAGCAACCCACAAAGGAATTCAGGTTAAAGATCCAGTGCAGAAGGTGATCGCGGCCTACGGCAAGCCCTCCAGCGTTGAAGCACAAGGTGACACTGTGGATGTGCTTTATTATGCAACCAGTGATAAACAGGCTTATATTGCGTTCACGGTGCTGGGCGATCGCGTCACTGAAATTATGATGTCTCGCCAAGTTGCGTTGGAGAGCCAAACCCCAACGATCGTGGCTAGCCGCTCAATTCAGCCAATGGCTCTACCTCCCACCGCACAACTAGCCCGCGCGCCGCTTTCCGTCCGGAATCTGGAGATTGGCGGCATTTCGACCAACTCAACTGAAGCGCAAGTCAGAGCGCGGCTGGGCCAACCCCAACGAGTAGAGGCTCAATACTGGAGTTGCTGCGGCGAGGTCAAGGTGCTGCATTACGGCACGACTAAAGTGAATTTGATTGAAGGCAATCGGGCCGGAGTCCTCCAGGTATTTGCCCTCTCGACCCAACGAACCGATCTCCCCACCCGGAATGGAATTCGCGTGGGAAATTCGCAACAGCACGTTCTCACGACATTAGGCAAACCCGCAAGCACCAAGCAAGACGGTGGCATCACAACCCTGTTCTACCAACTGGAAGATTACGCGGCCTCCCTGTGGTTTCGAATGCAGCATGGCAAAGTAATCGAAATGGGGTACACCGAGCAGTTGAACTGAGGAAAGCCGATAAGCATTAGGCAAAGGCTTTTTTGAGGCGAGGCTGAATGCTGAGTAGGGCCACGATCGCAAAACCGATCAATACAAGCAGAGCCGCTCCCAACGTGACCGCCCCAAAGGGGGCATGCATGACTACGCTCTGGAGGTTCCAATCGTCGTGGAGATAGACATAGCGGATGGGTTCGATCGCGTAGCTTAATGGGTTCAGGCTCGCCACCCACTGCAACCAGCGCGGCATGAAGGAGAGGGGCACCAGGGCGGTGCTGGCAAACAAGAGTGGCAGGTTGGTCACAAAGATGACGGCAATCAGCTCAATGTGTCCAGGCAAGGAAAAGGCTAGCCCCAAGCTCAACGCTGTCACCCCCAACACCAGCAACAGCACAATAAATGTCACCAGGGCAAGACCCGCAGCATTTGGCAGTCCGGCCCCGAGAAAGGCACTCATGACGACGATCGCCGCCGTTTGAATCAAGCTCAAGGTCGTGATGAAAATTGCCGACGCCATGACGATCGAATAGCGCGATACCAGCGGCGCAACCAGAAGGCGATTGAGGAACCCAAATTCGCGATCGAACATTACAGGTAATCCGGCATTCAAAGCGCCCCCAAAGGCGGTGAACACAATAATGCCTGCGCCAATAAAGCGACCGTAGTTAATCCCTTCCCCAAATAAACCCTGGGGGGCATTTTGGAATAAAGCCCCAAACAGGATCAACCACATTAAGGGCTGAATGATGCCAGCGGCCAGGGTGGAAGGTCGGCGTTGAAGTTGGATGAATAAGCGCCGGGTGAGGGCGATCGTTTCTTGCGCAAAGTCGGCGATCGGGTTAGATGACGCAGATGCATGACCTGCCATCTTGCCATTGAATTGAGAGGGATTAACTGTAGTACTCATAGTCAGTAATGGTAGAGGTCTAAATTCTTCTTGTTAATGGCGAAACTGAGTGGAAGGAAGCTTTATGCCGTCAATAATTGGTTTTTAGAAGGGGCTTGATGGTGCAACAACAGAAGTTGATTAGCAGACAAGGTTTCCAAGGCATAAGTCTGCCCCTGATTGTCACTAAATTCAACTTCAAACACTCCAGGTTCATATACCTCAACCACGGTACCAACCTGCCCTCGCAAAAGCCCCAGATTTTGACAATCTTCAAGTAAAGCAACTACATCAAGCAACTGAATTTGTCGTCTCATACCTCTCTCCCGTTACCGAACATAGCAACTCACTAACCGAGGGAAATTTTCTTCATATCGGACAATCCACACACTCCGTATCATTGCTTGCTTTTCATCTCGAATCAAAGGAAAGTCAATTATGTACTTTTGCCCATACTGATTTGATTTGTGTAATTGAGCTTCGTAACTCTGAACTGCATGCAACAAAGCCTTTCTCAGCTCTTCTGCTTCCGCTAAACCAATTCCAAGGGCTGATTGAAAAACATACGCTTTATGCTTACCATTAGCATGATTTTGATTGAGACAGTAATCCGAAAGCTTTTGTTCTTCAACCACAGCTTGCTCAGCATTGGGTAACTTCATTCCAATCTACCGCATCTGCTTTTTGCGTTCGGCTTTTTCGTCGCGGGTGGCAGCAGCGGCCAGGTCAGCATCGAGGAGAGTACGTCCGGTGGCGGCGAGGTAAACATCATCCAGGCTAGGACGAGATTGGGCAATGCCAAAGGTCGGCAGGTTTGCCTCCTGGAGGACACGCTGCACACTGGATAACGCCTCACTTTGGGGTGACACGACCAAGTTCAGAGAGTTGCCTTGGGCGGAATTGATGATTACTTCTTGCACCACAGGCACTGATTCCAGCAGCGATTTCGCTTGTGCAGCTTCCTCCGGCGGCGTAAATTCGCGGATGCGGAGAGTGATGCGATCGCCCCCGACCTGATCCTTTAACTCGGAGGGGGTGCCCGCGGCGATGACTTTACCCTGATCGATAATCGCGACTTGATCCGCCAGCAGATCGATTTCTTCTAAATAGTGGCTGGTGAGCAAGACGGTAGTTCCAGCCTCGCGAATTTGGCGGAGGAAACTCCAAACGGTGTAACGGCTTTCGATATCCAGCCCAACCGTGGGTTCATCCAGCACCAGCACTTGAGGTTGATGCAACAATCCGGCGGCTAGATCCAACCGTTTTCTGAGGCCGCCGGAGTAGGTGCCTGTTTTTTTATCGGCGTAAGCTTGCAAGCCCAGTTGCGTCAACACCACATCAATCCGTTCTTGGGCCAGCGATCGCGGTAAGTGATACAGCGCCGCTTGCAATTGCAGCAACTCTCGTCCGGTTAGCACTTTATCTGGAGCAATCTCTTGAGCGACGTACCCCAGATATTGCCGCGCCAACCGGGGATTGGCCACTACAGAAACACCCGCCACCTCAATTTTGCCAGCATCAGGTTCCGCCAGGGTGCAGAGGCAGCGAATCGTGGTTGTTTTTCCAGCCCCGTTTGGCCCTAATAACCCAAAAATTTCTCCCGGCTCAATCTGGAGGGAAATATCCTTCACCGCCTCCACGGAGCCATACCGTTTTTGTAAGTTTTCGATAGAAACAGCAGGAGCCATATTCCACCCAATTAGATACAAATCTCAACTTTATTTTAATGGGGAATGGGAAACGTGACGGGTAAATTGCCGGATGCCCCACTGGCGGCTGTCTTCTGGCTCCCGTTTGAGGCGCAATAACTCCGAAGATAGAGGAAATTCGGTATCAGCCATGATAAGAGAAGTTAAGCTGGGTACAACAATCAACCATGGCACCTGATTCGATCGTCCCTTTGAGCGAATATCATCGCTTACCCCAGGCCGCGCGTACGGCTGAGTTTTACAAACGGCAATTAGAGATCGTTTGCAACAACGCCACGCTGGCGCTGTTTGTGATGGACGAGCGGCAGCAGTGTGTCTATATGAACCCTGCCGCCGAACAGCTAACGGGATATACCTTTGCCGAAACCAGAGGGCGCGCCCTGCATGACGTTATTCACCACACGCGTCCGGATGGTCGCCCTTACCCACTGTGCGAATGCCCGATCGATCGCGCCTTTCCGCAGAACCATCGCGAGCAGGGCGAAGAAGTTTTTATTCACAAAGACGGCCATTTTTACTCAGTCGCGTATACGGCCAGCCCAATTCAGGAGGCAGGCACCACGATCGGCACCATTATCGAAGTCAGAGACATCAGTCAGGAAAAACACAATGAGCAGATGCGCCAAATCCTGGAGCAGGCTAAGGCCGAGTTCTTTAAGAATGTGAGCCATGAATTTCAAGCGCCTCTGTCGCAAATGCTGGCTTGCCTAGACGAAGCGCTGGCTGATACGGACGATCGCTTGTCTGCTCGGCAGCAAGAACGGGTGGAAACCGCCCGCCAAAATAGCCATCGGTTGCTGCAACTGGTAGAAACATTGCTGGAATTTGCTCAAGCGGAAGCCGCTGCCCCGCAAGCGCAACCAGCTTCCTCTCTACCCAAAATTTTGATTGCTGATGAGGACGCTGACTGGCAGGTAGCTCTCCAGCAATGGCTGAGTCCTCAATATCAGATTGAAACCGTGCCCGGGGGGGCGCTGGCACTGGAGGTCATCCGCCAAACTTCCCCCGACTTAGTGCTGGCGGCGGCGGGCACACCTGCAACTAACGAGGTTGAGCTAGTGCGATCGCTCCGGGCTGATCCCCACAGCCAACTCATTCCAGTGATTTTGCTCGGTTCCAACGCCGATGGGCCAATGGATGGTGAAACGAGCGAACCCAGTCTGCGCCCAACGTCGCTCACAATCGCCGATGATTATCTGGTTAAACCCTTCTCACCGCGCGAACTGTTGGCCAAAGTTGAGGCCACCCTGAAACTGGCCAAACTCCGCCAGGATGCGACCCAACAAGTGCAGTCTTTGTGGCTGGAGGCTGAAACCGCCAAACAGCAAGTGGAAACGATCCTGGCGAGCATTCATGATGGTTTCTATGCGCTCTCCCCCAACTGGTGTTTTACCTTCGTCAGCGATCGCTATTGCGAAATGGTTGGTATGACGCGAACGGAATTGCTAGGGCAACCAATCTGGCAACTCTTTCCAGAAGCGGTCGGCACTGAGGCCCATGCTTACTTTGAACAGGCCATGATTGAACAAACGCCGCTGCAATTTGAGTATTTTTATGCGCCCTGGCAGTGCTGGCACGAACATCGCCTCTATCCTTCATCTAGCGGCCTGACGGTGTTTCTCACCGAAATTACGCAGCGCAAACAGACGGAGGCCGCTCTGCGCGAAAGTGAAGACCGTTTACGCATGGCCCTCGAATCCGCTCGCCTGGGCACCTGGGATTGGGATTTGAACACGGGAGAACTCCGCTGGGATGCCGGTTGCAAATCCATGTTTGGGTTGCCTCCCGATGCTGAAGCAAGCATTGAGGTGTTTTATGCCGGTCTCCATCCGGACGAGCGCGATCGGCTGGAACAAATTGTGCAATGGGCACTCAATCCGGTTAGCAGCGGCAGGTACGACACGGAATATCGTGTCATTGGCATCGAAGATGGGATCGAACGCTGGATTGCCGCGAGGGGGCAAGCGTATTTTAATCCCCATGGCCAACCCCAACGATTCATCGGGACTGTAGTGGACATCACTGCCCGAAAACAGACCGAAGCAGCCCTGCGGTTGAGCGAGCAGCGCTACCGGCTGTTGACTTCGATTTTGACCTCGATCGTTTGGACGACTAACCCCACGGGCGAATTTGTGACCCCCCAACTCGATTGGGAAACTTACACTGGGCAAACCTGGGCCGACTCACAGGGCGTTGGGTGGCTGGAGGCGATCCATCCCGATGACCGCGAGCAAATTCGTTCAGCCTGGTTGCAAGCGATCGAGCAGCGCAAACTATTTCGCTTTGAAGGACTTCTCTGGCATACAGCTAGTTACGCTTATCGCTATGTCGAAGCACGGGGAGTGCCTTTGTTCAATTCAGACGGCTCAGTGCGAGAGTGGATCGGCAATGTCACCGATGTTCACGATCGCAAACAGGCCGAAGCCGAATTGCGTCAAAAAAATGCCATTCTCAACGTCATTAATGAATCTGCGCCCACGCCCATTTTTGTCAAAGACCGAAGTGGGTCCATCATTTACGCCAACCCCGCCACGCTGGAAGTGTTGGGTAAGTCCGCCACAGAAGTGATTGGTCGGCGAGATTGTGATTTGTATCCCAATCCAGAAGATGCGGCCCGCGTTATGGCCAACGACCAACGCATTATGGCATCGGGCCAAACGGAGGTGGTGGAAGAATCCCCCGATGGGATTCGGACTTTTTTGGGTATGAAGTCGCCTTATCGCAATGAAGCGGGAGAAGTCATTGGGCTGATCGGCATTTCTAATGACATTACGGAGCGGATTCAATTGGAGCGCGATCGGGAGCGCATTCTCCAACAAGAGCAGGCTGCCCGCGAAGCTGCCGAACACGCGAACCGCATCAAGGATGAGTTTTTGGCGGTGTTGTCCCACGAATTGCGATCGCCCCTCAATCCCATTTTGGGCTGGTCGAGGTTGCTGCAAACGGGTAAATTAGACGCAGCAAAAACCAATCACGCCCTGGCCGTGATCGAGCGCAATGCCAGACTGCAATCCGAATTGATTGAAGATTTGCTCGATGTTTCGCGAATTTTGCGCGGCAAACTGAGCTTAAACATCATTACTGTCAATTTGGCGGCCACCATTCGCGCAGCCATGGAAACCGTCCGGTTGGCCGCAGAAGCGAAAAACATTGAGTTACAACTCATTATTCATGATCAGGCTGGGGAATCATTCGAAGTTGCTGGAGATGCAGCCCGCTTGCAACAGGTCGTTTGGAACTTACTCTCTAACGCGGTCAAATTCACCCCGACGGGTGGGCGAGTTGAGGTGCGGTTGGAGCCAAAAGGAGGAGATGGAGGAGATCGGGGGGCAGCCTCTTCCCCACCTTCCTCATCACCCCCCCATCACCCCGCCGATGCTCAAATTATCGTCACCGATACGGGCAAAGGCATTGCGCCGGATTTCCTGCCCCATGTATTCGATTATTTTCGCCAAGAAGATGGAGCCACGACTCGTAAATTTGGAGGGTTGGGCTTAGGACTGGCGATCGTCCATCATCTGGTGGAACTGCATGGAGGCAACGTTTGGGTTGATAGCTTGGGGGAAGGGCAGGGAGCCACATTTACAGTGGAACTACCACTGCTGAAGCGGCGGGGCGCAGCGCAGCCAGGGAGAAAGGGCGCGGCAGCCATCCCCACCCACCCAACCCCCCTTGCCGGTTTACAGATTCTAGTTGTGGATGATGCTGCTGACACCCGGGAATTTGTGGAGTATTTACTGACTCAAAGTGGGGCAACGGTTACTCTGGCAACTACTGCTCGTCAAGCGTTTGCGCTGATATCCGGGGGGATGTTCGATGTTTTGGTGAGCGACATCGGGATGCCCGACATGGATGGTTACATGCTGATTCAACAAATCCGAACGTTGCCACCGGAACAGGGGGGTAACATTTCAGCGATCGCCCTCACAGCCTATGCCGGTGATTTCAATCAGCAGCAAGCCGTTGCTGCCGGATTTCAGTTCCATCTCGCCAAGCCGATCGAGCCAGATGAATTGGTTAAGGCAATTGCAACGTTAGTGGAGTCTCACCCGCAACCTTAGTGGCCGTTAAACCACCCCGCCCCCAAATTGGCAATTCGATCACAAATTCAGTTCCTTGCCCATGCGTGGAATTGCACGTTAGCGTTCCAGCATGTTGGTGAATGATTTGGTAACTGATGGATAAGCCTAACCCAGTGCCCTGGCCGACAGGTTTCGTCGTAAAAAATGGATCAAATAGTTTAGCCTGCACAGTTTTAGGCATACCGACACCATTATCAGCAATTCGAATTTGAACTCGATTTTCATCAATTTGCTGCGTCCGAATTTGAATCCAGTTATCTGGTTTCTTTGATTTGAGTTGGAGGGGATGATTGGCTTCTTTTAAATCTTCGATCGCATCGATCGCGTTACTGATAATATTCATAAAAACCTGGTTTAGCTGCCCAGGAAAACAGTTGATGCGGGGAATCGGGCCATACTCTTTGCGCACCTGAATCTCAGGTCGGGTAGAGTCGGCTCTCAAGCGGTGATGCAAAATCATTAAGGTGCTATCAATGCCGTCATGAATATTAACGGTTTTGCACTCAGCTTCATCCAATCGCGAGAAAACCCGCAGCGATCGCACAATTTCTCGAATTCGCTCCGCCCCGACTCGCATGGATGAGATCATTTTGGGCAAATCAATCTCAATAAACTCAAAATCGATTTCATCATGAAGTTGTTGAATCTCTAGACTGGGCACTGGGCAGTAGGTTTGATAAAGCCGCCGTAACTTCAATAAGGCTTGAATGTCATCATTGGCCAAATTGATATTTCCATAAATGAAATTTACGGGGTTATTAATTTCGTGCGCCACCCCGGCCACCATTTGCCCCAGACTCGACATTTTTTCGCTTTGAATGATTTGCGTCTGGGTTTGTTGAAGTTCAGTCAGAGCGGCTTCCAAAGCATGCGCTTGTTGGGCAACGCGAAGTTCCGCTTGTTTCCGGGTTGTGGCATCAAAAATCACCCCGTCTAAATAGAGCAACTCGCCAGCCTCTGTAAATACTCCTTGCCCTTTTTCAGACACCCAACGGATCGCCCCATCTGCATGCCGAATCCGATACTCCACGACATAGGATGTCTTATCTACAATTGCTTGTTGAATCGATCGCGCTACCAGAGATAAATCTTCTGGCTCAATCAAGCTAGGGAAACTGCGAACCGGAGGAGACCGGAAGTCTGCGGCTGGATAACCGGCAATGTCCTGAATGGCTTCACTAATAAAATCGATCGACCAAAGGGAATCATCATACCGGCGGTAAACGGCTCCTGGAATGTTACTCACCAGCGTGCGAAATTGTTTTTCACTTTTAGCGATGGTTTCTTCGGCGCGTTTGCGATCGCGGGCTTCGATCGCCAAAGCCACCAGATCCCCAATGGAACGGGCAAAACTTTCGTCTTCTGGAGTCCAATACCGAATTCTTGCAAGTTGCTCAATGCAAAGTACTCCAGCAACTTTACCGCCGACCCGAATTGGCACGTCGAGCATGGCATGAATATTCAATGGTGTCAGGTAAGTTTCCGTAAACTCGATGGTTCGCGGATCGGCCTGAGCATCACAGATTACAAGCGGCTTTTCGTCCTGCTCGATCGCGTCAAAATAGGCTGGGTAATGCCTCACCGATAATGGCAGGCCAGCACTGTGCCCTACGCAGTGTCCTGTCGTGGGGTTATACTCTAGTAAATCCAGGCAATTTAACTGCGATCTGGTTTCGTCATAAAGCCAAACACTAACACGCTCAGTCAATAACGTTGCGGCTGTAACTTCGGTCATCTCTTGCACGGCTGCTTGCCAATTCCCTTGCCGGAGTGCCGGGTGTTTCGCCAGTTGCCGGAGAATCTTGCCCTGTTCACGCAACCAGGTTGCCCGTAGTTGGAGTGCCTGTTCCGCTTGCTGTCGTTCTTGAAAAGCTTGATTAAACGTTTCTGCCAAAACTTGGATCTCGTCATTCGGGAAAGAGTGAGGCATCAAAAAAATTCCCGTTTTTCGACTATTTGTGACTTCTTTTGCAAGTTGAGTTAAGGGGCGCAGAATCATGACTTTTAACAACAAACCCATCATGGCCAATACCCCCAGCGTCACTCCCAACATGGTTGTTGTGGAAATCAAAAAACTTTGTCTAGACTCCTGTTGAATGGAGGCTAAATCTAAAACTGCAACAACTAAAGCTAGCTCACTATCTGAAGTCGTAGCATGAAGCTGGAAGGGCAGAACATGGATGAGTACGGGCTGATCATGCAGAGTTGTTTTCTGATAAAGCTCGCTATTGGATTGACGAGCCGTGTCCATGACAGTTTTTAACTCGGGATGAATTTCATCATAGGGGTGATGGCTTTCCTGATGGTTTGTATGAGCTAAGACAGAACCCTGCGAATTTAACACAACCACTTCCATCACATCTGGCAGCATTTCATATTGCTTCACTACATACTTCAATCGTTCTATTTGATTCGACTGATAAGGTACTTGCGAGATAATCTTAAGAGATTGAGAAATCGATGCAGCTTTAGCTTTAACTTCATGTTCAAGATTATTCTTTTGTAGCCAATAGTTGATTCCTAAAGTAGTGATTCCTGCCAGGATTAAAGCGACTCCAAAGCTTGTAAGTAATTGATTAGATAGATGTGTTTTATTGAATTGATATTTCTGTTTCATAATGACCCATATACAACAAGGCCGCAAAGCACTAATTCTAAAATATGCAATAAATGTGGAATTTCTGTGGCAGGAGGGAAGGCAAGTGAATTGGGGCCTTGTTGGGGGCGGCTGCAGACTTGCCCCAAGAATGTCACATTCGTTTTTTATGATAAGAAGCATTAATAGCCGTTGCGTTCTTCAGATCTCACCATGCTTGTGATGTCTTCCTCCATTTACCCTCCGCCTGAAGCTGGGTGGCGTGATTTACCCCCGATCGTCAGTGAAGGACTGATTCACAAATTTACTTACTGGAACGTTTCACTTAAACATGGAATGCGTTATGGTAATGAGCTTTACATGCGGTTTCAAACCTATCCCATTACCGAGCGGCTAAAGGCGTGTGATGTGGCCTGTGAATGTCAATCTCAAGGAATTGAAGTTTGCATTACCGCATCAAAAACGACTTACACCGTTTGGCTGAGTCTCCGATCGCTCAACCAGCTTTTAGCAGATGCGCCCGCCCAGACCATCACTGTTAAAAGTCAATCGATTCACGTTCTTCAATTGTTGCAATAAGCTCCCTAGGCTCGAAGCCTGCCCCTGCGATCCGCAATGATGTTTAGGATCGTGGATTAAATAAGTTCGAATGCTTAGGGTTATGGATTCAATAACCTGTGGGAGGTGTCTCACCTGCTCAGACGGTCAAGACGTTCGTGAGCAGTTTGGTCGAGCCGCTCTGTCGAGACCTCAGTCGAACGATGCCCATCCCACAAAAATTGCAGCTTATTAATTCTCATTCCTTACCGAGTAACTTCTAAATTGAATCGTCATGCTTAACGTTCATGCCTCTCCCCCTTGCGCTAAGTCAACAGAATCTGTCTACCCGACACTAGACATCCAAAGCAATACATCTCTGTTTATCAGTCATGAGTTAAGAACGCCGCTTACATCGATTCAAGGAATATTGGGGCTACTTCACTCTGGGCAGCTTGGCGAACTATCGGCAGAAGGGCAACGTTTACTGACGATCGCCCTCAATAATACCCAGCGGTTGACTCGGTTAGCGTGTGCCATTGAACGTGAAAATACGGCTGCGCTCACGCTACTTTCACCGATTGAAATAGAGCAATTACAACTCGAAAATGAACTTTGCCAAGCATTTATACGGAATCAACTCAGACTGGTGTATCAACCGATCGTGCAGATTAACCCGCGCAGAATCACCAGTTTTGAAGTCTTAACTCGCTGGCATCATCCTGTGAAAGGTGAAATTCCACCCTCCCACTTTATTCCGATGGCGGAACGCTCTGGCATCATCCACGAAATTGGGCTGTGGGTCTTGGAACAGGCGTGTCACCAGTTAGCGAGATGGCAGCAACAGGTTCACCCGCGATCGCCACTTTGCATTAGTGTGAACTTATCCGCCGTCCAATTGCTGCAACCAGACCTGCCACAACAAGTTCAGCAGGTTCTACAGGCAAGTGCGATCTCACCCCGTAGTTTGAGATTGGAAGTCACAGAAACGGCCCTAATTCAAAATCAGCCGCTGGCCATGACTCTCCTCAACGACCTTCGTCAGATGGGTGTGCAAATTTATATTGATGATTTTGGGACGGGGTATTCTTCTCTGGCTCGCCTCCAAGAACTGCCAATCGATGCGCTCAAAATCGATCGCTCCTTCATCCAGGCCAAACGCTGGGACATTAGTGAAGCCATCATCCATCTGGCCGCTAAGTTGGGCCTTGAAGTGATTGCAGAAGGGATCGAAACCGCAGAACACCTATTTGCGCTTCAAACCCTTGGCTGCCAACACATGCAAGGATACTTCTTTTCCAAACCTGTAGCCGCAGAAACTGCAACGGCACTCCTGGAATCACCCTTAAACTCCGCCAGTGAGTGAGCCGATTTGCCAGGACACAGAACAACAGCAATCGCTCATTGTGATGATTGTGATGGCGGAGAGCATGCTGGGCCGATAACGCCGTAGTCTACGCATGCGCCCTAACGCCGATGTCATTAATATTTACGTTGATTTGCGAAGGTTTTCTGAATTGCAGCAAAAATAGTGATTGAGTTACTTGCTGAACAGCCTGACCAAGAACCGATCGCTGATACACGCCCACGTTGCTAGTTGATAACCTTCACTTGCCCCTCAAGATGCTTTCTGAATCAGCCCCCCAGTTTGGCAGCACCATCCTCATTATTGACGATTCACCCGAGAACTTGCGTGTGCTATCAAAAACCTTGACACTTCACGGTTATACCGTGCGATGTGTAACAACTGGGGCAATGGCTTTTGTTAGCATTCAAAACTCTCCGCCTGATTTGATTTTGCTAGATATTCAAATGCCTGAGATGGATGGATATGAAGTCTGTCGACGATTGAAACAAAATCCTTCATTTCAAAATATTCCTATCATTTTTCTAAGTGCGCTAGGCGATGTCAAAAACATTGTTGCAGCCTTCCAAATTGGTGGAGTTGACTATATTACGAAACCATTTCAAACGGAAGAAGTGCTGGCTCGCATTAATAACCAACTCACGATTCAAAAACTTAAAGATCAACTATCTGCTCAAAATCAAGATTTGCTGTGCGAGATTGATGAGCGTAAAAATTTTGAACAGGCTCTATGTCAAGAAATTCAACGCCGAATACTGATTGAAGCATCTTTGCAGGATGCAAGAGATATCGCAGAATCAGCAAACTATATTAAGAATGAGTTTCTGGCTCAAATTAGTCATGATCTACGCACACCACTCAACGTGATTTTAGGCTTTACCGCGTTGATGAAGGAGACTGATTTAACTCAACAACAGCAAAATTATTTGGACACGATCGATGAAAGTGCCCAACGCCTATTGAAATCAATTAATAACGTTTTATCAATCACACACACCACCACAAATAAGCTCACGCTACACCAGAAAGAGTTCAACTTGCATGACTTGCTGGATACCGTGGTGTCTTTGTGGCAACCCAGAGCGATCGCCAAAGGTCTACAATTCAGCTTTCAGCAAGCACCACTTGTGCCGCAACGGATACTATCCGACGAGAGCAAACTCCGGCAAATTTTGATGACCCTGCTCGATAATGCCATCCAGTTGACGGAAGCCGGATGTGTATTTGTTCAGGTTGATGTCAAAGAACGGGTCATTTCTCCAACCGATAGCACCTGCTTGTTGATCTTGGAGATGCAAAGTACAGAAATTGGGTTAGCATCCAATGAACTAGATGCAGTGTTTCAAATGTTTTCGCAAACTGGGTCAGCTCAGCAATCAATTCAAAAACTTGGATTAAGTCTGTTGCTGATCCGTCAACTTGCTCAAGTCATGGGAGGTGATTTGCTCTTCAAAAATACACCGGAACAAGGAACGACTATCACCGTTCACATTGCGGTGGGCTTGCCGACAGTTTTGAACGATGTAGAACTTGGTGCCACCACCGAGGCTGCAACTACGGTTGACTGTGCACCAGTCGCACCCATCACGTTAGAACTGTTGCAAACAATCATGCCCCTCCAATGGATAACGGAACTCCATGCGGCGGCTGTCAAAGGCTTTGATCAACAAATTCTCCAGTTGCTCAAGCAAATTCCGGCAAGCCACGCTTTTCTGGCAACCACCTTCGAAGTTTGGACTCATAATTTTCAATTTGATAGGATCGTAGAAATTACCCAACAAGTGCCCAACTCCCAATGAGTGCTGTTTCTGTGTCTCCCTGAGAAATCATGGTTTATAAGCCGGGACAACCAACCAAAGCAGACATTTTGATTGTGGATGATACACCGGATAACTTACGGGTGTTGTCGGCAATGCTGGCAAATCGTGGCTACGACGTGCGCAAAGCGTTGAGTGGGCAACGGGCGATCGCGTCTGTCCAATCGGAACTGCCCGACCTGATTTTGCTCGACATTAAAATGCCAGAGATGAATGGATACGAGGTGTGCCGATGTTTAAAAACGATGCCGCAATCCCGCGAAGTGCCGATTATTTTCATCAGTGCCCTCGATGATGCCTTAGATAAAGTCAAAGCGTTTGCTGCTGGTGGAGTGGATTACATCACAAAGCCCTTTCAGGAAGCCGAAGTGCTGGTGCGAATTGAACATCAACTCCGGATTCAACGCCTGCAACGACAGTTAATTCAGCAGAATGAAGAATTGCTGCGATCGAATCGAGAGTTAGAGCAATTTGCTTATGTCGTATCTCATGACTTGCAACAACCGCTGCAAAGCGTTACCGGGTTTGTCAAATTATTACAGTTGAAATATGACGCAACCCTGGATGAAGTGGCGCAAGATTATTTGGGGCGAATTTACGAAACGGGTAGTCGCATGCAACGCTTGGTGCAGGACTTACTAGCCTACGCTCAAATCGATAAACAAGCAAAGGATATGCAGATGGTTGATTGCAACCAGGTGCTAAAACAAGTGTTAGAGAATTTACAGGGTGCGATCAACGAAAAACAGGCCGTTTTAACCCATGAACAACTCCCAACCATTCAAGGGAATGAAACCCAACTCATTCAACTGTTTCAAAACCTGATTAGCAACGGCATTAAATTCGTGCCGCCGAATGTGATACCCCTCATCCACATTTCGGTCGTCCGGCGCAAGCAGTGGTGGCAAATTGGGGTGCGCGACAATGGCATTGGGATTCAACCGGAACATCTGGAGCAGATTTTTGAGATCTTCCAACGCATCCATTCAACACAGAAATATCCTGGCACTGGAATTGGGTTAGCCACTTGCAAAAAGATTGTTGAGCAACATGGGGGCAAGATTTGGGTTATCTCCGCTCCTGCCCAAGGCACGACATTTTACTTCACGTTGAATGCGCAGGAACCGCTTTAATCAATTGCAACGGTTGCGGGTCTCATTTTTTTAGGATTGTAGGATAGGATAACGATTAATTCTGGGATTCGCGCTTGCGCGAGGTCGCAGGGCTAATGGGTGTTTATGCTGAAACCCATTTAGCCCAAATGAACCAGAGATGTTGAGTGCATGAGATGAGGATGAAAGTGCAATTCAGTCGCCTGGGTGAGACGATCGTGACGGGTGCTATAACCTTTTTAGCCCGATTGCAGGCACGCCTCCAACCGCGATCGACGGCCCAAGCACCACTCGCTCAGCAACTCAGCCAGTGTGAATCTAGACTCATAACAACCCAACGGATTGCCAAATTGGGGCATTGGGAATTTGACCTGCACACGCGCAAAATTACCTGGACTGAACAACTGTTTCAAATTTATGGGCTTGACCCAACCCAGCCCGCACCAACCTACGAACAGTTCCAGGCATTGATCCATCCGCAGGATCTCCCCCGTTTGAAAGTTGGAATTGCGCGGGCGATTACCGAACACATTCCTTACGAAATTGAACATCGCGTCGTGCGCCCAGATGGAGCGATTCGCTATGTTCTGGGGCGCGGGGAAGTTGTGTTAGGAACCAATGGTAAAGCCAGCAAATTAGTCGGCATTGCCCAGGATCAAACCACGGCGAAGCTGACAGAGATTGCCCTCCGAAAAAGTGAAGAGCAGAATCGGGCAATTTTGTCGGCAATCCCTGACATTATGGCGGTGATCGATCGCAATGGGCAGTATTTGAGTTCTCTCTGTAACCAGTTTGATGGTGAACTCCTGCCTCTGGAGCGCATGGATTTAGCCGGACTTCGCGTGACAGATATCTTCTCACCAGAATTGGCGAAGCAGTACCTGGCAACGATTCGCACTACTCTTGAAACTGGCCAGATGCAGACGTTTGAGCAGACAATGCAATTTGGCGATCGCCGCCAATATGAAGAAGTCCGGATCGTGCCTCACACCGCAACGACTGTTTTGTGCATGGTGCGCAACGTTAGTGAGCGCAAACAGGCTGAATTAAACCTTCAGGCCAGCGAAGAACGCCGCCGCCTGGCGTTGGAACTCACTGGAACAGGGAGTTGGGAGTTTGAAGTTGCCACTGGCAAGGCAGTCTGGAGCGATAGCCATTACCACTTGATGGGATTGGAGCCAGGAACACGACCGAGTGACTACCAAACCTGGCGCGATCGAGTTCATCCCGCTGACTTACCCTGGGTGGAAGCTGAGTTTCACAAAGCCCTGGAAACCCAAACCTTGCTCAATGTAGAGTATCGAGTTGTGCATCCAGATGGCACCGTTCATTGGGTACTCACCAAGGGGCAAGGAGTTTATAACCCCCAGGGGCAAGCGGAACGGATGCTGGGAGTCATGATGGATATCAGCGATCGCAAACAGGCCGAAGCCGCACTTCAGGAAAGCCAGCGGTTTATTCAGCAAATTGCCGACAGTTCCCCCAATGTCATCTACATCTACGACATCGCGCAACAACGCAACATTTACGTCAACAAAGAAGTGCAAGTCTTCTTAGGTTACACGCCAGAGGAAGTCGCAGCCCAGGTTGCTCAGTCCATTGCCACACTGATGCACCCGGATGATTTGAGTCGAGCGATGCAGCACTTTGAGCAGATTGCCACCCTCCCAGATGGAGAAATCACTGAATTTGAATACCGCATGCAGCATAAAACTGGCGAATGGCGGTGGTTCTCCAGCCGCGATACTGTGTTCAAACGGGATGCTGAAGGCCGAGTTTATCAGATTTTAGGAAATGCGCAGGATATCACCGATCGCAAACAAGCAGAAGTGCAACTGCAACAGAGTGAAACGCGGTTTCGGCAACTGGCGGAAACGGTGCGAGAAGGGTTTTTTGCCTTTGAAACAGAGTCTTTGCAGTATTCCTACGTCAATCCAGCTTATAAAGCGATTCTTGGCATTTCCCCGGATGCGATCGTCGCTCCAGGCGACTGGTTAGAAGGGGTTCATCCGGTCGATCGAGCGTGGGTTGAAGCAGGATTACAGCACGAGTTGCAAGGGGAAGCATTCGATAAAGAATATCGCTTCATTCGGCCTGATGGGCAACTACGCTGGCTTAGATGTCAGGCATTTCCCATTGTTTCAGCAACTCAAACCGTAGAGCGGATTGTGGGGGTCGCGGAGGACATTACTGAACGCAAACGGGCCGAAGCGCAACTGGAATCTCAAAATAGTCTCCTGGCCCGGATTGCGAAAGGAGAAGCCTTATTTGAAGTGCTGGCGCTCTTAGTGCAGCAGGCCGAACGGCATTTATACGGGGCACTGTGTTCGGTGCTGCTGGTGGATGGCGATCGCTTGCGCCAGGGGGCCGTTGCCAGTCTCCCCGCAGCTTACATTCAAGCGGTCGAAGGGGTGAAGTTTGGCGAGGGGGTGGGGGCTTGCGGCACAGCGGTCTCCCGCAATGAAATCGTGATTACCACTGACATTACCACCGATCCAAATTGGCGGGAGTTTCGTGAAATTGCTTTGCGCTTCAATTTGCGGGCCTGCTGGTCTCATCCCATTACAGCCAGTGATGGGCAAGTTTTGGGCACGTTTGAGGTGTATTACGCGGAAGCGCGATCGCCCCAACCCAACGAATTAGATGTGATGGCCCAGATGGCAAACATTGCAGGCATTGCCATTGAACGGGAACAAGCCGAAGTGGCCCTCCGGCAAAGCGAAGCCAAAAATCGAGCCATGCTGGCGGCAATTCCTGATCTCATCTTGCGAGTCAAGGGCGATGGCACATGCTTAGACTTTATTCCTCCCGTCAGTGCGCTCCAACCGGGCTTCATCCCAGTTCACCAGCACCTGGCAGAGGTTCTACCACCAGTGCACTTGCAGCACCAACTAGCGCAAATGGAGCAAGCCCGCGCGACCAACGAATTACAGGTGTGGGAGCAGCAAATGACCCGGTTTGGCGTGATGTGTCATGAAGAAGTGCGGTTAGTTCACTGTGAGGATGAGGAGTTTGTCATCATTGTCCGCGATGTGACTGAACGCAAACAGGCGGAACTTGCTTTACAAAAAGCAGAAGAGCGGTATAGTCTGGCGACCCGAGCGGCCAAAGTTGGCGTCTGGGAATGGAATCTTCAAACACAAGAGTTTTATCTCGATCCCAATATCAAAGCCTTACTGGGTTACACAGATGCCGAAATTCCCAATGTCATCGATCGCTGGGTGGAATATATCCATCCCGCCGATCGCGCTGCGGTAATAGCGGCAGCTCAGGATTACCTGGAGGGCAAAACCAATGAGTACGTGTTCGAACATCGGATGCTCCACAAAAACGGTTCGATCGTGTGGATACTGGTGCGCGGCGAACTATTTTGCGATGCTGAGGGCAAGCCGGAACGGTTGCTAGGCACAGACACAGACATCACCGCTCGCAAACGGGCCGAAGCCGCGCTCCAGGAAAGTGAAGCGCGCTTTCGCGGTATTTTCAATTCGACTTATCAATTCATTGGCCTGTTCTCGCTCGATGGGCGATTTATTGCCGCCAATGAAACAGCCCTCTCCTTTGGCGGATTGCACCAGACCGATATTGTGGGTCAACTCTGTTGGGAGACGCCCTGGTTTGAAGGGTTGCCCGCTTCCCAACGGCAGATTCAACAAGCCATGCCTCGCGCGGCTCAAGGCGAAGTCACTCAGTTTGAGTTCCAGGTGACGAATCGCAATGGTGTTGTCCTGGATCTGGACGCATCGCTGAAACCCCTCCTTGATGAGAATGGCCAGATTTGCCAGATTCTGGGGGAAGGGCGCAACATTACCGATCGCAAACGGGCCGAACAGGCATTGCAAGAGCGAGAAGCGCAGTATCGGGCCATTGTGGAAGATCAAACTGAGTTAATTTGTCGTTTTCTGCCAAATGGCACCCTGACCTTTGTCAATCAAGCCTACTGCCGTTATTTTGGGCGCACGCAGGCGGAATTAGTGGGGGAAAACTTCCTTTCGCTGTTGCCTGCAAATGAGCAAGCAGGCGTAGAACAAGCATTCAGTCAAATTACTGTAGAAAATCCGGTCAAGACTTACGAACATCAGGTGTTGTTGCCCAATGGCACTCGGCGTTGGCAGCATTGGACTGATCACGGCCTCTTCGATGAACAAGGCCAACTCATTACAATTCAATCGGTGGGACGGGATATCCACGATCGCAAGCAAACCGAAATCGCATTGAGAAACCTGGTAGCTGGCACCACAGGCGCAACAGCAGATCAATTCTTTACCAATTTGGTGCGGCACCTGGTCGAAGCGTTAGATGTCGCCCAGGCGATCGTCACCCGCTACCGAGCAGGGCAGTTCCAGACGCTGGCGTTTTGGGCGAATGGGCAATTTGCGCCCAACTTGAGTTACTCCCTGGAGGAAGCCTCGGCCTGTGCCCTGGTCATTCAGCAGGGCAAATATTGTTGCCCGCAAGACGTGTTACACGCCCACCCCAACAACCCTCACTTAACTAACTTGCAGGCCGAAAGTTACTGGGGCATTGCTTTAACCAATCAGGCTGGTGACGTCATTGGGCATCTCTGTATTGTGGATACCAAACCGATCGCCGATCCGGAGCGGGTTGATTCCATCCTGACGCTCTTCGCCACGCGGGCCGCCGCCGAACTGGAACGGCAAAAAGCAACCCAGGCTTTGCAGAAACTCAACGAAAAACTCGAACAACGTGTGTACCAACGCACCCAGGAGTTAGTGCGATCGGAGCAAGATTTACGCACCATTTTCAATAATGTGTATGACGCGATCTTTATTCACGCCATGGACGGCACGATCATCGATGTCAACGATCGCGCCCTAGAATTGCATCAGGCTACCCGCGCCCAATTGCTGCAAACTAACATTGCTGATTTGTCTGATGCAGACGCACCCTTCGACCAATTGCCCGTGCATTTACAGCAGGTTAGAGCTGGCGAAACGCTGCGCTTTGAGTGGCCGATTCGCCGGTTCAGCGACCAGGCCAAGCTTGATACCGAAATTTCGGTGCGCCAAGTCACTTTGGGAAATCAATTGGTTTGCATCGCCGGAATTCGCGACATCAGCGATCGCAAACGCGCTGAACTCGCCCTACAAGAAAGCGAAAACCGCTTCCGAACCTTATTTGAAGCAACGCCCAATCCAATCCAGGGGTATGACCAAGAACGCCGCGTGATTTTTTGGAATCGGGCCAGTGAAGCACTCTATGGTTATAGTCACGCTGAGGCGATCGGGCGGCGCGTGGAAGAGTTAATCATGCCGGTCACAAGTCACTCCACTATCCTGCCGCTGGTCGATGCCTGGATTGCGGGTACGGGCGACCCGTTGCCCAACGGCGAGTTGCAATTGCGCAATAAAGCCGGAGACTTGCTGGATGTGTATTCTAGCCATGCCATGCTCACCAGCTTAAGTGGGGCGAAGGAGATGTACTGTATCGATGTGGATCTGCGGGAGCGCAAGCACCTGGAATCGGAACTGCGCCAGATCAATGCGGAACTCGAACGCCGAGTTGAGACACGCACCTACGATCTTCAGCGGGCTATGGAAGCTGCGGAGACGGCCAACCGCGCCAAGAGTACCTTCCTGGCCAACATGAGCCACGAGCTGCGGACGCCGCTCAATGCCATTCTGGGCTTTGCCCAACTGATGGCCCGCGACCAGAGCTTAAGTGCCGAAAAGCGCCAACAACTCAACATCATTAATCGCAGCGGCGAACATCTCCTCAAACTGATTAATGACATTTTAGAAATGTCAAAAATTGAAGCGGGCCGCATCCAATTCGCACCCAACCATTTTGACCTGTACGCCCTCCTGGATACGCTGGAAGATATGTTCCGCTTACGGGCGTTTGAGAAAGGCTTGCACTTCCTCGTCGATCGCGCAGCCACTCTCCCCCAATATGTGAAAACCGATGAAAATAAGTTGCGCCAAGTCTTAATTAACCTCATCGGCAACGCCATTAAATTCACGCCAACCGGGCACGTAACTCTACAAGTGAGCAGCCAACAAGCATCTCTAACTGCTGCTGATGCTGCCATAACATCGATGCTGCTGTTTGTGATTGAAGATACTGGAGTGGGCATCGATCCGGCGGAAATCGATCGCCTGTTTGAACCCTTTGTGCAATCTAAGCAGCCGCGCGCATTCCAGGAAGGGACGGGGTTAGGGCTGCCCATCAGTCGGCAGTTTGTGCAACTGCTGGGAGGTGAATTAACCCTGGACAGCATGCCTGAACTGGGTTCTACCTTTACCTTTACAATTCCGGTGCAATTAGTCGATGCAACCCAAGTAACCGCAACGATTCCTACCCCCACCATTATTGGCTTAGCTCCCGCTCAACCCACCTATCGGCTGTTGGTGGTTGAAGACTCTGCCCCCAATCGGCAGTTGCTCGTGCAACTACTGCAAGCTGTTGGGTTTGACGTGCGAGAGGCGGTCAACGGGGAGGAGGCGATCGCCCAATGGGAAACCTGGCAACCACATCTCATCTGGATGGATATGCGTATGCCCGTGCTGGATGGATACGAAGCCACCAAGCAAATCCGCACGCGCGAGGCGGCACCCACAACCGTCATCATTGCGCTCACCGCTAACGCCTTTGAAGAAGAACGAGCTAAAGTATTACAGGCCGGATGTAATGGCTTCGTGCGCAAACCGTTTCGAGAGGCTGAGTTATTAGAAACGATCGCGGCCCATTTGGGAGTACATTACATCTATGCAACATCTGATTCAAGCGCGGATGCACCCCCGCCAGTTGAATCTTTTGATCCTTATATTGCCCTTCAAGCAACGTCGATCGCGTGGCGCAATGCCCTCCAGCAGGCCACCATTCACCTGGACGATCAGCAAATCATTCACCTGATTCAACAGCTGCCTGCCGAGCAATCGCTATTCGCGATGTACTTGCAGGAGAAACTGGATAACTTTGACCTGGAACAAATCCTGAACCTTTTCCAGACCCCTTTATCACCCGGGTCCAGGCTTACCCAGTGAGCCAAAGTGGAAGTGAATCAATAGATTGGACTAAATTGTAAAGATTCATGAAACAATATAAACATATATGAATGAGCCACCGGTGTCTTACGGAGTTCAGAAGTCTATGTCAGAAGAATTGATCGAGGCTCGCGGCAATTTGCTGGTTGTGGATGACCTGGCAGACAACCTGCGGGTGTTATCCAATACCCTTTCTAACCACGGGTATCGGGTGCGTTGCGTCAGAAATGGGGCAATGGCGATCGTTGGCGCGAAAGCGGCTCCGCCCGATGTCATCCTGCTGGATATTCGGATGCCAGAAATGGATGGATACGAAGTGTGCCGCCGGTTGAAAGCCGATCCCATCACCCAACCTATTCCGATTATTTTTTTGAGTGCCCTGGATGAAACGCTGGATAAATCTAAAGCGTTTGAGGTCGGAGGGGTCGATTACATTACAAAACCATTTCAAATTGAAGAAGTCTTGGCTCGCGTTCATCACCAGTTGACGATTCAAAAATTGAAGCAACAGGTTGCAGCCCAACAACAGCAACTCCAGCAGGCCACCCCGATCGGCAGCGGCAAATCTGAGAGAACGAATACGATTGATGACGATATTTCCTCGACGATCGCGACTATTTTGGCCTGTACCACCCGTCTAAGCCAGTCTTCAGCCCTCGACTCGGAACAATACACTGCATTAAGAGTGATCCATCAAAACGCCCAAATTTTGCTAGATCTAATAGGTAAATGAACTGATGAGAGAGTTACGGGCGTTATCGTGAACCCTTTGCGTAACGATTGGTGTGTATGGCGTTTTCCTTATTTCCTGGCTGGTCAGGTCTGTTTGACTTAAGCGTTCCCCTTGACTTTGTTCTGGTGATGCCGGTTGTGCTGCAAATTGTGGGGGCGGTCGCGCTAGTTGGGTACTGGTCTTACCGCCGTGGGCAGGACGCGATCGAAAACCTGGCTTTACGCCTCATGGATGAAGTGGGCAACCGCGCCATCTTGTATCTAGAAAAGACGCTGCAAATTCCCCATCTCGTCAACCAACTCAACGCCGATGCCATTCACCTGGGGCATTTACCAGGATTTGAAACCCTGGAAACCGAGCCATTAGAGAAATTTTTTTGGGCACAACTCCTGCGCTTTCCGGCGGTTAGCACGATCGCCATTGCAAATGAACGCGGCGGCATGATTGGCTCAGGGCGTTCCGATCAAACCTCAGCGATCGTTGTTTATCGCACCCCCCAATTTGCCAAGGGCACATTCACAACATCGATCGTCGATCCTCAGGGCAACCCGGTTCGCACCGAAATCTTTGCCGAAAATTACGACACTCGCACTCGGCCCTGGTACCAAACGCCAGCGCAGGCTGGTGGTGCAGCCTGGAGTCCCATCTATCAATTTATTAGTAGCGAGCCGCAACTGGGCATTTCTGCGGGTTTACCAATGTATGCTCCCACGGGTGAACTGCAAGGCATTTTGGCTACGGATATTACGCTGCATCGGCTCAACCAATTTCTAGCACACTTACAAATCAGCCAGTCGGGGCAAGCATTTATGATTGAGCGATCGGGGTTGTTGGTAGCCAGTTCGACCAACCACCCGCTGTTTAAGGACGCGCAATCCAGTGTGCTGGAACGCATTGATGTTGCCCAAAGTGACAATCCCCTGCACCGGGACGTGTTGGCTCACTTACTGAAACAGGCTGGTACTCTGGCCGACATTCGCACTGTGCAGCAGTTTCAAATGCAACAGGCCAAGGCCCGCCACTTTGTGCGGGTGCTTCCGTTTCAAGACCCGGCGGGGTTGGACTTGCTCATTATCATTGTGGTGCCAGCCGCAGATTTTATCGGTCAAATGCGGGCCAATTATCGACAAACTTTTTGGGAGCGGCTAACCCTACTAGTGCCCTCAGCCTCAGGCATCGCTACCCGCTGGATGATTAGCCCTGTTGCTCAACTTAACCAGCCAAGCGAAGTGCTGGCTTCGGGCGAATGGCCGCAACCGCTCGCACCGACCAAGCCAGTCCGGGCGTTGCAAGCGCTGACTCGATCGCTCAATCCCACAACTGAACCGCTGCGCTCTGCCTTTGATCCCGTCCCCACGGCATTGCTCGAATCGGAAGAGAAGTTTACCTTAATGTTTCGCTCCAGTCCTGACCCGATCGCCCTCACAACCATGGCAGAAGGTCGCTGTGTCGAAGCGAACCAAAGTTTTTTTGATTTGTTTGAATATTCCCGCGAAGAAGTCATCGGCCAACGCCTCATGGATCTGGGAATTTATGAGGATGCCAGTCAACGCGAGCAAATTCTAACGCTGTTACAACAGCAAGGATGTGTCCGCAATTTTGAGGTTCACTGTCGCACTCGCTCAGGGCAACGCAGAACCGTCTTGGCGGCTGCCGAACTGATTCAAATTGGGCCAGAAGCCTATATTCTGGGAACGGCGATCGACATCACTGAGCGGAAGCGGATTGAAGAAGCATTGGTGCAATCAGAAGCCCGGTTGCGTGACATTCTGCACAATGCTGGGGCCGCCATCACGCGCTTTCGGCTATTCCCCAACTTGCGCCTGGAATACGAATTCTATTCTGATAGCTGTGAACAAATTTACGGCTACACCGCTGCGGAATTACTGCAAGGAGAGGGGGTGTGGTTAGCCAACGTGCATCCTGATGATTTGCAACAAATTATGCTGCCTGCGTTTGATCGCCTCTATGCCGGACACACTGCAACGGCAGAATACCGCCTACGACAAAAAGATGGCTCCTGGCGTTGGTTATCGGAAACGGCCATCTCGAAGCCAAACGATACTGCAAGCTGCTGGATCGTGACCTGTGTCGCGACTGACATTACCGATCGCAAACAAGCAGAATGGTCACTGAAACAAATGGAAGCACGCTATCGCATTGCCACTCGTGCGGCCAAAGTTGGCGTGTGGGAATGGAACCTGAAAACAAATGAGTGTTACATCGATCCCACAATCAAAACGCTGCTTGGTTATACCGATATCGAAATCCCCAATGACCTTAACCAGTGGTGCAAACTCATTCATCCAGACGATCTGGCGACAGCCAAAGCGATCGTCCAATCCTATTTAGATGGTAAAACACCAGAATACGTGTTTGAACATCGCCTGCGGCACAAAGATGGCCACACAGTTTGGCTGCTTGTGCGCGGGCAGTTACTTCGAGATAGCCACGGCGAGCCAGATCAACTCGTTGGCACCAACACCGACATCACCGCCCTCAAACAAGCCGAACTGGAATTGCAAGCAGCAAAAGCCGCCGCGGAAGCTGCCAACCTTGCCAAAAGCACCTTCCTGGCTAACATGAGCCACGAGTTGCGCACCCCGCTCAATGTCATCTTGGGTTACGCCCAGTTGCTCTGCTATGACACCGCCCTGGCTCCGGAGTATCAAGAGTATTTGCGATCGATTCATCGCAGCGGCGAACATCTGCTCACCCTGATTAACGACGTGCTGGACCTATCCAAAATTGAAGCGGGTCGCCTCACCCTCAGCGAAAGTACTTTTAACCTGCCCAACCTGTTGCAAACGCTTTGGGAAATGTTTCACCTTAGAGCCGAAGCCAAAGGGTTGCGCCTGCGCCTGGAACCAGGAGACATTCCGCCATTTATCACGGCTGATCTCAACAAACTGCGCCAAGTCTTGATCAATCTTCTGAGCAACGCCGTCAAATTTACCCAAACTGGCACCATCACTCTGCGCGCTCACCTAGATGCAGTTGCGATCGATACTCGCTTAATTTTGGACGTAGAAGATACCGGCATTGGAATTGCGGCGGAAGAGCTAGACAGCATATTTGTGGCTTTTTCTCAGGCCAAAGTCGGCACCCTCCTGACGCAAGGAACCGGGCTTGGCCTCACCATTAGCCAAAAGTTTGTGCAACTCATGGGTGGGCAACTTACGCCCTATAGCAACCTGGGACAGGGCAGCCGCTTTCGGGTTGACATTCCAGTCAAACTGCCTGCTGCCACTGATCTGCCCATTCAACTGCCCAACCGCCGTGTTATTGGAGTATTACCGGGACAACCAACCTATCGCCTGCTGGTTGTGGATGACCAAGCGGCAAACCGTCAATTGCTGACCTTGTTTTTACGCAAAGTTGGCCTAGAGGTGCGAGAAGCGGGGAACGGGGCAGAGGCGATCGCGCAATGGCAAACCTGGCAGCCAAACTTGACTTGGATGGATATGCGGATGGAGGGCATGAACGGGTATGCGGCAATGCAGCAAATTCGCACGCAGGAACAAACTGCCGCCCTGCCGCCCCATCCCATCATTGCCATCACGGCCCAAGCTTACCAGGAAGACCGCGATCGCGCCCTGGCGGCTGGCTTTACTGACTTTGTAACCAAACCATTTGAGGCGACCACCATTTTCCAGCTACTGGCCACTCATTTAGGGCTGCAATTTCAATATGCCGATGAGGCTGAGGCGATCGCCCTTACCGCCCAACCAGCCTTGCAACCCATCGACTTAAAAATCATGCCGCCAGAATGGATCAGCGCTCTTTACCGCGCCGCTTTGAACTGCTCCTCGCAAGAGGTCGAAAACCTGCTCCAACTGATTCCAGCCAACCAAAATACACTCAAACAAGGGCTAGAACAATTACTTCATAACTACGAGTTTGAAACCTTGATGGCTCTAAGCCAACTCAGTTAACCGCTACAGGGCTGCGGACTACCCAAAGTTATCAGCCTGAACTCACAACGACTCAGTAACAAAAAGCACTCCATCACCTCGATCACCTGAAAATATAATATTTCTGAAAAAAAGAGTTTTTGAAATGATAGGCTTCCAGGTATGGGTGGAAACTGTCACATCAAACCGATCCGAACATTCACGGGTCTGCGAAGGTATTCATTGTTACCTGATCGTAGTGTCGAGAATGCGTAGTCTTCCCCTGTATCCGCTCGAATATCTCTTCACTTCTCCCTGTGAAAACTATCGATCTTTTGCAGATGGTGCAATGCTAAGTAGTAATGCGAACATCCTGGTTATTGACGATCAATTAGACAATCTTCGTGCGTTGTCGGAGATTTTGCAGCAGAGAGGGTTTCGCGTGCGACAGGCGACGAATGGCAAAACAGCACTCAAAACGGCCACGTCTCAACCGCCGGATCTGATTTTGTTAGATATTCGCATGCCCACAATGGATGGCTATGCCGTGTGTGCTGCGCTCAAGCGATCGCCGCAAACGCGCGAAATTCCAGTTATTTTCCTGAGTGCCCTAGAAGAAGTTAACGACAAAATTAGAGCGTTTGATATTGGCGGCGTTGACTACATCACAAAACCGTTTCATGCCAGCGAAGTCTTAGCCCGGATTGATAATCAACTGAATCTGCGGCAGCAACAGCGGCAACTCTCTAACTTATTGCACCAGATGCAACAACTCAACTCCAGTCTGGAGCAGCAAGTTCAGGCACAGACTTTAGAACTACAACAAGCCCTGGAATATGAGAAAACGTTGAAACATGTAAGCGATCGCGTCCGAGACTCACTCGACAAAACTTACATTCTCCAGGCCACTGTAGAAGAGTTGGCTTATGTCCTGCAAGCATCCTGTTGTGATACGGTGCTGTTTAACGATGACCAAACCCCAGAAATTATCTGTTTTCAAACCCTGGATGAGTCTGATAGAGAACCGGCCAATGCAGTTCTGCCCCTCCTTACCTTGCCTCAAATTAATGCGCAGTTAGAGCAAGGTATTCCCTGTGTTTTTTGTCGCTTAACCGACGACTCCGAGTATGAACCTTCAGCTATCTTGGGCTGTGCAATTCGCGACGATCGCACCTGGTTGGGCACGCTCTGGTTGTTCAAACCGATGCAGTCTAGTTTCAGCCAGCAAGAGATTCGGCTGGTAGAGCAGGTCGCCAATCAATGCGCGATCGCCCTACGGCAGGCGCGGCTCTATGAAGAAGCTCAAGCCCAAATCTTGGAATTACATCGACTTAACCAACTCAAAGATGACTTTCTCAGCACCATCTCCCATGAATTGCGCACCCCAGTCGCCAACATGCGAATGGTACTGCAACTGTTGATGGTTGCCACAGAACAAGGCCAAACCTTTCTTGCTCAAATGGCAGACGCCGAATCGGAAAATAACCGGATTGTGCAATATTTCCGAATCTTGCAGGAAGAATGTGAGCGAGAGATCAATTTGATTCAAGATTTGCTCGATATTCAGTATCTAGAAGCGGGAGTCAGTCCCTTAGAAATGGTGACGCTCAACGTGAATGACTGGCTACTGCATGTGTTGGAGCCTTACGAACTGCGCACCCAAAGTCATCAACAACAGCTCACCGTCTACCCAGACCCACAGCTCCCACCCCTCACAACTGACTTCACTAACCTAAACCGCATTGTTGTCGAGTTGTTAAATAATGCTTGCAAATACACCCCCGCCAACGAGCGAATTCATGTTGCCACTGCCGCAACAGACTCCCATATCTTCATCCGAGTCACGAATACTGGCGTCGAAATTTCGCCCGAAGAGTACACCCGTATTTTTGAGAAGTTCTACCGCATCCCTAACAATGATCCCTGGCGATACAGCGGCACAGGATTAGGGTTGGCCCTCGTGCAGCAACTTGTTCATCATATTGGTGGCTCAATTCAGGTCTCCAGTGGCGATCGCTCCACTACGTTCACCCTTAAGCTGCCCCACACACCTTAACTAGCAAAGCTAGCCGTGCGGAGGATTAAATTAGCTATGGTCAGAACACTTAGGACATATCAAATGGCTGAACTGCCGATTCTGGGTAGGTGTTCTGACGCGCCTCGTTCGACTGAGGCTTCGACGATGAGCTCAGCCGAATCGCGCTCACGCCGAAGTCTGCCACGTTTCACATGGCGACAGCTATAACTTGCAATTTTTGTGGGATGGTCATCGCTCGACTGAGGTCTCGACAGAGAGGCTCGACCGAACTGCTCACGAACGTCTTGCCCGTCCGGGCAGTCGAGACGACCACCCCACAGATTATTTAATTCATGCTCCTAAGGGTTCTGACAATAGCTATATTACGAAACGTCAATTCAAGCCTGTAATAAACACTAACGCCTGCAATCATGGTGGAATTGACAGTTATTGTGCTTAAACCGGGCACCATGAAGATGATCACCAACTTTTTTCTTTGCCGCGATGAGAATTTTGCTGGTCGAGGATGACACCTTACTCGCTCAAATTGTGGCTGATCATCTCATCAGTCAACACTACGTGGTGGATACGGCGACAGATGGTCTCACCGGATTTGACTATGCGCTGGCTGTTACCTACGATTTGATCGTTTTAGATGTCAACTTACCTCACCTTAATGGCATTCAGTTATGCCAGCAGTTGCGCCAAAATTCCTACACAGGCTCAATTCTGTTACTCACTGCTAAAGGGGAAAGTTCTGACAAAGTGATAGGGTTAGATGCAGGGGCTGATGATTACGTCGTTAAGCCTTGCCCGGTAGAGGAAATTAGCGCCCGAGTTCGAGCCTTACTACGACGATCGAACCTGGCAGGACTGCCCACCTTAACCTGGAAAAACCTGAGTCTGAATCCGGTGACTTGTGAAGTCACCTGCGACGGTCAACCGCTGGCCCTTTCCCCCAAAGAATACAGCCTGCTGGAGTTATTTCTACGCCATCCGCAACGGGTGTTTAGTAGTGCCAGCATCCTGGAAAATCTGTGGAGTTTTGAAGACGTTCCAGGTGAGGAAACGATTCGATCGCACATCAAACGCCTGCGGCGTAAGCTTAAACCCTCAGGCCACGACGCTTTGATTGAAACCGTCTACGGCATGGGCTATCGGTTGAAGCAGGCTGATGCCCCTACCCCGCCTGCGATCGTATCCCCGCCCAAGTCCCAGGCGATCGAGGATAAGGCCCGGCAAGCTGTGATTGGCCTCTGGTCGCAGTTCAAACAACCCACCTTAGAACGATTGGCGGTGCTGGATCAGGCCGTTTTAGCCTTGGAGGCTCAAGCCCTATCGCCGACAATTCACCATGCCTCAATTCATGCGGCGCACAAATTAGCGGGGTCTTTAGGGATGCTAGGCTTCCCAGCAGGTAGCCAGTTGGGGCGTGAAATTGAACACCTGTTACTGGCCCCCACGCCTCCGACCCTGGCTCAACTTAAACCGTTGATTCGCCGATTACATGAGGTGTTAGAAGCACCTGAGGTGCAGTCCCGGCCAATGCAACCGCCACAGTTTGAATCGTTATCATTGCCCGCACCAAATGGCAAGGTTCAACCGGCGATCGCAAAACTCAAGCTGTTGCTCATTGCGCCTAATCCTGCCTTCACTCAGCAGTTACAGCAAAAGGGCCAGGATTTCGGGTTTCAAGTTACAGTTGCCCACGACATTACGGCAGCCAGGTGTTGTTTAGCACTCGGTCTACCTGATTTGATTCTGTTCGCACCCATCGCTTCTCTCGCTGACTCCAGTGAGCTGGAATTTTTGGATGCGTTGCAGGGACAAACGCCGCAACCCGTGGTGGTTTTATTGACAAAGCCGAGCGATTTTGCCAACAGACTGACGGGGATGCGCCGCGGGTACGATCGCTTCATCTCCCAATCCACACCAGTTGACAAAATTCTGATGCAACTACGGGCGCTGTATCCCTCGCCCAGTCCGCCTTCCATCAACGTGTTGGCAGTGGATGATGATCCAATTATTCTGGCGCAACTCGCGCAATGTCTCCCTGCCTGGGGAATTCAACTGACCACCTCCACCAACCCAGCAACCCTTTGGCAAACGCTGGAAACCATCCAGCCGGATCTCCTGATTCTAGATGTGACCATGCCCACCCTTAGTGGGATTGAAGTCTGTCAACTCATCCGGAGCGACAACACCTGGAACAATCTCCCAATTCTGTTTTTGACATCTTGGTGCGAACCTGAAGCGATTTTGCAAATCTACCAGGCCGGAGCCGATGACTATGTCAGCAAGCCATTCACCGATTTAGAAGTTGTGACTCGAATTTTTAATCGCCTTGCTCGCAATCGATCGACAAATCTGGTTCAAGCTGTTTGACTGGCGCAGGCGGCAACCTTGCATTGTTTACCTTACTCCTCCATCTATGGAAATCAAACGAATTCTAGTAATTGATGACGAACCAGATATTCGGGAGATTGCCAGCATGAGTCTCAAAATCACGAACCGATGGACAGTGTTGATGGCCGCCTCCGGGCCTGAAGGAATCGCGATCGCGGCCACTGAACAGCCGGATGCAATTTTATTGGATGTCATCATGCCAGAAGTCGATGGGCTAGCCACGCTCAAAGCATTAAAGGCAAATCCCTTAACTCAACACATTCCTGTCCTCCTCCTAACTGCCACGGTAAGAGTTGCAACCCATCAGCAATATGCGGCCTTGGGTGCCAAAGCGGTATTGCTGAAACCGTTCGATCCAGGCCAGTTAGGATACCAAATTGCTAGAGTATTGAGTTGGCAGAATGAAGTTTCTAGTCATGCCTAATTTGGGGACGGAGAGAGAGGGATTCGAACCCTCGTTACAGTTACCCGTAAACAGCATTTCCAGTGCTGCGCCTTCAACCACTCGGCCATCTCTCCAGGGGGGTTGCGCTGTATCATCAGCCACAAGATGATTATGTTAGCAGAACATCGCCCCCTAGAGGTAATCGTTTTTTAATTTATGACTCGTTCTTATTCTGTCAAAATCCACGATCGCCGTTTCGATCGCGTTTACACGGTTCAGGTGCCCGCCGATCGCTACATTTTGCATTGTGCCGAAAACCAAGGCTCTAATCTCCCATTTGCTTGTCGTAATGGCGCTTGCACCACCTGTGCTGTGCGCGTTCTTGCGGGAGACATCTATCAACCAGAAGCAATGGGGCTATCGCCAGCTTTGCAACGTCAGGGATATGCGTTGCTGTGTGTCAGCTATGCTCGGTCAGACTTGGAAGTGGAAACTCAGGATGAGGATGAAGTGTACGAACTGCAATTTGGGCGTTATTTTGGCAAAGGCAGTGTGCGGCGTGGATTGCCCCTAGAGGAAGACTAAGGAGGATGAATGTCACTTGATCCCAAGCAGCTTCAGACATTTCTGGATATTGCAACAGAAGCGGTATTGGCCGGTGGTGCCATTTTGCAGGATTACCTGGGAAATTTGAACCACATTGAGGAGAAGGGGCGACCGGGAGATTTGGTGACAGAGGCAGACAAAACCGCAGAAGCTGTGGTGCTAGATGTCTTGCAACGGCACGTCCCGACCCACGCAATTTTGACCGAAGAATCTGGGCAACTGGGAATGGTGGGTAGCGAATTTTTGTGGGCGATCGATCCCTTAGATGGCACCACCAACTATGCGCACCAATATCCGGTTTCAGCCGTTTCGGTTGGCTTGATGCTGGCCGGTACGCCGATCGTCGGGGCCATTTACGATCCCTTTCGGCAGGAGTTATTTCGAGCGGCACTGGGACTGGGTGCAACTCGCAACCGGCGACCCATTTTTGTGTCTCAAACCCAGGAACTCGCCAAAAGCTTACTCGTCACAGGCTTTGCCTACGATCGCCAACAAACTTCTGACCATAACTATGCTGAATTCTGTTACCTGACCCACCTAACTCAAGGCGTACGACGCAGCGGTTCGGCAGCACTGGATTTAGCCTATGTTGCTTGCGGACGATTTGATGGTTACTGGGAGCGGGGGTTATCTCCCTGGGATATTACCGCAGGAGTCGTGCTTTTGCAGGAAGCAGGGGGCAAAGTGACAGCCTACGATAGCTCACCCTTTCAACTCCAATCGGGCCGCATTTTGGCCACAAATGGGCATATCCACCCCGACCTCAGCCGCGCCCTGCAAACCGTGCCTCCGATCGAAATCTGGGCTGATCACAGCCAGTTTAGTCAATTACGCTAGCGCAGACTGCAATTAGTCGGATTAAACTAGTAAGGATTCAACGGCAGTCAGGTAAACATCAACATGTCTTTCCAAATCGAACGAGGACTATTCGTTTACGACTTCATTGACCAACACGCCGTTTTAGGGGTGCCGATCGACGCCGATCCCCAAACTATTCGCAAGCGTTATCTTAAAATTGCTCGCCGACTCCATCCCGATAGTTGCATCTCCGAAAGCGAGGCCGATAAACAGCGGGCCAGCGAATTTTTGTCGAAGCTTGTGAATCCCGCTTGGGAAAAGCTTTCTCAAGAAAGAGAACGCATAGATTACGACCTCACCCTCAAGATGATTGCCACCAAGCGCGCCAACCCCGCCGAACTGACTTTGGGAAACCTGGGTAAAGAATTGATGACTGCCAGTAACCCGGATCATTTTTATCGAACGTCGCTCAAAACCCTGGCTGAGAAACAGTTTGAGCATCTGGATCAGAGTCTTGACATCACTGGGCAGTTGAGCGAACTGAATATGGTCTTTTTAATGCGGAAAGATGGTCAAACCAATGGCCGCACCTCTGCTCAACGCTCCATCTACACTGGCAGCAATCTGCCCGACTCGTCTCAATCACCAGTGCGTCCCGACCTGCCGCGATCGGCTTCCGTGCAGCCGCGTGAGTCGGTGACAGACCAATATTGCCGTCGGGCTGAAGGTTATGCCGCCAAGAATAACTTTGCTCAGGCCGTCTTAGAATTACGAGATGCCCTGCGCATGGATCCGACGAACAGTCGCTGTCACGCCCTTTTAGGATCAGTTTATTTGAAGCAAAATCAAGTGACGATGGCGCGGATTCACTTCAATAAGGCGCTGGAAACTGACCCGCACAATGCGATCGCGCTGGAAGGCAAACAACAATTGGAAGCACAAGCCGCAGGTAAGACAACTTCATCCACCCCACCGGCCACTAAACCTGGAACCAAAGCTCCTGCTCCCAAATCAGGGGCAAAGCCAAGTAAGCCGAACGACCAGACTGGGGGCGGTTTGTTTGGACTATTCGGTGGGAAGAAAAAGTGATGGTGTATCAACCTCCTGTTGGCGCGAGAGATTTATTACCTCTGGATGTCGCTCAAAAACGTTGGATCGAAGATCGGTTGCAGCAGGTCTTTCATCGTTGGGGTTATCACCGCATTATTACCTCAACACTAGAACGTCTCGATACCCTCATGGCTGGCGGTGCGATTCAGCGATCGACGGTATTACAGCTGCAAGATCAAGAGGAAGAACTGGGCTTACGTCCAGAACTCACCGCTTCGATCGCCCGTACGGCGGTCACGCGGATGGCCGGCGCAACTTATCCTCTGCGGCTCTACTACAACGCCAATGTGTTTCGGCGGGCGCAAGAAAGTAGCCACAACCGCCAGCAGGAGTTTTACCAGGCCGGCGTGGAGCTACTGGGCAATGGTGGCCGTCTGGCAGATACCGAAATCTTGCTACTCTTGCTGGACTGCTTACAAAGCTTGGGCCTAAGCCAGTGGTCGCTGGTGCTAGGAGAAGCTGGACTGACGCGATCGTTGCTCTCGCCCTTCCCCGAAGCCATTCAACCCACAATCCGCCATGCGATCGCCAATCTTGATCGAGTGACTCTGGAAACCCTCCCCCTATCCAGCGAACTACGCGATCGGGCGTTGTTGCTGCTAGATCTGCGGGGCAACCCTGCCACCGTTTTGCAGAAAGTGGCTCAGTTGCCGGATCTAGATGCCTCTCAGCAACAATCCCTGAACAACCTCAAAGCCCTCGTCGAGTTGCTAGCCTCGGCTCACTCCCCCCTCCCCACACCACACGCCCTGATTCTTGACCTCAGCCTGATTCAAACCCTCGACTACTACACAGGCATTGTGTTTGAAGTCGTGCATGAACACGCCAGCGGGTTACAAGTATTGGGACAGGGCGGACGTTACGATCAACTGCTTGGGTTGTACCATCCCCAAGGCCAATCTTTACCTGGCATCGGTTTTGCCCTCCAAATTGAGCATCTGCATCAGGTGCTGGTGCCAACTGGGCAACTGCCTCAGCAAACTCCAGCGATCGATTGGCTCGTCGTACCGGAATCGCCTCCCGCCTACGCGCAGGCACTCCTTTACGCCCAGCAACTCCGGGCTGCGGATACCTTGGTGCGGGTTGAATTAGCCCTGGGCGATCGACCGGCAACAGAAGTTCAAGATTATGCTAACCACCGACGGATTCGAAACATCGCCTGGATCGCCGCCAACGGTGACGCTAAAGTAACAGAGAATCTCGACGAAAACGGTCGAGGTTAAAAATTAGCCACTTAGGAAAATCCAGAACCGAAAATCTGGAACCTGAACCCTAGAACTTCTGCCCTTTACCTTATCTCCCCTTTAACGCGTTACCATGCCTCATACCATCGTTACAAATACTTGTGAAGGTGTTGCCGATTGTGTCGATGCTTGCCCAGTCGCTTGCATTCACCCTGGTGATACCAAGAACGCCAAAGGCACCGACTTCTACTGGATTGATTTTTCGACCTGCATTGATTGCGGCATCTGCTTGCAAGTTTGCCCCGTGGAAAACGCGATCGTGCCCGAAGAACGACCTGACCTGCAAAAAACGCCCTAGCCGGTGCAACTCTGACCCAATTCTGTCCCTCCCGCCAATCAAGCCCACTCATTCTCCTTCCTTTTCTCCATGGCTGATGCTCCCATCCTCGAAGTTGAAAACGTCTTTGCGGGATACGTCAAAGATTTAGACATTCTGCAAGGAGTTCACTTTCGCATCGCCCCAAGTGAACTGGTCGCCGTGATTGGGCCAAATGGAGCCGGAAAATCGACCTTGGCTAAAGCAATTTTTGGCTTGTTAACCCCACACACAGGCCGAATTGTTTTTCAGGGAGAAAACATTGTTGGCTTGAAGTCAGATGCGATCGTGCAGCGTGGCATGTGTTATGTCCCTCAAATTGCCAACGTGTTTCGCTCGCTCACGGTAGAGGAAAACCTGGAAATGGGAGCCTTCGTCCTGAATCAACCCACTCAAACGTTGAAAGAAGAGATTTACGGACGGTTTCCCAAACTGGCCGAGCGGCGAAAACAGCGCGCTGGCACGCTTTCGGGTGGAGAACGCCAGATGCTGGCGATGGGGCGCGCTTTAATGCTGAAACCCAGCTTGCTCCTGTTGGATGAGCCATCAGCCGCATTATCGCCCATGCTTGTCAACAGTGTGTTCGAGCAGATTCGCGAGATTAACCGGACTGGCACCGCGATCGTCCTGGTGGAACAAAATGCCCGTAAAGCCTTGGAAATGGCCGATCGTGGGTATGTCCTCGAAGCGGGCAAAGATCGCTTTGAAGGCCGTGGGATTGACCTGCTTAATGATCCAAAAGTTGGCGAACTCTATTTGGGCGCGGCCAAGACCCACTAGCCAGCGAGTCGGCAGTGCTTGATCGTTGGCGATCGGCGAGTCAAAGAGGATCTGATTGACCTGCTCCTGCTTTACAATAAATAGCTTGAGTTGTTTACTCTTTGTCTAAGTTGTGTCTCTGCATTTGAATGCCGATCACCTGCAAGTGCTGCGATCGCACGCCGAACAAGCCTATCCCGATGAGTGTTGCGGCTTGTTGCTCGGGCGATCGCAGCAGGTTGGCCAACTGGTTGAGGTTCAACCAGTCGATAACGATTGGAATCCGCAGCTGGCCCAAACCCTGGACGATGATACGGCTTTCGGTAAAGCCCGCCGATACGGGATTAACCCCCAAGCTATGCTGAAGGGGATGCAAACTGCTCGCAGCCGAGGGTTAGACATCATTGGGATCTATCACTCTCACCCCGATCATCCGGCCATTCCGTCTGAGTGCGATCGACGCTTGGCGTGGCCCCAGTACTTCTACATCATTCTCTCGGTTCACCAGGGGCAGGTACAAGACATCCAAAACTGGCAACTAGACGCAAGTCATCAATTTCAAGCAAAACCGATTTCCCTCACCCCCCTACCACCATTCTGTTAGCACGGCTTTTGCCCGATTCACTTACTACCGCAAACACATCATTATGCTCAATCCCAATCTGGACGATATCCAGCTCGAAAAAGAAGAATACGAACGATACTCACGTCACCTCATCTTGCCGGAAGTGGGCTTAGAAGGTCAAAAACGGCTCAAAGCGGCCAGCGTTCTGTGCATTGGGACGGGCGGCCTTGGTTCGCCACTCCTGCTCTATTTGGCTGCTGCTGGCATTGGGCGAATTGGCATCGTCGATTTTGATGTGGTCGATCGCTCCAACCTCCAGCGGCAGGTCATCCACGGCACGTCTTGGGTGGGTAAACCCAAGATTGAGTCGGCCAAAAATCGGATTCACGAAATCAACCCTTACTGCCAGGTCGATCTCTATCCCACGCGCCTCAGTGCCGAAAACGCGCTCCAAATTGCCGAACCCTATGACATCGTGGTAGATGGCACTGATAACTTCCCCACCCGCTACCTGGTAAACGACACCTGCGTGTTGCTGGGTAAACCCAATGTCTACGGCTCAATCTATCGCTTTGAAGGGCAGGCCACTGTGTTCAACTACGAAGACGGCCCCAACTACCGCGACTTGTATCCCGAACCCCCACCACCAGGATTAGTGCCTTCCTGTGCCGAGGGTGGCGTACTCGGCATTCTTCCCGGCATTATTGGCGTGATTCAGGCGACAGAAACCATCAAAATTATCTTGGGTCAAGGCACGACGCTGAATGGGCGATTGCTCTTATTTAATGCGTTGGATATGAAATTTCGAGAACTGAAGTTGCGCCCCAACCCCCAACGCCCCGTCATCGAAAAGCTGATTGACTACGAAATGTTTTGTGGCATCCCGCAAGCGAAAGCTGCCGAAGCCCAGCAACAGTCGGCGCTCCAGGAAATGACCGTGCAAGAACTCAAACAGTTACTTGACAGTGAGGCTGAAGATTACTTGCTAATTGATGTGCGTAATCCGAATGAATACGAAATTGCTCGCATTCCTGGAGCTGTATTAATTCCCTTACCCGACATTGAAAACGGGAGTGGGGTTGAAAAAGTCAAATCCCTGCTCAATGGGCATAAACTCGTTGCCCACTGCAAGCTGGGGGGGCGTTCGGCCAAAGCATTAGGAATCTTGAAACAAGCTGGGATCGAAGGGATCAATGTGAAAGGTGGCATTACCGCCTGGAGCAAAGAAGTGGATGCATCTGTACCGGAGTATTAACCCTGACTTAGGATGTTGGTTGTTGTTCAGTCGGGGGTTTAAACCCGTGTTCAAAGGCAAAACGAACTAACTGCGATCGATTTTCTAGCTCAAGCTTGCTCAAGATGTTGCTGAGATGAGTTTGTACAGTGCGGGGGCTGACAAATAAATGATCCCCAATTTGTTTATTGGTATAGCCCTGCACAACTTCCCAGAAGACTTTGGCTTCGGCTGGAGTGAGGGGCAGCGCTTCAGATGAACTGGATTTAGTTGAATGGGTTGTTGCTTGGGGATCGGGCGATCGCTGCATGAGGCGGACTAATTCCGTATGAAATCGGCGCGATCGTTCCAGTTGCGCTTCAATTTTTGCCAGTAACTCTTTTGGCTCGAATGGTTTGATTAAATAATCATCTGCCCCCATCAAATGCCCCTGCACACGGGCATCGACTTCAGCCCGACTGGATAGAAAAATGAATGGCACGAGTTGGCCAGAGCGACTAGCTCGCAGACGACGGCAAAACTCATAGCCATCCATCTCGACCATCATCACATCGGACACGACTAGATCCGGGGGATCCTGTTCAAAAACTTGGAGAGCTTCGGTGCCTGAACCCGCATTCAGGACGGCATACCCACGTTTTTCCAAATACCGAGTCAACGCCAATCGTAGCGTCGTGTCATCATCAACTACCAGAACTCGTTTCATCTGATGTTCCTAAGCAATAACATTTTTAGAAGCAAGATATGAAATCAGACCGATGGCCAAAAACCTGCCCTAGAAACAGACAACCGCCGATTTACTTCATTAGCATTCCCCAGGCCGAATACTTTCTACCTTGGGGCAATTCTTTTCTAGTTCGAGCAATCGGTTAAAGATTAGCTGGATTATTTTGCTTCTGGTTGCCAGGAACGAACCGCCCCCTTGCTGGCGCGGTATGATGTCCCCTTAATGGCTGTTGCCGCATTACATAGGAGTGACATGCATGACCTACGAAAAGATTACTCCCCCTGAAACTGGTTCCACGATCACGTTTCAAGCGGGTGAACCGATCGTTCCTGATAACCCCATCATCCCGTTTATTCGGGGCGACGGGACGGGAATTGACTTGTGGCCTGCTGCTCAGCGCGTATTCGATGCAGCAGTTGAAAAAGCCTACGGCGGCAAGCGGAAAATCTCCTGGTTTAAGGTCTACGCCGGAGACGAAGCGTGTGATTTGTACGGCACTTACCAGTACCTGCCAGAGGATACTTTAACTGCCATTAGAACTTACGGAGTGGCAATTAAGGGGCCGCTCACAACTCCGATCGGGGGTGGCATTCGATCGCTGAACGTGGCTTTGCGCCAGATTTTTGATCTTTACGCCTGTATTCGTCCCTGTCGCTATTATGCAGGCACCCCTTCCCCCCACAAAACGCCCGAAAAGCTGGATGTGATTGTGTATCGAGAAAATACGGAAGATATTTACCTGGGGATTGAATGGAAACAGGGCAGCGAGATTGGCGATCGATTGATCAAAATTTTGAATGAAGACCTGATTCCAGCTACACCCGAACACGGCAAGAAAAAAATTCCCCTGGATGCCGGTATTGGCATTAAACCCATCAGCAAAACTGGCTCTCAGCGGTTAGTTCGCCGCGCCATCAAACACGCCCTGCGCCTCCCTCCAAACAAGCAAATGGTAACGCTGGTGCATAAGGGCAACATCATGAAGTATACCGAGGGGGCCTTTCGCGATTGGGGTTATGAATTGGCGACCAGTGAGTTTCGGGCTGAATGCGTGACTGAGCGAGAATCCTGGATTCTCGGGAATAAGGAAAAAAATCCAGAGTTGTCTTTGGAAGAGAATGCCCGCATGATTGAGCCTGGCTATGACGCCCTCACGGCTGAAAAGCGGGCAAGCATTGGCGAAGAAGTGAAGCAGGTGTTAGATAGCATTTGGGCCACCCACGGCCATGGCCAGTGGCGAGAGAAGGTGATGGTGAACGATCGCATCGCTGATAGTATCTTCCAGCAAATTCAGACTCGCCCCGATGAGTATTCCATCCTGGCTACGATGAACCTGAATGGAGATTACCTGTCTGATGCGGCGGCGGCGATCGTCGGGGGATTGGGCATGGGACCTGGAGCCAACATCGGTGATCAATGCGCTATTTTTGAAGCCACCCACGGTACCGCGCCCAAACATGCTGGCCTCGATCGGGTCAACCCCGGCTCTGTTATTTTATCTGGAGTCATGATGCTGGAATATCTGGGCTGGCAAGAAGCCGCAGATATGATCAAGCAAGGCATCGGGGCCGCCATTTCTAATCGCGAGGTTACCTACGATCTAGCTCGCTTAATGGAACCCCCTGTGGAACCCCTCAAATGCTCCGAATTTGCGGAGGCGATCATCCGCCGATTCTGAGGAATGAGGAAACACCTTTCTGCCCCCTTCTCCTGCAGGAGAAGGGTGGGGCTGAGGCCATCCATGTGATCTAGCGGTTGAGGCGAAACAGTAACAGTGAACCGGCTCCCAATGCCACCAGCGTCGGCAGCCAGCCCGCTAGGAAGGCATTGAGCGCTCCCACCTGGTAGAGTCCCTGCCCCACAATAATCAATAAGTAGTAAGACACGATAATCATCAGGCTGAGACCAAATCCCGCAGCGCGACTGGTACGTTGCGGGCGGACTCCCATCGTGGCCCCTACTAAACCAAAGGCTAAGCAAGCGAACGGCAGCGCCAACTTTTGCTGCAACCGTAAGCGCATCTTGCGAATCTCCCGCTGGTTGCCGCCCTGCTCAATCAGCCGCAGATAGTCATTAATTTCCATAATGCTCATCTCATCCGGATCGCGGGATGTTTTCGCGATATCCAGCGGAGTGCGCGGCAGTTTCAATTCCTGCTGCTCGAAGCGCACAATGTTGCGATAGGAGCCATCAGGAGCAACCAAGTAGATCGTGCCGTTGAAAAAATCCCACGATTTCCGCTCGCCATTCCACATCGCTGTTTCAGAGGCCACGATCTGATTTAGTCCATCTTTTGAAAAATCTAGAATGGTCAGTCCTTTCATTTGCTGCCCATCAAATTCGCGGGCATAGAAGGTGCGGGAAAGTTGTTCTTCGCGGCGGCCATCGGGCAACCGGACGCGCCGAAATTCCTGGTAAAGGATGTTGCGTTCGCTGAAGGAGGGTCTGGTTTTGGTAACGGCCTGTTCCAGCACATCAGCGGCCTGACGATTGGCCGCGGGCACGATCGCCTCGTTGAAGGCAAAATTGACCAGTGTGATCAGCAGGCCAACCACGATCGCCGGAGCGACCAAGCGATAAACACTCACGCCGCAACTGCGTAACGCAATTAATTCGCTGTCACCGGATAACCGCCCATACACCATGAGGCAGGACAGCAACATGGACATGGGAAACGCAAACCCCACAAAGTAGGGCAGCTTCAAGAGGAAAATTTGCACCGCCGTGGCAAAGGGCAAGCCTGATTCGGTGACTCGCCGCAACAAATCGAGCAACACCCCGATCGACACACCAATGGAGGTAAAAGCCACAACGCCAAACAAGAATGGCATGACCAATTCTGCCGCAATGTAGCGATCCATCAACGTGAACAACGAACTCAACCAACTGGTTGGGTTGAAGGAAGGCTTGTTTGCGGAAGAAATGCTGGTTGCCATGCGAAATTTGGGAAAAAAGAACCGTGTTTGACAGATACAGAATAGAGAAGACGGGTTAAAGTTGGAAGTTGTCACCCAGGTAATACTGACGTACAAGCGGGTTGTTATATAGTTCCTCAGAACTGCCCGCAGCCAGAATCTGCCCGTCGCGCATAATGTAGGAGCGATCGGTAATGGCCAACGTTTCGCGTACGTTGTGGTCGGTAATCAAAATGCCCAGTTTGCGATCGCGCAGGTTGGAAACAATCTGTTGAATCTCGGCCACAGCGATCGGGTCAACCCCAGCAAACGGTTCATCCAGCAGCAGAAAGCGTGGCCCTTCTCGCCCAGCGGCCAGCGCTCTGGCTAATTCAGTGCGGCGGCGCTCCCCACCTGATACGCGAATTCCCAACGTATTTGCAACTTTCTCTAAGCGAAACTCTTTCAGCAAATAAGTTGCCCGCTTATCCCATTCCGAGCGGGGCACATGGGTCTGTTCCATCACCAGCAGAATGTTTTCTCGCACGGTGAGATGCCGAAAAATACTCGCTTCCTGGGCCAAATAGCCAATGCCCAACCGGGCCCGCATGTGAAAAGGCAGAGATGTAATTTCTTCGTCGTTAAGCCAAACATGCCCCTGGTTTGGCTTCTCCAGGCCAGTCGCAATGTAGAAGGTCGTCGTTTTGCCAGCACCATTTGGGCCTAGCAAACCCACAATTTCACCCTGCGCCACCGAGAGGCTAACGCGGCTGACCACCGATCGCGGCCCATAGGACTTATGAATGTTCTCCAACGCAATTTTCAACAGCCCACTCCTGTGCCCTTATCTAGCGGTGGCACTGACCATCTTATCAAAGCTACCTGGCAATCTGCGGTTAACGGGTTTGAGGACTGCCAGGGGTTGAATTCGATCGCCCATTGGGAGCCGTAAACTCGGGCTGACCAAAAGGATCGACGACTGGGGTAGGGATAGCGGGAGCCGCAGCCGGAGTTGGAGAAGCAGCCGGACTTTCGCGCAGAAGATAAATTGCTTCCACCTGTTTGGGCGGTTGGGGGAGGGCCACGAAGCGGCCTTCATCGATTAGGTAAGTAATGGTTTCCCCACGTAAACTGTTGCCCTGTTGCAGTACGTAAACATCACCCGTCAACACAATGCGCCGTTCTCGACTGAAGTACTGAGCTTGAGCCGAAGTTGCTTGAATTTGACGAGCGGGATAGTAGATTTGTACGTTACCCCGAGCGGTGATCACGCCAGTTTTGGAGTTGGCTTCTTGCACATCCGATCGCAGTGTGATGGGTTGCCCACCAGTCGGCGGTTGGGTTTGAGCAATCGCACGAGGATTCGATGGGGGGGATAAAGCAATCTGGCCGTCAGTGAGCCAGATCCCCAAAAAACCGGCGGGCGCGATCGCACTAAGCAGGAGCCAACGCTTCATCAACATAGGGGTCAGAAAACGGTTCATCATGGGCAACCAAACAGTCGACAAACGACCTCAACGTAGTCAGTTCACAACAGTCATAACATAGAGACGACCAGGTGTCCCCATAAGTTTCTAGAGATTCAAGGTTTCGGGTGCAGCTCGTTGAATGTACGGCAACTTCACAATTGAGCCATCCGCCATTTGGAGCAGACCCGATGGTACCTGCTGGGCGATCGGCCCAACTTGCTCAGCGCCTAACTGTTGCAATTGCTTCAGGAGCATCGCTGTACTGGTCATCAAGGCATCCACATCGATCGCGCCATAATCCGCAGGGTAAGCTCTCAGCCGATTCACCCCTTCCCCCATTAAAATCACAGCTCCTCGCCAGTTGGCATTACTCAAGTGGTAGAGCGCTACCGCGATCTGCAAAATGCCCTGGTAAAAGTTCTTGTCGGCAGGCGGAGCATTGATCCAAATGGCTTCTAGCGTATCGTGACAGGCGTAGAAATCTTGCTGGTTGAATTGGTCAACGCCTTGCCAGAATTCTGTGGGAATTTCGTCCATGCGGCATGCCTCACTTACTGACCCTGAACTGCTGCAACAATACCAAAGATGATAAATAGAACTCCGCCCAAGGCTGTGAGCACTCGCTCGGAGATGCGCCCTGCCACCAAACGCCCCCCCAGGACGGCGATCGCGGTACAAATGGCATGCCCTAAAATGGCACCCAAAGCGACACCCGCCGGATTTTTGGAGGCAGCCAATGCCATTGTGGCAAATTGTGTGCGATCGCCCCACTCGGCAACAAAGGTGAGCAGAAAGGCTTGCCCGACGATCGCCACATTGGGATGTAGCTGCATTGCTCCAAAACGGGCTTGTTCAATGGTTTGTTTGGCTTCTGCCATTTCTTCGCAGGCAGCATAGGCTGGCATCTGATAAGCGTCATACAGCAACTTCAAACCAAATCCAATAAATAATGCAATCTCGGCATACCAGATGTAGAGCTGGGGCAGAAAGGCGATCGCCTGCCCCAGCAAAACCGACAGAATGGTCATGGCAGCCAACGCTGTAACAACCCCAATGAAAACCAAGCGGCGGGGATGACGAGTGGCCAACAGCATGGCGATACAAAAGGTTTTGTCGCCCAACTCGGAAATAGTAATTAGTAATAAACCTGCGGTGAAAGCCGTTAGCATCGTTCAGTTTCCTCAGAATCGACAATTGATCTCTGAGGGGCTTGGATGACTGCGATCGCCTCACCAAGCTCACCTCAGATGTGAACTTAGTGAAGGTCTCGCTTACAAGATGCAGTTACGGATCACCTGAAATCAATCGTCAACTGAGCCAAAACTCAAGGCCGATTTTGTCGATTGTGGTGAACAGTTGGATGGCTTCCTGTCATCTGAACCAGGCTCATCACCAGTATGTTGATTCAGATGGGCTGGATATGACCAGCAGCTACTCCCCTTCAAACACCATGATTATACCGGGATGGTTACTAATCTTTAGCGACTAGTTAAAATTGGCAACAGTTTCACGTCAGAGCGTTCTGGCAAACTTTCGCAGTTGATAAGCCACAGATTCCGTTAGCTTGTACGTCCCCGCGCCCATGCGTTGGGCAAAGCGCGCCTCTGCCGCTTCTAGGACATCTGCTGGAATTGACTTCCAAGCATCCATACTTTGCCATTGAATTACACACACGACTTCGTCGGGGTTATCGGCAGCAAGCCACACTTCCTTTCCCATAAACCCAGGGTACTTAGCCAGGGCAGCCGTCCAAATTTCTTCGTCAACCTGGATAAAAAATTCTCGCTTTGCTGTGGGCACCTGAAACTTCAACCATTCAATCACCATTGCGATCGCCTCTCCTGTGACCTTGCCTTCACTGATATCATCTCGCTGGCAAGATTTCAAGCACACAGCGTATGATGTGCAGGCCGCTAGGGCAAAATGAAATGGACGGTGAGCCGTACAAAGCCACACCTTCTGAATTAAGGTAAATCTGACAAAATAAGGAAGTGGATGACTGGGCAAATCGCTGAACCAGTAATGTCAACAGGTGAGCATGGGCGATCGCATCCGGTCTTCGTTGATTGCAGGAAAGGCAGCATGGATAATAACGATTGGTTGACACAGCTTTTGATGTTCGGCGTGGGGACGACTTCTTTAGTTGCAGAAAAAATGCGCGAAGTTAGCGATGAGTTAGTCAAGAACGGCAAACTCAACCCAGATCAGGCGAAGGAAGTGATGGATGATCTGCTGCAAAAAATGAAAAGTGAGCAGGGCAACTTAGAAGCACAAATGCAGCGGCAATTGCGTAACTTGCTTCAAGATATTGGTGTGCCCCGGCAGGCCGAGATGGATGAATTACGTGGTCGGATCGATCGCCTGGAACGCCAAATTCGAGATTTGGAAAACAAGTTGTGGCGCTAGGTTGACGCATGATGATTCCTCCCGGTTTTTGCCAACAGTCCGTGTTCACCACTCTGGGACGGATGGTGTATTACACGCCTGAGGCAACCCTGGGCACAACCGAGCTTCCAACTCTGGTATTTTTGCATGGCTTTGGGGGTGGGTCTTCTGCCTACGAATGGTCCCAAGTTTATCCAGCGTTTGCTTTTAGTCATCGAGTGTTGGCACCGGATCTAATTGGCTGGGGGCGATCGGAGCATCCAGCTCGAAATTATCAAATCAGTGATTACACCACCACGATTACTCAATTTTTAGAACAAACTTGCCAGGAACCAGTGACAGTTGTCGCGTCTTCCCTGACGGCAGCCATAACCATTCGTGTTGCGCTCGCGCGCCCAGAGTTATTCAAAAGTTTGATTCTGGTAACTCCGGCGGGATTATCAGATTTTGGCGAGGACTACACCCGCAGTTTCTTTGCCAATTTAGTCAAAACACCGTTGCTCGATCGCTTGATTTACAGCGTGGGCATTGCTACCCGTGACGGCATTCGCGCCTTTCTGACGCAGCGGCAATTTGCGCGCCCCGAGCGGGTGTTTCCGGAGCTTGTAGAAGCTTATCTGGAGTCGGCGCAGCAACCAAATGCTGAATATGCGGCGCTATCGTTTGTGCGGGGCGATCTGTGCTTTGACCTGTCGTTGGATATGCCGCAACTCAAGGTGCCAACCGCGATCGTCTGGGGCCAGAAATCTCAATTTACTGGGCCTGAGATTGGTCAGCGGTTGGCGAGGCTGAATCCGCAGTTTGTGCGAGTGTTCCAAGTATTAGATGATGTGGGACTAACGCCGCACCTGGAGCAACCCGCTGTAGCGATCGGCCTGATTCAACGATATTTGCACGACTTGAACTAACGCAATGTGCAACTTTTGATAGCTTCTGTAGAGTGGCTATCTTGCCTGCCTGCTCTACTACTGGCGATTCAACTGGTCTAACCAACGGTAAAGGCACAGTCCTGAAGCTTACAGTCCTTAACCTTGAGGCTTTAACCCACAAATTGCTTTCGAAATTCTTGTTCGGTCATCAGGTCGTGAGTCGTTTCGACACGATCGAGAAACACTTTCCCATCCAGATGATCCAATTCATGCTGGAAGATGCGGGCCACAAAATCGGTTAGCGTTTGTTGATATTGTCGTCCGTCTCGGCCCGTGTATGCCACTTCAATTTGCTGGTAGCGAGGCACGAGGCCGCGAATTCCAGGGACGCTCAGGCAGCCTTCCCAACCCTTCTCGGTTGCAGTGGAATGGGACAGAATGCGCGGATTAATCATCGTGATCGGGGCCATTGTCGGCGCATTGGGGTAGCGCAAGTTGGGCCGAGACGCCACGATCAACAACCGGACCGATTCACCCACTTGCGGTGCCGCAATCCCCACACCGTTCGCTTCCTGCACTTGCACCAACAACCGATCACACAACCTTTGAATGCAATCGCTGGTGGCATCGACAACAGGTGCAGCGATGCGACGAAGTTTGGGATTGCCTAATTCAATGATTTCGGGTTGTTCTGGCATGGGTAAAAACGAGTTCGAGCAACGAAAAAATCGATGGGCGGTAAAGTCCGATCGCAGGGAGCGAGAAAGCACACTCCCCTACGACCGGAAACCCCTACTCTTCTGCTTGCGCGGAGGCGGGGAAAGTGCCCACACGCACCGATCGAGTCATGGCGCGTCCGTTCCGCGTTAATTCAACTTGCATCGTGCCGCCAACGGGCATTTTGGAAACGGCTTGCTGCACTTGATCGGCACTCGTGATGGGTTGCCCATTGATCCGCTGAATCACATCGCCCAGTTGCAATCCAGCTTGGGCTGCCGGAGAGTTGCGCATGATCCCCATGACGACCACGCCGCGATCGTCCCGAATGTTGACGTTACTTTCGGGATCATTGTTAATCTGCCGCCGCAAATCGGGTGTCAGGGTGGCCATCCGAATCCCCAGATAGGAGTGATCGACTCGACCTTTGGCCACGAGTTGATCGGCGATGCGTTGGGCCGTGTTGATCGGAATGGCAAATCCTAACCCTTGAGCGCCACCAATGATGGCTGTGTTCATACCGATGACTTCACCTCGCTGGTTCAGGAGTGGCCCCCCGGAGTTTCCAGGGTTGATGGCGGCATCGGTTTGAATGAAATCCACTCGCTTGTCAGGCACGCGCACATCGGAGCTACTACGGCCTGTCGCGCTGATGATACCCACAGTCACGGTGTTTTCCAGGCCAAGCGGGTTTCCGATCGCGATCGCCCACTCGCCGGGTTTAAGTTGGTCGGCATTGCCTAACCGAACCGTCGGTAGATTCGTCCCCTGCACCTTCACCACCGCAACATCGGTGAGGGGATCAGTTCCCATCACCTTGCCTTGCAGTTCTCGCCCGTCCTTCATCTTGACGGTTACAGTATCGGCTCCACTCACCACATGGGCGTTCGTCAGAATCAAGCCATCCGGGCGCACAATGAAGCCAGACCCTTGCCCCCGTTCAACCCGCGTCGGTGGTTGGTTAGGCACGTCCCCAAAGAAGCGCCGGAAGAAAGGATCTTGAAAGACGGCGGGAACGCGATTGCGCACTGTGCGCGAAGAATCAATGCGGACAACTGCCGGACCCACTTGATCCACGGCTCTCACAATAAAGTTGGGATCGTTTGAATTGAGAATCGCACTGCTCCGACTGGGAGTTTGCGCCACAACAGCGGGCGTCTCAGTGGTTTGAGCGATCGCCGATCGAGGCGATCGGTTCGTGACAATATATTCTCCAAACAGAGCGCCTCCAGCACCAACTAGCGGCAAAGCCAACAGCAGAAGCGGCTTTTTCCAATTGATATGAGCAAAATTAAATGGCTTTTTGGCTGTGTTCATGGCAGTGTTGTCTTTCATCTGACCTAAATTCCTACTGATACAAACTTAGCCAGGGCATATGACAATTGAATCACAACTTCATTTCAGAACAATGACCTCTTAACAATGCCAGTTCTCCCGTAGCTCAACTCTTTGAGGTTCATCCTTGAGACGATTAAGCCCGTGGTTAAGTTCCTGGTTGCTGCTTAAGAGCTGCCTTCTACCTGATTACAGCAATTCCTGATAGGGTGGGCACTGCCCATCTTTCCCCCAAGTCCTGATTATGCAACTTCCTGGGCAATGCCCACGCTACAAGTTGCGGCGGCTCCAAGCAGCAACCGCTGTCAGGATCGCGAAAGAATCACCTTTGCCAGCCTGCACACCTCAAAGAATCGCTAGGGATGATTCAGGACGCTCAGCATAACGGTAAACTGCATCTGCTATCCATTAACTTTCTACCAAAAGGGGGGAGAACTTGTCATTCGATCTTCATCTCCTAAACACGATCGTGACATATCCGTTTGGCAGTATTAAATCACAGGTGAATGAACTGCCAGGATAGATAGCCACCGCCAGCTCTGAATTATCAGAAGATTGGTTGCGTTGAACGGTCAAACTCCTTGAGGATGCCGGGTTGGTTATCTGTCCTTTTTTTTAATTAAACAAATCGGTGCGTAAACTCGCAGGTGAGATCAACCCGCCCTTTGCGTAACATCGCTGGATCAAGGCGTTCGGTTGTGTTGCAAGTCATCAAGATCACCAGTCGCTGCTCATTTTGCATCGTGAGTTCATCCAGCACACTCCGATATAACGTGCCGTCCAACAAACTGAGGATATGTTCAGTCTTGTTACTGTATTGCGCCACTTCCGAAGAACGATCTTGGGCTAAGTTATCAGCCTCATTAATGATCAAGCAAATCCGTTGAAGATAGGTGGGGGGCACAAAGTTTTGCACGGCATCGTGATCCAGAATAAAGGTGACAAAACCTAGCGGCACTAAAATTTCTTTGGCGATCGCTTGAGTCCAGGCTGTTTTTCCAGTTCCCGGTTCACCACTCACTAGGACCGCAAGTTGATTTTGGTCTAACACAGCTTGTTGCACTGCATCGGTAAAACTTTGCACAACGGGTGGAAACGATCGGATCGAGAACTCTGCTTGAAGCTGCCCCACCCGACTTTGATACCCACTCAGCATGACCGCCAAACCATGGGTAACTTTTTGCACCAGTGGTTTGAGATCACGAGCCATTAATGTCATGCGCCGCTCTTTGCCCAAATTATCAATTTGCAGCCATAGCTCTGGATCAAGCCACTGAGCATAAGCCGTATTAATAATGTCCAACCGTTCCCACGTAGTGAAGTGTGAAGTTGGCAAATAAAAATGACGATCCAGATAATACTGAGTAATAAGATGGGGACGACCTAAAAACTTCAAGACTTTGAGAATGATAATTTCACGTAAACGATTGAACACGTAGTCGATCGCGATTACATCTCGACTCATTACGGTCTTAATGGGAGTTTCCACACTTAACACATCGATATAGCGATGGTCAGGATAGGGCGGATCGGGGGTGATGTAGCTCCAAAACTCATCCAGGTGATAGCGGGCATCGGCGGAAAATAAGTTTAAAAAGTTAGCCCACCACGTATATTCATTTCGACCCGCAATATTGGCCAGGCTACTATTGAGATTGAACCATTTGTGAGCTAGTTCGTTTGTATCATGCGCCGCTAAATTCGCTAAAAATTGCAAGTCAATTTGTCGATAGTAAGGCCGCCAACCTGCACTCAGTAAACCTTGAGCTTGTGGCTGTCTGGAGTTGTAGGACTCGTAAGGATCGAAGTAGGTCATAGCAAACAAACCGCTTTCACCCATGATAGATCTCGCGCTGGAGAACTGCCCATAATCGGCTTCCACAAACTTTAGGTAGCGCCCCGTAGCGGTGTTCTTAAATGTTCTTAATTGTGCATTAATTGAAGATAAAAAAGTTTCATGAACCATTCTTGGAAAAATTGCTTTTTCCAACTTAAATCAGGATGCTATGGATTGTGATGTTGCGTGTCTGCACTCATAATGCTTCTACGTATTTTCCGCTTAAACACTCTGATGAAAGACTCTAATTTTAAGGATTTCTTTAAGAGTTGGAATATAACTCATTAGAGAAAGATGCTATAGTTCTGTCTTGGTGGGGCATACAGTTGACCCTGCCGTCCTCTTGCAAGATTTGAGAGAATTTACTGATTTGGCTTCACTCTGTTCTATGTAGACTTTGCTAGAAAGCAATCTGCAAAAGGTAACTCGCAATGTTGTTAGAGTTCTCAATTGATTTTTTCAGTTGATATAAAGTTGGAGTTTCATTGAAGTAGACGATCGATTTTGCAGGTTTTCTTCAAGGTTCAATCATCGGCTTCAACCTGTTGTGCTTTTGATTTTCTACCAACCGGATCTGTGTTGAGATTTCTCAGTTAGGGGATGTAGATCTCGATCGTCGTAGCGATGGATACCTGCATCCTATGTCAAGTTTAACTTCGATTATCTTTTTAGTCTTTGCTTAGGTTCAAGACAAACTGATGAATTCTTAAGCCTTCCTTTAATTGTTGATGTATGCATTGGCAATTAAGGAATTTCCTAGAGTCTTGCTGAAGTTGCACTTTGTACGCGAAAAGGAAGAAACCTTGTGAAAAAAATCCTAGTTATCTTGTCTGAATGGGGCTATTGGGGCGAGGAGCTGATTGGTCCCTATGATGTGTTACTGGATGCTGGTTATACCTTTGATTTTGCTACTGCCTATGGTCGCAAGCCCCCCGCTTTACCGCCCAGTATGGACGAAACCTATATTGATCCGCCGTTGGCCAAGTGTGTTACCGATGCTCACTACGCGAAACGGACTAAGGATGTGCATGAATCGGATTTGCTCGCGAATCCGATTAACCTTTCGGCCTGGTTTCCGGCCATGCCTTACTTCAACAGCCCCAATTTTGGGCATGATCTCGAAGCTTACTACAACAAGCGAGATCAATGCTGGAGAGACTTAGAACAGTATGATGCACTCTTGTTGCCAGGTGGCTCCGGCCCCATGGTGGATATGGTGAACAATGAGCGAGTGCATGATGTGATTTTGGGCTTTCTGGCACAAGGTAAGTTGATTGCAGCGGAATGTTACTGCGTCACTTGCCTCGCATTTGCGAGGGATTGGACCGATCGCAAGAGCATTATTTGGGGCAAACACGTCACCGGCCATGCGCGTGAATATGACTACAAAGATGGGACGGGCTTTGCTCAAATGTATGGCTACGATGGCCAGCCCATGAACACTTCTGCCAACTTTGGCCCCCCCTTCTACCCTCTCGAATACATTCTGCGAGATGCAGTTGGGCCAGATGGGCAATATCACGGCGGGGTAGGGCATACATTGTCTACGATTCTGGATTACCCATTTTTAACAGGCCGTTCCACGCAAGACTCGAAGTTAGTTGGCGAGTTAATGATCCAAGCGCTTGAACATGGCTTGAAGCGTTACGGTTGGTAACTCTGGCGTTGCCTTGGTGCAAAGTTGCTTCACGTAAAGTGGTGGAGTTTATGAACAGCTAACAACATGGCTCCACTGCTTTATTTGCCCGATTTAGGGTTATGGTTCGATCGGGTTCAGAGCGCTGGAAAAATTAACAAGGAGACAAGTAATACTTTTTGTTGCGTAAGTCGGTGCCTGTTTTGCGGTAGACCGATTGCAGCGAAGATACCGTGTAAGAGCAGCAAGCTTGACAATAACAGCAGTTATGTTAGTTTTTTGATGGACGCTCCTTAAAAGCTAGAGCTTTCAGCATTTGCTCAACGCATGTTTCTTGGCTCTCAGGTTTTAGCCTTGCATTCAAAGTTCTTAATGTAAAGGCGTTGCAGGTTTAATGAGACGCTGTATCTGCTAGTTGATTTGGACAAACTCTTTGGGTCATGAGTTTACCAATCTTTTGCTTTGAAGTCGATCGCGCATGAGCGCGACTCACAGTTCTGAGCGGCTTTTTCGTCACAAGCCCATGTTTGGGGTGAATTAAAGTTTGATCTATCGTTATTGTTTCAAAGTTTCAGTTGGTTGTTCTGCAACTAGTCAGAAATTTCAGCACAGTACAGTTTTGAAGCGTTGATAACTATTCAGCAATTGATAAGGAGTTAGCGATGGTAGGTAAAACGTACCGCTTTGCAATTATTGAGCAGTTGCTAGCGGACGGTATTCGCTATATGTTTGGCAATCCTGGAACAGTCGAACAGGGCTTCTTAGATGCACTTTGGGACTACCCTGAGTTGAAGTATATCTTGACCTTGCAGGAAACCGTAGCAGTGATGGCGGCAGATGGCTATGCGCGGGCGACGGGAAATGTGGCGATCGTCCAGTTACACAGTACACCCGGCGTCGGGAACGGCATCGGCGCACTCTACCAGGCCAAGCGCGGGCATTCCCCTTTAGTTGTGATTGGGGGCGATTCTGGGGTCAAATACCAGGGGTTAGATGCTCAGATGGCCGGTGATTTAGTGGCAATGGCCGAACCCGTCACAAAGTGGTCAACAATGGTGGTGGATGCAGCTTCTGTGTTGCGCGTGTTGCGTCGGGCCATCAAAATTGCTTCGACTCCACCCAGAGGCCCGGTTTACGTTTGTTTGCCTCAAGATATTTTGGATCAGCCCGTAGTGGAACCGATCCGCCCGACGTCAATTCCCTCAACGCGAGTGCGGCCAGATGATGAAACGTTAAAAGCGGCTGCTCAACTGCTGGCAACAGCGCAAAAACCCATGATTTTTATGGGTGATGGGATTGCTTTTTCTGGTGCCCAAGCTGAGTTAACCCAAGTGGCCGAAATTTTGGGTGCAGAAGTGTGGGAAGCCGACAATGGCGAATTGAATATGAGTCAAGCCCATCCGTTGTATCAAGGTGCAACAGGACACATGTTTGGCTTTCAAAGCAAACCAATCTTAGCCAAAGGCGATGTGAATCTTGTGTCTGGAACTTATATCGTTCCAGAGGTGTTTCCTGAGTTGGGAGACGTGTTTGCCCCTGACGCAAAGGTGATTCACATTGATTTGAATGGCTATGAGATTGCTAAAAACCATCCGGTTGATATCGGTATTGTGAGCGATCCAAAGCTGACTCTAGGCCGATTGGCCGAGTTACTTGCAGAGGTATTAACACCTGAACAGAAGGCTGCGGCTCAAAAGCGAGTGACAGAAATTACAAACGCGAAGCAGGCTAAGTTGCAAGCTGATTTAGCCCACGATCGCGAAATTCGAGATGACGTTCCGTTGCATTTATCTCGCTTCATGGAAGAGCTGGCGGCGCTGTTACCTGAAGATGCCATTATCTTTGACGAGGCATTGACGAATTCGCCAGCAATCCCGCGCTATCGGCCAACGACGCAACCCCGACACTATTTTCTAACGCGCGGCGGGTCTTTAGGCGTGGGCATTCCCGGCGCGATCGGTGCAAAGCTAGCCAATCCCGACAAGACCGTTTTTGGGTTTACGGGTGATGGTGGCGGGATGTACACAATTCAAGCCTTGTGGACAGCGGCTCGCCATGATGTAAATGCCAAGTTTGTGGTGTGCAACAACCGCTCTTATCGCATCTTGCAATACAACATCCAACAGTACTGGAAGGAGATTGAGGTGCCTGAGCGTGACTTTCCCTTGAGCTTTGATCTCTCAAAACCTGAAATTCGGTTTGATGAAATTGCGCGATCGATGGGAGTTGCAGCGGTTCGGGTGGAAAAACCGGAACAAATTGTTCCGGCCATTCAGCAGGCGCTCGCTCACCAGGGGCCTTTTTTGATTGACCTGGTTTTAGAAGGTAATGTTCGCCCAGAGATGATTGGTGTTCGTTGCGGTCAATGAACGATCGATAAACTCTACACAATTTTGATGTTGGAACTGATAAGAAATGAAATCTGAACAATCGTTTGATTACGTTGTCATTGGTGCTGGTTCATCCGGTTGTGTGGTGGCAAATCGCTTAAGTAGCAACCCAGAGACAACTGTTTTGTTGTTGGAAGCGGGTGGGCCAGATACGAACCCTGCAATTCATGAGCCATCAGCGCTACTGGGCTTATGGGGATCTGATGTTGATTGGAAGTATTTTACAGAAGAGCAACCCCATCTCCACGGGCGCAAGCTGATGATCTCCCGTGGTAAGGTCTTAGGTGGATGTAGCGCAATTTACGCCATGATTTATGTGCGTGGCAATCCCAAAGATTTTGACACCTGGAACTATCTAGGGAATGAGGGTTGGAGCTATGCAGATGTGTTGCCCTACTTCAAGAAATCTGAAGATAATGAAGCCGGTGCTAATGAGTATCACGGTGTTGGCGGACCTCTTTGCGTTCGCAACATTCCGCATCCCACTCCCGTCGCCTATGCTTTTGCGAAAGCGGCTAGAGAATTAGGGTATGGCGGCCCCGATTGGGACTTTAATGCCAGTCAGCAAGAAGAAGGTGGCGGCCTATATCAAGTTAATATCACGCCGGAGGGGAAGCGGTGCAGTACGGCGGTTGGTTTTCTGAAGCCGATTCTCGATCGCCCCAACTTAACCGTAACAACTTGGGCGCAGGTCAGTAAACTCTTGTTCGATGGGAGTCGCGTCGTTGGAGTAGAGTACGTCCAGAATGGTCAAACTCATCAGGTCAATGTCAATCGAGAGGTGATTGTCAGTGCTGGGGCATTCGATTCTCCCAAACTCTTGATGCTGTCTGGCATTGGTCCGGCTGACCACTTGCAAACTCATGGCATTCCTGTCGTTTCAGACTTGCCCGGAGTTGGCCAAAACTTGCAAGACCATATGCTACTGCCAGTTGTGTATAAGTCTAAGCAGGTATTACCTGAGCCAGGATTTATTGCGGAAGCCGGTCTGTTTGTCAGAACTCGTCCTGGCATGGCCGCCGCCGCCCCGGATCTTCAATTTCACTTTAGTGCGGGGATTTCAAAGCTCACGTTGCCAGACTACCCAGTAGATGGTCCAACCTTCGTATTTGTGCCGATTCTAGCTAAGCCTCAAAGTCGTGGCACAATTACTCTGCGCTCTTCTAATCCGATCGACCCACCCGTGATCCATCCACACTACTTAGAAAGTGAAACGGATCTTCAGGTTTTCCTCAAAGGCATTGAGTTGGCGCGTCAACTGGCCCAAACTAGTGCGTTTGCTGAATTTAATGATGGTGAAGTTGCGCCAGGATTACCGAAAACAGCAGCAGAATTGAAAGAATATGTGCAAACCCATTGCTCTACAGTTTGGCATCCAGTGGGCACATGCAAAATGGGACGAGATGCGATGGCAGTGGTTGATCCGCAGCTAAGAGTTTATGGCGTTGAAGGGTTGCGCGTAGCCGATGCCTCAATCATGCCGGTTATTACCAGCGGCAACACGAATGCGGCTTGTATCATGATTGGCGAAAAGGCGGCAGATATGATTTTGAAGCTGTAGTCCTGAATTCAGGAGACACGTTTAAAATCGTCAAATCCTAGTGCAAAAGCGGTGTTTCATTGAAGTTATCTAAGTCTAAATCTACTATTTTGGGAATGAAATCATGAGTGAATTAGCGCCCCTGACTGCAGCCGAAGTTCAAGCATTTGCCGAGGATTGGTACCGCAAATTAGATGTTCATGCGCCGCTAGAAGATTTTGTGCCGCTACTAGCTGATGATGGGTTGGAAATGGTATTTCCAGAAGCGACTGTGCAAGGGTTTGAAGGATTTAAAGGCTGGTATGAGCGTGTGGTTCGGATCTTTTTTGATGAGGTGCATACAGTCAAGGAAGCGCAGCCATCGTTTAAGGATGACGGACTGGCGGCGGATGTGAAAGTGGTTGTGAAATGGGAAGCAAGTGTATGGAACCCGCCTGCTCCCTATAGTGAACGAATTATCTTAGATGCTTATCAAACCTGGGAGGTGAAGCGATCGCCAAAGACGCAAGCGGTTGTGATTAGTCGCTATGTGGTCGATTCGCTCGACTATGCCGAGGGTTCAGCCAAGTTGTGAGTGAAGATAACGGTGCAACGAAAACTTTGAGTTCTTTAACGCACAGACGCTTTCATTTAGAGGACAATATTGTTGCTTATTATTTCGTGAGGAGACACTTTCTTTCATGATTAACAACAGAACTTATCAAACGTTAAGCGGGTTGGCGGCAACGTTAGCCTGTGTAACTGGGATTTCGGTAGACGCACTAGCAGTACCGACGGATAGAGATGAGGTCGTTCTCAGCAATCTGGAGCAGGCGCAGTTTGTCGCGCTGGATACATTCATCCCTGCGACTGCTGAATTGGAACAAAAGCAGCAGTTGACAGTGCCATCGACGCTGAAAGTTGCGGATGTGACAATTTCAGACCCAGTGGTGCCAGCGCAGAGCAATCTACAGCCAACGGCTCCGATGGTCGTGTCCCCGTCAGTGCAGACTCGTGACAGTGTGCTTGGAGTCTCTCATCATGCGGTTGATCTCACACTTCCAGATTCGTCTGCTAGCGTGGACGGAAAACTGCCTTCACTGATTGCACAAACAGAAAGCACCCCTGAAAAAAGTCCTACTTTGCAAGTCACGACTCGTCCTCAAAATGCACCCTACGTCAGCTTGAGTGGCGCTTACCAGTGGCGAGAGCGTTCAGGAGAGAGTGCTGATACTTTTACTGACTTCAAGGGGGGATATAACTTTAGTGGCGCGATCGGCTATCGATTCGGTGATTTTAGAACGGATGTTGAAGTTTCCTTGTTTGGTAATGCGATCGAGGCCGTGTCTGCTTCGGTTACTGGACGGCGACCTGGTGATGGTAACGTGACGGGTCGTGCATTCATGCTTAACCTGTATTACGACATTCCAATTCGGAACTCACCCCTTAAACCTTATCTCGGAGGTGGCATCGGCATCTATAACACCAAAATCAACAATCTCACAAATGACCTTTTGGCGAGTGTTCCCGCCCAATTCGGCGGTCCGTTCATTGTTGAAGATGAGAAAAGCAACGAGGTATTTGCTTTTCAAATTCGTGCTGGTTTAGGTTACGAAATCAACTCAACCTGGACTGTGTTTTTGGGCTACCGCTACTTTGGTGGTAGTACCTTAACCTTTACAGATACGATTTTTGGCACGCTTAAGCCCAGTGGAGCGAGACTCCATGCGATCGAGGTAGGAACTCGGATTTCATTCTAATCCACTCGTCCATCTTTGTAGTTATTCAGTTTGCATGATTAGTGCAAGAAGTCGAGTTAATGATTGACGGCATTTTATATCGCTCTTTCTCAGATGAGACACGCAAATATCTACAAAGATGGACTTAAATTAAATTGTTTCTATGATTAGAGGTTTTGACCCTCTTAAAGAAATCTCTCGGTCTTGAGCTAGATGTCGATTAAGTTAAGTATTGTGTTTAGATTCGCTTCATGACTGATAGGAGCATCAACTTAGCAAATGAAGTACAAACTACTAGGGAGAAGTGGGCTGAGGGTTTCTGAGCTTTGTCTCGGGTGTGGAACCTTTGGTGTAAATTGGGGTCCGCTTGGCTCGAATCAAGCGGAAAGTCGTAAGATTTTCGATCGCTTTGTGGAGGCAGGCGGCAACTTTATCGATACCTCAAATCGATACCAGGAAGGGCAATCGGAAGAGTTTTTGGGTGAGTTTATCCACCCCAACCGCGATCGCATGGTGATTGCGACTAAGTACTCACTGGTTGATGGGATGCAGGACGGGAATGATCCGAATGGCTGCGGCAATCATCGTAAAAACATGTTGCGCTCGATCGAGGGTAGCTTGAAACGGCTCAAGACTGATTACATCGACTTGCTCTGGATTCACATCTGGGACTACACCACCCCAATGGACGAGATACTGCGAGCACTCGATGATCTCGTGCGGCAAGGCAAAGTTCATTACGTTGGAGCCTCAAATTTTCCGGCCTGGTGGATTGCTCGAGCCAACCTGTTGGCTGATTTTCACGGTTGGGCACCCTTTATTGCGACTCAGCTGGAATACAGCATGGTCGAGCGATCGTGTGAACCAGAATTTTTACCGATGGCCCGCGAACTTGATATTGCCTTCGTTGCCTGGTCGGCTTTGGCCGGTGGCTTAGTCAGTGGTAAGTATAATCGGGGCACCCTCGCACCAGATCAACCCCATCGACTTGTCGAACACGTTGATCCAGCTAGAAATGCGTTTTGGCATGTGGCGACGAAACGTAATTTGGGCATTATGGATCGGGTTATTCAAATCGCTGATGAAGTAGGACGATCGCCAGTTCAAGTTTCTTTGCGATGGCTCATGCAGCAACAGGTAATCACGATTCCTGTGTTTTCGGCCCGAACGGTTGAGCAGGTAGAAGAAGATCTTGGCTGCTGCGATTTTGAGTTAACTCCGGAGCAAATGCAACAACTCAACGATGCCAGCTTACCCGCGCTGAATTCTGTAATGCCAGAAGTTGGGCCATATCCCTACCCGATGCTGGAATATGGGAGTCCTGCGCTGCCACAGTTCTACTCCCGCGCTTTACTGTATGGGAACACTGAAAACAAAATCGTCAATCACCACAAACCGTTCCCTTACATCTATAACCCTTAAGCTACGACATTCGATCGGTTCAAATCATTTGTCTCTTAATCACCAGAAGAATACTTTGAATCGATCTGAATTGAATTGAATTGATTTGATTTGCGCAATTACCAAATGATGGAGGAATCACAATGGGACATGCTCCTGATACGACCTTAGGGAAATTATACAAAGAGCATATTGATTTAATCCTGGCTAAGGATATTGAAGGAATTCTAAATCAATACACTGATGATGCAGTTTTGATTAGTAGTTTTGAGAAAGTGCCGAAGTACTTTCGAGGACGGGAAGAACTGCGGGAACACTTTCAAGGGATTCTTGGAATTGACGGGCTTGAAGTTGATATTGCGTTTTGGGCCGAAACTGAAAACCCAACCACGCTGATGATTATCGAGGCGATCAAGTTGACGACTGCGGCAGGGGAAGCCAGTATGCGCTTTGCCGACAGTTGGGTACTTAAAGATGGAAAGATTGCAATTCATTTTGCCGGCATGGTGCAATATCCAGATGGTTCACTGGCTTAGACAACTTAGACTTTCCAAGTGAGCCAACGCTTATGACTGATTTTAGTAAAGCAGTAACAAGTGCGATACTGATTGCGATCGCGACATCAAGTGGTTGGAGGGCAGCAGGAGTAGAGCAAGAGCTTGAATTTCCATCTCAGTCGGTTGATTTCAGCGATCGGCACGTCTGGGTTTCCTCTGATTTGCTCAGTGAAACAGATTTAGATCAACTAACTTCGGTGTCCCAACTTTCGGATGTAAAGCCGACAGACTGGTCATTTCAAGCATTGCAATCCCTTGTGGAACGATATGGTTGTATCGTGGGCTACCCTGACCGCACCTACCGTGGCAACCAAGCGATAACTCGTTATGAATTTGCGGCTGGACTGAATGCTTGTTTAGACAAAATCCAAGAACTGATTGCTGCGACAACTGCAAATTTCGTCAAGAAAGAGGATTTGGAAGTTGTCAAGCGATTGCAAGAAGAGTTTGCAGCGGAGTTAGCGACGTTAGCGGGTCGTGTAGACGCATTGGACGTGCGAACTGCGACTTTAGAGAAACAACAGTTTTCAGCAACAACAAAACTGTCTGGTGTGGTTAACTTCGTCCTTACCGATGTTTTTTCTGGCGATGGTGACAGTGAAGCTACATTCCAGCAGCGATCGCGCATTTTATTTAGCTCTAGTTTTACTGGGCGCGATTTGCTCGTGACCCGGATTGCAGCCGGAAACGCAGTCGTTCCAGATTTGGCCGGTGGAACGCGGGAAATTGTTCAGTCTACGCAATGGTATGGCAACTTCGACAATCGCTTCTTTCTCGTTACCTCCTACTACCTCTTTCCAGTCACGCAAAACTTGATTGGGCTGGTTGCCGCAGGGGGCGGTTTGCATGCAGATTATGCGCCGACACTTAGCCCATTTGAGGACTATGATGCCGGTACCACATCCCTTTCAGTGTTTGCGCTCCGAAATCCCATCTACCGATTAGGTGGAGGGACAGGAGCAGGTTTTCTTTATCAAATGACGCCACAATTTACTTTGAGTGGGGGATATCTGGCGGGGGCTGCATCTAACCCAAGCCAATCTAACGGTTTATTTAACGGAACCTACTCGGCACTGGCTCAAGTAACCTGGACTCCAGTACAGCAATTTTCGTTTGCGTTAACTTATAACCATGGCTACTTCCCGACTGGAACATTTGGGTTTGGAGATAATAGCTCGACGTTTGGCTTGGGTGCATACACCGGAACTGGGATTGTGAACAATACCCTGTCTCAGTTCCCCACGATCGCCAATTCCTATGGGGCAGAGTTTTCCTGGAAATTGAGTCCTGCTGCAATTGTGAGTGGGTGGATCGGTTTGACAAACGTGCGGGCGATTGGAGCCGGAGATGGGGATATTTGGACCTATGCCCTAACGTTTGCCTTTCCTGATTTGGGAAAACGCGGCAATTTAGGTGGGTTGATTATTGGTGCACCGCCCTATCTCACAGGCTTAAATCGCTTCAGACCGCCTAACTCCAATAACGTCCCAATCGCTCTAGAGGTATTTTACAGATATCAACTGACGGACAACATCTCAATTACCCCTGGCGTGATTTGGGTGAACTCCCCCAATCAAAGTTCTGATAATCAAGAACTGTTGCTGGGCATTGTTCGAACCTCTTTTACATTTTAGTTACAACTAGTCTGCGTTCAACTGAGCTTACCAGTCTGCCACTGCTCATTCCTGGGATTTAGGAGTCAATCAATGAAGCTGAAAGGGAAGAAAATCGGGATTTTAATCGAAAGTGATTTCTACGAGCATGAGATCTGGTATTACCACTACCGGTTTCCCGAAGAAGGCGCAGACCTGCACTTTATGACCCGGTTATGGGGCCAACCATCCCTGACCTTTAAGGGGCATGAATACCATGCGCCGTTTGAGTGTCACGAAAGTTTTGAGGACATGGATGATGCCACCCTCAAATCTTTTGATGCCATCATTGTGCCGTCGGCAATGGTGTCCGATCGCTTGCGCTACACGGAAGACTTGAAGAAACTGCCGCCGGCCACTGAATTTCTCAAACGGGCCTTCGCTGAAAAAAGCATTTTGAAGGGCATCATTTGTCATGGGATGTGGTTAGTCTCGCCTGCACCTGAGTTGGTCAAAGGTCGCCCTGTCACCGGCCACCCGAATTTGCATGGAGATATTGTCAACATGGGCGCAATCTACACCGATCGAGATGTGGTCGTTGATGATGACCTGGTGACAGGCCGAACGGGCGGACACGCTCACCTATTTGCTAAACAAATGATTGAGCTTTTAGCAACTCGTTAAACATTAATTTATGTATTCAAATCTGAGAGGTGATGGAACATGGCAAATCTGCAAATCTTTTCTCAAGTAGCAATTACGTGTAAAGACGCGATCGCAACTGAGCAGTTTTACACAAAATACTTTGGCTTTAAACGGGCAAGAGTTGCGAAACTACCCGATGGCGACCAGATTGTGTTCATCAAAATGGGAGATAGCGCATTCTATTTAGAGATCTTTCAAGCCAAAGAAGATTCGCCTTTGCCGCCTGCGGTGAATGACGGTTATCAGTTCCCTTCCGTGCGGCACCTGGCCTTTAAAGTTAGCAGCGTTGACGCCAAACTGGCTGAAATTGGCGATGCAGCCAAAATCACTCTCGGCCCTTTGAACTTTGATGACTATATCCCCGGTTGGCGCACCGTTTGGCTGGCTGACCCCGATGGCAGAGTCATTGAGCTAAGCGAAGGCTTTGTGGATGAAGAAAACCCTGCCCCACTGCCTGCTGAGTGACTGGTGATTGGTTACTAGGACTCGCAAATGCCCGATACCTTGCACCTGACACCCCGCACTACCCCTCACGCCTCTCACCAAACTTCCCATATCAACGGAGAATGAGCCATGGATCATACAACTTTCTCTTTTTCGGATACGATCGCGGGTTATGTGACCGATTTCAATCGCAACGATAAATCTTTTGGCTTAAAAACTTCTGACGATCGAGAATATCGTGCTTACTTAACAGATACCGCTTACGGACGCATTTATCAAAACCTGGAAGAACCTTATAACGATGCCACCTCGCGGTTTGCGGAACTGCTCACCCCAGGGCAACACGTCTTTGCTTACGGGATCTTTTATCCCCAGGGCGATGGACATAAGTTTGAAGTGAAATCGCTGGTTTTCCCTGGCGAAACCGTGGGGCAATATCGCCACGAAGAACCGGATTGGTGGGCGCAGCAGGTGCGATCGATCGCCGATTGTTATCTCCGGTGGCAATTTAGCTATCCCAATCTGCCGATCGACTACAAAGAATACCGCACCTACCTCAACCTCTCAGGCGCGAAGAAACAAGACGACTTCTTGCAGGAAACCGATACAATCTCTCGCCTCGTATATGGCTTCGCAACGGCTTACTTGATGACTGGAGAAGACCGTTTCCTGGAAGCGGCAGAAAAAGGCACCGAGTATCTCCGCGATCATATGCGCTTCTATGATCCCGATGAAGACATCGTGTATTGGTATCACGGCATTCAAGTTAAAGGCAATCGGGAACAAAAACTATTGTCTTCGGAACACGGCGACGCATTCAGTGAAGACCGGGAATCGATTCCCATGTATGAGCAAATTTATGCTCTGGCGGGACCGATTCAGACCTACCGCGTCACAGGTGATCCAGCGATCCTCAAAGATACCGAATTGACGGTCAAACTCTTCAAAAACTTCTATCGCGATCCCGAACAAGGTGGCTACTTTTCCAGTCTTGACCCATTGACCCTCGATCCGAGAAGTGAATCGTTGGGTGTAAACCGAGCGCGGAAGAACTGGAACTCTGTGGGTGACCATGCTCCGGCCTATCTGATTAATCTCTGGTTGGCAACGGGTGAACCCGAATATGCTGAAATGCTGGAAGATACCTTTGACACCATTTCCAAGTATTTCCCTGACTTTGAAAATAGCCCCTTTGTGCAGGAGCGCTTCTTTGAAGATTGGTCTCACGATAAGCAATGGGTGGGTCAACAAAACCGCGCTGTTGTTGGGCATAACCTCAAGATTGCCTGGAACCTGATGCGGATGCACTCCCTCAAACCAAAGGAGGAGTACGAAACCCTGGCGAAGAAGATTGCCGATATCATGCCAGCGGTGGGTAGCGATCGCCAGCGGGGCGGTTGGTACGATGTGGTGGAACGCAATATGGCAGAGGGCGAAGAGCAACATCGCTTTGTGTACCACGATCGCAAAGCCTGGTGGCAACAAGAGCAAGCGATCTTGGCATATCACATCCTGCACGGCATCACGAAAGATCCTGAATACCTGCGCCATGCCCGCGAAGCGACCGCGTTCTACAACGCCTTCTTCCTTGATCATGATGACGGTTCTGTCTACTTCAACGTGTTGAACAACGGGATTCCCTTCCTCGTGGGCACCGAGCGCTTTAAAGGTAGCCACTCGATGAGTGGTTATCACTCGACAGAGTTGTGCTATCTGGCGGCGGTTTACACCAATCTGCTGATCACCAAGCAACCGATGCACTTCTACTTCAAGCCTCTGCCCGGTGCTTTCAAAGACAACATTTTGCGCGTCCAACCGGATATTTTGCCTCCCGGCAGCGTCAAGATTGGGGCCGTTTGGATTGATGAAAAACCCTACACTGACTTTGATGCAGATGGGTTAACCGTGAAACTGCCTGACACCAAAGAGCAAGTGAAGGTGAAAGTGCAAATTACGCCCGTGTAGGAGAGGCGCAGGGGAGTTAGGGAGTTTGGGGAGACAGACAGTAATTCCTCCCTGCCGCTCTGCTCCCCTCCCCCTTCCCCCAGTTCCCAATTAGGAGGATGGATGGATATCAACATTAAAAACTTGCAAGTGACGTTATTAGAATCAGAGACGCACATTGATGAGGCAACCGAGGAAGTTACCAAAGATCGTGCCTCTGAAAGCACGATCGACCAGGTGACGATCGTCGAATTAGTCGGCGATATTGACGGCAGCACGGCACCCAAAGTGCAAGAACATGTGCAGCCCCTGGCCGCATCCGGTGGCAGAATTTTGATGGACTTAACCCAGGTGCCCTACATGTCTAGTGCGGGGCTACGGATGCTGTTGTCGGTGTATCGTCAAATCTCAAGCAAAAATGGGCAAGTGATTTTAGTCGGGCTTTCCGAAGAGATTCGCGACACGATGTCTATCACTGGTTTCCTCGATTTCTTTACCACTCGCGATACCCTTGATTCTGGCTTAGAGGCACTCAAGGTGAAAGCAAGTTTGGCAAGCTAACACACCATTAGGACGCAACGGCAATGGAACGTATTGATATCCATCCAACCCATAGCTACGGCGACTTCAAACTGCGCCGGGGCAAGCCTTTCCCGTTTGGGGCGACGTTAGTGCCGGGGGGAGTCAACTTCTCGATTTTTTCCAGCTACGCCAAATCCTGTACGTTGGTGTTATTCAAAAAGCACGCACCAGAACCGTTTGCCGAGATTCCATTCCCGGATGAATTCCGCATTGGCAATGTATTCAGTCTAGTTGTATTCGATCTAGACTACGAAAATATTGAATACGGCTATCGCATGGATGGACCTTTTGATCCGAAAGCTGGACATTGGTTTGACTCCAGCAAGATTCTCATGGATCCTTACGCCAAGGTCATTGGTGGACGGGATGTGTGGGGCATCGTACCGGACTGGAGCAACACTTATCAGCATCGTGCCCGGATTGCGCTAGATGACTTTGATTGGGAGGACGATCGCCCGCTGGAAATTCCCCCCGAAGATCAGATCATTTACGAAATGCACGTCCGCAGTTTCACTCAACATCCGTCCTCAGGAGTGAAACATCCCGGCACTTTTGCCGCAATTCGCGAAAAGATTCCCTATCTCAAAGAGTTGGGGGTCACCTCGATCGAACTCATGCCCGTGTACGAATTCGATGAGTTTGAAAACAGTCGCCCCAATCCCGAAACTGGCGAAACCCTCTATAACTACTGGGGTTACAGCACCGTTGGCTTTTTTGCCCCCAAAGCGGGTTATGCGGCCACGGGTAAACTGGGAATGCAGGTCGATGAACTCAAAGCACTGATCAAAGAACTGCATAAAAACGGCATTGAAGTCATTCTGGATGTGGTGTTTAACCACACAGCCGAAGGGAATGAGTATGGGCCAACCATCTCTTTTCGTGGCATTGATAACAAAACCTACTATATGCTGACGCCCGAAGGGTATTACTTCAACTTCAGTGGTTGCGGTAATACCTTGAACTGTAACAACCCGGTGGTGCGAAATATCGTCCTGGATTGTTTGCGCTACTGGGCCGCAGAATATCACATTGATGGCTTCCGGTTTGACCTTGCCTCCATTCTGGGGCGCGATCCTTGGGGGGCACCGCTAGCCAATCCACCTTTGCTGGAGTCGCTCGCTTTTGACCCGATTCTGGCCAAGTGTAAGCTGATTGCGGAAGCCTGGGATGCGGGTGGACTATATCAGGTGGGATCATTCCCCGCCTTCGGACGCTGGGCCGAGTGGAACGGCAAATACCGGGATGGCATTCGCAAGTTTCTCAAGGGCGAGGAAGGGCGAGTGGGCGACATGGCGCAACGGCTCCAGGGTTCACCCGACCTGTATGCCTGGGCGGGACGGGCACCCGCTACCTCGATCAACTTCATCACCGCGCACGATGGATTTACCCTGGCCGATCTGGTGTCTTACAACGGGAAGCACAACGAAGCCAATGGGGAAAATAACAACGATGGTGGCAATGACAATGATAGTTGGAATTGTGGAGCGGAAGGCTGGACGGATGATCCAGGGATTAATGCGCTGCGATCGCGCCAGATGAAAAATGCGTTGGCGATGCTACTCGTGAGCCAGGGAGTGCCGATGATCCTCATGGGTGATGAAGTTGGGCGCAGTCAACGTGGCAACAACAACACCTACTGCCACGACAACGACCTAAACTGGCTGAACTGGGAACTGTTGCAGACGAATGCTGGATTATTCAACTTTGTCAAAAACTGCATTGCGTTTCGGCGGGCGCATCCAGTCTTGCGCAACCGTTGGCACTATCGCAACGTTGATTATGTTGGGAGTGGCTATCCCGATATTTCCTGGCATGGCACCAAAGCCTGGAATGCCGATTGGTCTGATTCCAGTCGCACGTTGGCTTTTCTCCTGTGTGGTAAACACGCGAAGGATGGCACTGTCCAGGATAACTTCATCTATGTCGCCATGAATATGCACTGGGAAGCCCATTGGTTCGAAATTCCAGTTCTGCCCACGGGCATTACATGGCACATTGCTCTGAACACGGGCGCACCTTCCCCTGAAGACAGTTGGGAACCAGGTACTGAACCCGTGTTAGATAACCAATTTGGAATACTGCTGGGCGATCGCTCAGTTGTTGTTCTCGTTGGTAAGTAGACTGATTGTTTGCATTAACCATCCATAAACACCGTAGGAACCTATGACTTTTACAGCAACTCTGGAAAAAACTGAAGAGAGCGCCAAAATTGTTCTTTCTGGCGAACTGGATGCAAGCACTGCTCCCACCTTTAAGGAAGAAGTGGAAAAAGCTTCTGGTAGTGCGATCAAGCGTTTAGTTTTAGATATGACTAATCTGGAATATATGGCTAGCGCCGGTTTGCGAGTCCTGATTTATGCTAAACAAAAAATTGGGATGGACACTGACTTGTATGTCATTGCGCCCCAAGAACCTGTTTTGGATACCCTTACTAAAACTGGCTTTGTAAACAGTGTCTTTGTCGTGACTTCTGAATCTGACATTGCCGCTGGTTGAAACATCCAGTTAATCGCTTAATTTACTGAGAATGAGTCGATGAGTGAATAGAATTGTGATGTTTGATCATCTCCTTCCTCATCTACTCATTCACTTTGTAATGGAATCATGCGCCTATGGAATCTCTTTCTGTCCCAGGAACCCTGGAATCATTAAGTGTAATTGCAGATTTTATTAAACAAGCAGCAGCGGTAGCCAGTTTGGACAAAAAAGCCGCTTATCAACTCCGCCTTGCCGTAGATGAAATTGCAACTAACATCATTGTGCATGGCTACGAAGAAGCCGGACTCGAAGGTAATGTCAGTCTCTCCTTTGAGGTTGATGACAAAACATTGACTTTTGCGATCGAAGATAGTGGGATGGCTTACGATCCGCGCCAACATTTGCTACCTGAAGAAGATGCGCTACGCCAACCCCTTGAGGAGCGAGAAATCGGTGGCTTGGGCATTTTTCTAGCGTTGAAAGGGGTAGATCAATTTCTGTACGAACGAGATGGCAGCATTAACCGCAATATCTTCGTGATGAATCGCAGCACTGGCTCCGCATAAGTCTAGTTGTAAAGTAACTTTCAGTATTTCTTCATTAGCGACGAGCAGGCCATAGTAACTAGCTTTTCCAGTGGCTCCCGCTGAGCTTCCACTGCAACCTTGGAGGTTTCCAATGCAGTAATTTGTTGACGAAGCGCTTCTAATTCTTGCTTGACTTCAACTTCTTGAGCATTGGACTCTTCCATACATATCCTCCATCATCGATTTACAAGTAATTTCTCTGCAATCTCTTGGTTCAAGGCAATGACGCTCCATTGCCGAAAACGCTGGGGTTGAATGCAGCCCCAACTGTAAACTACTTCCTGTCCGGCGGCGGGTCTTCCGGCATTTGAGAGGGTGCGCACACAGTTACTTCCAGAGCTGAAATACCAGGAAACGGCTAACCCGATCGCGGCCCCCAATCCCAGCGCGATCGCCGCCCGTTGCATGTAAAGGTGAGATGGTTTCATGATTTGAGGATGCCAAATATCGAGCGGCCTGTCCGTTACCTAGCCAACGCTTTTGCAACCGTGTTTCCCCAAAGTCGCCATTTCAGCGTTAAGGCTTAATGCCTTTCTCCAAAATGGTTTTCGGTAGGCTCGTGCCTTTCAGCTTAGCGCCCTCCAAATCAGTAAACAGCAGTTGCGTGGCAGCTAAATTAGCTCCTTCTAAGTTGGCCTCAATGAGGCTAGCGCCGCTCAAATTAGCCGCTTGCAAGTTTGAGTTTTGCAGATTTGTCCTGGTCAAATTGGTCAAGCTCAAATCTCCCCCAGCCAGGTTCGCCCCCCTTAAATCAGCGCCAGTCAGGTTCGCTTCACTCAAATTGGCTTGACTCAAATTCGCATTTTGAAGCAAAGCCTTTTGCAGGTCTACGCCCGCCAGATCCATCCCTTGTAGATCGCAACCCGGACATTGTTTGGTGAGGCGGAGCCATAGCGCCTGCATGGTTCGCGATCGCGCCAACCCAGCCGCGGCAACCCCCAACATGGCCCCTAACACACTCAGCTTCAGTGCTGTTTTCCAGTTCACCCGGATTGCGGCATAACTCCCTCCCTTTATCCTAACGACCCAAACTGCGATCGCTTACATTCCGTCAAAATGACAAAGGGCATAGTCACACTATGCCCCGATGGATTGATCAACAGTGATTTGTGAGTCAAGCGATTTATAGCTTTGGTCAGAACACTTAGGACATGGAGAAAGCTGAAGAGCCAATGCTGGGTAGGCGTTCTGACTCGCTGTAGCCATGTTACACATGGCTACAGCTATAGTTCTGGTTGCTTAGGAGCATGAATTAAATAACCTGTGGGGTAGTCGTCTCGACTGCCCGGACGGGCAAACTGCCCATTCCACAAGAATTGCAAGTTATTTAATCCTCATTCCTTAGTGAGTGGATTCGTATTCGCGATCGCCCACCCGCTCTGCTCGAGACAATTCGAACACGTTGAGATACAGGTAGCCAGCCGCCAACGCACCTAAAATCGGTGCGACCCAGAATAACCAGACCTGCGCCAGCGGCGTACCGCCCACAAAAATCGCAGGAGCCAAACTCCGAGCAGGATTCACAGATGTATTCGTAACAGGAATGCTGATCAAGTGAATCAAAGTCAACGCAAAGCCGATCGCCAGTCCGGCAAACCCTGGAGCCGCACGGCCATCCGTCACCCCTAGAATCACAATCAGGAAAATAAACGACAGCACAAACTCAGCCACAAAACAAGAAAACAGGGAAAAGGCACCGGGGGAGAAGTTATCGTAGCCATTAGTTGCAAATACTCCAGCCGCCGTGGGATCAATCACAAATCCAGGTCGCCCGGTAGCAATGATATACAGCACCCCTGCGCCCAAAATCCCCCCCAGCACTTGAGCCAAAATGTAGGGCAACAATTCATTGCCAGGGAACCGTTTGCAGGCCCACAACCCAAAGGAAACGGCAGGGTTGAAATGACCACCCGAAATGTGCCCAACCGCGTAGGCCATCGTTAGAACGGTTAAACCGAAGGCTAAAGAAACCCCAACCAAACCAATCCCCAAAGGGAAGAAGACGTTATTACTAATGGTTGCAGCTTTGGCCGTGAAAGCCGCTGCCAGCACAGCACTACCACAGCCTCCCAGCACTAGCCAAAAGGTGCCGATGAATTCAGCTAATAGTTTTTTTGATAGAGGCATATGACACTCACTTTGATAACTCAAATGGATTGCCCTTTCTCCAAACGCCTTTTCTACAACTCCGAGATAAATGCATGGGATCGTATCATTGACGCGGGCGATGGGATTCTACCAAAAGATAGAGAGGTTTTACAAACGGCTATAGATTACTCTCTTGGTAGAATCCTGCACTTTAAGGGGGAGTAGCGCTGAAAACTGACAAGCAAACTCTTCCAACAATAAGATCTGCTAACCGAGTATGTGGCGTAAAATGTCAGCAAAATCGGCTGAAAGAGCGCAATTCCATCTTGATTTCAATTAGTTTTTCGCTTTTATAGCCTTTGCCACATCAAACCTGGCCAAGGCGAGTTAAAAAGCCAGGGTATCGCTAACAGGGAGGACGTAGAGTGTCACGATTTATGACAACAGTTCTGGCGCAAGTCGGTGATCCGGCTGCGGTGTCTGCATCGTTGGGAATTCCGCCCAATGTGTTTAATTTAGTCACAAGTTTGATTGGGGCGATCGCCATCTTGATCCTGGGCTGGATCGTGGCTGCGCTGGTCTCATCAGCCGTGCGGAACTTGCTGAAGCGAACCGATGTTGATAATCGCATTGTTGGCATGACTACCGGGCAACCCGGTGGTATGAGTGTGGAGCGGATTATTGGCACGATCGTCTTTTGGATTATCTTGATTCTGGCGATCGTGGCCGCGCTCAACGTATTGAACTTGACCACGGTTTCTCAGCCCCTGAACCAGTTTTTGAACCAGATTTTCAGCTTCTTGCCCCGCTTGGGTTCGGCGGCATTGCTGGCGGGGGCAGCCTGGATTCTGGCGACGCTCACACGCACGATCGTGGTTCGGGCGACGCGCTCGCTGGCACTTGATGAAAAGGTGATGGGTGAACCCGACCCTGGTGTGGCCGTCGATCGCAATCAATTCCTGCTGAGCGAAACCCTGGGGAACGTCCTCTATTGGTTTGTCTTCCTCTTTTTCCTGCCCCTGATTCTGGATGTATTGGGTTTAACCGGGCCACTGGTGCCGGTGCAGAATCTGCTCAATGATTTTCTGGGCGCGTTGCCAAATATTTTCAAGGCGATCGTGATTGGGATCGCGGGTTGGCTGCTGGCGCGGATTGTGCGGGAAATTGTGCGCAATTTGCTGGTCGCGGTTGGCACGGATCGGTTTGGGCAACGCCTGGGCTTATCTCGTAGTAGCAGTCAGCAACCGCTGTCCTGGATTTTGGCCACGATCGTCTATGTCTTGATTTTGATCCCCACCGCGATCGCGGCGCTCGATGCCCTCCGCATCAGCTCTATCTCCGTGCCCGCCTCGGCGATGCTGAATCAAATTCTGGGCGCGATTCCGCAGATCTTCACGGCGATCGTCATCCTGGTGTTTGGCTATGTCGTGGGGCAACTGGTCAAAGATTTGGTCACGAATCTGTTGACGGGGATTGGGTTTAACAACGTTTTGAACTGGTTGGGGCTGCGCTCGGATGTGGGAAGTCCGCTGCCGCCGCCGCCGCCCGTTGACCCCGTTGACCCGGGTGAACCGATGCTGATTCAGCCAGATACGTTCCTTCGGGATACTCGTACCCCTTCTGAAATCATTGGGATTATCGCGCTGGTCGGTATTTTGCTCATCTCAGCCGTTGCGGCAACCAATGTTCTAGGCATTCCCGCATTGACCACGATCGTGGGTGGCATTCTGGTCTTACTGGGGCAAGTCGTTGTGGGCCTGGCCATTTTTGCTGTGGGTCTTTATCTGTCGAATTTGGCCTTCAACATCATCTCCAGTTCCGGGGGGGGGCAAGCCAAAATTCTGGCCCAAGCGGCTCGCATTGCCATTTTGGTGCTGGTGGCAGCGATGGCCCTGCAACAAATTGGCTTAGCCCCGGACATCATCAATCTCGCGTTCGGATTATTGCTGGGGGCCATCTGTGTGGCGATCGCGCTGGCTTTTGGGTTGGGTGGCCGCGACGTTGCTGCCGAACAACTGCGCGACTGGTTATCCAGCTTCAAACGCAGAGATTAAGGAGTATGGATTAAATAACCTGTGGGGCGGGTGTCTCACCCGCCCGGACGAGCAAGACGTTTGTGAGCAGTTTGGTCGAGCCTCTCTGTCGAGACCTCAGTCCAAGATGCCCATCCCACAAAAATTGCAAGTTTATTTAAGCCTCATTCCTCAGGAGATTTCCAGCGACAGCGATACCCACTCAAGGTGCGTTACGCTTTTGCTAACGGCACCTATCCTAGGTTTACTGTTGCGGAAATTCTGACTCTACCGCGCAAACCGCCTGCGGCAGCAGGCCATCCGCCCACCATTGGGTGCAATCCCAACGCTTCCAACGGCGGCTTCCTGCCTTTTGCCCTCTGTCCTCTCCCGTCCCTCCCATGTCGTCCCCTGTTGAACCCATGCTTGCTCAGCTTCCCGGTGATGCCTTAACAGGTTTACGGCGGGCCGATGCCCTGTGGCAAGCCATACGGGAAGACACTTTACCCGTTCCAACAGTGGTGCGGGAGAGTGCGGAGCCATTGGGAGCGGTGGTTTGGGATGTAGTGATCTGTGGCGGCACATTAGGCATTTTGATTGGGGCGGCATTAGCACAACAGGGGTGGAAAGTCGCCCTGATTGAGCGGGGGCCGTTGCGAGGGCGGGAGCAGGAATGGAATATTTCGCGCCGGGAATTGCAAACCTTTGTGACCCTTGGGCTACTGACCGCAGCAGAATTGGAGCAGGCGATCGCCACTCAATATAATCCCGCTCGCATTAGTTTTTTGGGCGGTGCAGAGGTTTGGGTGGAGGATGTCCTAAACATTGGCGTTGATCCCGTGTTTTTGTTGGCCACGCTGAAGCAAAAGTTTTTGGCTGCCGGGGGGCATCTAGCCGAACATACCCCGTTTCAATCCGCGACTGTGCATCCCAATGGGGTTATGGTGCAGGCGGGCGATCGCGCATTTGCGGCGCGGCTAATGCTCGATGCAATGGGACACTTTTCGGCGATCGGGCGGCAGGCACGGCAGGGCCGCAAACCCGATGCGGTGTGTTTGGTGGTTGGCACTTGCGCCACTGGATTTCCAGCCAACACTACAGGGGATTTAATTGCCACTTTTACGCCGATTCAAAACCAGTGCCAGTATTTTTGGGAAGCGTTTCCGGCCAGAGATGGCCGCACGACTTACCTGTTTACTTACCTGGATGCCCACCCCGATCGCATCAGCCTGGAAACCCTGTTTGCCGAATATTTGCGCCTACTACCGACCTATCAAGCCGTTGAGTTAACCCAACTCGAATTCAAACGCGCCTTGTTCGGTTGCTTTCCCTGTTATCGCCAAAGTCCCTTAAAACCCCAATGGCCGCGGATTCTCCCAGTGGGCGACAGTAGCGGTAGCCAATCGCCGTTGAGTTTTGGCGGCTTTGGAGCCATGATTCGCCATTTGCCGCGGCTCAGCACCGGCATTCAGGACGCTTTGCAGGCAGACTTGCTCGATCGCCGCTCCCTGGCCGCACTCCAGCCTTACCAGCCCAATTTATCGGTCACCTGGTTATTTCAGCAGGCGATGAGTGTGGGCATGGAGCAAAAGCTGGCTCCCAACCAAATTAATGAATTACTGGCGGGAATTTTTCAAGATATGGCCGGGTTGGGAGATCCAGTGCTAAAGCCGTTTTTGCAGGATGTTGTGCAATTTCCCTCATTGTTTCAAACCCTCATGCAAACCTCCCTGCATCACCCTGGGCTGGTGGTCAAAGTTATGCCCCAAGTTGGAGTTGCATCCCTGGCAGCATGGCTGATACATTACGCTAATCTTGCCGGTTATGCCGCGCTGTATCCATTGGCAAAGTCGGTTTTAACGAGAACTCACTCGTTGCCACCACAGATGCACTACTCGTTTCGGCGCTGGCTAGATGCCTTGAAGTATGGTTCTGGGCAAGACTATGTGCAGCATGGTGAGTAACAGGTGATGGTATGACAGCGGCGATCGCACGGCAACTTTTTGCCCAGGAGATTCAACAACTTGACGACCAAATCAGCCTGGAGCGAGCAGCCCTCTACATTGCGATGGAGGAGTATCCGGAGCTGGAGGTTGAGGCGTACATTAATGGCTTAGACATTATGGCTGCCGATGTGCTGGAACAGCTTCCCAGCGAGTTGTACCCGATGAAGGTATTGCGTGCGATCAACCACTATTTGTTTGAAGATTTGGGGTTTACGGGCAATCAAACTGAATATTATGACCCGCGGAATAGCTTTTTGAATGATGTGATCGATCGCCGGACTGGAATTCCCATCACCTTATCGTTAGTGTATCTAGCCATTGCCGATCGCATTGGTTTTCCAATGATTGGGGTGAATATGCCAGGACATTTTTTGATTCGGCCAGCCGTGGATGAAATGGAAGTGTTTGTGGATACATTTCATCAAGGCGAGATTTTGTTTCCGCAAGATTGCGAAGAGTTGCTGGTAAAAGTGTTCGATCGGCGGGTTGAGTTACGCCCAGAGTATATCGAATCCATCGACAATCGCCAGTTTTTAGGACGGTTATTGACGAATCTCAAAGTGATCTACATTAACCAAAAAGAATTTGGGAAAGCTCTGCAGGCGCTCGATCGCATCTTGTTGCTATTTCCCGACATGCCGCTGGAACTGCGCGATCGTGGGGTGATTCATTATCGCCTGCATCGCTATAACCTGGCCCGTCAGGATTTTGAACACTATTTGGCGATCGCGCCGATGGCCGAAGATGCTCAACTCATTCAGGAAATCTTAGAAGATCTACCCGATGAGGAGTAGACACAACTGCCTACTACCCCTTGCCAACCTGATACACCTCTTCCGCAACGCGCTTGAGTCGTCGCAGTTGGGCCTTCATATCATTCTGCGTCCATGCCGCCGCAAACCGATCGAACCCGAAGCGCACAATAGGATTGGGAATCGTAAATTCAAACCGATTCACCAGACGAGTCCCTTCCAACTCAGGGTTACATTCCCAGCGATCGCGCCCTTCAAAAAAACCTTTGAACTGCCAGACCACCAAACCAGGTTCCCGGTCAATGACGACACTATTCAAGGTTGGCTGTAATACTGGCATCTGAATAATAAAGTGGCTCTGGGCACCCACTTCGGTCGACCAGACACCAACCGGTTCACACCGTAAGGCTGGATTTAACCAGCGGTGCATGAGATGCAGATCTGTGAGACATTGTTCCACCACGATCGCGCTAGCGTGGATCTGAATTGATTGTTCAAACACTCGTGACGCAGCCATGCAAAAAAAGGGGGCAAAAGGTCAGATCTCTATTATCTCATCATCTTCTGCGGCTTCCAGTGCGGCCAACGGGAAGAGGCAATGCACAGTCGTTGCTTGCTGGGGCACGCTTTCAATGCGCAAATTCCCACGATTTAGTTCGACGAGGCGTTGCGCGATCGCGAACCCCAACCCAACGCCTTGCTGCTCATACTGGGCGCGATCAAACTGCATATAGCCACCCAGGCGGGCAATTTGATAGCTGGTCAGCCCTCTCCCGTGGTTTGTGATGGCTAGATGGTAATAGTCGTCTTCAATGTGGCTGGTAACTTGCACGGGTGTTTGGGGCGGCGAAAATTTAAATGCATTATCCACTAACTCAGTCACGATTTTTTCTAAATTAGAAATCGAAATCGCGATCGTTGCATTTTGTAAGTTCATCGATAAATCATCTTTTCGCTGGTTGCGGCTAGCAATCTCGCTGGCTACGGTTGTAATGGTGTAACTCGGTTGTAGAGAAATTTCATCCGACATCGAACGGAATGCATTGGGATCTCGACTGGCCACCTCTAACTTGGTATACAGCAGGTAGTTTTGAATCAGCCGATGCAATCTCCGGCCAGCCGACTCGATCGTGTCAGCAACTTCCAACACATCGAGTTCAAGCTCCTTCCCCTGCACAATTAATCGGAGCAACTCAACGGAGGTAAAAATACCCGTTAACGGCGTGCGAAATTCGTGCGGTAGTGCCAGTGAAATGCTACTGCGGAGACTATCAAGTTGCTGTTGGGTTTGGTCTTGCCGGTGGCGCTGTTTCTCTAACCGCGTGTTGACGGCTGAGAGAAGTTCCATTGGACTGCACGGTTTTGCGAGATAATCGTCAGCTCCTAAGTTCATGCCATGTCGCTGATCGACATGTTCAGCTTTAGCCGTCAGAAAAATAAATGGCGTGGTTTGCAAATTGGGCGAGTGGCGCAGCATCGCCAGAACATCGTAACCACTTTGATCGGGCATCTGCACATCACATAACACTAAATCGGGATGGTGTTGATGAATCAGACTGAGACCGGTATTCCCATCGATCGCTGTTAGGGTTCGAAAGCCGTTGTTTTCTAATAAATCCTGAATTGACTCTAATACAAGCTGATCATCATCAATAATCACAATTGTTTTCATAGGGGGGGGCAAATAACCGAGGGCTGAATTAACTTTAGCGAAATTAATCTGAAATTTTAAAGAAATATAGGGAATTCTCTACCATTATTACTCCCATCATTACTCTTTAGAGTAGTAACAAGTAGCAAAACTAAATTGAATGAGTTTGAGGTCCCAGGTGGTTATCTGACGAAACTCGCTGGCCCGCAGCCCCCAATCCTTCTCTCACGGAAGCCGGGGCGATTGCGGCTACCGTGCCTTGGTTTCTGTGGAATGGAGCCGGAATTTTGGCGCGAGTATTCGATCCCGCAATGAAGCTAGATGATTCTGCTTACGATGCATGTCAAATGACTAACGATCGCCGCTCCGATCCCGCTGAAATATCCCCGACAGGGCACGCTTCCCCCCTGCATACCGCAATTGTTTTGCTGCTACTGCAAGACCTTTCCCGGCGACAGCAACGTGAGCGCGAGCGGAACCACACCATAGCCGCTCTGCAAGCGCAAGTCGAACGGTTAGGTTTAGCCTTGGAGTTTAACCAGATTGGTTGCTGGGATTGGTTCATTGACGAACAAAAATTAGTCTGGGATGAACAATGTTTCCGGTTACTGGGCGTGGCCCCAACGCAGACAGTCACGTTTGAACTTTGGAAAAGTTTAATTCATCCGAGTGATTTCCCAGAGGTGGAACAACACCTGGCGGAGTGTATAGCCAACCAAACCGATTATTCGGTGGAGTATCGGATTTGCTTGGCCGATGGCACTATACGCTGGTTGCAGGCAATGGGGCGATGTCTGCCTTCAACCGCTTTCCCCCAGCGGCGGATGATCGGCATTGCCATGGACATTAGCGATCGCAAAACTGCGGAACTGCTCCTGCAAGACGTCAATACTGAATTGAATTGCCGCGCGCAGGCGCAAGTCCAGGAACTGCAAGCCGCGCAGGCCACCCTCCAACAACGGGAAGCGGAATTGAGTAGTTTGCTAGCCCACATTCCTGACATCGTTACGCGCGTCGATCGCAACCTCTACTGCCTCTATGCCAACGCCGCCACAACGGCCATATCGGGCCTCCCAACTCAAGCCTTAGTCGGTAAACATGTGACTGAAGTCGCTCTCCCCCGCCCCTTCCTGGATCTTTGGGTTGCTAAATATCAACAGGTGCTGGCCACGAAGGAAACAACCTTAATTTATATCGATTTTCCCACTAATTCCGGCCTCCGCTACTTTGAAGGCAAGATTGTGCCTGAGTTTGACGCTCATGGGGAGGTTGTCAGTATGCTCACCATCTGCCGGGATATTACCTCCTTCAAAGAAACCGAAATCGCCTTGCGCCGGAGTGAAGAGCGGTTTCGTAAGTTATTTGAAGTCGCTCCGATCGCGATCGGCGTAGCACGGGTGAGTGACCAAAACACAGTTCAAGTTAACCCAGCGCATATCAAACTCTTAGGCTACACCGAGGCAGAAATAGTATCGATGACCTACCCTCAGTACAGCCACCCTACCGATATGCACCTGGACCAAGCATGGATGGTTCAACTCCTGGCAGGCACTATCCCCAGCTTCCAGATGGAAAAACGCTTTATTCGCAAGGATGGCACCTGGTTCTGGTCGAAGCTAACCGTCACCTTACTCCATGAAGGCCAGGACACTTATTCAATGGCGTTGATGGAGGATATTACTGAGCAGAAGCGGGCGGAAGCGGCCTTACGGGAAAGTGAAGAGCGGTTTCGGACTTTTTTCAAGGATGCCCCCTTACCGATCGGGTTGTCCGATGCGCGCACGTGTCAAATTCTGGAAGCGAATACAGCTATGCAACGGTGGTTAGGCTACACCAATGAAGAATTTTGTACTAAAACATTTTATGAAATCACCCATCCGGCGGATGTAGACGGTGATCTTTTGCTTTCTAAACAATTGCGAATTGGGGAGATTGATCACTTTCAATTGCAAAAACGCTTCACTAAAAAGACTGGCGAAATTGTTTGGGCAGATATTCATGTCAAACTGATTCGCGATCGCCATGGGGATCCCCTGTATAACCTTTGTGTGGCACAAGATATTACTCTGGCCAAGCAATTGGTAGAAGAACGGGATCGAGCCGAAGACCGGCTTCGATCGCTGTTGCAGGAAAAAGACATCTTATTGAAAGAGGTGCATCATCGCGTCAAAAATAATTTACAAATTATTTCTAGCCTGCTGCGGATGCAGTCGCGTAAAGTTGATGAATCCGTCCAAAAACTGTTCCAAGAGGCGCAAAGTCGAGTGCAATCGATCGCGATGATTCATGAGCATCTTTACCAATCCAGTGATTTGGCTCACATTGCTTTTGCCGACTACATCCAAACTTTAATTGCGTATCTTTTTCAATCCTATGGGGCTAACCCAGAGCAGATTCAAACTGACATTCACATTCAAGCAATTAATTTAGATATGAGCCAAGCGATCGCCTGCGGCCTAATTGTAAATGAGCTAGTTTCAAACTCGCTTAAATATGCTTTTGCCGATGGAAGATCGGGAATCATTAACATTTATCTCAATTTAAATCACGACTCAAGTTCAACTCAAAAACAGGGTATTTTGATCGTAGAAGATAACGGAGTTGGCATTCCTGCCGATGTTGACTGGCAGCGATCACCCTCCTTAGGGCTTCGCATTATTCGGGCGATCGCCGCCCAAATCAACGGCACGATCACCCTAAATCATCGATCGGGAACATCCTTTCAAGTTAGTTTTCCATTAACTTCACTCTAATTTTTCATCTGCTCCAAGGCTGTTCCAAATCTGTTCAACAACCATTCACAGCAGTCTATACCTACCATCGTAGAATTTGATGCACGCTTTAATTTCTATAAATAGATTTTATTAAATCACAATTATGCTATTAATTAGCTTGTCTAATAAATCTACAAACCAAGAATAATAAATTCGAGCTATGTCTCTTACCAAAATTTTGATTGTAGAAGATGAAAAACTTGTTGCCGATGATTTACGTGAAACTTTAGAGCTGTTAAATTATGAGGTTGTCTATTCAACAGCATCGGGGGAAGAAGCGCTCAATCGGATTGCAGAAAACAAGCCGGACTTAGTAATTATGGATATCCGCTTAGGTGGGCAACTCGATGGCATTGAAGCCACTCAAATGATTCAGTCTCAGTATCGGATTCCGGTTGTTTATCTAACGGCAAATGCCGATGCGTCTACACTCAAACGAGTGAAAGCGAGTCAGCCGTTTGGTTACATCCTCAAGCCCTTCACTGAAAAAATCTTGATGACAACTATTGAAGTGGCTCTGGCTCGCCATTTGGCCGAATCCGCAATCCACACGGCATTGGATGAGGCGCAAATTAATCAGTCTGAGATAAGAACGCTGCTCCAGAAAAAGTCTGATTATTTGCACCTGTTGGTGCATGAACTGCGTAATCCTTTGACCGCTATTAAGTTTGCTGCCGAAGTTTTGCAGCACCCGGACACTGAAATAACGGACGATCGCCGCGATCGCTACATTCAACGGATCCGGGCCGCGACGAAAAGCCTGAATGAATTGGTGGAAGATGCACTGTTGCTAGAAAAATCAAGCAGTTGTGAGTTGGAATTTTTTCCCACCTCAGTTGATTTGAAGAATTTTTGTGCCGAAATCATCGAGGCGTTTCAGCTAACAACCACAACGGCGCATCAGTTTTCCTTCTCGTCAACTGGGCGAGAGCGACGATTGCAACTGGATGAAAAGCTACTGTGGCATCTATTTACGAATCTGGTTTCCAACGCGGTTAAATATTCGCCGCAGGGGGGCACGGTTGCCCTGGGCCTCTTGTGGGAGGGGGATTGTGTGCGGGTGAGCGTTGCCGATGAAGGAATCGGCATTCCACCGGAAACGGAATTTAAATTGTTTGATCCGTTTCATCGAGGGAGAAATGTTGGCGCGATTCCGGGGACGGGGTTGGGGTTGGCGATCGCGAAGCGTTGTGCGGAACTACAGGGTGGGGCGATCGCGGTTCAGAGTACACTCCATCAAGGCTCGACTTTTACCGTCGTCTTCCCGTATGCCAAAGCCGATGGTTAAGTGAGTGATTTGAGGCGATCGCTCAGACCCAAAGTGCTGCTGGCTCATGCCTTCACAGTGCCCACTAAACAGGCTCCGGCCAGGTTTGCCCCATCTAGATTGCTCTGTTCCAGTTCTGCACACAGTAAATTCGCGCCAGCCAAATTTGCGCCAGCCAAATTCGCGCCTTGCAAGTTGGCTTCTTCCAGGTTGGCTTCTGTGACGATCGCCCCTTGCAAATCGGCTTGCATCAGGTTAGCCCCTTGCAGGTTGGCTCCACTTAAATTCGCCCCCCGCAAATCCGTTCCCCGTAAATCTGCGCCCTGGAGATTGACGCCCATCAAATTCGCGCCGCTTAAGAACGCTCCGGCCAGGAATGTTCTGTGCAGGTGCGATCGCATTAAATTGGCCCCGCGCAAGTTAGCTCCGCGCAAGTCGGCTTCCGTCAGGTCCGCTTGCATGAGATTCGCCCCCATCAAGTTGGCCCGCACATCTGCCGCAATTAATTGGCAACTGATCAAATTTGCGCCTTCTAGCAAGGCTCCGATCAGAATCGATCGACTCAAGTTCGCTCCCATTAACCGTGCCCCGGCTAAGTTCACGCCTTGTAAATTCTGGCCAGCTAGGTCTGCCTCTTCCAAGTCAGCACCGGGAAGCAATTTGTGAGTTGGGAGGATTGCGTCAGTCATGGTCGGTAGCTAGGTTGTTACATCGTACAAATCGTCAGCACAGTGAGAGTCTACCATCCACAATCCGGCAGAAATCTTGGGTGAATTCACAGGTAGCTGAAGTCCTTGTTGGAACCCGCTCACCAATAGCGCCAACGCTTCGACTAATTTTGGATCCCAGCGATCGCTGACAGCTTGTTGACAGGCTGCCAATGCCGCAAGAGCCTGATCTGGACTGTCGGGCTGCTGTTGTTTGACCTGCGCCAGTTGCTGTTGAAATTCGATTACTAAGCCCAGAATCCGAGATTCTAAGGGAATCGCATCGCCCGCCAAATTGCCGGGTTGCCCGTTCCCGCTCCACTGCTCAGTGAGATGGGTGATGATCGTGGCGATCGCACGCAGTTGGGGCATCGTGCGTAACACCTGCGCTCCTGGAATCAGGGGGCAACTGGGGGCGGCGGTCGGGTCGTCTTCGGCATATCGCCCAAATGTGCCAGCGGTGAGCATGGTTTGGGATTGTTGCAGCGGCGCTAAGCGGTGGAGCAATCCTGCCAGTCGCAGCCGATTGAGTTGCCAAACCGGCAGATTCAATAATTGCCCGATCGCTTCTGCCAGGGCGGCCACTTCGGCGGCAGCATTGGGGTTGAGTTGATCAGCCTGATCGGTGAGCTGGGCCATGCGCAAAAAGGCTTGCACCTCGTTTGAAACTAAGTTGGTGTCGAGGCTGACCCAGTGAGGATCCAGGGCACTCTGAACTGGCCTTCCATTCAAATCCACCTGGCTCGCTTGGAGATAATCAATCACGCGGGCGACGATCGTACCCAAATCATCCCGCCCTTGAGTTTGCGCTTGCGCCTGGGCAATGTGCTGCATCTGGGCGGTGAGTTGGGCTGCCAGCGATGGATTGTAGGGTTGGATGTGGGCGATCGCCAGTTCCATCGTTTCCTGCACCAGGTTGGCTTCAAATGTCCAAAAGCCGTAGAACTTACGTTCCAAATCGTGCGTGGGCACTCCCTGAACGCTGTAATCTTCAGCCATTAACTCTTGACACAGCACCATCGCAGCATAAGTGGGAGCCAAAATCATCAAGTGCCATTCTTGCGCAACCGGGTCATCGGCCTGGAGACTGATCAGTTCAACATTTTCCCGTTGACTGGTGGGATGTTCGGCGAACCCAGCATCCGGTGCGGCCATGATTACAACTTGCTGCGAGTGCGCGGCCAAATCGGCATAGCGATCGGCCTCCTCCAGATACCATTTACCCCGCTGAAACGCGGTGATCACCAACGGTTGACTCTGGCAGTCCAGAATGCAATCCTCCAACGCATGACATAGCGCCACCAGTGTGTTCTTGTAATACACACCAAAGTTCAAAGGACGTTTGCCAACCTGTCCAGGCTGGTGTGCGGCCCTTAGTTGATAAAGAATCGACCCCTCAAGCATGGTTCTGTTATCTAGCAAGTGATTGGCACTATTGAATCATTAATGGCGGGTGAAATGGATGTCAGCGTACCGATTTTGCAAAGGCGATCGCTTATTGGATTGCGATGTCCAGATCCAGGCCACAACTCAACCAGAAATCTCCAGATCTAAAAAATCCTGAGTTTCCTTAACAGAAGTTTACCAGTAAGCTTGGTTTATGGGAAATGCGCAAAATCGAATTAATTCCGCCAATGTGTTTAAGGATACATTGATTGCCTGAACACAACTTCCGTTGAGCGCTATGCTCTCTAGGATATGTCTGGGAAATTATGGAAGTTGAGGGTTTAAATCGATGAAAAAATACATGGGAAAAACCTGAGATTTTCGAAAAACTTTGTTACACTGCTTTTGGTTTTCAACGTTTGTGAAATCGGTTTCTTTTTACGCAGCGAAGGCAAGGCCGCTCGTCGAAAGACTATGGATTAAATAGCCTGTGGAGTGGGTGTCTCACCCGCTCGGATGGGTAAGCTGCCCGTCCCACAAAAATTGCAGCTTATTTAATTCTCATTCTTGAGTAGCTCGGTGCAATTAAACAACCATCCCCTGTAGTCCCCCTTCCCTCAGGGAGGCGACAGCCTGGGAATTTAGGAGAGACTCCATCTTCAATTAATTACGCCTACCTACTCAGTGCCTTCTGAACGTTCAAACAAACACTCTTGCGTCGGTATTCATATGGTTCAAGTTAAGCCTCAGGCTCCATCTATTCCTGGGAATGCCTCTGCATCTGATCCTGCAAAGTCCGAGTCCATGATTCAGTTCCACCACTCGGAACAGTATCGTACCTCTGAGTGGTATACCGGTCATGGCGAAATTGCTGTTGGTGAGGAAGGTCGTTCGTTTGAAGTTTCGGCAACGTATACCCTCCAAGCCCAGGTGAAATTAGTGGATGACATTTTTCATCCTGATAATTCCATCCTGGCTGATGTCTATCGGCAACGCAGTCGATGTATTGCGATCGTGGATCAAACGGTTGATGAATTGTATGGCACATCATTTCGCCAATACTTTGCGCACCACAACATTTCCCTGGAGGCATTGGTTTGCCGCGCCTGGGAAGCAGATAAAACGCCAGAAACCGTCCATCATTTACTGAAGTTTTTGGGCAAGGATGGCTGTGATGTGTCGCGGAATGAACCGGTTTTAGTCGTGGGTGGCGGCGTGTTGACCGATGTTGCGGGCTTAGCCTGTGCCTTACAGCATCGACGGACTCCGTACATTATGGTGGGGACGACGGTGGTGGCCGCGATCGATGCGGGGCCGTCGCCGCGCACCTGCACAAATGGGGTGCAATTTAAAAACAGCATTGGCGCGTACCATCCCCCCGTGCTAACCCTGGTCGATCGCCGCTTTTTCCGCACGCTCCCAACCGGTCACATTCGCAACGGCATGGCAGAAATCATCAAGATGGCCATTACGGACGATGCCACGCTGTTTGAATTGATGGAAACGTATGGTTCGCAGTTGCTGACAACCCACTTTGCGACACTAGACGGGAGTGAAGCCCTGGCACCCGTGGCGGATGATGTGATTTACAAAGCGCTGTTCTCGTACATGAAGCATGAAGGGACGAATATGTTTGAGACATACCAGGACCGGCCCCATGCCTATGGCCATACCTGGAGTCCCCGGTTTGAACCCGCAGCCAAACTGATGCACGGCCATGCTGTGACGATCGAGATGGCGTTTGGGGCGAGTTTGGCGGTGGAATTGGGTTGGCTCAAACCCGCAGAGCGCGATCGGATCCTTGACCTTTGTCGCTCACTCGGTTTGGCAGTCTCTCATCCCATTCTGGAAAACATTGACCTGATGCTGGAAGGCCAGAAAAATATGCGCCGGAAGCGGGGTGAGGGCGGCTTATGGGCACCTTTACCCACCGGCATTGGGACTTGTGATTATGCGCAGGACATCTCGCCAGAGCTACTGCAAACTGCCATCAACAACCACAAGCAGCGATGTGCCCTGTATCCAGATGGGGGCAAAGGGGTGGAAATGTATCTGCATGACCTGGGTTTGGCCTAGGAGGGGGAACTGTGAACCAGCCAACAACTCGCTCCACGGCACGCCCTGTGACCCCAATGGGGATCTTGGTGCAGCAGCTAGAAACGATACGGCAACAAGCAGTGGCGGCTAATGTTCCGCCCGACTTGCAAACCGCGATCGCCGCGGCCCATGCCCTGGCGGCAGGACTTGATCCCTATTTGGAACAATGCACCACGCCCGAATCGACAGCCCTAGCAGCATTGGCGCAAAGCACCGCGAGCGCTGATTGGAGCCAACACTTTGCCGCCGGACAAACAGTGCGTCAATTGGAACAGGAAATGCTCTCCGGCCATCTAGAGGGGCAACTTCTCAAGCATCTGGTGGGCATGGTTCAAGCCAAGCGTATTTTGGAAATTGGGCTGTTTACTGGATATTCAGCCTTAGCGATGGCTGAAGCTTTACCCCCAGATGGCTGTCTGATTGCCTGTGAAGTGGATGCCTATGTGGCAGACTTGGCTCGTGCTAGTTTTGCGCGATCGTCCCACGGCAGCAAAATCACCATTTGCGTTGCACCGGCTCTAGATACCTTACATCAGTTAGCAGATGCCCATGAGTCCTTTGATTGGGTATTCATTGATGCTGATAAGCAGGAGTATGTGGCGTATTTTCATCTGCTCCTCGATCGCGAGCTACTTGCCCCCAACGGCGTGATCTGTGTCGACAATACGCTGCTGCAAGGCCAGCCGTATTTACCGCCAGCGCAACGAACGCCGAATGGGGCCGCGATCGCTCAATTCAATCAAGTTGTGGCCAATGACCCCCGCGTTGAGCAGGTGCTGATCCCAGTGCGCGATGGCCTGACGTTGATTCGTCGAAAAAAATCCTAGTGCAGTCAGGCAAAAGGCGGAAGGCAGAGGGTAGAAGATAAAATTCTGACGACCTTTGGCTTCAAGCTTCACCCAACGGCAGGGTTATTACGGCACCCATCCCAACCTAACCCCCCTCGTTTTGCCCTGACGAAGGGGGGATGCCCTAGGCAGGGGGGTGAAGTGCAAGCTTCACAGTTTAAACCGGTATAGGATGCTGCCTCAACTTACTCCTTGAGGCTCTGAATTCGGTTAAAACAATCTACTCCATAAGTATAGCTTTGGTCAGAACACTTAGGACAAGGTGAGCGTTGAAAAGCCAAGACTGGATGGGTGTTCTGACTCGCTTTCGCCAAGTTACACATGGCTACAGCTATAGTCTTTCAGCCTGTCTTGATTGATTTCATGTATTCTCTAAATCGAGTTTCTATGATTGCTGTCCTTAAAACAACAGGTACGCTGCTATTGTTGTTTCTGCTATTTCCATTCAATGCCACGATCGTTATTTTTTCATGGCTAATTTCCTGGATCATCGCTCGATCGCGCCCTTCTCCTCCTGTGGCACAACCCAAAAAGATTCTGCTCACAGGTGGCAAGATGACGAAAGCCCTGCAATTGGCGCGATCGTTCCATGCCGCCGGACACCAGGTTTATCTAATTGAAACCCATAGGTACTGGCTCTCCGGTCATCGCTTCTCGCGTGCCGTGAAGCAGTTTTTTACCGTCCCCGCACCCGAAACTGATCCCGATGGCTACTACCAGGCATTACAGACCATCGTGCAAACTCACCACATTGATGTGTTCATTCCCGTGTCTAGCCCCGTCGCCAGTTATCACGATGCGATCGCCGGAAAATGGCTGGCAGCGCACTGTGAAGTTTTGCACTGTGCCCCCGAAGTTGTTCAACTGCTGGATGATAAGTTTGCCTTCTGCCAAAAAGCAAGGGACATCGGCCTCTCGGCCCCTAAAGTCGTTCGCATTGTTGATCCGCAACAAATTTTGAATTTTGATTTTGTGGCTGATGGGGGCCAATATATCCTCAAAAGTATTCGGTATAATTCAGTGCTGCGTCTGGATTTGACGCGCTTGCCCTGTGCCCATTTAGCAGAATACGTACAAACTTTACCCATCAGTCCAGAAAATCCCTGGGTCATGCAGCAGTTCATCGAAGGGCAAGAATATTGCACTCATAGCACCGTTCGCAATGGCGTCATCCAGTTGCACTGCTGCGCCAAATCATCGCCATTTCAAGTGAACTATGAGCCGGTGGAACAGCCTGCCATTCAAGCCTGGGTGGCAACGTTTGTCGCCGCGTTGCACCTGACGGGACAAATTTCCTTCGATTTCATTCAAACACCAGACGGCACAGTGTACCCGATCGAATGTAATCCCCGCACCCACTCGGCGATTACCATGTTTTACAATCACCCTGGCTTGGCCGCTGCCTATCTTCAAGCGGCTCCATCTGCTGCCACTCCCATGACGCCCCGCAGCGATGGTAAGCCAACCTACTGGCTTTATCACGAACTGTGGCGACTAACAGAAATTCGATCCTGGGCTGATTTGCGCGCCTGGATGCAAAAAGTTACCCAGGGCAAAGAAGCGTTGTATCAGTTCAACGATCCACTGCCCTTTTTGATGGTGCCGCACTGGCAGATAACGCAATTGCTGCTGAATAGCCTATGGCAGGGCAAAGATTGGATCAGGATTGATTTCAATATTGGTAAATTAGTTCAACTAGGTGGCGATTAGGAGTGTGAGTATGAAAAGATATCGTGTGCTTCATCTAGTCGGCTCTGCCTCCAGTGAGTTTTACAGTCAATTGTCTCAACTTTATGCAAAAGATTGTTTGGAGGCAACGACAAATCCGCAACTATATGACATGCAAATTGCTTTGATTACGCCCGATCGGCAGTGGCGTTTTCCCACATCACTTAACCCGGCAGATATTGCGGCTGCGGCTCCTATGCCCATTTCTGATGCGATTCGCTGCATTTCGACGCAAGCGATCGATGTGGTGTTACCTCAAATGTTTTGCATTCCTGGCATGACGGCCTATCGCGCTTTGTTGGATGTGTTGCAAATTCCCTATGTGGGCAATCAGCCGGATGTGATGGCGATCGCCACTCATAAAGCCCGCGCCAAAGCGATTGTTGCGGCGGCTGGGGTGCCAGTACCGCAAGGCGAACTCTTGCGGCGTGGCGACTTCCCAACGATTAAACCTCCCGCCGTGGTGAAGCCAGTCAACGCCGATAATTCTTTTGGTGTTTCCTTCGTCGCCGATCAAACCAATTATCATGTAGCCCTCGATGGTGCCTTTGATCATGCAGAGGAAGTGTTGGTTGAAGAATATATTGAACTGGGTCGGGAAGTTCGCTGTGGAGTAATTGTGAAACAAGGTGAACTGATTCCACTACCGCTAGAAGAATATTTTGTAGATTCGCAGCAGCATCCCATTCGCAACTATTCTGATAAATTAAAAACAACAACAACAGGAGAATTAAGTTTAGCGGCAAAAGATAACGACAAAGCCTGGATTGTAGAGTTGGATGATCCGATCGTCGCTGTTGTTCAGCAAGCTGCTAAAGTGTGCCATCAGGCGTTGGGATGTCGCCATTACAGCCTATTTGATTTCCGAATTTCGCCCCAGGGGCAACCCTACTTCCTGGAAGCTGGACTGTACTGTTCCTTTTCGCCCAAAAGTGTGATCGCCTGTATGGCCAAGAAAGCCGGATTATCACTACCAGACTTGCTCCAACTGGCAATCAATGAAGCCTTAACCAATTGATTCACCGCTCATGCTGCAAATGGACAAGGCGGGCCGTGGGCCGGATGAACAGATGCACATCATCTTGTTCTAGTTCTTGTTGCCAAACCCGATCGCTCGTCGCTTGCTGAATCAGCGAATCCACAGCGGCTGGGGAACTTAAACGGCCTGGATGACGGCGATTTAGCAAGAGATAGGTGAAATCAGATAGGGGTGGGTTTTGCTCGGCCAAGACTCGAATCGTTTGGCGATGCGTGAGATGGGGCACGATCGCCGCCGGAGCCAGCACTGCACCATCGGTAGTGACTTGGGCGATCGCGGCGCGACTGGTTGCCCAGGTGTCAATTCGATTCAGGTAGCGCGTCCAGAACAGAGGGTATTGAGCCAAGGCCACAAAGCCCACCAGCGCCCACAGAATGATACGACGCGGTCGCTGAATCAGGCTATCTCCTGCAGCCAGGGCGGAAATCACGGCTAACATCAGAAACGGCAGAATTGGGAGCGAATATTGGTGGACTAAATCTTTTAACGATTCTGTGGTTGAAATTAAGTTGATGGCCAGTTGCGGAATGGCCGATACCAGCGGCGCTAAATGTCGCCACGACAAGCCCCAACCCAGCGGCAACAACAACAGCAGGAGATACCCTAAATTCGGCAGCGTGATGAGCTTGCGCAGGAGTAAGTCGGGTCGCAGTACCAGGTTCTTCAAAATTTCGGGGATCGTGCTGCCAAATGCAGCAAAATGAGAGATTCCCAACACTCCGGCTGGCTGAAAGTGGGGGATGAGGATCTGCGTGGCCACCACAAACCAGACACTGCCCAAAACGAAGGCAATCGCCCCATACCAGCGGCGTTGCTCAAACCACCAGAGCCATACGCCCAGCGCCGCTACCGTGAGAGATAGGGCATCCCGGCAACCCAAAATGATCACAACACAACCAATAAACCAGCCCAACTGGCGCGATCGCGCCGCCCAAACTGCCACCAAAAATAGCGGCAGAGCGATCACTTCAGGGTGAAAATCGAACAAATTCAGGTTGAAGATCAACGGATAAAGCAGATACGCGAGCGCAACCGCCAGCGCTTGATCTTTTGCCACTCCCGCCTGCCGCGCCAAATGCCAGGTTGGAATTGCGCCACTGGTCAGCGAGATCGCCTGCACAACAAACAACCAGTGGACATCTGGGTAAATCCAGTACAGCCCCGACAGTGGATAAAAGATCCAGGCTGCATGGTCTCCCAAAATATGCACATTGATGATGGTGGAAATGGGGGGTAAGCCTCGACTCAGCAAATACAACGGCTGATCAAAAATGCCTAAATCCCAGGCGTTGGACTCTAACAAACCATGCCGCAAGCTACTGGCTAGCAGCAGCACGATCGCCGCGATCGCGACAGCCCAGAAGAGCGAGGTTTCAGCTTTTCCCTGGGCCAAACGTGGCCAGCCATTCGGGCGCTTGAGGGTGTTTGGGAGTGGCTCAGACATAGCTTAGGTGACTTGAAACAAAGATGGACAGTGGTGAGAATGGGTGGGTGAGCGGGTGAAAGGGCAGCTCTGGTTTCTACTGGCTGGTTTGGTTCTGGATAAACAAGACGACGTCATCCTGGTGGAATTGTTGGGTGAAGTGCGGATCTTGTTGGAGCCGATCGCGGAGTTGCGTTTGTACTATGCGATCGCTCATCCAGCCAGGGTGACGCAGATTGAGCAAGACATAATGAAACTGACTCAAATCGTCATCTTCAGTGCCGCGAATCGTGACTTGCACATTGGCCCGATGGGTCACGTGCGGCACGACATAAGCGGTTGTCAAGATGTTTCCTGGAGAGTCAATTTGGGCTAGCGCAGTGCGGGTTGCCTGCCAGGTGTCCAGGGAACTCAAATACCGGGAACCAAAATACTCAATTTTAGCCAACGCAAAAAATCCAACGAGAGCATACAAAATGATATAACGCGGTCGTTGCAGCAGCCCTTTGCCGTTCGATAAGGCCGCGATCGTTGCCAATAGTAAAAATGGCACCACCGGTAAGGAATATTGATGCAGCAAATCTTTCTGCGTCTCCATCGTACTGAGCAAATTCATCGCCAATGTTGGAATCGTTGGGAGGAGGGGAGCTAAATGCGCCAACGACAGGCCCCACAGCACGGGGGCAAGCAGCAGCAGCAAGTATTCCAAATTCTTCCAGGTCAATAGAACGGGCACTACCAAATGGGGTTTGAGAACCAAATTCAGCCCAATTTCGGTGAGTGAGTTCCCCAGGTATGCAAACCGCCAGACCGATTCCACCCCACCCGGACGAAAGTAAGGAATCACCAGTTGGGTTGCAAGCAGAAACCACCCCAGGCCCAACCCAACCGCGATCGCCCCATACCAGCGGCGTTGCTCAAACCCCCAAAGCCATACGCCCATTGCCGCCACCGTCAACGACAACGCCACCCGACAACCCAGAATCAGCACAAGGCAGAGAGTAAACCAGCCTAGCTGCCGGTTTCGGGCGGCCCAAACACTGGCAAGAATCAACGGTAACGCAATGACTTCCGGGTGGAAGTCAAACAAATTCAGGTTAAAGATGAGCGGATAAAGCAAATAAGCGATCGCGACGGCTTTAGCCTGGGCCGGGTTTAAGCCTGCTTGGCGGGCCAAATACCAGACGGGCAATGCGCCCAGTGATAAGGCGACCGCCTGGATGACCAATAGCCAATACACACTGGGATACAGTCGATAAAACCACGCGATCGCAAACAAAATCCAATCGGCGTGCCCCCCCAAGACATGAAATCCCCAAAAGGAGACGATCGGAGGCTGCCCCTGGCTGATGAGATAAGTTGCTTGATCAAAAAATCCCAGATCAAACGCAGTCGAGTGGAACAGGGTGTGGCGCACAGTGCTACAGACCAAGAGAATGACCACACTACTCAGGATCACCCCCTTTACCTGGGAGAAAGAAGTTTGCTCAGTGTGCAACTCATCCATGCTCCTTGCTTGCCGCTCTCTGTCTGCTTTTTGGTTTGACATGTAAGCGATCGCTACCCAGCTGAGCCATTCGATGCTGCTTGCGGACTGGTAATCAAAGCCACTTCAACGCGATCGTCTGGCTGAGCCTGCACCTCCACTCGCACTCCTGGCCCAAAAAAACCGGTCATCTTTTCCTGCTTCTCCTGCCACTTCTCCACGGGCATCATCGGAGAATCAAATTCCAGCACTAAGGTGTAAGCCCCATCGGTTTCGACTTCCCGAATCCCTTTCAGAAAAGGCCGTTCTTCGTCAGTGGGGCTGAGTCCTAGAGCTTCCAAAGAGCTATCCAGATGAGCCGGTTGGCCATAGCGGTAGCGAGTCACGTCTTGACGAATCTGATTTTGCGTCGCTGTGGCCTGCTGCTCCCGCAGAGCCAATACCCCCGGCGATGTGGGTTGGGTGTAGGGGGCTGGTTCGAGTTCAGCCGCTTTCAAAGCCAAACCGCCCAACAGGAGCGGGATGCCGTAAAAGAACCCAATCAGGTTGAGGGTGGCGTTGTCCAGCACAAAATAGGCAACAAACCCAACCAACGTTAAAATACCGCCGACTGTAAGCCCCAGCGTTCCAAGCGAAGTTTGGCGTAACATAAAGTAAATAGTCGCGATGAAAAATTTGGTCAGATCCCATTATCCCCGACTGGTGCCCCAGCAGCCGGATTTGTCCAAATCCGCCCTTTTTGGTAGCCGCTGTGGGATTTAGGCTTGGGACTCAATCTCAAATCTCACCTCTAAAATCCTAAATTTCGATGCCGTTGGAGTTCCCTATGCTGGATGACGATCGCCTGACTCAAGAACGTGCCCTCCTGGAACAGATCAACTCACTCAAACGGGAAGATGAGATTTTGCATAACATCTTGGCGGTTGATGTCTGGGCGATCGCCAAAACGATGGACGAATTTCAACCGGGCTTTTGGTCAGCTTTTATGAAAAACCGAGAACAGGCGCTCAAACGCTTTATGGACGAGGTTGTCAAGTCTCAACCCGGACGCTCGAATCGTCCGCCATTTTTGCGATAGGCTTTTTTCGCTCGCTTTTTTCAGCTACATTAAAGTAGTTCAAAAATACTGCTTTACCATGAGAGCGAGAGTTGAAGGGGATATTTTGTTTATTCACCACGATGATGTGCCGCAGTACAAAAAAACTGGCTCTGTCGTGCGTAACAGTTATTTCTGGGCACTGAAGGCGATCGCGGCTCATGCCACGCGATCGGGCGACTGGGAGTTTGATGCCGAAGTGTGGGTCGCCTTACAACGGATGCTGCTCTCCTTTGCTGAGTCCAGTTACTTAGGCATGCGCGAAACGCAACTAGAATTCGCGATCGACCAAGACATTCCTGTTCTCCTCAAACCCGTTGCCACCTGGGAGTGAATTTTTAGCAAATACGTTGAATCCTGAAGACAAGATGGTGGTTCGCATCACCCCGCCCCCAGGATTCAAATTTAGATGAGACAGTTAAGCCGAGAGCAAGCTACTCAGCGGTGGCTAGTTCGGTGCTGCCACGATTGCGCCGCCGCGTGAGCGAGTTGAACAGCATCACGCCGATCGCCTTGATCAAGCTACCTTCCAACTCTTTGAACATAGTCATATTTTTGCCAAAGGCATCATTGGCCTCAGCCACAATCCGATCAACCGTCGCTTCGTCTACCGGCAAATCATTCATGGCTTGCCGATACTTTTGCTTAAAGGCTTTTTCATCGGAGATGGTTTTGAACTCGTAAAAGTTTGTCCCTTCCCCATCACTCAAATTCATGCCCCGTTGCGCAATCCCTTTCAGAATCTGCCCACCGGATAAATCGCCCAGGTAGCGGGTGTAGGAGTGCGCCACGAGCAGTTCTGGTGCATTGTTGGAAACTTCTCGGATGCGATCGATGTACTTCTCAGTTGCCGATGAGGGAGCTACTTGTTCGCGCCAATTTGCCCCGTAGTAGTAATAGAGGTCTTGCTCCAAAGCTGATTTCCGGTTCAACTCGGGGAAATAGATTTGGGAAACGATGGGGTGGTTCTTCTGCCGTTCCATTTCTTCTTCCATCGCCGAGTAGACGAAGTAAAGATTGGATACCAATTTGCGGTAAGAATTCTTTTCAACCGTTCCTTTCAAAAAACAAGCAATAAAGCCTGTATTTTCTGCCATTGAGTGAGACTTTTTTGTGCCTTCACGCAGCTTGGTTGCTAAATTACTGCTCATGCTAAATCGTCCAGCGAAACGTTTGTTTACAGGGTTATCGAAAATTTGAAACGCTATTAAGCACCTAAATTGTTAAGGTAGACTGATTTGATGAGCGTTTTTATTACAAATTCTGAAGGTATTACTGGATTGAGGGTTGCGGTTCTCACAAAAAACTTCACATTCCAGTTTGGGAAATCATTAAAAAAGCCCCGTCTCCAGGGCTTCCTTAGACATAAAAGGCAAATCTGATTTCTGAAGCAAACTTAATAATTTGTAAGTAGATTGTTGCTTAGCTGAAGTTTACCTTCCTACCGCTGCCTCACCCTTAGCTTTCTGGGGTAATGACTTGGGGCACACCCATGCTGTAGTTCAACACCCGACTATTCAGGTTGTAAGAGATGCTGCCCTTTTGCAGGAGCGATCGCACAAAGTGTTCCAGATCAGAACCAATGCGACGAAGGTTGTACTCAGTTAAATCGGAGCCGTTGTACTCTTCAACCAGGTCGTCAAACTTGCGATAAACCTGTTGTAATGCCTCCTCAGTCCAGTTGAACTCATTGTCGGGGTCAACATCGAGAGTCAAAACATTTTCGCTGGGAACCAATTCGTTGTTCTCTACTGTGGCAGTGAAGATGTGGATATGGCGCGTCGTGGATTTCAGCAGCATGGATTAGGTTGGACTGAATGCCCTAGCATGTACGTTCTACATTGTAGGGAGTAAGTTCCCTCGGCACCAGACTTTTATCAGTACAAACCCTTATCGTTTATGTTTGTTTTTTTGATGGCTGCTAGTACTGTAATTTAAGGTTGTCCTTTGCAAGAATTTTGCTAGCTCCTTATCTTTATTACTGGGGATGGAAAATAATCAGGCTAGCGTTTCCCAGCGCATCATCGGCTTAACGGGTGGAATCGCCATGGGTAAAACTGCGGTTTCTAACTACCTGGCGTCTCGATACCATCTACCAGTTTTAGATGCAGACGTGTATGCCAGAGAGGCGGTTGCCCCTGGCTCGGTTGGCTTAGCGGCAATTGTCGAGCGCTACGGTTCGGGGGTGTTGCTGCCGGATGGTCAACTCAATCGTCAGCGTCTGGGCGAAATTATTTTTAATAGCCCTGCCGAACGATTATGGCTGGAACAGAACCTGCATCCCTATGTGCGCGATCGCTTAATTGCCGAAAGCCAGATTCCACCCTGCAATGATGTGCGCCATTGTCCCACGCTGGTCATGGTGATTCCGCTCCTGTTTGAGGCGCGCATGACCGATCTAGTGACAGAAACCTGGGTCGTATCTTGCGCTCAAGATTCCCAAATCAAGCGGTTGATGGAGCGCGATCATTTGACGGCCAAACAAGCGATCGCCCGCATCAATAGCCAAATGGAAATCGCCAAAAAGATCGCGAGAGCGGATGTTGTGCTAGATAACTCGGGGGGATTGGAAGAATTGTTTGCCCAGGTAGACCAACACTTGGCGCAGCAACCAAATCAGATTTCAACTCGTAGAATGGAGCACTGATGCAAAAACAGCCCCGTTCCTGCATCGTTCCTTGATTGTGCCATCCATAAAAATCAAGACAAATAGCTGGGGCCCTGCGCCCTTTACCTGCCGCCGCTTGCCCAAGTTTAATCCTCCATCGCTTCGCCACCCACAACAACATTGCGAATGCGTAAGCTGGGGCCACCACAACCCACTGGTAAACCACCCTGGCCGCCCTTGCCACAGCCACCAGACTCATCCCAGAAGAAGTCGTTCCCGATCGCTTCAATATCGGCCAGTGTTTTGAAGGCATTGCCAGACAGCGTGACATCCCGCACCGGCTCGGCAATCTTGCCCTGGCGAATCATCCACGCCTCGCCAGCGGTGAATGTGAACATTTCCCCGTTGGTCATGCCCCCCAACCAATTTCGGGCATATACCCCTTCCTGGATGCCATTGAACAAATCTGCGACCGGCGTTGTACCACGCTCAATCCAGGTATTGGTCATGCGGACGATCGGCGGGAAGTGGTAATTCAGACAGCGCGCGTTCCCAGTCGGTTGTTCTTCTAATTTGCCAGCCGTTTCGCGGGAGTGGAGCCGCCCCACCAGCACCCCATCCTGGATGAGTTGAGTAGTGGTGGCAGGCGTTCCTTCATCGTCATAAAAGTAACTACCCCGATGTCCTGGAGGCGCAGCACCATCAAAGATTTGGAGATTGGCGGGGCCAAATCTGCGCCCTAAACTCATCGTTTCCATTAAGTCAGGATTTTCGTAGGTCATGTCGGCTTCGGAGAGGTGGCCGAAGGCTTCATGCACAAACAATCCGGTCAAGATGGGGTCAATGACGATCGTGTACGTATTTCCCTTGACTGGAGGTAAGGCGAGAGAATCGACTGCCCGCTGAGCCGCATTTTGCACCTGGTCATCCAGGCCCAACAGATCTTCGTAGGCTTTACGAGAACCTGTCGTTTCTCGCCCGGTTTGAACTGTATCGCCACTCCGAGCCGTCGCCGCAAATCGCATTTCCATGTCAACCCAAGATTGCTCTAGCAGGGTGCCTTCTGATGTCGCAAGAATGACTCGCTGCGCACTGTCACCGTAACGCACCGAAATTGTGGCAATTTTTGAACTCGCCGAGCGGAGAATTTCACCGTAGTGCTGGCAGAGATCTTTCTTTTGAGCAAGGGAAATACACCGGGGATCAGACCCGGTGAGAGGCAAACTGCACGTATCCTGAATCGCCTGGATCGGTGAAAGAATCGTTTCTTCATCGCCTACTAACCGGGCCGCAGCGATCGCCTCTTCGATCCGCTCCTGGAGGGTGGCCAATTGATTGAAACTGGCAAACCCCCAGCCTCCCCGATGGCAAGCTCGGACATGCCCCCCGATCGAGATGCCTTCACTCAACGTTTCAATTTTGTTACCTCGTAGCAAAATATCAGTTCCCTCGGCAGCCTCAAGGCGAACCGCCAGATAATCCACCTGACTGCGATAGCGAGCAATTAAATCCGTCAGCAAATCTTTAGCATTAGGAGGCAGTGTTGCCATAGGAAATTCCCACTCAGCAATGATCTGCCTTCATTTTGCAGTTAAGCGGGACGACTGGCAATCGGGGAGAGGATAGAGGAAGGGTGAGGCGGGGATGAGGGGAGAGGCGGCTTGCTCTGTTCTATCGCAGGAGCGGCAACTGCATGCTATCTTTTGCTTCCCGTTGAATGTGCCCCTTTTGCAGGGCTTCGTAGAGAACTTCTAATGCATCTAAATCATGCTTGGCGCAACTCCGGAGAGTCAGCATTTGTCGAATCAATCCCTCCGATTCAACACTTAGATACCCTGTTTGGAGGGCCGATTTAACCAAGGTAGGGATCATGAGGGTCGCTCTTGAAGTGAGTGGGCTACTATTACTATTCTTGATCAGTGAAATTAATTATTTGATGTAGATCAGTGTGGGTTGTGATGATGTTTGAATATAGAGGTGATCAAAATCACTGCGGTTTTATTCAACAGCTTTAACTGCTTTGCCAATATATAAAACGGAGGTATTTTGATTCAGGGCAATCTTGAACCGCTTGGTTTTGCGGTAATGGAAATAGTTGATGCAGTAATCGAGGATGGTTGAGCCAAACAAGTCGAAGCCTTGAATCTCGATCGCGTAAAAGTTGAGCGATCGCAAGGCAGCCACGAGTTCATCTGGCGGAATAAAATTATGCCAATCGTGAAGTCCACGCGGGATCTCGTTTAACACGGTCTCCAGTAACCAGATCATCACGAGTTTTGCCTTAAACGTGCGATTAATGGTGTCAAAACAAAACACACCTCCCGGTTTCAGGACGCGATGAATTTCTTTGAGGGTTTGGGTTAAGTCTGCTACGTGTTCTAAAACATCTACGCAGACTACAGCATCTAGTGTGTGAGCAGCGATCGGTAACGCCTCTGCTGGGGCGATCTGGTAAGAAATTGGTAAATGACTGGTTGCGGCGTGGCTCCGGGCGGCGGCAATGCAAGCGGCGGATTGATCAACGCCGGTTACGATCGCCCCTCGCTGTGCCAGAAATTCGCAGGTAAAGCCACCGCCACATCCCACATCCAGCACTTTTAATCCTTTCCAGTTAGAAATATAACGATCGAAGTACGCAAATCGTGGTGGGTTCAGGTAGTTTAGAGCATAGACCTTGGCCTCCTCCTGCCACCATTCCGCAGCCCAAGCATCATAAATATCTAAGTTGTTTCGTTGCATATCTACCCTTGATCGATGCCGTCTATCCATCTCTGTGCCGTTCCGTTGCCCGCCTCCCGATTTCGCCTATGACATGCGTATCTATCATCATTCCCACCTTGAATGAATCTACAAGCCTGACGCGGACGTTGCGTGGTTTGAGTATTTTAGAGCCGCCAGCAAAGGAAATTATTATTGTGGATGGTGGGAGTCAGGATGCCACGATCGCGATCGCCCAACAAGCCGCCGAGTCGCTGCTCCAATCGGTTCCCGTGACAATTCTGAAAATGGGGCAAGCGCGGCGATCGCTGCAAATGAATCGCGGGGCAGAGGTGGCAACTGGCGACATCCTTTGTTTTTTACACGCAGATACCTTAGTGCCGGATGATTTAGTGCAGGTGATGGCGCAGACCTTGAGCGATCGTCGCATTGCCGCAGGGGGCTTCATTTCTCTCATGGCTGGTACCCAAACCACGCGCTGGTCGGTGTCACTGCACAATTTCCTGAAAACTTATTACGCGCCGTTGTTGTTTCGCCCTTATCAATTCTTTGCTCGCGGCTTGCGGCTGTTATTTGGCGATCAGGTGCTGTTTTGTCGGCGAGGAGAATTTCAGCAATGCGGCGGGTTTAACGCAAATCTGCCGATTCTGGAAGAAGCCGATTTGTGTGTGAAGCTGGCTGCCTATGGGCGAATTCGGCAAGTGAATCGAGTGGTGCAATCGAGCGATCGTCGCGTGGCAAAGTGGGGAACAGGCAAAGCGACGCTAATTTACCTAGCGATCGGGTTTCTGTGGGGGGTGGGCGTTTCGCCGCGCTTCCTCAAACGGTTTTATGAAGACGTGCGTTGATTTAGACCCCAATCATAAGGTAAGTATCGAATGGGAGTGCTGTCTGTCAACGTTACGGGTTTGGCATAGTAAGTCTGAACGTACGTGGCGATTGATGACCGCGTTTTCAAGAAATCCTGGCGATACCATTTAAAGATTTGGCTGCAATATAAGATGTTCGTCGATTCGTCATAGTTAACTTTGGCGGGATTATTGATGAATCGTGTCGCGTCTTCCTCCAATTGAGCCTGGACTCGCTCCGGTGCGTAAGCTTCGTTGCGCAACAAAGGACAACCGATCGCCGCACACACCAGCGCAAAGTGAATCCGAGGTTCATTAAATTCTGGCCGTAAAATTTCGTGTTCGATCGTGTTGAGGCTCAACAACTCGTGATTGAGTTGGTAAATGGGGCGCGAAAAAAAGCGAAGAAATGCGATCCAGTTGGGAATTCCCCAAACTTGAGGTCGAATTGATGGGATTGGATACTGCTGCAATACCTGCTGAATTACCAGAGCATTGTAGAGATTCAACCACAGAGCCAGAGCCTCATTCATAAGGGCGCGATCGTCCCCAGCCCAAGTCAACTCCTCATGTGACATCGCTTCCAACCAGGTGCTCAAATCTTGCGCAGCCGATCGCTTCCAGGCTGCATAGTCAACCCGCCCCTGCTCATCCACATACCGCTGTAACCATTGATTCCACGGCTGAAAATCAAGCACGGCCTGAACCCTCCACCCTTCTGCAACTAGTTATCCCTGGGACTTGACTCCACCTATTCTCGATTTGCCGCCCGCTCCCATTCTCCCCAGCTTCGCCTCTAAGAGCCGCAGGAAGCGCTGATCCTGCTGCCCGCCGCCGTTCGACTGAGTGCCCTGCGGCTTTCACTGGCTTAACCATCTGCAACATATCACTACTCCACACTTTTGGGGTGGGTAAGTTATGGTGGTATGCAGTCTTGACCGTGGGCTGTTGTCATGAAAAGGTTTTTGCTGCTGGTTTTGTTTCTGGTTGGGTTGGGTTGGGCACTGACAACGTACCCAGGGTTAGCCACTCAAGGAACCTACAACTCCATCATTTTGGATTTTCGGGAAGATGTAGGCGCGGCGCAAATTGAAAGTCAAATTGAGGCGATCGCGCAACAGCATCTGGTTTCTCCTCGTTATAACAGCGAGTTTTCGCTGGATGATCATATTTTTGTGGTCAAGGGTGATCACAGTTTGCTGCAAAAGTTGCAACAATCGCCCTTGCGCAAGCTCACTGAATATATCGAACCGAACTACATTTACTCGAAATACGCCATTCCCAATGATCCGGAGTATGGCAAGCAATGGAATTTTCGCAGCATCAACGTAGAGCAAGCCTGGGACGAGACCAAAGGCAAGGATGTCACGGTAGCCGTGATTGATACTGGCATCAGCCCAGTGCCAGATTTGGAAAACACTAAGTTTGCGGCTGGCTATGATTTCGTCAACGACCAGGCGGAAGCCAAAGATGACAATGGTCACGGAACTCACGTAGCTGGCACGATCGCCCAATCTACAAACAACAGCTTTGGCGTCGCCGGGATTGCCTACGAAGCCTCCCTCATGCCGCTGAAAGTGCTGAGTGCCGAAGGCGGCGGGACAGTGGCTGATATTGCCGAAGCCATTCGGTTTGCGGCTGATCATGGGGCTGATGTCATCAACATGAGTTTGGGCGGCGGCGGGGAAAGCAACCTGATGAAGGAAGCGATCGCCTATGCCCACAGCAAAAATGTCGTGGTGGTAGCGGCGGCTGGCAACTCTGGCCGCAATGCTGCCGAATACCCTGCCCGTTATCCTTACGTGATCGGTGTTTCGGCCCTAGATGCCGCTGGCAACAAAACTCCTTACTCCAACTACGGGGCTGGAATTGATATTTCCGCCCCTGGAGGATTAATTACTGGAGAGGATAAAGCGGGTGGCATTCTGCAAAACACGGTGAATCCGCTTACTGGAGAATCGGTCTTTGAAGCCTACCAGGGAACCAGTATGGCTGCTCCCCACGTATCAGGAGTCGCGGCCCTGGTGAAAGCAATGGGCGTTGAAAATCCCGATGAGGTGGAAGAAGCTATTAAGCAATCGGCGTTCCCCGTTCAGGATGACAACTTGAACGAATTTGGCGCTGGACGGTTGAATGCGGGTGAGGCGGTCAAAGTGGCAGGCCGCGGCAAGTTCTCGTTCAAAGACTTCTTCCGCTGGCTGCGGGATAATGGCTATCTCAATCCGCGGTTTTGGTTTGATGGTGGCATCATTGCCCTGTGGCCAAAGGTGCTGATGGTGCTGGGTTCTTACCTGTTGGCCTGGTTTCTTAAACATTACTTCCCCTTCGCCTGGACATGGTCGATGGCCACTGGTTTGGTGATGGGGAGTTCTGGCTTGTTCTTCCTGCGGGGATTGTATGTTTACGATGTACCACAGTGGCCGTTTCGTCTCGTGGGAAGTTCCATTCCGGAGATGGGAACGGCGATTCAGGCGACTGGGTTGCTCAATCCGTTCTTTGCCAGTGTGTTAATTCCTTTAGCGCTCATCGCATTGCTGCTGGGTCATTCCTCCCTCAGGTGGTTTGCGATCGGTACCACGATTGGGGTATCTGTTTGTTTAGCCGTCAGTGCAGTGATTGATCCGGCGGTAATGTGGTTGGGAGATGGGGCGATCGCGCGTCTCTTCCTGGCTGGAAACGCCTTACTCTGTCTTGCCCTGGCGAGACTTGTTCTTAAACCAGAGGGACGCATCGCAGCATGAGTATTCAATTGGAAGGAAAAATCGAACGTAAAGGCTTCGGCCCTGGCACCTGGGCTTTAGTCACCACCGGGGGCGAAACTTATGAATTGCGGAAAGCCCCAACCGGCCTGCAAAAGGATGGGTTAAACGTTAAGGTGAGTGGCCAAATTCGTGATGATGTGATGACCTTTGCCATGGTGGGGCCAGTCCTGGAAGTTGAGCAGTTTGAGATTCGCGATTCATGACGTAGGGACGTGGGCATAACGCCCCTGCGATCGTTAATTCATCTCACCCAAAACAGCTTGAATGCGACTTCTAAACTCTCCTTTTGGATGCCCACCTTTGACTTCACCAATAATCTTGAAGTCATCCGTTTCTGGTGCGTCACAGATAATGTATGTCGGCCAGCCCATCTCAGCTTTATCGGGGTATTGGGTGAGTAAGATCTTCCGATATTTGCGGTAGGTTGCGGTGTCCTGCATTTTGCAATCAACAAAGCCAAGCCCCAACTCTTCCACCACTTTCTGGTCGTAAAAGGCCATTTTGTGGCAAATTCCACAATCTTCTGAAGAAAACTTAATCACAACGCGGTCCATAGCCCCAACTACTCCGAACACTAGGTATTCAGTTTGTATTCTACTGGTTCCCTAGGAGAAAACCCCGACCCATTTCTGAGCCGGGGTGCCAAATCAGGGTGCATCTACCACCTACGTAATTCCCGCCCAACTAGAGTTGCTCCGGAGGTTTTTGGGGGAAGGCAGTGAAATTCTTGCAGCAGAGGATGAGTTTTGAGTAACGTTTTAATGAAGCTTTCCCTAAGTTCAGTCTCTTGTGACAGAATTTATTCAGATTGGCATGGTGTGCCTTTACAAAGTTTTTAAGAATTATCGCCGCGACATGGTTCAAACGTGTTTTCATGCGCGAGAGTGGATAAGAGTTCCAAATCGTTTCTGTTCTCATCTTTGTCAAGTGTTTGTTTTGCCAATTCAATCTGGGTAAACTGAACGACGGTCAGTACATCCGGAGAATTTATTTCAGCCTGATCTCTTCCTCTAGCTGTTGATTAATAAAAGAGGAGCAGACGATCGCCAGCCGCTTTGCGCCCTGTCGTCGGCTGTTTAAATCAACAGGCCAGCGCATCAACCGTCTTCTGGGAGGACACCTGTGACCCAGGAATTTCATCTCTCTGTCACGCCAATTCGAGATTATGACTATCTGGTGCGAACTGAACATGTCGCGCCTGGGGTACCTTTGGCCGAAGAGCAGGTGACCTGGTATGTCGATGATTGGTTAACTGAAGCCAGCTTACTCATGGGTGACCCGGTGATCGGATTGCTGCGGAGCAGTGCTGCCGCCAATGGCTCCTCTCGCCGATCGGCACAGCGCAGTGGAGCGGCGAATGAACCCTCCGCTAACCTGGTCGCATTCGGCCAACAGTTGTTTAACGCCCTGTTTCAAGGCACGATTCGCGATAGCTGGATGATGGCGCAGGGGATCGCTCAGCATCAACATCATCGGTTGCGGTTTCGCTTAGGGTTGAAGGGCACCCAACTGCATCGCCTCCCCTGGGAAGTTTTATATGCGGGCGATCGCCCTCTGGCCACCGGAACAGATGTGATTTTTTCTCGGTATCACTCCAGCTTTTCGGTCCTCAAATCCCACCTGACTCCGCCCAAACCGGGTGGAGACTTGAATCAACCCCTCAAAATCTTGCTGGTCTTGTCTGCGCCCAGTGACCAGGATGTACTGGCCCTAAAACAGGAAGCAGAACAACTGCGGCAAGAACTACAATCGGTGGCTGACAGCAATGGCAACCAATCGGCGGCGATCGAATTAACAATTCTGGAGCAACCCGGGCGGGAAGATCTGACCCAGGCGCTGGAACACAATCACTTCCAGGTGCTGCATTACGCAGGACATAGTGACTTGAGTGCAGCCGGAGGCAGCTTATACCTGGTCAACAAACGCACTGGCTTAACTGAGGTCATGAGTGGGGAAGACCTGGCGGGGTTATTGGTCAACAATGGCATCCGCATGGCCGTTTTTAACTCCTGTCGGGGCGTTTACACAGCAACTTCTACTTCTGGTCAAACCTCTGATGGCAATTTGGCCGAGTCTCTGGTGCGACGCGGCATTCCCGCCGTATTAGCAATGGCTGAACGGATTCCGGATAATGTGGCTTTGAACTTAAGCCGCTTGTTCTATCGTAATTTGAAGCAGGCGTATCCATTGGATTTGAGCCTCAGCCGGACGCGCCAGGGACTTATTTCATCCTACGGCTCGGATCAGCTCTACTGGGCGCTGCCAATTCTATATCTGCATCCAGAATTTGATGGCTTTTTGCAGCCAACCACCCAGTCCTCTAGCTTTGTCCAAACGTCTTTCGTCCCGAACTACAGCGATTTCTACACATCATCGGATTTGCTGTCATTTGCGGTCGAAGCCCCGCTCGCCCTGAACGGCCAACCCCATTCCGACTGGCCAACCAACGATGCACCGCGATCGCCGTCCACCGAACCCTTCCCCGACTTTGATGCCCTAGAATTCGATGACCCTGACCCACCCGAAGAAGAACAAGTCGCGCGATTGGTGCATGAACTTTCGGAAAATCCAACTTTGCTAGAGCCAGATGGCCCTGTGTTGCCGCCCCCACCACCACAGGGAGCGCCAACCTATCCTGTGAATGGCGATCGAGTGCAACCACGAGTTGAGCCACCCGTTCATCGCACTGGAAATATTGCCGCTAGAAATGGTGGCAATGAGCCGGCCACAAACAGCCCCAACTCTGTGTCGTCCACACAGGCTGTAACCCCGACAGAGCATACGACGGATACTCGCGTTTACTCGGAATTGGCAGCCGTGCTAGCCGATATGGGAACCCTGACCGATGAAATTGCCTCTAGCAATCGCGTGGTGCAAGAAAACCCTAATAGTGCTGAAGCTTATACCAACTTGGGCTGGGCGCTCTATCAGCAAGGGTATTTGACAGAAGCCATTTCCGCCTACAACCAGGCGATTCGGCTCAATCCGGCCTATGCTGACGCATTCAACCGTTTGGGCTTAGCTTTCTTGCAACAGGGGAAAGTCGATGCGGCTGTGCGAGCTTACAGTCAGGCGGTGAAATTAGACCCCACCATGACGGAAGCCAGCACTAACCTCCGGAATGCTTTATCTGAACAAGAGCCGCCGCCGCGATCGACCGCCGTGCCCCCCAGAGCGCGACCACAATCTCCGCCTTCGGCCAAACCTCGTAGTAAGCGCAGCATCTGGCTTTGGAGCAGCTTAGGGGCGATCGCCCTGGCCGCTTTAGCCACGGGTTGGACTTACCGCGAGGCATTGATGCAACAGATTTTGCCCTCTCCTAGTCAGCCCAGTTCCAACTTGCCATCGCCGGCCTCAGAAGCCACGGAGTTGCTGGCCGGTCTAGCCCCTGAAACCCTGGCGAACCTGGCAACCGAACAGGTGCAACAGGGGCAAATCACCGCCGCGGCGGCGACGATCGAAGCCCTCCTCAACAAACCCAACAGCTTACAAACTGTGGAGCAAGTGTTGCAGGCCGTGCCCGCTCAGTTCGCCGACCAACCCGCGATCGCCTTTCTGCGGGGGCGGTTAATTTGGCAGCAGTGGATCGCAGGTGAGCAGGGAGCTAAAGTTGAAACGGCCCGTCAACTGTGGGATAAGTCAGCCCAGGCAGAACCCACTCCCACAAAGTACAACGCGATCGGGTTTGCGTACTACTCTGAGGGGAAACCTGATCGGGCCGAACAAGCCTGGCTCACGGCATTGCGATCGCTTGGGACTGTCACAAATGGCCAAGCAACTTCGGACCCAGAACTGCCGCCAGAGAAATTAACGACTTATGCAGGCTTGGCTCTGGCTGCCATCAAGTTGGCAGAACAGCAACCCATCTCCCAACAAGGAACCTCGCAAAAAGAAGCGATCGAGCATCGCCAACTGGTTCTAGAGCGCGATCGCGACGGGTTTCAACCAGAAGCTTTGCGAAAAAACTGGATGTGGTCAGAAACCGCCATCAGAGACTGGGAAAAGCTACTGAAACGGTAGGTTGAAACTATAGCAAAGATTGAATCGACTGCCGCTTGCGCAAATCCATTGCATCGGCGAGGCGGGGTTGAGGCCAATCCAATGGATGCACCTGATCGGCGGGAACCACGGTAACTGGCACCTCTGTCACCTTGGAGCTTCCCGATGCAGACGGGCTGGATGGATGCAGCGAACCAGATGAGGCGGGCGGCGGCTGAAGCGGGGCGCTCATTGCCGGTCTAACAGCTTGCTTAGCGCCGCTGCTAGTTGGGCGGGCCACCACAAACGACAATGGCGAAGCAGCGGTTGCCATTGCCGGAACTCTAGGTGCCGCGATCGCGGGCGACATGGCCACAGGTTCAAGTGATGAAACCCTTTGATGGGGGAGGGATGCTGTCGGCGAATAGGGTTTTAATCGTTTGGGTCGCTGCGACGAACCCCCGAAATTACGAGCTGGGTGATTTCGCTGTCGCGGTGGAACCGTCTGCCGGGTTTGGCGAACTCGCTTTGGAGTCGCATCCTTTGGACTGGCTGCATCAGGTTGTAGTTGCCGCGACACCAAAATAGAGCCAGCCGTACAGGTAATTGCGATCGCGCCAAACATCCAGAGTGGAACTTTACCCCGATTCTCTAACGGTTGCGTCGCCACCCCCGAATCAGACCCTAGCGCGATCGCCGATACACTCCGCCGTTCTGCAGCATTGGGGCTGAGTAAACTCCCAAAAGCAACCACTCCAATGAGAAAAATAGACATCCAAACCCCACCCCAAAAGGCCATAGGGCGCGTTTCCAGCAAGTTGCTAAACCAGCGCATCACGGGGGCATCATCGGTTTTGGGATGACGCGATCGCTGGGGCTGCGAAGAACGGGAACTGGGAAATTGAGCGTGAGGCGTCACAATTGGCGGTTGTTCCATAAGACATGCGATAAATCGCCGTTATCATAGCTGCAATTCTACTCGATGTAACCGAAAAGCCATCTACAAACCGAAATAGATGTGGGAACTGTAAAGATTTGACATACAGCTTCCAGGAGTTCTTTAGACTGGAGTGAGACCTTCAGTACCGAGTCTTGGCTACGATACCCGCATGGATTCTTCACTTGCAGACTTAACCAATTTCCGTGACATCAACTTACGTCAAACCTTGTTGGGGAAGCTGTGTGGCACAAAGCAGCGGTTTCGCGATCGCTATGAAGTCCTGAAAATATTAGGACGAGGTGGGTTTGGGGTAACTTTTTTGGCCCGCGATATGGGGCTACCGGGAGAACCCCTTTGCGTAATCAAACAGCTCTGTCCCAAGGTGAACGATGCAGCCGCTTTCAATCGGGCCCGTCAGCGGTTCGAGCAGGAAGCGAAAACCCTGGCCAAACTGGGCAGTCACGCTCAAATCCCCATGTTGATGGACTACTTCGAGCTAGAGGGTGAATTTTACTTAGTTCAAGAGTTCGTGCGGGGCTTTACCCTGGCCAAGGAAGTTCGGCGACGGGGGCCTTTTACCGAAGCTGAAGTCAAACAATTTTTGTGGGAGTTTTTGCCCCTCCTGCACTACATTCACGACAAACGAGTCATTCATCGTGACATCAAACCCACGAATCTCATTCGCTGTCGTGACGACAAACGCCTGGTGCTAATCGACTTTGGTGCGGTTAAAGAAATCGTTTCTCCTATTGAGGAGGTCAGTGCCAAACAGTCGAGTACTCAGTTTGTGGGAACGGTGGGTTTCGCCCCGCCGGAACAATTGGCGTCTCGGCCAATGTATTGCAGTGATATTTATGCGCTCGGAATTACCTGTCTTTACCTGTTATCGGGCAAATCTCCCTTGGAGTTTGACTACGAATTTACGTCAGGCGAAGTGCGCTGGCGCGATTTGGTGCAGGTTGGAGAGGTGTTGGCCAATATCTTAAACAAAATGTTGAAAATCAATCCTCAGGATCGCTTTAAGTCGGCGATCGAGGTGGTGAACATCATGCGGTTGGAACCTTATTTTGACCAGCTTGGAGACTGCCTCAATGATATTCGGGTTCGTCCCCCAACCCAGTCGCCCCTCGATCGCTTTGATGCTGACTCAGCCAGTTACACACCACCCATTCTGCGGCAGGCGGCTGAGATTCGTGAGTGGCGCGCCCGCTCCAAAGCTCGACAAGCACGGCAGGGGCGCTACCCTCGAATCACCTTCAGCAATTCTAGTCATTGAAGATATCGCTTCCAGGCCAACAGCTTTGGCCAAAATCAATGGCTCCAATGCCTTTAGGAAATCGGCCTGACTCACTTTCGCCACGGTGCTCAGGGCTACGGCTATAGAGTTTAGCGACAGGAGGTGGGAAACTGCGGGATTTGGCTGGTTTCGACCTGTTGCACGATCGCTTGGCGATACAGCGTGGTGGCATGAGTCGCAGAAACATCTCCACCTGCGTAATCCAGAAACACCCATTCTTGCCCCGCGTGGGTAAACTCCTGCGCTCTTAAATTTGTGGGTGGCACCATCGGAACAATGTCTGCCAGGTTGAGGACCCGAAAGTTGTTGGGCGCGATCATGTTGATGTGGTTAGCAAATGCTGGATCTCCCACACGGGGGGCTGCATAGCTATATAACTGGATGTTCTGCAAAGCGCGATTTTGAATCAAATCGGCTGTAGCCAATGTGGCCAACGCGCCCCCCAAACTATGTCCCGTCACGAAACAAGGTAAGGCCGCATTCAACCGATTTGCGATGCGTTGCACTTGCGGCGCTAATTGAGCGTAAAGGCGCAGAAAGCCGGTATGCACCCGCCCTCGAGTCACACCGCCCTGAACATAGTTACTTTGAGCCGCCTGAAAGTTGGCAATCCATTCTTTGGGATTAGAAGTGCCTCGAAAAACGATGATGTTGTGGGTGTCGGAAGTGAGGACAAAGCCAAAAAACACCTGGGTCGGATTGATGATGCGGCGGATGATCCGAGTTCCCAGGTTGCCTAGATTGGGTAAAAGGGTGGTGGTTGCGTCCAGGGTTGCGGTAAACGTCGCAATTTGGGCGTAGCGATCGAACGTTGCGTCGTAGCTGGCTAATCCTCGAATGGAACCGTTGTACCGGGGGTCACGTTGCCCCTGCTCAAATTGCTCGATGCCCAAATGGCTACACTGAATCAGCACCTTTGAGATGTCGCGATCGTAAGGGGTTGTGGGCGTGTTGCCGGTTGGCCGGGAGGTGGGGGCATTGGTTGGGCGATCGCCTCCAAAAATTGCTTCAACGTCGTTGGGATTTGTCGGTGAACCGATGGGTTTAGGATTCCGCTGAGTTTGGGCTTGAACTGATGGCACAAACACCGCACTACCAGTCATTCCAGCCGCAGTTAACCCCGATCGCAAAAGCCGCCGCCGATTAATTTTAACCATATGTAGAAAATCGAAACCACAACCTAAGCTAACCAGGCGATCGGTCAAGGTTGGCATCTGTTCATAAAACTCAAATGAACCAAGAGGTTGCTATTTGAGTAGAGACATTTCAGTGAAACACCCAGATTTCAGCAAAATGTCTCTACAAAAGTGCAGGGATTATGGCGCTTGCACTAACCCACTCCCCACATCGACGCTAGGCAAGGAAAGCCGTTGGGCTGTCCAGGCGAGATAAAGCCACAGGAGCGCTCCACGGGCATTGAAAGCTTGGGCGTATAGAGCTGCGATACCAGCCACGTGAGGTGTCGCCATGCTGGTGCCATTAAATGCAGCGTAACGGTCTTGACTCATAGGGACGGACGAATAGACTGCAACTCCGGGAGCCGCAATATCCACGTTTGCGCCTAAACCGATGCCAGACGTACAGGAGAAGGGCGCTAACTTTAACTTGCTGTCGATCGCGCCTACGGCCAAAATCGTGGCGCTGTTGGCGGGTTGCCCAACGGTGCCTGGGCGTCTCGGATTGGAACCCCGATGGTTTCCGGCTGCCGCCACAATTAAACAGCCATTGTCCAGTGCCCGCCGTCCGATTTCCTCATAGGCGGTAGAGGGGGTTGGCGCAGTGTTGCCCAACGACATGGAAATCACTTGACACCCATTGGCGATCGCCCATTCCATGCCAGCCAAAATCCACGATGTATAGCCACTGCCGCTGTTATCTAGCACTTTGCCGACATAAATCGTGGACTCGGTTGCAACACCGTAGCGGCGTCCATTTACGTCAACCGTGCCACACGCTGTCCCAATGCAGTGGGTGCCATGCCCTACAACATCCTGGACATCTTCATCCGGCACAAACGACTGGGTGACGATCGATCGGCCCTTAAAATCGGGATGTTCCAGGTCAATCCCCGTATCCAGTACAGCAATCTTAATGTCGCGCCCTGTATATTGCGAATTGATAGCCTTTGTAGCCTTTAAGCCCCAGGTTGATTGGGTGTCATCCGCAAATGTCACCTCGGCTGGCTGGTCATCATTACCACGGTCGGGAGCATTGGCAGATGCCTTTTGATAGAGATGGTCAGCCGCATCTCGATAGCCTTCCAGATACTCTTTTTGTAAACCCATTTCCAGTGCATAAAAAATGCGCTCTGGCTCAATAGCTAAAATTGCAGAATCTCCACCAGTCGAGGAGGTAATTCTATTCAAAGCTGCGTCATCCAGAGAAACCACAGCAACGCCTAATAGGGGAAATACTGCTCCACCGCTTGCCTCTAGCTGACTCAGGTCTAAAGCGGATCCGGCGAAATTTGCCGCATTCGCTAAACCACTAACGCCGGTTTGGTCTCTCAATAACTCCAGTCCCTCTGCAACCAAATCATCCCGAAAGGTCACAACGTAGCGTCCCGTTGTTTCCTCAGATGAAGCGGATGCTGGAACTGAAAAGCTAGCTTGTTCAGACATAAAATACCTCTGATGAACTCTTCCTACAGTATTAGGAAACTGCCGCTAGACTAATCATTCCGTATACATGGCAAAAAATCTTTGAATTTAGACATTTTTACTAGGGATCATGAGTTGAATAAAGGAATGAGGATTAACTAATTTGCAATTTTTGTGGGATGGGCATCGTTCGACTGAGGTCTCGACAGAGAGGCTCGACCGAACTGCTCACGAACGTCTTGCCCATCCGGGCGAGTGAGACCCACCCCACAGGTTATTTAATCCATCATCCAAAGTAGGATAGCCATTCTGGCTGTCGAAGTCAGGCGAGATGCCTTCCCACAAAGTTGTCAGTTTATTAGATTGATTGTGCAAACCATGTCCACATAGGAATTCAGAGATTGTTTAATCAAAGGCCCTGAGTCGTAGCCCATTTGAGTGAGCGTTTTCAGTTAGAGGGTGGTTAAACTTAAAATCCCCCTGCATTTCTCAACCGGAGAAGCGCAGGAGGATTTACTTAAGAAGTCAGTTATTGTAGCGATCGCAGTTAATGTCAGAGTAACAGCTTCAAGTTGAGTTACTTTACAGAGACAGCATCAACTTCTACTACCGTTTCATCCACCTTGGCATCGACATCGGATTGAGCTGTAGAATCGGTGGATTTACTCGTCTTACCTGCTTTAAGCTTAGTTAGCAACAAAGATGAAACTTCGGCAACTAGTAGCGTTGCAATCACGCCATCATCAACCCAGCCAATAATTGGGAAGACATCGGGAGATATATCGAGTGGACTGAGAAGATATAGTAACGACCCACCAATGATCCACCAACGATATTTAGGGTTGCGAATCGTGTCGCGATACCAGTTATATAGTGACTCAACTGAAAATTTCATTGTCCATTGCCCTCCGATTACATTTTTAATCGTGCCAAATCTGTTATGAAAATTCTGGTGTGGATAACCCCAAAGTTTGTCGTACTGATCCCACCTTAAGGCTGTTCGAGTTCCTAGCTGGGGCGATCGTTGTCGTCTACGAAGGAAGTTTTTTCAACTTGATTGGAACTCTAATACTGCTTTTAACCTGAATCCTGGACGCGATCGTTCTATCCAACGGTGTACTTTTCTAGTCCATTGACGGTGATGTTATGGCTGCGGTGAAAGCCTAAAACTGTATGCAAGGAGAGAGAGCCAAAGACATTACGGGTGTTTTGGCAATAATTGTTGGGATCGTACAGGCGGGGTTGGTAGCGATATAGGTCATATCCCAAAGCTTCCAGGTAGGATACTGCATCGCTGGGAACTGCTTCCGCACTCACCACATACACGATCGGCTGGCATCGTTGAATGGTTTGGCTGGCACCTTGCAACACTTGAAATGCCATGGCTTCCACATCAACTTTGAGCAACCGACATGCGGGAATCCCAAAACTATCTAACGTCGCAATTTGGACTTGCTCTGACGGATTCAAATGGGTGCCAAGAGCATCTATGGCCAGGGAGTCCAGCGACCTGAAGCCGGGACGCTCACCCAGTGCAATTTGATAGGTATAAGTGTTTGTAATCCCGTTCAGCGCCAGGTTGGCACAAAGCATTTGAAAACTCAGGCGGTGTGGCTCGATCGCAAAGACTTTGCCCTGCAACCCAACCGCTTTTGCCAGAAAGACGGTGTGCGCCCCAATATTGGCCCCGACTTCCACTACAGTTTGGCCTAATGAAATCAATGTTTTGAACAAATTAATTTCGCCTTCACTCCACTCACCGTATAGGTCAAGCGATCGCCCAATGCGCAAATCATTGACGTTGTGTAGCAAAAAACCATGTCGACATTGTTTAATTCGATTGAAGCCAGTCAAAGGGAGGATTGGCGGGGAAGCAGCGGGGGAGGGCGGGATGAGCGGGGGAGGGGATGCAGGCGCAGGTGCCAATTCTGCTCGCAACGCTTCTACCACACGGGCAAAGACATCGTCCCAAGCATTGGGAGCGACTTGGCGAAACAGGCGTGCGGTGGGATACCAGGGATTGTCGTCACGATCGAGCAACCAGCGCCAATCCGGAACATGGGCTAACAAAATCCAGGTGCGTTTGCCCATTGCGCCCGCTAAATGGGCAACGGCAGTATCGACGGTAATGACTAAATCCAGTTGGGCGATCGCCGCTGCTGTATCAGCAAAGTCTAACAATTGAGATTGTAAATCCTGGAGCCGATCGCGGCCTTGCAGGCAGGCATTCTCTGCTTCGGGAACATCTTTTTGCAAACTGTAAAGGGCAATCTCAGGAATGTCGAGCAGTTTCAAGAATTGCTCAACTGGGCACGATCGCTTACCAGATGTAGAGTTACTGGGATTGGTCGCCCAAACAAACCCAAGCTTGAGGCGAGTGTTGGCAAAATTGGTGAGTTGAATCGCTGCATCTGGGGGGGGAAACACATAAGGAACTGTGGCGGGAATGGTTTCTAACGTTGTGCCCAGGATGTAGGGCAGTTCCATCAATGGCGCATGCAAATGGGTTTCGACATTATCTTTATCGCGATCGACGCACTGAAATACGCCCGGAATGGTTGCCAGGAGCCGAACCAATGGTTTTTGACAGGCGAGTACTACTTGCCCGCCTCTGGCTGCCACCAGCGTGGCATACCGCGCAAATTGAATCGTGTCACCAAAGCCTTGTTCGGCAGTGAGCAGAATAATTTTGCCTGTTAAATCTTCCCCCTGCCAGAGGGCGTGGGTGTAGCGCAAGTCAGGACATTGTTTGGTTTGCCAGCGCCAGTGATATTCTGCAAAGCCGCGCTGAAAATTGCCGACTTGCAGCAAAATAATGCCCAGGTTCAAGTGAGCGTCGGCAAAATCGGGTCTGTGTTGAATGGCTGCTTCGTAACAGGCGATCGCCTCTTCCATCCGCCCTAAATCCACCAAAATGCAGCCGTAGGTGTTGTAGGCATCTGCGTTATTGGGCTGTAAGCGAATCGATTCCTGGCAGTAAGCGATCGCCTGGTCATAGTGACCTAACTCCCGCATGGTATTGCCAAGGTTGATGTAGGCGTTGACGTAATTCGGTTGAATGGAAATTGCTGTGCGAAAGTGAGTTGCGGCTTCGTCTAATTGGCGTTGCTGCTTGAGGGCAATGCCCAAATTGTCGTGAGCGCTGACATAGCTGGGTAAAATGGCGATCGCCTGTCGATATTGCTCGATCGCATCGTCGAGGTGCCCTTTTTGATATAACGCCACCCCCAGACTATTTCTGGCACTGGCATGGGTTGGCTCTAATTCAACCGCTTGTTGGTAATGAACGATCGCGGCCTCGGCCTGCCCCTGTCGATAGAGCGCCATGCCTAGGTTGTGGTGAGCGTTAGCATAGGTTGGGGCCAGGGCTACAGCTTGTTGGTAAGACTGAATCGCGTCATCAATTTGATTGTTTTCATACAGGGCAATCGCCAAGTTGTAGTGCGCCTTTGCATTCTCCGGGATCAGTTGAACTGAGCGCCGATGATGGGCGATCGCGGCCTCAAACCGACGCAGTTTTAATAGCACTGATCCCAAATTACCGTGCGCTTCAGGAGAGTCGGGCTGGATCTGTAACACGCGCTCATACCGCGCCACGCTGTCTGTTGTTCGGCCCAGTTGGTCGGCAATTAGCGCCAGCCAAAACCATGCTTCTAAATGATTTGGGTCATGCTCTACCACTTGCTGATATAGCACTTCGGCCTCGGCCAAATTTCCCGCTTGAAACTGTTGTTGGGCCTGAGTCAGCTGCGTTGCGATCGAGAGTGCCACCATGCGAGGAATCCATTGAATCTGTTTGCCATTTTAGTCGGCGAGTTTGATGTTGCAGCGAGTCTTTTCGCGATCACGTCTAATCCGGCATCTACGACAAAGGCGATATAGACTTTTGGAGAAGGTTGCCTCTTCAGATAGACAAAACTTGATTACACACTCATTAATATGTTGCGTAAACAAATGTAATTGAGGATGAATGCGATGGATAACCCAAACGATAAGATCAAGAACGTACCGCCCACATCGAAAGAATACAACGGCGTCGATCGTAATGCCTGGTTGATTGGGTTCAATCCTCAACAAGAAATTTGGAATGGACGCTTGGCCATGATTGGATTCGTTGCTTACTTATTTTGGGATATGTCAGGTTATAGCGTTGTAAGAGACGTTTTGCGTTTGATCCATTAGTTCTTGATTGACTTAATTCACCACTTAGTAAGTGTGCGATGTGTTGGAGACAGCACGGCAAAACGCAGTGGGTACGGTAGCGTAAAAGAAATTTTGCTCCAAGGAGCCGTACCCGATGCCTAATTCTATCTCCAGTAAAAACATCGAACGAGCCATCGTCAAAGGTGCTAAGAAAATCATTGCTGAAAGTGGTCTAAATCCTTCCACACGCAGTGGAAATAAGGAACTGAGCCATTGGATTACAAACCTATCGAATCAATCGTTCCCTAGCCTTCAATCCGCGATCGCCTATGGAGAAAGCTTAGGGCACAAGATTGTGGAACGATCGCAGGCAACGAATAAAGCACACCTCGATCAGGGTGTGATTCGACACTTACGCCTACAGGGTGATCTTCCTACCATTGCTGATAGCGCGGCCTCTGTATCTCCAGCTAAAGCAGCTGAAACTGCTGTACAGGGGGTTGTGTCCCAAACAGCAAGGCCGACCGCAGCCAAAAACAACTCAGTAGAACCTGTTGCAGAAATCGCTAAATCTCTTGTAGAAACTCCATCCATAGAGGAATCCATGTCCAAATCTGAATCTGAAGCAGAATCCATTGTCTCAGTTCCAGTTGACCCAAAAGCCGCAACAGCAGAAACGGCGACGGTCAGTGATATTGAAGACAGCGAACCAATTCCCGCTGATACGGAAACAGCAAAAGTCGAAATTAATCCAACCCCGCACATTGAATCTGCCCCAGAGGAACCCACCTCAGTCGCTGAAACCGTTGTGGCTGAAGAAATTATGGCTACGGAAGATAATGAGAGTGCAGAAGTTGAAGATGAGGAAGGAGACGACGAAAACTAGATTTAAGCAGGTATTGAACACTCGATCGAAGTGCTTTGTTACTTAGCTTTGATCATCAAGTAAACTCTCTACTCTTTCTTGATTAGTTAAAGATGGCTTATGCCAAGGATTAAGGATATCTTTGATGAGAACTTCCTTTAACCAAATTTGTAAAATAATCAACAGTGGAATGGCAAGAAATAGACCGAGGAACCCAAAAAATATTGAAAATACAACGACTGCTAAAACTGTAAAGAGCGGCAATAAAGAAACTTCCCGTTTCATGACAAAAGGTACCAGCACCAGACTTTCAAATTGCTGAATTAAAACATAAAGAATCAAAACTGCTAATGCCTTCCAGGGAGTATCTAACAAAGCAAGCAATGCAGGTGGAAACACGCTTAAGGTTGGACCAATATTCGGAATAAATTCTAGAACACCTGCCAGCAGTGCATTTACCAAAGGGAGGGGCACATTCAGGATAAGTAACCCAATGTAGCTCACGATCGCGATCGCTGCCATCGATATTAATGTTCCACGGATCCATCGCACTAAAGAAACCTCACATTCATCTAAAATTGCATCAGCCCGCCGCCGATAGAATGAGGGAAAACCTAGAATAAAAACGCGCCGATATTGCAGCGGATTAACTAGCAACATGATTGTTGCCGCCAGAAATAAAAGTAGATTCAAAACAACGTTGATCGATCCTCGCAAGAAACTGAAAATGTTTCGAGGTAGACTTGTGATTTGGGATTGTAAGTCTCGAATTGTGAACTCCAGTAACTGCCCGTCACCTAAAATATTGCCCGGAATTTGTGATTGCAGCCATTCATACCGAGCCTGTAACTGCTCTAAGGCAATCGGTAAAACATCAGAAAATTGTTCAACCTGCTGAAATAGACGAGGCAATATCACTGCAAAAATACTGAAAACGGAAGTGAGTAAGAAAAGGATCGTCACGCCGATCGCAATACCTCGCTTTGCGCCTCTTTGCTGTAGACTTTGCACAACTCGATTCAAAATCGTTGCCAGCACAACTGCTGCAAACACCAGAAGCAAAACCTGCCGGATTTGCCATAAAATATAAACAGAAATCGCAAGGGCGAGTAAACTAATCCATTGCCCTAACCGCACGATAGTATCTCCACTCTTTTTGATTAACAGTATTTACAACAAGACCAATGTCATGTTTGGTCGTCATAATAATTGGAGTATTCGTATCACAAATGATACCTAACATATCAGCTTATGCTTCTGCTGGTCTCTATCCTATGGTTGGTTTCCTCAATGCTTGCATTACTTAGACGTATCGCTATGGCTGCATATCATGGCAAAAGCAAGTCATGGAGCTTACCCAGTATTGAGTTTACAATAACCCCTTTATCCTCAGCTTTCCGACCAAAGCGATAATTCCTATTTCGAATATCTTCTGGTAGACAACATATTAAACGTTAGAGTGAAGAACTCAGTCTTCTATCTCTACAAATCAAAGTTAAGTTTGTATCCCTTGTTCAGAATTGTACTCAGTTAAGTTGGCACTGTAGATAGAGCTTATTTCTGAATGGGACACCTAAGATTGGAAAGATGTAAATTCAAGTATCTCCTAATCTTAAATTGAATTTACAGGATTTGTTAGGAGTCTTATTTATGAATCAGGTCAGTGATGTAACGTTGCGAGGATTATTATTCGAGCATAATCAAGTAACTCTAAAGGGTGTAGGAATTGCCCTTTCTATTATCTGTACTTGGGGAATTAGCCTGATTTTCTGCTTATCGATCGACCTCAGTCGAGCAGACTATTTATCTATCGGAATATATCTACTGATTCAAACCTTTCTATGCACAGGATTATTCATTACTGCCCATGATGCGATGCACCGCTCGATTGCTCCTCGTTTTCCAGGACTAAACGATCGTATTGGCTCATTGGCACTATTTCTATATCTGTTTTTTCCGTATAAAAAATTGTTAAAAAACCATTGGTTGCATCATCGCCATCCTGCTACAGATCAAGACCCAGACTTTCATGATGGTCAATATACTCACCCAGTCCTTTGGTATTTTAACTTCGTTAAACGGTACTTTGGCTGGTCACAAGTACTCGGGATTCTTGTGGTTTATGGGATGGCGACTTGGCTCCTGCGCGTTCCACAAACTAATCTATTTTTATTCTGGGTGTTGCCATCTATTTTGAGTTCTCTTCAACTTTTTTACTTTGGCACCTTCTTACCCCATCGTGAGCTTCCAACCGGATACGAAAATAGACATCGTACTCGTAGTAATTCTCTGCCCACGCTCTTATCCTTTTTCAGTTGTTATCACTTTGGCTACCATGAAGAACACCACGAATATCCTTCTATTCCTTGGTGGCAACTGGCTGCAATTCGGAGAATACGCTTGCAAGAGATTGCTTCGAACAGACAAATTTAGGTAACTTAAGGCCCCAATGAATTTCTCATGAGAAAAGTGAACTTCCCCTTAGCATCAATGGCCTGGAAGGGGTACTCTACTCAAGGTAGATTTATGCATTTCCCCTCATGCAAAGAAATTCTAAGCCCAAAATGGATCGTCGCTTATTGTTTATTATTTCCTTCTGTGCAATTTCAGGTGCAATTCTGAATAGCAGTACAGCCTGGGCCGAAAGCACAAATTGCTTGCAATCTCAGAATCCCACGCTTGAATGCGTGAAAAAGTCGCCCATCATGAGCGCGATCGAAGGCGGAATCATGGGCATGATGGCTGGTACAGGTGCCGCATTAGGAGCCACCTGGCAGCGCCGCCAATAGAGAACAAATTCTTCACATCAAACAACCCCCGATTGTATGAATTTCCGCAAACAATCACCACTTTAAATTGACAACCCTATTTCAAGTTGGCTACAACTGCGGAAAGTTGTGCGTGGCAGGAGAATATTGTGGTGGGACTGAAGCATTGGCTGGTTGGCTGGTTGGGAACGGTTGTGATCGCTTGGGCACCCCCGGTGCAGGCTCAGTCCCAAACCTCGCCATCACCCACCGATCCCACCCCTGCAATTAGTACTCGCGCGACCGATCTGGTCATCACACCCCGCGTTGGAGCTGGCTACAACACGTCGGGGGGCGGCTATGAGGGGTTTGGGAGCTTTCAAGGATTTATTCCGATCGAGCAAACTCCTGGCAAAAATTTGCTGTACCTAGTGGCGCAACTGTTGCTCGATAACGATGCCAATTTAGGTGGCAACCTGCTTGTTGGCTATCGGGCTTACAATCCTGGAGCCGATCGCATCTATGGAGCCTACCTGGCCTACGACAGTCGCGATACTGGCAACAATGTCTTTTCCCAACTAGGTGTGGGTTTTGAAACCCTGGGCAATACCTGGGATGCTCGTATCAACGCTTACCTTCCCATTGGCCGCACTCGCCAGACTCTAAGTGATACCACCTTCACAACTGGGTTTCAACTGGATGGATTTCGATTCCAAAACAACTTTTTAGTAGCATCTGGAAGCAGCCTACAGACCCGCATTCGTGACGTGGAAGCGGCGATGGCAGGTTTTGATGCGGAAGCGGGGGGACGAATTCTGCGGTTTCCCAACGGTGGCGATTTGCGTGGTTATGCAGGACTGTATTACATCTCAGCGGGTGACAGTGCGGTAGGCGTGCGAGGACGGTTGGAGTTGCGCCCGATCGACTACGTTACCCTTGGCTTGGGCGTACAACATGATGGCATCTTTGGCACGAATGTCGTTGCGTCGGTGGCGTTGAGTTTTCCAAATACGCGACCGCAAGGAGCTACTCCTAATTCTGTATTAGCTCGAATGGGCGAGAACCCTGCGCGCCTCAACGCGATCGTGGTCGATCGCCAGCGAGAAATCAGCCAGACAACCACGATCGTCACCGATACACCCGTCCAAAATCCCACCACCGGCCAACCTTACGTATTTCAGCACGTCACTCTGGGGGCAGGCGGTGGCAATGGCACGTTTGAAGCCCCCCTTGGCTCATTGGAAGAAGCCATGTTCATCGATGGGACAATTTCTCCTTTCAGAGTAGACAACAACACGATCATCTATGTGCAAGCAGGCTCCAATTTAGGAACTCCAGGCGTTTCCATTCGCGATGGAGTGCAGGTTTTATCTTCTGCTGTACCACAATTCATTGATGTTGCCATCGCTGGACAAATTCTCCCCAATTTGCAACTTCCCTTATCGGGTTTAGGTGCCCCCCGACCTAGAATCAACAGCACGATTAGAATGGGGGAAAATACTGTACTATCTGGGTTTGATATCAGCACTACTACCGGCCCGGGTGTGGTAATTAGCAATATTACTCTCCGTACTCCTCGATCATTTGGAGATGTCAAAATTCGAGATAACGTGATTCAAAATACAGCCGGAGAGGGCATTCTCGCTGGTGCAGCGACGTCCAAATTAACATTGCTGCGGAACCAGATTAACTCAACCGGAGGAGCCGGAATTAGTGTAAGCAGTAGCAATGCGCTTGTTATTGCAGATACCCAAGTGACTAATACAGCAGATGCAGGGATTAGACTGTCCTTCACTGGCAATGCCGACATTCAAAATACCATCATTCAAAATACTGGCTCGGCTGGCATCTTTGGGGATCAGGTTAGTAATGTCACCTTAGCTCGCAATCAAATCATTGGTGCCCAAGATCAAGGGATCTTTCTACAAAATGTTGGTACGGCAACCCTTACCGATAATCTGATTGCCGCCACTCGTGCTGGAACCACGACGATCGCGAACCCGATTACCGGCGACATCACGATCGGTTCCATTACCATCCCCAATCCCGGCAGCATTATTCCCCTCCCCAGTGGCCAGGGCATCGCCATTGTGACCACAACTGGGGACGTGAATATAGCTCGCAACACCGTTACCGGCACTGGAACACAAGGGATTGTGCTATTGAATGCGCGGGGCAATGCCTCAATTACTGATAACACGGTAGCGAATACGATCGGTGCTGATTTCACGACAACCGTGCCTCCATTGGGCGACCTCACCGTTACCACTGGGCAAGGTATTGTTGTGGCCGGAGTTGACGGCAATTTAGAGGTTAGTCGCAACTCTATCAACAATGTGCGGGGACAAGGACTCGCCATCGCCGGAGTCTTAAACGGAACAACCACCGTTTCCAGCAACGTAATTCGCAATACTGTGGATCAAGGCTTAGTGGTAGGCGGCACCACAGGCACCACAACGATCGCCAATAATCAAATTAGCGGGGTGACCACTCGCAACGTGACGGTTATCAACCCAACTGGAATTGGTCCTGCCAACGTGACTGTCGCGACTGGGCAAGGTCTCATTCTGCTTAACTCGATCGGCACAGTCAACATTACCGGCAACACGATCGAAGAGGTTGACGGTGCTGCATCTACCGCCCCTATTCCTCCCAGTGGTCAGGGGATCGCGATCGCGGCTTTCTCCGGCCAACTTGACCTCAACATCATCAACAACGTGATCCGTCAAAATGATAACGATGGCGTATTAATTGGATTAGCTGGAAGAACCACCGGTAGCGTGACTCCGGCCACTGCCAATATCACCATTTCTGGTAACACGATCGAAAATAACGGCGGCGCAATTCCGGTACGAGGCGATGGGATCGGCATTGGGGTAGAACAAGATGCGGTGGTCAATAATCTTTTGATCGAAAATAACACCATTCGCAACAACGGCGATGAGGGAATTGATATTCGCCTGGGGCAAGAAGCCATTCCACTTCTGAATCCCACCACAGCCCAGCTAACGGGCACTATTCGCAACAACACGATCGATAACAATGCCCAAAACGGAATTCAAGTTGGGGCACGAGGGGGGACAACCGCACGCGTTGCGATCGAAAGCAACACGATCAGCAATAACGACCAGCGGGGGGTGTTTGTGGTGACGAGTAATCTACCGGCTTTGGGGACTCCCCAAATTTCTGCAAATGTACGGTTGAACACTCTAACGGCAAACGCAATCGCGGGGATCGAAGTGACAACAACTTCTGCCCTGCTCAGCACTCAAACCATTTGTGTGAACTTAACCGGTAATACCAGCACAACGCCTTCAATAATTAACAACATTGCCAACCCCATATTTAATCCTCCCAACAGTGTTACCGTCGTTGATCTAGCCAATCTCAACACCAACAATACCGGAGGCGTTGTTGCGACAGGGACTCCTGCTCCAGTCAATACGATCGCTTGTCCCTAATGCTGCATGGTCGGGATGCTGTCCCTCCGCCCTAACCCTTCTGCAACAAGCGGGAAGCTATAAAATATCGAAATCGCCTGGTTATTATGACAGGACGATCGCTGTTTCAACTCCAACCATGACTCCTCTTACCGCATCTCCGTTTCCTGTTACTCCAGTCGCTGCGATTGGCGAAAAGCGCGTCACCTTCCACCACCTCAACTGGCAAGCCTACCAGCAAATTCTTCATGCCTTGCCACAAACTCGGGCGGCTCGCTTGACCTACGATCGCGGAATTTTAGAAATCACCATGCCCTTAGAAGATCACGAATTTGCAGTCCGATTGATTGAGCGGTTTATTTACTTTCTCATCGCGGAAATGGGCATGAAAATCAAAACGATGGGATCAACGACCTTGGAACGAGAAGACCTTGATCGTAGTCCAGAGCCAGACAACGCCTACTACATTCAAAATCAACCTCTGGTAGCGGGGCGCACCGTGAATCTAGACACTGACCCACCGCCCGATCTCATTGTGGAAGTTGACATTACTCATACAGATATTAATAAATTGCGGCTATACGCCAGCTTGGGCGTACCCGAATTTTGGCGCTACAACGGGCAGATTTGGCGAATCTACCGCCTGGACGCGGAAGAATACCAAGAAGTTACAACCAGCCCGACCTTTCCCTTCTTGCCCAAAGAAAAACTATACGAGTTCTTGGCTCAAGCGGTGGAGGATGAAGTAGCAGCCGAGCAAGCCTTGCGATCGTGGGTCAGGCAGCAGATTCAGCAAGAAGCTTGACAAGTGCATGATGGTAAAGGATTGAGCCACAGGCGCAGCATTATTCGCCTCCCAAAGTAGCGTAAAATCGGACTCCATCCCCTTTGCATCACCTGAATCTTATGCTGTGCGACTATTTGCAACTGATTCTAACTGCGCGTGTTTATGATGTGGCGCAAGAAACACCGTTAGAGGTAGCGCCGAACTTATCAGCCCGTTTGCACAATCAACTGTTGCTGAAACGGGAAGACATGCAATCGGTATTTTCCTTCAAATTGCGCGGCGCGTACAACAAAATGGCCAAGTTGCCACCGGATTTATTGCAGCAGGGGGTGATTGCCGCCTCTGCCGGGAACCATGCGCAAGGGGTGGCGTTAGGGGCGAAACGCTTGGGCAGTCGGGCGATCATTGTGATGCCTGTGACCACGCCCCAGGTCAAAATTGCGGCGGTGCAGGCCCGCGGCGGCGAGGTTGTGCTGCATGGCGATACCTACGACGATGCCTACGCCCATGCGCGGCAACTGGAAGCCGAAAAGGGACTCACCTTCATCCATCCCTTTGATGACCCAGATGTGATTGCGGGCCAGGGCACGATCGGCATGGAAATTCTGCGCCAATATCAACAACCGCTTCATGCCATTTTTGTGGCGATCGGCGGTGGCGGCTTAATTTCCGGCATTGCAGCTTATGTGAAACGCATTCGCCCCGAGATCAAAATTATTGGCGTGGAACCAGTAGACTCGGACGGGATGTATCAGTCTTTGAAAGCAGGGCAGCGAGTGCGATTGCCGCAGGTCGGGCTATTTGCCGATGGGGTGGCCGTGCGGGAAGTGGGGGAGGAAACCTTTCGCCTGTGTCAACAATACGTGGATGAAATTATTCTGGTGGATACGGATGATACCTGCGCCGCCATCAAAGATGTGTTTGAAGACACGCGCTCGATCGTAGAACCCGCTGGAGCTTTAGCGATCGCTGGAGCCAAAGCCTACGTTGAGCGCGAGCAAATTCAGGGGGAAACGTTGGTGGCGATCGCCTGTGGAGCCAACATGAACTTCGATCGGCTGCGGTTTGTGGCCGAACGAGCCGAACTGGGAGAACGACGCGAAGCCATTTTTGCCGTCACCATTCCCGAAACACCCGGCAGCTTGCGGCGGTTTTGTGAGTGTATGGGCGATCGCAGCCTGACTGAGTTCAACTACCGCATTGCCGACCAGCAAGAGGCTCACATTTTTGTCGGCGTGCAAATTGCTAACCGAGCTGATGCCACCAGTTTAGTGGCCAGCTTTGAAGTTTGCGGGTTTAAAACGATTGACTTAACTGATGATGAGTTAACTAAATTGCATTTGCGGCATATGGTCGGCGGTCACTCGCACTTAGCTCAAAATGAATTGCTATATCGCTTTGAATTCCCTGAACGTCCAGGTGCGTTAATGAAGTTTGTGCGTTGTATGAGTCCGGCTTGGAACATTAGTCTATTTCATTATCGAAATAATGGTGCCGATTATGGCCGAATTGTTGTAGGGATGCAGGTGCCCCCCTATGAGATGCCGCAATGGCAAGCATTTTTAGACACACTGGGCTACCCCTATTGGGACGAAAGCCAAAATCTGGCTTACAAATTATTTTTAGGATAAGCGACGAACTGGCAGCCGATTGAAGAGCCGGTTCCGATCAACAATCTGCGTTAAGATTCTTTAAGAACCGCTGAGTGTTCTCATCTTTTAGTAGTTTAGGAACGGTATTCCTATGGTGGCCAGTCCGTGGTGGTCTCGTTTGTTCAACTTCACTCAACCGGCGACAGCGGTTGCCTCGGCGGCAGTTTCTCAGGCTGGAGCCAGAGTTGAGTTAACCGAGATTTGTAAAGAGTTTGAAGAAGGTGATGTGCGGCGGGTGGTGCTGAATCGGGTGAGCTTGCAGTTTGAGCCGGGGGAATTTGTGGTGCTGTTAGGGCATAGCGGCAGCGGTAAAAGTACCCTCCTCAATCTCATCAGTGGGATCGATCGCCCCTCGTCCGGCACAATCCAGATTGACGATTTGGCGATTACAGAACTGGATGAGAAATCCCGCACGCTGTTTCGACGCGATCGAGTTGGCTTTGTGTTTCAATTTTTCAACCTGATTCCCACTTTGACAGTGCTGGAAAATGTTACTTTGCCGCAAGAATTAGCTGGGAAATCGCCCCTAGTGGCGCGTGAGTCAGCCCTGGCATTGCTAACCCAGGTGGGCTTGGGCGATCGGCTCGATACCTATCCCGATAAACTGTCGGGCGGGCAGCAGCAACGGGTGGCGATCGCTCGCGCGTTGGCGCACGACCCCCAAGTTATTTTGGCCGACGAACCGACCGGGAATTTAGATGAAGAAACTGGGGAGCGCGTGCTAGAACTGCTGCTGAATCTGACCCGCACCACTCGAAAAACACTGATTATGGCGACCCATAACCCAGACATTGCCCACCATGCCGATCGCGTGTTGCGGGTGCAGGATGGGCACTTGATTCCAGTCATCGTACATCCCGATGCGATCGAGGAAGGGGTGGCATGACAGCAGTCGTTTCCAATGCGCCGCTTTGGCGGTTAGCCTGGCAGCGGTTACGGCAACGCCCTTTGCAGTATCTGCTGTGTATTTTGGGAATTGCGCTGGGTGTGGCGATGATGGTCTCGATCGACCTGGCCAATGGTTCGGCTCAACGGGCTTTTGCCCTCTCGACGGATGCTATTACCGGACGCGCCACCCACCGCATTGAAGCGATCGCGCCCACTGGGATTCCAGACACGGTTTACGCCCAACTGCACCGCACTCATCCAGCAATTCCGCTCGCACCCATTGTGGAAGGTTACGTGTTGGCGGCAGAGTTGGGCGACCAACCGATGCGGCTAGTCGGTGTGGATGTGCTGGCTGAGTCTCCATTTCGGAACTATTTTGGTGCGGCAGGAGACAGTTTGGATGCGGCCTCGGTGCAGTTGCTGACCAATCCCCAAGCGATCGTGCTAGCGCAGGATGTGGCCGATCGTTATGGTTTGCAGCTAGGCGAGGCATTGCATTTGGACATTGCCGGACAACACCGAACAGGCACCATCGTGGCTCTGGTGCAATCTGATGATTCACTGAACCGTCGCGCCCTCAGTACGTTACTGTTTGCCGACATTGCCACAGCTCAGGAACTCTTGGGACAGGTGGGCAAGCTGAGTTACATCGATGCGATCGCCCCTAAGCCCGCTGAGATTGATGCAATTAACGCTTCTCTGCCTTCTGGGTTGAAACTGGAAACCGCTGAAGCGCAAAAAAATTCTGTGCAACAGATGACCGCTGCATTTGAGTTGAATCTCACAGCGTTGAGTTTGTTAGCGTTGGTCGTCGGCATGTTTTTGATCTACAACACGGTCACGTTCAGTGTGGTGCAACGGCGGCCACTGTTTGGCATTCTGCGGTGCCTGGGAGCCACTCAAGGTCAGCTATTGGCGCTGATTTTGGGAGAGGCGGCTCTGTTCAGCATGATTGGTTCGCTGTTAGGCGTCGGGTTGGGAATTGTCTTGGGGCGTAGCATTGTTGGCTTGATCACGCAGACGATTAATGATTTCTATTTCGTGGTTTCGGTGCAGCAAGTCACGCTATCCAATATGACGATCGCGAAAGGTCTGGTCATTGGCGTGGCGGCAGCCTTATTTGCTTCGGCCTTACCTGCTCTGGAAGCCATGAACACCACACCTACTCTCACGTTGCAGCGCTCCACCCTGGAAGGCAAAGTTCAGAAACTCCTGCCCGTTTTGACGATCGCCTGGTTAGGCTTTTCGCTAGCTGGTGTTGCGTTGTTGCGCTGGTCTGGTGGTGGTCTGGTCGCGGCCTTTGCTGGCTTGTTTGCAGTGTTGCTGGGAGCGGCACTTTTGGTGCCACCGGCCATTGCCATCCTAATGCAAATCCTTTCGCCCCTGGGTTATCGCTTGTTGGGAGTGGTCGGGCGACTGGCCCCCCGTGATATTTTACGATCGCTGAGTCGGACTTCAGTGGCGATCGCCGCCCTCATGGTGTCCGTTTCGGTGATTGTGGGAGTTTCCGTGATGATTGGCTCATTTCGGGGAACAGTCGTGCAGTGGTTGGATCAAACCCTCCAGGCCGATATCTATGTTTCACCGCCTACCACCACGGCGAATCGGGTTCTGGGTAAGCTTGAGCCGCAGGTTGTCGATGCGTTGCAGCAGTGGGATGGATTGCGATTTGCTGTGAGTTATAACGATGCCGATGTGCGGGTGGTAGATTTTCAGCGGGAGGCCAAGCTGATTTCAGCCGATGGGGATGTATCACAAGGGCGGCGGCCTTATGCCTGGATTCGGCCTGGGCTGGAACCCGACCCCTGGAGAGCGCTAGACAAGGGCGAAGGTGTGATCATCTCGGAAGCCTTGATTCGCCGAGAGAACTTACCAGAGCCACCTAAAACAGTGACCTTGGAGACGCCTACGGGCGATCGCGCCTTTCCCGTCCTGGCCGTCTTCTACGATTACTCTTCTGATCGCGGCACCATTATTCTGGATGACGATGTTTACAAGCAATTGTGGCAAGACGAGCGGATTGCCTCGTTGGGGCTGTTTGTGCAGCCGGAAGTAGACGTGGAAGCAACCGTAGCCGCCATTCGTTCGCAGTTTCAAGGCCGCCAAGATCTACTGGTTCAGTCCAATCGCAGTTTGCGGCAGGGATCATTAGAGATTTTCGATCGCACCTTTGCCATTACCAGTGCGTTGCAACTCCTGTCGGTTGTCGTTGCCTTCATCGGTGTGTTGAGTACGTTGATGAGTTTACAACTGGAACGCACTCGGGAATTGGGCATCCTGCGAGCCACCGGCATGACTCCCAATCAACTGGGCCGTCTGACCTTGCTGGAAACTGGCTTGATGGGGACACTGGCTGGAGTATTCGCCATGCCCCTGGGATTTGTGCTCGCCTGGATTTTGATTTACGTGATCAACGTCCGATCGTTTGGCTGGACGCTGCAAATGGCATTGGAGGCTCGCTACTTCTGGCAGGCATGGCTGGTGGCGATCGCCGCCGCTCTCCTGGCTGGAATTTATCCGGCCCTGCGCTTGGGGCGCATGAATATTGCCACGGCCCTACGTCAGGAGTAAAAAACATGAAGAGATTGACATTGCGGGTTGGGCTGCTGCTGGGTTTGCTTTGGGGCCTGTGGTTACAGGTAGCCGCACCCGCGCTCGCGACTAATACTGTCAGCTGGCAAGCGAATCCGGCCACAAATGGCGCATATCGGAAAGCCCTCGCCCCGCAAACCTGGCAGTTTCCAGCCGACTTTGGCCCCCACAATGATTATCAAACCGAGTGGTGGTACTACACCGGCAACCTGGAAACTGAGGAAGGCAGACCTTTCGGCTTTCAACTCACATTCTTCCGGCAGGCGATCACCCCCACTGCGGCCACCGCCCCGACCCAATCGGAATGGCGCACCAACCAAATTTACTCTGCCCATTTCACCGTTAGCGACATCGATGGTGGCCGTTTTTACCCGGCTGAACGATTTAGCCGCAATGGGATTGAGTTGGCAGGTGCCGCAGCGCCTCCCTACCGGGTTTGGTTGAATGATTGGGCGGCCACGGAATTAGAACCGGGCCTGGTACGGCTTCAAGCCCAAACAGAATCTGTGGCGATCGATCTTCAGGTGGAGCAAACTCAACCGCCCGTGCTCCAGGGCGATCGCGGCTTCAGCATCAAAGGCTTAGAACCAGGAAATGCCTCGTATTACTATTCCCTCGTGCAACAACCCACCACGGGCACCATCAGCGTGAATGGGCAGTCTTTTGCGGTTGAGGGCAAAACCTGGAAAGACCACGAGTATTCCACTAGCGCATTAACCGCGGGTACTGTCGGCTGGGATTGGTTTTCGATTCAATTGGAGGATGGCGCAGCCTTGATGTTGTATCAATTGCGGCATGAGGATGGCACGCGGGAAGTTACTTCCGCAGGCACCTACATTTCTTCAAGCGGTGAAACAACTCACCTCAATTATGACGATTGGACAATTACCGTCCTCGACACCTGGAAAAGTCCGCGCAGCAAAGCTGTGTATCCAGCTCGCTGGCAAATTCAAATTCCGTCATTGAACATGACGCTGGAGGGGCGATCGCTGCTGGCCGACCAAGAACTCAACACCTCCACGGCCACCTATTGGGAAGGAGCCACGGCCTTCTATGGATCACTCGGCGAACAGCCAGTTCAAGGTAAAGGCTATGTAGAACTGACCGGCTATGCAACTCGCCTGGACTCCCTGCTATCGGCCAGTTCGCCCTAAAGTATAACTAAGGTGTTTAAGCGGCGAAGAAAATTATGTATCCCTCAATTGCAGAAGTGAGTGTGGAAGAGTTAGAGCAGGCGCTAGCAGCCAAGGACGATCGCCAATTTGTCGATGTCAGAGAACCCCAGGAATTGGAACTAGCGCAAGTAGAAGGGTTCCAAAATTTACCGTTGAGTGAATTTGGGGAATGGTCAGGTCAGATTATGACGTTGCTTGATCCGGAGAAAGAAACATTGGTGATGTGTCATCACGGGATGCGATCAGCGCAGATGTGCCAGTGGTTAATGCAGCAAGGATTTACCAAGGTGAAAAATGTGGCGGGCGGAATCGATGCGTATTCTCTCGTTGTAGATTCATCAGTACCTAGATACTAAAAGCGAAGCAGTGGCGTGAATCTTTTGCATCGGCGCAAGATGTTCTGCTCACTGCTTCGCCCATTCAATGGAGACTTTTCCAGGCTGAGGTTAATAAGCGTCCTGGAGTTCGTAGAAGTCGGGAGAAATGTAGTCTTTGCGCAAGGGATAGCCAACCCAATCTTCCGGCATCAGAATCCGCTTCAAATTAGGATGCCCTTCGTACATAATCCCGTACATGTCATAAGATTCCCGCTCTTGCCAATCTGCCGCTTTCCAAATCCAATATACAGAAGGCACAGTCGGATTTTCGCGCGGTAGAAAGACTTTCACTCGAATTTCTTCGGGGCGATCGGCATCATCGGCTAGTTTGACCAAATGATAAAAACTCACCAGATCCTGACCAGGGCCAGAGTCATACCCACCCTGACACTGCATGTAGTTAAACCCATAAGCATAGAGGGCGGTGCAGATGGGAATGAGAAAGTCGCGATCGACCCTCACCGTTTCCACACCCGACGCATCTAAACCCAAAAACTCGTGGTCAAAGCCGTTTTCTGCCAGCCACTTGGAAGCTTTGCCTGCCTCCGCTAGCGGGGCGGTTTCCGTGATTGCTGCCTGCTGTTCATCAGCCACGATTCACTTCCTCCTTTTGGCCAGACGTTAACAAAGCTGGCGGAACGGGCATACCCATCGCTTCCACCAACTCCTTGGGAGCTGCTTCACGGGTTCCAGTGGCAAGATATTTCCCATCCAGAATCGGATCAACTGTTTGCATAGTATGAGTAGTGCTGTAGTAGCGATGCACTTGCCGCAAATTACCCCGCTCTTGAATCGAGTCATTGGAAATTTTCTTCCGCAACTTGATGATCGCATCAATGATGGCCTCAGGGCGTGGCGGGCAACCAGGGAGATACACATCCACTGGAATCAGTTTATCCACACCGCGCACCGCAGACGGCGAATCCACGCTAAACATCCCACCTGTAATGGTGCAAGCGCCCATCGCAATCACATACTTAGGATCGGGCATTTGTTCGTACAAACGCACCAAAGCCGGAGCCATTTTCATGGTGATGGTGCCAGCCGTAATGATCAAATCCGCCTGACGGGGAGTAGACCGAGGCACCAGACCGAAGCGATCAAAGTCGAAGCGAGAACCAATCAAAGCCGCAAATTCGATAAAGCAGCAAGCGGTTCCATACAGCATCGGCCATAAACTGGAAAGCCGCGCCCAGTTGTACAAGTCATCTACTGTTGTCAAAATCACGTTCTCAGACAAATCTTGAGTCACCTGAGGACGCTCGATCGGGTTCAACATCTGCTCGCCCTGCGCCAGAATGGGGCTGCGAGTCGTGGAATTCGAATTTAAGACCATTCCAAAGCTCCTTTCCGCCATGCGTAAACTAGACCAATGACCAGAATGGCAATAAAGATCAAGGCTTCAATGAATGCCAGCAAGCCCAATTTGCTGAAGGCAACAGCCCACGGGTAGAGAAACACGGTTTCTACGTCGAAGATGACGAAAACCAGCGCAAACATATAGTAACGAATATTGAACTGAATCCAAGCGCCACCGATCGGCTCCATCCCAGATTCATAGGTGGTGCGACGTTCAGGGCCGCGGCGGCTGGGACGCAGGAGTTTGGCGGCGGTGAGGGCTAGCGCAGGCACCAAACTGCACACCAGCAAAAATCCTAAAAGATATTCGTACCCGGTAAGAACAAACACGTTAGTAATTACCCTTAGCGAATGGGGGACTGAAGGTTCGGCAAGAACTTCCCCTCACATTATAGAGGGCTAGCCTTTACAAAAGGATAGAAATAGAAAGTGAATGTTTCAGGCAGCGTAATAGAGTTTTCCTAATCGACAAGGCAATGATTATGAGTTCTTATCTATTTCATGACTTGAGAACACTATCCAACAACGGTTCTGCCCCAAAGCGGATGGGGTCAGTGCAGGGGAGGCTGGTTTCCTGGTGCACTTGGGCGATCGCCCGTTGAGCGTCCACTTCATTTAAATGGCGGGTGTTGAGCGCGATCGCGGCAACTGGAACCGGAACAAAAGCTCCACCCGCTTTGGCAACCGCTTCATATAACGCGACCACTTCCCGTAAAGGCGGAATCGGAATATCAGGAATGCGGTTGATATGAGTTTGTCTAGCTCGATGTACCAGGATCAAATGGGTCGGTTGACTGCCGCGAATTAAAGGCAATGTCGCCGTTGAGGAGGGATTGAGCAAGGAACCCTGCCCTTCAATGTGGAGAATGTCGTGGTCGTTGCCGAATTTCAGCACCTGCTGTTCGATCGCGCCCGAAGCAAAATCCACGCGCACCGCATCCAGCGCTACTCCATCCCCAGCAATCATTAAGCCTGCCTGTCCCGATGCGATAAATTTCGATCGTAAGCCGCGTTTCTGGCTGGCAGCATGCAGGGCAAGACTGGTGGACATTTTGCCGATCGCCATATCAGTTCCCACCGTCAATACGCGCAGACAAGGTAAACTTTTAGCTTTCCCGGTACCAATTTCCAAACCCGCAGGTTCCTGCCGCATATCCCAAAGCCATTGTCCTGGTTGGAGAAGTTCTTTGAGTTCCGGGTCATCCATTAAGCGAGTATGTAAGCCGTTGGCGATCGATACTCCTGCCGCGATCGCCTGTTTCACTTCCTGCCGCCATGCTTCTGGCAATGCGCCCCCGGTGGGGGCAATCCCGATCGCCAGCACATCAGGCTTATACTGCAACGCATCTGCCACTGAAGCGACGATCGGCGCAGCCCGAGGTATTCCCGTTAAAGCAATGAGATCTTCTCCAGGACAATCGCGATCAATCACGGCTACCATGTGCGCCTCGCTAAACCGCAACAAGGACAGGCCGGTTTTGCCATGACCACCCCGAATGCCGTCATGTAGCAAAATCGCCAATCGATGGTGCGGTTGAATCAAGGCAACACTCCAAGTCACAAGGTACTTCAATAGTACGTCCTGGTTTCGCTCCTCGTAAGGGTTACAAGCATGAGCTTCCATGAGGCAAGGTAACGGTGAGACTTGGATACAATAAGTTTGTTCAAATAGGCGATCGCAGCAGGGAATAGCAGTATCGTTCAGGCACTGATCGACCCTCAATTACTTCTCAACCAATTGCACCCCCAATCCAGGTTGTTGATTGGGGACAATTCGCCCATTTTGGCAACTTGCGCCCACGAATGGGTCATTCAGGAGGTTGAGATGGCTATCCAGATCGACGTGATCAGCGAGGGGGGCGAGGTGCGCCAGAGCCGTGTTGAGCAAACTGCTGTCAGAGTAGCAGCCAAACATCACTTTTAAGCCACAGGCTTTGGCGGTATGAATCATGCGGAGCGCTTCCGAGAGTCCGCCCGATTTCATCAGCTTGATATTGATGCCGTGAACCCGATCGGCGAGGGGCGCAATGTCCGTACTGGTAAAACAGCTTTCATCCACAAAAATGGGCAGGGGCGATCGCTGGTAGAGTTCGGGCAAATCGCCTTCCTGTCCTTTGGCGAGGGGTTGTTCAATGTAAGTGATGCTTTGTGCCGCCAGCCAATCCGCCATTTCCAGCGCTTGAGACAAGTTCCAACCGCCATTGGCATCAATGCTGATTTGAGAGATATGAGGGGCGGCGGCTTTGACTGCCCGTAGCATGGCGCGATCGGCTTCAATCCCAGCCGGACTTCCCAGTTTGACTTTAAGTGCCTGGATGCCGTGAACCTGTCCCAGCCAATCTTTGACCCGTTGTTGGGCGGCTTCGGGTGTATTAATGCCGATCGTGACCGAGGTGGGCGGAATCCGATCGCGATCCAAGCCCCACAGTGCCCACAAGGGTAAGTTTGCGTGTTTCCCTAGCCAATCATGTAACGCCACATCCAAAGCCGCGCGGGCAGCCGAGGGCAAGCGGGCATCAAGCATCAGGCGATCGATGCGTTGTCGTTCCAACGGACTGAGCGCTTTCAACAGAGGCGCAATTTTTTGCAGGGAGCGGGCGACCCTTGCGGTATCGGCGGAGCCGTGCGTCTCTGTGGTTTGGGGCATTTCCCCGATCGAAAACGGCGACGCTTCCCCCCAGCCTTTGATGCCGTCATGCTCAATTTCTAACCACAGGTTGGTGGTTTGGGCAGTCGTCCCGCGACTAATCGTGAGGGCAAAGCGTTTGTTGACCGTGAACGTGGCAATCCGAATCTCCATGTTGTAAAGTCTCCTAAGCTTCAGCCTTGGTTAAATGCAGCCTGTGAGCCACTCGCGTTAACGATAAGCCCTGCACCAAAACTGACACCAGCACGACGAAAAACACCACATTGAATAACTGCTGCGCATCCGGAATGCCTGCAACGAGGGGGAAGGTGGCCAGAATAATCGGCACCGAACCACGTAAGCCGCTCCAGGACAGAAAGACCTTTTCCGGCAAGGTAAATGGAAACGGCGCTAGACAGAGAAACACACTCAACGGACGCGCAACCAGGCTCAAAAACGCCGCGATCGCCAGCGCCACCCCAGCAATGGGGAACAGTTGGGATGGGAACACCAGCAAGCCCAGTACCAGAAACATCGTAATTTGCATCAACCAACTCAGACCGTCATGGAAACTGAGGACGGCATCACGGTAGGCGAACTCCCGATTGCCCAACACAATCCCGGCAATGTAAACCGCCAAAAACCCGTTGCCGCCCAGGATGACCGTGCCGCCAAACGCTAGCAGCACAAGGGCTAACGTGGCAACTGGATATAACCCCTGGGTGTTCAGGCGTAACCGATTCAACACCCAAACCATGCCTAACCCAGTGCCATAACCAAGTAGTACTCCAACGACCAATTGCTGGATGAGGAACCAGATCGCCGACACTACCGAGACATTTGCACTGGTGAGCATTTGGATGACTTCTGTCGTCAGGAGGACTGCCATGGGGTCATTGCTACCAGATTCCAACTCCAACATGGGTTGTAAGTTACCCGCCAGTTTGATTTCACTGGATCGCAAAATCGAGAACACTGCCGCTGCATCCGTGGAAGACACAATCGCACCTAGCAATAATCCCTGCAACCAGGAAATACCTTGCCAGCCCACATTGAACGAGGCAAAAGAACCTAACATGAACCAGGCAAAGGTGCCAAGCAATAATGCGGTCAAAACGACCCCAACCGTGGACAACAGCAAACAGGGGTAGAGAATCGGGCGAATTTGTTTCCAGTCGGTATCCAGACCGCCGGAAAACAAAATCAAGGTGAGGGCCACCGTGCTGATCAGTTGCGTCACTTGGGGGTCATCGAAGGCAATCCCCCCGATGCCTTCGGAGCCTGCCATTATACCGATCGCCAAAAACAACAGCAATGCGGGGATGCCGAACTTCAGTGCCGCTTTATTGGCAAAGATACTGGCTAGCAGCAAGACACCCACGATGAGGAATAAATACTCTGATGCCATGCGCCGTAGTTTTAGTTGGTCTACACTGCCAACTCTACAGGATCTTATTTGCTTGCAGCTAAATCCTGGATTACTCGTCCGGTTGCGGTGAAGGCGATACCTTGCTGCGAACTGGTGCTGATCATGATGGCTTCAATGATTGGTTCGGGCACCCGCCGATCGCTGACCCATTCCACGATGAAGTTTGCCCCCGAACCACCACTATTGTCTTGTTGCGGAATCAGAAAGGCGGTGGTTGCGAGAGGCGCTAGCCGCAAAGTTTCCTGGCTGTACCCTTTGACTTGAGTGCCGTTGGAGTCGTAATACCGAATCGATCGCAAAAAAATCGGGTCGGTTGGACTAGTGTTGCGGACGCTGAGGGTAATTGTCAGGGGTTGCTCAATCCCATTCCCGTGATAAATGTGCGAGTAGGCAGGCACATACACCACTTCACCCTGGGCGATCGTCGGGGGAGCCGCTGCCACCGCCACCGCTTTTTCATCCTGGGGTAAGCGTTTGAGCAGTTCGCTTCCCGTTGCCGCATTGCTGGCGGCGGTTTGCTCTGGAGTGCAGGCAGTCATCAAGATCAGACATACCACTATCGCGATCGCCATTTTGACAATTTTCACGCTACCCCCTTCCGGCTCCCGCGAGTTCACTTTCAAAATACCGTGATTTGCAGTCAATTACTGCGGTTTACCAGCAAACAATGCCGTGATGATCGCATTTACTGCCGGACTGAATCCTGCAAGGATCACGACAGAAGCGGTGGCGATGATGATCGTGTTCGCCATTCTGACCATGCCATCCGTGCCTTTCTGGTAAGCATCGAACTTGTCATCTAGCCGGTTTACCTTATTTTCAACGTCCCTAATCTGTTGCCCCAATTCTTGCCGCAATTGGATCAACGCATCGCGAATGTCGTTATTGCTGGGATTTTCTGGAATTTGCATGATTATTCCTCCATCCTTAGTTTAACGTGCCCCGCGATCGCACCCAGCCAACCCATTCGCTAGAATCGATGAGTTCTGCATGGTTCCTGGGTTTTATGCGTTTCTCAAAGCGAAATTTAGACTTATTTGTACTGCCTAAATGGATTCAGAAATCGGTTGTGTGGATTGTGGCGAGTGTGGCGATCGCGCTCCTGAGTTTGAGTCTGCTGCCCACCATTGCCACGGTTGCCGCCCCGCCCAAAGTCTTTGAACAGGCGTGGAAAACCATCAACGACAACTTTTTCGATCCCAAATTTAACGGGGTCAACTGGCAGGCAATGCGAGAAAAATACGCTCCCCTCGCGGCCAAAGCCTCATCGCAGGAAGAATTGGCGATCGTCATCAACCAAATGCTGGCAGAACTCAACACATCTCATACGCGCTTCTACACGCCGGAAGAAACCGCCTACTACCAACTATTGGGCATCTTTCAGCCCCGCAGCCGCGATTTACAACGTCTACCCAAGAGCATTTTTCCCAAAGGCAAGCTGGAATATAGTGGCATTGGAGCCTTTACCCAAACCACCAACGGCAAGACGTTTGTGACGGGAGTCATGGAAGGCACACCCGCCGCCCAAGCCGGATTGCAAGTGGGCGATGAACTGCTCACCGCCGCCGGACAACCCTTCCACCCAGTCAACTCCTTCAAGTCCAAAGCGAATCAACCCGTCAAGCTGCTGATTCAATCCACCGCCGAACCACGATCGCGTAAAGAGATCGCTGTTACCCCCAAACTGCTCGATCCATTGACGATGTTTCTCGATGCCCAAAAAGCCAGTACACGCACCTTTCAACGAGATGGAAAAACGATCGGCTACGTGCATCTTTGGTCTTATGCGGGTGACCAGTACCAGGAACAATTGGAGCAAGATTTAATCTATGGCAGACTACGAGATGCAGACGGACTGGTGCTGGACTTGCGTGGCGGTTGGGGCGGTGCCCCGCTGACGGCGTTAAATATCTACACGGCACGAGGTCCCAGCCTTGATAGTATTCCGCGCAGTCAAGAGCGGTATACCATTCGCGCCCAATGGCACAAGCCTGTGGTGATGTTGGTGAATGAGGGCAGCCGTAGTGCGAAGGAAATTCTGGCCTATGGCTTTCAACAGTACAAAATCGGGACGGTTGTCGGAGCTAAAACCCCCGGTGCTGTGGTGGCGGGACGGGCATTCTTAATGGAAGATGGGACGCTGCTGTACTGTGCTGTGTCGGATGTTTACGTAGACGGCAATCAGCGCTTAGAAGGCAAGGGAGTGGTGCCGGATATCGAGGTGCCATTCAAAGTCGAATATGCCCAAGGTGCCGACCCGCAACGAGAACGCGCGATCGCCACTCTGCTCCAGCAAATCCGCGATCGAACGTAAGACGTTTGGGTGTCTCCCGAAAAATACCGAGAATGGAACGAAGTTGCTAAGCCTGGGAGAGGCGTTTTCCTTCCTGTCCGCCTAACAGGTCGTGGGCTTCTTGCAGAATAGCCGGAATTTTGTCGGCGTGAGGGCTGTGGCGCAAAAAAGGTTGCAGAGCAGCTAAATCGATTTGGTTGACCTTCACCCCAGGGAACCAATGGCTGGCGTTATTCAACATGGCATACCGCGCTTTGGCAAACTCTGTCATGTCGTAGGCGATCGCCAGGTTGCGTAACCACAGCACCGTATGCACATTAAACTGGCCTGGGGTTTCCTGGATACTTGGTAAGCCCACCTGCCAGGTTTTGTACCAGTCTTCCCCCAAGCGCTCGATCGCCGCTTGCTCCAATCGCTGCAAGATGGGCGGTAACACTTCATCAGCGCGATCGAGCAAGCCCACGGTTTTCACATGTTCATCAAAATCTTGGGGATGGGCCGCACCCACACTTAAGGTATGCACTTGTGAATGACTCAAACAAAATAAGTCATTGAACACAATCGGACTCAATGGCGCACACAACTCAACTAAACGTCGCGGCGGGTTATAAAGCATGCCACCTTTGTCAGAAGGGCTAATAATAAACACGCCCATATCTTGGCGAGTTGCTGCCTCGATCGCAGCCCAATTACGTTGATTAATGTAATACCAGTGCAAATTGACGTAATCGAACTGCCCAGTTTCACAGGTATTAACGATCACATCCGTTGGGCCGTGCGTCGAGAAGCCGATGAACCGCACTCGTCCCTGTTTTTGAAACTCCCGTGCAACATCTAAACAGCCACCGGGGCGAATGGTCCAGTTTAAAATCTCAGGCGTATTGATGCCATGAATCCCCAACAAATCCACATACTCCAAGTTCACGTAGGCTAGGGATTGTTCCAAGTTGGCGCGAAATTCATTAGGATCAGCTTTGGGAGAGACCTTAGTCTGAAAAATAAAAGTCTCTCGAGGGAGGTGCGGCACAATTTGCCCCAGTTGCATTTCCGAACTACCATACCCACGGGCCGTTTCGATGTGATCAATGCCCAGTTCCAGCGATCGCCGAATGGTGGCTTCTAAATTTGCCTGGTTATCTGCTGGCACATCCTGTAGCTGGACATCCTGCCATTTGTACTGGTACCGCATCCCGCCACAGGAGAACACGGGCATTTGCAAGTTAGTGCGGCCAAAACGTCGATACAGCATAGAAAAGAAGAGGCGAGGAACGAGAAATGAGGGGTGGGAAAACCAAACCATCTTCTACTGTAATGACTTTTGTGAAGAATGATTAGGTTGAGTCGATGCCCTGCGATCGCACTTTGGGAGATTGCGGCTTGGTCAATGCTCTGGGGAATCTCATCACCTGACAAACCAGACCTTATGATAAAAGACTTACCCGCAGAGGATCTGCAATGGCCTGGATTTCCTTTGAGGATCATGGATTAAATCAAGTGGATGAGCCGTCTCGACTGTGAGCGATGTAACCACAACAAATGCTGTCGTAACGACGCCTTCTCCGGATGTAGCCAACGCAAGTTGTGTCGTAACCACCACAAGTCATGTATGGCCGTCGCCGCGTGCGCCGAGGTAGAGGCGAGTTGTTCGTCACCAGTGAGAGTACTTCTGCACAGCAGTTACTAAGTCGTCTGGAGTACCAATGTCTAAATAGCTACCATACTCAAATGGCACGGCTTCTACGGAAAAACCTACCGCGATCGCCGCTTGAATCACATCTCCGATCGGAATTTCTTGACGAGACTGCAATTCAGTCTTAGATTGGTTAATTTCTTGCTCTATTTTGCCGAGGAAATCATGCAGAAACTGAGTAAACTTAGGAGTCCAGAGTGCAACTCCCCACATATATTTGAGGTTTGTTTGGGCTGGTTTTTCAATGATTAAATTCACTCTACCAGTGGGTTCAAAATCGACCATGCCCGCTTTTTGGGGACGATCGCAGGGAAACAGTCCCAGGAGTATGTCCGGCTGTGTTCGTTGCCATTGCCGCACTAACTGGGCATAGCAATCCACTGGTTGCAACAGGATATCGGGGAAACCTAGGGCAATCAGGGCATTGGGCACAAAGGGATAGGCTTGATCGAGGGTATAAGGCGCACCGTGGGGCGATCGCATGATCAGATAGCCTAAATCCATGTCCACCGTCTCCCCATCCCGAAAATAGGCGGGAATATCCCACTTGCCGGGACGCAGGATGAAATAAGCTTTGCGAATTCCCCCATGCCGCATCGTTTCTAACAAGTAGTGGCACACGACTTTCGGACGTGGTTTGCCGTCTTGTCCCGGTTGAAACCCGATCGGGTACAGTTCCTTACTCAAAGGTAAAGGCGAGATCCGGGTTGCCTGTCCGCCACAGGGCAGCAATCCAATAATTTCAGGCAGATTGGAATTCATTACTGACAAGTTAGATTGAACGCTTCCACTATACTTCCCGTGTTTGCCGGTTGCTGCCGAACAAGGAACTAGCGCTGCGACTCGTGAGTTACGATCGCGGCTGTAGGTAGCCTTCCACTAACAGATCTACGTCTATCATGCGCCATTGCAGGCGATCGAGCCGATAAGCATCCGTCATTTGTGTCAAACCCAAATCCCCAATGGGAGAAGGAGCCGTCGCGCCCCCAATGATTTTAGGGGCAATGAAGGCCATAATTTTTTGCACAGAGCCGTTGACGATCGCTTGAGCTGCCAACTGGCCGCCACACTCCCACAACACACTAAGAAAACCACGATCACTCAGTTGCTGCATCACTTTGGTCGGGGTGAGTGGCAAAATTTCTTCGACTTCGACCCCCATTTGCCGTAGTTTCGTTTGCAACTCAGGATTACTGCCTGGTTGCGTGAAAACCAAGGTCGGCGCGATCGTCGTATTCCAGAGGTTAGCGTCTTCTGGCAGATCAAGTGATCGACTCATCACCACGCGCAACGGAGTGCAATTGGGGCGGCGGCTGGTGAGCAGGGGATTATCTTTTCGCACCGTATTGCCACCCACAATGACCGCGTTACATCCCGCTCGCAGATGATGCACGATCGCGCGCGAGGCCGCACTGGAAACCCAAGCACTGTGCCCAGTCCGAGCGGCAATCTTCCCATCCAGCGTCATCGCATATTTCAAAATCCCAAACGGACGCTGGTGCAAAATGCGATATGTGAAAGCTTCATTGAGTTCCTGACAGGCCGATTCCTCAACTCCCACAGTGACTTCAATTCCTGCCGCTCTTATTTTGGCAATGCCGCCACCCGCCACTTTTGGATTGGGATCCACCATGCCCACAACTACGCGCTTCAGCTTGGCGGCAACAACGGCATCGGCACAGGGGGGCGTTTTCCCGAAGTGGCTACAGGGTTCCAGGTTGACGTAGAGTGTTGCTCCAGCGGCGTGATCGCCTGCCTGCTGCAACGCAAACACCTCGGCATGAGGTTCTCCGGCTTTGGGATGAAAGCCTTCGCCGACAATTTCCCCATCCCGCACAATCACACAGCCCACCATTGGGTTGGGAGCCGTTTTGCCCCATGCTTGCTTTGCCAACTCCAGGCAGCGCTGCATCATGACGCGATCGAATTCCTCCAACCTAGCCCCCTGCGCCATCAAATTGTTAGTCATGCACTTTCTGCTCTCCATTCCGATTCTGGCAAGCGGCGATAAATTCCTGCTTGTCGCTGCATCATCTGATAGCCAATCAGTTCCCGCCGCAGGGTGGCACAGTCGGGATGATGCTGGATGAGGATTTCATTCACCTGCTTTTCGGGATAGTCTACATTCTCTTGAAAGCGACGCATCAACCATTTGAGAATGACCAGGCGCTTTTTCCGACTGGCCGGAATTTCCTTAATCCGATCGCCCTCCAGAAAGTTGCTCAACACTTTGGTTTCCCAGGCATCATTGGGAATTGTTTGGGTCAGCGATACCATTTGGTCAGGAGTCAAAATGGCTTTACTCAAGGTTTGTAGAGTATCGGATTTGAGTTGGTACAGGTGCGTGTTGCCCTGCGATCTCATTTGCACCAAATCCAGTTCTTTCAACTTCGCCAAATGATGAGAAACGGTTGGCTCCTTTAAGTTCAAGCAGGCTGCCAATTCTTCGACGCTGCGCTCCTGCTGCGACAGTACCCCCAGCAATTTGAGGCGACTCTCGTTGGATAATGCCTTAAAAAATTGCAGCAGCGTTTCTATCGTTGCCGTTTGCATATCGACTACCTAATTAGATGAGTATCTAATTAGAAGTATATCGAAATAGTTTACTTGTAGCTTACCCCAGTCGGGTGACTAAACAACTTGCAAGTTTTGTGGAAGGGGTATCGTTCGCCTGAGGTCTCGACATAGAAGCTCGACCAAAACGCTCACGAACGTCTTGCCCGTCCGGGCCGACGAGACGACCACCCCACAGGCGATTTAATTCATGCTTCTTACCAACGATGCACCCATTGAGTCACTCCAGCGGCGATCGTGTTTTCCTGGTTATTGCTCGACTCGCGCTTGAATATAGTCCGCAACCAGGTTTCTAAGATCCTGAATGCTGGCGGTTAGAGTGTTGATGTCTTGTCGACTAAGTTGCTGTTCAGCCGTTAAAGCTGCGATCGCTTGGCGGTTTGCTTCTTGTTGGGCGGCAATACGCTCAAACGTAATATTAATTCGGCTGAATTCGTTATCGTGTCTGACGCTGGCGGCTGCCAGGTCAAGCATGATGGCTTCAATGCGATCGAGCCGATTGCTACCGTTCCCGTTCTCTTGAGTCATATCAACACTCAACTCAACGTTTAGTCAGGACGAGATTCTAGCAAGTTCCAGACCACTAAATCTAGACCTGAAGTGATGTGTAAAATTTCACTTACCGACGATGCACCCATTGGGTCACTCCAACGGCGATCGCGCTTGCCAGTTTTTGTTGTTCCTTAGAATTGACGATCCACTCGTACTCATCCGGATTAATCATGAAGCCCAGTTCCAGCAACACTGTTGGAGCCACCGTCGGACGGGTTAACGCCAGGTTATTCCAAAACACGCCATAGGATGGACGATTCAGAGTTTTAACCAGGTAATTGTGCAGAAACATCGCTAGGCTATGCGCCTGGGCATGATACCAAAACATTCCCACCCCTTTAGTTTTGATCGCATCGCCATCGTCGGGAAGCGCGTTGTAGTGCAGGCTGAGGGCCAGGTTAGGTTGGGCATTAGCGATCGCCTCCATCCGTTCCCGTAGCCCCAAATCCACATCTTGCTCGCGGGTCATCAGCACTGTCGCCCCCCGCTTCACTAACTCTTGCCGCAACAATTTCGAAATCGTCAAAGCGACTTCTTTTTCTGGTCTGCCCGTAGGGCCGCGAGCACCAAGGTCTTCCGGGCCGCCATGCCCCGGATCAAGCACGATTTTCATGCCTGACAAGGATTTTGCGGCAGAACTCTTGTTGCGGAGGGCAGGCGGATGGCGCAGCGAGAGGATTAAACTGGTGCCCTCATAGCGCAGTTTGTAGCCCCATTGTTGATTTGTTTTCAGGTTAAACACATACTCCACCTGTCCCGGTTGGGGTTGATACCAATCCAAACGGGCAATCAGCGGATCGTCATCGAGGCGGATGGTGTCGGTTTGAGCGGTGGTGTTGTGCAGGGTGAGGGTGAAGGTGCGATCGCCCTGCCGCACTGTGACCGGAACAGGCACCTGCAAGGGAAACACAATTTCCGTCCAATCCCCAGCGCGGCGTGCTCTAGCGCTCCGAATCAGCGATGTGGGCGGCGTGGCAGCTTTGCGAATTTGCACCTCACTGCGGCGAATCCAGGCACCATAGTCCAGCCGCACCCAATCCCCTTCGTAGCCGGTGATGCTGGCTTGGGTGCCCTTGGGTAGGGGCGTAAGCCGAGAAAAATCGGTGCTGGGTCCCGTGCGCGCCGTGCCCGCATCGGCGGTGACTTCGGCAATTTCAAGTTGGCTAGGGGCAAGAATCTGGATGCTACCGGGCGCTTTTTGCTGCCGTCGCTGATCGCCGAAGTTAACTTCAAACAAGGGTTGCCCCAAATTTCCCAATAACACGGTGCGCGTACAGCCTCGATAAAATCCAGCAGTGGAGGTGGCAGTGGGTTGATTTTGGGCGGTGAGGACGGCAGAGTTGGGGGGCAGTTCGACAAACGCCGATTGCGGCAAGAGGGGGATGGCTTGACTATCACCTAAACGCACCGACACGTTAGCGCCGGGGGCGGCAGTCGCGCCAAAGCAAAGCCATTCGTTGGGTTGCCGCCCAATGTTGACGGCAGGGGTGAGGGAGTCGGGGGCAAAGTTGGCTCCGATCGGGAGGGTTGGCGTGGTCGAGGTGCGCGTCACGGTCAGGTTCAGTGCTTGATTGCCGTGGCGAATCGTGAAGGGGTTTGCGCCAACCTGGAGGGGAAAACTGGGGGCAAAGTGGCCAGCGGCGTTGCGCTCGATCGCCTGCCCATTCACAGTCACGCTGCCACCTTTGGGCGCAGTGCCGATTAAAAAGATTTTGCTGCTGGTGGTTTCGTGGTTGCTGGGGGGGTAGGCAATCAATAACCGTTGTTGCGCCGTGGCGGGGGTAGAGGAAACCAACAAGAGCGTACAAAGCAACGGCACAATCAGCCAGTGCAGAGAGAGACGATCGCGCCGACGGGCAAATCGGCTAGGGCGAGAAAACCGGTTCATGGCTAGCAACCACAGGAGGTCAAAAAGGGCAAAGTTCAAGTTTACAGGGTAGATTTCGAAATCAGGCGATCGCTCAACTGTTCGCAATAACCACCCATTGCGATAGGCTAGTGGTCAACTCAATGTAATGTGCCGCAAGTTCGATCGGGTGGGGAGTATGCAAGGACAACTGGAACAGAAACAGCCATTCCGGCGCTCATTTCAGCAGCTTTGTGCCCAGCCAGCACGGGCATTTCTCTGGTTGGGCTTGGTGTTTGGGGTGCTGTTCCTGTTGGCGTTGCCGCCCTTTCAGGTGCCGGACGAACCCGCCCATTTGTATCGCGGCTATCAGGTCACAGCAGGGACAATCATTGCTGAACGCCACAACGCTCAGGCTGGCGGCTGGTTGCCCCGGAGTTTGCTAGAGACAGTGAATATTTGGACGAGTCGAGTGCCGTTTCGCCCTGCGGAAAAAGTGCAGTGGGAACAGTTCACAGCTACCGCCACCCTGCCTTTGAACCGAGACGATCGCACCTTTATTCCGTTTATGTCTTCCGCCTACAGTCCCATTCCTTACTTACCGCAAAGCCTCGGTATCGCGATCGGCAAACTCTTCAACCTGCCGCCTGTGTTCATTCTGTATTTGGGGCGCTTCACCAATCTGATTGCCACAACACTCATTACTTATTTATCGATCAAAATTATTCCTGGATATAAATGGATTTTTTTCCTGTTAGCCCTGACTCCCATGGCGGTCAACCAACGATCGTCCCTCTCAGCGGATGCCCTGTTAAATAGTGTGGCATTTCTCCTGATTGCCATCATTATGAATTTCGTATGTAATCCTAAAGTTAAATCAATCTCAAATCGAGATATTGCACTGATGACGGTGCTGGGTGTCGTACTATCTTTATCTAAACAGGTTTATTTTTTGATTCCATTGTTGTGTTTTCTCATTCCGCAGGAGAAGTTTGGTAGCCGTAAACGTTATTGGCTGGCAGGTGCGATCGTGGCTCTTTGTACCACGCTTGCTTGGGCAATCTGGAGCAACATTATGAAGTCCCAGGTGGGTGTTCCCGTGAATCCCCTAGTTGATGCTTCTGTGGAACGACAAATACAATTTCTGCTGGAAAATCCATTCACGATTTTTAGTACGGCCTGGAATACATTGGACACTTTAGGCATCGCGATCGAGTCGTTTATTGGTCTACTCGGTTGGCTCGATACGCAATTGCCAGCATTGGTTATTATTACTTATCCCTATGTTTTAGTGTTGACGGCATTAGTGAGCCAGCAACCAGAGTTTGTGATTTCACCGCGCAATAAATGGAAGATTTTCGCGATTTGGGCCGTAACCGTATTTCTGGTTTACCTATCTCAGTATTTGATCTGGATGCCAGTGGGGGCGAGTGTTGTTGATGCCGTGCAAGGACGTTACTTAATCCCGATCGCCCCCTTGTTCTTTTTCCTGTTCTATAACCAGCGTTGGTCATTTCGCTTAGCCGATGCCCAGCGGCGATCGTGGCTGGTCGGCTATTCATTATTTGCCTTAACGGCTAGTTTGATTGCGATCATCGATCGATTTTATTAGGCGATTTCCAGGAAAAAATGTACCCGTGCGTAGGGGGCAAGTTTTGCCAAAGCCCTTCCCATCAGCCGCTCATCCTGGGCTAAACCTGCCCGTACAGTATTTTATTTTCTAGAAAACTCCTTAGGAATAAGAATTCGGAGTTATTAAATCCACAAGCCTTAAAGGCAGAAGGCAGAAGAATTTTGAAGTTAGAAACTCAATTTGAGCTACTGACGCAAAACCTATATTGAACAGGATGTAACCACTCTTGCAGTTCTGGTATAACTAAGGTATAACCTGAAGAATTCAACTTATCGCGCAAGTCAATATGAAAACTGCCATTTCGCTTCCGGACTCAGTTTTTGAAGAGGCAGAAGCAGTAGCTCAACAGCTTGGTTTGTCCCGTAGTGAGCTTTACACGAAAGCGTTAAAGGCTTATCTGAAGAAGTACAATCATCATCAAATTTTGCAGAAACTGAACAAAGTTTACTCTAAAGAGTCTTCTGAACTAGATCCAGTGTTGGCAAATCTACAATTTATGTCTTTGCCGCATGAGGATTGGTAATGTATCGGGGAGAAATTTGGTGGGCGAATTTGCCTAACCCAGTCGGTTCAGAACCTGGTTATCGTCGGCCTGTTTTAGTGATTCAAGATGATGTTTTTACTCAAAGTCAAATCAATACAATCATTGTCGTTATTATTACCTCAAACATTCAGTTAGCCGAAGCCCCAGGCAATGTGTTTTTGCCTCGTGAGGTATTAGGTCTATCTAAAGATTCGGTTGCTAACGTCTCTCAAATTTTCACGATCGATAAAGCGTTTCTAACCGAACGCATCGGTTCCTTGCCCTCCTATTTGCAGGAGGAAGTCGATGAGGGGCTACGAATGGTTTTGTACCTTTAGCTGCCAGCAAACGAATCAATGCAGCGGCAGGTTCTAATCTACTGATTGAATGCTCCAAGCTAGCTACATCCAGTGAGTTTGGTATTATGCACCCACCGCTTCTTTGGCCGCGTACAACACTTCTGCCGTGATCACGTCAATATCGCGATCGCGGGCGAATTTTTCGGTGTTGCGTTTGACTTTACCGCGCACAAAACCGGGGATTTTGTTCAGTTCGGCTAAGCCATCTTTGCTCCAGGTCATATCGGAATCGGCAGAAATAGTTTTGGTGATCACGTCTTTGGTATCGTGACCGCCAAAAATTTCCAGCAGGTGATCTTCCATGCCCAGGGTAAAAGAGTTGTAGATCAAATCCACGATCTGGTTGGTGCCTTCGTAGCCCAAAAAGGGTTTGTAGCCGATCGGGAAATTTTGAATATGAATCGGGGCTGAAATCACACCGCAGGGAATATCTAAGCGCTTACCCACATGGCGTTCCATTTGGGTGCCAAAGATCGCGGCGGGTTCAGCTTTGGCGATCGCATCTCCGATCGCCCCGTGGTCATCATTAATGATCACCTCATCGCAAAACTCGCTCACCTGTTGCTTGAACCAGTCCGCATCATACTTACAGAAGGTGCCAGCCCACACAACCTTGATGCCCATTTCACGGGCAAGGATTTTGGTGATAGCGGCGGCGTGGGTGCTGTCGCCGTAAACCACCGCTTTTTTGCCCGTCAGGTTTTGGCAATCGATCGAGCGCGAGAACCAGGCCGCTTGAGAAACGTGCAGCGTTTGCTCCTCGATGAATGCCTCGTAATCAACACCGGCTCCGTTGCGGTTCAGAATGGCTTGAATCGCGCGAATACAGCGTGCCGTTTCGACTACGCCCATGGGGGTAATGTCCACGCAGGGCAACCCAAATTCTTGTTCCAGGTATTGCGCCGTCATGTGCCCCAGTTCGCGGTAGGGCACCAGGTTAAACCAGGCTTGGGGCAGGGTTTTCAACTCATGCACCGAAGCCCCCTCCGGAATTACAGCGTTGACGGTAATGCCCAAATCGGTCATTAAGCGCTTCAGTTCGGTGCAATCGTGGTGGTTGTGGAAGCCAAGGGTGGATGTCCCAATGATGTTGACCGACGGCTGAGCGGTTTTGCCCTGGGGGAGTTCGCCTTTTTTGCGGGCTTTTTCGATGTAAAACTGGACAATTTGCTGCAAGGTGCGATCGCCTGCCTGCAACTCATTCACGCGGTAATGGTTCACATCGGCCAGCAGCACGTCGCCTTTAGCCTCAATCTGGGCGCGATCGACAAAGTTCTGCAAATCTTCCTGCAAAATGCTGGAGGTGCAGGTGGGAGTTAGCACAATCAAGTCTGGGTGTTCTTCCGCATCTTTGCGGGTGATGTTGTCCACCACCTTTTCTTCCGATCCGCGCGCTAAGACGTGCCGATCGACCACACTAGCTGTCACTGGCGTAAAATCGCGTTCCCGCTCCAACATCGATCGCATCACGTTGAAATAGTCATCCCCCAAAGGAGCGTGCATAATCGCATGGACGTTCTTAAAAGAACTGGCGACGCGAAGGGTGCCAATATGTGCGGGACCTGCATACATCCAGTAAGCCAATTTCATAAAGCGCCTCGATTAAGCCTGTGGGATAGCTTATCGATTGTCTCAAACAAGCGCGGTTGTGGACGGAGTGTTGCCGATCGTTGCAATTTGAGAACACTCGCATCGAAACTGCTGCGCCCCTTTCACCACAAGGCTTTGCCCATGGAAACAACTGCCCCCCATTAGGATCACTGCAATCATTCTTAATCTCATTGCCCCCCTTATCAATCTCACCCTCAATGACAATTGTGAGCTTTATATAACGATAGGGAATCCTTGTATTTAAGGCGGAAAACTCACAAGGAGAAGGGAATGCGGGTCAGGCAATACAGATGGAATCAACAGACAGGATGGGATATTGCCCTAGACAACCCATTCATACAAGCCCAGCTCATCCTTGTATTTGGTGGCGTCGAGGCAATCCAGGCGAGCCGCTACGAGGAGTTGCGAGGCTTGTTTCCAACCGCGCAAATTTTGGGCTGTTCGACTGCGGGCGAAATTTTTCAAACCCAGGTGCTAGAGGAAGAATTAGTTGCGACAGCCATTCAATTTGAGCATACGGCTGTACAAGGATTTGAGATCCAACTGTCGCCTGCAGAAACCAGTTTTGCTGCCGGCGATCGTCTAGGTCGGCAAATTCTGCCCCACAACTTGGTGCATGTGTTTGTCCTATCCGACGGCTTGCAAGTCAACGGTAGTGAGTTAGTGCGCGGCTTGATGCAACATCTCCCGCTGGGAGTGACAATCACGGGGGGTTTAGCCGGAGATGGCGATCGGTTTCAGCAAACGCAGGTGCTGTGGAATGACGCGCCTCAATCGGGCAAGGTGGTGGCGTTAGGGTTATATGGCGATCGCTTAAAAGTCGGTTTTGGCTCTTTTGGCGGGTGGGAACCGTTTGGACCAGAGCGCCAGATTACCAAGTCTCATGGGAATGTGCTGTATGAATTAGATGGCGAACCTGCTTTGGCACTGTATAAGAAGTATTTAGGCGAGCATGCAGCAGATTTGCCAGCATCTGGATTGTTATTTCCTCTGAGCTTGCGAGTGGAAGCCAGCGATCGTTTCCTAGTCCGAACGATTCTAGCCGTCAGCGAGGCCAATCAAAGTCTGACCTTTGCCGGAGATGTGCCCGAAGGCACCAGCGCCCAATTAATGCGGGCCAGCTTCGATCGCCTGGTGAAAGGTGCTATGCAAGCTGCATCCATCAGTCTGCAACACCTGAGCGGCGCTCCTCCCGAATTGGCTATTTTGATTAGTTGTGTGGGCCGAAAACTGCTCCTTAAACAACGCATTGAGGAAGAAGTTGAAGGGGTGCAAGAGGTCTTGGGGGTTGGAACGAATCTGACCGGATTCTACTCCTATGGCGAAATTTCCCCATTTGCTCCGGGCGCATCCTGCGAACTGCATAACCAAACGATGACGATTACAACCCTGGTAGAACTTTGATTCTCAACCCTGGTAGAACTTTGCTCCTGAAAAATGTCTCAACTTGGCGATCGTTCTTTTTACGCATGATTTTCTTCTATGAGTAGTTCTGTTATCCCGCCGATGTCTGCGCTCCGCCACCGATTGTTGCAACGGCAAATCCGGCGGCATTTTGGGGAAATGGCCAATGTGCCTGAGTGCTGGCATCCATTTCTCGCGGCGGTTGACCAAGCCTACTGGCAGGCAGACGAGGATTTAGCCCGAACTGGACGGACGCTAGAGATTAGCTCTCAAGAACTGCTAGAAGCAAATGCTGAATTGCAAAACGTTTTGCAATCGGTGGAGGAGCAGATTCAGGAACGAACGGAAGCTCTGCGACGATCGCTTGAAGTGGCGGATCTGTTACGGCAGGTGACGGCTGAAATCCGCAGCACGCTCGACTCGAAAGTAATTCTGCAAAGTATTGTGCGGAATGTGCGATCGCTCCTCAAAACCGATCGTGTTGTCATTTATCAATTTGCAGCCAATTCACAGGGAGAAGTCATCGTTGAAGATGTGGCAGACGTTTACCCCTCATTACTGGGGAAGGTTTACGATGTCGCTTATTTCCCGCTGGAATATGTTCCGCAGCATTTCGAGCATCAGGTTTGGTTTGTTGGTGATGTGACCCAAGCCAATCTCCATCCCGACCACACCAAGTTCTTGCAATCTATCCAGGTGAAGGCCAATCTGGTGGTGCCAATTCAGGCGGGCAGCGAGTTATGGGGGTTATTAATCGCCCATGAATGTGGTGCTCCGCGCAATTGGGATGAAACTGAAATCTCCCTATTGCAACAGTTGGCCGATCAAGCCGCGATCGCCATCCATCAGGCCGAACTGTATGAACAGAGTCAGGCCACAGCAGCGACAGCAATGCTACGAAAAACTCAACTGGAAGTTGCTTTGGCAGATCTTCAGCAGACTCAGACTCAACTGGTTCAAACTGAGAAAATGTCTTCTTTGGGGCAACTGGTGGCTGGAGTCGCCCACGAAATTAATAATCCAGTGAACTTTATTCATGGCAACCTGAACTACGCTAACCAATATGCGCAGGAACTTTTGAACTTGATCCAGCTTTACCAGCAGTGCTACCCCGATCCTGACCCAAAATTAAAAGTCATGCTGGGGAGTATGGATCTTCAGTTCTTGATTGAGGACTTTACGAAGCTGATTTCCTCCATGCAAGTCGGGGTCGATCGCATCCGGCAAATCGTTTTATCTTTACGAAATTTCTCCCGGATGGACGAAGCAGAAATGAAGGCGGTCAATATTCACGACGGGATTGATAGCACCTTACTGATTCTGCGGCATCGCTTGCAAACCCGAAAAATGGGCAATCCCATCAAAGTGATCTGTGATTACGACGACCTGCCCCTGGTGGAATGTTACCCTGGTCAACTCAATCAGGTGTTCATGAATATTCTGGCGAATGCGATCGATGCACTGGAAGATAGTCCCAAGTTTTCGGCCCAAGCGACGTCGCCAACCGCGAATTTGGAGACCAAAATTCAAAAAGTTTTGCAACGCGCTTCCCATTTAGAGGTTTTAGCAGAACAAACTACGCCAACAGTTTGGATTCGTACTGAACTTGCTGCCAATCATCAGATTGCCATTCGCATTCTAGACAATGGTACAGGTATTCCTGAATCACTTCGCACACGTCTGTTTGATCCATTCTTCACGACTAAACCTGTGGGCAAAGGTACGGGTTTAGGGTTATCGATCAGCTATCAAATCATTACCGATCGCCATCGAGGTCATTTAACCTGTCATTCGGTTCCTGGCATGGGCACTGAATTTACGATCGCCATTCCGATCGTTCAAAGGAAGTAGACAAAGACTTTTCCAAAAAAAGCAGTAATTTCCCTCGGATTGAAAATCCAAGTTTAAGTCGAGTTCGTATTACTACTGGTTTCTCTCAAATTTCAAACTCCTGTAGTTTCTTGCACTCGAGGAAAATTACTATGAAGTATTTGTGGACTGTCACGTCTCTCGGTGCGGCGCTGACGCTTGCATCACCAACCTCTGCCAATGCCGCCACCTTTTTATTCAGTGGTGGCATCGATGGCACTCAAGAAGTTCCAGCCAACAACAGCCCTGCTACGGGCTTTTTTAATGGCACGCTGGAGGGCACACCAGACAATTGGCAGTTTCTCTATGATGTTACATTCTCTGGTTTGTCGGGACCGTTAGCACTGGCTCACATTCATCTAGGCGATCGAGGGACAACAGGTCCAGTGGTTCATGATCTAGATAACCCTCCTTTGGGTAGCACCAGTGGGAGGATTACAGGCAATTGGTTGTCTTCCGAGTTACCCTCTGGAGTTGCCGCATCAACTGTATTTAATCGTTTCTTGGCAGAAGGGTATTACTTCAATCTGCATTCCAATACGCCAGACTTTCCCACTTATCTCCCGCAAGGTGAAATTCGGGGACAAGTTGCTGCGGTGCCCGAACCGATGACGATCACAGGAGTATTAGTGGCAGGGGCCTTAGGCGCAGCATCTCGACTCAAAAACAAAAAACGTAAGCCAGTTTCTTAACCAATAAAGAAAAGCCCCTGGGGTCAGACAGGGGCTAATTGCTTAGTGTTTAGGGGGCAAAACGTTGAACTAACGGACGTAGCTATTCCCGCGATAGGTGAGGCGAACGTGGGCCGGTGTTGCGACACGGGCACCAGAAATCTTCATGGTTGTACCACGATACTTTCCAGTCACTTCGCTCTCAACAGGAGCGGTCTCTCTACAGGTAGATTCGTAGGATTGTCCAAGAAATGTCAGTCGCATGGGGGCTATCTCCTAGAAGATGTTTGCTGGAATTGAATGTTGTTCAATACATTCAGAGTACTGTCTTCCAGAAGTGGTCACATCTTCTAAATGTCACGAGTGCCACATGACAGGTGTCATGGCCTCACCCTGACAATTTCCACTGATCGAGGAGAAACGCATACTCAAAGGCAATTTCTTTCAAGCTCTCGTACCGCCCGGATGCGCCGCCGTGTCCGGCTTCCATGTTGGTCTTCAACAGCAGCACATTGGCGTCAGTTTTGAGCGATCGCAGTTTGGCTGTCCATTTGGCGGGTTCCCAATAGGCGACGCGGGAGTCATTTAACCCGGCGGTAATTAGCAAATTTGGATAACCCTTGGCGGTCACATTATCGTAAGGCGAATAGGATTTCATGTAGTTGTAATAAACTGGGTCGTTCGGATCGCCCCACTCCTCCCGCTCCATTACCGATAAGGGTAAGTCGTCATCTAGGATTGTCGTTACGACATCAACAAACGGGACATCCGCCACCACCGCATGAAATAGGTCAGGCCGCTCGTTGATCACCGCTCCCATCAGTAGGCCACCGGCGCTGCCGCCTAAAATGGCAAGCTGCTGGGCTGATGTCCAGCCCTGGTCAACCAGGTACTCGGCGCAGGCGATGAAGTCGGTGAAGGTATTTTTTTTCTGGAGAAACTTTCCATCCTCGTACCACCGGCGGCCCATTTCAGAGCCACCTCGGATATGAGCGATCGCCACGACTACACCGCGATCGAGCAGGGATAGGCGATTGGATGAGAAGCCAGGGTCAAAACTGTAGCCATAGGAACCATACCCCATAAGAAGCAGGGGATTGGCACCATCACGCTTAGTATCTTGCTTGTAGACGATCGAAATGGGGACAGGGGTGCCGTCGGGAGCCAAGGCCATGAGTCGATCGCTGGCGTATTGAGTGCGATCGTAGCCCCCCAAAACGGGAGTTTCCTTCTTTAACTCCCGCTCCTGGGTGTCCATGTTGTAGTCAAACACAGACCACGGCGTAATCAACGATGTATAGGTGAATCGCAGAATATTGGTCTCAAATTCGGCATTCGCCCCTTCGCCGACGTTATACGCTGGATCGGGAAAAGTAATGTAATGCGATTCACCGGTTTCCACCTGGCGAATCTGAATCGTGGGCAAGCCCGCTTTGCGCTCGTGAATCACAAGATGCTTGGCGAAGGCACTTACACCTTCTAGCAACACGTCTTCTCGATGCGGAATAACCGTTTCCCAATGTGCTCTAGCCGGAGTTGCAACCGGAGTTTGCATCAGCTTGAAGTTGAGGGCATTTTCGTTGGTAGTGATATAGAAGCGATCGCCATGATGCTCCACTCCATACTCAACGCCCTGAGAACGGGGCTGGATAACCTGAAACTGCCCATTTGGTTTGGAGGCATCCAAAAAATGCACTTCGGACGTGACCTTGCTTTCTAGCACCAGTAGCACGTAGGCTTCACTGCGAGTTTTACCTACATTGAGATAGAAAAAATCGTCCGGTTCGTGGTGCAGTAATTCATCATCGCCCGCCTGACCTAGACGATGACGCCACAGTTTGTAGGGGCGATTTGCGTCATCTAACTGAGCGTAGAACAGGGTCTGATTATCGTTTCCCCAAACCACAGCAGCCGTATCGAGAATTTCTTCGGGCAAATGCTCACGGGTGGCTAAGTTCAAAAACTTTAAGGTATATCGTTCGGCCCCAGTGGTATCGATCGAATAGGCCAGGATACGATGATCGGGACTGACCGTGAGGACACCCAACTCCAAGAAGTCAAACCCTTCTGCCAAGGCATTCTGGTCAAGCAAAATCTCTTCGGGCGCAGCCAACACACCCCGCTTACGACAAAAAATGGGATAGGCTTTACCGGTTTCGGTGCGGGTGTAATAGTAATACGCCCCTTTACGATAGGGAACTGATAAATCGGTTTCCTGAATCCGACTTAGCATCTCATCGTACAAAGCGGCTTGTAATGCCTCTGTATGGCTCATTTGCGCTTTGGTGTAAGCATTTTCTGCCTCCAAGTAAGCGAGGACATCAGCATTGTCACGCTCACGCAGCCAGTAATACGCATCGATCCGCTCATCTCCATGCATAGTTAAGCGATGCGGATGTTTCGGGGCGATCGGGGGAGCCAGCGGTGACGAACTCTCAGAATCCAGGTTCATAGTCGTGATAGGGAAGAGGACGCAGCAAATAGGTTTTCTATCTCAGTATGATTCCAGATTAGGGTACAAGGGGCGCACAGCCAAACTCTCTCGTTGAGTCGCACTTAGAGATGGCCCACCTACATATAAGTAAATTAAATAGTGATTTTTGCCTAAGCTAGCGGGTTCAACCCCTCCTGTCCTCTTACGGAGGGTAAAAAGTGTCTTAAGATTATCGTAAGAATCAAGTTTGTTTAAGACTGAATCACACTAATCCAGGAGGACTCTTTATGGCGCTCGTACCTATGCGACTGTTGCTTGATCACGCGGCAGAAAATGGTTACGGCATTCCTGCATTTAACGTTAACAACATGGAGCAAATCCAGGCCATTATGCAGGCTGCTCACGAAACCGATAGCCCAGTGATTCTGCAAGCCTCTCGCGGTGCCCGTAAGTACGCCGGTGAAAACTTCCTCCGTCACCTGATTTTGGCGGCTGTGGAAACCTACCCCCATATTCCCATCGTGATGCACCAGGATCACGGTAATGAGCCTGCAACCTGCTATAGCGCTATCAAAAATGGCTTTACCAGTGTCATGATGGATGGTTCTTTGGAAGCAGACGCAAAAACCCCCGCCAGCTATGACTACAATGTGGCTGTCACCAGTGAAGTTGTGAAGGTAGCTCACGCGATCGGGGCCTCGGTGGAAGGTGAACTGGGTTGCCTGGGTTCTCTGGAAACTGGCAAAGGCGAAGCTGAAGATGGCCACGGGTTTGAAGGAGAACTGGATCACTCCATGCTGTTGACCGACCCCGATGAAGCCGTTGACTTTGTTGAGCGGACGCAAGTGGATGCGCTGGCGGTGGCGATCGGGACCAGCCACGGTGCTTACAAGTTCACCCGCAAGCCGACTGGCGAGATTTTGGCCATCAGCCGCATTGAAGAGATTCACAAGCGTCTACCCAACACCCACCTGGTGATGCATGGTTCTTCTTCTGTGCCGGAAGACTTGATTGCCCTGATCAACCAATACGGTGGCACGATTCCCGAAACCTATGGCGTGCCGGTGGAAGAAATCCAGAAAGGCATCAAGAGCGGTGTGCGGAAGGTCAATATCGACACGGACAATCGTTTGGCCATCACCGCCGCAGTTCGTGAAGCTCTGGCAGCTAACTCCAAAGAGTTTGACCCCCGGCACTTCCTGAAGCCTTCCATCAAGTACATGCAAAAAGTGTGTGCCGATCGCTACCAGCAATTTGGTACCGCCGGTAATGCTAGCAAGATCAAGCAACAAAGCCTGGAAGAATACGCAGCTAAGTATGCGAAGGGCGAGTTGGCCGCTAAGATTGCGAAAGCAGCCGTGAGCGTTTAATTTACTGGTTTAATTCGTTTCGGGGACGCTCAATTGAGCGTCCCTTATTTTTTTGACTTAGGAACGAGAATTATCGCCGCCGCCATATGAAACGTGGGTTTGTAATGAAACGTGTAAATTTTTTGCGTTTCATTAACAGAAATTCAGCTCAATATTGCTGATTGTAAGGATTTCTGCCACTCAAACCAGATCATCCCTTAGACTTATCTTCACTTCTTAAGGTGTTGTTCAAAACGTTTTGAGATTAATTATGGCGACTTTTTCCTGGCACGAGTATTCAATCTTTTTTTCTTTCCTGGCCGCGATCGTAGGCACTTCTTGGTTGATCCTGGATAAACAACCCGCTAAAGATGAAATTGAAGCGGCTGATCATGCATTGATGTTAATGAGTTTTGTGTATTGGTTAGTTTATTGCATTGCCTTTGGTGTGCAAAGGCTAATCTCCCCTGAATGGGAAGTAGTGCTGCTAAGTGTCAAGTTGACTGGCGTAATTGCGTTTCTGTTGACTGCTAGTTGCATTCTTAGCTTGCCACTGAATCGAGTTTCAATCCGTCAAACAGAGTAACTCATTGAGTCTTAAGTAGGCCCATTCTCAGTGACAGCTTACTTCCAAATGGGTCTACTACAAGCTTCAGGCCGCTTCTAAGGGAGCCATCGTTAAGCCTTCGCGATCGAGTTGCATGTGGTAAAGCTCAGCTTGTTCCTGTGGCCCCACCCAAACAACTGCTTGACCATCAAAATGCACTTGATTCGTTAATTCCCAGGCTCGATCGGGCGTCATCCCAGGAATATATTTCACTAGACAACTAGCGACATGTTCAAACGTATTGAAGTCATCGTTTAAGACGATCACTTTATAGTTGGGATACTGTTGCCGAATCGTTTGACTGGAGCGAGTTGGTGCAGTTGTGGGGGCGATCGCAGTGGCAGAATCAATTGTGAGAGGCAGTGTGTTCATAACCGAGTTGGTAGGGGCGTCCATCGGATTAGCATGATTGCAATAGGATCCTATCGTGACTGCAACTCAGAAACTAGAATCTAAGGATGCAAATTTTTAATTTGACAATGAATTAAATAGATTGCAGCAATCCCCAGGATGATGGGTGTGAACCAATCTCCCCAACGGACGTATGGCGTTTGAGTTTGGCGACGGTAGATTGTAGAGGTGAGCAGTTGATAGGTTCGCGGTTGCGATCGCGCTACGATGCGGCCATGCGGATCAATGAACCCAGAGTAGCCAGTATTTGTCGCCCGCGCCGCCCAGCGATCAGTTTCGATGGCTCGCATCAAATCATGCGCCTGGTGTTGAGCCATCAACACTTCGCTGTAAGGATCAAGATTAGAGGCGGTCAAAATAAACTGCCCCGCCTGCGCTTGCTGCCGAAATAGCTCCGGAAATACAGACTCATAACAGATGCTGGCGATCGCGCGGCCAAAAGGCGTATCAAATCGTTGCTCCATTGTTCCAGGTACCATGCTGGATTTGATGGGAGACAAGCGGCCAATGAGTCGTCCGATCGTGTCTTGAAACGGAATATACTCCCCCAACGGCACTAACTTGATCTTGTTGTAACGCCCAACAACGTCCCCGTTGCCATCCAGCGCTAGTAAGCTTTGGGTAATATTACCGGCATCTCCAACAAAAATTCCTAACCAGGCTGGTACACGTTGAGTCACAACAGCCGCCCTCAATGGATTACGACTTTGATCCCACAAAAATGGCATCGCCCCTTCCGGCATGAGTACGGCATTTACCCCTTGTGCGGCCAGGGTTTCATATCCACCCACATATCCTTGAATAGCGCGCCGAATGCCAGTTGCAGATAGTTTTTCGCGGGTGGGGATGTTTCCTTGAATCACGCCAATTGTCAGGGCATTCTCAGCTACATCGGCCAAAGGTTGGTTGTAGAAATAAGCGCCAAGGCTGTGGGCTGTGATGGTGATTAATCCCGCGATCGCCACCAAAGATACCGCTGGACGCAGGAGCTGGGAGCGGCGAGCCTGCATCCAAGCTTCCGCTAAAAGCCCGTTTACCACAACGATAGCGGCTGTCACTAATAATGGCCCAGATAACCGCCCCAAATGCAAAATCACTAAATTACCAGGACTCTGAGTAAACGATAGGGAAGTCCAACTTAGAGGCGTTAAATTTAGCAGAAACTCGAAGCCACACCAAGCAGCAGCTCCCACCAAAAGCCGACCAACAATCGTTTTTGGGTATCGCATCAACCAAGCCCAAGCCAGATTGGCCGCCGTGCCCCAAAGGGTGATGAAGAGCCAACAAAATGAAGCGATCGCCACGCTCGCCAGCCAGGGAATGCCCATCCAGGTCAATGGATGCAGTCCCAGAATCCAGAGCAGCGTCAAGCCGTGGTAGCTCATACCCCAGACCAAAGCACACAAAATTGCCTGTTTTGGATTACCCTTCGCTTGCGAGCTGATCACGCTCCAAAACGGAATCAGCGCAAACCAGGCTAGCCACCATCCATTCAGCGGAGCCGCAGCTAAACTCATCAAAACACCACTGCCCAGAGACAGCAGCAAGTTGCTCCAAAAACGCTTCATTCAATGTGATCTCTTCGGCTTACCTAAGTCTAAATTGAATAATAAAGCGGAAATGCGCGGGCTTCCTTCGGCTTAACGAACACCCGCTGCTGCGGCTCCAGGTGCAACTCATCAAATCGTTCGCGAGTGAGATGAGCCGTCACAACTTGGCCATCATCCAATGACAGCTCGGCTTGAATTTCCCACCCTAAATGAATAATTCGGTTTACTCTGGCTGCCACCGAAGCATCACCAGGAGTTGTTGCAATCACAATATCTTGAGGGCGCAGAAAAACCTCTGGGTGAGGGCTATCAAATCCATTTGCTTGAAAGATCCCGGACGTACTGGGTAACACATTCACTGGCCCAATAAAACTCATGACAAACGCACTGGCTGGATGATCGTAAATTTGAGCGGGAGAACCAATCTGTTCAACCTTGCCCTTATTCATCACAACTATTTGGTCTGCGACTTCCATCGCTTCTTCCTGATCATGGGTGACGAAGACTGTCGTGACGTGAACTTCATCATGCAGGCGGCGTAGCCAGGCACGAAGATCTTTGCGGACTTTGGCATCCAAAGCCCCAAATGGTTCATCTAGTAACAGCACTTTGGGTTCTACGGCTAAGGCTCTCGCCAACGCGACTCGCTGCCGTTGCCCACCGGACAGTTGGGAGGGATAGCGATCGCCCAACCCTTGCAATTGCACCAGTTCCAATAACTCTTCTACCCGGGCTTTCACCTTTGCTTTGGGCGTTTTCCGAATTTCCAGGGCAAACGCAATATTTTTGCGCACCGTAAGGTGCTTAAACAGCGCGTAATGCTGAAACACAAACCCAATATTCCGGTCTTGCACGGTGCGGTGAGTCGCATCTTCCCCAGTGAGCCAAATCCGGCCTGAGTCTGGCTCTTCCAGCCCTGCAATCAGTCGTAATAGCGTAGACTTGCCTGAACCGGATGGCCCTAATAACGCCACTAGAGAACCAGTTTCAATCTTTAGACTAACCTGGCTCACTGCCTCAAAGTTATCAAACCGCTTTGAAACCGCCTCAACAACAATGCCCACAGCGTTTGTCCTTTCGTGGAATAGTTTTGAACTCAAACAGAACAATAGCCTTGCCTGGAAAAAACCACAGCTCTTTGATAGGTTTTTAGTAGTTTATCCCATAATTCGTTTCCTAAACAGCCAGACGTCGCAGGTTTATAAATTGTTGGTTTTAACAAATGAATTCTTCAACTAGAATGGAAAGGTTGTAAAAAATTTGTCTGGCGATGGCTGTTCCTAAGAAGAAAACCTCAAAATCTAAGCGCAATATGCGGCGAGCCAACTGGAAGCGGAAAGCGGCTGATCAAGCGCAAAAAGCACTGTCGATCGGCAAATCAATTTTGACCGGACGTGCGGAAGGCTTTGTCTACCCACAAAACGACGCTGACGACGAAGACGAAGAGTAAATACTGGCCACTTTGGGGAGGATGACCCTTGGCAACGTTCTTCCATAAACCCGACCCGGCTCAGAGCGATCGCGTTCCACCGGGGCAAAAATTAGCAAGTGGGTTTCCAGTGCTGACTTATGGAGACACTCCTAAAGTAGATTTGGCGACCTGGCAGCTTCGAGTCTGGGGACTGGCTCAGCCAGTAACAATCACCTGGAATGACTTGATGGCGATGCCTCAAAGTCGCTTCACGGCTGATTTCCATTGTGTAACAACCTGGTCAAAGCTCGATGTGGAATGGACTGGAGTCAAAGTCACTGACCTCATGCGTCACATTGAAGTTGCGCCTGCTGCAAAGCACGTCATGGAACATTGCTATGGCGGGTATACCACTAATCTGGCCTTAGACGATTTTCTGCGCGAAGAAAACTTTTTTGCGCATACGTTGTTTGGCGAACCCCTGACAGCGGAACATGGTGGGCCATTACGGCTAGTTGTGCCGCATCTCTACGCCTGGAAAAGTGCCAAGTGGATTAATGGGCTGGAGTTTTTAGAACAGATGGAACTTGGTTTTTGGGAGCGTAACGGTTATCATCATCGGGGCGATCCCTGGGCCAGAGAGCGATACAGTGTGGGGATCTAACGCAACCAACGATCGCAGAGGCAGGCCAGGTGTCTACAAACCCAGATCCTTTGCTCGATTCTGATCGCGCTTCAGAAGACTTATTACTGGACAAATCCCTGCTGCTGCTAACGTTGGGCCATTCACCGCTGCCTCTTGCTCAAATTCAGCAACTCTCCCCAACCGCCTTAGCCTATATTGGAGATGCTGTATACGAACTTTTTATTCGGCGCTATTATTTATTTCCCCCACAACGGCTACACACTTACCATCAGCATGTGGTCGCTCAGGTGAGAGCGGAAGCCCAGGCTCAGCATCTCCAAGCTATTACGGCTCAGCTCACACCGATCGAGGCGGAATGGGTGAAGCGGGGACGAAATGCCGTCAGTCGTTGCCCTCGTCGGATCGATCCTGATATTTATCAGCAGGCGACAAGCCTAGAAACTTTAATTGGCTACCTTTACTTAACAGACCCCCAACGGTTAATTGGCTTACTGAATTCTTTCGACCTTGTTGCGATCGAAGTTAACTGAAGCTTACTTGATGGTTTGGCACAACTGTGCTTGAGCAACTTCGTAAAACAGATGCGCCTGTTTCTGGTTTGTTTTCTGTGTCCATGCACTCCATTTCATTCCCATTGCTGGTGAGAAATTATGAATGATAAGAAACCCAAATCCAAACCCGCTCGAAGATCACTCGAACGGACTGCTGGTTCTGCTCGCCCTAACCGCAAACATGGGGATCGGGTGGGACAAAAACCGCGATCGCGGCAGTTTGCGCCCACGTTGAGTAGCGATCGAACTCAAAAACCGATCCCTAAAACCAAACCTGCAACAGTGACTGAAGAGCCAGTTGAGTCAGAAAAGCCAGAACTGATTTATGGTCGTCATCCAGTCCAAACAGCATTGGAAAATCAACACACCTTAAATCGCGTGTGGATTACATCAAGACTCCGATACGATGAACGGTTTCACACCCTATTGAACGAAGCCAAGGGCAATGGCACGGTGATTGATGAAGTTGATCCCCGCCGCCTCGATCAACTGACGGATGGCGCAAATCATCAAGGGATCGCGGCGCAAGTGGCACCTTACGAGTATGTAGAACTGGCAGATTTAATTGCACAAGCCAAAGCTAAGTCGGAGCAACCGGTTTTGATTGTGGCCGATGGGATCACCGATCCACACAATTTGGGAGCCATTATTCGAACGGCAGAGGCCATGGGCGCACAAGGGTTAGTGATCCCGCAACGCCGAGCAGTTGGGATCACGGCAACGGTGGCCAAGGTTGCCGCTGGTGCCCTAGAAACGTTTGCCGTGGCACGAGTTGTGAACCTGAGCCGAGCCTTGGAAGACTTGAAAACAGCCGGTTTCTGGATTTATGGCTTGGCTAGTGAGGCGACTCAGGCATTACCCACAACCCAATTTTCGGGGGCGATCGCGCTGGTTGTTGGGGCCGAAGGGGAAGGACTGAGCCTCTTGATCCAAAAATCCTGTGATCATTTGGTGGCGATCGATTTACCTGGCAAAACTCCCAGTTTGAATGCCTCGGTTGCAGCAGGTATGGCTATTTACGAAATTTATCGTCAACGTCGCTCACAGCCACTCCAACTTGATAAATTCAACTCAACCTGGTTGAAAAAAGGCGAGCTGGCAGAGTATAACAAATCATGAAGTGAGCATTGGGTTTCACACTGTTTGACGTGCTCAGTTGATAACACACCATTGGTGGAAATCGGCAGGTAAATGATGCAGGAATTTTTAACTGGTCTACTGGATTTTTTTGGTTTAGCCTGGTGGGTTGAAATTAAGACAGATGCCCCTCGTTGCACGTACTACTTTGGGCCGTTCCAGTCTTCCGAGGAAGCTGAAAGTGAAAAGTCCGGTTATGTTGAAGATTTGCAGGCAGAGGGGGCGCAAAACATTTCCGTCGTTGTCAAGCGCTGTAAGCCAACAAGTTTGACGATTTTTGATGAAGGGGGGGAGTTGCGGAGTAAGGTAGCTCCTTCCTTCAGTAGTCCTATGCCTTAATTGCAACCTAGTTCAATCTCTTCGACGAGAAACCAATCGCCTGAGGGGTTGCTCCGCCCGATCACAGCCACCGGTTGCGCTGGTTCGAGGGTCATCAAAATTTCGTGAATCTGGGGTTGAAGTGTGACTAAATTCACATCGATCTCCAGGTTTGATGTTGGGTCAATCGTTTCCAGTGCATAGGACTGCTCCCCTAACGGCTTGAACAGACCACAGATTTTGCTCGTTGATCTTTGCGCAGACTGTAATTCTTGCGGCCATTGATCGAGTTCTACCCCGCGCCAGCTGAGCGGGCAGTAACCATCGCTGGGATAGTTTTCTGGCTGGTCAAGATAGTATCGTTGCCAAAAGTGCCACTGCGGATGGCCTGCTGGCAGATTGAATAAGGGGATCACAGCGGCAGGAGCGATCGGGTCATGGGTGAGGGCTGCTTGCAACGATCGCACATCCAAATCTCTCGGTTCGCACTGCTGCTCGATACATAAGGCTGCGGCCATACCTGCCGCCTGTCCAACGCCTAAAATAACCGGTTGTAAGCGGGTTGCCCCATTAGCCATGTGGGAGACAGAAAAGTTTTTCTCGCACACCAGGAAGCCATCGATCGTCTCTGAAACCAGCGCACGGTACGGGATAGTGAAGGGTGTTCCAGTCCAGCGCCCCCCCCAGCGGATGGCCTTGGGGGCCAGTTGAATATCGCCACTGGGGTAATGGTGGTCATTGGCATAATTGCCGATCGCGATCGCATCGCAGATTGTTTCTGCCGTAGTGCAACCCTCAGCCGTGGTGATGAACGGCAAGGCCGCAACGGAGCCATGAGGTATTGGTAATAAATCCTGTTCGCGCACAGTTGTGATCCCGCGCAAACGGCGACTTTCTCGAAAATAAGGATGCAGGGCATAAGCGCCTCCGCCCAACGTAGAACCAGACGGAAAAAGATCTAGAGCTAAACCATACCGTTGGCCCAACTGAGTTTGGATGAACCGAGCGAAGCTTTGCGTATGCCAATAGGCTTCTTGCAAGAATTCGGCGCGCTCAGCCGTACTGCCAACGAGTCGCTGGACACCTTCGCCATAGTCGTTCCCATGAATCGGCCAGTTGATCATGAAGCGATCGCCGGGTAAGCGCCCATAATTCAAAAACTTCTCGCCCCCGTAAGCAGCCCAGGCCCCAGCAAAGCGATCGCCAGGGGTTTCAACTTCCGGCGGGGAAATTTCGGGCGCAACTGCACCGGCCCCGAAATCCTGCATCACCACCACCCAAGTAGGCACCTGCACTGGATAGGTGCGCGTCAATTCATTCCAATCCGCCGGTGCGCTCGGCTCGTCAAACTCTGCTTGCAACTCCCAACCCCAGCGATGGGGAACTTCTCCCAATGCGAGTAAATCTCCTAGTTCCGTGCCATCCAGAGTGATTTGAGCATGAATGGTGTAATCGGCAAACCGGACACCTGTCACCCGATCGCCAGTTTTCAAAACTTCCAACGGCACCTGTCCGGCAATCCACTTTAAATTTGGCAGTTCGGCCACCCAATCCGCAAAAATTTGGGCACCAACGCCGGGATCGTAAGTGAAGAAACTGACCCAACCGTGATCGAGTCCTCCAGATTGGCGCGATCGTAATTGACGCAAAAAAGCCCCCCAAATCCCTGTTTGAAATGCCGCCAATTCATTCCCATCGGGTGCGGACACGCCAGCACTGGTCAACATTCCCCCTAACCAGGTGAACTCACTTACCAAAATTGTTTTTGCGCCTCTACGAGCCGCTTGAATCGCGGCTGCCGTCCCGCCGGTGCCACCTCCCACCACGAGAATCTCCGTCGTTATCTCCATACGTTCTCCTCAACGCTCAACTGTTAAGCCTACAGCGTTTCGGACCTCCATAAAAAAGCCGAAGGAGCAAGTCCTGCGGCTTTTCCGGGTGCAAGGGGACAGATGCGCCAACCCAAGAGGATTGAATCAGACTGTAGTTAGAGTATTTAGTAGAGGGGCTTAGCTGCCAGGAGTCACTTTATCCAACGCTTTCTTCACTTGATCTTTGAAGGTCGTGGCTTCTTGAGAGTTCTCTGGAGTACTCATTTTGTCCAGGTCAGCGCCTCCTTGAACTTCGTTGATACCGCGTTGTGCCCGTTCTGTCACTTCTTCGATCGAGTCTAAACCTGAATTGAGTGACTTTTCGGACTCGTCATAGATTTTCTTCAGTTGCGTTTCGCCTTCAGTAGGCTTGCTGGGAGTGGTTGTGCCTGCTGCAAGGGCGGGAACTACGTTCGTAAACAGCAAAACGGCACACGTAAAAGCAATTACTAAAATCCGCAGAGGGCGCAGAATACGAGCATAAAAATAAGTTGTGAGCATGAGTATTTCCTCCAAGTAAGACTGACTGGTGTTTGACAACAGTCAATTTGCTTCTATAGCTGTAGCCATGTGTAACGTGGCGAAAGCGAGTCAGAACGCCTACCCAGCATTGGCTCTTCAGCTTTCTCCATGTCCTAAGTGTTCTGACCAAAGCTATATATCTAGCCAACTCAGAAAACTCGATTGCACAAAAGTTGGAAATAACTTCGATGCAATTGACCTTTCCACCATGCCGACTACTAAGTGGTGTTAGGTAGTCAGTAAATTTCGTTGAAGCTATGAGACAGTTTTAGCTTGGATACCCCGATCGCTCTATCACTCCCTGGATTGAAATTATTCGGAATCAGAAAAAAGAAAAGTCCGTCCGCAGGGGGAGACGAGGCATGAAGTGCCGTAACGTCATGCGGTAGAAGCGCGTTACACGGCCTACCGGCTACTAATCGATCCAACCTTGGGTAGTTGCTTTCGCATTTCATCTGCATATTGGTCGGCATTGAGTCCCACTATGAGGTGCAGAATGTTACCAGGGAGAGGCATAATGTCGTCTACACCTGCTGCTTTGAGTGCATCTAGATTGATGGCTTGAGCATCAACTAATTGAAGTCGCAGTCGAGTTAAGGCAACTTCATCCACTTCGCGGATATTCGATACGCCGCCCAAGGCCGCGATCGCAGCCTGTATTTTTTTCGCGGCGGCTGGATCGCGTTCTAGCTTGGGCATCGCTTCCGCTTCCGCTGTGGCAGCAGCAGTTTCAGCCGGATCCGCTCGATAGGGTTCATCGGCTTCTGCCCCTGCCACCTTCAAGTAATCGGTCATATCGGTCTTCAGATTTTCGGAGCGGGGGCCAAAGATTGCCTGTACACTGTCCCCCACTTCCAGCACCCCAGAAGCACCCAAAGCTTTCAAGCGGGCTTTGCTAACTTTACTTTTGTCATTAACGGTAATTCGTAGCCGGGTGATGCAAGCATCCAACACAGCAATATTATGACGACCACCAAAGGCACGAACCAATTCACGCGCTAGTTCGCTGCCACTGCCGACCGCCACAGGAGTAACATCGTCAACATCAATGTCATCGGCTTCTCGTCCGGGCGTTTTGAGATCAAAGGTGCGAATGGCGAATCGGAACACAAAATAGTAAACGATCGCCGCCACAATTCCGCCACCCACAATTAACTTCCAAACTCCTGGTTCCCCATTCCAATTGCCCAATTGGTTGAACAGAATGAAATCGATGAATCCCTGCGAGAAGGTGAAGCCCATTCTGCCGCCCAGCAAGGTAAACAAAAAGCCACAGACACCCGCCATCAAGGCATGAATGCCATACAGAAGCGGTGCCACGAATAAAAACGAAAATTCCAACGGTTCGGTAATCCCTGTGAGGAAGGATGTGAGCGCGGCAGACACCATCAAACTGCCCGTCACAGCTCGATGTTTGGGTTTAGCACAATGCCAGATGGCCATCGCGCCAGCCGGCAGCCCAAACATTTTGAACCAGTAGCTCCCCCCTAAAATTCCAGCCGTGGGATCGCCAGCAAAAAAGCGGTTGATATCTCCCCGCACCAGTTGCCCCGTCACGGGATCGGTAAAGGCACCAATTTGAAAGAAGAAGGGGACGTTCCAGACGTGGTGGAGACCGAAGGGCAGGAGCGATCGCTCAATGACGGCATAAATGCTGGCGGCCAGCGGAATGTTGTCGCCACTGGCCGCGGTATTGGCGAAGCGGTTGATGGCTCCTCCCACGGGCGGCCAGATGATACTCATGAGGATACCGACGCCGATCGCGACTAAGCCCGTGATAATGGGCACCGATCGCTTCCCAGCGAAAAAGCCCAAGTACTGGGGCAACTTGACCTTAAAAAATTTGTTGAACAGGTAAGCCGCGATGCAACCAATGATCAACCCCCCAAAGACGCCAGTATCCAGGGTGAGAATGCCTAACACCGGTTTCATCCAGACATCTGGGGTGTCTTTGCCCTGCTCGATCAGGGTTTTCACCTGATCTTCGGTGATGAATCCACGGGATGACCCGACCGCACCCAAAGCCGCGATAAACACCACAAAGCCAACCGTGGCCGCCAGTGCCGAAGCGCCATCGTTTCCCGTATAGGCGATCGCCACGGCAATGGCAAAAATTAACGGCAGAGCCGCAAAGATGGCATCCCCAGAGGCTTTCATGATCGTCGCCAACCATTCTGGCAACCACCAAAACGTCGCACTGGTAATCTTGCCACTGGCAAGATTCTGCAATTCAATTAAGCGGGCACTCCCCAACCCCAGGAGCAAACCGGCCACTGGCAATACGGAGACGGGCAGCATCAAAGCTTTTCCCATCTGCTGGAGGAGTGCGAAGGCTTTTTTCCACATATGACGTTTCCTTACCTTATTCTTCCGGGACGGGGCATAATTCTCTGACCTCGGCGGCTGTGTCCAGGGCGATCGCTTTAGCTGCGATTTGTTGACATTCCGCTAGAGACAGTTCTCGCACTTGGGCCTTGATGCTGGGAATCGTCGGGATGCTGACACTGAGTTCTTTGACCCCCAGACCGATGAGAATGGGCACTGCTTGGGGATCACTGGCCACACCGCCACAAACGCCACACCATTTGCCGTGTTTGTTCGCCGCTTGCGCCGCCATGCCGATCAGTTTCAGCACACCAGGGTTGAGGGCATCGGCAAAGGCAGCCAGTTTGGGATGCCCGCGATCCATGGCCAGGGTGTACTGGGTCAGGTCATTTGTGCCCACTGAGAAGAAATCCACCACTTTCGCGAATTGGTCGGCGATTACGGCAACCGCTGGAACTTCCACCATGATTCCAGCTTGAATGGGCGGCAACCCAAGTTTTGCGGTTTCTTCGTCTAACATGCCTTTGGCCATGTGCCAGTCTTCCATGCGAGCGATCATGGGAAACATGACTTTAACGTTGCCATGACGGGACGCTTGCAGAATGGCTCGGAGTTGAGTTCGCAAAATCTCGGGACGATCGAAGCCAATCCGCACCCCCCGTTCGCCCAGGAAGGGATTTTCCTCGTGGGGAATGGGTAGGTAGGGCAGCGGTTTATCACCCCCAACATCCAGCGTGCGGATAATCAGCGGGCGATCGCCCAACACCTGCGCCACACTGCGGTACAGGTTCGTCTGCTCCTCCTCTGTGGGAGCAGTGGCTCGATCCATAAACACCAGTTCCGAGCGCAGGAGACCCACCCCTTCAGTGCCCATCGGGATCGCTTTTTCCGCATCTGCTTTGCTGCCAATGTTGGCGACCACTTCCACACGATGCCCGTCTTTAGTGGTTGCGGCTTCGTGGGCAGAGGCCAGTTCCCGTTGGCGACGAACCTTGAGGCGGGCTTGCCGTTGGCGAATCGCTTCCATTTCCGCCGGACTGGGATTGAGCCGGAGGAGACCTTTGCTGCCATCTAGAATGACAGGGGTGCCGTTGGGCAAGTCCAGAATGCGGGGTTCGGCTCCGGCGATCGCGGGAATATCCATGGAGCGAGCCAGGATGGACACATGCGAAGTTGCGCCGCCCCCCACAGTACAAAATCCCAGCACTCGTCCTCGATCCATCGTGGCTGTATCTGATGGCGTCAAGTCTTCGGCTAGCAAAATGCAGTTTTCTGGGTAAGTGGTTGTTTCCTCAGCGACACCCGTCAAAATGCGCAGCACTCGTCCGCCCACGTCGCGGAGGTCGTTAGCCCGCGCGGCCAGCAGTTCATTTTGCAATTGCGCGAGTTGCTCGGCTTGATGGGTGTAGGTTTGTTTCCAGGCGTAAGCGGCACTTTTGCCTTTGGCGATCGCGCTGTCTGCGGTTTCCAACAGTTCGGGATCTTCCAGTAATTCCAGGTGCGCAGCAAAAATCGCCGATTTGCCAGAATCTTTTTGGCCATGAACTTTGGCCCGCAGGGCTTCAATTTCCAGCATGGCCTGCCCGATCGCCTGATCCAGTTTGCGCTGCTCTTCGCGCGGGGTGCCGCCCACTTCTGCCACTGTGATTTGTTGGCGAGCAAGGCGGTGAGTTCGTCCCACGGCCACGCCGGGAGAAGCCGCCACCCCCAAAATCATGTTGGGGTCCGTGGAACGGGGGCGGGGTGGAGGGTCTTGGGCGTCGAGATGGGCGACGCTGGCGGGCACAGCCACAGGTACGGCCCCTTCTTCGCCTAACCCCGTTCGAATTGCTTCCGCGAGTTCCGTCATGGCTTCTTGCGCATCTTCTCCCGTTGCAACGATTTGCACTCGTGCATTCTTGCCGATCGACAATCCCATCACGCTCACCACACTCCGGGCATTGGCTTGTTTGTCGTCGTATTTCAACCGAATGTCAGCCTTGTATTTCTTGGCCAGGGTAGCCAGGACTGCCGATGGACGGGCATGCAGGCCAGTGGGGTTGGGCACCACGATCGGTTCTGACGTGACTGTATTCCCAGCTTGTACATCCGTAATCACTTCGCCGCCGACTAGTGCCATTTCTAGCACGATGCTTTCGGCTGCTTTGACGCTGCCGCTGTAGGGCATAAATTGGGAGACGCGATCGCTGTTGGTAATCACAATTTGCGTCAGTAAACTTTTGGCATGGGTCGCGACATAATCTGCATCAAATTCGATCAGCGGAGCGCCAACTTTCACCCGATCGCCCAACTTGATCCGGGGGAGGAATCCCACGCCCTTCAGCCCAACTGTGTCTAGTCCAATATGCATTAACACTTCCAGCCCCTCAGGCGTGCGCAGGGTGACAGCATGATTGGCTGGATGAAGCTGGATTACTTCGCCATCGCAGGGGGCATAGAGGATGCGATCGGTGGGGTCGATCGAGATCCCATCTCCAACCATTTTTTGAGCAAATACGGGATCCGGAACTTGCTCAAGGGGCACCAAATAACCTGACAGCGGAGCCTTTAAAGCGACAGCCGAAGGTTTTTTTACCAGCGTAGATGTCATTTTTGTCTCCTGGTGTCTTCAAATATCTCTGCCCAACACCAACCTAGACATGCGTTGTGTGGTTTTTATTATCCTAAAGGCTGCTTAGAGACGGGAACATGACAAATTATTTTGAGCAATAAATCAGGACTCATATACAAGCCTTGTGCCCCGGCCTGCTAGATGGAAAAATGGCAGCCCAGCAAGGGGCAGTGGGAACTGTCTATACTCCTGAAAACGGCCAGCAAGTGGTGCCTGCCTTGCCCAACCGCGATCGCCCTGCTGCCACAGCAGGAAATCCCCAGGCATTGCAACTCGATGAATCCTTACGGCGGCAACCGAACAATCAGTCTGCCACCCAGAATGAGGCGCGGATCTCAGACCGCGATCGCCTGATTCAAGAGAGATTTCAAATGCGCCGCCTACCGACCGACCGCTAACTGGGGGCAGCAACCCAATGATCAGGGGGTAGATGTAGGTTCACGAACCTACATCTACCCCGGTCAGCCTTTGACCAACTCCCATGAAAAACTCACGGCGAGGCAGCGCAACCTCGTCATTTTTCTTAAAATATTGAAATAGTTTGATAAACTCACTCGCCAACTTATGATTGCGCCAGAAACTCCAAAAAACATGCAGGTGGAAGTACTCAATGCACAACCGACCTGGCAAATTAAACTACTTTATGACGGTGAATGTCCGTTGTGTGTACGAGAAGTGAACTTTTTGCGGCAACGCGATGCCGGACGGGGACTCGTGGAATTTGTTGATATTGCCAGCGATGACTACACCGCTGCGGCGAACGGAGGTATTGATTTTGAAACCGCCATGGGGCGGATCCATGCCATACTGCCAGATGGCACCATCATCCAAAATGTGGAAGTGTTTCGCCGGGTTTACGAAGTGTTAGGGATGGGGTGGATCTATGCCATCACGAAATTGCCGGGTGTGGGAGCGATCGCCGATTGGCTGTATGGCTTCTGGGCCGAGCAACGGCTCGCTTTAACCGGTAGACCCAACCTGGCGACGATCGTGCGCGATCGCCAAACCCGTTTCAGTTGCCAGCCCGAAGGACGTTGCCGCCGACCAGACGACGAGTAAATCAATCTCCTAACCCCATGTCTCCAACTCCCCGGCAAATTCTGGAAGTGCTGTTTCCCCAGCTCAAGGTGGCGGCTCGTTACGCAGCTCAGATTCAAGCTCGCATTGCGGCTCGCCCCAACAAAGATGGCCACGATAACTTTTTTGGCGCGGCCCTGAGTGATGCTGATCTCTCGGTTCAAACGGCGATCGAAGTAGCGTTGCTGGGCACCTTTCCTAACATCCGATTTTACGGAGAGGAGCATGAGCAGTCTTACAACACCAAGTATTTTCGAGCGATCGACCTGGGTGAACCGGGTGATTATCTAATCACGCTCGACCCGATTGACGGTACGCAGTTTTACTTAGATGGTCATACCAACTATCAGATTATTTTAGGCATCTTAAACTCCGACGAATTTGAAGCGGTAATTGCCCTCACTCCCGCCCAAAACACCTTTTGCTACGCGCTACGGGGCGAAGGCTGCTGGCAGGGCACCCTGGATGACGGCATCGAGGACTGCGATCGGTTGCAGGTGGGAAAAACTGCTCCAGTGGTTTTGTTGGGGTGGGGGATGGAGTGGTTAGAACCTAAACTGCAAGAAAAGTATGTGGTGATAGATGTTGCCACTTCTTATTCCAAAGTAGTGCAAATTCCCAATCTGAACGGCATGCTCAACGGTGAACTATCTGGCGCTGTGATCCGGGCGGGTAAGTTCATTGATGGTGCTGCGTTAGCATTCATTGCGCAAGAAGCTGGATGTATAGTTACGACTCACAATGGCAATCCGCCGCCCCCGTTGCATACCTGTACAAACTACGGACGACCTGGCTTGATCATTGCCGCCACAGAATCCATTCATCGAGATTTGCTGGAGGCCCTACAGACAACGTCCCCCAGTAACGACGGTATGGGTTAATTTGCGGTTTCCCTTGCTCGTCCGGCTTGCTGCATCGCAAAAATTTGCCTGAACAGAATTCTTTCCCGATAAAATAGGGAACGTCTATCAGCGAATCAGCTTCTATGCACATCCCACGCAAGCAACCTTCTTGGACTGTTCAACTCAGTCAATGGTTTTTCATGTCGGCGATCGTCCTGAGCCTGATATTGGGAGGAGTTCCTGGACTGGCTCAGCAACTCAGCCCAACAGGAAATAAAGTGGATGGCTTTCCAGTCGTGTTGGATGGGAGGACCTTGTTTAGGGTGCGTCACGGTGTTCCCGGTGTAGTGACGGCAGAAGAGCGTGCCCAAGTGATTACACAACGATTGCTTCAGGTTGCGAATGATGACTCGATTGCACCAGACGCATTTCAAGTGACGGAGGGGGTGAATGAGTCACTGGTTAAGGCGGGTGATAAGGTTCTATTTACAGTGCGCGATGTAGACACAAAGGAACTGGGCAAAACCCGAGAAGCAGCAGCAAATCAGGCTGTGCAGCTTATGAGTGAAGCGGTTGGTCAATATCGAGCAGACCGAAGTTGGCAACGATTGATTGAGGGGATTTTGTTTACTGTGCTGAGCACGATCGCGTTGTTAGTGTTTTTAAAGGTGCTTCAACGAGTCGTGAATCACTTGTTAATTCGAGTCAGGGCTGCTCGTCAAGCCAATACTTTAACATTGCAGTTCCAAAACTATCATTTGCTCGGCTCCAATGCTACGAGCTATTTACTCAGTGGCTTAATTCGATTTAGCCGCTTGATATTAATTCTTAGTGCATTGGCAGTATATTTACCGTTTCTGCTCAGTCAGTTTCCAGCAACAAGAGTTTGGGGTAAAGGTCTACTGGGGGAAATTAGTAATCAGTTTCAAATTGTTATCGATAGATTTGTTGGATATGTGCCTAACTTAATTGCACTCGGCATTATTGCATTGATTACCAACTATACGATTGAGTTTGCTAAGTTAGTAATTTCTGAATTAGGGCGAGATGATTCCTTCACCTGGTTTTATCCAGAGTGGGTTTTGCCAACAAATCGATTAGTTGGTTTTGGTATTATTGCGATCGCCTGTGTGATTGGCGCACCCTATTTACCAGGCTTTGGTTCCCCGGCCTTTCAAGGCGTTTCCCTCTTTTTGGGGGCACTGTTTACACTGGGGTCGTCTTCTGCCATCGCAAATGCGGTTGCAGGAGTCATTTTAATTTACACTCGCGCGTTCCGCATTGGCGACATCATCCGCATTGGAGATGTTACAGGCAAGGTCGTCGATAAATCTTTGTTTGTGACCCGCATTGCCAGATTTCCCCAAGAAATCGTTGTGATTCCGAATGCATCTGTCCTAAGTGGTAACGTCATTAACTTTAGTTCGGTTCACCGTACGATCGAAGGCTATCTTGCGCTTCACTCTACAGTCACATTGGGCTACGATGTGCCGTGGCGAAAAGTGGAAGAGGTTCTCGTCAAAGCGGCGACTGTAACTCCCGGTATTCTGACAGATCCCAGCCCATTTGTACTGCAAACGGCATTAAACGATTTTAATATCAGCTATCAAATTAATGCATTCACCGATTGCCCTGAAATCATGCCTGTGACTTACACCAAGCTGCATCAAAATATTCAAGATTACTGTAACGAGGCTGGCATTGAAATCATGTCGCCGAACTATTTTGCTTTGCGGGATGGGAATCATTCCACCATCCCTGCGGATTATTTGCCCACCAATTATCAGGCCCCAGGGTTTCAGATGCAGAATCCGAACGGCGATCGCTAGTCTCGGCGCTGCTCGTAGTCTTCCGATGATTTTGGGTCGAGTTCCCAGCGGCGATCGTCCCGGTCTTCCAGGATGGCAGTCAGGCGCACATCGGTGCGATCGTCCAATTCCAGGCCAACGGCAGCGGCAACCTCATCGACAATATCTTGATCGGGTGTAGAGACTGTCCCACCCACGGCTTCATCACCTACAGCAGCGGCCTGTTCATAGTTTGCGTCAATATCGCCGCCCGTCAAAAATGGCTCGGGATCATGTTGCAAATGAGCATCGCTGCGACGAGAGTAACGTCCGGCGCGATCAGTTGGTTGGCCTTGCAACCCAGTGCCATAGGATTGGGTCACTTCTTGCGGCAAATCGCTGATGATTTCGCGATCGAGGTCATCAGTAACGCCATCATCATCGCCATCCAAATTGTCATCGGTATCATCGCTGGCGATCGTTTCGAGCATCGCTGGATCATAAGGAACTTCTACCAGTTCACTGCCCTCTTGCCAACTGATAACTTCTTCCAGGCTTAAATGCTGTAATTCGCGATCGTCCAGCTCTGCTTCAATATCAGCCTCGGCCTGCTGTCGCACTTCGTCGTATGTAGACTGATTTTGCTCAAGGTCTTCAAACATAATTTACCTTCACGTTTCTTATCTATGAGCAAGATAGCTGAGGTAAATCTAGAAGAACTCTGCATATTGATAGACACGAAGGCAGTCAAAAGTCAGAATCAAAGAAGCTAGACGGCCAGGAAGCGTTGAATCACGTCGTTACTCAATTCGCTAGTTGGCCCCTGAGAAACGATTCCCCCTTTTTGCATCGCATAGTACCAATCAGCCTGCCGAACAAAGTGTAGATGTTGTTCGACTAACAATACGGAGGTGCCAGTTTCGCGCACAATACGTTTGACGGCTGCTTCAATTTCTAAAATAATCGACGGTTGAATCCCTTCAGTCGGTTCATCTAACACCAGCAGGCGCGGACGACTCATCATAGCGCGGGCGATCGCCAACTGTTGCTGTTGTCCACCGCTGAGGTCGCCCCCCATCCGGTTGAGCATGGTTTTGAGGACAGGGAATAACTCAAAGATTTCTTCGGGGATGGTTTGAGTATTGATACCCCGATCGCCTAATGCTTCCAGACCCAATAGTAAATTCTCTTTGATCGTCAATCGCGGGATCACATCTCGCCCCTGGGGCACATAGCCAATGCCCATGCGCGCGCGGCGATCAGGCGTTTTGCCCAGCAAGGAATCCCCAAAGAAGTAAATGTTGCCGCTACGGGGTTTGAGCAGACCCATAATGGTTTTCAGCAGAGTGGTTTTACCTACCCCATTCCGACCAATTAAACAAACGGTTTTGCCCGTCTCCACACTCATATCGACATTGCGCAAAATATGACTCTCGCCGTAATACACATTGAGATCGCGAATGTTTAACGTAGCCGGGGTGGCTGTATCAAATGGGTCGGGGGCGATCGTGCTGTTTGGATAACTCATGGAGGGAAAGGGGTTTGAGGGTTTTAGGTTCCAGGTAGAAAACTTGAGTTGGAGTTCTCACTCCAGGCTGGCACTGGCAGCAGTTAAGCGGCCTGATGATCGGCTTCAGTTTGACCCAGATAAACTTCAATCACGCGGGGATCGGTTTGCACTTCGTCCATTTTGCCTTCACAGAGAACCGACCCCTGGTGCAAGACCGTCACCTGCCGCGCAATTTGCCGCACAAATTCCATATCATGTTCAACCACGATGATGGAATGACTCTCAGCCAACGCCAAAAGCAAGTCTCCGACTTGTTCGGTTTCTTCATCCGTCAAACCAGCGACGGGTTCATCCACCAGCAATAAATCGGGCGATTGGGCAACGAGCATCCCAATTTCCAGGCGTTGGCGTTCACCGTGCGACAAAAACTCAGAGCGAATGTCGGCTTTGTTGTAAAGCCCGATCGTCTCCAATAATCCAGTCACAGTACGCCGTTCCGCCGTGGAGGATTTGCCCATCAGGGACGCCACCACATTTTTGGGCTTGGCGCAGGAGAGTTCCAGATTTTCGCGGGGCGTCAACTTTTGAAACACGCGCGGAGTCTGGAATTTGCGCCCAATCCCCATCTGAGAGATCTCATGCTCAGCGTAGGGACGTAGGTTTTTGCCCTTGAAATAAACCTCTCCCACTGTGGGTTTAGTCTTGCCCGTAATCACGTCCATAAAGGTCGTTTTCCCAGCTCCATTCGGCCCAATGACGACGCGCAATTCTCCGTCATCCAGGCTGAAATTGAGGTCGTTGATGGCTTTGAACCCATCAAAACTAACCGTCAGATTCTGAATCTCCAAGATTTTTCCGTTCATATTGCACATCCGGGTCTGCTTCAAGGCTTGGATAGGTGAGGATTTGCTTGCGGCCCATGAGCGATCGCCACTGGTGGATGCCTTCAGTGCGTAGCCAGCCCAAAATCCCATCGGGCAGAACCGTCACCACCACCAGGAACAGCGCCCCCTGGAAAAATAGCCAGAATTCAGGAAACTTTTCACTCAACAGGGTGCGGGCAAAGTTCACAATCAGTGCCCCCAAAATCGCTCCGACCAGGGTTGCCCGGCCACCCAGCGCCACCCAAATCACCATTTCGATCGAGAAGGCAACGCTCATCGAAGAACTGGGAGTGATAATCCCTGATTGCACGGTGTAAAGTGCCCCTGCAATCCCTGCTAGAACTGCCGAAACCGCAAACACAAAAACTTTGTACCCCGTCGGGTTGTAGCCAGAAAATCGCACCCGCGTTTCATCATCCCGAATCGCCACCAGCATCCGCCCCATGCGGCCACTCGTCAACCAGCGGCAAAGGGCATAGCCACCCACCAGGAACAAAATACTGAGGGCGTAAAGGGCAGTTTGAATTCTCGGATCGCTGACTTGAATGCCGAAAATCGTTGACGTGTCAGTTTTCAAACCGTTGGTGCCATTAATCAGCTTTTGCTGGCCGTTAAAAAAGTTGAAGAATACAATCAGCGCGGCCTGCGTCAGGATGGAGAAGTAAACGCCCCGAATCCGGTTCCGAAACACTAAATAACCGAGGGCCGCGGCAACAATCGCCGGGATGACCACGATCGCGATCAAGGTAAATGGCAATGAATAGAAGGGTTGCCAGAAGAAAGGTAACTCCTGCACCCCATACAGCGTGAAAAATTCAGGAATCTGGCCAGCCGGGAGTTGCAATTGCAAGTACATAGCCAGGGCATAACCGCCCAGCGCAAAAAAGATCCCATGTCCCAGGCTCAACAGCCCGGTAAAGCCCCAGATTAGGTCAATGCCCAGAGCCGCGATCGCCAGAGCCAAAAATCGACCCAATTGGTTGACTCGCACCGCCTGTCCCGCTAAGCCTAGAATCGCTGGAACAATGAATAGCAGCAACCCTGCAACGACTGCAACGATCGCCGCTTCTGTCAACAGCGCTTTGCGGCGCTGGCGAGCATTACTCCCAACCGGAGCCTCCAACGTTGGTTCCACAGTTTCAGTCGTCATATCAACTCCCTAAGCATCCACCGTACGCCCTTTCTGCGGGAACAACCCAGCAGGCTTGAACTGGAGGAAGAGAATAATCAGCGCAAACACCATCACTTTTGCCATACTGGCTGTGGCAAAAAACTCAAAGAAACTAGTCAAGAAGGGGCTAAAGGAAACTAACGGAGCCAATGCGTTCGAGCCAATGATGTAGCTGGTGGTGCCGATCGCCCCCGCCGCCACAATACTGCCGACAAGCTTACCCACACCACCCACAACGACCACCATGAAGGCATCGACAATGTAAGCTTGCCCAGTGTTGGAACTGACCGACCCCAGCAAGCTCACCGCGACTCCGGCCACTCCCGCCAACCCGGAACCGATCGCGAACGTCAAAGCGTCCACTGTCTTAGTTGGAATACCCAAGCAAGCACTCATATTTCGGTTTTGGGTCACGGCTCGAATGCGCAGCCCCCAGGCCGTCTTATTCAAAAACCAGTACACCCCCAGCACACACAGAACCGTCAGGATGATAATAAACAGCCGCGTAGAAGGAAGTTGGTAAGTTCCCATCGGAATCCCCCCCCGCATCCAGCGGGGGGCCGTCACATCCACCCCCTGCGTCCCAAACCAGGGCTTCGTCACGGCCAGCTTGAACACTTGCCCCAAAATCGAAGCAAACACCACGGCAACGATCGTTGAAAGCAAAAATGCACCTGTCAGTACCCAGTTGCGGATGCGATAAAAATTGGGCCGTTTTGACAACACCCACCAGGCCCCAAAGAACAAGCCGCAAAATACCAACAACCCGGCGACCAGTTGCCAGCTCACGCTACGCACAAATTGCTGCATGATCAGGCTAACACCCCAGGTAGCCAGCAAGGTTTCCAGCGGTCTGCCGTAGAGGTAGCGCACCACGCTGCGTTCTAGCAAAATCCCCAGTAGCGCCGTCACGATGAAGGCCGCAATCAATGCAAAGAAGATGTACGCCTCTGAAAGGGGCGTGTTCTTGAACAGGTTCTGCACTACAAAAGTGGTGTAGGCTCCGACCATCATAAACTCGCCGTGGGCCAGGTTAATGACACCCATCAGGCCAAAGACGATCGCCAACCCTAATGCGGCTAACAACAGCACGGAACCAACACTCAGGCCACCAAAGATTGCTTCCAGTAATTGAGACAAGGGTTTCTCCTTGTTAAGAAAGTAGGAGTAGAGAAGGGGAGAATGTGGAGGGAGCAGGCGAGTAGACGAGAAAATAGTCAAACTTAGTGTCTACTCCCTACTCTTACGTGCTGCGCCTTTAAGTTGCCTTGAATCTGCCGCCCTTTGCTGGATCAGACCAATCACAGGAATACCCTTTAGTCTCAGTGACAAACTGATTCCAGGGCACAGGCTCAACTGCGGTCTTAGTATCGAACACGATCTGGAACAGGCCGTCATCACGGACTTCTCCAATCCGCACCACTTTCGATAGGTGATGGTTGGGTTCCAGCGTGTAACCACCGCCGGGTGCTTCCATCGTTTGACCGTAGGCCGCCGCCCGGACTTTTTCTAGATCGTCAGCGGTGCCAGCCTTCTCCACAGCCTGCTTCCACAGATAAACCATGACGTAAGCTGCTTCCATGGGGTCGTTCACCACCCGATCGTCGCCATACTTCTTCTTAAATGCCTCCACAAACTTGGTGCTGGCGGGAGACTCCACCGTTTGGAAGTAGTTCCAGGCGGCAAAGTGGCCTTTGAGATATTCCACACCGATCGCCTTCACTTCTTCCTCAGCAATTGACACAGACATGGAGGGATACTTGTCTGGCCCCATCCCGGCCCCTTGCAATTGCTTAAAGAATGCTACGTTACTGTCACCATTCAAACTGTTATAAATCACACCACCGTTGGGCAGCGCGTTTTTGATCTTGGAAATGATGGGCGTTACTTCGGTGCCGCCCAGGGGAATGTAGTCTTCACCTACCGTTTTGCCGCCTTTTGCCGCCAACTGAGCTTTGATGATGGTGTTAGCGGTGCGAGGGAAGACATAATCAGACCCCACCAGGAAAAATTCTTTGCCCTTATTTTCTAGCAACCACTCCACCGATGGTTCAATCTGCTGGTTGGGAGCTGCTCCTGTATAGAAGATATTTTTGGAGCATTCTTGCCCTTCATATTGAACCGGATACCACAGCATGTGATTTTTCGACTCAAAGGTGGGCAGCACAGCTTTCCGACTGGCCGATGTCCAGCACCCAAAGACGGTCACAACCTGATCCTGATCAATCAGCTTTTTCGCCTTTTCGTTAAAAGTGGGCCAATCAGAAGCGCCATCTTCCACGATCGCCTCAATGGGCCGACCCAGTACACCACCAGCGTTGTTGATTTCTTCGATCGCGAGTTGCTCAGCGTCTACCACACTTTTCTCGCTGATCGCCATCGTGCCACTGAGCGAGTGCAGAATACCGACCTTGATGGGTTCACCCGAAGCGGCACCGGTTGCCCCTGGTGAAGGTGATGTAGCGCTATCTGGTGTACCACCAGCGCACGCTTTCAACAAAACACTGCCAGCAACAGTAGAACCAAGAATGATAAATTCACGACGACCAAACTCTGCCATGGAGCTATTACCCCTTCGTAACGAGACCGAGCACACCACTCGGTGATAACTCTGAGATACTAGAGTCAGGTCAAAGGGAAAAATGTAGCCCACTATACAAAACATCCCTCGTTAGGGACAAGTTTTGTAGATTTAATTGACCGCAAGCAAAAAAGTCGCGCGCCTAATGCATCTAGTGGGATCGCCCGCTGAGCAGCGATTTACAGCATTCCGCCAGGGAAGAGCTGGTTCTACTCATTAAATTGCTATAGCAAGATTTGCCTGCTGCTGAATGAAAGCAATAATTTCTAGGACACCCTGGAGTTCTTTGAGATTTGTAAATACAAAAGGTTTATCTCCCCGCATTTTTTGGGCATCTCGTGCCATGACGGCCAAATCTGCCCCAACGTAGGGAGCTAAATCAATTTTATTAATCACCAATAAATCTGACTTGGTAATTCCCGGCCCCCCTTTGCGCGGAATTTTGTCGCCACCGGCCACATCAATTACGTAAAGGGTTAAGTCCACCAGTTCCGGGCTAAAGGTCGCCGCCAAGTTATCTCCACCACTTTCGACAAACACAAGCTCCAGAGGCGTGAACCGACGTTCTAATTCTTCTACTGCCGCTAAATTCATCGAGGCATCTTCACGAATAGCTGTATGTGGACAGCCCCCGGTTTCGACCCCCAAAATGCGATCGGGTGCCAATGCTTGACTCCGCACTAAAAACTGCGCATCTTCCTGCGTATAAATGTCATTCGTCACCACAGCCAGATTGTAGCGATCGCGCATCGCTTTACATAACGCATCCACCAAGGCGGTTTTCCCCGACCCAACTGGCCCTGCGACCCCAACCCGAAATGCACTCATAGCTGAATTTTAAAACTTACGTTGAAGGTTCAAAAGTGTAACCGAAAAAATGGAGCTAGAGGCAAATTTTTAGCTTGTTTTGGTTTTCATGGCACGGGGCTGAATGAAACGAATCCTAACGTTGTCTGTAGAAGCTGATCGAATCCTTACGTCATTTTTTTGTCGATGCTGACTTCATTCAGTGTGGTGAACCATAGCAATAGCATTAAGTTTCCCGACCCTGAAGCATTCATGAACGACATTGATTGGGTGGTTATTGAAACCACAGAAGGCACCTTCAATCCTGGCCAATTGCACCACAAAGAAACAGTTTTTACTCTCAGTAATGGTTATTTAGGCACGCGCGGCACCTTCGAAGAGGGGTATCCCGGCAGTTGCCCCGCCACCTTGATCAACGGAGTTTACGATGCGGCTCCAGTCGTGATGACTGAACTGGCGAATTGTCCCGATTGGACGGCTCTAACCATTCAACTTCGATCGCACGCCGCTCCACCCGCCACATGGGAGCGCTTTCGGCTCGATCAGGGAGAAGTGTTGGATTACAAACGTTGGCTACAAATTCAGCAAGGGGTGTTGCATCGGTTCGTCCGCTGGCGTAGTCCTTCGGGTCATACGTTGGAATTCGAATTCGAGCGGTTTGTCAGTCTGGATGATCCCCACATTGCGGCCCTGGCCTGTACGGTACGATCGCTGGATTTTGCGGGTGAGGTCGAGATTCACGGCAGCTTGAATGGCTACCCCGATAATGAAGGCTTGATGCATTGGGAACAGGTCGATCAGGCTGGTCGCCACCAACCAACCTGGCTCCACGTCCGCAGCCGTAAATCCAAGATCGATCTGGCGATCGCCGCTTCCCTGCATGTGACCGGTGACGTGAATGTTCACTCGCAGGCGATTGTCTTTCATGGGCATACAGCCGTCGTTGCCGCCTTTGAGTTGCAGCCAGAACAGAGCGTTCGTGTCGAAAAAATTGTTACTCTGTTTACGTCGCTGGATACCACCACACCCGTGCAAACGGCGATCGACATACTCAATCACCTGCCCACCTACGCAGTCCTGCTACTGGCCCACAAAGCGGCCTGGGCTGAGGTCTGGCAACAAAGCGATGTGGTGATCGAAGGGGATAGCACAGCGCAGTTAGCCATTCGCTACAATCTGTTCCAACTGTTGGCTGCCGCGCCGCGACATAGCGATCGGGTTAGCATTCCCGCCAAAGCCCTATCTGGGTTTGCCTATCGGGGGCATGTCTTCTGGGATACAGAAATCTTCATGCTGCCGTTCCTGATTTATACCCAGCCCGATCTGGCCCGAAATCTCCTCAGCTATCGTTACCAAACCCTGCCTGGTGCCCGTCGTAAAGCCGCAGATTTGGGATACGAAGGGGCAATGTACGTTTGGGAAAGCGCGAACACGGGCGATGAAGTTACGCCTAATTGGGTGCCCCATGCCCACGACCCCAAAGCTCTGGTTCGCATTTGGTGTGGGGATCTGGAGCTACACATCAACACGGATGTCGCCTACGCCACCTGGCAATACTGGCAGGCCACCGGAGATGATGCGTGGATGTGCCGGTGCGGGGCCGAGATGATTTTGGATACTGCTGTGTTTTGGGGGAGCCGGGTGGAATGGCATGAGGCCGCCGGACGCTATGAAATTCGAGATGTGATTGGCCCAGATGAATACCACGAGCGGGTAGACAATAATGCCTTTACCAATCGCATGGTGCAGTGGCATTTGCAAACCGCGTTGAAAGTGTGGGATTGGTTGGAATTACACCATCCGGAAACCGCGATCGCCTTGCAAGCGACCCTCGACCTGAGCGCTGTTCGCTTGCGGCATTGGCAGCGGGTAATCGCTCAGCTCTGGATTCCGCAAGATGCAACCACTGGTCTGATTGAACAATTTGAAGGCTTTTTTGCACTGGCTGATGTAGATTTGGCCGCCTACGAACCCCGCCTGAAATCAATGCAGGTCATTCTAGGGATTGACGGGGCAAATCAACGTCAGGTTTTGAAGCAGGCGGATGTCCTGATGTTGCTATACCTGCTGCGACGGGGAGCCTTTGCCGATGCGGAATTGCTGCACGCGCCGGAACAGGTGCTCGTGGAACTAATGCGCGATCGTCAGACTTTGCAAACCAACTGGAACTACTATAATCCCCGGACGGATCATACCTATGGCTCGTCGTTAAGTCCTGCGATTCATGCCATCCTGGCTTGTGAGCTAGGTGATTCCAACCAAGCCTACGACCACTTCATGCGATCGGCCCTGGTGGATCTGGCGGATGTGCGGGGCAATGCGGCAGAGGGCATTCATGCAGCATCTGCGGGTGGCGTATGGCAGGCGATCGTGTTTGGGTTTGCCGGAATTCATCTCACCCCGTCTGGCCCAGTGGCAGCACCCACCTTACCCATCAACTGGACGCGCTTAAAATTCCGACTGCACTGGCAGGGGCAACCCTTCGAGTTTGATTTGCGATCGCCCCTGTCCACCCGCGCCCGTTCGCCCAAACCATTGCCACCGATTCAAGCTGTCATTTTTGATCTGGATGGCGTAATCACCGACACCTCAGAATGTCATTATCAGGCTTGGCAACGACTGGCAGATGAAGCTGGACTGGCCTTCGATCGCCAGTTGAACGAGACCTTGCGGGGCATTTCGCGGCGGGCATCGCTACAGCGCTTACTCAACGGTAAAGTGGTGAGCGACGAGCAATTTCAAGCCATGATGGATCGCAAAAATGGCTATTACTTGGAGTTGATTCGCACGCTTACCCCCGCCCAGCTATTACCAGGGGTAGCGGAATTGTTACAGGAGCTACGGGCCGCAGGGATCAAAATTGCCCTTGGCTCAGCCAGCAAAAACGCTCCCGAAGTGCTGCACCGGTTAGGCATCATCCATTACATGGATGCGATCGCCGATGGCAATAGTGTGGCTCACTCCAAACCAGCTCCCGATGTTTTTCTTCATGCGGCTCAGCAACTCGGCATCGCTCCAGCACATTGTGTTGTCGTTGAAGACGCAGCCTCTGGCATTGAAGCAGCCATCCGCGCAGGAATGTGGGCGATCGGCTTGGGCGAATTGAGTCGCGTTAAAGATGCCCATCTCACCTTCCCCAGTTTGGAAGGAGTATCCTGGGTTCACCTGCTGGAGCGGTTGCAGCAAGCGGGATTTACCTCGACTACGCCATTAACTGTGCAATACCTGACCCAACTGCAATCGGCCAGTCGAGCTAGAGTTCAAAGGTAAGTTCTGTCAATATCCTGGCTCCCTTGAAACTTGTTGCCTATCTCTACACTGATCCACTCCTGGAGTCTTCCACTGATTTGGCCAGTGGAGGATTGGTAATCGCTCAGGTATACCATGATGTGGCCGTGCGCGTTGAGCCATCAACCAAGCGAAAAAGCAAGGAAAAAAAGGGGGGCGGGGAGCCGCGATCGCAGTGGCGGCAATTAGTGCAGGACTGTCGCCTCGACCCACCTGATTTTGTCATCCTGCGCCAGTTGGCAGATTTGGGGGAATCGGTGCAGGCCGTGAGCGATCGACTAGCCGAACTAGAGACCCTGAAGATTCCAGTCATTGTGCTGGCCGAGTTACCCCCCGATTGGGAAACTTTATCGCCGTTACAATTGGGCGACACGCCGGCCACCGTGATGCAACGGCTGCACCATCTGGAACAGCAACAACGGAGTCGGCGGATTCGGCAAGGGCATGCGCGCAACCGAGTCCAAGCTTTGCCACCACCGGGAAAAGCCCCCTATGGTTATCACCGAGGCAAAACTGGTTATGTCATCGATCGCACCACGGCACCTGTGGTCAAAGATTTTTTCGAGCAGTTTCTGCTGTATGGGTCGGTGCGGGGTGCGGTGCGGTATCTGGCAAAACGCTACAACAAAAAAATTGCCGTCTCCACGGGCCAACGCTGGCTCACAAATCCAGTCTACCGAGGTGACTTGGCCTATCAAGATGGCAATCGGGTGCGGGATGCGCATCCTGCCATCATTTCGCGAGATGAAGCGGCTCAGGTCGATCGCCTGTTGCGGCGAAATCAACGGTTGCCCTCGCGCTCGGCCAGTGCGCCGCGATCGCTGGCAGGACTGGTCGTTTGTGGTGAGTGTCGCTCGCCCTTAACGGTTGCCCGTGTCACAACTCATAACCGTAAGCAGGAATACCTATATCTGCGGCCCCGGACCTGCCCACGCACGCCCAAATGCGTCAGCTTACCCTACAACGAAGTGCTGCAAACCACGATCCAGCAAATTTGTGCGGCGTTACCCCCAGCAATGGCCGGGGCAAACCTGCCCGATCTAACCTTGATGAAACAGGGCATGACTGGCGCGATCGCGGCCAAACAGGCGCTCTTGGAACAACTGCCAACCTTAATTGCAAGTGGCATTCTCGATCAAGAGACGGCTGATCTACGGGCCTACAAACTCCGCACAGAAATCGTTGACCTCCAAACCAACCTGGCTCAACTACCGCCCGTCGATCTCCAGGCAACGGCTCAGACCCTTTCAATTCCCCAATTTTGGTTAGATTTAACGGAAACCGAACGACGCGCTTACCTGCGTGAATTGATTCGAGAAATTCGGCTGGTTTGGCAGGAAAATGATTGGCAGGTTGAACTTGTGTTCTCCTTTCTGGGTTGAAGTATTGACGAAAATCTTGCAACACTGGTATGTTCGGGTTCTCAGACTTGTGAGCTAAGTAGGAAATTCTCGATCTATACATCGCTTTGCCTAGAATGCTTAGGAAGTGGGAATTCAATCAACTCATTTTTTATGGGGTGGATATCTCACCGACCCGGGCAGGTGAGACATCCACCCGTTATTTAAGCCCTCGTTCTTAGGCCAAACATTGACTGATAAGCCAAGCCTCAATTGCTTTCTGGCTTGTCGCCCCGAGGCTCAGGGCGAGGGTTGTAAGTTGGGCAACGATCGGGAGTATCCCGGTCTCGGCAAAAGTTCCTGATATTTTCTCTTTGCAGTTTTCAAGTTGCGTGGCAAGAATAGTATCTTCTCAGTGTTACCAGTCTGCGGTCTCACTCCACCAGTTATGCATGTGTCGATATGGCGAGAATCTTAGTTGTTGAAGATGAATCCGTTGCAGCCCAAAGCGTTCGCACATTTCTAGAAACCTCGGCTCACCTGATTCTAGACATCGTTGACACGGGTGCTGAAGCAATTCGACGCGCGATCGAACTGAATCCTGATTTAATTTTGATGGATATTTATCTTAAAGATGAAATTGATGGCATCGCTGCCGCCGATCGCATCTATCAACAACTGAAAATTCCAATCATTTATCTCAGTGCAAATACGGAAGACACCATCCTGCAACGGGCTGTAGCAACGAAACCATTTGGTTATTTGGTTAAACCTTTTAATCAAGTTGAACTCAGCACTGCAATCAACATTGCGCTGCAGCGGGACCAGTTAGAAAAACAATTAGAACAAACTGAGCAATGGCTTGCAACGACGCTAAATAGTATTGGTGATGGCACGATCGCAACGGATCAACATGGCAATATTACTTTCATTAATCCGGTTGCCGAGGCAATTACTGGTTGGCCGCAAGCAGAGGCGATCGGGGTGTCAACCAACCTGGTTTTGAATTTAGTGGATGCTAATACCCAGGAAGCCATTCCCAATCCACTGATGCAAGCGATTCAAGAGGGCACACGGGTAACTTTACCCCAGCAATGCATTTTACGAACCAAGCAGGGGACAGAGCGTGCCATCAGTGACTCGGCAGCCCCCATCCGCAATCATGAGGGGGAAATTTTGGGAGGAGTCTTGGTTTTTCAAGACATCACCGCGCGCAAGCAAGCGGAAGAATTACTCCATCAAAGAGAACAGGAATTTCGTGCGCTCGTAGAAAACTCCCCAGACATTGTTGCCCGCTTCGATCGCAGTTTGCGCCATGTCTACGTCAATTCATCGATCGAGCGCGTCACCGGCATCCCGATTCCAGCCTTTATTGGGAGAACAAACCGCGAGATTGGGATGCCAGAACCACTGGTGGAATTTTGGGAAAATCAACTAAACCAGGTTTTCATCACAGCGCAGGAACAACAAATCGAATTTGAAGCCATCACACTACAGGGGATGCGCTATTTCCAGGCGCGAATTGTGCCAGAACTGGCTCCCGATGGGCAGGTGGCGACGGTTTTAAGTGTGACACGAGATATCACCGATCGCCATCAAATCGAAGAAACACTGCGCCTCCAGGCCGAACGCGAACGGTTACTGGGTGCCATCAGTCAACGCATTCGGGAGTCCCTGGAATTAGAAGATATCTTAAACACGGCAGTGAGTGAAGTGCGCTATTTGCTCCAGGCCGATCGCGTCGTGATTTATCGGTTTGAGGTAGACTGGCGTGGCTTTGTGATTGTGGAGTCGATCGCCCCAGGCTGGATTTCTCTCGTGGGCCAGGAAATTTACGATCCCTGTCTGGCCACCGAATCTTGCTTGCTGCCGTTCACCCAGGGGCGGGTTAGTATTATTCCCAACCTCGCCACATCTGGTTTAGCCAGTTGTTATGTGGAGTTGCTGAGTCAGTATCAAGTGCAGGCGAATCTGGTCGTTCCCATCCTGGAAACAGACCGTCTATGGGGCCTCATTGCAGTGCAACAGTGTGCAACCCCGCGCGATTGGCAGGACTGGGAGGTGGATTTTTTAACGCGCCTGTCCACCAAGCTGTCGATCGCCATCCACCAAAGTCAGCTTTATTTGCAAACCCAAACCCTGGCCTTGCGGGAGCAATCCCTCAATCGAGTTATCCAGGCCATGCGGAACTCGCTCGATCTGGGCACCATTTTTGACACCGCAGTTGCTGAAATTGGCAGTCTGTTGCAAGTCGATCAGGTGTCTATTTGGCAATACCTGCCCAATCAGGAAATTTGGGTTTACCTGGCGATCTATCACAAAAATCCCAAACAAGCCTCCACCTATTTGGGCCTAGAAATTCCCGATGGGGGCAATCCGCACACAGCCGTGTTGAAGCAGGGGGCAATTTTAAGGGTGAATGATGCCAGTACCTTGGAAGATGAATTCAGCCAAATTATGGCGCAAACCTTTCCGGGTGCCTGGTTAAATGTGCCACTGCAAGTTGGCAGCCAGGTTTGGGGGGCAATCAACCTGGTGCGCCATGACCAACCCTTTGTTTGGCAAGAGTGGCAGGTTGAGTTGACGTGTACGATCGCGGATCAGCTTGCGATCGCCATTTACCAATCTGAGCTTTACACTGAAGTGCAACGGCTCAACACCAATCTCGAAGCGCAAGTGCTGGAGCGCACCTCGCTGCTGCAACAGGCCCTCAATTTCGAGGCTCTGGTGAAGCGCATCACGGATAAAGTGCGAGATTCTTTGGATGAGAACCAGATTCTAGAAACAGCAGTTGCTGAACTGGGGCAGGGGCTAGGTGTTGAATATTGCGGTGCCGCGATGTATGCCACCGACCTGTCTACCGCCACCATTACCCACGAATTTGCCCGCTTGCCTTCCTTGATTGCGGAGAACCAGGAATTTCTCATTGCGGCTGAGCCAACCTGCGAAGTCTATGCCCAACTATTTCAAGCACAGCATTGCCAGTTTTGCCTGGTTACGGCCAACCCCTCCCACCCGCTCGAAGAAAATCATGCTATCCTGGCGTGCCCAATTCTGGATGATCAGGGGGTACTGGGCGACCTGTGGCTATTTCGTTCGGTGAGTGAAACGTTTAGTGAAATTGAAATTCGCCTCGTGGAGCAGGTGGCGACGCAATGCGCGATCGCCCTTCGTCAGTCTCGCTTTTATCAAGCGGCCCAAGCTCAGGTGATCGAACTGGAGCGGCTGAACCAGCTTAAAGATGATTTTCTCAGCACAATCTCGCACGAACTGCGGACCCCCATGGCCAGCATTAAGATGGCTGTGCAGCTTTTAGAGCTAGTGCTGCGTCCGCTCAATGTGCTGGATGAATCGACCCCCACCTATCGGTATTTTCAAATTTTGGAACGGGAATGCGATCGTGAAATTGCCCTGATCGACAACCTGCTAAAACTCTCGCGGTTAGATGCCGAATCAGAACCCTTAACCCTATCCACCATCAATCTCAAGGATTGGATCAGCCATGCGATGGAAGCTTTCCTTGCTCACCTGCATTCGGCAAAACACACGTTCGTCCTGGATCTGCCAGCAGACCTGCCGCCCCTTGTAACTGATTTATCGTGCTTGGAGCAAATCCTCAGTGAACTGTTGACGAATGCCGACAAATATTCCCCGAACGACAGCACCATCACCGTCTCAGCCCGGGCCAGTGCAACCGCCCTCCAAATCGGTGTCACCAACACGGGCATCGAAATTTCAGCGGCAGAAATTCCCAGAATTTTTGATAAGTTTTACCGCATCCCCAACCCCGACCCCTGGCGTTATGAAGGCACCGGGATTGGGTTAGCCCTCGTCAAGAAACTTGTGACCCATTTGGGGGCAACGATCGCAGTTGAAAGCAGCGCTGGTCAAACCACGTTTATGGTCACGTTTCCCCTGCCCCCAAATGGCCAATAGGGTCAAAATCTGTCATCCCAGCATGCACACAGAATCAACACCAGAACCCAATTAAGGAGATCTAAAATGCTTGTCATTGGTTTAATCAGTGGAACATCCGTTGACGGCATTGATGCAGCTCTCGTTGAGATTTCTGGTGCAACGATCGACCTGGATGTGCAGTTGTTAAGTGGTCACACCTTTCCTTATCCCAATGCCCTCCGGCAACAGATCTTGGCAGTTTGTGGCGGCACTTCTATCTCAATGGCAGATTTGGCCGCATTGGATGATGCCATTGCCACCCAATTTGCGCAGGCCGCGATCGCCATTCAGCAACATCATCCCACTGCGGCGTTAATCGGCTCTCATGGGCAAACCGTCTTCCATCGTCCGCTCCCCCTAGCCCCCCATTCGCCCCACGCGGCCTCTGAGCCGCTTGCCTACAGCCTGCAACTGGGTCGGGGCGATTTAATTGCCCGCCTGACTGGCATCCAAACCGTAAGCAACTTTCGAGTCGCGGATATTGCCGCCGGGGGAGAAGGTGCCCCGCTAGTTCCCAAAATTGATGCTTACTTGTTGGGCAGTTTGCATAAGACTTGCTGTGTCCAGAACTTGGGCGGAATTGGTAATGTCACGTACCTCCCCGCCCGCAGTTGCGATCGCTGGGAGGAACGTGTCCTCGGGTGGGATACGGGGCCTGGCAACAGTTTGCTTGATCTGGCTGTGAGTCAGCTGACCAATGGTGAAAAAACCTACGACCATGCGGGCGAGTGGGCTGCAACTGGGCAAGCTCATACTCCGCTGGTGGAGCAATGGCTCCAGCAACCCTACTTTCATCAATCTCCCCCCAAATCCACCGGTCGCGAACTGTTTGGGGCCGCTTATTGGCAACAGTGTTGGCAAGACTGTCAGGCGCACGGGGTAACGGCAGCGGCGGATATTCTTGCCACACTCACAGACCTCACAGCCGCTTCGATCGCCCACAGTTATCGTGCCTTCTTACCGCACCTGCCCGATCAAGTTCTGCTCTGCGGCGGCGGCAGCAAAAATCAGACCCTCCGGCAGCGCCTGCAACAGCACCTGCCCGAACTCCCCATCCTGACCACAACTGAAGCTGGCTTAAATGCCGATTTCAAGGAAGCGATCGCCTTTGCGGTATTAGCTTACTGGCGCGTTCACCACATTCCCGGCAACCTCCCCAGCGTCACGGGGGCCGCCGCAGCGGTATTGTTAGGAAACATCTATGCCAGTCGGCACGAGTGATACCAAATTTCTGCCCTCGCCGGTCTCAGTCTGTAAATGCGTGATAGCATGGTTTACCGATTGAACCAGCATGGCGAAACGTCGTCGAAGCAAGGGATTGAATGTTGTGGCTCACACCTTTTTAATTCAGCCAGGACGCTGGACAATGCAGGGGCACTGGCTAGAGCGAAACGGGTTGCCAGTCGCCGTCTTGGGTAAAACGTTAGTCGGTTGGAGCCGAGATGATTGGTTCACGATGGTCACAAAGCTGATGTTTCCAGGCAGCGATCGTGAAGAGATTTCCCTCCAATATCGCGGGCGGTTAGACATTGGCGAGCGGCAGTATACCTTTGTGTTGCAGCATAGTCTGCTGGGGCGCGTGGAAGGAGAAGGGTGGGTAGCGCAAGAGTCGATCGTTCAGCGCTACTGGGTTCTGGGCGATCGACAACGCCGTAGTGGATTTGAAACACTGTACCGCGTTAACGAAAACAGCTACTACCTCTCCAGTGGCATTATGGCAGGGCACTACCTCACCAGCACGATGGAGGCGACGATCGAGCGCCAGTTAGAATGATCCCAAGAAGCGGCCCAAGCTCTCGCCGCAAAAGCCAACGTGCAGCGATAGGTAGCTAGAATAGCCATACGGGAACCCTAAACGTATGACGACTGACGACCTTAACATTGGACGCTTAATTGCCAATCGCTACCATCTGGTTGAGTTGGTGGGGAAAGGCGCTATGGGCCGAGTGTATCGGGCAGAAGATGTGCTGCTGGGCAGTGTGATCGCTGTCAAATTCCTGGTGGTTTCCCTGGCCGATCGCATGCGCGATCGCTTCAAAACCGAGGCGCGCACCTGTGCCCAGTTGGGGCAGAAGAGTCTGCATATTGTGCGCGTGACTGACTACGGCGTGAATGAAGACAACGTGCCTTTCTACGTCATGGAGTATCTCCAGGGCGAAAGTCTAAGTGATGTTATCAGTATGCAATCCCTGCCGCTGCCCCGCTTCCTCAGTCTCGCGCGGCAAATTTGTTTAGGCTTACAATGCGCGCACCAGGGCATTCTCATCGATGGGCAACTCTGCCCGATCATTCATCGAGATATTAAACCCAGCAATATTCTGGTCAGTCAGCATTCAGACTTTGGGGAACTGGCTAAAGTATTGGACTTTGGCATTGCCAAACTGCTTCAAGAAGACGGCGGCCAAACCAACTCTTTTATGGGAACGTTGCCTTACTCCTCCCCGGAACAGATGGAAGGGCAGGAACTTGATCCGCGATCGGATATTTACAGTTTTGGCATCATGATGTTCGAGATGCTGACTGGCAAAATGCCCCTGCAAGCCGAAACTCATACCTTTGGCAGTTGGTATAAGGCCCATCATTTTCAGCCACCACGAACATTTAGTACGGTCAATCCCGCTCTCAAGCTTCCAAAAGCCCTGGAAGGCTTAATTATGAGCTGCTTGGAGAAGAAACCGGCCAATCGGCCTCAGTCGATCGCCGAAATTCTCAAAGCGTTGGTGCCCTTAGAGGAGCGCTACAGCCCCAATCGCCAAATTAGCACCCGCATTGGTGAAGCCTTAGCCAAGAAAAGCCAGACCGAAGTGCCGCTCATCAAGGCTCCCGGCTCTTTACTGGAGAACATCTATCAATCGGCGACCTGGCCTAAAAATAAGCCGATCGCCCAGATTGTGTTTCCGCATGTTTACACCTACGGCCAAGAATCGGTGATGACGATTTGGGTGATGCTACCGGAAGCCGAAATTCATAGCTTGCAAATCAACCGTCTCTACAATCGCATTTACAAGAACTTCTTGTGTACGATGTCGCCCCATCCCATGATGCTATGGATTACAGCTCTCTACAATCGCTTCCACAGTCAGGAGCATGGTCCCCGCTGGCTGCGCTGCAACTTAGATTTGAAAACGCCTCAAGGGCAAATGATGATCCGCCTGCTGGCCAAAAATGAAAGCTTTCAGATTCTGCTGTTTGCCCTGGATAATCCCCATCAATGCGCCCATGTAATTCACGTGCCGCTGCATCGCTCGCAATGCTCCATGCTGGAAGAATGGGCGATCGTCTCCCAATCGGCTCCGTCTGTAGATTCTCCAGCCACTAGCAAAAACTTGTTGCAAGCTGAATTTGAAACTCATAAGCCACGGATTATCGAGGATTTGGAAAAATCAGCTGAGTCCCCATCCTGGGGCTAATCACTCTTTATTTACTGCAATACGGGGGTAAGGGCATGTTGCAGAGTTTGGAGTAATTTCTTCACCTGGCCTTGAGTTAACAACCTTTCAGCTTCGACAATTCCAGCTTCGATCGTCGGGCTAACGCCACATCGCCAGAGATAAAACCCACCATTCCACAGCGCCGACTGCATCCATTCCGATGGTTTGCCTTCGATAGTTTCTCGCAGGCCTTGCACCACGGTTGCCACAGAATCCAATGGGACATTGACCGCTTCAAAGCCAAAGTCACGGGGATGGAGATGCAAGCGATCGATGCGGTCCCTTTGCCCCAACCCAAGGATGGCGGTTCGCTCTCGCGGTAAATCACAGCTCCCTTCCAACCCCTTGACCGTGGTAAAGGTCTGGATGCCCCGCAAACCAAAAGCGGTTTGGAACATGCCCTCTGTGGGGGGATGCACAAACCCAGACACCACATGCGCCACGCCAGCGTAGGGACACCACATCAGTTCCATCGTCGCGAAGGGTGGCCGTTTGCCAATCTGCTCGCGATAGGGAACTAAGCCCTGGGCCAGCGGAAAGTGCTGCGGCAAGTAAACGAACCCCAAGCCTGTTTGTTCAAATACAGATTGCAGTTGGGGCCAGGCAAGTTGCGTCCAATCCACGCCCAAACCCTGCCAAAACAGGATTAGTGGGTCGCCTTCTTTGGTGGGCATGCGATCGCCCCCATGCAAAATCACCGGACATCCTGCGGCGGCTAGAATCAGCGTTGTCAGTGGGGCCAGCGGAGCCGTCCGGGTGCGACCATCGTAGGGAATTCCAAACACCACCACCGGCTGCGCACCGATGGATGTTAAAGATGGTCCCAGTTCTGCGTAAGCATCTAGCATGCCAGCCAGTTCTTCCCCTGTGGGGCGACGAATCCGGTGGGCAATCATGAATGCCCCAATTTGCGCTGGAGTGGCTTCCTGCAATAACATCATCCGGGTGGCCGCCGCCGCTTCGGCACGAGTCAGATTCTGCCCAGTGTGCGGGCCGCTACCAATCTTGCGAAGTAATTCTCGAAACGCATGACTCATAGGGGTTCTCGGTTATCCATCAAGGCTCATCGCCGCGATCGGCTGAGTATTGACATATTGCGGCAGTAGGTCGGCAACCAATGTGTAGAAATGCAGGATGGGTGGAATTTGGAGGCGATCGCGCGTGGTCACCATCACCACCTGCCGTGTTAACGGTGGATCAGCCACAACAGGGGAACCCGGTAGTTGAGATAGAGCTAAATTCGACTCGATCGAGCGGATGGCCAGAGTCGGATCTTGATAAGCATCCATCAAAGCCGTTTCTGGTAATAGGGCAATTAATTCGCCTTGCCGCACCACGCCCCGAAAGGCATCTGGCGTGTTCAATTCTAGAGCCGCTCTCAGCGTCGTGCCGCGGCGCTCAAACTGTTCTTGCACAATGCGTTGCATCCCGTAACCATCTTTGAAAACGACTTGGGGATATTGGGCCAGTTCTGTCCAGGGAACAACTTCAAATCGTGCTAAGGGATGCTCCGCCGCCATCAAAACTCGAATCGGTTCTTCATACAGAATCTTGACTACCATTTCGGGGCCAGTGGTCAAAAAGCGGTTGTTCATGACGATCGCGAGATCCACCAACCCATCTTTCAACACTTTGAGGGAGCGATCGCTACCCAGGGCGGTTACCCGCAACTGCACGTCGGGGTAATCTCGGCAAAATCGCTGTAAAACTGGCGGCAAATGATAGGAGCAAATTGAGTGAATCGCCGCTACACACAGTTCTGGTTGCTTCCCAGCCACCAGGTCAGCAATATCCTGAGCAGCCGTTTGCCATTCCTGACAAATTTTTTTCGCCCGTGGCAGCAAGCGATCGCCCGCCACCGTTAACCTGGCCTGCGCGGCCCGATGAAACAGAGATGTCGTTAACTCTGCCTCCAACGCTTGAATTTGACGACTGATAGCCGATTGCGTCACACCACGTTGGAGCGCAGCTTTTTGAAAACTGCCCGTCTCCGCTACCGCCAAAAATGCCTGTAACTGTTCTAACCGCATGAAAAGGATGTAACGCAGGTCACATTTTTGCATTAAAGTGACCTTATCGGATTCCGATTTTCACTTCGGTAGGAGTTGATACAGGTTTGCAGAAACGCAGCAGGCGTTCAGCATCAATTGTGAGCCTTATCACCCGTAACCTCGGCTGTTCCTACTGCCTGCTGCCCGCCGTCTGCTGCTTTTTCTACCAAGCTGCAAGAGTGCGATCGCGGCAACCAGTTTCGCAGTGTTTAACGAAATTTATTGGGATTCAATCGTCGTGCGGGAGTCGTTGCCCGCCCCCGCAAATACTGTGCCGTGCCGCCATCCGCTCGATCGAGGAAAGGCCGCAAGTTAATTGAGTTGGCATAGGCCGATGTCGGGTTCGATCGCCGCCCCAAGCCAGATAATCCAAGCCAACGCGCCGCCTCACCTAAAAAGCCGCCCTGATTCCCACTAACGAATGTATTCACGCCCTGAGTTTGCTGGCCACTATCGGCGATCGTCAGGTTCTGAAAAACGCGGTCACGCGTGGCGATCGCATCCTGTCCAGGGGGGACGGTCAACACAATGCGGCAACCGGGGACGCGCTGAGTCGTCACACACACCGTACTGTAGCCGTTCTCAAACCCAGTTTGCATTTCTTGCAACCCATCCGGGCGGTAAGACTCTAAACGCCGCGTAATTTCGTTACAGCGTCGGGCTGGATCCCAACCACCACCCATCGTGCTAGGCACCGCCCAAGGATACAACTGTCCGGGTTGGCTTTCTGGTTGATACATCACTGTGTGTTGCCCATTGCTGATCTGGCAACTGAAGCGAGTCCCGGCTAGCGGCGGAGTTGTTGAAGTGGGCGGTTGGCTGGTAGAACCAGAATCAATAATGATGTCGCCGGTATCGTTAGCGGGCGGCGCAGCAACTTGACTGACTAGCATTGGGGTCGCGATCGCGCCTGGAGCCATCACACCCAACCCGACGATGGCGCTGAGCAAAGTGCCTACTGAGGTGGCAACAGCGAGCGGAGATGCAGCCGCCTGCTTAAATTGAATGGTGCGTGAAGCCATGGCCTAAACCCTCTCATCAATGGTGAATAAAATGATGCGATCGCGTTGGCTCCTCAGACGCACCCTGATGCAAAAAGTTTCCTTGCTCATCGATAACTTTGTAAAAAGTTGAACAATGGATTGTGTGAGGAGAATTAATAAAACTTTATTGTGAGCCAGGAGGTATCGTATACTACGCGATGGCAGCTACTAGGAGTGAAACAAGATGTCGGAGGCAGCAAAGCCCCTGACGGCACCACGGGAATGGATGGGTCCGCCGCAGAACTTTTTCAATCCCACACTATTGATGTTTCTGGCATCGGTGACGATCGTAGCGGTTTCGACAACAGGTTATTTTCGCTGGCACTGGATTGATTGGTGCTGCTTTTTGCTGAATGTGATTGCCCTGCACATGGTGGGTACAGTCATCCACGATGCCTGTCACAATGCAGCCCATCGCAACCGCACCATTAATTCCATCCTCGGTCATGGTAGCGCCTTGATGCTGGGATTCTCGTTTCCAGTGTTCACGCGAGTGCATATGCAGCATCATGCCAATGTGAACGATCCAGAAAACGACCCAGATCACATCGTGTCCACGTTTGGCCCCTTGTGGTTGATTAATGCTCGCTTTCTCTATCACGAAATTTTCTTCTTTCAGCGTCGCCTCTGGCGCAAATACGAATTATTGGAATGGTTTATTGGACGGGCGATCGTCGCCTTTATCATCTACCTGGGCGTACGCTACGACTTTCTGGGCTACATCTTCAATTTTTGGTTTGTGCCCCTGGCGATCGTTGGTTTAGCGTTGGGCCTCTTTTTTGATTACCTGCCCCATCGTCCCTTTCAAGAGCGCGATCGCTGGTTAAATGCTCGTGTCTATCCCAATCCCATCCTTAATTTGTTGATTGGTGGCCAAAACTATCACCTCGTTCATCATCTCTGGCCCACAGTGCCCTGGTATCAGTATCAAGTTGCTTACCACCAGATGAAGCCCTTACTGGACGAGAAAGGTTGCCATCAATCCCTCGGCTTACTCCAATCACCCAAAGATTTCTTCGGTTTTCTCTACGACATTCTGTTGGGCATTCGCTTTCATCGATCGCAAGAGCGAAAACTCGCCTTGAGAACAGAAGCCAACCAACCCAGCTCAAACCTCACTAAGTTCGGTACAACTGAGACAGAGCCGGATAACGGTTCTGCCACTCCTCAACCCTCTCAAGATCGAGCAGAAACAGTCGTGCTTTGAGAGCCAAAAACTCCAGTAAAATGTGAAAGCTGTGTTGGGCGACACGAACCTTGATTGAGCGGTATACCCTGCCCGAAATGGGCGAATTGTGGACAGACGATTACAAGCTAAAAACCTGGTTGCAAGTTGAACTTGCTGTCTGCGAGGCGCAGGCCGAATTGGGCTACATCCCCGCTGAAGCCGTGGCGGAGATTAAAGCGAAAGCGAAATACGATCCGGCGCGGGTGCTGGAAATTGAAAAAGAAGTGAAGCATGACGTCATCGCCTTTTTGACTAATGTTAATGAGTATGTTGGGGATGCCGGACGCTACATTCACCTGGGCATGACCAGTTCGGACATGCTCGACACGGCATTATCGCTGCAAATGGTCGCCAGTCTGGATGTAATCCTGACGTGGGTGGAAGCGCTGATTCAAGCTATTCGTTATCAGGCACAGCAGCATCGCCACACGGTGATGATTGGTCGATCGCACGGGATTCATGCTGAACCCATGACCTTTGGCTTCAAATTGGCGGGCTGGTTGGCTGAAATGCTGCGACACCGGGATCGCCTCACCCAGTTGCATAACGAAATTGCCGTAGGCAAAATTTCTGGAGCCGTCGGCACCTATGCCAACATTGATCCCCAAATTGAAGCGATCGCCTGCCAAAACCTGGGACTCAAACCCGACTGCGCCTCAACTCAAGTGATTTCCCGCGATCGCCATGCCAACTTTTTAAACCATCTAGCTCTGCTGGCTGCGTCGATCGAACGCTTTGCCGTCGAGATTCGTAACTTGCAACGGACTGATGTGTTAGAAGTCGAGGAGTTTTTCTCCAAGGGGCAGAAAGGCTCTTCCGCCATGCCCCACAAGCGCAACCCAATTCGTTCCGAGCGACTCACTGGCTTGGCCCGGATGATTCGCGGTTACGCCGTAACTGGGTTGGAAAATGTCGCCCTCTGGCACGAGCGCGACATTTCCCATAGTTCGGTTGAGCGAGTGATGCTGCCCGATGCCTGCATCCTGAGCCATTTCATGCTGGTGGAAACCACCGATTTGGTGAAAAACCTGTTGGTCTACCCAGACAACATGCGGCGCAATATGAACGTTTATGGCGGAGTCGTCTTCAGTCAGCGGGTGATGTTAGCGTTAGTGGAGAAAGGCTTAAAGCGGGAAGATGCCTATGCGATCGTCCAAGCTTGCGCCCACACAGCCTGGAATCAAGCTGGAGGAGACTTTCGATCGTTGATTGAGCAAGATGAGCGAGTTCAGAGTACTCTGACTCCAGCCGAAATTGCCGCGTGTTTTGATCCCCAGTATCAATTACGGCATCTTGATCAGGTTTATCAACGGTTAAGCATTTAGAACACCAATCAAGCAGATTTAATTTCGCTATTTCCGAAGAGTGAGTCACTTTGTTAAGATATGTAACATAACTAAACGGCCTTAATATGTTGGTGTCAAAAATGTCTCAATTTTCCGGTGCAGGTTCCATCCCGCCACTGCCTAGCCCAACAGACATTGCTCTTTCCTGTGAAGACGATACCCTGGCACAAGCGTTGGTGCAGGAAAATCAATCGTTGCGAGACCAAATTGCACACCACACTCAGTTGATGCAGTTGCTAACCCACCAACTAGCGACTCCTTTAACCACCCTGAGCGGTTCAGTGCATCTCCTGGCAGAACCGGATCTGGATACTGAACAGCAGCACGAATTTCTAACCATGGTTCAGCAGCAAATTCGGCGGCTACAAGAGTTGCTGAATGACATGGTAGCGCTGCAAGATTTGGAAACGGGCAAGTTAGATACCCACCCAGTTAACTTCTGCATCAAGCAGTTGGTGCTGGAAATGATGCAAGATTTTGCTCCTTACCCAGCAAAGTATCACTTTGCAACTGAGATGCCAGACGTGTGGGGCGATCGCTGGCAGATATCACAGGTACTCACCAATCTGTTCTCCAATGCGATCAAATATTCCCCGAATGGACATCACATCGAGATTGGAACTGCTCTTGCTCAACCCGGGTGGGTTGAGGTGTGGGTCAAGGATCATGGGCTGGGCATTCCGGTAGCCGATCAACCTCATTTATTTCAGCGGTTTTACCGGGTTAAGCATCGCGATCGCCAGCACATCACTGGAACAGGGTTGGGGCTATCGTTGTGCAAGTTGCTAGTCGAAAATCAGGGTGGCCAGATGGGCTTTGAATCGACCCACGGACAAGGAAGCCGCTTCTATTTCACTCTGCCTACTGTTGGTCACGCCGATCGCTAAGGCGATCGAGCTTAAGCAGTATTGCCGGGTTGCTGGGCACCGATAGCAATGTGTCGATAGGGCAATCGCTCATAGTCATCTTCAAGCATCCAAATTTTCATCGAGTTCGTATTCAAGGTGTTGCTGTCTTGTGGACACTGAATTATGAACTCAAACAATTGGTACAACGACTCAAAATACCGACCTTCAGAGTGGTCTAATACACCCGATCCGACTACATCTGATTTTGTTGGATTAACGGTTGACAACAATCTGGCATTTTTTAATCAAGCTGATTTTAGGAATGTCAGCACCGTTCAGATTAATGGCTTGAATGAAGGAGCAAGTTTAGTTGGTATTGATTTTCGCCCCAACACAGGCGAATTGTTTGGCGTAAGTAGTGACAGTCGCGTTTATACGATCGATGTCACGACCGGCTATGTCACTCAAGTCGGTACGGCTCCGCTCGCTGCGGCGTTGAATGGAACAAGCTTTGGCTTCGACTTTAACCCCACGGTCGATCGCATTCGGTTAGTCAGCGATGCCGCCCAAAACCTGCGTTTGAATCCGAATAATGGTGTCGTGGTTGATGCCGATCCAGCCACCCCAGGACTGCAAGTAGACGGGGATTTGAATGGTGGAACAACTTCGATCGTGGCCTCGGCTTACACCAACAACTTCAGCGGCACCACCACCACTGTTCTCTACAGCATTGATGCTTACACGGATCAGCTCTTTATTCAAAATCCACCCAATGCTGGAACCCAGGTGTTAGTGGGAGATTTGGGGGTTGATTTTGGCAGTGACGTGGGTTTCGATATTGTGACGCAAAACGGGATCGACACGGCCTTTGCGACATCGGGTGCCTCCCTGTATACGATCGACCTGGCGACGGGGGCCGCTCACTTGCTGGGTGAAGTCGGCGATGCCTGCGCCTGCGATGCTTTTGATTTCACGGGTCTGGCCGCCAGAAGCCCAGTTGTGAAGCCTGACCCAGCGACGGCACAGTTTGTGGGGTTAACGGCAGATAGTGATTTGGTCTTCTTCAATGCTAATGGGGCTAACTTCAATGGGTTGAATAACCTCACCCAGGTAGAAGTGACCGGGCTGGAGTGTGGTGAAAGCTTGGTGGGAATTGATTTCCGGCCAGCGACGGGAGAGTTGTTTGGGGTAGGGAGTTTCGATCGCCTCTACACAATCGATGTCACGACCGGCTACGCGATGCAAGTCGGTGATAAGTTTGCGCTGGATTTAACTGGTAATTACTTTGGTCTCGACTTCAATCCCACCGTCGATCGAATTCGCTTGGTGAGTGATGCAGGGCAAAATCTGCGGATTAATCCCAATACAGGGGCGATCGTCGATGCAGACATCCTAACTGCGGGCGTTCAGGCGGACGGGAATTTGAACGGGGCAACTAGCTCAATCATTGCTGCGGCCTACACCAATAACATTGCTGGAGCCACTAGCACGATTCTGTACGGAATTAACGCTGATACCGATCAATTGTTTATCCAGAATCCGCCCAATGCGGGCACGCAAAACCTGGTCGGTTCTTTAGGCGTGGATATCACTGCCAATGCAGGTTTTGATATTGTGACGATGAATGGCGTAGATACGGGCTTTGTCACTTCAGGGTCGTCGTTTTATTCAATTAACCTGAATTCAGGAGCCGCAACTTTGCTCGGTCATGTCTTGGATGGGAATCAGCCGATCGGCCTGATTGGGTTCGCTGCTGCCATAGTTTAGGTGATGTTGTTAGAGGTATGGTGCCAGCGTTGCCATACCTCCACTTAGTAAAGCCGAGTTAGTAAAGCCGAGGGCGTTGTCGGTCAACTACAGAGAAGGCCGCCAACGAGGATTGGTGAGGCTGGAGAGGATGTGATCCTCCCATTTGCCATTGATTAATAAATAGTCACGCGCGTAGCCTTCCACCACAAACCCAAGTCGCCGTAACACATTAGCACTCCGCTGATTGCGCGGCATGTAGTTCGCCACGATGCGGTGAAAATTTTGGTCGATAAATAGGAAGTCGATCGCCGTTCTGAGCGCTTCAGTCATATACCCTTTGCCCTGTTCCTGTTCCGCCAGACTGTAACCCACCACACAGGAATGAGCAACGCCCCGTTGCATTTGATGAAAGTTGATTTTGCCAATGAGTTGATTAGGCAGTCGCTTCTGAAACAAACACAGTTTCAAACTTTGTTCACAACTAAACTCATACAATGCTTTTTCGACTTGTTCTTGCCAGAATTCAACAGTGTAGAAGCCCTGGCAACGAGTCGGCTCAACTGGAGTTAAAAAGGCTTTATTGTCTAAGTAATAGGCGAGAATTGCAGGGACATCCTTGCGGGTTGCCATTCTCATAATCAATCGATCTGATTCCAGGGTGGGAGATTCTAGAAACACACGCGATCGCCACTCCATTAAAACATTACTTGCAAACAAATCAGGGAAAAACATCACTCAGACTAGGCACGAATCCGTTCGAGTAGCATATAGAAATCAGTCCAGTCATCCTGTTCAGTAATCTTTTGCCACACTGCTTCGATTTCAGGTCGTACTGGAACTGTCAACGGATTTTTCATCATCAGGTGAGGTTTGATCGCTTCCACTTCGGATTCTGGTAAGCACAGCAAAAGATTAAAGTATTGAGTTTTCCAGTTCTGCCAAATCAGGTTTAATTCATCATCCAGAATTTGCACATCTGGCAGAATTTGTTCCACGGCATCACGCCAGGTGGGGGAGAAGTGCTGACGCAATTGGGCAAAAAAGCTGTGATAACTCACCTGTGACTCTCGCAGAAACAGCGTCGTTGTCGCCAGTAACTCATCGGCGATCGTCTCGGTTAATTCGCCAAAGCCTAATTTGTTCAACATTTGTTGCCGATAGGCACGATCGTATACAGAGCCAAATTTTTCGATGCCGCGTTCTAGGTCCATTGGAGTAATCACCCGACTCAAAGGGGCTTGCAGCATCTCCAAATTCCACCGACAGATGCCAGGTTGGTTGGCGTAACTATAGCGCCCGTAATAGTCAAAATAGGCAGCGGTAAAACTGGGGTCATAGGCGGGCAGGAAGGCAAAGGGGCCGTAGTCAAAACTTTCGCCGGTGATGGACATGTTATCGGTGTTCAACACCGCATGACAAAATCCAGCCGCCATCCACTGAGCCGCCAGTTCTGCCACCCGTTCTACCAATTCGGCATAAAACAGGGCATAGCGATCGTGTTCCCCTTGCAGATGGGGATAATATTGCTCAACCACGTGCTCCAGCAAAATGGCGATCAGATCTTTACGATCAAGGGCGTGGAGCCGCTCAAAAGTGCCAAATCGAATGTGCGATCGTTGCATTCTCACCATCACAGACGATCGCGTTGGGGATGGCTCATCCCCCCGCCACAGTTGCTCCCCTGTCTCAATTAAACTGAGGCAGCGAGACGTGCGGACTCCCATGCGATGTAAAGCCTCAGCGGCCAGCACTTCGCGAACACCACCTTTCAAGGTCAGCCGTCCGTCGCCACCGCGAGAATAAGGTGTTGTGCCCGACCCTTTGGTGCCAAAGTCGTACAGTTCACCGTCGATTCCTCGCACCTGGCCATACAAAAATCCCCGGCCATCTCCCAGGGCTGGGTTGTAGACTCCAAATTGGTAGCCGTGATAGCGCAGCGCCAGAAACGGGCGGGGAGCGTGTTGAAATTTGCCGAACGCGGTAATGAAGTCATCATCCAGTACGGTGGCTGGGTCAATGCCTAAAACCGGCAGGAGATCGTTATTGCGAAACCGGAGCTGATGTAGAGGAAATTCTGCCGCTGCCACGATGTCGTAGTAATCGTCGCCTAATAGTTCCAGGGCGGGTTCATAGGCGCAAGACAGCAGGGGATTGGATGAAGAGGCGATGGCTGGCATTGAGAGCTTCAGGCAACAGGTTCTTTCATCCTATCGCTTTCTGTTAGTTCCATCAGTTGTAGTAGGTCGGCGCATTTTTTTTAGAGGATCGACCAGCCTAAGATGGTGCATTCGGGTTGAGTGCGGTGAACGACAGTGTTCGACTGAACTCATGCCGAAGTCGTAACGCACCAGAACAGTATAGCTGTAGCCATGTGTAACGTGGCGAAAGCGAGTCAGAACGTCTACCCAGCATTGGCTTTTCAGCTTTCTCTATGTCCTAAGCGTTCTGACCAAAGCTATAAATTTGAGTTCAATTTGCCCCATTTTAGCCATGTTAAACCAGTAGGCTAGCTTAACGCCGCGTAACCCATGCTGTAAGAGGATTGCATTAGCCACAACTGACTCAGCAAGTTAGGCTTACTGCTCTACTACGAAAGAATCAGGGTTTCAGGAGTTGTGTCAGTCAATCAGGCCCAAAGCTATACAAATCGATGCAAATGGCGATCGCAGCCAAGCCAGTCAAAGGACGACTATCACTTTAGTCTGAGTCAGTGAGGCGGTTATAAACCGGATTCCGGTGACGACTTTTCCGGACGTTTGTTCCCGGTATCGATAGATGGAGCGTGGGGTAACTACCAGGAGTTTCCAGGATGGGGGATGCCACTTCTGAAACTATCCGCTAGCGCCACCCCATGTACGTTTCATTTGGAGAATAGGTCAACATGAAATCGACATTGTGCTTCAAGCTGTTGGGGGTCGGCACGATCGCCCTCAGCACAGCACTCCTATTGCCACAGCCCGGTTACACCAAACCCAGAGTGACCGTGACAACCACCCCGGCTGATTCTGGAGTGACGGTCGTCCCGACGGTGCCCGCAGTGCCCGGTACACCAGTAACTCCCAGCCTCCCACCCAGTGGTGGAGTCATTTGTGTTCCTGGTGCGCCCATGCCCTGTACGGCTCAGCCGATCGCCAGAGATTACTTCTTCTGTGGCAAAGATCCCCACGGTAGACCCACCACCTACGTCAACACCCCATCCGGCAACATGCCCCTGATTCGCTGGGTGTCTCACTACTTTGAGCCATCGAGTTACACGCCAGAAGCCCGCTGCCAGGATGTTTCTCAGCGGTTCAATCGCTTCTACGGCCAGGGCATTTTGAATTTCATCACCACGGGGTTTGTCAATAATCAGCCAGTGGTGTGTGTGGCCAGTCGCATGGGCGGCCCCTGCACTGCAACACTCTTTACTTTGAAGTCGGGACAGAATGCCACACGCACCATTCAACAATTGTTTGATGTGCGGGCGGGTGCTTCCGGGCCGTTATTGGAAAGTGAAGAACGCATTTATGTAGACATGCGACCCTACACAGAGGCAATTCAAGCCAACCGCTAAATGACGATCGGTAGAAGCACGAGGCAACCTCACCAGTTGGGTGAATCCGGTTCGTGTTGCCTGTGCCTTTTCCGCACCTCAGTTGGCCGTGATGCGGAAAACAGAAATCCCTCGATCGCAATCTATCGATGGGGATGAAACTTTTAAGGAACCAATCGTGTGATTGAATCTTCACTCGCATTTATTGCTTGCATTGGCTACTGGTTAGCACCTACTCAAGCCTTACCGATGGAGTGCGTTAGGACTCAGCCCGTCTCTGCTTTAAACCGTCCATCTGCCTGGTTCAGTCGCTCGCCTGATCGTTTAGCCGAACAGGTTCGGGCCATCACTGTTAAGGTCAAAGCCAGTTACGGCCAGGGATCTGGCATCCTGATCAAACGGCAGGGACAGCAATATACGGTTGTTACCAATCGGCATGTCCTCACAGCCGGAACACCCTATGTGATTCAAACGCCGGATGGTCGATCGCATCCGGCAACTTTGGTCAAAAATCTCAATTTTCGTGGCAACGATCTGGCTATGTTGCAATTTCGGGCCAAGGCGAATTACGCGATCGCCCCATTGCATCCGAACCGCCCATTGTTGGCGGGAAGTCCGGTGATTGCTGCGGGCTTTCCTTTAGATGCCGCCCCGACACGGGCCAGTGGCTTACTGATCACGATCGGCACGATTTCTTTGCTGCCCGACAAAGCCTTTCAAGGGGGCTACCAGATTGGGTACACCAACCTGATCCGGCAGGGTATGAGCGGCGGCCCCCTGCTAAATTTACGCGGCGAAGTGGTCGGCATCAATAGCCTGCATGCTTACCCGCTCTGGGGCGATCCCTATATTTTTCAAGATGGGTCCAAACCACCCATTGCCCAACGTCAAACGATCGCGGCTTCCAGTTGGGCCGTGCCGATCGAGCGGGTGATGCAGGGGCAAAGGACAAACGACAAAAGGCAGAAGGCAAACGGCAGAAGAACCCAGGAGACAGAACTATGACGATGAATCCCTTACCCCTATGGTCTCCCGTATTGCTGGCTGGGACGATCGCCCTAGTGCAAGTTCAAGCAGCAACGGCCATGTCGCCACCGCAGGTGCAACGCATGGCGGAAGAATTCACAGTTTTGATTGATGGCGTGAATCCGGGATCGGGCGTAATTGTGGCGCGGGAGGGGGAAACGTATTATGTGTTAACGGCGCGGCATGTCGTGGGGACACCTGATGGTTATACGATCGTGGCTCCCGCTGGCGATCGCTACCCGGTGAATTATGCGCGAATTGTGACTCTGCCTAAGGTTGATTTAGCGATCGTGCCGTTCCAGAGCCGCCGCACTTATGGCGTAGCGACGCTGGCTAATTATGCCTACGATGCCAGTTTTCGTAATGTTTACACCGCTGGGTGGACGGCCAATCGCACCCGCATTTTTACCACGGGCATCTTGAGCGATCGCAGTTTTGCCTTGGCCTTAACTCAAGGATTGCGCCAGGACGGCTATGAATTGTTCTACAGTAACCTGACTCAAATCGGCATGAGTGGGGGGGCGGTGCTGGACAGCGATGGGCGCGTCATTGGCATTCATGGGTTGGCCGAGGGCGAAGAGATCAATGATGGGCAGCGGGGCATAGCGCGAATCAAGCGAGGGTTTAGCTCTGGTATTCCCATCTCAACATTTGTGCAGCGGTTATTTCAAACTGGCTTACGGTTATCGCTGCAACTGAACAATTCGCCCCCGGCCCCAGTCGCGATTCAACAACCGGACGCACCCTTCGATTCCCTGCCGAAGGTTTCCAGTGCGGTGGAATGGACAAACCGTGGGAATCAGTTGTACCGATCGGGGCAGTTTGAAGCGGCACTCTCGGCGTTGAATCAAGCGGTCCGCCTTGATCCCAGCTTGCACGCCGCCTGGTATGAACGGGGCAATGTGTTGTTTGCCTTGAGGCGTTCCGCTGAAGCCCTGGAGTCTTATGATCGCACCATCCAACTCAAACCCGACCTCTACGGCGTGTGGCGCGATCGTGGTGTGTTGTTAGCGGCATTGAACAAATTTGAAGCGGCCCTCGGCTCCTTCGATCGCGCCACCCAGCTAAAACCGGATGATTTCGTTCTTTGGTACATGCGCGGCAACCTGTTGAATAAAGATTTTCGGGACTACACCGGGGCGATCGCCGCTTACGATCGATCCCTGGCTATTAATCCCAATTTTGCCGATGCCTGGATGGGAAAGGGGCGGGCACTCCATGAGCAAAATCACTACGATGCCGCCCTCACCGCCTTTGAGCAAGCCTTACGCTTAGATCCCAATCTGTCCGTTGCCTGGATTCTGCAAGGACGCACCCTCAGCACCCTGGGCCGCCGCCAAGCGGCGATCGCTTCCCTGCAACGCGCCCTCCAGCTTAAACCCAACGACCCAGAAGCCCTCAGACTTCTGGCAAACCTCAGTTATTAAGGAATGCGAATTAAATCACTTGCAATTTTTGTGGGATGGGCATCGTTCGACTGAGGTCTCGACAGAGAGGCTCGACCGAACTGCTCACGAATGTCTTGCCCGTCCGGGCGATCAAGACGACCATCCCACTTTACTTAACTTTTACGCCTAAAAATTTTCGGAAGGTGGCTTACATGATCAAGCCGTAGTGGAGGCCACAGAGCCGCAGCACAGTCTGTTAGGCGTGGTTGTTCGCTGCCAGTCATCCAAATGGCTGTTTTCTTCTGCTCGCTGCCGCTGGCTTGGTTCCACGATCGCCGTGCTTTAGGCTACAGGTTGAATGCGGACAGATTGATAATATCTGTCCACCTTTGTGTTCCTTTTGTTAAAAAAACTCTATTAAAATCTGCGAACTTTGAAAGGACTCGGTAGCGTATGCACAGATGACATCCTAAAAGGTGGTTTTTTCGTCGTGAGTTCAAGCACCCAATCGTTGAATGGGGATTATTCCAACTGCTGCATCAGCAAATTTGACCGTGCTTCAAGTTTTTTGAGGTTTTCAAGCAAATTTTGAGAGTAATTTATGGTAGCAACTCCTCCAAGACCAACAACCATCGATACCGCTTCGATTAGTGCATTTGGTGCGGCGCGATCGACCGTTCAAGGCACTCCCCTCAGCGTCGAAGAATTACGCAAACTCCATGCCTACTGGTGCGCCGCCAATTATCTCGCCGTTGGCATGATCTATTTACGTAGCAACCCCTTATTGAAAGAACCCTTGAAGCCAGAACACATCAAACAGCGGCTTTTGGGGCATTGGGGTTCTAGCCCTGGGATCAGCTTTTTGTATACCCATCTCAACCGCGTCATCAAAAAGTTTGACCAGGAGATGCTGTTCGTCGTTGGGGCCGGTCATGGGGCACCCGGATTTTTGGGGCCATGCTATTTGGAAGGCACCTACTCGGAGGTATATCCCGACAAGAGTGAAGATGAAGAGGGGCTGTGTAAATTTTTCAGACAGTTTTCCTTTCCTGGGGGTATCGGTAGCCATTGCACGCCCGAAACTCCCGGTTCCATTCATGAAGGTGGCGAACTCGGTTACAGCCTTTCCCATGCCTACGGCGCGGCTTTCGATAATCCCAACCTAATTGTGGTGGCCATGCCGGGAGATGGAGAATCGGAAACAGGCGCTTTGGCGACCTCCTGGCATTCCAACAAGTTCATTAACCCCATTCGGGATGGGGCTGTGCTGCCCGTGCTGCACTTGAACGGCTACAAGATTAATAATCCAACCGTGCTGGCTCGTATTTCTCACGATGAATTGCGAGATCTGTTTCAGGGCTATGGCTACACTCCTTATTTTGTGGAAGGGTCTGATCCTGAATCGATGCACCAGGCTATGGCGGCGACCCTCGATCATTGTGTGGCGGAAATTCGCCGCATTCAGCAGGAAGCCCGCAGCACTGGAGTGGTGAGCCGTCCCCGGTGGCCGATGATTGTGCTGCGTACCCCCAAAGGCTGGACAGGCCCGAAAGAAGTGGACGGGCATATGGTGGAAGGATTTTGGCGATCGCACCAGGTGCCCATGGGTGGCATGCAATCGAACCCCGACCACTTGCGCCGCCTGGAAGAATGGATGCGCAGTTATAAACCGGAAGCCTTGTTTGATGCCAGTGGCAAACTCCTGCCTGAACTCAAAGACATGGCCCCGATCGGCAACAAACGTCTGGGGGCAACCCCCTATGCCAACGGGGGGGTGCTACGACGAACCTTAAAAATGCCAGATTTTCGGCAATACGGTGTTGAGGTCGCCAAGCCCGGACAGATTGAAGCCGAAAACACAAAACCTCTCGGTGTGTTTCTGCGCGATGTCATGAAAGCCAACATGACCAACTTCCGCGTATTTGGACCGGACGAAAACACTTCCAACAAACTCCAGGCCATCTACGAGGTCAGCAAGAAGTTCTGGAATGCAGAGTTCTTGCCAGAGGATCTGGATGGCAGCGAATTGTCTCCCGATGGCCGCGTGATGGAAGTGCTAAGCGAACATACCCTAGAAGGCTGGCTGGAGGGCTATTTGCTCACCGGACGACACGGCTTCTTCTCCACTTATGAAGCCTTTGTGCATGTGATCGACTCCATGTTCAACCAACATGCCAAATGGTTGAACATTTGCAATCACTTATCCTGGCGGCATGACATTGCCTCGCTGAACTTGTTAATCACGTCAACTGTCTGGCGGCAAGATCACAACGGCTTTACCCACCAAGATCCGGGATTCCTGGATGTAGTCGCTAATAAAAGTCCCGATGTGGTGCGAATTTATCTCCCGCCCGATGTGAACTCGTTGCTATCGGTGGCGGATCACTGTTTACGTAGTACCAATTACGTCAATGTGATCGTGTCGGATAAGCAGTTGCACCTGCAATATCACGACATGGATACAGCTATTAAGAACTGCACGAAAGGCATTGATATCTGGGAATGGGCCAGTAACGATCAGGGGCAAGAACCAGATGTGGTGATGGCATGTGCGGGTGATATTCCCACGCAGGAAGCGCTGGCGGCGACGGTGCTGTTGCGGGAAAACTTCCCCAACTTGAAAATTCGCTTTATTAACGTGATTGATTTGTTCAAGTTGCAACCTGCAACGGAGCATCCCCACGGTCTCTCGGATAACGACTTTGACAGTTTATTTACCCTGGATAAGCCGATTATCTTCAATTTCCACGGCTACCCCTGGTTGGTTCACCGTTTAGCCTATCGCCGGCACAATCACGCCAACATGCATGTGCGGGGATACAAGGAGAAAGGAAATATCAACACGCCGATGGAGCTAGCGATCCAAAACGAAATCGATCGCTTTAGCTTGGCGATCGACGTGATCGATCGAGTTGCTGAGTTGAAAGTTGCGGGTGCCCATGTGAAAGAGATGCTCAAGGATGAGCAGATTGCATGCCGCAACTACGCTTACGAACATGGGGTTGACAAGCCCGAAATTGTTCACTGGAAGTGGCCCTATTAGCCAGCTAGCCGAAATTGAGTTTGCACTGAGCCTCGACTTGGTGCAACTCAATCGATGGCAATAGATACCTGCGTTTCGATGTTTAAGGAAAAAGGATTGAACAGCCATGCAAACCGATCAAATTCCCCCTGGATGTCCGACTGTACGTGTTGAGGACGATCGCACCGGCCTCGACATTGAAACCCTGAAGCGAGCATTTCTCGATAACCTGTTTTACATCCAGGGCAAGTTTCCGGCGATCGCCTCCCAGCAAGACTACTACATGGCATTGGCCTACACCGTGCGCGATCGACTGTTTCGGCGCTGGCTAAACACGGCAGAAACCTACGGCAATCAAGGTTCGCGTACGGTTTGTTACCTATCTGCCGAATTCTTGATGGGGCCGCACCTGGGGAATAATCTGATCAATCTGGGCATTTTCGACACCGTTAAGCAGGCCATGGAGGAACTCGGCTTCAACCTCAACGAACTATTGGAGCAGGAAGAAGAACCAGGGCTGGGTAACGGTGGTTTAGGGCGGTTAGCGGCCTGCTACCTCGATTCGATGGCGACGCTGGAAATTCCGTCGATCGGGTATGGCATTCGCTATGAATTCGGCATTTTTGATCAAGACATTCGCGATGGCTGGCAGGTCGAAATTACTGACAAATGGCTGCGCTACGGCAACCCCTGGGAAGTGGCCCGCCCCGAGTGGGAAGTGGAAGTGAAATTTGGTGGGCATGTGGAAACGTTCCTGGATGAGCACGATCGTACCCGTCACCGCTGGGTGCCTGCGAAAGTTGTGCGTGGTATTCCCTACGACACGCCAATTTTGGGCTACCAGGTGAACTCCTGTAACACGCTGCGCCTCTGGTCGGCTCAGGCCACCGAATCCTTTGACTTTGATGCGTTTAACTCCGGCGACTACTCCGGCGCGGTCTTCAAGAAGATGGAATCCGAAACGATTTCCAAAGTCTTGTATCCCAACGACAACATGACTCAGGGGAAAATCCTGCGGTTGGAGCAGCAATTCTTCTTCGTTTCCTGCTCGATGCAAGACATGATTCGTGTCATGCAGCAGCAAAACATTCCCCTGGAGCGGTTCCACGAAAAGTTTACGATTCAACTCAACGATACGCACCCCTCCATTTCGGTGGCAGAACTGATGCGACTGCTGATGGATGAACATGGCATGGAGTGGGAAAAAGCCTGGACCATCACCACCCAAACCTTGGCCTACACTAACCACACACTACTCCCCGAAGCACTGGAGCGCTGGCCCCTGGATCTCTTCGGTAAATTGTTGCCGCGGCATCTGGAGATTATTTTTGAAATCAACAAGCGATTTCTGGATGATGTCCGCATCAAGTATCCCGATGATATGGATCGCATCCGCCGCATGTCTTTAATTGATGAGAGTGGTGAACGATATGTGCGGATGGCACATCTGGCCTGTGTTGGCAGTTCGGCCATTAATGGCGTTGCGGCTCTACATACCGAACTTTTGAAAAGAGATGTGCTGCACGACTTTGCCGAGATGTTCCCCGATCGTTTCCAAAACGTGACGAATGGGGTGACTCCTCGTCGGTTCATCGTGTTGAGCAACCCGCGCCTGTGCCAGTTAGTGACAGGCCGCATCGGGGATGGCTGGGTGAAGCACCTGGATGAGTTAAGCAAGTTAGAGAGTTATGTGGATGATGCTGGCTTCCGCACTGAGTTTCGCCAAATCAAGCAGGCGATCAAGCAAGATTTAGCGAACCATATCAAGCATCTCTACGATTTGGATATTGATCCCTTGTCGTTGTTTGATATCCAGTCCAAACGGATTCACGAGTACAAACGCCAGCATTTGAACGCACTCCATATCATCACCCTATACAACCGCATCAAGGCCAATCCCAATGCCGAAATTACGCCGCGCACCTTTTTGTTTGGTGGTAAGGCAGCACCCGGTTACTACCTGGCGAAGTTGATCATCAAGCTGATTAATTCGATCGCCGATGTGGTAAATCGTGACCCCGATGTGCGCGGCAAGTTGAAAGTCCTATTTATGAAGGATTACAACGTTAAATTTGCCCAGCGGGTGTATCCGGCAGCAGATTTGTCAGAGCAGATCTCTACGGCGGGGAAAGAGGCATCCGGCACTGGCAACATGAAGTTTGCCATGAACGGGGCGCTGACGATCGGAACTCTCGATGGAGCCAACGTGGAAATTCTGGAAGAAGTGGGAGCAGACAACTTCTTCTTGTTTGGCCTCACGGCGGAAGAAGTGTATGCCCGGAAAGCAGCGGGCTACAACCCCCGTGAATATTACGAGCAAGATCCCGAACTCAAACTGGTGATCGATCGCCTCGCGTCCGGTTTCTTCTCCCACGGCGATCATGATTTGTTCCGGCCCCTGCTGGATAACTTGATGACCAGCGATCCCTACCTCCTGTTTGCGGATTATCGCTCTTATGTGGATTGTCAGGATCAGGTCAGTCTAGCCTACCGCGATCAGGAGCGCTGGACGCGCATGTCGATTCTGAACACCGCGCGCATGGGTAAATTCTCCAGCGATCGCTCCATTCGCGACTACTGCAACAACATCTGGCATATCAAATCAGTCCCGATCGAGTTGAAAGAATACGTTCAGGCTCACCCCGATCACGTAGAATCCGAACTCGCTAAAGTGTAACCTTCCGGCCCTCCAAGAATTAAGCAACTTGGAGGGCTTTCAACTTTGGAGCAGTCATGAGTTTAAAGCTTTACTTTTTGCGGCATGGCGAAACTACCTTCAGCCAAACGGGTGGTTACTGCGGCGATTTAGACGTAGACCTCACACCGGAAGGACTGGAAATGGCAAAATCATTCGCCACCCAGTACGCGCCTCTGCCCTGGGAAGCGGTGTACGTCAGCCCTATGAAACGGACGATCGCCACGGCTACCCCTCTTTGCACCGCGATCGGGCAAGAACTGCAACTGCGAGACGGCTTGCGGGAATTGTCCTATGGCCAATGGGAAGGACTCAGTCCTGCGGAAGTCCGCGCCCAGTATGAAGAAGACTACATTCGCTGGTTAACCGAGCCAGCCTGGAATCCACCCACTGGCGGCGAAACCTCCATTCAATTGGCCAGTCGTGCTTCCCTGGTGATTGCCGAAATTGAGCAGAAGCATTCCAGCGGCAATGTCCTTGTGGTGTCTCACAAAGCGACGATTCGGATCTTGTTGTGTAACTTACTAGGCATCGACTTAGGGCGCTATCGCGATCGTATTAACGTGCTAACCGCTTCCGTCAGCATTGTCAAGTTGGACGTGCATGGGCCGCTACTGGAAGTGCTGGGCGATCGCTACCATATTCCAGCAGAAATCCGCGATCGAGCTGGAACATAGGTTTTGGCTCACGCAGCAACGCATGAGTTATGGCCGTCGCCATGTGAAATGTGGCAGACTTCGGCGTGAGCGCGATTCGGCTAAGCTCATCGTCGAAGCCTCAGTCGCACGAGGCGCATCAGAACACCTACCCAGAACCGGCGGTTCAGCTATTTGATATGTCCTAAGTGTTCTGACCATAGCTATAAATCAAATTGGTCTTAGGATTCTTCCTTTTGTGGCCGTCCCTGAGCTTGAAGTCGGCGCAAATAATCCCAACCGCGCTGGGGCCAAACGTGCGATCGCCCCGTTCTTGCAGCAATCCATTGGGCCACTTTCGGGCCAGACCACTCACCACCATCGGGGGCTGGGGCGAGGAGCGCTTGTTGCAGTTCTTGCTGTTGTTCAACCGTAAGGAGCGCACGCGGCGACACTTGACGCTTTTGATGCCGATTCTGGATGGCATCGGGGCCTTTCTGGTTGTAGCGTCGTATGATTTCTTTGGCGTAATCGTAATTCAGATCAACAGCTTGCGCGGCTTGTTTAATCGTCCAGCTTTGAGCAACCAGGTGAATGAGCTGCCAGCGACGAGCTTCAGCCGTATCTCTTGCTTGCCGGTAGCGCAGTTTCAGTTCGTCCGGCGTGAGATGAGTTTTCAACTCTGCTTTGGGTGGCATTGCAAGGGCGTTAGGAGTTGAGCAGTCCCGGTGGCGGGGCAGGCGGCGGGGCGCGGGGCGCGGGCCGCGTTGACTAGCAATCGGTTCATGTTCTCAAAGCAAGTATTCAGGACGGGCGATCGCGTAGTAGGCGTAGTGGTAGGCAGGGGCATCCTGACGGTAGGCTCGTTCCAGGTCGGGAAGTTGTAATCGATCGGTGGTATAAGCCCAATCGTCCGAATCAGTCGGGTAGGATTCGTAATGGTAATCGGCGGCGTGCCCAGGTTGACTGGCAAGCGCCGAAATTCCGGCGGCGATCGCGGCTGCCGACAGTGTACTGTTCAGGGACGGTAGCTTCATGGCCAGAGCAACCTCAAGCGGCAACATACGTACCACTTATCGAGTTCTTGCCAAAGTTTCCGGATGAAACCGCCCCACTTGGGAAGAATCTTCATTGAACAACCTGCAAATTGGCCTGACCGATGATGATTTGGGCTTCGCGCAAATGCTCCCCCGGGTTGAGCGGGTGAATTTCCTGGTGAGCGCGTACAGTAACTGAAGTGGTCGATCGCGGGGCAGGGTGCAGGGTGGCAGTTAGTTCGAGAATTTGCTCGCGAGCTTGGGTGTAAGCCGGTGTGCCAATTGGCACATTCTCCAGGGAGGCGATCGCGGCTGCAATTCGGCCTGCTTGCACCTGGCGTTCGGCTTTTTGCACCCAAACATCTGCTTGCTGATTTAATTCTTGCAAATATGCCTCAATTTGTGGTGTAACTAGGGCATGCGCAGTTTCATGGGTTGCAACCTGTTCTAAAGCAGAGACTGCCGCAGTAAGATGCTGTTGCTTTTCGGATTCATTAGCCGTGCTAAGTAATGTTTTGACTCGAATTCTTTCTTTCTCCTTATACTCAGCAATTTTAGTTTGAGCGATCGTGTAAGCTTCTGTTCCCGCAGGGATTTGATAGAGAAACGCCAGGGCATTGACAAAATCTCGTGCGACCGCTCGATCATAGGCTTGCTGGAGGTCGAACCAGGCTTTTGTATTTTGTTTTTCGCGGTATTCTTTCGTTTTGGCTTGCGCGACGGCAGCAACGGAACTATTGGCCTCAATTTGTTCCAGTTCCCGTAAGGCGTTTGTAAATTTGCGATCGCGGGCAAATTCCATCGCTGCCTGGAGTCGTTGTGAGGCATCAGTTTCAGCCTGAGTAGTCACCTGTTGGGTTAGCGCTGCACCGCGATCGCGCCAGTAAGGAATATTGGGCAGGGTCGAGGCGAGTTGCTTCGCTGTTGCCCATTCCCCTTGCTTGAATGCGGCTTCGGCCTGTTGAAACCGGGTTGATGCCTGTTGCCAGTCTTGCCGCCATTGCTGACTCAAAGCTTTGACACTCTTCTGGTTGGTGGTATCACCATTGCTAATGCCAGCGGTCATGCGGTTCCACACCGTGTTGGTTTTCTCAGCCCAGTCCACTGAGTTCAACAACCCCCAACCAACCGCTGCAAAGGTTGTGGCAACAGCGACACCACCAGCACTAATGCGAACTGAAGGGCTAGTCATTGCCGTTTGCATCCACCACTTCATGCCTGCGCCATGCTTTTGCAGGCTTGTAGACAACTGACCAGCTCGTTTGGGTTGGTCGGGAGCGGCGTTCGTTGGTGGCTTATCAGATGGCATGAGGGTTGATTCGAGAAGAGCTTGCGTTTGCGTAGAAGTTGACATTCCAACAGGTTCTGCGATCGACTCTGCGGGCACATCCATGACCGCGATCGGGGCAGTACCCATTGCAGCAGATTGGGGCGCTAAAGGCCGATTGACCAATGGAGAAGGAGATGGAGAAACGGTTGCCAGTTGGGCGACATCTTGTAACGCCAGCAAGACCTGATCCGCGTTGGCATAACGACAGGGCAAATGCCATTGCACCATCGTGTCCAAAATTGGGATCAGCGCTTGGTGGAGGGGAGATGTAGTCGGTTGCAGATGCGTCTGCCAAAGAATTGTGATGGTTTCAGGATCAACTTCAAAATCGGTGGGTTTCAGACCCGTCATGGCTTGCACAGCCATCATGCCCAAGGCATACACATCACTGGCCGCGCAGGGGATACCTTGCAATTGTTCTAACGGTTGGTAACCCCGTTGAGCGCCAGTTGTCGGCGGGACAAATAAGCCGTGGGCGGCCATCAATGCGTGTTGCAACATGCTCATGCTGCTTAAATCAATGAACGCGATTTGCCCATCAGCACGGCGTAGCAAGTTTTCTGGCTTAAGGTTGCCGTGAATGCTGCCATGTCGATGAACCCAGGCTAGCGGCTCCAATACTTGGTGCAGAAACTGCCATACCGTCTCCGCACTCCAGCGAGCTTGGGGCTGCAACTCCAGGCTGAGGGGTTGCCCCGCAACGAACTCTTGCACAATGTAAAAACCCTGGGCATCCTCGAACCAAGCCAGGAGTTGCGGAATTTGAGTGTGTGTGCCCAAATGTTCAAAAATGGCGGCTTCTTGTGCAAATAGCCCCCGCATGACATCCGCATAGTTGGGCACGATCGGGATTGTTTTCAAATGGTGAATGATGCACTCGGAGCGGCTGGGGCGGTGTAAGTCCTGTGCCAGGTAGGTTCGCGCCCACAAGCGGGCCGAGAGGATTTCCACCACTTGATATCGTCCATCCAGGGGCGTGTTAAGTTCGGCGAACTGGCCATCAATTTGAGAAACCACACGAGTCATGGGAAGGCTCCTATTCATACATCGTTTATTCGGGTGCCTTAAGGGAACCTCCGGAACACTCAGGAGAAATTTATGGACTCTTGTTGTGGCGTTTACACATCTGCCCACAACCGTAGTTTGCGCAAAAGGGCCTGCATCACCGTTTCTTGCCGCGAGATGATGTCGGCCCGTGCTTCCATGCCTGGTTGCAACGGAAATTGGCGATCGCCCTGGGTCAGGTAGGGGCGTTCAGGCTGAATGGTGACTTCATAATAGGAAGCCGTCGGGGTGGGTTCTCCGCTTTGGGCACCAGCGACATCGGGCGCGATCGCCTGAACGGTTCCTGTTAACACGCCGTAATCGGGATAGGGATAAGCCGAGATGCGCAGTTGAGCGAGCTGGCCAACCTCCACCTGGCTAATATCTTGCACGTCCACGCGCGCTTTCAGGACTAGTGAGGATGGCCCCGGCACAATTTGAGCGACCACGTCACCTGGACGGATCGATTGCCCAGGGTTGCGTAACTGCAACTTGAAGAGTGTGCCAGTAGTAGGAGCCAAAATTGCTAATTTGCCTAGCTCCTGCTCGATCGCCCGCAGGGTGTCTTGGTCATAGCGAATTTGGCGAGCTAAGCCTTGCCGTTGCTGTTGCAGGCGATCGCGAGAAGCGGTCGAGCGTGAAAGCGGTGTTGCCGCAGATTGCAGTTCGGCGGCATTCACTTGAGCGGCGACACTTGAATGGGCTAACTCCACTGTGGCAGCACCTTGGACGTTGGTGGCTTGCAGTTGCTGCTCAATCCGATCGATTTGAGCTTGATACTGCCGAATGTAGGCTTGAATGCGTTGATACCGACTCTGCAACTTAGCGAACTGTGATCGATCGAATGGCCCTAACTCAGCAATCACCTCTCCCTGCTGCACGGGTTGGTTCTCTTTAACCAATACCTGGCGAATGGTGCCCTCACTGGTGGTCTGCACTAGGCTCAACTCATCCACCGGGCGCACCGTGGCGATCGCCTGCACCGTGACGTTGTAACGAATCACTACCGCTAACCCCAAACCGCCGACTAAACTCCCCACGAGCAACCAGGCTCCGAATCGCACCCAACGCCCGATCGGAGGTAAGAATTCGTCCGCTTGTAACGGGGGTAAACTGTCAGGTTCAGGTTGTTTCGACGGATTCACCATAGCCCCAGAAACCCAATTCGCAGATCCTACTTCTCCTTTCTAAGGTGTTCGCTAAAATCCGCATGAATTTCAAAACTGGCTGTTCTCACCTGTGAGAACAGCCAGCATGTGTAGAGGTTAGTCTGTCTGCTACAAGCCTTTTGCCTACTGCGACATCTGAAAAACGGAGAGGGGGGGATTCGAACCCCCGTTGAGTTGCCCCAAACTTGATTTCGAGTCAAGCGCATTCAACCGCTCTGCCACCTCTCCAAACCCAAACTGATGAAACGCAAGGCTAATTCAAGCCGATTTGGTTCATCGGGCGCAATACACCATGTTTACACTAATTGTGCCTCTGCGACAACTCCTCAACTACCGCTTTGGCTCCAGTACTGTGTGCAAAACTTCTTGATGAATCAGGGCCCGATCGGTCAAAAAGCGCAGTTGATCCAGCGAAAGCGGATCGCCATTGGCGTAGCAGTCCAACCAGGTCTGACAAATTTGGTTGGGGTCAGTAGGAATCTGCTCTAACTCCCAGCCTGGAATCTCAACGTCTTGCATCAGTTGGGTTACTTTGGGGTCATAGCTGAGGGCAAAACAGCGACATTCTTCCGCCGCCGCCATAATTAACCCATGCAGTCGCATCGCGATCGCCATTTCCACCCCCCGAAACACTCCTTTTAGCTGGGCTGGATCCTCCAGAATCAAAATCTTGCTTTCTCCGGGGAGTTGAGGCTGAATTTGTTCCGCGATTGCGAGATCTTGCGATCGCTGAAACGGCACCAGCAAAATGCAGGTTTGAGTCGCTTTCTGAAAAGAAATCAGGGCTTGAGTCAGGTGCGTCAGGCGGGCGGGCGTGAGTTTGGCATGACTCCGTAAATTGACGGCGACACGGGGAGCAGGCAAATTCCACAAGCCTTCTACCGGGCGAGACTCCATCGCCCAAACTGGATCGGGAGACAGCGTAAACGGCAGCCCCCATTCAGACAATAAAGCCGCCGAACCTCGATCACGGACACTAATGGCGGTACAGCCTTGAAAGGTTTGCCGCGCCAACCAGCGAGTTTGAGGCCGCAGCAGGGGGCCAATTCCTTGGGCCCAAGCGATCGTTCGCAAACCTAAACGTTGCGCAAGCTGCATTAACCCGATGTAGTAGAGCGGGCTGAGCGCACTGGTGGCATCTTGAATCAGGCTACCCCCACCCCAAATAAACACTTGAGATTGGCGCATGGCTTGCAAGACAGCGATCGCATCCCGGCGTTGAATTGCCGCCACACCATAGCGATCGCGGGTTTGCTCAGGATTTCCCGACAGCACCAACGGTTGAATATGCTCAGGCAACATTTGCAGCAGCGATGCCAGCAATGCCTCATCGCCGCCATTCCCCAGGCCGTAGTACCCGCATAAAATCGCCCGCATAGAAATCACCCAATTGTAGACAAGTCGTGCAAGACCTTAGAAGATCTTAGAGTGATCGGTATCCGCGTCAATCCAAAACCCAAGATCCCAAACCCATGAATGCTCTCTCAATTCCGACCTGGATCATCCACGTTTCCAGCGTCATCGAATGGATCGCCGCCATTTGGCTCATCTGGCGCTATGGCGAAGTGACTGGAAATCGCTACTGGTGGGCCTTGGCTTTTGCCATGTTACCGGCTCTGGTGAGTGCGATGTGTGCCTGCACCTGGCACTTTTTTGACAATCCGCGATCGCTCGATTGGCTGGTGACGCTGCAAGCCGCGATGACCGTTTTAGGCAACGTGACATTAATGCTGGCAGGATGGTGGATTTGGCGGCAGACGGCGGGGCGCGTCGGGGAGTAGGGGCGTAATGAGGGGGTGAATTAGCGGTGGGTGGGGTTGGAGAGTGCCCAAGCTTGGGAATTTTGAATGAGAGTAACTAAGATGCTGAGGATCCGATCACAAGTTTGGTGAAGGTCTGGCCCAATGTTGTTATCAAGGTATTGGCAGCGAAATTCTCATGCCACCGCACCCTCTTTTGCCCCATCTGATCCGTGCCCATTCACGCTGCTCGCTTATTATTCCCACTCACTCACCCACCCATGTCTAAAGACACCCTCTTCGCCCTTTCCCTCTTCCCCTACCTGGGCTTTCTCTGGTTTTTGACTCGATCGCGACAGGCTCCGCGCTTGGCTTTGATTGGTTTTTACATGACCCTAGTATTTGTTGCCGTGACAATTCCAGCGGGAATTTATGCCAAAGTTGCCTATGGAGAACAACTCGCCAACGTGGATTGGTTACACGGCAGTGCAGAATTTTTCCTGACGCTCTCAAACATTCTGGTGGTACTCGGATTTCGGCAGGCGATTCTCCAGCAAAAAGCGACTCAAGCAGGCGATCGACCTGGAGCAAGGTCAGAGTTGTCGTAGGTTCCTACTGAGGTTGATCGTCGATGTCCGACAATTCTTGCTAGTGTTTAGGGGAATGCTGTGACGACCACTCTCCGATCCGCCCCTCGACACCATGTTTTCACGTATTGTTCAATCCAGCTCCCGTCAACGCGAGATTGCCGAAGTTGTCCTCCGGAATGGATGGGGCTACATGCGACGCTTACTCACAGGCACTCGATCGGAAGAACCGCAACTACCGCCACCTGCCGTTTTACGCAACATTTTAGTTGAGCTGGGGCCAGTGTATGTCAAGTTGGGGCAACTTCTCAGCACCCGCCCAGATTTGCTCCCCCCCGAATATATCAACGAACTCTCGGCTTTACAGGCAGAAGTGCCACCTGTGCCTTGGGAAGACGTGGAAGTGGTGATCCGACAAGAGATCCGCCGTCCGTTGGAAGAAGTGTTTATCGTCATTAATCCCCAACCAGTGGCGGCAGGCTCGATCGCGCAAACCCATCGCGCAACCCTCAAAGATGGCCGAGAAGCTGCTTTGAAGGTTCAGCGTCCAGGGATTGACATCACGATCGAACAAGACATTAATCTGATTCGAAGTCTGGCAGATTTAGTTTCTCTCACAAAAGTTGGACAATATTACGACTTAAAAGCACTTGCTGAAGAATTCGCGGGCGCACTGCGGGCAGAACTCAATTTCTCTGGAGAAGCAGAAGCGACTGATCAACTACGCCGAAACTTGTCCGATAGCCGTTGGGTCAAGCCTGACAGCCTGGTTATTCCTGAAATTTACTGGGATTTCACCACCGAAAGACTGTTGGTGATGGAATGGTTGAACGGAGTACCGCTCCTCGCTGCTCAGCTCAACCAGAATAATGGCAATGGTAGCGGCATTGAGCATCGGGAGATTGTCAGCTTACTGATTCGAGCCTTTTTTCAACAGATTTACATCGATGGCTTTTTCCATGCGGATCCACATCCCGGCAACCTGTTCTACCTCAATGATGGCAAGGTCGCCTTACTGGATTGTGGCATGATTGGGCGACTCGACCCGCGCACGCAGCAAATTTTGACGGAAATGCTGCTGGCCCTGGTAAATATGGATGCTCAACGCTGCGCCCAACTGACGCTGCAACTGGCGGAAGCGGTTGAACCTGTGAATATGGCCCGCTTGGAAGCGGAATACGATCGCCTGTTGCGCCGATATTACAGCCTCAACTTGTCGCAAATTAATTTCAGCCAACTCTTTTACGAAGTTCTGCAAAAAGCTCGTGCTAACAACTTGCGGGTTCCTGGAAATATGGGCCTGTATGCCAAAACTCTAGCCAATTTAGAGGGGGTTGCTCGCACCCTCGACCCCGACTTCAACCTGCCCGATCAAATCAAACCACTCATGACCGATCTGTTTCGGCGGCAACTGGTGGGTGAAGCACCTTTGCAAGCAGTTTTGCGAACTGTGCTTGATCTAAAAAGTTTGGGGTTGCAATCCCCTCGTCAAGTTGAGGTGCTATTAGATCGGCTGACCTCCGAAACCTTGCAATGGAAACTCAATGTGCGTGATTTGGATTTACTCCGCCGCAGCATCGATGATTCCGCCAATCGCCTCTCTTTCAGTATCGTAGTAGGTTCCCTCATCATGGGGGCAGCGTTGATTCTGGCCAACGATCGCACCGGTCGCCTGTTCTGGCTCAGCAGCACCCTCTTTGTTTCCGCCAGTTTGTTAGGTCTCTGGTTGATTGTCAGTATTTTGCGATCGGGCCGCCTCAAGTAACAAACAGAAATTTATCGAGACCTCATATCTATTGTCCGGAGTTTTTTGAGGGATAGTTGAAGCTATGGGCATATTAAGGCTTTAACCCCCATGCCCACTACCACTATGCCACTCCGCGATCGCAGCCATCAGCTTCAAACGCTGATTTTGTCCTACCAGCCCGTGATTGTGATTGAGACCGTTGAAGAAGAGCGAGTTCAAACTTTATTGAAAGAAGCCATGCAGGATATGCAAACGGCTTTATTTGAATGGAGTTTAACGCGCGGATTAGCGCGATCGCCTGCCGGAAGCAATCGCTGGACAGATGAGTACACGCCTGCTGGGACTGCCAAACCCGCTGCTTTAGAACGGACAATCGATCCTGTGGATGTACTGGAACACATTCAAACTGTGCCATTACGGGCGATTTTTTGGCTCAAAGACTTTGCAAAACATTTGAATGACCCAGTGGCTGCCCGTCAATTTCGGGAAGTGGCTCAGCAATTCTCGCAAAATCGATCAACCATCATCTTGAGTGGAAACAGCATTGCGCTGCCACCAGAAATTGCCCACGATGCGGTGTACTTTGACTTAAATCTACCGGGACGCGATGAACTGCAACACGTTGTCATGGAGGTTGTGCGATCGTTAACCGCCAAACATCGCATTCAGGTTCAAATTCAAGCCCATGAAATGCAATCATTAGTTTCGGCCTTGCGCGGAATGACCTTAAAACAGGCACGCCAGGTAATTGCGTATGCCGCATTAGAAGATGGCAAGTTGACGATTCAAGATGTCGAGCGAATTCTTCAACGCAAAGCCCAGATCATCCGTGAGGAAAGCATGCTGGAATACCTCCCCATGCATGAGAATACGGCGGAACTAGGTGGCTTTACCAACCTCAAACACTGGCTAGAACGGGCGCGAGTCGGCTTCAGTCCACAGGCCCAAGCCCTCAATTTGACGCCACCTAAAGGCATTTTAATTGTGGGCATTCAGGGATGTGGCAAATCGATGGCAGCTAAAGCGATCGCCCACCATTGGAAACTACCGCTACTTAAACTTGATGCCAGCAAACTCTACGACAAATATGTGGGTGAATCGGAAAAGAATTTTCGGCAAGCGATCAAACTGGCGGAGTCAATGGCTCCCTGTGTGTTGTGGATTGATGAAATTGAGAAAAGCTTGGGCGCAAGTGATAGCAGTGCCGATGGTGGGTTAAGTCGTCGGTTGTTTGGTTCATTTCTTACGTGGATGCAGGAAAAATCTCAGGAAGTGTTTGTCGTAGCGACGGCAAATGACATTTCCAAAATTCCACCGGAACTGTTGCGCAAGGGGCGATTTGATGAGATCTTTTTTGTTGATTTGCCCGATGTACAGGATCGAGCGGCAATTTTACGCATCCATTTAGCTCAGCGCAAACAGAATCCACAAGCGTTTGATTTAGTGGATCTAGTTGCTGCCACCAATGGGTTTAGTGGTGCTGAAATTGAGCAAGCCATCATTACCGCCCTTTATGCGGCACTCTATTTGAAGAAGCCTTTAGATACGGAATTGCTACTAGATACGATTCGATCGACCATTCCGTTATCAATTTCCCGCCAGGAGGATCTAGAGGGGTTACGGGCGATCGCGAAAGAACGCTTTGTCAGCGTGAAGTAACCACCTGTTCCCGGCAGGAGGCCGCAATTAGTTGTTCCAGGGTTTGCAGCAGTTCCTGCTCGTTGTAAGGCTTGGAGAAGTAAGCCGCGGCTCCCAGGCTGAAGGCCAATTGACGATGTTTATCGCCAGTACGAGAGGTGAGCATCGTCACTGGAATAGCCTCGAATGCGGGATTGGCTTTGAATTTGGTGAGGAAGCCAAACCCATCCAGCCGGGGCATTTCGATGTCACAAATAACGGCCTGGACGGTGATCCCCCGTTGCAACTTATCTAGCGCATCCAAGCCATCTTTTGCTTGCTCCACGCGGAACCCAGCTCGTTCCAGGGTTAAGGCTAGGAAGCGTCGGATATTGATGGAATCATCTACAATCAAAATTCCAGGCTGGCTGGAGGCTGAATTTGGAGCTGTGAACAGGCTGCTGCGGCCTAAATTGAGCAAGCGATCGGGCAAGTTAAACCCGTTAAATCCGGCTTGGCGATAGGAATCTTGTTCGCAACTGATAATCCAATCCAGCATTTCTGTGATGTTGACCAACGGCACCACCCGACCATCGGCGACGATCGCGCAACCCACAAATCCTTCCGGCATCGAGAGATTCCCTTCAGTGCGCCGAATGGCAACTTCCTGTTCGCCCCAAGTGCGATCGACTTGAATCGCGATCGTTTGACTGCCATGAGCCACCACTAAAAAGGTGGGAGCATCAATGCTGGGAGCCGTTTCTAGCGTCATCGGTTGACGTGGGCAATTGAAAGTCAGCCAGTGGGATAACCCAATTTGGCGGATGGTTTGCCCCTGCCAGGAAAGCGTTTCATCGGATTGAGGCTGGGTCAACAAGGTTTCTTTAATGGCATCGGTGGGAAAAGCCAGTAGCATCCCATTGCTTTCGGCTAACAAAACTCGTACCACTGACAATGTGAAGGGAACGGAAAGGGTGAAGGTGGTGCCGCCATTTGCCCGCGTGCTGACGCTAATTTCGCCGCGAATTTGGCGGAGGCTATCCCGAACCACATCCAATCCCACACCCCGCCCGGAGAGATCAGTGACGCGATCGGTGGTACTAAATCCCGGTTCAAAGATGAGAGAGAGCAGGTCTTCCTCACTGGCAGTTGCGAGCAAGGTTGGATCTAAACCCATTTGTTCAGCCTTGCTACGAATTTTATCGAGGGAAATTCCCCGCCCATCATCAGATAAGGTGATCATGGTGCGATTACCTCGATGCACAGCCGTAATTTCGATCGTGCCACCCTCAACTTTCCCTTGCGATCGCCGCACATCGGGAGCTTCAATGCCGTGGTCGAAGGCGTTTCGCAGCAAGTGCATGAGAGGGTCATTGAGCGCTTCTAAAATGCTGCGTTCAATCAGGGTATTTTCCCCTTTGATAATGAGTTTTGCTTGCTTGCCATATTGCAAACTCCATTCCCTCAAAGCCCGTGGAAAGCGATCAACAATATCTGCTAAGGGTCGCATCCGAATTTGAGTCAAATTTGTTTGCAACTGTTTTGCAGTTTTGTTTAACTCACGGGATGTTTGTTCGGCATCATCCAGGCTTAGTTCGATGTCTGTACTGACTTCTTGCACCTGTACGATCGTTTCCATAACCTGTTGCGAAAGCAGATGTAACTCGTTATATTGATCCATCTCTAACAGGTCAAAGCTGCCGCCATTGAGAGCACTTGCAGATGGAGCCGATGCTGGTGGGAGGAGGGGCAGAGTCGTGCCGAGCGTGCGCGGAATGATGCGGTCGTAGGTGGCTCGAAGTTGGGCGTTCGATTGTTCCAACCGTCTTAACCGTTGAGTTAATAACCGCGCTAAGTTGCGTAGCCGTTTCAAGTAAAGATCTAGACCATTGCGTTCGATCGTCAATTCTCCAAATAAATCATTCAATTGATTCAACTGCCGAACCGCGACGCGCACCGTTGCATGTTGGTCTTCTTCGATCGCAGGATTAGCATCAGACTTCACGTTGTATTTGAAGTCCGGCACTTTGGGATTAGGCGCAGGCGGTTCTGCATCTTGAGCGATCGTGGATTCGGGGGCTGTGGGCGCTTGGGCACCGTTTGGCCCCCACTCGTCTCCATCCAGTGCCTCTACCAGTTCTACCTCGTCTACGAAACTGGCCAGGTCATAGTTGGGGATCGGTGTGGCCACCTCTTCCGGGGTCGTGGAAATGGTTTCCACGGTAGACTGTACCGCATCAGCTAAGATGGCGTCGTCTAACGCGATCGCATCAACTGGTGTCACCGCGACTAAGGGTAGCTCTGCCTCTGGAATATGGGCAAAATCGCCTTCCAGGTGAGTGGGCAGGGCATCGAGTTGGCCGGTGAGGACGAACGCTTGGGAGCGCCGCCACGCCAGCAGTGCCGATTGGGCGATCGCGCTGGTATCCTGAACTGGCAGGGAGGCAATGCGTTCGATATCAGCACAAAGTTGAGTAAAAGCACCCAATTGCAACATCTCGCCCAACCCGCCCAGTTCTTGCGCCAGAATGGTGAGTTCTTCCTGCAAGCAGGGCTGCTTTGGATCAGCCAGGACGGTTTCGAGTCGCTGTAAACAACCGTCTACTTCGGTTTCAAACAGGAGCGCAATCACATCCTGACCGCTTTCTGTCGCCAAAACCGAAACGGCATCTTCATCCGGTGGATCGCCCAGAGTGTCATGCAGATGTTGGAAAATAGGGTCGATCTCTTGCGCCACCCAGATGGGGTCAATCTCCTGTTCCTGTTGGTGGCATTGAATCGTTAGTCGCAGGGAGTTAATCCCATGCAGCAGTAAATTTTCCAACGTAGTATCGATCGCTAAGGATTGCCCCTGAGTTTTCAGCACTTTGAAGGAATCCTCTAATTGATGGGCTAACTGACTCAGCAGGTGAAACCCCATCAAGCCCGCCCCACCCTTAATGGAGTGAGCCGCTCGTAAGGCAGAATTGATCCGCTGCACGTCTACCCGCCCACTGGACAATCCCACCACCGCCGTATCCAGCGCATCCAGATATTCCTGGGCCTCATCCAAAAACTGCCGCCGAATTTCGAGTTCTTTTGACATCCTGACTCCTAGTTCACCTTGAATGTTTCGACCGACGACTGCAACTCTTTCGCCACTTGGACGGTTTGCCGCAGTGAGTCAGATACTTTGCGCGACGATTTGGAGGTTTGTCCGGCGGTTTTGGCCACCTTTTCCATCAAGCCAGCGATCGCTTGCGAGGTTTGCACTTGGGACAGGGCAGAATTGGAAATTGACTGCGCCAGTTCATCAATTTGGTGAGAAACGTGCAAAATTTTGCTCAAACTTTGCTTGGCATTTGTCACCAGGTGAGTTCCTTCCACAACCTGACTGGTGCCCTTTTCCATGGCCGCAACCACTTCGCTGGTTTCCCGTTGAATTGTGTCGACAATTTGTTCAATTTCTTGCGTGGCTGCGGACGATCGCGCGGCGAGTTCGCCCACTTCTTCCGCAACCACGGCAAATCCTTGCCCTTCTTCTCCCGCTCTGGCCGCTTCAATCCCGGCGTTGATAGCCAACAAGTTCGTTTGCATCGCAATTTGATTAATCAACGACACAACTTTGGAAATTTGTTGGGATGATTCGCCCAGGCGTTTGACTTTCTTCGCCGTCTCGCCGATCGTCTCCCGCAGGTTGAGAATATTTTGCACCGTGGAATCCATGGCCTCTTCCCCCTCTTCCGCCGTACTGGAAGCCGTATGCGCCACTTCTGCCGCCTGTCGAGCGCTATCCGCCGCAGATAAAATCAACTGCTTCATTTGCTCCACAGACTTCATCGTTTGAATCGTTTCTTCAGCTTGCAAAGTGGCTTCTTCCGCGAGTTGGTGCATGGCTCCTTCGTTGTCGCCCAGCGCGGTACCAACCTTCTGTGCCGATTGTTTTACTTGGGTGACAATTTGCCGCAAACTTTCAACGATCGAGTTAAAGAAGTCTGCAACTGTGCCAATTTCACCTGCGGTAACATCAGCCCGCACAGTGAGATCGCCGCTAGCAGCTCCTTCCACATCTTCCAGAAGTTCCAAGAGTTGTTGTTGCAAGCGTTCTTTTTGCTGGCGTTGTTCCTGAGAAATGGCTTCTGCCTGCAATCGAGCTTTTTCTCTCTGGTTGTATAGAGTGACTTGTTCCAGCGTAAAGCCAACCTGGATCGCGATTTGCCGCAAAAAGTTAATCTCAATCTCGTGCCAATTGCGTGGTGCGGAACATTGATGCACACACAATAGCCCCAGCAAGTTCCCTTCTGCCAGAATGGGTGCGACGATATTTGCTTTCACATCAAAGGGATCGAGTTGACTCTTGTAGCAAGGATCTAGCCCCGCTCGGCTCATATCTGAAATCGCATGGACTCGCCCCCGGCGATATTTCTCTACATATTCGGTGGCAAAGCAGGGATCTTCAATGCTGGCCCCCAACGCGGCTGGGAAACCACGGGCAACCGATTCTGCGACGACAGTTCCACTCCAATCTGGCTTGAATAAGTAAACCAAGGCCCGATCGCTACCCATCGCCTCTCGCACTCCCTGTAATGCAATCCCATAAACCTGTTGATGCTCTTGTCCTTCCCGCATGCGGAAGGTGATGTCATTCAGCAGGTTGGCGTAGCGGGTAGCTTCTTCCTGCTGCTTCAGTAATGTCGCTTGTTCCAGGGCATAACTGGTTTGGATCGCCAATTGATTGAACAGGTCGACTTCCAGGGGTAGCCACTGCCGGGGGTCAGTGCAGGCATGGGCACAAATTAACCCCAACAGTTGATTCCCTTTGAGGAGGGGCGCAATCATGGCGGCCCGCACTTGAAACCCAGTGAAAAGTTCCTGATAGGACTCAACTGCTTTGGTGCCCGTGGTATCGGCGATCGTTTGAATGCGGCCATTTCGATAAAGTTCAACCAAGCTTTCTCTCAAAGGCGTATGAATTGCTTGACCCAGTGTTTCTCTCAAGCCATTACTGACTGATTCAGCGATGACGCTTCCAGTCCAATCAGCATTAAATTGATAGATAATCGCTCGGTCTAAATTGAGTGATTGGCGTAATTCGCGCACAGTTGTACTTAAAACATCCTCCCACTTTAAGGATTGCCGCATGCGAAATGTGATTTCATTCAGTTGCTGCGCTCGTCTTGCAGCGGCCTGCCGTTGTTGCAAGAGTTTTGCCTGGTCTAAGGCAAATCCAAGCTGAATGGCAACTTGCCGGAAGAAGTTAATTTCTGCCTCTTGCCAAACGCGCGGTGCGGCGCACTGATGGGCCACTAATAACCCTTTTAACTCGTCACCCACTAGAATTGGCGCGACCAGATTAGCCTTGACTTCAAAAGGTTCTAATTGCCCCATATAGCAGGGATCCAGGCCCGCCTCGTAAATGTTGTTTAATGCCTGCACGCGCCCACGCCGATACTTCTCGATGTAGCCGGTAGCGAAGCAGGGATCGTCAATTTGGGCGTTGAGGGCTGAAGTCCAACGGGTGTCTACCGACTCAGCAATGACTTTGCCATGCCAATTTTTGTCGAACAGGTAAACCAATGTGCGATCGCACCGGAGCACCTCGCGGGTGTCTTCCAGGGCTGTCGTGTAAATCTGGTCTGGCTCCAAAACTTCTCGCATGCGGAACGTAATGCGGTTGAGTTGGCGAGCACGTTCGGCTTCCTCAGTTTTTTCTGTAGCCAAAATGGCCCCAGTGAGGGCTAATCCCACCTGGGCCGCGAGTTCGCGCAGGAAGGTGATTTCCGTTTGATTCCAGAGACGGGTAGACGCACATTGGTGCGCCACGAGTAACCCCAGCAGGCGATCGCCAGAGACGATCGGCACGACTAAATTGGCCTTGACTTGTAATCGTTCCAGGAGTTGTAAGTGATCCGGGGAATAGTTGGTGGCAAACACATCGCTAGTCGGCACATATCGCCCTTTGCGGTACTCCTCCAGGGTTTCCCGGGGGATGCAGGGATCGGTAATTTTGTCGTTCAAGGCTCTGGGCCACTGCGGTTCTACGGCTTCAGCCACAATTTTGCCGCTCCAATCTGGCTCAAAGCAGTAGATCACAACGCGATCGACCCCCATCTGCTGTTTAGCCAGTTGCACCGTGAGATCAAACACGGATTGAGCATCGCCCCGGCCCGCCGCTTGAGCAAGTTCGGCGTAAAAGTGAGCTTGCTGCACCACTTCACTCCGTTGCTGCACCTGACTTTGGACTGAAGCCACCAGTTCATTAAAACTGCGGGTGAGGCGGCGCAATTCTCCCGATTGTCCGGGCGCTAATTGCACATTCAAATTGCCGCCAGCTACTTTTTCGCAAGCGTGACTCAGTTCGGTCAGGGTTTTGGCCCACCGCCGCGCTACACGGGTTACACCGTAGGCCGCGATCGCCGCCAGGGTAAACACAACTGCCGCGATCGTCCAGGCCCAATTCGGATTTACCCCAACTTCTGTAGGATTCAAGGCCGAAACGGCGATCCAGTTACTGCCGGGAATCGTGGCGATCGTATACAATCGACCCTGCTCTGAAAATGTCGTGAGTAAGCCGCGATTTTCAACAGCCACATTGCCTGCATCCCGATAGTTAACCCACTTCACCGCCGAATTTGGGTCGAGGATTTCTTTCGGAGAGGGGGGATTCGTTAACAACGTAGTCGCTTTTTGGGCGACGGCGGCTCCGCCTAACACTTCGGTGGTGCGAGTAAACCCTTCATTTGTCAGAGTGCCAACGGGTTGCAGGGTGTTGTTGTCCAGGGCCAATATTTGCACCTGCTGCGAGTTGGCCAGTTGGGTCAGCGGGATGACACTCAACGCCTGACTAATTTCATTCACGGTAAAGCGGCCCCGGACATTGCCCAAGAATTGCCCCGTGTTGGGATCGACGATCGCCTGCGCCACATCAACACCCGCCACGGTTCCCGATCCATCCGTCACCAGGGCCGTGAGTTGGCCATCCTGTTTGGTTTGCTTCCACCAGGTTTTCTCCCGTTGAACCAACTCCGGCGTGGAGTGGGTCGCAGCAATGTAAACCCCGTTCCGCTCAGTCACAGAAAGTTCCATGAACCCAGCCGTTTGGGCGATTCGTCTCAAGTCATCTGTTAAGGCTGCGGCCTGAGCTTGAATGGCATTGCGTTTGCGCTGGTCGATCTGTTGGTTGCTGGCTTGCGAGAGCCGCAATCGTTCGATTTCTCGACTCATCTGTTGGGAGAATTCGACCACAGCAGGATCAGGTGCAACCAGGCGGGGCACGTTCCGGGCGGCATTGAGGCGATCGCGAGTTGATTGGCTAACAGCGATGACTTGATCTTGCAAGTCTGCTTCGGCTTGTTTCGTATCTTGGTAGGCGGCAATGCCATAGGCCGTTAGGGCGGCAAGGCCAGCGGGTGCCACGACCCAGGGCAAAATATTTGTGACCAGTTCTCGGCGCAGAGAAGTTTGAGACAGCGGGGGTGAGGTGGGGCGGAGAGCCGGGGGATAAAACTCAGGTGCAGTTGCTCCCGGAACAACACTTTTGCCGTTGGAGAGTGGGGTTGAAATACCGGTTACAGCCTGGGATCGGCGATCGCTTCCAGCCTCGTCACGTTTAGTTCCTCCAGGGGTGCCATTCGCTTGAAACAGGGGGTCATTCGTAAGCGTTGAATCTGAACGTTCTGGCATAACTCTTCCTTCTTACAGGGTGGATGGGGTTGTGGGATAGGGTGATGCGTACAGTGCGGCTGAATGCAGAATGGCTTCTGGATTAAGCACTAGCAGGATGTCCTGGTCATACATGGCACAGCCCTGCAAGCAGGTTTCGAGGGTGGCAGATAATTGCCCCTGAATTGGGCGAATCGCCTCGGACGGCATCCAAAAAAAGCCACTTATGGTTGGCACCGCCAAGGCCAACACCAATTCACCCGATCGCGCAATCACCAGGTTGTACTGTTGATGATTTGTGCCCAGGCTGGCAACGTCTAAAACTTTGGCTAAATCGACTACCCAAATCACGTGGCTACGCCGGTTCATTAGCCCCAGCACGCATCCTGGCATGTTTGGCATGGGGGTCAAGCGATGGGCTGGCAGGGTATGAACTTCCTGAACTTTTTGCATCGCCAGAACGGCTTCAACGCCATCCGTCAATTGAAAGCGCAAATAAGGATCGCCAAAGCGACGATCGGGCTGATGGGGGGCCGGTGGACTGGCTGGCTGGGTAAGAGTTGGTAGCATAGGAGAGAATAGGGGTCAGGATAAGCCTAAATCGCAACCGCTTGCACGGCACGCAGTAATTGTTCGCGAGTAAATGGTTTTGTCAAATAAAAGTCTGCACCTTGTTTCATGCCCCAGAGGCGATCGATTTCCTGAGACTTAGACGTGCAAATGATGATGGGAACTTTTTGAGTCGTTGGATGCCGTTTCAAACTCCGACACAGTTCAAATCCGCTCATTCCAGGCATCACGACATCGGTAATAATCACATCAGGGCAATGCTCGATCGCCTGATTCAGCGCGTTATTTGCATTTACAACACCAATGACGCTGTATCCACTTTCCTGGAGATAGTGGCTGATTAGCTCCATTTCTGATGGAGTATCATCAACGATTAAAATTGTGCGTACAAGCGTTGTTGCCATACCAAGTCATCCTCGTAGTTAATGTTCAACAAATAGTTTGGTGGAAATGGTTAATAAATGAAGGAAAGGTGAATTGCAAACTCAATTAAGTGCCATTTTTATCGAGTTCAAGTCAGGTGCTTGAAGACCATTTTCATCAAGTCAGACCGAGTGAATGGTTTGGTTAAATAGCCTGAAGCCCCCACAAGTTTTGCTTTCGCTCGATCAATAAAACCCGTGTTTCCCGTGACCATGACGATCGGCGTATGTTTGAAAGTTGGATGCCGCCGGAGCATAGAACATAACTCGTAACCATCCAGATTGGGCATCCCCACATCCAGCAAAATGAGATTGGGTTTGCAGCGAATAATCTGGATCAATGCTTTGAGGGGATCATTAATCATCACGATCGATAAGTTACTATCATCTAAAAACGAGTGAATCGCTTGCAACACCGTTGGGCTGTCATCAATACAAGCGATCGTGTAATGACTTGTTAGGGCTTGAGGCGTTGTGCCATACCAACGATTCTCATCCTCGCTTCGAGTGGCGTTCAGGTGAGGCACCTCGTCGGGAACGGGGGTTGCAGGCTCTTGAAAGGTAAAGATCGAGGGCTTTGCGATTGGTTGTTGACGCAATTGCGCCTGACAATACTCGATCAACGGTCGCAGTTCAAATTCGCACAGCGGTTTGTAAGTCGGTAGAGTCTCCAACTCAATCAGTTCGTAATGTCCTTCCGTAATGCGTAGTAGGGATTCCAAAACCTCTTTAGCGATCTCCTGAATTAATTCAGCCACTTGGGCTTCGTTCAAATAGTGTTGCTCTTGCAGCCAGCAGAGCGCTTGATAATCGGCTGGAATCAGTGCATTGGGGACAAAAGCTCGTTCAAATCGCGATCGTGCCTGCGCCCGCACAGCGCTGACCAATGCTGGTGCTCGGAGACTGAATTGATGCAACTGCCGATCGAATCGTTCCTGCGGGTTAATTGAGTTAAAGGCAAAAGTTAACTTCCCTTGCTGCAAGAAAATTAGCCAAAAGTTTGTACCACTGATCACCCGCAAGCATCCGCTTAGATGCTGATTTGTAACTTGTGCAAATAAACTCAGCGGATGTAATTGTTGGGGGGTTTGGGAAGAACTGTAACTAACCATTGACACAGTACTCATAGAATATTCTGGTGGCAGCAAAAACAGAATAAGGAACGCTCTACAGATGAATAAAAACTTCTCTAGAGGTGATGCATCAAATTAAGTAGAAAATTCTTACACTGGCCCAAATCCTTGAATTTAAGGGGTTATGCCAATACAACCTGGTAACTCAAAGACAAGTGCAGAATTGAATACCATTCATCCAAGGTATGTAGAAAGATAGCCCAATCCATTAAGGATTGGAACAACCGTATTCGGCTGAACACGAACTAATGACGACAAAGAAAATTTCCTCAACAGGTTTTTGCAAGAAGCCAGATTGAAGAGACCCTAAAACTTGATAGAAAACACCTACAAAAGAATATACCTGTAGGTAGATGCAAAAGTTACTAATTTTCTAACACCTAAACGTCTCACCTAACCAGCCATTTTTAATAAAGTTTTTATGAAATCCTGATTTTAATTTACTTGGGTTAGACGTTATTGGGATGTAGTCATTGATTTGGCTAAATGACTTCTAGGGTCTGCTACGTTTGAGTGCGGTGTCCACAATTCCGCACTTTCATTAGCAGCAACCGGATGTGCAGGATTCTCCAAATTATTTTTTGCCTTTCCCAAGCTGAAAGATTAGAAAATTCTCATGATAATTAGTCCCATGTTTTTGTCGCAGCCACTTTAAAGATGGCTATGCCGATAGTTGTCCTAGATACAATATTCCAAATTGATTTTTCGGGTTAGAAAATACTTTTGTCATTAAAGGTTTCGTCTCAGGAATGAATTAAAGTTGTGTGGCGCTTCGCGAAATGGCACACCCTGAAAGAGATTCAGCGATCGTCCGGATGCATTCCATAAATCTAGATAATTGGGTTAAGCGACGCAGAATTTATATCAGTATTTTCGATTTCTATAGGTAAATTATGGGAAAACATTGGGTGATTGCAATTGGAATTAACCAGTATCAATGGTTGCCGCAACTCCCCTATGCCGCAAACGATACGAATGCATTTTCATCCTGGTTTAGAAATAGTTTGTCAATTGGACGTGTGTACCATTTAGCCGATATTTGTTCAGAAGTCATTGTGGATGGGGGGGCGGCCCTCCCTGGGCAGCCGACTTATGCCAATATCAAACAGTTTTTGCAGTTGCGATTTTCAACGCCTTTTTTAGAACCCGATGATGTCCTTTGGTTCTTGTTTAGTGGGCATGGGTTGCAATTTGTTGATCGGGACTATTTGATGTGTGCCGATTCAGAGCCGATGCAGGCCGAGCAAACCGCGATCGCGATTAATGATCTCGTTTCTTGCTTGAAACGAGGTGGAACAGAAAAGATTGTGCTGTTGCTCGATGCCTGTCACAGTCAGGTTCAGCCGTTTGGGCAAGGATTTGGTACCGATCCGGAAGATGTCATTGCGATATTTGGCTCCCATTTTGGACAGATGTCACAACAGATTGACCAAATTCAGCAAGGAGTATTCACTTACGCTCTCTTAGAATCATTGCGATCGTTGAATTCAACTCGCACCGATCATTTGGAAGAACTCTACTCAGCCCTCTGTAATCAAATGACTTATCTATGCGAGAAGTATGCGCTCACGCCTCAAACGCCCCGCCTGCGAGTACCATCATCCCTGGTTCCAGCATCCATTTCTACACCGCAATTTGACGATCGCAGCATCGAAATCTTAGCGCCCCTTTTAGCGAAACAACGAATGGAAGAACTCACATTGAAATCGATGCCATGGTAACGTGTCGGTGCTGGGATGGGATAAGGCGTGACGCGATCGCGAACGGGACCCCTACAGGTGGCCAGATCTTTTGTTGCCAGGTTAATCACTTGGGTGACGGCATTTAAGGCGTGGATGTATTTGATAGGACACCCAGGATGATCTGAACAACGATGATTTTGATGATGGTTGAGATGGGAAACACGATCGCATAACCCAACTCTGGTTTGTTGGTCGGTACCGCTTGCGAAGCGTAGGCCAGGATCGCTGGATTCCCAGTCACACCCGCGACCACGCCTAGCATTTCATCAAAGGTTACCGCAAAGAATGTCCGGGCCAGAAGCATGCTGCTCAAGACGGCCAGTAGCGTGATCACAATTCCCAGACCCAACAGCAAAAAACCAGTTTCTTGCACAGTCGTCAAAAACTTTTCTGCGGAGCGCAAGCCAGCGACCGCCAAAAACAACGTCAATCCAAAGTTTCGCAGGGTCAAGTTTGCCGCCGGAGGCATAGTCCAGGTGAGATGACCGACGCGCCCCAGCCAACCCAGCATCAATGCCACAATCATTGCGCCTCCAGCTGCTCCAAAGGTAAAAGTTCCCAAGCCTGGTAGGGGAAAGGGAATCAGTCCAAACAGCACACCCAGTACCATTCCCAGCCCCAGGGCAAGGTAGCTCACTTCAGCGGTACTAGAAGATGAGTCGCCAAAGAATTCTTGGAAGTTCTCAATATTCTCAGCATCAGTTGCGACTCGGACTCGATCGCCCGCTTCTAGCACCAATCCTGGCTTGGGATAAAGCTCGACATTGCCACGGGTAATCGATAGCACAACTCCATTCAACCGCTCCATGAGCCGCAACTCTCCCAGTTTGCGCCCGATTACGGCTGGTTCTGAGACATAAATTTCAACTTGATCCAGATCGTGGCGATCCAAAAACATATCGATGGGAGTTTCTTCACCGATGATGTTGCGAGCCTGTTGCACGTAGATGTCTTCCCCTTCAATCATGAGTTCGTCGCCGACACCCAGTCGTAGCGTTCCCCGCGGCAAATAGTTGTGGCCATTCTGACGAACGGCTACGACCTGAACTTGGGATGGCAGTTGAGCGATCACCTCTGATAGGCTGTTTCCAACTACGTCTGGGTTGCTCACTTCCAGTTCGGCCACGCGAATGCCGCGTCTTTGAGGTGGGGCAATCTTTGGGCGGAAAATGCGCATAGCTAGATAAATGCAAAAAATGGGCGCAAAGATCCCAAAGGGATACGCCACTCCATAGCCAACTGTAGGGAGATCGTTGCCAGCTTTACTCAGCACCGATTCCAGGGCTGCCGTGTTAACTAACGCTCCCGCAAACAAGCCAGCTCCAAGCGCGGCGGATATTTTGAAGGATTGGAAGAGGCCGATCGCCCCTCCCCCTGCCATTAGAAGACTGATACTCCCCGCTAAAATCTGCCGTCGCGCAGTCGCACCTGCTAAGCCCGCAACAAAGCTTTTGCCATACTGAATGCCAATCCCGTAAAAAAATAAGACTAAGCCAACCGTACTCAACAGGGCTGGCGGAGCTGCCTTGGGAGCGAGCATTCCCACCAACAGCCCCACAAAGAGAACAGCCCCAACTCCCAGGCGGAAACCGGCGATCGTCGCTTCTCCAACCGCGTAGCCCAAACAGATCACCAAGAACAGAGTCAGAATCTGCTGACTTTCAAGGAGGGGTCTGAGCCATTCCATGCAACAACTCCGATATAGTAACGGCAAGCGGCACGATTAACCTGGATAGTATCAAGGCATTTCTGATCGCACAATCGCCCAGGCTACCATTGCTCAAATTTCGTAGGGCACACTGGAGGCAGATACCCTTACCGTGTAGCGATCGTGAACTCAACTTCTGATGTGTTTCAACCTGAATCCAAACCCTCCGGTGTTGCCCCTGGCCACAACCAGGATTTTCCGCACTTCATGTTGCAGGAGATTTATCAGCAACCCGACGTTATCCAAACTTGCCTCCATGCCTACTGGCACAATCAAACCAGCGCGTTATTAACCCATCTCCCCGCCGCCCCGCCCCAAGCAATTCAGATTATCGCCTCCGGCACAAGCCGCCACGCCGGACTCATCGCCCAAGTTTGGCTAGAGCAGCTTGCAGGGATTCCCACCCGCGTACGATCGGGATCAGCCTTTTTGACCGCACCGTTGCCACTAACGCCCAACACTTTCACCCTCGGCGTGACGCAATCTGGAGAAACAGCCGACACGTTGCAAGCCCTGAAATGGGAGCGGGCACGACGATCGCGGCACCCCCATGACCTTCAACCTTATCTCATTGGCATCACCAACCAGGCGACCAGTTCGCTGGCAAAAGAAGTGGATGTGCTGCTCCCGACCCTAGCTGGAGTTGAAGTGGGGGTGGCGGCGACTAAAACCTTTACAACCCAACTGGTAGTGCTGTTGGGGTTGGCACTTCATTGGGCAAAACAGCAACAAGTGATTGCTCCCGATCGGTTCCAGCAATTAACCACCGCCTTACATCAGTTGCCGGAACAGATGCGCCAGATTTTGCAGCAAGCTGATGACATACAGGCACTGGCCGCCCCCCTGGTTAAGGCCCAGAGTTGCATTGTGTTGGGATCTGGGATCAATCATGCGATCGCCCTGGAGGGAGCGCTGAAGTTGAAAGAGACGACCTATCTGCATGCCGAAGGTGATGCCGCCGGAGAATTTCTGCACGGCCCCATTGCCTTGTTAGATGAAACGATCCCGGTCATCGCGATCGCTCCAGCCGACACCACCCATCCTGCGATGCTGGCGACCATGAGCAAAATCAAATCCCATCGCTCGCCTTTAATCGGTATCGTCTCAACGAAGCAAGCGGCGGCAACAGCCAGTTTATGTGACGCGCAGATTAGGTTGCCAGTCGTAGATGAGCTGCTATCGCCGCTGCTCACGGTAATCCCGTTACAATTGCTGGCCTACACGATCGCGGTTTCACGCGGCCTAGATGTCGATCGCCCCCGCCACATTACCAAAACCTTGGCCTGAGTCAGGGCGTTAGCTCTGCTGGGAGTCATTCAGTTGCAAGGTCACATGAGCATCTGCATTGCCGTAGCCAATGTATTCTCGACCATAGCGCCGGTAATTATTGCGACGTAAGGCTTCGTCTTCTTTCAATAATCCCACCATCACCAACCCAACTGCCAGCGTTGTCACAATCACCCAGAAAACATTGGGGAACTCATCCCCAACATCACTGAGATAACGCCACTCACCACAGACTTTGCAATATTCCACATTTTCCCGCTGAGGATGGGAATCAATCTTGCATGGGGGCACCAAACTGTTTTGATAAGGACATTTCATGAGGAGTCACCTGAGCTGAGGAATAAACGCAACCAGAAAACTTTAGAGGCTTAAATACAATGTATATACAAAAGAGATACAAGAATGTTGCTAAATATACAGAATTAAAATGGCGATGACTAAATATTTAATGTATTCTTGATGTTGATTATTCGTTCGCGAGCTTATAGCACAGTATCCGTGCTCCAGAAAACCCTTCCATAAAGAAACAATAAACGTGTATTACGACATATATACAAATGCTTGCGATTTTAGCTAGAGTGGATGATTATGCGACCGTGTAAATGGGACAAACCTACAGCAGTACAATCGTTTGAAGCCGACATGGACAAAAAATCATCTGACAAAAAGCTGGTTAGCTTTCGGCTGCCTGAAGATCTACTCGAAGCTCTGCGAGAACGAGCCGACCAGGACAATACCACTGTGACCGAGCTGGTGTGCCGTCTTGTGCGTCAGGGGTTACAAACAAGTGCAGACAATCGTATTTCTGCCTTAGAAGATGAAGTTCGGGAATTAAGACAATTCAAACAAGTGAACTTCAGCAATTTGTCTTCGATGCCGCTGTATGCGCCGATCGTGCCGCAAGGTGTCGTTGCCGCAGAGTCAGATACGGAGACGAAGCTGCGCATTGTGCGATTAGAAGCGCAGATGCAAGAAGGAATTGCCAAATTGGGGGCGCTCGGGGCGCAGATGGAAAGTATTGTCAAATTAGAAGCAATGATGCAGGAGGTGTTAACGGGGCGAAACGCTGGTCACAGTCAGCCACAGTCAGGAGAGCATGGCCCAGAAGATCGTTCTTAGGGACAGGACTTAAATAAACTGCAATTTTGTGGAATGGGCAGCTTACCCGTTCGGGCGGGTGAGACCCCGACTACACAGGTTATTTAAGCCATACTTCTTCGTTTCGACAGGTAAAGGGTTAGACCGCGAGACGTATCTACCGTCTTGCAAACAGGCTAAGGGCAGTGAACGTGTGATGAGTAACGGAAAATTTGCTCTCATCGGAGGTTCGCATTATGTCTAGAGGGTGTTATGCGTAGTGCGCTTGTGACTGCCAATGTGTTTCAAAATGCTTTAGCCAACCGCAGCATCAGTCGTGGTTACTATGCAACCCTGCTCCAACGGTTGGCTGATCAGCCCATCACCTGGTACATGACTGAATTTGACTATGCGCTGGCCAAGGCTTTTTGGGGAACATTTCGTTTGGGTGGAGATGCGATTTGTCAGGCAGCCTATATGGAAATGTTGCATCGCATTAAACACACTTGCCCGATCGATAGTGACATCCTGGAAGGCTCCAACCGTTATCGGATCAATTTCTGTGATGCTTTGCGAGTGGCCTGTGCCCGCGATCGATTTCTCGATTGCATCGTCACCTGGGAGCCTCATCAATTTGCTTCGAATGCGGAGCAACATAATCAAGTGCGGGTTCACGAATTCTTGCAATTACCCATTCGAATTGAAGATGCTGAAACACAAGAAATGACCACAATCAAGATTGGAGTTTACTCCGTTCGAGCCTTTCTGTTGCACTTGCAACAAGATTCATTTGAAGAGAATGAATTGGGGGAACGCAGAGTTTTACGCAATCGTCGATCGCAGTGCTTTCAATTACAAAACTTTCATCTCTCAACTGGGTACGGGAATGAAGTCGCAGTCACACTCTACGATGCCATGGGACGATGTTTATGTGGCAACGCCTTTGGCAATAGCCCGATCGATGCTTTACAAAAAGCGATCGATCAAGCCGTTGATCAAACGGTTACAATTCCCGTGCGTTATCTCAGCCGCTGGTTTGTGCCACCTGCCACTTTATTCGGGGCCGATTCTCCCGTCGAAGTGGTGGTCGGCGTAGAGTGTGAAGGCTTTAGTTATGAGGAGAGTGCCAGCCATAGCAACGTGTTCCAGGCCGCCGCCGAAGCCTACGTGCAGGTGGTTAATCGCATTTGTTGCGATCTCCGCTTCCCGGATGCGTCTTAAGGAACAAGCGACGAGCAACTTTTACTCGTAAACTAAGTTCGGTTGTTTGAACCAATTGAAACTGCTGCAACTCTTTGTTTATTTCAGGGGAAGCCATGATGAAGAATGTTAAGCGATCATCGGCGCTACACTCGCGTGATGTGCTGCTATCCATGCTGCTGCTATTGGCGATCGGTTGTCTTGGATTCTTTCTTGAGAAGCAGGCGGAAGCAAGTCGCAAGGTTCACGGGGCAACTGCTCAAGGGCTACTGTCTCAAGATGACTCTGCTTTGGGCTTAAGTGGTGGACGGGCGCGGGGCGGTTCTTTTAGTCGGCCCACGGCTCCGTCCGGCGCACCCGGAAATACTATACCGAGAACTAGTCCTGGTGGCTACGATCGCTATCCTGATTACGGTGGCGGCTACAGTGGCGGCTATGGTGGTAGTTACTACCCGCGTCAGTCCTACCCGCGGGGTGGCACTGTGATTGTTCCTGCGCCATATCCAGGTTACATCCCATCCCAACCCGCTCCCGTGAGTGTGGGGACGGACCTTGGGTTTATCTTTTTGCTGGGGGTATTGGGTTTCATGGTGTTGCCACTGATCATGAATCTGCTCAAGCTCAGAGCCGTGGGGGCACCAACCGGAGTATCAGGTTCCAGTGAATTGATGAATGATGTAGTGACGGTGACTCAGGTGCAAGTGGCTTTATTAGCGCAGGCTCGTGCTATCCAGGCAGAATTGACGGAACTGGCAACCCGTGCCGATTTGGAGAACCAGGTGGGATTGAGCCAGATGTTACAAGAGACAGTATTAGCATTGTTGCGATCGCCAGAAAACTGGTCTCATGCGCGGCTATCATCCGAAACCGTTCGTAGTCGTGAACAGGCAACACAAGTGTTTGAACAACGATCGATCGCAGCGCGGAGCAAATTCACTCGCGAAACCCTGGTGAATGTAGGCGGAAATGTTCGTCGTCAACCTTTCACGCCACAAGATGCTGCTGATCCCGCAGCATACATAGTGTTAACGTTGATTGTGGGAACGGCAGACGATCGTCCCCTATTTGATCAGCAAGTTTACTCCGCAACAGATTTACAAGCCGTTTTGCAACGCTTGGGCGCAATTGCCCCCGATTACCTGCTCGTTTACGAACTGTTGTGGACTCCTCAAGACGAGCGAGACAGCCTCAGCTATGACGAGATGCTGGCACACTATCCCGATCTAATCCAAATTGCCTGAAGGCTAAAGCCACAAGTTTGACAAGATACCCAACTCTAACCCCAGCTTAAAATTTGGTCGATCATGCGGTTAGCTTGGGAGTCGTAGCTGCCACCAAACAGATTGAAGTGGTTAAGGATGTGATAGAGGTTGTACAACACTTTGCGTTGCTGGTAGCCGGAGGCGAGTGGGAAAGCTTCGTTATAAGCTCGGTAAAAGTCTGCGGGGAAACTGCCAAAGAGTTCCGTCATCGCCAGATCCACTTCCCGATCGCCGTAGTAGGTCGCTGGGTCGAAAATCACGGGTTCACCGCTGCGCGTGATGGCGGCATTGCCTGACCACAAATCGCCGTGGACTAGAGACGGTTGGGGGTGGTGTCCGTCGAGGAGGTGGGGAATGGTATGCAACAACCGATCTTGGTTGGGGAAGAAGCCGCCGCGACGATTGGCCAATTGGAACTGAAATCCGAGCCGCTGATTTTGCCAGAAGGTAACCCAGTCAGGCGTCCAGGGGTTGGGTTGGGGTGTAGACCCGATCGTGTTGTTCAGTTTCCAGCCAAAGCCATTGGGATTCGTTGCCTGGTGCATCGCCGCCAGATTGCGTCCCATTGCTGCCCAAGCATTGCCGTCACCGCGCCCCCCCAACTCCAGCCACTCCAGCACAAGATAGGCCGAATTTTGCACCGTGCCCCAACACACGGGTTGCGGTACGCGGATAGTTTGGGTGGCAACCATTGCCTCTAAGCCAGCGGCTTCTGCTTCGAACATAGCCACTTGAGCGGCCTGATTCAGCTTTACAAAGTAGGTTTGTTGTCCGTCAGCAAGGGCCGTGGCAGCGTTGATGCAGCCGCCCCCCACCGATCGCTGACTCTTGGCCTGAAACGGTTGCCCGGTAACTCGAGTGATGTGTGTTGCAATCAAATCCCACATGGCAGTTTCAGCGTTGCTTACCAGAGTCCAGCTGCTGCACCAACAGCCACGCAATTGTTGAACAAGCGGTTGGTGCCAACTTCCACAAAAGCGGTGTCACCTTTGGTGAAAATTGTAGTGCTGCCATTGCTATACCGGGCACCGGAGGCGGCTTCAACTTGTGGTAACTCCAGCACTTTAGTGCCAAAGGTGGCCCGAACTGTTTCATCGTCGCGGAATTCTGCCGTAAATCCTTTGCCATCATCACACTGGTAGGTTGCCGTTGAAATGACTTTGGGCGCGGGAGTTTGGGCGGTAGCTGAGAGAGGGATCGCGATCGCCCCTGCGACCATACTCAACAGCAACGAAGACGCAACAACTCGATTCATGGCAAATTCTCCATCTATGGTGCTGATGCCAGGTTAGCAGCAATTTTTCAATTGAAAAGTAAATTTTCCAGTTGGTTTATCCCCCTTCGCGGCCTAAGCATTTTTGAAGAACTGAATAATTTCGCGGACGTGATTCAGCACCTCGCCATCGGTGCTGAGTTGGGCGATCGCCGTTCTGGCCTCACGGGACAAACGCTCGTGATCAGCCTGATTGCTCACATTGAGATGTTCTTGAGTCGCTGCTAATTGCGTTAGATCCTGCCGGAGCGCCGTGAGCAGGCGTTGTTGGGTGGCAGCAAAGCCATCGGCGTGTTCCAAATTGAGTTGATATGCGAAATGGTTCACTTGCTGTTCCAGATGCAGCATGCGCTCGCGCAATTCCATCACGTCCTCGCGGGGATAGCGGAAGGTGTGCCGGATTCGCCCCAGTCGCTCTGCCAGGTAACGGTAGAGCGCGATCGCTGGCCGTAAAGCCGTGAGTAACAAAGCAGCCCCCGAACTTACGTAGCCGATCGCACTGATGCCCGTTGCCGCCAGCGCATACAACCCGATCGCCGACAGGATGTGGAGCAAAATAGCGACCCAGAGCGATCGTTGCGCAATTTTCGTGGCGTATTGCACCTGTTGCGGCTCGATTGTAATGGCTTCCCGTTGGGACTCTGCCGCATCCGCCAGCACTGACTTCGCTTCAAAGTGGATGTTCCACGGCACGGTAACGACGATCGTCAACCACCAAAAACTCACCGCGCCAATCAGCCAGTCCAAAAAATTGCCAGCAGGAATGTGAAACCATTGCAGAACGGCAAATACCAACAGGGCAAACAGGGGAAACCCGCAGGAAAAACTAATGAATCCACCAACCATGACCGTGACCTAACCTTGCAGAAAGTTGCCTCCAGCTTGGCAATCGACGGCTACTGTCACAGTTGGGGATGTGCCAGTTTTTCCGAATTTGTTGAGATTAGACCGGGTGGAAATAGAAGGCTGCTCCAAGAACGGCATAGGTTGCCAGTAATAGCATGCCTTCCAGCCAGTTCGATCGCCCATCCAGACTAATGAGATTGGCGGTTACAACTGCCGTTGCCACAGCCACCACCTCAAAGAGATTGAAGTTCAAATCCATTGGTTGGTTGATGAATAGCCCAATCAAAACCAGAATGGGTCCCACCAGCAAGGCCACCAGCAAGCTTGACCCCATCGCCACGGAAACCGATAAATCCATATTGTTTTTCAACGCCACCCGCACGGCTGTCACATATTCTGCGGCACCGCCCACCAATGGCAACAAAATGACACCCGTGAACAACGGCGTGAGACCCAACCCAGCAGTGGCGGCTTCGACCGCACCCACAAAAATTTCAGACACAATGGCGACCCCCACTGTGGCTGCCACCAGCACGCCAATCCAGAACCAGAGGTTAGGCTTTTCATGCTCGCTGTGCCCCTCACCTGGGGTTGAAGCTTCTTCCAAATCGACGACGCCCACATCGTAGAGGTAACTGTGGGTTTTGAGCGAAAACAGTAGGGTAAAAGCGTAGACGGCGATGAGGACGACAGCGACGAAAACGGATAGCTGTTCGATCGCCTGCGGTTCTACGACATTTGAGGTTGAGATCACAGTGGCTGGAAGTAGAATCGCAATGACTGCCAGGGTCATGGTCGAGCCATTCATCCGCGCCACCACGGGTTTGAACTCCTGCTCTTTGTAGCGCAAACCGCCCAGCAGCATCGATAACCCCATGACCAGCAGCAAATTGCTCACGATGGTGCCTGTGATGCTGGCTTTCACAATATCGACTAAACCCTCTTTCAGGGCAACGATCGCAATAATCAACTCCGTAGCATTGCCAAAGATGGCGTTCAACAAACCGCCCACGGAGGGGCCAAGTGTGACCGCAGCTTCTTCGGTGGCGGTGCTGAGCCAAATCGCTAAAGGGACGATGGCGATCGCCGATAAGCCGAACACCGTCAACGCCCCCCATTCCAACTTATCCGCAGCGATCGCAATGGGCACAAAAATCAGCAATCCAATTGAAACCAGGTTTTTTGTCGACATGGCAGCTCTCAAATTCCCCAGTCAATGGTATCCGGTTTTCCAGTGGGTGTCCCGTCACTATCACATTTGTCACATGACAAACGACATAACCCACCTAGGTGAATAAGATGGAGGAACTGAAGATCCCCCTGGCTGGGGATGATAGAACAATGTTTCTCTCTTAAATTAAGGATATAGACAGTTGCTCAAGTGCAACCGAACATACCTGGCGGGGGGCTGCCAGGTATTTTTTTGCTTAATTTTTGGGACAACATTTGTTGTACTTGTGCGGCTTGTTTGGGCGCTTGAATTGTGTTGAATCACTGCAAGGTTTGCTGCATCCTGGCAATACTTTCTGCTCGATCGCATATCATTTGGGGCGTCATTCCTAGCTGATATAGCCGTCGCCATGTGAAACGTGGCAGACTTCGGCGTGAGCGCGATTCGGCTGAGCTCATCGTCGAAGCCTCAGTCGAACGAGGCGCGTCAGAACACCTACCTAGAATCGGCAGTTCAGCCATTTGATATGTCCTAAGTGTTCTGACCATAGCCATAATAGGCTTCCGCTAAATCACATTTCGCCCCAATTTTACTGAGTAGATGAATCGCTTTTAAATGATGTTGAATTATGATGTTGAATTGCAATTTCAAAGTTGTGTTGTTCTCGATGTAATTGAGCAATTCTATGCATTGAAGCATTTCTCACCCATCTAGCGGAGGATCAAACCGGTTAATGTTGCTCAAGCCAACCTACAGTCGGAGAATTACATCTGGTTGTACGGTAATGCTAAACAAGTAATGACGCATTGTAATGATGGATGAAATACCAGATCG